>JAESGH010000044.1_pt1 | contig 498111 bp, 476 predicted proteins | sample 9269641 | NCBI WGS metagenome assembly JAESGH01 (sample SAMN14515345, study PRJNA621665) | algae metagenome | isolation source: Phormidium tanganyikae FI6-MK23 and co-occurring heterotrophs from granitic... | place: USA: Fort Irwin, California | collected 1998-05-24 | reverse complement strand
ATCGTTCGACTCCTCAGGTAAAGGAGCCGAAAGGGTCTGCCTGCAGCAGCCCACGTTCAATCAGGTGCGGCGCTCGCTGGGCCGCTTTACATCGAGGCTAGCACCAATCCGCGGAGCGGTTCGTGCAGCGGCCAGAACACCCAAGCGAGAACTATCTGGCCCATCGCTCCAGGGACCCCAAATGCGCTGACGTGTCGCCGAAAACTATCGACAAGAATCGGCTATTCTGGCATAGTTAAATCGCGGTCTGAAACACGCATTCGGAATGCGTGAGGTAAGATGTGTGGTAAAAAATTCAGGCGAGCCAGTTACCTAAATCATTACAAATGCTTAGGTTTTTTCCAAAATTCCTCACTCTCCTCCATTTTTCCCCTGATCTGACCACCACTCGACCGCCAGCGGGCAGCCGCCCCGACAAGGCGTCAAGGCGACTGTCGAACGCTATCCCCTGATGCTGATCAGCGACGGCGCCGCCAGCGCACCAATGATCGCCCCAACGATCAGGAAAAGTACGATCGCAACGACGACGACAACGGCGGTATAGCCAAGCGCCTTGTCCTCTGGTGCCTTCATCAACACCGGCAAGCCTAGGTAGAGAAGATAGAGACCGTATAAGCCGAACAGGACGCCGATCAGCGAGAGAGCTGGAATGAGCCCGAAGATACCGCCGACCCAGCCGGCGGTCGCTGAATAGGCCGCGACCTTCAAAGCCTGAACTTGGTCTTTCTGCCCGCCGAAGTTCGGCGCCAGCGCGTCGATCACCAACGCGAGCACAAAGATGGTGCCCAGTGTCAAGCCATAAGACACTATCGCCGATACCAGCGCACCGACCAGTGGCGGATGATATGTCACGCCAGCAAAGGTGGTACCAAAAACCTGTCCGCCGATTAATCCCGCCAACGGGCCGATAGCGGCCAGCAACAGAACATAGGGGACATAGATGGATTGCGCCGTTGCCGACTCCGCCGCGATGACAGGCCACGTCTCCTTAGGTTTGAGGATGATGTTCTTGGCCCGCTCGATTATGCCCGATGCGGGGCCGGGCGGAGGCGTCGGGTTGCTCGTTGGTATGTCGCTCATGCTATGCCTTTCCCTGTTGCAATCAACACGGCCCGCAATCCAGCCCGGTACAACCGGCGGCCGAGCAGGCAAGGTAGCTCGGCGTGCGTCATCGTCTGTAACGCCTATCACAGCCGGGATTCGACCCACCGGCGGGCGGCCGAGTGTAACAGGGTTGAAACAACAGGGAATAGCCATAGATTAGGGTCATGATTTCCGAATCCTCTTCAGAACGTCGCGCGGCCGTCACCGCACCACTGATCGGCGCCGCCAGCTTTGCGCCCGGCGACATTGTGCGCCACCGCATGTTCGATTTTCGCGGCGTCGTGTTCGACATCGACCCGGTCTTTGCCAACAGCGACGAATGGTATGAAGCGATTCCGGAGGAAATCCGCCCGGCGAAAGAGCAGCCTTATTACCATCTGCTCGCCGAAAACGGCGATTCATCCTATATCGCCTACGTCAGCCAGCAAAATCTCGTGCCTGACGCCGAAGGCGGGCCGATCGATCATCCGCAGATCGAAGCGATGTTCGACGGGCTGGACGACGGCCGCTACCGCGTCCGCGCCATCCACCGCCACTAAGTAAGCGTGGTCAGGCTTTCAGCTTCCAGCCCGACGCCAGCAGGCGATAGGTCAGTAGCCCCAACACGATGTTGACCCCGACCAGCACTAGGATCGCGGTCAGAATAGGGTTGGCGATCGTCGAATCGACGGTGCCGATGAAGCCATAGCGAAAGCCCATGATCGCATAATAGACGGGATTGCCATGCGCGACGGTCTGGAACCACGGCGCCAGCCGGTCGACCGAGTAGAAAGTCCCGGAAAGCAGCGCGAGCGGGGTGACGACAAAGTTGGTCACCGCCGCGGCATGATCGAACTTCTCGGCCCAGACCGAGGTGATAAGGCCAAGGAAGCCGAGCATCGACGCGCCAAGCACCCCGAACACCACGACCGCCCACAGATGCTCCGGCATCACGCTGACCCCGGGCCACAGCGACATTGCCAGCCACAGCGCAAGGCCAACAAGCAGCGCGCGGGTGATTGCAGCACCGACCAGCGCGATAATCAACTCCCCAACCGCCAGCGGCGGCATCAGATAATCGACGATCGTCCCCTGGATCTTGCCGACGAGGAGCGAAAAGCTGGCATTGGCAAAGCTGTTCTGCAGCATCGCCATCATGATCAACCCCGGCGCGATGAAATCGGCAAAGGGAACACCGATGACTTTACGCCCCGCGCCGCCCAGCGCGACCGTGAAAATGACGAGGAACAGCAGCGTGGTGATCGCGGGTGCCCAGATTGTTTGCAGCTGCACCTTGAAAAAGCGACGCACCTCCTTGACATATAGCGCCTGCATTCCGGGCACATTGAGCGTCCGGATGTGCGGCACTCCCGGTTCGGCAAAGGGCGGGGTTGCCGCGAATTTGCTCGAGTCGGGTCGCGAAATTTGGGGCTGGTCGTTCATGGCGTTCTCGCCTATCGCCTCCCCGATCTTACCGCAAGCTGGGCAGTGGCGCCGGTCCGCAAGGATCGCATCGATAACCGCGACATAGCCCGCGGCGTGGAATGATAAGGAATAGAATATGTCTTGGACCGATGAGCGCATCGAAAGCCTGCGCACCATGTGGGAAAAAGGGCTGACCGCCAGCCAGATCGCCGACGAACTCGGCGGCGTCAGCCGCAATGCGGTAATCGGCAAGGCGCATCGCCTGGGCCTGAAATCGCGCCCTTCGCCGGTGAAAGCAACCGATAAGGTCAAGCCTGCCAAGGCAACTGCTCCTGCGGCGCCGAAGCCGGTTGCTCCCGCCGCGGCCCCGCGCGCCGCAGCGCCCGTCGCACCGCGCCCCGTCGCCCCTACCCCGCCAAGGTCTGAAGCGCGCCCGACGGTCGACACGCCGACCGCCGACGGGTCGGTCGGTGAGCAGATTCCCAAGGCCGACCAGCCGCGGATCGTCTCGATCGGCCCCGGTGGCTTTATCCGCCAGGGTCCGGGCGATCAGCAGGCGCCGATCCCGCCCGCGCCGCCGCGCCGTCTAGTGCCCGCCAAGCCGAGCCCCGAGATCGCCGACAAGACGACCCTGCTCGATCTCAATGATCGCATCTGCCGTTGGCCGATGGGGCATCCGGGCGAGCCCGACTTCCATTTTTGCGGTCAGGCCGTGAACCCTGGCTTCCCCTATTGCGTCGAGCATTGCGGCCGCGCCTATCAGGCGCAGCTGCCGCGCGGCACGCGCCGCCCCCCCCCGCCGCCGCCGTTCGGAGGCCCCCGAGTTCGGTAGGGCGCGTTCGGTGAAGCCGTTCGCGCAGGATTTCGAATTTGCGCGCGCGCTCGGCCTGCAAATGGTCGAGCGCGGCGACGGCCGCTGCACGATGGCGATCGACGTCAATCCGCAGCAGCATTTCAGCCCGCAAGGCGCCGCGCATGGCGGCGTCGCTTATTCGCTTGCCGACACCGCCATGGGCGGCGCGCTGACCAGTCTGCTCGATCCCGAGCAATGGTGCGCGACGCTGGAAATCAAGTTCAACTATCATGTCCGCGTCGGCGAAGGTCGGCTGACCTGCGAAGCGGCGGTGCTTCACCGCGGCAAACGCGTCGCCAATATCGACGCCAAGCTGTATCAGGGTGGCCGACTGGTCAGCAGCGCCAACGGCAATTTCGCGATCTTCGCGGCGCCCGGTTCCAAATAATCAAAAGGCGCCGGATCTTTCGATCCGACGCCCTTCGATTACCGCTTCGATAAATGTCAGAAGCGGAAGCTGAGCGTCCCGCGCACACTGTGGGTGCGGAAATGGTCGCTGCTGCGCTTCATATCCGTTCCGCCACCATTGAGCAGGAAGGGGTTGGTCGGCGGCGCGGTGCCGGGACCGACGTTGACAACAAAATCGTCGTCTTTGATGTCGGTGTAAAGATACTCAAGGCCGAGTGCGATGTTGTTCGTCACCATGACTTCAGCGCCGCCACCAGCGGTGTAGCCCCAGCCATGGGTTTTCCCGTTGTCGGCAAAGCTGTTGGCGCCATTGCTGGTCGAGAAACGGTTGTCGAGACGCGCGTAGGCGCCGCCGCCGGTCACATAGAACAGGGCGCCGCCGCCGGGCGTATAACCTGCGCGCAGGCGGGCATTGGCCTGATAATCGGCTTCGCGGCTGAACGTGTAGCTGGCGGGCGTCGTCGAAAACGCCGAGACGCTGTCACGCGCTTCGCTACGACCACCTTCGATCACTGCGCCGAGCACGAAATTGCCCATACGCTTGTCGAAACCCAGACGCGCAAAATACTCGGGGCCGTCCTTGTCATTGCGGCAGTCGATATTCGCGCTACTAGTCGCGGCGCCATTACAGAAGCCGGTCGAAAACGCGTTCAGACCGCCGACGGTGGTGACCTGGTCGCCATAGGTGCCATCGCGATTGGTATCGAACAGCACGGTTTCGCCGCGATCATTGCCCTGCAACGTGCCGCCACCGCCGATGCTGACATAAGGACCGTTAAAATCCTGCGACGGGTCGCGGTCCTGTGCGAAAGCCGGGACGGCAACTGTGCTGGCCGCCAGAATGGCGAGGAGAGAGAGAGTTTTCATTTTATACTCCGCTTTTTGAATGACTTTTTAGTCTCGGGCCAAACCCTCACGACTTTGTGAAAGTTCCCTGACATCATAAAAACGGGACAAGCCGAGAGGCGGTCGTTCGCTCCAAACACCCAAAAACCGCGCTTGCCAGTGGGCTTTCCGGCCCCCTATAGCCTCTCCATGAGTCACGATTTGTTCGACACCGCGACCCCGAGCACCGATAGCTATAACGCCTCGCAGATCGAGGTGCTGGAGGGGCTTGAGCCTGTCCGTCGCCGACCCGGCATGTATATCGGCGGCACCGACGAACGCGCGCTGCATCACCTCGCCGCCGAAGTCATCGACAACAGCATGGATGAGGCGGTGGCGGGCCACGCGAACCGTATCGAAGTGACGCTTGATGTTGGCAACCGGCTGACCGTCACCGACAACGGCCGCGGCATCCCGATCGACCCGCACCCGAAATTCCCGGGGAAATCGGCGCTTGAGGTCATCATGACGACGCTCCATTCGGGGGGCAAGTTCGAAGGCAAGGCTTATGCGACGTCGGGCGGCCTGCACGGCGTCGGGATCAGCGTCGTCAATGCGCTGTCGGTCGAGACGGAGATCGAGGTTGCCCGCAGCAAATTGCTCTATCGCCAGCGCTTTGCGCGTGGCACCCCGGTGGGCGGCCTCGAAGAGCTTGGCCCGACGCCCAACCGCCGTGGCACCAGCGTGTCCTTTATTCCCGACCCCGAAATCTTTGGCGATCATCAGCGTTTCAAGCCGCAGCGCTTGTATCGCATGGCGCGGTCAAAGGCCTATTTGTTCGCGGGCGTCGAAATCCGCTGGAAATGCGCGCCCGAGCTGATCGGTGACGACACCCCCGCCGAGGCGACGTTCCAGTTCCCCGGCGGCCTTGCCGATCATTTGAAGGAACAGATCGGCACCCGCGAATGCGCGACCGCCGAACCGTTCATCGGCCGCCAGGATTTTCCGGGCGATCAGGGCCGCGCCGAATGGGCAATCGCCTGGCCTTTGTGGTCCGACGGATCGTACAGCTGGTATTGCAACACCATCCCAACGCCCGCGGGCGGCACGCATGAGGCAGGGCTGCGCTCAGCACTGACCAAGGGTTTGCGCGGCTTCGGAGAACTGATCGGGCAAAAGAAGGCGGCACAGATCACCGCCGAGGACGTTTTTAACGGCGGCGAGATGATGCTGTCGGTGTTCATTCGCGACCCGCAGTTTCAGAGCCAGACCAAAGATCGTCTGTCGAGCCCCGAAGCAACCCGCTTCGTCGAAAATGCGGTGCGTGATCACTTCGACCATTTCCTGTCGGACAATATGGACCGCGGCCGCGCGCTGCTTGGGCTGATTCTCGACCGGATGGACGAGCGGCTGAAACGCAAGGCGGAACGGGAGGTCAAGCGCAAGACGGCGACCAGCGGGCGCAAGCTGCGTCTGCCCGGCAAGCTCACAGACTGTGCGAATGACGGTCCTGAAGGCACGGAATTATTTATCGTCGAAGGCGACAGCGCCGGCGGCAGCGCGAAGCAGGCGCGCGACCGCAAGACCCAGGCGATCCTGCCGATCCGCGGCAAGATCCTGAACGTCGCGAGCGCCAGCAATGACAAGATCCGTGCCAATCAGGAAATCGCCGACCTCGCGCTCGCACTCGGCTGTGGAATGCGCAAGGATTGCGACGCCGACCGGCTGCGGTACGAAAAAATTGTGATTATGACTGACGCCGACGTGGACGGCGCGCATATCGCGACCCTGCTAATGACCTTTTTCTTTCAGGAAATGCCCGACATCGTTCGAAAAGGGCATGTTTATCTGGCGCAGCCGCCGCTCTATCGTATCACGTCGGGCAGCACCTCGGTGTATGCCCGCGATGATGCCCACCGCGCTGAGATCGAAGCGAAGCAGTTCAAAGGCAAAAAGGTCGATGTCGGGCGCTTCAAAGGGCTGGGCGAGATGAACCCGAACCAGCTCAAGGAAACGACGATGGACCCGGCGACACGCTCGATGCTGCGCGTCACGCTACCGCAGGAATATGAAGAGCGGCATCTGGTCAAGGATCTGGTTGATCGGTTGATGGGCAAGCATCCCGAACACCGCTTCCAGTTCATTCAGGCAAACGCGGCAACGCTCGACGAGGCCGCGATTGACGCCTGAGGAGGGCGGCATGGTACGTCGGAGTTCGTGGGGAATGGCGGTGGCGGTTCTGGCCGTTCTTGCGCCGCTCTCCTCCGCAGCCCAATCGCCAATGGCGGTGGCCCCAGCCACCCAGACTCCATTTGATCGGCGCGCGGCGCAGCTGGTGGACCTGCTTCGCGGCAACATCGTCTTTTCCGACTATTTCGCCCCGTCGTTCCAGACCGCGATCCCCGAGGCGCAGTTCAGGACCATTTCCGCCAGCCTGATCGCCCAATATGGCCAGCCGCTTCGCATCGATAAGGCAACATCGACCGACGGCCAGTCGGGAACGGTCCTGCTACGGTTCGAAAAAGGGGTCGGCACGATTGTGCTCGACGTCGATACCTTAGCCAACAACCGGGTCACCGGGCTGCGTCTAACGGGTTTTGTCGTCGCCAACGACAGTTACACCCAGATCGCCACGGAAATGGCGGCGCTGCCGGGAAAAACCGGGTTTCTTGTTGCCGAGCTTGGCGACGCCGAGATGCGCACGATCGCCTCCGCCAACGCCGACACGCAGTTTGCCGTGGGATCGGTCTTCAAGCTCTATGTGCTCGCCGAACTCGCGGCGCAAATTGAGGCTGGCCAGCGGCGCTGGTCGGACGTTGTGCCGCTTTCGCATTTCAGCTTTTCGTCGGCGGCCACCGCAAACTGGCCCCGCGACACACCAGTGACGCTGCAAACGCTGGCCAATTGGATGATCTCTGTCAGCGACAATGGTGCCGCCGATACGCTGATCCACCTGCTCGGCCGGGAAAACATCGAAACCCGGATGCGCGCCGCAGGGCATAGCGCCCCGTCCCGGAACATCCCATTCCTGACGACGGTCGAAGCCTTTGCCCTGAAGGGCAATAATTTCGGCGATGTGCGCCCACATTTTATCGCGGGTGACGATATCACGCAGCGGCGGCTGATCGCCGACCATCGCGACCGGTTGATCCTGCCTAATGTTGACGGCGTTAGTTTCACCGCTGGACCGCGCTTTATCGATAGTCTCGAATGGTTCGCCAGCCCAAAGGATGTCGCGCGGTTGATGACTCACCTGCGCGCCCAGCGCGGGAAGCCGGTGCTTGCCGCGATGGCGATCAATCAGGGCGTCAGTCCGGTCGCCGCCGCCGATTGGCGCTATCTGGGCTATAAGGGCGGATCGGAAAATGGCGTGTTGTCGATGGCGCTGCTCGGCGAACGCAAGTCCGACGGTCGCTGGGTCGTGGTCACGGCGAGTTGGAACAACTCCGATGCCAATGTCGCACCCGAGCCGCTGATCGGGCTGGTGACGCGGCTATTGACCTTGGCCGCCAAATAAGCGGGAGCGATCAGTCCGCGCCTGCGACACCGCGCAGGCGGAGCGCGTGTCCGGCGTGCAGCGTCAGCACCAGACATCCGGCCAGCAGGACGGCATCCTTGAACAGGAATTGCGCAAGCGAGCCCATGAAGGGAAAACCATAGCCCTCTTCCCACAACGGCACGCCAAACGTGAAACTGAGCGTCACCAGAAAGGTCGCCATCCCCATCAGGCCGCCGATCAGTCCGGCGCGATGCGACCATGCCCCCAGTGCGATCAGGGCGCCAGTCACCAGTTCAATGCTTCCGATGACATTGCTGGTCCCCTGTTCGCCGATCAGCGGATACATCCACGCAAACAGCGGATAGTGCATGGCGATACGCGCGACCCCCTCGGCTTCATAAGCGGCGAATTTCGCGATTCCGAAAAGCGTGAAGACAAAAAGCAGCGACCAGCGAAGCGCGCCGATCCCCACTCCCTGCTGCGGCAGTTTGTCCAGAATTTTTAGCATGAAATTGGTGCCCCGAATGACCGTTCCCGACCTATTCGGCTGCTAAGCGATTTTGGTTACATCAATCGGCCGTCAGCGCCGCGACCAGCGCCTTGACCTTGGCCTGTCGCCATTGCGGCGTCGGGGCGACGAGCCAGTAACCGCGTTTCACCGGCGTCGCCTCACCAATCTGGCGCACGCGACCCGATGCGATGTCGGCTTCGGCCAGCATCGCCGGGACATTGGCATGGCCCAAGCCATTGGCGGCGGCGTCGATTGCCAGCCCCGCATCGCCCAGCCGCAGCGCGGGTTCACCATCGGCGACCGGACAGCCCGGCCAGGCGATCCGCGTGTCGCTGGCGCTACCCGGACCAGCCACGGTCACCATCAGCGGGTCGGAGAGCGCCACGCCTTCATGGTCACCGACACCGTCGGACCAGAAAATCGCAAGATCCAGATTGGCCTCGGTAAAATCGATGCCGCTGTCGGCCGACACCAGGGTGAAGCGCACGTCGGGCGCCTGCTGGCTGTACCGCGCCAGCCGCGGCGCCAGCCATTTGGCGGTCAGGTCGCGCGGGGCAGCGATCGTCAGCGACTGCGACGACTGCCCCGCCTGCATCGCGCGTACCGATTCCTCGAACTGCAGAAATCCCTGCCGCAGCGCATCAAGCCCCGCTTCGGCCTCGCCGGTTAGCTCCAGCCCCTTCGGCGTGCGGCGAAACAGTACCACACCCAGCATATCCTCCAGTGCGCGAATTTGCTGCCCGACGGCAGCAGGCGTCACCGCCAATTCGTCGGCCGCGCGCGTAAAGCTGAGGTGCCGGGCCGCGGCGTCGAACACGCGCAAGGCGTTCAGCGGCAGATGCGTACGCTTCATGCAGCGGTCGCAGGAGCAACAAGCGGGAAATGCGGGATGGCGACCAGCATTTCCGATCCGTCGCCAAGCTCCATCGCATAGCTGCCGACCATCGACCCCTCGGGCGTCGGGAGCGGACAGCCCGAAACATAATCATAAGCCCCGCCCGGTGCGATCAGCGGCTGTTCGCCAACAACCCCCTCGCCCTCAACTTCGCTGATCTGGCCGCGCCCGTCGCTGATCCGCCAGTGGCGGCTGATCAGCTGAACCGCGACGTCGCCATGATTTTCGATCCGGACATGATAGGCCCAGAACCAGCGGCCGAGCGCCGGATGCGACTGTTCGGGCAAATAGCTGACCGACACGCGCACGGTGACGGGGCCGGTCGTTTCGGCAAAGGGGAAGAAGGAGTCGATCATCACGCGGCCAAGGTCGCTCAAAGCCCGACCTTGGTCAATGCCTGGTCCAGATCGGCGATCAGATCGCGCGGATCCTCCAGCCCGATGTTGATCCGCAGCATCCCCTCGACGACCCCCATATCGGCGCGCGCTTCGGCGCTGACACTATAGTGGGTGGTCGACGCCGGATGGCAGCACAGGCTGCGCGAATCGCCGATATTGTTCGAAATATCCACGAGTTCGAGCGCGTTCAGAAATGCCATCGCCTGTTTGCGGTCTTCGAGGATGAACGAAAAGATCGGCCCGCACGCCTCCATCTGGCTCATCGCCAGATTATGCTGCGGATGGCTGGCGAGGCCTGGGTGGAGGATCTTTGGTACCCGCTTTTCAACGAACTTGCCGACTGCCAAGGCATTTTCCGACTGACGCCGCGCGCGCAGATCGAGCGTTTCGAGACCTTTCAGCACCACCCAAGCGTTGAACGGCGACAGGTTCGGCCCGGTGTTGCGCTGAAACGGCAGCAGCACGTCGTTGATGAACTTCTCGGTGCCACAAACGGCGCCGGCGAGCACGCGCCCCTGCCCTTCCATCAGCTTGGTCGCCGAATAGGCGACGACGTCGGCGCCGAAATCGAGCGGACGTTGGAGAACCGCTGTCGCAAAGGCATTATCCACCACAGAGGTGATGCCGTGTGCCTTCGCAACGCCGCACACATGCTTCATGTCGACGATGTCCATCGTCGGATTGGCCGGCGTTTCGAAGAAAAACACCTTGGTATTCGGCTGGATCGCGCGTTCCCACGCGTCATTGTCACGCCCGTCGATCACCGTTGTTTCGATCCCGAAACGCGGACAGAGCTGGTCGACCAGCCACCGGCACGATCCGAACGCGGCCTTCGCGGCAACGATATGATCACCCGCCGACAGCTGGCACAGCAGTGCCGTGGTCATTGCTGCCATGCCCGTCGCCTGCGACCGGCACGCCTCGGCACCCTCCATCAGCGCGATGCGCTCCTCGAGCATCGCCACGGTCGGGTTCTGGAGCCGCGAATAGGTCATGCCCTGCGCTTCGCCCGCAAAGCGCGCCGCGACCGTCTCGGCGTCGTCATAGGTGTAGCCCGACGTCAGGAACAGCGCCTCCGACGTCTCGCCATGTTCGCTGCGCCAGGTGCCACCGCGCACCGCTTGCGTCGCGGGATGCCAGCTGCGGGTGGTGTTGCGATCGAAGCCCGTGGTTTTCTTCATGCCATCTATCCGTTCAAAGTCGCCACGACCGCATCGCCCAGCGCGGCTGTTCCCATCGTTCCACCCAGATCGGCGCCGCGGCAACCGTTGGCCAGCACCTTGGCCACCGCCGCCTCGATCCGCGCCGCGCTTGCTTCGTCGTCGCCCGAATGGCGGAGCAGCATTGCCAGCGACAGGATCATCGCCAGCGGGTTGGCGACGCCCTGCCCGGCAATGTCGGGCGCACTACCGTGGATGGGCTCGTACAGCCCCTGCTTGCCCTCGCTCAGCGACGCCGAAGCGAGCAGGCCGATCGATCCGACGCACATCGACGCCTGATCGGACAAGATGTCGCCGAACAGATTGCCGGTCACGACGACGTCGAACTGGCCAGGGTTGCGCACCAGCTGCATCGCGGCATTATCGACATACATATGGCTGAGCGCCACGTCGGGATAGTCGGCGGAAACCTCGATCACCACGTCGCGCCACAGCTGCGACGTTTCGAGCACATTCGCCTTGTCGACCGAACACAGCCGCCCGCGCCGCCCCTGCGCCGCACGGAAGGCAACATGCGCGATGCGCCGCACCTCACTCTCGCTATAGGACATGATGTCATAGCCTTCGCGCTGGCCATCGGTGGTCGTCCGAGTACCCTTTTCGCCGAAATAGACGTCGCCGTTAAGCTCGCGAACAATCAGCAGGTCGATTGCCGACGCGACTTCGGGGCGCAGCGCCGAGCTGTCCTCCAGACCGGCGAACATCTTGGCGGGGCGCAGATTGGCGAACAGGCCGAGCTCGGCGCGCAGGCCGAGGATTGCCTGTTCGGGGCGCAAATGGCGTTCGACGTTGTCAAAGCGCGGATCGCCAACTGCGCCGAACAGGATCGCATCGGCCGCTTTCGCCTTCACCAGCGTCTCGGGCGGCAGCGGATGGCCGGTCGCTGCATAGGCCGCCCCGCCCACCAGCGCACGGTCCAGCGTCACCGGCAGCGCGAGCGCGGCGAGCACCTTCTCGGCCTCCGCCATGATCTCCGGACCGATACCGTCGCCAGCCAGCAGCAGGATTTTCAACGCTTCGCCCTTCTCGTCCAATTAGGCCGTTTGCCCTGAGCTTGTCGAAGGGCCCTTCTCTCTTTGACGCCGCAAAAGAAAGGACGGTGCTTCGACAAGCTCAGCACAAACGGAACGTGGTATGACCTAGGTTTGACGGGGAGGCTCTAGACAGCGGCGGCGCGTCACGCAACCGCCCTGCCCAGCCGATCGATCAATCGCGCCCGCACGCCAAGCAAATCGCGCGCGCGGCCATCGAGCAGGTCGCGGTCGATAAAATGCCCGGTGATCGCCATTCCGTCGAGGACATCGTTTAGCGACGGGCTGGCATCCGCGCCGTTCAGGAACGGCGGCAGGCGCAGCAGCCGTTCTTCATAACCAGCCGCCGCGGCGACGCTGACGGCGCCGCCCGACTTGCGGCTGACGAACGCCAGATCGCTGGCCGCCCCGGTCACCACACATTCGTCGAGATCGAGCCCGAACCCCAATTCGGCGAGCAACAGCAATTCATAGCGCGCCAGGGCCGCCGCCCATTGCCGCGCCGACGATGCAACGCCGATCGCATCGAGCAGTCCTGACAGCGCCGAATAGAGCGCCGGATAAGGCTGACTTTCGGGCAGGATCGTCGCGGTGACGCTGGTCACCCAGTCGATCGCCGCCGCCGCCAGCGGTTCGGCAAGCAGTGGCGCACGGCTCGCCAGCAGCTCGGCGGTCGCACTCGCCAATTGCTCCTCGGTGCGTGCGCGCAGTTCGAGCGCGATCAAATTGCCCGCCATCAAGATCGGGCGCAGCCGCGTCGACCGCCCGCCGCGGACATAGCCCGCGACCAGCCCCGCCTCCTCGGTCAGCGCGCGCAATATCGCCCCATGCTCGCCATGCGCGCGCACCGCGCAGACGATCGCCGGGGCGGTCAGGCTGGCCATCAGTCCTTGTTAAGCAGGCCGTCGGACCCGCTAGCGATTTCTTTAGAAATGTCGCGATTGCCGAACGCATTTATCTTGAAAGCGTCGATAAGGCCATAAAAGCTGGCGTCGGATGCCGATATGTTATGTAAAAGGGCGTATTTCTCTATGAGGGGCTTGAACTTTTCTCTCCCTCCGCCGACCGCAGCGTTGACACCGATCAGCACGATCTCTGAGTTACTCAACGATGCCCGAAAAATTCGTGCATAAACATCCTTTTCGGCGAGGTTGGATTGGTCAATATATTTAACAACATGATAGCAGGTCCGCAAATAGGACGATAGAACATTTCGGTAGATGTAATACGACGTTTTATACGTATCACTCAGCATTTCGGGGTCGTCTTGGGAATCGCGAACTCCGTTCATGATTGCGTCGACCGCATTCGCGCCCGTGGCGCCTGCGTCGACGGAACCCACTGTTACCGCGTTGAGCGCACTTTTTTTCATTTCTAACAGGTGGAAGAACGTGTTTTCGAAATCGCGTTTCTCTGCACGACCCTTCTCTTCGTCATAAGCTAACTTTACTCTGGTCAGTTCGTTCCGCTGCTCGGAGTAGGCCAGAAAAGCACTGATCGCCGCTATGCAGGCGAATATCGAGCTTAAAGGTCCAAAGGAATCGCCGAACTGCCCAGAATTGTTGAATTTCCATTCAATTCCAGTGGGATTGATCCCCATCCCACTTGCCAAGATCGCGAGAGCGTAAACGACGAATGTCAGAGCGACCGCCCATATCCATTTGTTCATTGTCCCCTTTCCTTTCGCCATTTACGCTGGCCAAAGCACCAGCTGTGTCTGCGTCACCAGCGCGACATCGGCACCGTCTTCGGTCGCGATGCGCGTCTGCCACACCGACACGCGCTTGCCGATCTTCACCGGCGTGGCTTCGCCGACCAGCACCGATCCGACCGGTCCAGCGCCGAGGAAATTGGTCTTGCTCTCGATCGTTGTCGTCCCGCTCGCCCCCTCGGGCAGCGTCAGAAACGCGCCAACCGCGCCCAGACAATCGGCAAAGGCCATGATCGCGCCGCCATGGACGATCCCGCCCGCGGTGCAGATGTCGGGGCGCACGGGCAGCTTGCCCGCGACGCGATCTTTGCTGCCTTCGTGGATGGTCACGCCGAGCGTGGCGGCCAGGGGCATCATTGCGGCGAAATCCATACTCATCCTCTCAAGGCAATTGGGGGCTGCAATCAAAATTCCGTTCGCCCTGAGCTTGCCGAAGGGCCGTTCTTTCTTCTGATGGCGTCAAAGGCAAGGACGGTGCTTCGACAAGCTCAGCACGAACGGATGTGGAGTAGCGCAGAAGGTTCACCGCCCCGCATGATAGAAATCATGCACCGCCTGCGCCACCGCAGCGCTCACCCCCGGCGCCTTCTGCAAATCCTCCAAGCTCGCGCCGCGCACCGCGCGCGCCGTGCCGAAATGCATCAGCAGCGCTTTCTTGCGCGACGGCCCGATGCCCGGCACCTCATCGAGCGGCGACGATCCCATCGCCTTCGACCGCTTCGCGCGGTGCGCGCCGATCGCAAAGCGGTGCGCCTCGTCGCGCAGCCGCTGGATATAGAACAGCGCGGCATTGTTCGGCGGCAGCGTGAACTCGCGCCCGTCGGGCCAGTAAAATGTCTCGCGTCCGGCGTTGCGATCGGGCCCCTTGGCGACCCCGACGAAGGGCAGATCGTCGATCCCCAGCTCGGCGAACACCCCCGCGACCGCCGACACCTGTCCCTTGCCGCCATCGATCAGCACCAGGTCGGGCCATTCGCCCTTGGTGCGCTCGGGATCTTCTTCCAGCGCGCGCGCAAAGCGGCGCTGAAAAACCTCGCGCATCATCGCGAAATCGTCGCCCGGCATCGTTTCGGCGCGTTTGATGTTGAACTTGCGATACGCGCCCTTGATCCAGCCCTCCGGCCCCGCGACCACCATCGCGCCCAGCGCATTGGTGCCCTGGATATGGCTGTTGTCGTAGATCTCAATCCGCTGCGGCGGGTTTTCCAGATCGAACAGCTCAGCGAGCTCGCGGCCCAGCTTGGCCTGCGAACTGCTTTCGGCGAGCCGCCGGTCGAGCTCCTCGCCCGCATTGCGCACCGCCTGTTCGAGCAGGCGCCGCCGGTTGCCGCGCTGCGGGACGCTGATTTCAATCTTGCGTTCGGCGACTTCGCCCAACGCCTCAGCGAGCAGTTCGATCTCGGCGGGCTCGCGATCGACCAGGATCGTCTTGGGCGGCGGCACCCCTTCGTAAAATTGCATCAGGAAGCTCGCCATCACTTCCTCTTCTGGAACGCCAGAGACATGCGCCGGAAAGAAGCTGCGATGCCCCCAGTTCTGGCCGCCGCGGATGAAAAAGCCCGCGACACACAACTGCCCACCCTTTGCCGCCAATGCAAAGACATCGGCGTCGCCCAGGCCGTCGGCATGGACCGACTGGCTGCCCTGAATGAAGGTCAGCGATTTGAGCCGATCGCGCAGCACCGCCGCCTGCTCGAAATCCATCGCTTCAGCCGACTTGGTCATTGCGTCGCCAAGCCGCTTCTGCACCGCCGTGGAGCGTCCCTCCAGAAAGTCCTGCGCGTCGCCGACCAGCGCCGCATAATCCTCTTTCGAGATGCGATCGACGCACGGCGCGCTGCACCGCTTGATCTGATACAGGAGGCACGGCCGCGAGCGGTTGGCGAAGAAACTGTCGGTGCAACTGCGCAGTAGGAATGTTTTTTGCAGCGCATTCAGCGTCTTCGTTACCGATCCGGCGCTCGCGAATGGCCCGTAATAGCGCCCCTTGGCGCGCCGCGCGCCGCGGTGCTTTTGCACCCGCGGAAAATCATGATCCATCCGCAGCAGGATGAAAGGGAAGCTTTTGTCGTCACGCAGCAGCACGTTATACGGCGGGCGATAGCGTTTGATCAGCTGCGCCTCGAGCAACAGCGCCTCGGCCTCGCTGGTTGTCGTGACGATTTCCATCGCGCGCGTTTGCGACACCATCCGCTGCAACCGCTGCGGCAACCGCGCGACTTGCGTGTAATTGGTCACCCGGTTCTTGAGCGCTCGCGCCTTACCGACATAGAGCACGTCCCCGCGCGCATCGAGCATGCGATAGACGCCGGGGCGGGTCGGCAATTTGCGCACAACGCTGCGTATCGCTTCGGCGCCGCGTTCCAGATCAGGCTTGTCATCGGCCTCGCCGCTGCCGCGGATGACGTAGGTGGCCTTCTCTTCATTGAATCGGTCGGGAGCGTTCGGGCGTGCCATGATTTTGCATGTAGGCGAGGACGATGCGACCCGCCATAGTGTGTGAGGTAAACAACATGGGAGGGGTCGCATGGACGTCAGAGGAGAATTGGCACTGGTTACCGGCGGCAGCGACGGCATCGGGCGCGAGATCGCGTTGCAACTGCAGGCGGCGGGTGCCGATGTCATCGTCACCGGGCGATCGATCGAGAAGCTTCAAACAATGGCGGCGCTGGGATTCGGCACGATCGCGAGCGACTTGTCGATCGCTGCGGGGGTCGATGCTGTGGTGGACGGTGTGGCAAGCAAGCCGCTCGCGTTGCTGGTCAACAATGCCGGGGTGGGCAGCGAATATGAGCTGGATGACGCCGCGACGCTGGAAAGCGCGGCGCATTGCATCCGCACCAACCTCGATGCGCCGATTGCGCTGTGTACGCGTCTCCTCGCGACGTTGCGCGCCCAGCCCGAGGCGGCGATCGTCAATGTGACGTCGGGGCTCGCCATCGCGCCGCGGGCCGGCGGCTCGATCTATTGCGCGACCAAGGCCGGGCTGCGCAGTTATACGCAGGCGATCCGCCATCTGCTCAAGGACAGCCATGTCCGGGTGATCGAGGCGCTCCCTCCCGTGGTCGAGACCAACATGACGGCGGGCCGCGCCGGCAAGAAGATGAGCGCCCACGACTGCGCCGCAGAAATCGTCCACGGCATCCGCACCGGCAAAAGCGAGGTCAATGTCGGGATGGTGAAGATATTGCAGCTGGTGCACAGCATCTCGCCGGCGCTGGCGCGGCGGATCATGATCAAGTTTTGACGCCCGGCGGCAATCGACGTGGCGCGTCGGGACCGCGTGATCCAAAGTTCAGGAAAGTTCAGCCCTGTGTGCGCCGCGATCCGGGCCTTGTGCGGCGGCGGATTGGCTGCTGGAAGAAGGCTGACACAGCGGGATAATGTAGGAAAGGCCTTTTTTGAGGCCGGTGTTCAGACGTCTCCCTAGACCGTCGCCCCCGCGAAGGCGGGGGCCGCCATAGGCGTTATCCTGCGCCGCCGAGTACTTCGACCGCGACCCCCGCCTTCGCGGGGGCGACCGAGCATATGCCGTTTCTTGTCTTCGTCATCCCGGCGAAGGTCGGGATATCACCCTATTGTCATAACGCACCGGCGAGATCCCGGCCTCCGCCGGGATGACGATGGAAACTATAGCAGCTTTTGGCCGCTGGCCGCCGCTCACCCCAAAGCAAAACGCCCGCGAAATTCCGCGGGCGTTCTGTATTCGGAAATGACGAAACGCGTCAGCCCCTGGCGACACCCGCAATCGCCTGATCGACCAGCGCCTTGTCGGCCTTGGCATCATGCTTTTCGGCAATCAGCGCCGCGGCAGCAGCGGTCGCTGCCTTGGCGGTAGCAGCGCGGACTTCACTGAGCGCGGTGGCTTCGGCCGCGGCGATGCGGTCTTCTGCCATTTGCTTGCGGCGGCCGATCAGCGCGGTCGCGTCGGCCTTCGCCTTGGCAACCAGCGTTTCCGCTTCGCTTTCGGCACGAGCGCGCATGTCGTCGGCCTCCTTGGCCGCTGCGGCGAGCTTTGCCTCATACTCCGCCTTCAGCGATTCGGCGTCGAGGCGCAGCTGTTCGGCCTCGGTGAGCTGCTTTGAGATCTCAGCAATGCGCTTATCGAGCATCGCCGCAATCGCCGCAGGGACGCCCTTCCAAACAAGGATGCCCAGGAATACGAGCATCGCGATCGATACCCACACCGTCGCGTTCATCCCGAATGCAGTCGGTTCGACAGCGCCTTCGGCAAAAATCAGCGTCAGATTAGCCATGGAGCACCGCCTTTACTGCCGCCTTGGCATCCGCCGGTGCGACTTTCACACCTGACAGCTTGGCGACCAGTTCGCCCGCCGCTTCGGCAGCGACCGATTCGATTTCGGCCATCGCCGATTTGCGCGCCGCTGCCACATCGGCCTCTGCGGCTGCCAGCTTGTCGCCCAGTTCGGCATCGACCTTGGCCAGACGCTTTTCGGCGTCTTTGGCGGCCTTGTCCTTGGCTTCGGCAACCGCCTTTTGCGCCGCGAGACGGCTGGCGTCGCTTTGCTGGCGATAGCTTTCCTCAAGCGCGTCCGCAGCGGCATGCGCCGCTTTCGCCGCCGCCAGATCGTCCGCCACCTTGCGGTCGCGCGCATCGACGGTCGCTTCGATCTTTGGCAGCATGCCGCGACCGATCACCAGGTAGATCCCGGCGAAAACGACCAGCAGCCAAAACAGCTGCGAGGCAAGATACCAATTGTCAGCGGTGAGCTGGGCTATTTGGGGCATGAAAGGCGAACCTTAACTTACTAAAAAACCTGCCGCGAAGCCGATCCCGCCGGGACCGGCCTCGCATATCGTCGTCCAATCAGACGACGAAGAGCAGGATCATCGCAACGACGAACGCCAGCAGGCCGAGAAGTTCGGCAGCGGCGAAGCCGATGAACAGGCGACCCTGCTGGCCGTCGGCGGCTGCCGGATTGCGCAGCGCGCTTTCGAGGAAGCTACCGAACACGTTGCCCACGCCGATGGCGGCCATGCCGGCACCGATGGCTGCCAGACCGGCACCGATCAGCTTTGCTGCTTCTGCGTCCATTATCATTACTCCTTGGTATAATCGTTTGAAATTAAACGTAACTTAGTGAAGATTGACCGCGTCGTTGATGTACAGCGAAGTCAACAGGGCGAAAACATAAGCCTGGATACCGGCGACCAGCAGCTCAAGCGCGCTGATCCCGATCATCAGGATGAAGCTGAGCACCGACACGATCGAACCGAGCCAGAGCGTTTCGGCGTTGAAGCCGTTGATCACGAAGCCCGACAGCACTTTCAGCAGCACGTGGCCCGCGGTCATCGCGACGAACAGGCGCAGGCCGAGGCTGAACGGGCGGACCATGAACGATACGAACTCTATCGGCGCGATGATCGGGATCATCGGCAGCGGCGTGCCGTGCGGCACGAACAGCGAGAAGAAGTGCAGGCCATGGCGCCAGAAGCCGACAATGAGGACGATCGCGAAGCTGATCAGCGCCAGCACGCCGGTGATCGCGATATGACTGGTGACGGTGAAGGGATGGAGCCCCAGCACGCCCAGCGGCAACATGCCGAGCAGGTTGCAGAACAGGATGAACATGAACAGCGAGAAGACATAGGGCGTATATTTGCGGCCTTCGGTGCCGATATTCGCCATCATCATGTTCGAAATGAAGCCAGTGAAGCCTTCGACCGCGGCCTGCCAGCGACCCGGGACCAGCTGACGGCGCATCCCGCCCCACATGAAAAGGCCGAGTGCAATCGCCGCGACGACCATCCACAGCGCGCTGTTGGTGAACAGGATGTCATGCCCGGCCAAGTTGAAGCCGCCGCCAAGCGGGGTCACCTCGAACTGGTGCATCGGGTCGATCTTGCCGGATTCCGCCGCCACTCTTCACTCCACGCGTCTGGCGAGGCGGCAGATGCGCCGTCTCGCTGAGAATATCTTGTGCACCGCGCTAGTTGCGCGGCGTCTTGGACAGGCGAATGATGTTCCGAAAGGCCACAATTATGCCCATGAACAACATCACCAACAAACCCCAGGGCGACGTTCCCGCGAACCGGTCGATCAGCCAGCCAAACAAAGCGCCGCCGATCAATCCGCCCAGCAGTTCGGCCAGAACGCGGTTGCCGAGCCGGTAATTGGCATCGGATTCCGGTCCGGCGTTCACCGCAGTCCGTTTTGCCTCTGCGGCTTCGGCCCGGTCCAATCGCTCGGTGAGCGAGACCAGGCGCGAATCCTCCGAGCCAAGTTCCGGATCGCTGCCGTTCCCCGTCATTTTGTGCCATCCTCCTGAAACAGAACCGGAAAGCCCCGATTCCGCCTGCGAAAAAAGGCCCGAAAATTCGGGGGACCCCTAAGGCGCGGTTCGTTTAGGAATGACGCCCGATGAAGTCAATGCTTGTGCGCAAGTGCACAAAAATGCCGCCGCGTTTAGGGGCGCGGCGGCATGTGGCGCCCGCGGGCGCCTTTGGAAGACCGAGAGCTTACGGGCAGCTGGCGTTGCGCACCGGCGGACTGTTGTCACGCGTCAGCCAGCGGCCGTCGGGCGCCTGATATTTCTCGCCCGGTTTTGTGTTTGCAATCAGGTTGCAACCGCTGGTGAAGGCAAATTGTTCGACGGTGCTGCCGGTCGCCTGCGCGCGTTCGGTATAGGCAGCCTTGCGCTTGATATTCAGGTCCTGAACCAGCGCCCGGATTGCCGGGGTCGGAGTGCTGGCAAAGCCCAGATAGCCGTCGGGCTGCTCGCCAATCTGGCCCGCGGCGCGCGCCGCGGCATAGGCGGGATCGCGCTGCGCCATCGCAGACGGCACCGCAAGAGCAACGGCGGCGGTCGCCGCAATCGCGGCCAGCGCCAGTCCGGTCGGTTTCCACTTCTTCAAACGCATCATATCTTTCCCTGTCATCAGAATATCTCGCTATTCTGCTCGATGAGCTTTTTGGCGTCACCATCCAACCTGTACACCACTTCCTGACGAATGTTGATGTTCAGGTTGATTTCGATCGGCTTGTCGGGCGTTTCGATCTGGACGCAGCCGCTCAGGACTGTCGCACCGATCAGAGCCGCCAGACCGTAACCGACGATGGCCCGCCTCCTTGCTCCTGTCTTGGGTGTGTTCATCGCATAGGCTCGCTTTCTGGAGGCTGAACGGGGGCAGATCGGGCCTTTTCGGCCGCTTCGGCTTCTTCCTGGGCGCGCATCAGCGCGGGCAGATTTTGTTCGATCAACAGTGACGGATCGTAAAATCCTTTCGCTGAGGTCAGCAACTGGCGGAACGGCGCGGTAATCTTGACATTGAACACGAGCGGGATCCTGGCCACGGCATTGGTCAGGAAATTGCGCGTCGCGCCTTCGCCCTGCCCCACGCCGCCAAAGCGGATGTCGGTCACCATTTCGCCGTCAAGATCCCCGTTCAGCACGATCGTGAGATCATCATATTTCAGGCTGCGGAGCGCGCCAAAGGCAAAATTGGCGATCACCCCCAGATTGCGGTTCGACAATTCGCCGACATAGGCGAGCGTGCCGCCGCCAGCGCGCGAATCGATGCGTCCGCCGACAATGCGCCCGCCCAGTCCGCTGAATTCAACGGGCAGTGTTCCGTCGAATTTGCCTGTCGCATTGATATTGTCGAACCCGAAACTTTGCAGGAACACCGCGGCATCAACCTCGACGATGTCGAACGACAGCCGCCGCGTCTGCTCAGCGCCAAAGTCGAGCGTCGTCGGGTGGAGCAACAATTGGCCCCCGGCAAAGGGCCAGCTACCGCCCTCGACCCGCACCCGATTGTCGCCGAGCAGCTGATATTCGATTTCGCCGTCGAGCACCGGGATGCCGGGATTGATTTCCCTGATTTTCGCAATCTGGCCGGGCGCCGAGCGCAGCCCGATCAAATCGTCAAAGGTCAACGTCGACGTCAGCCCGCTCACCGGTCCGAACGCTGCGGCCAGACTGGCGTCGGCGGTGGCAAAGGTGCCGCGGCTGGTCACCCCGTCGGCGGTCCACTCGATGCGCCCGTCGCCGACGACCGAGCCGCGGACATTGGCGACGACGCCGAGCGCGAGGCTGGTCAGCTGGTCGGGCTGGAACCGCTCGTCGAACCGCAGTTCCTTGACCAGCAGGTCCGCCGAACCGCTGCTATCGGCCAACCGGTGCCGAATGATCGTGTCGAGAATTTTCGTGCCGGTCGAACGCTCGTTGAATGCCGCCTTGGCGTCGATCAGCCCATCGGCAAAGCGCAAAGTCGCGTCATTGCTGACCAGCGGCGCAAAGCGCGCCTCCGGCGCTGCATCGGTCAGCAGCAGCCCACCGTTGAGCGTCAGCGCGCCATCCGCCCAGCGCCATGCGCCCGCGATCTCGCTGATATTCAGCGGCACCGCGCCGATTTTGCCGCTGGCGCCAACCAGCTCGCCGACCATGCCCTGCGCCGTGGCCCGTCCGGCGATGCTCTGGGCGCTAAAGCGGGTGACGCTCTCGCCCTCCCCCAGCCGGAAATCGGCGAGCGCGAGCGACCAGCGCATCGCGGTCAGATCGACATTTGCCGGGCCGCTGGTCACAACGAAAGGCGAACCGCCGCTGGTGCCGCGCAGGTTGACGCCGGGAATGCGGACTTGCCCGCGCAGTCCGCCTGGCCCTGCGCTGAGCAACGGCGCGCCAGGGCGGCTACACAGATCGATGGCGCTGCGGCCAATCTGGAAACCCGATAGGACGATACGATCGGCGCTGACCCGGCTGCACCCGCCGTCGAGCGCCAGCGCGCCGGTGGGCGCGAGAAAGCCGTTCAGCGGGACGCTCAGTCGCTCGATTCGCCCGCCCGCGAGCCGTCCCGACAGCTCGGCGCGCGTGGTAAAGCGCAGCAAGCCGCTGCGGTCGCCCGAAAAGCGCACCGGCGCCAGCGCGAGCCGGGCGCCTTCCGACTGATAGGGGGCGAGGTTCGCAAGTCCCGCGACCGACCCGTCGCCGCGACGATCGAGGCTGATCGAACCCGTCGGCAAGTCGCCGCCGCCAAAGCTCCAGCGGCCCGCTGCCAGAACGGCGGGCTGCGCGGATCCGTAAACGTAGCTGATGCGGCTGTCGGGGCTGCCCGTGAAACGCGCGCCGCTCGCGCTCGCCAGCTGCGGTGCGACCAGGTCGATGCGGGCCAAATCTCCTTCGCCAGCCAGCGTGAAATCGGCGCTGCCGCCGACATCGGCCAGCATCCGGCTGAGCGCGGCGCTGGCTTTGGTCGCCAGCGGCCCGAGCGGCGTTTCGGCGAAGCTGCCGACACTCTCCGTCAGCGCGCGCCGCATTGCCGCGCTGCCGCTGGCGCGCACAAAGCGGATCTGGCCGTCGAGTTTTGGCGCGGCGCGGCCGACGACACCCTTGGCATTGATGCTCACCATGCCGGCGGCAAAGTCGGCACCGCTGACCCGCGCCATATCGGCGTCCACGTCGATCTTTGTCGCCGCCGCAGTGCCTTCGAACTTGGCCAGCAGCCCCAAACGATCGGCTCGAACCGGACCCGCGTCGAACGCCGCAACGCTGGCGTCAGCCTCGCCCTTCCAGCTTTGCAAATCCTCCGACAGTGACAAATCCAGCGCGACCTGCGGTGACGCAGCGGTCACCGCGCCATCGGCGCACGACAGGCCGCTTCCGCGCAATGGACCGACAAGCTGCGGGCGGACATCGCGAACGAGCAAAGTGCCGTAAAAGCTGACGTCGCGGCCGCTGCATCCCGCAGCGGCGATACTGGGCGCGACGAGCGCGAGCTTGCCGGTGAAATCGCGGCGCAGATTGCCGCCGCCGTTCAGCGCCGCGCCGACATTGCCCCACGGCGTTTCGACCCGTGCGCGAGCATCGCGCAGCACAACGGTCAGGTCGGGTAAGGCAAAGGGGTCGGTGCTGGTCGGGTCACGAAACTTGTCGAGCGCGCCGAACGACAGCCGGTCGTCGATGAAACGGCCATAAAGCCGGACGCCCTCGGCGCGGATTTCGGTGACATAGGGGCCAGACCAGCCATAGCCCAACAGCACTTCGACCTTTTTTGCCGTCAGATCGGGATTGGCGGGATCGCCGATGACGACATTCGACAGCCGCTCGCTGCGGAAACCGATGGCATCTATCTGATACCGGGCCGGAACGCCGCGACTGCCGAGTTCATCGCTGATAAAACGGTCGGCAATCGGTTCGCGCGCCACCCAAATTCCGGCGACGACCACGATTACCGCACCTGCTGTCATCCAGCGCTTTTTGAACAGCACCGTCCGGTGCCGCCACCTTGGTTTCGGGCTGTCGTCCGCCTCGCTCACGATGCTGGCGACCTGCGAAACAACGTGTCAGCGGGTGACGTCATGGCGTCCATTCGTCCTCCGGCCCAGTCCACGTTCCTCGGGAGCAACGCCGGACATCCCGTTTCGCTGCAACAAATTGGTCCGGATCGCCATCGTCGGTGTCCTATGCCCGTTGAGTGCGCCTCACAAGGCGGTTATTCGGACAGCGATGGCCGATGCCGACACGCCCGCTCCTCCCCCCGACCATGCGGGCCACCGTGCGCGCTTGCGCGGTCGGCTGCTGGGCGGCAACGCCGACGGCATGGCCGATTATGAGCTGGTCGAATATCTGCTGGCGCTCGCCATTCCGCGCCGCGATACCAAGCCGCTGGCCAAGGCGCTGCTGCGGGAATTCGGATCGCTGGCCCAGCTGGTCAGCGCCGATCCCGAATCGTTGCGCCGGGTCGATGGCTTAGGCGACACCGGAATCGCAGCGCTGAAGATTGTCCACGCGACCAGTCTGCGGCTGCTCAAGGGTGAATTTCGTGACAAGCCGCTGCTGTCGAGCTGGGATGCGTTGATCGACTGGCTGCGCGCCGACATGGCGCCGCTCGATATCGAGCGCGTCCGCGTCCTCTACCTCAATTCGCGCAACATGCTGATCCGCGACGAACTCGCGAGCGAAGGGTCGATCGACCAGTCGGCGATCTATGTTCGTGAGGTTGCCAAGCGCGCGCTGGAGCTTGGCGCGTCGGCGATCATCCTGGTTCACAACCACCCCAGCGGCAGCCCCGAACCCAGCCGTCAGGATATCGCCATGACCCGCGATATCGCCGACGCGGCCAGCCGGCTGGGCATCGCGCTGCACGATCATATCGTCATCGGCGGGTCCGAATTTCGCAGTTTTCGAGCCATGGGGCTTTTGTAACGCACAAAATTTGGGGCGCGCAAACGGATGCAGCCGCCGGATCGCTCCGACGGCTGCACCACCCCGCGCGTGGCTGTTAAGCGCCGCGCGAAAGGAACCCGGTGAGTTCGGTCTTGTTGACCGCGCCCGATTTGTCACCATCCGCGGCAGCAAAGGCCTGACCGATCCATGTTTTCACATCGGCCGATTCAGGATCGACACCCGGCTCGGTCGCGGCGCGGAGCTTTTTCATCCATGCCGCAAATTCGGCTTCGTTCAGATCGCCATTCGTATCGGCATCATAGGTGGGAAATTCCGCTTCCACGATCTGCGCGATCTGGGCCGGCGTTGCTGCGGCGCCCGACGGGGCGGGTTCCGATGCTGCCGGGGGAGCCGATGCATCGGGGGCGGGTGCCGGACTGGTCGGCGTCGTCGGGCTCGAGGTGGGAGCCGGCTCAGTTGCGGCGGGCGGCGCCATCGGGTCAGCGGCCGGCGCGGTGGTCTGCGCCAGCGCCGGGAAACTCACGGCGGCGGCACCGATCAAAAGCATCTGTTTCAACATAGTCATTCTCCTTAAATCGTTTATCAGCGGTTATTCCGGATCCGGTTCGGGGGTTGGTTCGGGTTCCGGAGTGGGCTGGTCAGCCGGCGGATTCGGCTCGGCTGCCGGGGGTGTGTCGGTCGGCATGGCATCCTCGGTCGGGGCCGTGTCGTCCGTCGGGTTGGCATCGTCGGCGGGTTTTTCATCCGGCGCCGGTGCCGTGGTATCGGTGGGGGCGGGCGGCGTCTGACTGGTGGGCGCCGGTTCCTCACCCGTCGGTGCAGTCGTCTGCGCCAACGCCGGGAAGCTGACGGCCGCCGCGCCGATCAAAAGCATTTGTTTCAACACAGAATTTCTCCTTTCGCGGCGACTTTCTGGGTGTTTGCGACCCGTCGCCTTGTTAGTGGGGCATGAAAGCAACCCGCCAAATTACGTCATGGTTGCGGTACGGCGGCGTTTGGCGAAACGGCCCGTCCCTGCTACGGGGCGGCCCGTCACGGTTCCGCTGCGATTCCGCGACAGAGCGCCCGATAAGGAAGGAAATTCAATGGTTCCGCGTTACGCCAGGCCGGAAATGACCGCGATCTGGTCGGCCGAAAATCGGTTTCGAATCTGGTTCGAGATCGAAGCGCACGCCACCGACGCCCTCGCCGAACTCGGAACGGTACCCAAATCCGCTGCGAAAGCCCTGTGGGATTGGTGGGCGACGAAGCCCGTCATCGACGTCGCCGCGATCGACGCAATCGAGGCGGTCACCAAGCATGACGTCATCGCCTTTCTGACCTGGGTGTCGGAAAATGTCGGCGAGGAAGCGCGCTTCATGCATCAGGGCATGACCAGCTCCGACGTCCTCGACACCTGCCTGGCCGTCCAGCTCGCGCAGGCCGCCGACCTGTTGATTGCCGACATCGACGCGTTGCTCGCCGCCATCAAGCGCCGTGCCTTTGAACATAAACTGACCCCCACGATCGGCCGCAGCCATGGCATCCATGCCGAACCTGTCACCTTCGGGCTCAAGCTGGCGCAGGCTTATGCCGAGTTCGACCGTTGCAAGGCGCGCCTGATCGCGGCCCGCGCCGAAGTCGCCACCTGCGCAATCTCCGGCGCGGTCGGCACCTTCGCCAACATCGACCCGCGGGTCGAGGCGCATGTTGCGGCAAAGCTGGGCTTGTCGATCGAACCGGTTTCGACGCAAGTGATCCCGCGCGACCGTCACGCGATGTTCTTTGCGACACTCGGCGTTGTCGCCGGATCGATCGAACGCCTTGCGACCGAAGTCCGCCATTTGCAGCGCACCGAGGTGCTGGAGGCCGAGGAGTATTTCTCGCCGGGCCAAAAGGGCAGCTCGGCCATGCCGCACAAGCGCAATCCGATTCTGACCGAGAACCTCACCGGCCTTGCGCGCATGGTGCGCAGCGCCGTCGTCCCGGCGCTGGAGAATGTCGCGCTGTGGCACGAACGCGATATCAGCCATTCGTCGGTCGAACGCTTCATCGGCCCCGACGCCACGATCACGCTCGACTTCGCGCTCGGCCGCCTGACCGGGGTGATCGACAAGCTGTTGATCTATCCCGAACGGATGCAGAAGAACCTCGATCGCATGGGCGGTTTGGTGCATTCGCAGCGCGTGCTGCTGGCACTGACCCAGGCGGGCGCGAGCCGCGAGGACAGCTATCTGCTGGTCCAGCGCAATGCGATGCGGGTGTGGCAAAGCGACGGGCAATTGTCGCTGCTCGAACTCCTGAAAGCAGATGCAGACGTCACCGCGCGGCTGTCCGATGCACAGCTGACGGAACTTTTCGACCTCGGATATCATATGAAGCATGTCGACACGATCTTCGATCGCGTCTTCGGCGCGGCATAGCCGGACTGGAAAGCCGCGCCAATCTGGCTTAGGGTCGAAATCGACCGACAGAGGAGCATGGAATAGTGGGAATTCTGCGGACGATCATCTGGGTTTTGCTGACCGCGATCCTGGTCATTTTTGCCATGGCCAACTGGCTCGCCGTTACCGTCACCATCTGGCCGGGCCAAGTGCTCGACACCAAATTGCCGGTGCTTATCCTGGCATCGTTCCTGATCGGCAGTGTGCCGATGTGGATCGCGCTGCGCACGACGCGCTGGTCGCTCAAGCGTCGCCTCGACGCCAGCGAGCGCCAGCTCGCGGACATGCGCGCGCTCGCCAACCGGCCCGTCGAGCCTGCGCAGGTGGTGACGCCCGCGTCTTCCCCCGCGCCCGCCCCAGGCACCGCCTCCCCCACCCTGCCACTGGATATTCCATGAGCTCACCGCTTTATCTCGCCATCGACCATCCCCACCTCGACGCTGCCGTCACGCTGGCGCAAAAGGTGCGGCATCATGTTGGCGGGCTGAAGCTCGGGCTCGAATTTTTCTGCGCCAACGGCCACCATGGCGTGCATGAAATGGCGAAGCTCGGCTTGCCGATCTTCCTCGACCTCAAGCTGCACGACATTCCCAACACCGTCGCCAAGGCGATCCAGGCGCTGCGCCCGCTCGAACCCGCGATCCTGACCGTCCACGCCGCGGGCGGCCGCGCGATGCTCGAAGAGGCGAAGGCGGTGGCGGGCCTCAATACCAAGGTGGTCGCCGTCACGGTGCTGACCAGTCTCGACGCCCCCGACCTCGACGACATCGGCGTCGGCGGCACCCCGCACGATCAGGTCGTCCGTCTCGCCGCCCTCGCACGCGAATCCGGGCTCGATGGCATCGTTTGCTCGGGTCAAGAAGTGAAAGCAGCGCGCAAGGCGTGGCCGGGCGGCTTTTTCGTGGTGCCAGGGGTGCGTCCCTCGAACGGCAGCGCGGGCGACCAGAAGCGGGTCGTCACCCCGGCACAGGCGATGGCCGATGGCGCGTCGATCCTGGTGGTCGGCCGCCCGATCAGCCAGTCGCCCGACCCCGACCTCGCCGCCCGGGCGATCGAAGCCACGCTGTAATCAACAATATCAACCCATCCGTCATCCCGGCGCAGGCCGGGATCTCGCCCTCGCGGACCGCCGCACCGTCGAGATCCCGGCCTGCGCCGGGATGACGACAGGATAAAGATGACCATGTCCCTCCTCGTCAAAATCTGTGGCCTCTCCACCCCCGAAACGGTCGACGCCGCCATCGAACTAGGCGCCACGCATATCGGCCTCGTCCATTACGAGCCGAGCCCGCGCCACGTCGATCTCACGACCGCTGCGGAGCTGCGCAAGCGCGCCGGGCGTCACGTTCAGGTGGCGCTGTTGCTCGTCAACGCATCGCAGCAGCTGACCGGCGAGGCGCTGGCCGCGGTGCGTCCCGACATCATTCAATTCCACGGCAATGAAAGCCCCGAATGGCTCGCCGTGGTTAAACGGATCGCACCGGCAGAAGTCTGGAAGGCCGTCGGCCTGAAGGACGCCGGAACGCTCGAGCGGATCCAGAAATATCAGGGCGCGGCCGACCGCATCCTGTTCGACGCCCCCGCCGCCGCGCTTCCCGGCGGCACTGGCACGCGTTTCGACTGGTCGCTGCTTCAAAATCATCGTCACACCATGGATTGGGGCATTGCTGGCGGTCTGACCCCCGCCAATGTCGCCGAAGCGATCGCCGCGACCGGCGCGCCGTTGGTCGACGTGTCGTCGGGCGTCGAAAGCGCTCCGGGCGTGAAGGATGTGGACAAGATCGCCGCTTTCCTTAAAGCGGCGCGGTTATGAGCACCCAGCCCAACAGCTTTCGCACCCAGCCCGACGAGCGCGGCCATTTCGGGATTTTTGGCGGGCGCTTCGTCGCCGAAACGTTGATGCCGCTCGTCCTCGACCTCGAACGCGAATATCGCGCCGCGCAAAGCGATCCCGCCTTCGCCGCCGAATTCGACGATCTGCTCACCCATTATGTCGGGCGCCCCAGCCCGCTCTATTATGCCGAACGGCTGACCGAGGAACTTCGCAAGAACGCTCCCGCGGGCAAGGGCGCCCAAATCTGGTTCAAGCGCGACGAGCTCAACCATACCGGCGCGCACAAGATCAACAATTGCATCGGCCAGATCCTGCTTGCGCGCCGCATGGGCAAAACGCGGATCATCGCCGAGACCGGCGCGGGCCAGCATGGCGTCGCGACCGCGACCGTCTGCGCCCGCTTCGGCCTGCCCTGCGTCATCTATATGGGCGCACGCGACATGGAGCGACAGCAGCCGAACGTGTTCCGCATGAAGCTGCTCGGCGCCGAAGTGATCGGGGTCGAAAGCGGCGCGCGGACGCTGAAGGATGCGATGAACGAGGCGCTGCGCGATTGGGTCGCCAACGTCCACGACACCTTCTACATCATCGGCACCGCCGCCGGACCGCACCCCTATCCCGAACTCGTCCGCGATTTCCAGAGTGTGATCGGCAAGGAAGCGCGCGCACAATTGCTCGAACGCACCGGGCGGCTGCCCGACCTGCTGGTTGCCGCGATCGGTGGCGGATCAAACGCGATCGGGCTGTTCCATCCATTTCTCGACGACCCGTCGGTGCGGATGCTCGGTGTTGAAGCCGCCGGGCATGGGCTCGACAAGGAACATGCCGCCAGCCTCGCTGGCGGCGCGCCGGGCATTCTCCACGGCAACCGCACCTATCTGCTCCAGGACGAGGACGGGCAGATCGACGAAGCGCACTCGATCAGCGCCGGGCTCGACTATCCCGGCATCGGCCCGGAACATGCGTGGCTGCGCGACATCGGCCGCGTCGAATATACCAGCGCGACCGACAAGGAAGCGCTCGATGCCTTCCAGATGCTTTGCCGCACCGAAGGCATCATCCCCGCGCTCGAACCATCGCACGCCATCGCCGCCGTGACCAAGGTCGCGCCCGGGATGGACCGCGATGCAATCATCATCGTCAATCTGTGCGGTCGCGGCGACAAGGACATCTTCACCGTCGCCGAGGCGCTGGGGACGCAGATATGACCCGCTTCTCCGCCGCCTTTGCCAAACCCCACGCTGCGCTCGTCACGTTCGTCACCGCGGGTGACGGCGACACGGCTGCAATCCTCGATGCACTCGTCGCAGGGGGAGCCGATGTCATCGAACTGGGTATGCCGTTCACCGATCCGATGGCCGACGGTCCCGCCATACAAGCGGCCAACCTGCGCAGCTTTGCCGCCGGGACGACGACAGCCGACATCCTGGCCATCGCCAAGGGCTTTCGTGCCCGGCATCCCGCTATCCCGCTCGTCCTGATGGGCTACGCCAATCCGATGACGGTGCGCGGCGCCGAGTGGTTCGCCGCCGCCTGCAAGGACGCGGGCGTCGATGGCGTTATCTGCGTCGATATTCCGTTCGAAGAAGACGACAGCCTTGGTCCTGCGCTGCGCGCCGCCGGGGTCGATCAAATACGCCTTGCGACCCCGACCACCGACGCCACGCGGCTGCCCGCCGTGCTCGATGGCGCGGGCGGATTTCTCTATTATGTCAGCGTGGCCGGGATCACCGGGCTGCAACAGGCGGCGCAGGCGAGCATCGAGGAAGCCGTCGCGCGTCTGCGCACCCAGACCGACCTGCCGATCGCGGTCGGCTTCGGCGTGCGTACCCCCGAACAGGCGGCGAATATCGCGCGCGTTGCCGATGGCGTCGTCGTCGGCTCGGCGCTGGTCGAACTCGTGGCGCAGCATGGCGCCGATGCGCCGCGGCACATCGAAACCTTCACCCGCAGCCTGGCCGCTGCTATCCACGGCGCAAAGGAGATCGCCGCATGAGCTGGCTCGACCGCGTCCGCAACGCCCTGCCCTTTACGGCCAAGCGCGACACCGCCGACAATCTGTGGCACAAATGCCGGCAGTGTCAGCAGATGGTGTTCGTCAAGGAATGGGAAGATAATCTCAACGTCTGCCCGCGCTGTGACCACCACGACCGGATCGGCGCCAAGGAACGCTTTGCACAGCTGTTCGATGGCGGCCAGCATGAGATGATCGCGGCACCCGCGGCGCCTGAAGACCCGCTGAAATTTCGCGACACCAAAAAATATGTCGACCGCATCAAGGCGGCGCGCGCGCAGACCGGCGACCGTGACGCCTATCAGAACGCCTTCGGCCGCATCGCAGGTCAGGGCGCGGTGGTCGGCGTTCAGGATTTCGCCTTCATGGGCGGGTCGATGGGCGTCGCAGTCGGCGAAGCCTTTGTGGCCGGGGTCGAACAGGCGATCAAGCGCGGCTGCCCCTATATCTCGATCACCGCGGCGGGCGGCGCGCGGATGCAGGAAGGCACATTGTCGCTGATGCAGATGCCGCGCGCGACCGTGGCCTTGGCCCGCCTGCGCCGTGCGGGACTGCCCTATATCGTGCTGCTCACCGACCCGACGACCGGCGGTGTCACCGCAAGCTATGCGATGCTGGGCGACGTCCAGATCAGCGAACCCAAGGCGCTGATCGGCTTTGCCGGACAACGGGTGATCGAAAACACGATCCGCGAAAAACTGCCCGAAGGCTTCCAGCGCGCCGAATATCTGCTCGATCACGGGATGATCGATATGGTGGTGCACCGGAAAGAGTTGCCGGAGACGCTGGGCCGGTTGATTGGCTATCTCGCGCCGGAAAAGGCGGCGTAAGCCGCTCCAAGCTGACCTCCTTGCTTCGTCACCCCGGACTCGAGCCGGGGTCCATGCCACGGTTGTGCAGATGGATGCCGGATCAAGTCCGGCATGACGAAGATGGAAAAGCTGAGCGCCCTTAACCATCAAGGCACCCACCATGCCCGACCACGCCCACTCCTCCGACCCCGCGGTCCAAATCCAGCTCGATCGCCTCGCCGCGCTGTCGCCGGGCCGCGACATCCTCGGCCTCGAACGCATCGCCGAACTCTGCGCCCGCCTAGGCAACCCGCAAAACCAGCTCCCGCGCATCTTCCACGTCGCGGGTACCAACGGCAAAGGATCGACCTGCGCCTATCTGCGCGCCATCCTCGAAGCGCAGGGACGCCGCGTCCACAGCTACACCAGCCCGCACCTCGTGCGTTTCAACGAACGCATCCGCCTCGCCGGAACACTGATCGACAACGCGCTGCTTGCGGCGCTGCTCGAAGAAGTGCTCGACGTCGCCGCCGACCTGCAAGCCAGCTTCTTCGAAGTCACCACCGCCGCCGCATTTCTGGCCTTTGCCCGCACCCCCGCCGACGATTGCATCATCGAGGTTGGCCTCGGCGGCCGCCTCGACGCCACCAACATTATTCCGGCCCCCGCGGTGTGCGGGATCGCGTCGCTGGGCATCGACCATGAGGCGTTCCTGCTCGCGCCAGAGGAAGGCGTGCCAGCCGAGGCGATCGAACGCATCGCCTGGGAAAAGACCGGCATCTTCAAACGCGGCGCGGCGCTCGCCACGCTCGCTTATCCCGATCATGTGATGAAGCTGGTCCGCGACCGCGCCGCCGCGGTCGATGGCACGCTATTTTCAGAAGGCGATGGATGGGCGGTCGTCCCCGAGATCAACGGCTTCCGCTGGCAATCGAACAGCGGTTCGATCGCGCCGACCCTGCGTTCGCGCATGGCGGGCGCGCATCAGATGCGCAACGCCGGTCTCGCGATTGCCATGCTGCGCAGTACGCCTGACCCGCGACCCACCGACGATGACATAGTAAGGGGGGTCGCCGCGGCCTTCTGGCCCGGGCGAATGCAGCCGCTGGGCAAGGGGCCGCTGACAGGGCTGCTCAGCGACAGCGCCACGATTTGGCTCGACGGCGGCCACAACCCTGATGCGGGGGCGGCGCTGGCGATGGCGCTGGCCGACCAGCCACCGCTGCATATTGTCTGCGGGCTGCTCAAGAACAAGGATGCGATGGGTTTCCTGCGCCCCTTCGCGAACAAGATCGCGTCATTTCAGGCAGTTCCGATCCCCGGTCATGAGCATCATCATCCCAAAGACCTGTGCCATCGGGTGCAAAGCGATCTGGGCATCACCGACGCGCAACCGTGCGAAAACGTAGCGGCGGCGCTCCGCCACATCGCACGGCATCGTCAGGCTGGCGACGTCCTGATCTGCGGTTCGCTCTACCTTGCCGGTGTGGTGCTGGACACGAACGGCGAGATCCCGGTTTAGGAGTATCCGGTCGGGCTTGGCACGACGTCGCCGCTCGCACCCATACTATCACGCGACCTTTGGCGCCGGACCTTTCCACGCCAGCAGCGCCCCGGCGACAAGGGCGGCGAGCGACGCGTACATGATGGTCGATACCAGTTCGAGTTGGTTGGCCAGCAGCACGCCGACGACGCCCGCGACGATCAGCGCGAAGCCGACGACACGCGCTGCGCCGACAGGCTTGCGGAGCTTGCCTTCGTCGAGCTCGACCGCGCCGCTCTGGCGGATGGATTGCACGACATAGCCTTTGCGCCACATCATCCACAGCAGGATCATGCCAGGAATCGCGGCGAGCACGGTAAGCCCCCAGAAGCCGGTCCAGCCGAGCTTCTCCGCGGCATAGCCAGCGGGGCCGGCCATGAAGGTCCGCCCGATCACTGCGACCGATGAGAGCAGTGCAAACTGGGTCGCCGTGTAGGCGATGTTCGACAATCCCGAGAGATAGACAGCGACGACGGTCAGGCCGATGCCGCTGGTGATATTCTCGGTCACGATCGCCCCAACCAGCATCCAGTAGTTATTACCCGCTATCGACAGCGCCATGAACATCAGGTTCGAAAACATCATCAGCAGAACCGAAACCAGCAGCGCCCTGCCCATTCCGAGCCACAGCACGAAGGGCGCACCCAAAGCGGACCCGATAATGAGCGCGGCAAAACCCCATATCTTATTCGCCGTAATGTAATCGAGGTCGGCAAAATTCAGGTCGACGATCATCGGGCCAAGCATCGCCTGCCCCATGGCATCGCCGACCTTATAAACCAGGATGAACAGAAGGATCATTATAGCGCCATCGCGGGTCAGGAACTCGCGAAACGGATTGACCACGGTTTCGACGAGCCATTGGCCAGGCTTCATGCCCGATGCATTGCTGAACCGGTCGATAAATTTGCCTTCACCGGCCAAGAAGGCGCCGATGACTGCGGGCAGAACGCAGAGGGTTGTCAGCGCGTACGCCATGGCCCAGCCAAGCCCCAAGCCTTCCTGCGAAGCGAAATAGATTGTCCCGGCGCCCGCGATCAGATTGCCGGTGCGATAGCCGAACTGGTTCGTCGCGGTTCCGTGCGCAAACTCGTCCTCTTCCAAGATTTCGATGCGGTAGGCGTCGATGACGATGTCCTGCGTCGCCGAAAAGAACGCCGTGACGACGGCCCAGAACAGGAACCAGCGATAATCGTCCGGCTGCGGGTCGCTCGCGCCCATCTGCCAAATGGCGATCACTAGGAAGAACTGCACGAAAAATAGCCAGCTTCGCCGCTGGCCCAGCGCCTTGGTCAAAATCGGCAGGGGAAGCTTGTCAACGAGGGGCGCCCACAGGAACTTGATCGTGTAGGGGATGCCGACCATCACCGCAAAGCCGATGGCCGTCGGCGTGAAGCCAACTTTCGCGAGCCAGAAGGTCATGGTGGCGGCAATCAGCGTGAAGGGGAAGCCGCTCGAAATGCCGAGAAGGAAGGCCACCGCTGGATTCTTGCGCAGATAGGGACGGAAGGCGGGGACCGCGAGCGCCACGACGACCAGCCCGGCGAGGACACCAGCGAAAATGAGAAAACGGATAAAGTCGACGGACATTCGGTGCTCCCCGCGGACCGCTGGCGAGCGGTTCTGTGCTTGGCGCCAAGGCCTAATGCCTTGGGGTCAAATTGGAAGCGGGTATTTGCCGCGTACGCGGCTAACCGTGCGACTTACGCTGCCTCAGGCCGCCAATAGGTGACCAGCCCGCTGACCTTGCGCGGCATCTTGTTCTGACAGGTCATCGTTTCCACCGCGCGCAGCGCCGCGACCAGTGCCGAGGCACTATGCGGCTTGCTCAGGCACGCCACCGCGATGTCAGCTGCATCATCGGGGCATTGCCCGGTCACCAACAGCACGGCGATACCGCGATCGCGCGCCAGCCGAGCAACTTCGCGGCCCGTCATGTGCCCCGCCAGCCCCAGGTCGAGCACAACCGCGTCAATCTGTTCGTCGGCGATGATGGGCACCGCCGCCTCGCCCGAATCGACCGTCGCGACGATGTCGTACCCGCTATGCTTCAGCGTCCGCTCATTGTCGAATGCGACCAGCGGATCATCCTCGATGATCAGCAGCCGCTTGATGCAGGACGGGCGGGACGCGAAGAGCATAAGGTCTCCCTTTAATTGCGCCATGACGCGCTCAAAGGCGTCGCGCAAGATTGCTTCAGCTTGCCATCGACGAAGCGACACGTTTCCGGCTATGAGCGTGGCCACAGGGCAACACTCTTGCCCGCATAACGACAAGAAAGCCGTACCCGTTCCCATGACCACCCGCCGACCTCCCCGCGCCGCGCCTCACTCTGTGCCGAAGTCCGCTGGCGACCGCGATGCTCCGAAAGGCCGCCGCGCCGCGCGCGGGGCCGCCTCGGCCCTGAAAGCTAAGCCCGCCGATGCCGAGCGTGACGAGGACGGCCCCCAGCGGATCGCCAAACTGCTCGCGCGCGCCGGAGTCGGCTCGCGGCGCGATGTCGAGCGGATGGTCGAGGAAGGGCGCATTGCGCTCAACGGCGTCGTGGTCGTCCAGCCCGCGCCACTGCTGACCTCGCTCGAAGGGCTCACGGTCGATGGCAACCCGGTCGCCAAGCCCGTCTCGACGCGCCTCTACCGCTTTCACAAACCCTCCGGCTGCATCACCGCCGCGCGCGATCCCAAGGGGCGCAAGACGATTTACGACGTGCTGCCCAAGGATCTGCCGCGCCTGATGCCCGTCGGCCGCCTCGACTATAATACCGAGGGTCTGCTGCTGCTGACCAACGACGGCGAATTCAAGCGCCAGCTGGAACTGCCCGCCAGCGGGGTCGAGCGCACCTATCGCGCCCGCGCCTTTGGCGACATCAGCCAGGAGCAGCTGGAGGAACTGGCTATGGGAATCACCATTGACGGGGTCACCTATGGCAGGATCGACGCCAATCTGGAGCGCCGCACCGGGCGCAACCAGTGGGTGGAAATGACGCTGACCGAGGGAAAGAATCGCGAAGTCCGCAAGGTGCTCGAACATTTCGGGCTGCAAGTCAGCCGCCTGATCCGCACCCGCTACGGCGCGTTCGAGCTCGACGGCTTGCCGATGGGCGCGGTCGATGTCGTCCCGCGCGACGAATTGTTCAAATTCCGTCGGCATATGGGCTGACGGCGATGCGAGTCATTTCCGGCGAATGGCGCGGCCGCAAGCTGCTTGCGCCCAAGGGCGACGCGACGCGCCCCACCGCAGATCGCACCCGCGAGACGTTGTTCTCGATGCTGACCAGCCGCCTGGGCAGTTTCGAAGGGCTGGTCGTCGCGGACCTGTTCGCGGGATCGGGCGCGCTCGGCATCGAAGCCCTGTCGCGCGGCGCCGCCACCTGCCTGTTCGCCGAGCAGGACCGCGACGCGCTCGACGTCCTGCGCGGCAATCTGTCCACTCTGGGCGCCACCGCGCGCGCCGATGTCCGCGCCGGATCGGTGCTCGGCCTCGGCCTGGCGCCGCGGGCCTATGACCTGCTGATGCTCGACCCGCCTTACGGCACCGGTGCCGCTGGCGTCGCGCTGGACAAGCTCCACCGCCTCGGCTGGATCGGGCCCGACAGCTGGGTGTCGGTTGAAACCGGGCATAGCGAAACCGTCGATGTCGCGGGCTTTGCCATCGACGCCGATCGCAAAGTCGGCAAGGCCAGGCTGACGTTGCTGCGGCTTGCGTAACAACCCACCGCGCCACGCTGGACAGCGCCGCCGCTGTTCCCTAATCGTTCGCGCGTGACCCTGCCCCCTGCCTCGCTGCCCGACCTGCCCTCGCCCGACCCGTCGGACCCGCCCTATCTGCAAGGATTGAACGGGCCGCAGCGGCAGGCGGTCCTAACCACCGAAGGGCCGGTGCTGATGCTTGCGGGCGCCGGGACTGGCAAGACTGCGGCGCTCACCGCGCGCCTCGCGCATATTATGGCAACGCGCCGCGCCTGGCCGTCCGAAATCCTCGCGGTCACCTTCACCAACAAGGCCGCGCGCGAGATGCGCGAGCGCATCGGGCGGATGATTGGCGATGCGGTCGAGGGGATGCCATGGCTGGGTACCTTTCACAGCATCGCGGCCAAGATGCTGCGCCGTCACGCCGAACTCGTCGGGCTGCAAAGCAATTTCACCATCCTCGACACCGACGACCAACTCCGCGTTCTCAAACAGCTGATCCAGGCCGACGGGCTCGATGAAAAGCGCTGGCCCGCGCGCCAACTCGCCGGGCTGATCGACAAATGGAAGAACCGCGGGCTAGTCCCCGCCGATCTCGACGCCGCCGACAAGGAAAGCTACGCCGACGGCAAGGGACAACATTTCTATGCGCTCTATCAGGCGCGGCTGAAGACGCTCAACGCCTGCGATTTCGGCGACCTGCTGCTGCACATGCTGGTCATCCTGAAAAACCACCGCGACGTGCTCGAACATTATCAGGAGCGCTTCAAATATATCCTTGTCGACGAATATCAGGACACCAACGCCAGCCAATATCTCTGGCTCCGCCTGCTCGCGCAGCGACGCAAGAATATCTGCTGCGTCGGCGATGACGACCAGTCGATCTATTCGTGGCGCGGCGCTGAAGTGGCGAACATCCTGCGCTTCGAAAAGGATTTCCCCGGCGCGACCGTCATCCGCCTCGAACAAAATTACCGCTCGACCCCGCAGATCTTGGCCGCCGCGTCGGCGCTGATCGCGCAGAACAGCGGGCGGCTGGGCAAGACGCTGTGGACCGACCTTGAACCGGGCGACAAGCTGCGTGTTGTCGGCGTGTGGGATGGACCCGAGGAAGCGCGGCGGATCGGCGAGGAGTTGGAAACGCTTCAGGTTCGCAAGGTCAGCCTCGACCGCGCCGCAATCCTCGTCCGCGCGCAGTTTCAGACGCGCGAGTTCGAAGACCGCTTTATCGCCATTGGGATGCCATACCGGATTGTCGGGGGCTTCCGCTTCTATGAACGCGCCGAAATCCGCGACGCGCTCGCCTATCTGCGACTTGTCCAATCGCATGCCGACGACCTGGCGTTCGAACGCATCATCAACACGCCCAAACGCGGCCTCGGCGACAAGGCCCTCGCGCGTATCCACCAGTTTGCGCGGATCGAGCAGACGCCGCTGCTCCGCGCGGCGGCGCGCATTACCGAAACCGACGAACTGACCCCGCAGGCTCGCCGTCAGCTGGTTAATTTCGTCGCGCTGATGCGCGGATGGCAGGAAAAGGCGGGCAATCTTTCGCACCCCGAGTTGACCCAGCTGATCCTCGACGAGTCGGGCTACACCGCGATGCTGCAAGCCGACCGCAGTGTCGAAGCCGCAGGGCGGCTCGAAAACCTGTCCGAGCTCGTCCGCGCGATGGAGGATTATGATTCGCTGGAGGCGTTCCTCGAGCATGTCAGCCTGGTCATGGACCGCGACCAGAATGACGACACCGAAACCGTCACCATCATGACGATTCACGCCGCCAAGGGCCTGGAATTCGACCATGTGTTCCTCGCCGGGTGGGAGGATGGCGTGTTCCCGTCGCAGCGTTCGATGGACGAAGGCGGCACCGCCAGTCTCGAGGAAGAACGCCGCCTCGCCTATGTCGCGATCACCCGCGCCCGCGTGCGCGCCAGCATTTATCACGCCGCCAACCGCCGCATCTATGGCCAGTGGATGAGCAGCATCCCCAGCCGCTTCATCGCCGAAATCCCTGCCGAGCATGTTGACAGCGAAAACAGTTTCGGCGGCGGGCAAAGCCTGTGGCGCGCCAATTGGTCGGCGCAGGGCGATCCCTTTGCCCATGTCGCGGAACGCCAGCCGTCGCGGACCATGACGCGCGGCCCGGCGTGGCAGCGCGCTGCAGCGCAATCGTCGACGATCACGCGCGCCCCTGCCCCCAGCGAGAAAAGCCCGGCGGCATCGGTCGGCGCCAAGCCGCGCGCCGATCTGGCGATCGGGATGCGGGTTTTTCACGAAAAATTCGGCTATGGCGAAATCGCCGACATCGACGGCAACAAGTTGGAGGTCGCATTTGCGCATGCCGGCCACAAGCGCGTTCTCGACAGCTTTGTGACGCTCGTATGATCGCGGGCAGCGATGCGCGAAAGCAAGTATCGACTATTTGATAAATCGCGCCACGGTGCGCTAGGGTTGGACGACCCCCGCGAATATAGGACCAAGCGAACCAGGCTTTGCGCAAAACGAAAGATCAATAATGACCAATCCGGGAATGGACGCCGACATCTACGATGCCTTCATGGACCAGTTGCAGCGCTATGTTCGCGAACGGCTGCTCCCGGCGGAGGATCAACTCGAAGAGCTGGGCCGCGTCCCCGACGACATATTGGCCGAAATGCGCGATATGGGGTTGTTTGGCGTCACCATGCCCGAACAATATGGCGGCGCCGGGATGAATGTCAGCCAATATGTCGGCTTCATCCGCGAGATCGCCTACGCCTCACCTGCCTATCGCTCGATCGTGTCGATCAACATCGGCATGGTGTGTAAATCGCTGGTCGGTTTCGGGACCGAGCAGCAGAAGGACCATTGGCTGCCCAAGCTGGCGATGGGCAGTATCGCCGCATTCGGCTTGACCGAACCCGACAGCGGATCCGACAGCGCGGCTATGAAAACCCGCGCAGTGCGTGATGGCAATGGCTATGTCCTGAACGGCACCAAACGCTACATCACCAACGCGCCCTTTGCCGACGTCATTCTGGTGATGGCGCGCACCAACGCCGAAGCCTTGCCCAAGAATGCCCATGTCAGCGCGTTCATGGTCCCGCGCAACGCTCCCGGCGTGTCGATCGGCAAACCAGACGGCAAGATGGGACAGGCAGGATCGCAGATCGCCGACGTCATCCTGGAAGACGTCCATGTCGATGGCGACGCGCTGCTCGGCGGCGAAGAGGGTATCGGCTTTCGCGCGGCGATGCAGAGTCTGGATAACGGCCGCCTGTCGGTCGCTGCTGCCAGCGTCGGCTATGCCAAGCGGATGCTCGACGTCGGCCTTAAATATGCGATGGAGCGCAAGGCATTTGGCGAACCAATCGCCAATTTTCAGCTGATCCAGGCCATGCTCGCCGACAGCAAAGCCGAAATCTATGCGGCAGAATGCATGTTGAACGACGCCTGCGCGCGCGCCGATCGCGGCGAGAAAATCCTGGTCGAAGCCGCGGCAGCCAAGATGTTAGCCAGCGAAATGTGCGGCCGCGTTGCCGACCGGGTCGTGCAGATCCACGGCGGTGCGGGGTATCTCAAGGAATATCTCGCCGAACGCTTCTATCGCGACTGCCGCATTTACCGAATTTATGAGGGAACGACGCAGATCCAGCAGCTAGTCATCGCCAAGAACATGATCCGCGATTACGTGGGCTGAAGCTGCGGGAGGGTCGCTGGTGGAGCCGAGGGGAATCGAACCCCTGACCTCTGCAGTGCGATTGCAGCGCTCTCCCATCTGAGCTACGGCCCCGCGACCGCGGCGTAATAAACGCACCGCATTGCAGTGGCAACGGCTTTTCTGACCACCGCCGTCACCGCCACGCGAAATCAGGGAATGGGGGTTCTGATGAGCAAAGCCTGGCATTTGATCAGCCGTCCGCAAGGGCTGCCGACGATGGACAATTTCGCGCTCCGTGACCTGCCCGATGCACCGCTCGAACCCGACCAGCTCCGCGTCCGCAACCTGTGGCTCTCGGTCGATCCCTATATGCGCGGACGGATGAACGACGCGAAAAGCTATGCCGCCAGTTTCCAGATCGACCAGCCGATGACCGGCGGCGCCATTGGCGAAGTGGTGGAAAGCCGGATGGAGGGTTTTGTCCCCGGTGACCTGATCCTGCACATGGGCGGATGGCGCGATGGCGGCATCATCGGGCTCGACATGATGCCCAACAAGCTCCCGCGCGCGGCGCTGGACGCGGGCATGACGCCGCAGACCTTCTTGCACAATATGGGCCTGACCGGCGGCACCGCGTGGATCGGCCTGCTGCGTGTTGCCGCCGCCAAGCTCGGCGATACGATCTTTGTCTCAGCCGCGGCGGGCGCCGTGGGGTCAGCGGTCGTGCAAATCGCCAAGGCGCGCGAGATGACCGTCATCGGATCGGCAGGCGGCGCTGAAAAATGCGCATGGGTCACGCAATTGGGTGCCGATGCGGTCATCGACTACAAAGCTGGACCGGTCCTGCCGGCGCTCATGAAATCGCTCGCCGAACTCGGCAAGCCTGGCATCGATGTCTATTTCGACAATGTCGGCGGCGAACATCTCGACGCTGCCTTTGCGACCGCCAATGATTTCGCGCGCTTTGCAATCTGCGGCATGATCGACGTCTATAACGACGGCAAGGCGCAGGAGATGAAATATCTCATCCGCACGATCCCGGCGCGGATCCGCATGGAAGGCTTTATCTACACCGACCAGTTCTTCGACTGCATGGAAGAATTCTACGCCGATATGGGCGGCCTGATCGCCAGCGGCGCGGTGACGATGCGCGAAACCGTGCATGACGGAATAGAGTCGGTGCCTGATGCGTTTCTGGGGCTGTTTTCGGGCGCCAATATGGGGAAGATGCTCGTTCGGGTGTAGGCTTGTGGCCGCTAATGACCAAAAGCAGACTTACGCTCTCGTCATCCCGGACTTGATCCGGGATCCATCTGCCCTCTCAGCGTAGGCCGGTGCAAGGCCGCATGGACCCCGGATCAAGTCCGGGGTGACGAACGCATGAGGGCCGCATCCCATCCCAAAGCCGACTTCGGCTCCGAGGTTGAGCGCCTCAAAAAGTCAGAAATTTCTCAGCTGCCAAAACCCACCGACAGGAAACCCGGCATCGGGCCGTTCCAGCCGTCGTCGGGACCGTCCTGGTCGTCGCGGCGCGGTGGGGGCGCTGGTTTCGGCGTCACGGCTGCTTTGCGATCATCGCGCGGCTTGGGTGCCTTTGCGGGGGCTGCTTTGGGCTCGTCGATCGGCTCCGCTACAACCTTGTCCGGCTTCGCTGCGCCGCGGCCACGTCCGCCACGTTCCGAACGCGCGCGGCGGGGCTTTTCTTCGGCTTCGCTCGGCGCTGCGGAGGTGGTTTCAGCCGCGGCCGTTTCAACGCCATGAACCGGAATCTTGTATCCAGTCAGCTTCTGAATGCTGTCGATCGCCTCGTCGTCCGACGGGGTCACCAGCGTGAAGGCGCGTCCTTGCGCCCCCGCGCGACCGGTACGGCCAATGCGGTGCACATAGTCGTCGGGGTGCCAGGGGGCGTCGAAGTTGAACACATGGCTGACGCCTTTGACGTCGAGCCCGCGCGCCGCGACGTCCGATGCGACCAGGATATTGATCGTACCGTTCTTGAACCGGTCGAGCTCCGCGGTGCGGCTGGACTGGTCCATGTCGCCCTGAATCTCGCCGGCGCTGTAGCCCGAACGCTGCAAAACCTTCGCCAGCTCGCGCACTGTCGTCTTGCGATTGCAAAAGATGATCGCGGTGTGAACCTTCTCGGATTCGATCAGGCTGCGCAGCGTGTCGCGCTTGCCCCGTTCCGATGTCTTGACCAGAAACTGCTCGATATTCTCGTTACGGCTCGCGGGACGCGCGACTTCGACCGTCTTGGGGTTCGACAGGAACTTGTCGGCGAGCCGCTTGATCGGCGCCGGCATCGTCGCCGAGAACAGCAAAGTCTGGCGGTTCGCGGGCAGCTTGGTGCAGATATTCTCGATATCGGGGATGAACCCCATGTCGAGCATCCGGTCGGCTTCATCGATCACCAGCAAATTACAGCCGGTGAGCAAAATCTTGCCGCGTTCGAACAAATCCATCAGGCGTCCGGGCGTCGCGATCAGCACGTCGACGCCCTTTTCGAGCGCTTTCACCTGATCGCCCATCTGGACCCCGCCGATCAGCAGCGCCATCGACAGCTTGTGATATTTGCCGTATTTTTCGAAATTCTCAGCCACCTGCGCCGCGAGTTCGCGCGTCGGCGCGAGGATCAGCGATCGCGGCATCCGCGCGCGGGCGCGGCCGTGGGCGAGAATGTCGATCATCGGCAGCACGAACGACGCGGTCTTGCCGGTGCCGGTTTGGGCAATGCCGATAATGTCGCGCATCATCAGCACCGAGGGGATGACTCCCGCCTGGATCGGCGTCGCTTCGTCATAGCCCGACTCGTCGATCGCGCGTAACAGTTCGTCGGAAAGGCCGATCTCGGCAAATTTCATAAGATTATCATGTCCGGAAAAAGAGGTGACGCTCAGCCTTCCACGCAGGCGGCGCTGCGCGGGCCTTGGGCAAATAGCGATGAAAAGTCAAGAAATGGCGACGAAAAGCGCGATTAAACGCCTAATCGTCGTCGCGAACGGGAACCATCAGCCGAAACTTGTCGATCTCGCACTTAGCGCCCGTCCGCGCGTGGATCTGATCGCGATCCTCGCACAGCTTCCCGTCCTTGCTGCCCTGCATGTAAAAGCCCGCGTAAAAGTCGAGCGCACGGCAGCCGCGATTAAGCTGCGCGCGAAGCCGCTGTTTCTGCCGCGTGATGATGTCGATGCTGTCGCGCTGGGTCGCCTGCATCCCCATGATATTGCGCATCGCCACGCATTTGGGCGCTTTTTTCTCTTTCCACACGATCGGGATTTCGGTCGCCCGCCGCGACGGCATCGGTCCCGCGGCGAAGTTATTCAGCTGCGACCGCTGGGCGGGGACGCGAATGATCAGCTGTTGCTCGACCACCACTTGCCAGAAAGACGTGATCTGTTCCGGCGTCGGCGCGGTAAGCGCAATCAGGGGTTCGGGCGCCGTGACGAGTGACGGTGCATCGGCAGCGGGCGCCGCTACCGCAATCCACAGGGCCGCAGCCGTCAGCACCAGCGCGCTGCCGTTCCTTCGGCGTCCTGACAGAATTGCCTGCTCACTCGTCGCTCCCCCGCCCAAACGCACTGGACGACAATCGGATATTCATTCAATCCTCTCTTTAGCAAGGATCATTGAACATCAAATGAACTATATTCGCCCCCTTACTTCCGCAAGATCGGGATATGACGCATGAGCCGGGCGCCGTCGCCAGCGTTGCTCGACCGGCTCGCAGCGCTTTTGGGGCCAAAGGGCTATACGATCGACCCCGATATCATGGCACCATGGCTGACAGACTGGCGCGGTAAATATACCGGCCGAGCGACGGCGATGCTGTCGCCAGCCTCAACCGAAGAGGTCGCGGCTGTCGTTCGGCTCTGTGTCGAAGAACAGGCGGCACTGGTGCCGCAGGGCGGCAACAGCGGCATGGTCGGCGGCGCGACCCCCGATGCGGGCGGCAACCAATTATTGCTCAGCCTGCGCCGCATGAACCGGGTGCGTAGCATCGATACGGTGGCACGAATTGCGGTGGCGGAGGCCGGTGTGATCCTCGAAACCTTCCACCACGAAGCGCTCGCCCACGGTCTGCGTTTTCCCCTCACTTTAGGCGGCAAGGGGTCGGCGACGATCGGCGGCCTCGTCTCGACCAACGCCGGCGGCACCCAAGTGCTGCGTCACGGCACGATGCGCGCGCTGGTCGCGGGGATCGAGGCGGTGCTCCCCGACGGCAGCATCTTCGACGGCCTCGCGCCGCTCAAGAAAGACAACCGCGGCTATGACTTGCGACATCTGCTGTGCGGTGCCGAGGGAACGCTCGGTATCGTGACCGCCGCCAGCCTGCATCTCGTCCCTGCCGCCACAGCACGGCGGACAGCGTGGGTCGCCATCGATTCGCCTGAACGCGCCCTGCAGCTGCTCCGCCAGCTCGACGCCCATATCGGGCGCGAGCTAGAGGGTTTCGAGATCATCCCGCGCGCGTGCCTCGACGCGGTGCTGCGGCACATCCCGCAAACGCGCGCGCCGATGGCCGCCGAGTATCCTTGGCACATATTGGCCGAACTGGCGGGCAACGATGACGAAGCCTTGGGCAACGCGCTGGAACGCGAACTTGCGGTCGCGCTGGACGCCGGACTGATCCGCGACGTTGTGCTCGCAAAAAATGACCGGGAAAGCGATGATTTCTGGCGCCTGCGCGATTCCATTTCAGAAGCAGCGCGCGCCGAAGGACCGGCGTTGCAGCATGACGTCAGCGTTCCAGTCGATGTGATGCCGACCTTCATTGCCGATAATCCGGTACGGCTGACCCAGACGTTTCCCGGCGCCCGGGCGCTGTCATTCGGGCATTTGGGCGATGGCAATGTCCATCACCATGTTCAGCCCCCGGTCGACATTAACGGCGCCGCGTGGATTGCGGAGCATGGCGCCGCCGTCAGTCGGCTGGTTTATGCGCACGTGATCGAACTTGGAGGATCGCTGTCCGCCGAACACGGCATCGGCCAGATGAAGCGCGACGTCATGGCCGAGCTCGACAGCCCCGCCCGGTTGGCGGCACTGCGCGGGATCAAGACGGGTCTCGATCCGGCAGGGATATTCAATCCCGGCAAGCTGATCGCCTGAACCGCGCGCGCTGCGCACCATCGCCCCCTTGCGCCGTGCGGCGCAGGTCAATAAGGCGCGCTGTTATCTTTTGCGTCCCGGCTGGTCGGGACACCCTACCGGAGTTTTATCATGGCCACTGCGCCCGCCCCTGCCAATCTGCCGCTGTTCTACAAGGATCTGGTGCCGCTTTCGAGCGTCGATCATGTCGATTTCCACGCACGTCCGCTGGACAAGGCCGATTTCCTGGTCAACCAGCACGCGATCCCGCTGACGTCGGACGAATTCGTGTCGGCCTGCCGCTTCTTCCCGATCGTCTTTTCGGCGGGTGACAATCCGGTACCGCTGGCGCTGATGGGTCTCAACGAAGGTGTGAACACCTTTGTCGACGATGAAGGCAAGCTGCTGAATCCCGTTTATGTACCGGCCTATGTTCGGCGCTACCCGTTCCTGCTCGCCCGGTTGCAACAGGACTCGGAAGAATTGTCGCTTTGCTTCGACCCGACGTCGGGAGCAGTCGGAAAATTTGATGAAGGCGATGCGCTGTTCGAAAACGGCCAGCCCACCGCCCCGGTTCAGGCCGTCCTCGAGTTCTGCAAGAATTTCGAAGAAGCTGGTCAGCGTACCAGCATGTTCATGGACGAACTGAAAAAGGCCGATTTGCTGATGGAAGGCGAAGTCAGCATTCAGCAGGAAGGCAATGACAAGCCCTACATCTATCGCGGTTTCCAGATGGTCGATGAAAACAAGCTGCGCGAACTGCGCGGCGACGTGTTGCGCAAGATGATGCAAAACGGCATTCTCGGCCTGATCTTTGCCCATCTTTTCTCGCTGCAGTTGATGCGCGAAGTTTTCGCTGAGCAGGTCAAAGCGGGCAAGGTGCCGCTGATGCAGGAAGTCCCGGCGACTTAAGGAGCATAAATCCGATGGCCACCCTGGCAGAAACCACCGGCACCGCCGGATCGCGTTATACCAAGGTGGCCATCTGGCTCCACTGGCTGATCGGTCTGGCAGTCATCGCCAATATCGGGCTCGCGATGCTGACCGAGGGTCTGCCCCGCGAAACACAGCGGGCCGCGATGGATGTTCACAAGGCGCTGGGGATCGCCGTGCTGGTCCTGACAGTCATTCGGATTCTTTGGCGGGTGGGGCATAAGCCGCCACCGCTGCCCGCCGCGATCCCGACTTGGCAGCAGTGGCTTGGCAAAATCACGCATGTGCTGTTTTACGTGCTGTTGATCCTGTTGCCGCTGTCGGGATGGGTCTGGATGTCGGCGGCGGATCGGCCGATCGATTTCTTTGGCTTGTTCACGATCCCGACGATCGTCGCACCGAACGAGGGCCTGGCCGACGTCATGCACGACCGTCACGAAGTGCTGGGTCTGACCATGCTGGCGCTCGCCGCGGTCCACATCCTGGCGGCGCTGAAGCATCAATTTGTCGATCGCACCGGGCTGATCGGACGGATGAACCCTTTTTAACGCGCATGTTCGACGCGCACGGTTGCCGCGGCGTCAAAAGTCGATGGCAATGCCCTTCAGCTCCCAGTCGCCATAGCGCACCGGGTTTCGGCCGCCGGGCTGATCCTCGGCCTTTTCCTCGCGGATCGGCGCCGGGGATGGTACCGGGCTGGTGGTCCAGTTGGCAGGCGCCATCACATGCGCGGGACGCTTCGCCGCGCGCGGCGTGCCGCCAATCATTTCTGTTTCGCTGCGTTCGGCCATAAGCCGCACCATATAGGATTTTTCATGCCTCAAGCCAACCTCGCCGAACATCGTCATGACTGACCGCCCGCGGCGCCCCAAACAGCGCGGGCCGAACGAGCCCGACCCGGCGGGGACCACCACTCGCCGCGCCGCGCTGCGCCTCGTCGATGCGGTCCTGCGCCGCGGCGATCCGCTGGACGTCGCGATGCACGCGGCGGCGCAGGGATTGACCGGCGCCGATCGCGCCTTTGCGGTGGCCATCGCGTCCGAAACCTTGCGCTGGATGGTCGATATCGACGCGCTGATCGACAGCGCAACGGCGCAGATCCTGCCCGATGACGTCAAATCGCGCACCGTGCTGCGGATCGCGCTGGCGCAATTGCTCGTCCTCAAAAGCCCCGCCCACGCTGTGGTGTCGACCGCCCTCCCCCTCGTCGCGGGCGGCCCCCGCCGGCTGGTCCACGCGATCCTGTCACGCGCGCAGCAAGACGAATGGCGCTTGCCCGACCGCGCCACCCTGCCCCTGCCCACCGCCGAACGATGGGCGGAGCAATGGAGTCTGGCGATGGTCGAAGCCGCCGAAGCGGGCTGGAGCGTACCGCCGCCAATCGACCTCAGCTTCGCGACCGAACCCAGCCCGGACGAGTGGCCGGACGCGATATCACTCGCCCCCCGCCATCGCCGCCTGCCGCGTGGACAGGCGGTCGAGGCAATGCCCGGCTATCGCGAAGGCGGCTGGTGGATCCAAGATCTGGCGGCGAGCCTTCCCGCGCGTCTGCTGGGGCCGGGCGAAGGTCGCACCGTGCTCGATCTGTGCGCGGCGCCCGGCGGCAAGACGATGCAGTTGGCGGCCGCGGGCTGGCAAGTCATCGCCGTCGATTCCAGCGCCAAACGCCTCGGCCGCCTCAGCGACAATATGGCCCGCACCGGCCTGGCCGCCGATGTTGTCCAGGCCGACCTCCGCTCATGGGCACCGACAGCGCCCGCCGACGCGGTGCTGCTCGACGCCCCTTGTTCGGCGACGGGCATCTTCCGCCGTCACCCCGACGTGCTGCATCGGATCGAGCCGCGCCAGATCGCCGAAATGGCGGCGCTGCAAAGTGAATTGCTCGCCCGCGCCGCGCGCTGGGTCAAACCGGGCGGGGTTTTGATCTACGCTACCTGCTCGCTCGAACGCGCTGAGGGCGAGGATCAGGTGGCGACGTTCCTAAAGCATCACGCATCGTGGCGCGTCGATCGCGTGCGCGCCGACGAGCTGCCCGCCGGGATCGCCCCCGACGCCAGCGGTTTCGTCCGCACCCTCCCTGGCCTCCTCGCTGACGCCGGCGGTCTCGACGGTTTCTTCGTCGCCAGGCTGCGCGCGCCATAGCCGACAGGCGACGTCCGGGCTGGACAGCACGCAAAAGCCGTTTAGGGGCAAAGCTGATGGCGACGATCCCTCCCCCTGAAGGCGTAGAGCCGGTGATGCCGGAACCGGCGGCCAAAGTCCCTTCGCCGCTCAGCTTTCCTGATTATCGCTACTTCTGGGCGGCGCGCTTCACCGCAGTGATGGCGACGATGGCGATGGTCGTCGTCATCGGATATCAGCTCTACGACACGGCGCGCACCGATTATGGCATGTCGATCCGCGAGGCGTCGTTCCAGCTCGGCCTGCTCGGGTTGGTCCAGTTCGTTCCACTGGCGATCCTGACGCCCGTCGCGGGGTGGGTCGCCGACCGTATCGAGCGGCGCAAGGTCGCGATCTTCGCCAATATGATCGACCTTGTCATCGCGGTCCTGCTGGGCTGGTTTACCTGGACCGATGCGCTGACCTTGCCATTGCTGTTTGCGCTGGCCGCGCTGCACGGCGTCGCGCGCGTTTTTGTCGGCCCGGCGATGAGCGCGATCGCGCCCAATATCGTACCCCCCGCGGTCCTGCCGCGCGCCATCGCGATGAGCAGTATTGCGTGGCAGTCGGCATCGGTCGTCGGCCCCGCCGCGGGCGGGCTGATCTACGCTGCGCACCCTGCGGCGGTCTATGTCTTTGCGGCGGTCCTGCTTGCTCTTTCAGCGTTTACGATCAGCCGCGTGCGCCCGGTGCTGCCGCCACCCACCGAAGTGCGCCGCCATCCGCTCCGCGAAATGGCCGACGGGTTGCAATTTACCTGGCGCGAGCGGTTCCTGTTCGGGACGATCACGCTCGACCTGTTCGCCGTGATTCTCTCAGGCGCAACCGCGCTGCTGCCCGTCTTCGCGCGTGACATTTTACAGACCGGTTCGGAAGGCCTCGGCTTCCTGCGCGCTGCCCCCGCGGTCGGCGCGGCGGTCGTTGCACTTGGCCTCGCCTTCCGCCCGATCGAACGCAATGTCGGCGTCAAGATGCTGTGGGCGGTTGCTGCGTTCGGGGCCGGGACGGTGGCATTTGGCCTTTCGGCGAATTTCTTCCTCTCGCTTGGCCTGCTTGTGCTGATGGGCGCGGCCGATATGTTCTCGGTCTTTGTGCGTGGGACGCTGATCCAGCTCAACACCCCCGACCATATGCGCGGCCGGGTCAGTGCCGTGTCGGGTCTGGCGATATCGGCTTCGAATGAGCTGGGTGAGATGCGGGCCGGTACGATGGCCGCGGCGATAGGCCCGATCAGCGCGGTCGTTTTCGGCGGCGTAGCGGCGATTGGCGTCACCGCGCTGTGGGCGTGGCTGTTTCCCGAATTACGCCGCGCGCGGACCTTTGAACCACAATTCCGACAAAGCGATTAAGGTGGTCGCAATGTTCGAATGAATGTTCGGCGCTTCGTCGCAAAGCTGCGTCATTTCATCACATGGCTATTGTCAACTCAATCAATTGAGTTATGGTGACCCCACCCGTCACCGCGGTTCCCTTTGTCCCCCAAATGGAGCAGCCGTCATGCACAGCGCGACGATCCGCCACAAAATCCTGACTATCCCGGGCCTGAACAACAGCGGCCCGACCCATTGGCAAAGCCTGTGGGAGCATAAATTCCCGAACAGCGAGCGCATCGAACTTGGACGCTGGAACGATCCTGACAAGGATGAATGGGTGGCTGCGATCGCCGCCGCCATCGACGCTGAAAGCGAACCTGTGCTGATTGCGGCGCACAGTCTGGGCTGCCACGCCTTTGCGCACTGGTTCGCGGCCGCCAGTGCGCTGACCCGGACGCGCATCGCCGAGGCGCTGCTGGTCGCGCCGCCCGACCTGTCGCGTCTGCGCCACGAACATGGCGTCGCCGGTTTTGCCGATTCGCCGCCCTTCACGTCGCGGGTGCCGATGATCGTCGTTGCCAGCGATGACGACCCCTATGCGAAGACCGCCCATGTCTGGCGCCTGTCGCGGCATTGGGACGCGCGCTTCGTCAACGCCGGACCGTTTGGGCATATCAATGCCGACTCGTCGATCGGCGACTGGCCTTATGGACAGTATCTGCTCGCCTCGTTACAACCCGCGCCGACGCCGGCTCTGGCGGACGAGGCCCGCTGGCTCCGTGCCGGTGACTGGCCAAATCGCGTCCGCCGCGACCCGCGGTTCGAATTCAACGAAAGAGCGCACCGATCATGAAAGCCAATTCGATCCTCGATACCATCGGCAACACGCCGCACATCCGCATGGGCAAGCTGTTTCCGGACGCTGAAGTCTGGATCAAGTCGGAACGCAGCAATCCCGGCGGCTCGATCAAGGATCGTATCGGCCTCGCGATGATCGAGGCGGCCGAACGCGACGGCAGCCTCCAGCCTGGCGGCACCATCGTCGAGCCGACGTCGGGGAACACCGGCATCGGCCTGGCGATGGCCGCCGCAGTCAAGGGCTACAAGCTCGTCCTCGTCATGCCCGAAAGCATGTCGATCGAGCGTCGCCGCCTGATGCTGGCTTATGGCGCGACCTTTGACCTGACGCCGCGTGAGAAAGGAATGAAGGGCGCCATCGAGCGCGCGATCGAACTGGTCGAAACCACCCCCGGCGCATGGATGCCGCAACAGTTCGAAAATGAAGCCAATATCGACGTCCATGTCCGCACCACCGGTCCCGAAATCCTCGCCGATTTCAAGGACACGCCGATCGATGCAATTATCACTGGGGTCGGCACCGGCGGCCACATCACGGGTACCGCGCAGTTCCTGAAAGAACATTGGCCGAACCTGAAGGTGTTCGCAGTCGAACCCGAAGCCTCGCCGGTCATTTCGGGCGGCCAGCCCGCGCCGCACCCGATCCAGGGCATCGGCGCCGGGTTCATCCCGCGCAACCTTCACACCGACCTGCTCGACGGGGTGATCAAGGTCGATGCCGCCGACGCCAAGGCTTACGCGCGCCGCGCCGCAACCCAGGAAGGTATGCTGGTCGGCATCTCGTCGGGCGCCACGCTCGCCGCAATCGCCCAGAAACTGGCCGAGCTACCTGCGGGCAGCCGGGTGCTCGGTTTCAACTATGACACCGGCGAGCGTTACCTGTCGGTCCCCGATTTCCTGCCGGAGATCTGAGGCCAGACCATGCACCTCGACGGCGATCCATTGGCGTTGCCTGAAGGGCGCGATTGGACCGGCTGGCTGTTCGCGCTGTTGGCCGCGGTCGCCATCGGGATCGTGCTCTACGCCAGCGATACCAGCGCCGATCGGCTGCTGGCCGCGCGCCCGCATCCGGTTGCGCCGCCCGCCGATGTAATCCCTGAAGTGCTACCGATGGAGTTCGCACCGGTCGCCGAGGACGACGCCCGCGCCGCGAACGCGCGCATCGCGCTGATCACCAAAGGTTTCATTGCCGCGCGCCCTTTCATCTATGCCGGTGACGGCGATGCCAAAGCCCGCGCCCGCGATTGTCTGGCCGCGGCAATGATTTACGAAGCCGGGGACGACGCCAAGGGTCAGCAGGCAGTCGGTCAGGTCATCATCAACCGCGCCCGCCATCCGGCCTTCCCCAAATCGATCTGCGGCGTGGTGTTCCAGGGCTCCGAACGCGTCACCGGGTGCCAGTTCACTTTCACCTGCGACGGCGCCTTGAACCGCCGCTATTCCGACGCGGCATGGCAGCGCGCCCGCAATAACGCCGACCTGATGCTTTCGGGCGGCACCTATCCGCCCGTCGGCCTCGCGACCCATTACCACACCGACTGGGTCCGCCCCTATTGGAGCGACAGCCTCGAAAAAATCGCGATCGTCGACACCCATCTTTTCTTCCGCTGGCCGGGCTATTGGGGCACCCCCGGCGCGTTCCGCGGCGCAGTATCGGGCGGCGACGGCCCAGTCGCGAAACTCGCTGCCATCTCGCCCCTCCACGCCATGGCGCTGGGCCTGCCGACCGAGCTGGCCACCGGCGTCGATGCCAACGCCGCGGTCGGCGAAGCCCGCGTCGTCGTCGGCGCGGGGGAAGCGACAGGCCGCGACACCATCTACACCCAACTCGACCGCCGTGCCGCCCCCGAAAGCTTCGTGACCACCGCGCTCCGACTGTGCGGCGACAAGCCTTATTGCAAGTTCATGGGCTGGACCAACCCTGTGCTGAAACCCGACAGCGACGCAATGAGCGACACCCAGCGCGCCGCGATGACCTTTTCCTACCTGCGCGACGACAAGGCGGGTTTCGAAAAAGCGTTATGGAATTGCAGCGAGTATAAGCGCGACGATGCGCGGCAGTGCATGAAGCGGTAACCTAGAAGGTCTGCTTTGGGGTGGTTAGCGGACGTTGCCGATCCTCCCCGGAACGGGGAGGGGGACCAGCGAAGCTGGTGGAGGGGCACCATCGGTTTGCCTGGCCGGTGCGATAGTGCACCGCCGAACGGTCGCCGTTGAAGCAGTGCTTTTTGTCCGGCGCCACGTAAACCGCCTGTGCCCCTCCACCACCCTTCGGGTGGTCCCCCTCCCCCGCTGGGGGAGGATCGGCTATGTCCGCAACTGGTCGTTAGCCGCCATTTCCTATTTTCGTCATCCCGGACTTGGTCCGGGATCCACGCCGACAGCGCATCTATGGATCCCGGATCAAGTCCGGGATGACGATGAGGGCTAAATCCTCCCTGTGGCGAAGCCATGGGGAGGGCTAAGATCCAAGACTGCTACCCTACGGCCGGATCAGATATTTTTCCCCCGTCCGCTTGGCATTATAGGCGGCCGCCACATCCAGCGACAGCGCCTCGGTGAGCGAAATCTCGTGGCTGTAATGGCTCTTGAACGTCGTCGTCAGCTCGTCGACGACGCGTTTCCGCAGTCGCAAATTAGTTTCCATGCCCGCCTTCTGCAGGAAAGGCGTCAGCAGGAAGCCCGACAGCGACCACGTCAGGCCGAACGCGCGGTTAAGGATCGTCGGCCCCAGGTCGAGCGCGCCGTAAATATAGACCTGCTTGAAGGTGTCAGACCCATAACGGCTGTACGTCGTCATCCGCTTCACCGCGGCCACTTCCATCGCGGAGAGAATCTGGCCCGCCAGCTTGCCGCCGCCGATCGCGTCGAAACCGATCGTCGCGCCGGTTGCGACGATCGCGGCGACCAGTTGGTCGATGAAATCGTCGGCGCTGCTGTTGACGATATGCGTCGCACCAATGCCTTTCAGTATATCAACCTGCGCGTCGCTGCGCACGATATTGACCAGCGGGATGCCGTCCTTGGCGCAAATCTTGACCAGCATCTGGCCCAGGTTCGACGCCGCGGCGGTGTGGACGATCGCGCTATGCCCCTCGGCCTTCATCGTTTCGGTGAAGGCAAGGCTGGTCAGCGGATTGACGAAGCACGACGCGCCGTCTTTCGGGTCGGTGCCGTCGGGCAGCAGCATGCACATCTGCGCGGGCAGGCAGCGATATTCAGCATAAATTTCGCCGCCGATCAGCGCGACGGTCTTGCCGAGCAGCGCCTGCGCCTCGGGCGAATCGCCCGCCGCGACGACGGTACCGCAGCCTTCGTTGCCGATCGCCAGCGCTTCGCCGATCCGCCCGCCCATCGCGCGCATCCCCGCGGGGGGAATATCGGCGGTGATCACCGGCAGGCCGTCGCGGGTCGAAGCCCGTGCGGTCGACATGTCGGCACCGCCAAACAGCAGGCCCAGGTCCGACGGATTGATCGGCGTGGCGAGGATCTTGACCAGCACCTCGTGCGATTTCGGCTTCGGCATCGGACGGCGTTCGAGCGACACCTCCAGCTCGCCCTCGGGCTTTACCAAGGTCAGCATGGTGAGGTTGGTGTCAGGCAGGTCGGTCATTGCGGGTCTCCCGTCGCTTTTCGGTTTCTCGATGCAACGGATTAGGGGGAGACGGTGCGGCTGGCAACCTCTCCGTTCCCGTCATCCCGGCGAAGGCCGGGATCTCGCCGCTGCGAGCGAAATCGACGGTGAGATCCCGGCCTCCGCCGGGATGACGATCAAAGAGTGGGCTAATGTTCCGCGGCCAACCGCAAAACCTCATCCGCCAACTCCCGTCGGCAAATCAGCAAATCCGGCAGATAGGTATCGGCATTGTTATACCGGATAACCGATCCATCGACGCGGCTGACATGCAGCCCCGCCGCCTGCGCCACCGCGACGGGCGCGCAATTGTCCCATTCATATTGGCCGCCGGTGTGCAGATAGATGTCGGCCTCGCCCCGCACCACCGCCATCGCCTTGGCCCCCGCCGATCCCATCGCTAGCAGCTCGGCGCCGATCCGTTCGGCCACAAAAACAGCCTCGGCCGCGGGGCGGGTGCGGCTGACCAGCATCTTCAGTGGCTGGTTCGCGGGCTGAAGCGGCATTGGCGCACCCGATGTCAGCGTGATTCCCAACGCCGGCAGCGCGACCGCGCCAACACGCGCAACGCCATCGACCGCAAGAGCGACATGCACCGCCCAATCGTCGCGCCCCTCGCCATATTCGCGCGTGCCGTCGAGCGGATCGATGATCCACACCCGGCTGTGTGCCAGCCGCGCCGCGCTGTCCTTTTCCTCTTCGGACAGGATCGCATCGTCGGGGCGCGCCGCACGCAATTCGCGGCACAGCATCGCATTGGCCGCTTCGTCGCCCGCCTGCCCCAGCGCCTTGCCCTCCAGCCCTTCCGCCCGCAGCGCCAGCAGGATCGCGCCCGCCGCCGTGGCGAGCCGTTCGGCCAGTTGCTCGTCGGTTTCGGTCATCTCAGCCAAGCAGCCGGTCGATGATCAGGTCAGCCGCTTGCTCGGGCGACATCGCGGTCGTGTCGATGCGGATCTCCGGCGTCTCAGGTGCTTCGTAGGGGCTGTCGATGCCGGTGAAGTTTTTGAGCTGTCCGGCGCGCGCCTTTTTATACAGGCCTTTCACATCGCGGCGCTCTGCTTCGGCCAGCGGCGTATCGATAAATATCTCGATAAACTCGCCCTCGGGCAGCATCGACCGCACCATGTCGCGCTCGACGCGGAACGGCGAGATGAACGCGGTGATGACGATCAGCCCGGCGTCGGTCATCAGCTTCGCCACCTCGCCGACGCGGCGGATGTTTTCGATCCGGTCGGCTTCGGTAAAGCCCAGATCGCGGTTCAGCCCATGGCGGACATTGTCGCCGTCGAGCAAAAAGCTGTGCCGGTTCATCCGGTGCAGCTTCTTCTCGACCAGATTGGCGATCGTCGACTTGCCCGATCCCGACAGCCCGGTGAACCACAACAGCGCAGGGCGCTGGTTCTTGAGGTTCGCGCGCATGTCGCGATCGACATCACTCGCCTGCCAATGAACATTCTGCGCGCGGCGCAGGCTGAAGTGCAGCATCCCCGCCGCGACGGTCGCATTGGTCAGCTTGTCGATCAGGATGAAGCCGCCCAGCGTGCGATTGTCGGCATAGGCCTCGAACACGATCGGCTTGTCGGTCGACAGCTCAACCACGCCGATGCCGTTCAGTTCCAGCGTCTTGGCCGCTAGGTGATCGAGCGTATTGACGTTGATCTCGTACTTCGGTTGCTGGATCGTCGCCGACACCGTCTGGGTCGCGAGCTTGAGCCAATAGGCGCGGCCCACGAGCATCGCCTCATCGGCCATCCACACCAACGTCGCCTCGAACTGATCGGCGGCCTCGGGTGGTGCATCGGCAGCGGCGATGACATCGCCGCGTGAGCAGTCGACCTCGTCCGCCAAAGTCAGGGTGACCGACTGACCCGCGACGGCTTCGTCGAGGTCGCCGTCCAGTGTCACAATGCGGTCAACCGTCGTGGTTTTGCCGCTCGGCAGGATGCGCACCGCGTCGCCCGGCTTAACCGCGCCGCTCGCGATCTGGCCCGAGAAGCCGCGGAAATCGAGATTGGGGCGGTTGACCCACTGTACCGGCAGGCGGAACGGTTGCGCCTCATCGGCGGCGGCGGCGATCTCGACACCCTCCAGATGCTCGATCAGCGCCGGTCCCTTGAACCATGGCATATTGTGTGACAGCGCGGTAATATTGTCGCCTTTGAATCCCGAAATCGGAATCGCGGTAAAATTTGTGATCCCGATCTCGCTCGCGAAAGAGCGATAGCTCAGCAGAATGCGTTCGAAGACAGTCTTGTCATAACCGACAAGGTCCATCTTGTTCACCGCCAGCACGATATGCTTGATGCCAATCAGATGGGCGAGAAAGCTGTGTCGCCTCGTTTGTGTCAACACACCCTTGCGCGCGTCGATCAGGATGACGGCAAGGTCGGCGGTCGAGGCGCCGGTGACCATGTTGCGCGTATATTGCTCATGCCCCGGGGTGTCGGCGACGATGAACTTGCGCTTCTCGGTGGTGAAAAAGCGGTAGGCGACGTCGATCGTGATCCCCTGCTCGCGCTCGGCCGCCAGGCCGTCCACCAGCAGCGCGAAATCGATCTCCTGTCCCTGCGTTCCGACGCGTTTGCTGTCGGCTTCAAGCGCCGCGAGCTGGTCTTCGAAGATCATCTTGCTGTCGTAAAGCAGCCGTCCGATCAGCGTCGACTTGCCGTCGTCGACCGATCCGCAGGTGATGAAACGCAGCAACGATTTCTGCTGATGCTGCGCCAGATAGGCGTCGATATCCTCGGCGATCAGCGCGTCGGTGACGTAAACAGGGTCGGTGGTCATCAGAAATACCCCTCCTGCTTCTTCTTCTCCATCGACGCATCGCCGCCATCCTTGTCGATGATGCGGCCCTGCCGTTCGCTGGTAGTCGTCAGCAGCATTTCCTGAATGACCTCGGACAATGTCTTGGCCTCGCTCTCGACCGCGCCCGTCAACGGATAGCAACCGAGGGTGCGAAAACGCACCGAACGCTCGACGGGCGTCTCGCCGGGAAGCAAGGGAAAGCGATCGTCATCGACCATCAGCAGCAAGCCGTCGCGCTCCACCGTCGGCCGCGGCGCGGCGAAATAGAGCGGCACGATCGGAATATTTTCGCGCGCAATATATTGCCAGATGTCGAGCTCGGTCCAGTTCGAGATCGGGAACACGCGGATGCTTTCGCCCTTGGCCTTTTTGGCATTGTAGAGGTTCCACAGCTCGGGGCGCTGCTTCTTCGGATCCCAGCCGTGGGTGCCGGTACGGAACGAAAAGATGCGTTCCTTGGCCCGGCTCTTTTCCTCGTCACGCCGCGCGCCGCCGAAAGCGACATCGAAGCCATGCAGATCGAGCGCCTGCTTCAACCCCTCGGTCTTCCACATGTCAGTGTGCAGCGGGCCATGGTCGAAGGGGTTGATCCCGCGCTCCTTCGCCTCCGGATTCTGATAGACGATCAGCTCCATGCCGCTTTCCGCGGCCATCCGATCGCGTAGTTCGTACATTGCCCGAAACTTCCACGTGGTGTCGACGTGGAGCAGCGGGAACGGCGGCGGCGAGGGATAGAAGGCCTTGCGCGCCAGATGCAGCATCACCGCGCTGTCCTTGCCGACGCTATACAGCATCACCGGCTTGACCGCGTCGGCCATCACTTCGCGCATGATATGAATGCTCTCGGCCTCAAGCCGGTCGAGATGGGTCAGCGTATCGGTCATGCCCCGCCCTTGCCCTCGCGCCTCCGGACGATCAAGCTGTATGGCCTTTTGCCCATGCAAGCCAGACTTGCAAGGCGCGGGGTCATGCGGCGACGCCCACCCGGGTCCGGCGCCATTCGGCGGCGATGGCGGTCACCGTGTCGCGGGCATGGGCTAACCGCGGATCGACATCGGGCAATGCCGCCCACGCCGGATCGACAATCAAACCCAGCTCGCGCCGGAAATCATAGCCCGCAACCTTGAGCGGAACGATCCCCTCAATCGCCAGCGACACTGGCGCGGTGGTGATGCCGATCCCGGCGGCGACCATGCGCAGACACCGTTCGTCGCTCTCGCTGCGCAGGGCAAAGCGCGGGCGCACGCCGTGCCGGGTGAAGAAGCGACTGGTGGCGTCGAGAAATTCGCAAGAGCGGCGCGCGATCATCGTCTCTGCGGCAAGCTCCTCGGGGCCAACCTCGATCCGTCCCGCGAGCGGATGATCGGCGGCGATGAACATTGCCAACGGCTCTTCGTAAAGCGGCACGACATGGTCGCCGCGCTCGCCGGGTCGCAGCGGGAGCAGGGCCATGTTGATGCGCCCGCTGCCGAGCGCTGCGCGGAGTTCGGATTCGCTGTTCTCGATCAGTTCGATGGCAAAGCTAGGCCGCAACGCCGTAACGATCGCCTGCAAAAACTCCCCTGAAACCGATCGGATCACGCCAAGCTTGAGTTCGGTCGCCTGCCGGTCGTCCTCGCGCCCGAAATCGTCGGCGGCGCGAAACCCGCGCTCCACATCGCGTGCGATCGGCAGGAACCGCCCGCCCGCCTCGGTCAGCCGGATCTGGCGACGGTTGCGGATGAACAGCGCTGTGCCGACCAGTTTTTCCAGCTCGGCGATCCCGCTCGACAACGCTGGCTGCGTCACCCGGATCCGAGCCGCGGCTTGCGTAAAACTGCCCGCATCGACGACGGCGAGAAACTGGCGGACATGGGCGCGCTTAATCATAGATTTTGCTTATGCTAAATCCCCTATCGTTTCAATTTCCATATGCCCAGTTTTTGGCGCATTATCGCGGCCAGTCCCGCCCTCGATCGATAGGCCCATCCATGCGCGCAACCCCCGACTTCGATTTCGCGCTCGGCGAAACCGCCGACATGATCCGCGACACCACCGCCCGCTTCGCCGACGAACAGATCGCGCCGCTCGCCGCAAAAGCCGACGCGGAGGACTGGTTCCCGCGCGACGAACTATGGACGCAGATGGGCGATCTGGGCCTTCACGGCATCACGGTCGAGGAAGAGTTTGGCGGGCTCGGCCTCGGTTATCTTGAGCATGTGATCGCCGTCGAAGAAGTGAGCCGCGCGAGCGGCGCGATCGGGCTGTCCTACGGCGCGCATTCGAACCTTTGCGTCAACCAGATCCGCCGTTGGGGCAATGCCGACCAGAAAGCAAAATATCTGCCCAAGCTGATCAGCGGCGAACATGTCGGCAGCCTCGCGATGTCCGAAGCGGGCGCGGGCAGCGACGTCGTGTCGATGAAGCTGAAAGCCGACCGGGTACAGGGCGGCTATGTCCTCAATGGCACCAAATTCTGGATTACCAACGCGACCTGCGCCGACACGCTGGTCGTTTATGCCAAGACCAGCCCCGAAGCGGGCTCGCGCGGCATCACCGCCTTCCTGATCGAAAAGGATATGCCGGGGTTTTCGATCGGGCAGAAAATCGACAAGGTCGGGATGCGCGGCTCGCCGACGGCGGAACTGGTGTTCAACGATTGCGAAGTGTCCGAAGAGCAGGTCATGGGGCCGGAAAATGGCGGCGTCGGCGTGTTGATGTCGGGGCTCGATTATGAGCGCGTCGTTCTCGCCGGGCTCCAGCTCGGCATCATGCAGGCGTGCCTCGACACCGTCATCCCCTATGTTCGCGACCGCAAACAGTTCGGCAAACCGATCGGGTCATTCCAGCTGATGCAGGCGAAGGTCGCCGACATGTATGTCGCGCTCCAGTCGGCGCGATCCTATGTCTATAACGTCGCCAAGGCGTGCGATGCAGGCCAGACGACGCGCTTCGACGCCGCGGGTTGCATTTTGCTGGCCAGCGAAAGCGCGGTGAAGGTCGCGGGCGCAGCGATCCAGGCGCTCGGCGGCGCAGGCTATACCAAGGACTGGCCGGTCGAGCGTTACTGGCGCGACGCCAAGCTGCTCGACATCGGCGCCGGGACCAACGAGATCCGCCGGATGCTGATCGGCCGCGAACTGATCGGCGCCGGCGCATGATCTGGCTCTGGCTGTCGGCGGCCTTCATGGCGACGACGGCCTTGGTGCATGGCGCGCTGGGCGAGAAACGATTGATCCAGCCGCTCCTCGCGCTCGATCAGGGGATCATGGCGGTCGATCTGGCGCGCAAAGTGTTTCGCTTTGCCTGGCATGCGATGTCGGTGCTGATGTTGTTGTCGGCTGCGACCGTTATCTGGCCCGGCACGCCGCGCGGTCTGATCCTGCTGGTTGGCGGGGTATGGACCGCGGTGGGGTTGTTCGACGCCGTCTATACGCGCGGGCGTCACATCGGCTGGCCGATCCTGACCGCGTCGGGCGTCTTCGCGATCTTGGGCGCGACGGCATGAATGACACGCTGCTTACCGCCCTCCAGTACTACGGCGCCGGGGCATCGACGCTGGCGGCGTTGATCGTGTCGCTCAACCTTGGCCGCCGCCGCACCGGCTGGGCTTTTGTCATTTTTGTTACCAGCAGCATCGCGCTGATCGCATGGGGCTTTTTGCAACCCGACAGCGAGGGCATCGGTTGGCAGAATATCGCGCTGCTGATCATCAACGCGATCGGTGTCTATCGTTACCTGATCCTGAAAGATAAACCGGGCGATCCGGACGAAAAGCGGGGAGAGACTTTACAGTGAGCGCACCGGTTCTTGGTACCAATGTCGATCCCGACAGCGACGAGTTTCGCACCCGCGCCGCGCATAATCGCGCGCTGAAGGATGAGCTGTGGGCGCGCGTCGCCGAAGCGGCGCTGGGCGGCAATGAGAAATCGCGCGAGCGGCACACCAGCCGCGGCAAATTGCTGCCGCGCGAACGCGTCGAGCGGTTGCTCGATCCGGGTTCACCTTTCCTTGAGATCGGCCAGCTCGCAGCGAATGACCTGTACGACGGCGAAGTGCCGGGCGCGGGGCTGATCTGCGGCATCGGGCGTGTGTCGGGACGCCAGTGCATGATCGTGTGCAACGACGCGACGGTGAAGGGCGGCACCTATTACCCGCTGACCGTGAAAAAGCATCTGCGCGCGCAGGAGATCGCGCTCGAAAACCGCCTGCCGTGCATCTACCTGGTCGATAGCGGCGGCGCCAACCTGCCGCATCAGGACCAGGTGTTCCCCGACCGCGACCATTTCGGCCGCATCTTTTTCAACCAGGCCAATATGTCGGCACGCCGCATCCCGCAGATTGCGTGCGTGATGGGCAGCTGCACCGCGGGCGGCGCTTATGTCCCCGCGATGAGCGATGAGACGGTGATTGTCCGCAATCAGGGCACGATCTTCCTAGCCGGACCGCCGCTGGTGAAGGCTGCAACGGGCGAAGAAATCAGCGCCGAGGATCTGGGCGGCGGCGACCTGCATGCGCGCAAGTCGGGCGTCGTCGATCATCTGGCTGAGAATGACGAACATGCGCTGACGATCGTGCGCGACATTGTCAGCCATCTTGGCACCGACACCGGGTTCGACATCGCGCTGAAAGACCCGCGGCCGCCGAAATATGATCCCGAGCAGCTCTACGGCGTCGTCCCCGACGACGTCCGCGCGCCCTATGACGTCCACGAAGCCATCGCGCGCATCGTCGACGCCAGCGAGTTTCATGAATTCAAGGCCAATTACGGCAGCACGCTGGTGTGCGGCTTCGCGCATATCTGGGGCATCCCTGTCGCGATCCTCGCCAACAATGGCGTGCTGTTCAGCGAAAGCGCGGTCAAGGGCGCGCATTTCATCGAACTGGCGCAGCAACGCCGCATCCCCCTGCTCTTCCTCCAGAACATCAGCGGCTTCATGGTCGGCGGCAAGTATGAGGCCGAGGGGATCGCCAAGCATGGCGCGAAGCTGGTGACCGCAGTCGCCACGGCGACGGTGCCGAAGGTCACCGTGCTGATCGGCGGCAGTTTCGGCGCGGGCAATTACGGCATGTGCGGCCGCGCCTACTCACCCCGCTTCCTGTTTACCTGGCCAAATGCGCGGATCAGCGTGATGGGCGGCGAACAGGCGGCGAGCGTGCTCGCGACCGTCCACCGCGACGCCGACAAATGGACGCCCGATGAGGCCGAGGCCTTCAAGGCGCCGATCCGCCAGAAATATGAGGATGAAGGCAACCCGTACCACGCAACCGCACGGCTGTGGGACGACGGCATCATCGACCCCGCGCAGACGCGCGACGTGCTGGGGTTGGCTTTTGCTGCAACGCTGAACGCGCCGGTCGAGGACCGGGGCTTCGGCGTGTTCAGAATGTGATGGCGATGAGCGGCGAGGAAGCGATCCTCCCCGGCACGGGGAGGGGGACCATCCGCAGGATGGTGGAGGGGCACCCACGGTGATCACCGGCCCCCGCGACACGCTCAAACGCGCCAGAAAACTGCGCAGCGAGATGAGCCTTTCGGAACGGATGCTCTGGCGCATCCGGCGCGGGCGACCGGACGGCTTTAAGTTTCGGCGCCAACATCCAGCGGGTATCTATGTTCTGGATTTCTATTGCCCCGCAGTACGGCTGGCAATCGAAGTGGACGGGCAGACACATGACGGCGAACGCGCGGCGCAGCAGCACATCGCCCGGGCTAATTTCTTGAAATCGCAACATGTCGCAACGCTTCGTGTGCCGGCAACGGCGATCATGACGAATTTGAAGACGGCCGTGACGCGGATAATCGAAGTGTGCAAGGAACGGGCAATGAAGATCAGCGAACGGCAAGACAAACCGCCTGTGCCCCTCCACCATCCTGCGGATGGTCCCCCTCCCCGTGCCGGGGAGGATCGGCTGTGATCAAATCTCTCCTCATCGCCAATCGCGGCGAGATTGCCTGCCGCATCATCCGTACCGCGCGCGAGATGGGTATTCGCACCGTGGCGGTCTATTCGGACGCTGACGCCAAGGCGCTGCATGTGCGGCAGGCCGACGAGGCGGTGCATATCGGCCCGTCGCCGGCGCGAGAATCCTATCTGGTCGGCGAAAAGATCATCGCTGCCGCCAAAGCGACCGGCGCCGAGGCGATTCATCCGGGGTACGGCTTCCTGTCCGAAAATGCCGAGTTCGCGCAGGCGGTCATCGACGCCGGGCTGATATGGGTCGGCCCCAATCCCGCGTCGATCACCGCGATGGGGCTGAAAGATGCTGCCAAGAAGCTGATGGCCGAAGCCGGGGTGCCGGTAACCCCCGGCTATATGGGCGAGAACCAAGATCCCGCCTTCCTTGCCGAGCGCGCTGCCGAAATCGGCTATCCCGTCCTCATCAAGGCGGTCGCGGGCGGCGGCGGCAAGGGGATGCGCAAGGTCGATGCGGCGGCCGACTTCATCGACGCGCTCGCCTCGTGCCAGCGCGAGGCCGCGGCCTCGTTCGGCAACGACCATGTGCTGATCGAGAAATATATCCTGACCCCGCGCCATATCGAGGTGCAGGTGTTCGGCGACACCCACGGCAATGTCGTCCACCTGTTCGAGCGCGACTGCTCGCTGCAACGCCGTCACCAGAAGGTGATCGAGGAAGCCCCCGCCCCCGGCATGGACGAGGTCACCCGCGAAGCGCTCTGCGCCGCCGCGGTGCGCGCCGCGCAGGCAGTCGACTATGTCGGCGCCGGAACGATCGAGTTCATCGCCGACGCCAGCGACGGCCTGCGCGCCGACCGCATCTGGTTCATGGAAATGAACACGCGGTTGCAGGTCGAGCATCCGGTGACCGAGGAGATCACTGGGGTCGATCTGGTGGAATGGCAGTTGCGGGTGGCGAGCGGTGAGCCGTTGCCGCTGCGACAGGAGGAGTTGTCGATCAACGGGTGGGCGATGGAAGCACGGCTTTATGCGGAAGACCCGGCGAAGGGCTTCCTGCCCTCAATCGGCACGCTCGAACTGTTCCAGCTTCCCGATCATCTCGGCCGCGTCGATACCGGCGTCGATGAAGGCGCCGAAGTCTCGCCCTTCTATGACCCGATGATCGCCAAGGTCATCGCTTATGGCGAGGATCGCGAGGAAGCGCGCGAGCTGCTGTCGGAGATGCTAGAGGACAGCGCGATCTGGCCGGTAAAGACGAATTCGGCCTTCCTGATCAACGCGCTCGCTCATCCCGATTTCGTGACAGGCACGGTCGATACTGGACTCATCGGGCGAGATGGCGACGCGATGACCGAAGAGCCCGTTCCCACGATCGAGGCCCTCACCAACGCCGCGATGGCGATCGTCCCGCGCTCGCTTCAGGCGGGTTTCCGTCTCAACGCACCCGACGTGCGCTCGGCGGCATTTTTGCTCGATGGAAAGCGTGTCGAGGTCGACCTGCACGGCCCAGGCACCGACGAACCGGCACCTGCGATGCTCGTCGCCGAGGGCGGTTCGGTGTGGCAGCTGACCCCTTGGCGCGCCGCGGGCGGCCCGAGCGGAGCAGCAGGCGACGGCGCCATCCTGTCGCCGATGCCCGGCAAAGTCATCGCCGTTGAAGTCGCTGCGGGCGAAAGGGTGATCAAGGGGCAGAAGCTGCTCACTCTCGAAGCGATGAAGATGGAGCATAGCTTGACCGCGCCGTTCGATGGCGTGGTAGCCGAGCTTAATGCGACGCCGGGGGCGCAGGTGCAGGTTGAGGCGTTGCTGGTGCGGATTGAGAAGGAAGAATGACACCCCTCCCCGTTTGTGCTGAGCTTGTCGAAGCACCGTCCTTCCTTCTAACATCGCAACCAAGAACGGCCCTTCGACAAGCTCAGGGCGAACGGAGTATTGAATAATGGCGGGGCGCTTCTTCGACGAATGGACCATCGGCGATACGCTGACCCACGACATTCGCCGCACGGTGACCGAGACCGACAACCTGCTGTTCACCGTGATGACGCATAATCCGCAGCCGCTGCACCTCGACATCGAGGCAGCGAAGGCGTCCGAATTCGGCCAGATCCTCGTCAACGGCACCTTCACCTTCAGCCTGATGGTCGGGCTGTCGGTCGGCGATACGACGCTCGGCACGCTCGTTGCCAACCTTGGCTATGACAAGCTGGTGATGCCCAAGCCCGTGTTCATCGGCGACACGCTTCGCGCGGAGAGCGAAGTCATCGGGCTGAAGGAGTCGAAATCGCGGCCCAACGCCGGGATCGTCACCTTCCTCCACCGCTGCATCAACCAGCGCGATGAACTTGTCTGCCAGTGCGAGCGTTCGACGCTTGTACACAAACAACCGTGAAATCCTCCCCGCTCGCGGGGAGGTGGCAACCCGCAGGGTTGACGGAGGGGGGTTAGCGGCCTCACACTTTGCGCCATGACAAAAACCCCCTCCACCATCCTCCGGATGGTCCCCCTCCCCGTGGCGGGGAGGATCGGATCATGAGACTACGGTCCCTCCTTTTCGTCCCCGGCGACCGGCCCGAACGCTTTGCCAAAGCGGCGGCATCGCGCGCCGACGCGATCATCCTCGACCTGGAGGATTCGGTGTCGCTCGCGAACAAGGACGCCGCGCGCCACGCGATCGCCGACTATCTGGCAGGCGCGCGCGAAGTCCTCACGCTGGTGCGCGTCAATCCGCTCGATGGCCATCTCACCGCTGCTGATGTCGGCGCGATCATCGCCGCCCGACCCGATGCAATCATGCTGCCCAAGGCCGAGGGCGCACCGAGCATCGCGCAGCTCGACCTCATATTGCGCAGCGAAGGCGCGGCTGACGCCTCGCTGCCCCCCATCCTGCCGATCGCCACCGAGACCGCCACGGCGATCTTCACCCTCGGCAGCTATCGCGAGACGAAGGATCGTCTGCTTGGACTGACCTGGGGCGCCGAAGACCTGCCTGCTGCCATTGGTGCCACCACCAGCCGCGAGGCCGATGGCAGCTACACCGCGCCCTATAACGTCGCCCGCGCGCTGACCCTGTTCGCCGCCCACGCCGCGGGCGTCGCCGCGATCGATACGGTGTTCCCGGCGATCAAGGACGAGGCGGGACTCGCCGCCTACGCCGCCCACGCCCGACGCGATGGCTTTACCGGCATGATGGCGATCCATCCGGCCCAGGTCGAGGCAATCAACGCTGCCTTCACCCCCAGCGCCGACGAGGTGTCGCGTGCGCAGGCGATCGTCGATGCCTTCGCCGCCAATCCGGGCGTCGGGGTGCTGCAAGTTGACGGCAAGATGGTCGATGCGCCGCACCTCAAACAGGCCAAGCATATTCTGTCATTGGCGGACTGAGCCACCCCTCGTCAGCGAACCTTACGCCGGAAAGGCGGATGGCGCTTCATCCAGTCGCGCCCGCGGTGCCAGCTCTTTTTCAAACCGCGCTCAGTAAAGCTTTCGAACATCGCATCAGGGCTGGTCGGGTCGAGCACCTCATTGTCGGCAATGAATTCATCGAGCGGTCCGGGGGCGACCAGATCGAGCAGTTCGAGCGAGCGACCGTCGCCGCGCATCGATTCAATCGTTTCGATCAAGGATCCGGTCCGCTCGAACGTGGATGCGATGTCATTCTCGGTCACGCCCAGATGCTCGGCGATCAGCGACTCGCGCAGGCGCGCGATGACCGGTTCGACGCCCGTGTTCGCCGCCAGCGCTGCATCGATCGTGACATCGCATTCGCTGTCGAGCCCCATCGACCGGTTGTTCAGGTTCGACGATCCGATCCGCAGCAACCGGTCATCGACGATCGCGGTCTTGGCGTGGACGTAGATGGGGTCGCCGCCCTTGGTATGCGGCACATAGACTTTCAGCCGGTCACCGTGCCGTGACTTGGCAATCGAACGGACGAGTTGCACGCGCGCCGCGTCCATCGCCATCTGCTCCAGCCACCCGTCGGCGGTCTTGGGCATCACCATCACAAATTCGGGCGGATCATCTTCATCGAGCCGCGCGGCGATCGCCGCCGCGATCGCGCCGCTGGTGAAATACTGGTTCTCGAAATAGATGAAGCGCCGCGCGCCCGCGATCATGTCGAGATACAGCTGCTCATTCTCGCGTATTTCAGGGCGGCCATCATATTCGGCGCTGGTGCGCGAAATTGCGACATCGACATCCATAAAGTCGGGTTCAAGATCGTCGGGCCAATTCTCGCCTGTACCGCTCAGATCGCGAAGCGGCTTGCTCGTCGCGCGCTGCCAACGCTCATTGCCCAGTTCCGCCAGCGCCGTTCCGATCGGGCCCGACAGGATCATCGTCGAATCGTGCCAGGGCATATAGCGCTTGCCGTTGGGGCCGGTACGCCGCGGGTCGTCGTCGATATGGTCGCGCGTGTCCCACCGCGTCGAGCTGACGTCGATGCCGCCGCACACCGCCAGATGATCGTCGAACACCGCGACCTTCTGGTGGTGGCTGCACCCGACAGGATGCGCGCTGTCGAGCCGGAAGCTGATCGACTTTGTCATTTTCCAGCGTAGCACCATCGCGACGATCGACGGCACGAACAGATGTTTCAGACCGCCGAAATTCCAGCGCAAAATGTCGATGTCGCGCTGCGGCTGATCCTTGGCGAGGCGCAGCAGGTAATCGCCGAGCGATTCGCCTTTCCCCTGCTCGTCGGGGATCAGCGGGATGCGCGGATCGAAATCCCAACCGATCAGCAGGATCCGTTCCTTGGCACCCGCCATCAACCGTTCGAGCAGCGCGTAATAGTCCGCCGCGTCGACAATCATCCGCGCCTTGTTGGCGCGTTCGATGCGCCAGCAATTGCGCCCTTCGACGACGATGGGGGCCAAGCTCTGCGGGCGTTCAGGGTCGCTCATCGCCGACGCCACGCATGGCGGCGGCGATCGTTCCATCGGGCGCGATCAGGCGGCGTAAAATTGCTCCGGGGTCAGCGTCATCATCGCTTCGCTGCCCGCTTCGATCTTGCGGCGCAGCGACCCGGCGTCGGGCAGGAACCGTTCGCCAAAGTAGCGCGCGGTGACCAGCTTGGCTTCAAGGAACGCCTTGTTGCCGCGCCCTTCGGCGAGCGCCTTCTGCGCCGCTTCGGCCATCATCAGCCACATCGATCCCAGCGCGACGATCCCCATGATGTGCATATAATGATGCGCGCCGGCGCCGATATTGTTCGGGTTTGTCATGCCATTCTGCATGAACCACATCGTCGCGGCCTTCAACTCGCCGTTCGCTTTTTCCAGCCGCCCGGCGAAGTCGGCCAGTGCCTCACTGTCCTTGGCGCGCGCGCATTCGGCGTCGATGATCGCAAAGAAGGCCTGGATCGCGCGGCCGCCATTCTGCGCCAGTTTGCGGCCGACCAAGTCCATTGCCTGAACGCCGTTCGCACCCTCGTAGATCATGGTGATGCGGGCATCGCGGACATATTGGCTCATGCCCCATTCTTCGATGTAGCCATGGCCACCGAACACCTGCTGCGCATTGGTCGCTACGTCATAACCCTTGTCGGTGCCATAGCCCTTGATCACGGGGGTTAGCAGGCTGACGAGGTCGTCCGCTTGCTGGCGTTCTTCTTCGGTCTCGGCGACATGCGCCAGATCGACCTGCAACGCGCCCCACAGGCACAGTGCGCGGAGCCCCTCAACGGTGGCCTTGGCATCCATCAGCATCCGGCGCACGTCGGGATGGACGAACAGCGGGTCGGCCTTTTCCTGCGGGTCTTGCGGCCCGGTCAGCGCGCGACCCTGGCGACGGTCCTGCGCATAGGCGACGGCGTTTTGGAAAGCGATGTCGGCCTGTCCCAGTCCCTGAACGCCGACGCCCAAACGCGCGGCGTTCATCATCACGAACATCGCGGCGAGGCCTTTGTTTTCCTCGCCGACCATCCAGCCCTTGGCGCCGTCATAATTCATGACACAGGTCGAATTGGCGTGGATACCCATCTTGTGTTCGATCGACCCGCATTGCAGTGCGTTATGCTCACCCAGCGAGCCGTCGTCATTGACGAGAAACTTTGGCACGATGAACAGCGAGATGCCCTTGACGCTGTCAGGCGCGTCGGGCGTCTTGGCGAGCACCAGGTGGATGATGTTCTCGGTCAGGTCATGCTCGCCCGACGAGATGAAAATCTTGGTCCCGGTGATGGCATGGCTGCCATCGCCGTTCGGGACCGCGCGGGTGCGGATCAGACCAAGGTCGGTGCCGCAATGCGGTTCGGTCAGGTTCATCGTCCCGCCCCACTCGCCCGAAATCATCTTCGGGCAATAGCTCGCCTTCTGTTCGTCCGATCCCTTGACCAGAATCGCCGCGACCGCGGCTTGGGTCAGCCCCGGATACATCGCAAAGGCCTGGTTCGCCGCCATGCGATATTCCTCGACCGGAAAACCGACGACATGCGGCAAACCTTGCCCGCCGAACTCTTCGGGCTGGGTCAGCAACGTCCAACCAGCGTCGCAATAGGCTTTATAGGCTTCCTTGAAGCCCTTCGGTGTCGTCACCGATCCGTCGTCGTGGCGCGTACATCCCTCCAGATCGCCCGACTGGTTGATCGGGAACAGCACTTCCTCACAGAATTTGCCCGCTTCGGTCAGCACGGCCTCGATCATGTCGGGGGTCGCGTTGGCGAAACCGGGCAGGTTCGCATAGCGCTCGACCCCGAGCACGTCATTGAGGAGAAAGAGGCTGTCTTGCACGGGGGCGCGATAGACGGGCATGGGAAATCCTTCTGAAAATCAGCTTCGCAATGTCACTTGCCTGGGGAGAGGCTCAACCGACCTTTTGGCCGGCGTCGACTTTTTTCACCATATCGATGAACCGCGACAGTTCTTCGACAGCGCTGTCGATATCGTCCCGCTGCCGCTGCAACAAGCCGATGCGCTGTTCGCATTTCTCGATCGTCACCTGCCGTTGCAGCTTACGACCGTCGCCGACGTCGTAAAGGTCGATCATCTCGCGAATGTCCGCCAGGCTGAACCCGGTGCGCTTGGCGCGCAGAATCCACGCCAGACGTGCCCGATCACGTTTCGAATAGATGCGCGACAATCCCTTGCGCGACGGACTGATCAGCCCTTCATCCTCATAGAAACGCAGCGCACGCGCGGTAACGCCGAACTCGGTCGACAAGTCGGTGATGCTGAATTGTTCGCGGCCCAAGTGATCGGGCGTGTCGATATGGGCGTGGCCATATGGTTCGGTCATGCCGACGAAACTAGTTTCCGTTGACGTGAACGTCAAGACCGGCAAATCGGCCCGTTTTGGCGCCGGTCAAACCCCGCAAGGTTGCTGCATATTGCCTTGCTGATCGCGGATCTGCAAGCCCCGCGCATCATCGGTCGACCAGCTCGCGCGCGGCAGCCGCAAGCCCGACAGCGAAGCACGCGCTGGACAGAGTTTATTGCATTGCGGCGGCAGGCTGCCGGGAAGGCGCAGCTCGTCTTCCTCTTCGCGCACCAGCGTGTCGCAGCCCTCCGCTCCCCCAAAGCGCATGCGCCAGCCGTCGCCCTCGCGCACCATCGTTCCACTGGCGGCACAGGACAAAGTCGTCCCGAACGATGCGGTCACCGCAAAGCGCCACTGCCCCGCGCCATCGGGAACGACGCACATCGCGTCGCGGCCTAGGTCATGCGAGCGTTCAAACACGCCGACCGGCGTCTCGGCGTCGGGACTCACGACGCCGCGCTCGCGCGCCGCGATTTCCAGCGGATTGTCGGCGTCGATCCCCTGCCCGCTCCGATCCGGCGCATGCCGTTCGCACCCGCCGACGAGCAATAGGCCCAGCGCCAATGCGAGCTTAGCTGTGCGCATCATCGTCCAGAAATGTCAGCGCCCCGTCCGCCTCGACCCGGCGATAAAAGCACGTCCGGCGCCCGGTATGACAAGCCGGTCCGGCGGGCGTCACGCGCAGCAACAGCGCGTCCTGATCACAATCGACGCGCATCTCGACCAACGTCAGCCCGTTGCCCGATGTCTCGCCTTTGCGCCACAGCGCACCCCGCGATCGCGACCAGAAATGCGCCTGCCGTGTCACCTGCGTCCGTTCGATCGCCTCGGCATTCATATGCGCGACCATCAGCAGCACGCCGGTGTCGGCATCCGTGACAATCGCTGTCACGAGACCTGCCGCGTCGAAACGCGGGAGAAATCGGTCGGTCGTGTCACGCTGGTGGTCCATAACCTGCGCTTTAGAGCAGAAGCTGGACGCCTGTCATCCCGTCGTTCGCTCGGCCGATGACAATATCGTGAATATGGGGGGCGACATTTGCGATCTCCCTCCCTATATGCGCGCCAGTCACTGCCCTCGCTGCTGGACCATCATGCTCACCACACACCCTTTCGACGACGACAAACTCCGCGAGGAGTGCGGCGTCTTTGGTATTCATGGCGCCGACAGCGCCGCCGCGGTCGTTGCGCTGGGCCTGCACGCCCTGCAGCACCGCGGACAGGAAGCCGCCGGCATCACCGCCTTCGACGGCAAGGAATTCCACACCCACCGCGCCATGGGCCATGTCGCCGGCAATTTCGACCGCGACGAGATCATGCGCCAGTTGCAGGGCGGATCGTCGGTGGGCCATGTTCGTTATTCGACGACCGGCGAGACCGCGCTGCGCAACGTCCAACCATTGTTCGCCGATCTGTCTACCGGTGGCTTTGCGGTGGCGCATAATGGCAATATCTCGAATGCGACCGCACTCAAGAAGGTGCTCGTGCGCCGCGGTTCGATCTTTCAGTCGACGAGCGATACCGAGGTCATCATTCACCTCGTCGCGACGTCAAGCTATCGCTCGCTGATCGACCGCTTTATCGACGCGCTGAAACAAGTCGAGGGTGCCTATTCGCTGATATGCCTGACTGCCGAGGGCATGATCGGGTGCCGCGACCCGCTCGGGATCCGCCCGCTCGTCATCGGCAAGCTCGGCGACGCCCATATTCTGGCGTCGGAAACCGTGGCGCTTGACGTCGTCGGTGCTGAATTCGTCCGCTCGGTCGAACCCGGCGAACTTGTCATCATCCGCGATGGCCAGCTGACGTCGCACCGCCCCTTTTCCCAGCAATCGGCGCGCCCGTGCATCTTCGAGTATGTCTATTTCTCACGCCCCGATTCGATCGTCGACGGCACCAGCGTCTATTCGGTCCGCAAGGCGATCGGCGCCGAGCTGGCGCGCGAAAACCCGGTTGATGCCGACCTGATCATCCCGGTTCCCGACTCTGGGACGCCAGCCGCAATCGGTTATGCGCAAGAATCGGGCATCCCGTTCGAACTCGGGATCATCCGCTCGCACTATGTCGGCCGCACCTTCATCCAGCCGGGCGACAAGGTCCGCCATTTGGGCGTCAAGCTGAAGCACAACGCAAACCGCGCGCTGATCGCGGGCAAGCGCATCGTGCTGATCGACGATTCGATCGTGCGCGGTACCACCAGCCTGAAAATCGTCCAGATGATGCGCGATGCGGGCGCTGCCGAGGTCCATATGCGGATCGCCAGCCCGCCGACGCAGCACAGCTGCTTTTACGGCGTCGATACCCCTGAACGCGCCAAATTGCTCGCGGCGCAGATGACGGTCGGGCAGATGGCGAACTTCATCAACGCCGACAGCCTGTCGTTCGTCACCATCGACGGCCTCTATCGCGCGCTGGGCGAAGCGAAGCGCACCGATGATGCGCCGCAATATTGCGATGCCTGCTTTACCGGCGACTATCCCACCACGCTCACCGACTTCGACGAGCATGGGTTGGAAGATCAATTTTCGCTGCTGGCTGAACGGGTTGTCTGACACCATGACTATCAAGACTGAAGAATTGACGGGCCAGGTTGCGCTCGTCACCGGGGCGAGCCGTGGCATCGGCGAAGCGATTGCCGAAGCGCTGGCGGCACGCGGCGCGCATGTCGTCATCACCGCGCGCACCGCGGGCGGGCTAGAAGCGCTGGAGGACCGGATTCACGAGGCGGGCGGCGCTGCAACGATCGCGCCGCTCGACCTGACCGACGGCGACAGCATCGCGCGGCTGGCCAGCGCGATGGCCGAACGCTGGCAACAGCTCGACATGCTGGTGCTCAACGCCGCGATGCTTGGGACGCTGACCCCGGTTGCGGCGATTGACGGCAAGGAATTCAACAAGCTGCTGACACTGAACCTCATCGCGCAGCAGGCGCTGATCGCCAATTTCGACCCGTTGCTCCGCCGCGCCGCGAGCGGCCGACTGCTCGCCTTGTCGAGCGGCGTCGCCCGGACCCCGCGCGCCTATTGGGGCGCCTATGCCGCATCGAAAGCCGCGTTTGAAACGCTCGTGACCAGCTATGGCGCCGAAATGCGCAACATCTCGACCGTCCGCACCGCGATTCTCGATCCCGGCGGCACCCGCACCCAGATGCGCGCCCGCGCCTATCCCGGCGAAGATGCCAAGAGCATCAAGGACCCCGCAGCCGTCGGCGAGTTCGTCGCCAAGCTGATGATCGAAGGCTTCGATAGCACCGCCTTCCACGCCCTGCCCAAGGTGATGGAAAAGGCTTAACGTCCTCTTTGTTTTCCGGCACTAAGGCAGCGCCATAAGACGGGTTTGCAAGGGCGCAGTGATGACCAAGGATGTTTTGCGATCGGCAGTCGCGGCGGTGACCGGAATCGCCGTCGCCTTTGGACTGATCTGGCTGGCGCAATATGCGGGTAACGAAATCTCGCCTGCCGAATATAATCTCGACACTGACGAAATCCTGATCCCGATCGGATCGACGATCGCCCTGGTCGTCGGCTGGTTCATCGGCACCTTCGCCGGAGGCTGGCTCGCGATGCGGGTCTCGACGGGCACCGGCGCGGGCTGGATCGTCGCCGGGTCGGTAATCGGCGCGGCCCTCTATCGCGCTGTCACCCTGGCCGATACCTGGTGGATCATGGCGCTGGGCGTCGCGGTACCGCTCGCGGCCGTGTGGTTGGCGCAGCGGGCGACAAGGATCATCGCCTACTGAAATACCATCGCCTCCGCAAAGGCGGGGGCCGTTAGCAGCCTGCCCAGCGGCCCCCGCCTTCGCGGGGGCGACCGGCCTTATTTCGCTTCATTGTCCACCGCAGCCTGCACCGATTTGTAGAACGCCTCACGCGCCGCGCCGACGCCTTCGGGATCGGTCGCCGTCGGCCAGTTGCCGTTCGACGCAATCACCAGCTTGCGCTTGGGATCAATGAAAATGCCCTGACCGAAAATGCCCTGCGCCGCGAAGCTGCCATCGTCGTTGGTCCACCACTGATAACCATAGCCCCGGCCCGGGACGCCGATATCCGCCTGTTTGGTCGTCGCTACGTCGAACCAGCCATCGGGGACAATCTTGACCCCGCCCGCAACGCCTCCGTCCAACACAAACTGGCCAAGCCGCGCATAATCCTTGAGGCTCGCCGATATGCAGCACCCGCTGATTTCATGTCCGGTGGCGCCCAGCATCCAAATGGCATCCTGCTCCATACCGAAAGGCTTCCAGACCTTCTCGGACAGATAGGCGGAGAGCGTCTTGCCGGTGGCGCTCGATACCAGAACCCCGATCAGGTTCGTTTCGCCGGTGCTGTAAAGCCACTTGGAACCCGCCGGAACATCGCGCGGCAAGGTTTTCATGTAGCTGACAGTGATGTCTTCGCCGGCGACGGGCTTTTGCAGATTGAATAGCGCCACGTCGGATTTCGGATCGGTATAATCCTCGTTCCATTTTACCCCCGACGTCATCGTCAGCAACTGGCGCACCGACACATCGTCATAGGCCGATCCCCTCAGCCCGGGAATATAGACGGTCACCTTGTCGTCGAGGCTCTTGATATAGCCATCCTTCACCGCCGCACCAACGAGGGTCGAGGTAAAGCTTTTGGCGACCGAAAAGCTGGTCCAGCGTCCGTCCGGCCCATAGCCAAGCGCGTATTTCTCCAGCCGTATCTTCCCGTCTTGGACGATGATCAGGCCGGCGTTGCGCTGCTTCGCCATATGGGCATCGACATCACCGCCCACGTCGAGCGGCGCGCCTTGCGTCAACGGATAGACCTTGCTGCCCGCTTCAACCGTGTTGAATACGACCTTTGGCATGGTTTCGAGGGTACGAAAGGCGGCGTCGCGTTGATCCTGGGTCCAGAACAGCACATTCATATCCTTTGGCAGGGTGTCGGTCGTTTGGGTGGATGCGGGCGCACTGCACCCCGCCGCCGCGGCGCACAAAAGCGCCGCTACCAGATATCGTTGCATAGAAACCCTCTCCCCTGTTTTCAGGCCGTTTTCTCGAGCGTGACTTGCGCAACATTGATACCACCGCCGCGAAACCCGCCCTCGCAATACTGCAAATAATAACGCCAAAGCCGCACGAAACGGTCGTCGAAGCCGGCCGGTAACTGGTCGGCAGCGACCGCCGCATCGAACCGCTCACGCCACTGGCGCAGCGTTTCGGCATAATCTTCGCCAAAATGATGAACGTCGCGCCATGCCAGCCCGCGTTCTTCGGCGAGCGCGCGGAAGCGGCTTTCGGAGATCAGGCAACCCCCGGGAAAGATATAGGCCTGAATGAAATCGCTGCTCGCCGCATAGCGTTCGAACAGTGCATCGTTGATCAGGATATACTGGATCGCGGCTTTGCCACCCGGGCGGAGCAGCCGCGCGATGGCATCCAGATAGGCGGGCCAATAGGCCTGCCCGACCGCCTCGACCATCTCCACGCTGGCGATGGCATCATATGGCCCTTGCACATCACGATAATCGCAAAGTTCAATGCGCGAGCGTCCTGACAGATCGACTGCCGCGAGCCGTGCATCGGCGATCTCGGCCTGCGACGGCGACAATGTGATCCCGGTGTAGATCACATCGTGGCGCTCGACGGCACGTTCGGCCAGCGCCCCCCACCCGCAGCCGATTTCCAGCAAGCGGCCGCCCGATCGCAGATCAAGCCGGTCAAGAATTGCATCGACCTTACCCGTCTGCGCCGCCTCCAAGGATTGCCCCGGATCGGCGAACAATGCGCTGGAATAATTCATCGCGTCGTCGAGCCACAAGCGATAAAAATCATTGCCCAAATCATAGTGCGCATGGATGTTCCGCCTCGCGCCGCGACGGTCATTGCGATTCAGGAGATGCGCGAGCTTGTTCAGCCAGCGCAGGGGACCGCGGGCGCGCGCAACGTCGCCCAGCGACTCGGCATTGCGCATGAACAGGTCGAACAGCGGGACCGGGTCGGGCGACGTCCATTCACCCGCGTCCCAGGCGCGATACCAGCCCACCGATCCCGACATCGCCAGCCGCGCCAGTGCGGCCCAACTGTGGAGATGAACAATCGCAGTCGGCCCCTTCCCGCGCCCGCCCAGCAGTCGCACACCGTCGTCAGGCGTATGCGCCTCGATCGTACCGAGCGCGAGGCCCGTGTCGATCCGGTCGAGCAATCGGTGGAACAGTCCTGCAGGCGCCAATGCCAGCAGCCGCGCCATCGCGCCGCCGCTGCGATAAGCGCGATCGGCGCGGAGCAACTGTTTGCCACGGCGCGGGCTGACATGCGTGTTCATAGCGCCCTCCTGCCCCAAAGTCCGGCGCCTGACAATCAGTTGCCGCGCGCCTTCATGACGTCATAGGCGGCCAGCGCGCGTTCGCGTGCTTCGCGGTGGCCGATGATCTTGGCAGGATAGGCTCGCGGACGCTGTCCGAAGCTTTCGGGATCATGAATCGCAGGCTCGGTCAGTTCGGCAAGTTCCGGCACCCATTGGCGAATATAGCCCGCAGCATCGAATTTCTCCGACTGCGTCAGCGGCGCCATGATCCGCGGGAACATGTTGCTGTCGACTCCGCTCCCCGCCACCCACTGCCAGTTCACGGCGTTTGACGCATAGTCAGCATCGACCAAGGTGTCCCAGAACCATTGCTCGCCCTGCCGCCAGTCGATCAGCAAATGTTTGATCAGGAAGCTCGCCGCGATCATCCGCACCCGGTTGTGCATCCATCCCGTCGCCCACAGCTGGCGCATCCCGGCATCGACAATCGGATAGCCGGTGCGCCCCTGTTGCCAGGCCGCTAGATCGGCATCGGCCGAGCCACCGCTCCGCCATGGCAAAGCGTCATCGAATGCCGAACGCGCGCTGCGGCTGCCATAATCGGGAAATTGGAGGATGACATTCTGCGCATAGTCGCGCCACCCGATTTCGCCGAGGAAGACATCGACAGATCCCCCGGCATCGGCCGTGCGGTGCCATATTGTCACGGGTGACACCTCACCGAAATGAAGATGCGGTGACAGACGCGAGCTGCCCTCCTGCGACGGCAGGTTACGGCGGCGATCATAGTCCGCCGCCACATCAACGAAAGCCGCGATCCTTTTGCACGCGCCGGCCCCGCCCGGTGCCCATTCTGCGGCAAAGCCGGTGGCCCAATCGGGCTTGGTCGGTAGCAGCCCCCAGTCAGCGAGCGCATCCGAAGCGGGCCACATATGGGGCGCCGTGATGTCACGCGGACAATTCAACGGACTGGGCGGCGGCATATGGTCTTTCAAGGCCCGCCAGAACGGCGTGTAGATCTTGTACGGCGTGCCGCCCCCGGTCGTCAGCGACCCCGGCGGGAGCAGGTAATTGCCATCATGGCACTGCAAATCGAGCCGCTTCGACACCGCCTTTTCGGCGTTGCGCCACCATGGCTCGTAGTGGCGCAGGCAATGCACCGCCGCCGCACCCGTTTCTTCCGCAATCGAAGCCAGTTGTTCGTCACACTTCCCACGGCGCAGGATCAAACGCGACCCCTTCTCGCGTAGGCGTGCGTCAAGGCTGGCGAGGCTATGGTGGAGCCACCATCGCGATGCCGCGCCCATGCGGCGATGCTTGGGTGTTTCGTCGTCCAGAATATACACCGGTATCACCGGCCCTGCTGCCGCTGCGGCGACGAGCGCCGCCTGGTCCGACAGCCGCAAGTCGCGCCGGAACCAGAGAATGACGGGCGCTGTCATTCGTCGCGCGTCGCGGTATCGGGCGCGGTCAGCCGGACCTGGAATCGGTCCTGCGACAAAGGATGCATGAAGCGCTGGTCGCGCAGCATGATGGCGTCGCCGTCCTTCTGCGCCACCGGCATCCGCGCCCAGAACAGAAAAGCGCGCGCGTCAGGATCGCCCATCAGCCATTGTTCCAGCCGGGGATCATCCATGCCGGTTGGCTGGCCACCGATGTCGAGATTGCCGCCAACGCCAGGCGTAAAATCGCCGCTCCCATAACGCTCGGCCGTGCGCCAGAAGATGTCGCGTTGCCAAAAGGCCAGCGGCGGGGGGCTGGCAACCACCAGCGCGTCACGATGCCCACTCGCGGCGAGCGCACTCTCGGTCGTCCGTTCGGCGGCGCCGGTGATCAGGCCGTTGGCAAAGATATAGGCGCACACGGCTGTAAAGCCGACCCATGCGGGCCGTTGCCAATTCGCCGTCCCGCCCCGCTCACGGCGCAGCGACAGCCACACCGACAGGCCGAGCGCGATCCATATCCACAGGTCGATGATGAAGATCGTGTCGCCATAAAACCATTGCGACGAAAAGGGTTCAAGCAGGCGGATGCCGTAATTGTTCAGCCAGTCGAGCGCGGGATGGCTGAGGCAACCGATATACGCAAGCGCCAGCAGCCAGCGCTTGTCGATCGGCAGCCGTCCGGCGGGGCGCTTGCCGCGCTTCGTCTGCCAACGATCGAACCCCAGCATCGCCGCCCACAGCGGGATCGGCAGCACCTGCATCGCGATCGGCCCATGCGTGATCCCGCGCCGAAAGCCCAGATGCTGGACCCCGTCGAGCCACGCCAGACAGGCGGCGTCCACGTCGGGCAGATTGGCCGCCAGAATCAGCGTCGGGATCGCCAGGCCGGTTTTCTTCTTGAGGCCCATCTGGCCCAGGACTGCGCCGAAGAGGCTGTGCGTGAGATTATCCATCGCCGCTTGGTGGCGTGGATCGGTCTGCTTTGCAATGCGCTATGCGGACCGGTTCACGATCATTTTGTGAGCACCAACGGCCAACGCCTAAAGGTCCGGTCCACCCTCGGTCACGGTCCATGTCTGACCTTTTTTGAGCAGGCCTTGCAAATCGGCAGTCTTGCCCTCGCGGGCGGCCGCATTCTGGCGCCAGACATCGGCTTCAAAGGTCGGGCGCGGGTCGTCGTACAGCACGCCAAGCGCCATCGGAAATTCGCCGAACGGCATTTCGACCAGCATATGCGCGACGCTGCGGTTGGTGACGTCATGGACGATCACCCCGGCGGCCTGCCAGTCGCCATCGACGACATCGACGGTCTTGAGGTGCAGCGCCTCGGCATCGAGCGCGATGCCTTTGGTTCCCTTGGCATAGAGCATCGGTTCGCCATTCTCGAGCCACAGCTGGCGATCCTCGGCGCCTTTGGGCGCCGCGAAATCCTCGAACACATCTTTGTTATAGACGATACAGTTCTGGAAAATCTCGATAAAGGCGGCGCCCTTGTGAGCATGGGCGGCTTTCAGCACCTCGGGCAGCTTCTTCGATACGTCGAAGCCGCGCGCGACGAAGCGCGATCCGGCGCCCAGCGCGAACGCCGCGGGCTGTGCCGGACGATCGACCGAGCCATAGGGGGTCGACGGGCTGGTCGTACCGACCCGGCTGGTGGGCGAGTATTGCCCCTTCGTCAGCCCGTAAATCTCGTTGTTGAACAGCATGATCTGGCAATCGAGATTGCGGCGGATCAAGTGCATCGTGTGGTTGCCGCCGATCGACAGCCCGTCGCCGTCGCCGGTAACGATCCAGACGTCAAGGTTCGGATTGGCGAGCTTCAGCCCCGTCGCGAACGCCGGCGCGCGGCCGTGGATCGTGTGGAAGCCATAGGTTTCCATATAATAAGGGAAACGCGACGAGCAGCCGATGCCGCTGATGAACACCGTGTTTTCGGGCGCGGTGCCGATCTCGGGCATGGTGCGCTGCACCGCCTTCAAAATAGCATAGTCGCCGCAGCCCGGGCACCAGCGCACTTCCTGATCGGTTTCCCAATCCTTGAGCGTCGTCGTGCGCGCGATGGTTGTCATCTCGTTCATGCTAGTGCCTCCTCGATGGCGGCTTCGATTTCGGCAATCGTGAAGGGCTGGCCCGACACCTTGTTCACCGGCTTGGCGTCGACCAGATACTGGTCGCGCAGCACGGTCTTGAGCTGGCCGGTGTTCATTTCGGGTATGATGACCTTGTCATAGCTTTTGAGCAACTCACCCAGATTGGCGGGCAGCGGCCAGATATGACGAATATGGATGTGGCTGACATCCAGCCCCTCGGCGCGCTTGCGGCGTACCGCCTGATGGATCGGGCCAAAGGTCGAGCCCCAGCCGACGACCGCCAGCTTGCCGCTTTCCGCGCCAAGTTCGACGATCTGGTCAGGCACCTTGATGCCGTCGATTTTGGCCTTGCGGATGTCGGTCATCGCCTGATGGTTCGACGCCTCGTAATTGATGTGGCCAGTGTCGATTTCCTTCTCGATCCCGCCGATGCGGTGGAGCAGGCCGGGGGTACCGGGCTTGACCCACGGACGTTTGAGATTTTCATCGCGGCCATAGGGCTTGAACCCGCCCTCGGGCACCTCGGTGAGGAATTCGACCGGGAAGGCTTCGTAGGTCGTGAGATCAGGGACAGCCCACGGTTCGGCCGCATTGGCGATATAGCCGTCGGTCAGCAGGATCACCGGGGTCATATATTGCACCGCGATCCGCACCGCCTCGATCGCGCATTCAAACGCATCGCCGGGCGAGCGTGCCGAAATCACGGGCATCGGCGCATCGCCGTTGCGGCCATAGACGGCCTGATACAGATCCGACTGTTCCGTCTTGGTCGGGAGGCCAGTCGACGGCCCGCCGCGCTGCGAATTGACGATGACGAGCGGCAGCTCGGTCATAATCGCGAGGCCCATCGCCTCGCCTTTCAGCGCGATCCCCGGGCCAGACGAGCTGGTAACCCCGAGCGAACCACCATAGCTGGCGCCGATCGCCGAGCAGATGGCGGCGATTTCGTCCTCGGCCTGGAAGGTCGTGACGTCATATTCCTTGAGCCGCGACAGGTGATGGAGAATCGCCGACGCCGGCGTGATCGGATAACCGCCAAAGAACATCGGCAGCTTCGCCAGCTGCGCCCCGGCGACCAAACCAAGCGCGATGCCCTCGGCACCGGTCAGCGTGCGATACAGCCCCGGCGCGACGGGCGCGGGATCGACATGGTGCTGCTTGAGCGGCCCGGCCAATTCGGCGGTCTCGCCATAGGCATGACCTGCGTTCAGTGCCGCGATATTTGCCGCCGCCAGATCCGGCGCCTTGGCGAATTTCGCGTTCAGCCAGTCGACGAGCGGCGCACGATCGCGGTCGAACATCCACAGCGCCAGCCCCAGCGTCCACATATTCTTGCAGCGCAGCGCTTCCTTGTTGCCAAGGCCAAAGGGCTTCACCGCATCCATCGTCAGCTGGCTGATATTCAGCTTCAGCAGCTGCCACTTCGCGAGACTGCCGTCGTCGAGCGGATTCGCGTCATATTTCGCCTTGGCGAGGTTGCGATCGTTGAACTCGCCCTCGTCGGCGATGATCAGCCCGCCGTGCTTGAGCGAAGGCACATTGGTCTTGAGCGCCGCCGGGTTCATCGCAACCAGCACGTCCGGCGCATCGCCCGCGGTGTCGATCGCCGAGGATCCAAAATTGATCTGGAACGCCGAGACCCCAAACAACGTGCCTTGCGGGGCGCGGATCTCGGCCGGGAAATCAGGGAAGGTCGCAAAGTCGTTGCCCGCGAGCGCCGACGACAGGGTGAACTGGCCGCCGGTCAACTGCATCCCGTCGCCGCTATCGCCTGCAAACCTCACTACCACTGCATCCGAGAGGGGGGACTGCCGCTTGCCGGCTTCGTCCACTACCACTGTCGCCATTTTATTTTCTGCCTTGAATCTTGCGAACCTGTGACGCTGGCCTAGGCCTGTGGGCGCGATGCCGCAATTCAGAAAAAATTGTGCGCTGCAAACTTCAAACGCCCGATCGGTTGCCAATTGCCATTGAATTATCCGCTGCGATGCCGAATAGCAGCACGAACAACAGGCCGCACAAGCGGAGCGAGGGGATCAGCAGGATGACCGACAGCACCACCCATTTCACGCGTCCCGACGTGGCAATGTTCCTGGCGTTTCTCAACGCGCAGGAAGGCCCCAAGATGGAAGAACTGCCGCCTGCCGAGGCGCGCGAAATGTTTCGGATGATGGCCCAGATGGCCGACGCCCCGCGCGGCGAGATCGCCAAGGTCGAGGATCGGACAATTCCCGGCCCCGCGGGCGAGATATCGATCCGCCTCTATGACAATCGTCCCGACAGCGAGCCCGGCCCGGTGATGGTCTTTTTTCACGGCGGCGGTTGGGTGATCGGCGACCTTGATACCCATGATGCCTATTGCGCGGAAGCTGCGCGGATGCTCGACATGCCCGTTGTTGCCGTCGATTATCGACTTGCCCCCGAACACCCGTTCCCTGCCGCGCCTGACGATTGCGAAGCAGCGGCGCGCTGGGTTGCCGATCATTTCCCCTGCACCGGATTGGTCCTGTCGGGCGAAAGCGCTGGCGGCAACCTCACCATCGCGACCGCGCTAACCCTGCGTGACAAGCCGGCCTCAAAGCCGGTGATGGCCATGCATCCGATATACCCCGCCGTGACAACGCACGACGACTGGCAAAGCTACCGCGATTTCGGCGAAGGCCATTTGCTGACAACCGGCAGTATGACGTATTTCGGCAATCATTATGCCGCGGACCCCGCCGACTATCGCGCCTCGCCGCTCGATTTCCCTGCCGCGGGCCTGCCGCCAACATTGCTCACCACCGCGGGACTCGATCCGCTGCGCGATCAGGGCCGCGCCTATGCTGCGAAGCTGATCGAGGCCGGCGTGCCGACAACCTATCGCGAAGCGGCGGGCAGCATTCACGGCTACATCAACTTGGCGCAAGGCATTCCCAGCGCCAAGGACGATATCCGCAGCGCGTTGACGGTCTTGAAAGCGATCATCGCCGAAGCTAGCGGGACGGCATGATCGACCCCGCCACCCTACCCTATCGCCCCTGCGCGGGCGTCATGCTCGCCAACCGCGACGGCCTGGTCTTCGTCGGCCAGCGGCTCGATACATCCAGCGAAGCTTGGCAAATGCCACAGGGCGGCATCGATCGGGGCGAGGATGCCGAGGAAGCGGCGATTCGCGAGCTCGGCGAAGAAACTGGCGTCCATGGCGGACTGGTCGAAATCATCGCGCGCAGCCGCGAGGAGTATTTTTATGACCTGCCCGACGACCTGATGGGAAAGATGTGGGGTGGCAAATATCGGGGCCAGCGCCAGCATTGGTTCCTGATGCGCTTCATGGGCGAGGACAGCGACATCAACATCCACACCAAGCACCAGGAATTTCGCGCCTGGAAATGGGCCGACCTGAACGAAATCGAAAAGCTGATCGTGCCGTTCAAGCGTGTGCTTTACCGCGGGCTGATCGAGGAATTCGGCCCGCTGGTCTGATCGCGCAGTGCTATCGCAGTACGAAAGACGTCGGCGAACATCGCCGGGGTCAGTAGCCCGGTGTTCGTGTTGTACCGCGAACAATGATAGCTATCGACCAAGCGCCGCCCGTCCGCGAGCCAATGAACGGCGCCATGGCCGAAAGGATGCGCCGCCAGCCGTACTCCAGCCGCTCTCAGCACGGCATCATGCGCGATCCGCCCCAGCGCGATAACGACGCGCACATGGGACAAGGCGGCCAGCTGCTTCTCGAAAAACGGTCGGCAATTCGCGATCTCCGCAGGCGTCGGCTTGTTCTGCGGCGGCAGGCATTTGACGCTGTTGACGATGATCGCGCCGTCCAGACTGAGGCCGTCGTCGATTCGGGCATCATATTGACCTTTGCTCAGCCCGAACTCAGCAAGCGTCGCGAACAACAGGTCGCCTGCATAGTCGCCGGTGAATGGCCGCCCCGTCCGGTTGGCGCCATGTTTGCCCGGCGCCAGCCCCGCAAAGGCGAGCCATGCATCGGGATCGCCGAAGGCATATACCGGCGCATTCCACCCATCGGGATGCTCGGTCTGACATTCCCGCCGCAGCGCCACGAGTCGCGGGCAGCGCGGACAATCGCGCGGCGGTTCGGTTCCGGGCAATGGGCTGTCAATCTCCACCCATCTGCGATAGGCGCGGGGCCATGAGCAACGCAATGCCGCTTCCGCTTTACGCCATCGGGCTCGGGTCGAACCGGCGCCACGCGCGCTACGGCGATCCGCGCGCGGTGTTGATGTCCGCGCTCGCCGCGCTGGAATGCGATGACATCGAAGCCGTCGACGCCAGCCCTATCGTCGCCAGTGACCCGATCGGCCCCTCGCGCCGCCGTTATGCCAATGCGGTCGCCCTGGTCGCGTCGAAGCTCAGCCCGCCCGAAATGCTCGCTAGGCTGCACGCGATCGAAGCGAGCTTTGGCCGCCGCACCGGGCAGCGCTGGAGCGCGCGAACGCTCGATCTCGACATACTCCTCTGGTCGGGCGGCATCTGGTCCGACAATATGCTCACCATCCCCCACCCCGCCATTGAAGAGCGCGCTTTCGTTCTTGGTCCGCTGCGCGCGATCGTTCCCGAATGGCAGCATCCGCTCCACCGCCGCAGCGTCCGCCAACTCGCCGCGCGGCTCGCACGTCCAAAGCCGGTTGACCGGGGCGCAGCGGCGCACTAGGGCGACGGCTCACTTCGCACGCCGCCTTTGCAGCGCCGCGATGGGCCCTTAGCTCAGTCGGTAGAGCAACTGACTTTTAATCAGTAGGTCGCTGGTTCGAACCCAGCAGGGCTCACCATTATAGTAGATTTCCATCCGATCGATCCGGCGCGCTGCTATGGGAACCAAAATATTTGGTACCCCCTGTCGAAAACTGAGTCTCGCTGCGCCAACTTTGCGGCCTCTGTGACCCTCCCACCTTCGGCATGGCGATTATAGGCTTTTTGCGAAAGGTTCGTCGAGCTCATCTGCCCCGCCGTTCAATGTCGGACGCGAGATCACAGGTGGTTCGAATTCACGAGATAAGCGGAAACCGGCATGTTTCGGGCACGCTTCATCCTGCTCATCCTCTAAGCCGGAAACGGGCTACAGTAGAAATGCAACTTTGGTTGCAAGGGGGCGTATCAGGTCGTCGAAGTATCGACAGGGAGTAGAAATCATGGAACCGAGAACGATGGTCGCGTACGCTATCATCGCGCTACTAGTGGCTGCCGCTGCCGCGGTCGTTTTACATTTGCGCCATAACTCAACGCGCCTGAAGGAACAGCGTCAGCGGCGCCAGCGCCATGAAAGCTCAGGGGGCGCTTTCCGTAAACGGCAAAATGTCTCGTTACCGAGGTGACGCGGAAATTTGCAGGCTGGTCCGCTCACCGCATGCATACATCATTTCGTTTTAGTGTTCGCTGACGGATTGCGGCGGATCCGCAACCTCCCGCTGCCACGAAGGACAATTTGCAGTCAGGCGTAGTCGATGAAATCGAGCATCAACACGTCGTCTTGCGATACGACGAAAGCCCAGAGACTGTGGCTGGATAGCGGCGGCGGCCTCCAGTCAACGTGGTCACATAGAAATCGCTTTCCGCGTCACCGGCATGAATATAGGGTGAGAAGCCGCCCGGCACCGCTTGAACACCGTTCGCGACGCGTTCTATAATCTCGGTGCCGCCCCGGAATTTGCCATACATGGCTAACGCGCCGGCTTTGGCTAGAATGGTACAGGCATCATAAATCGGCCCATTAGTGTTGCCGTTGGCGCTGGCCCTAGCAACGGCATTTTCAAATGTGCAGCGCCAGAAATAGTTCCCCGAAGCTGCGTTGGCGGCCAGCTTGTTGCCTCCAGAATCGTAAACATATCCCGTCGGTGAGCGCGTAGGGTCATTGGTCCAATAACAATTTCCGAACTCCTCGCCCCCGCGCCCATAAGGCAATGCATTGCCTTTGAACGTATCGACTGCGCCTAAAATGAGAACATTGCAGAACACAATCCGCCGTCCCCCGCTGAAATACATCGGTGCAGCCGAGGTGCCCACGAGCTTGCCGCCGGTCCAGATGACGTCCAACGTGCGCGCGCCAACCGCGTCGAGAAAACCCGGGCCGGCGTTGTCGCTTACTTCACAATCCACAAAGCGGATGTGGTGGCAGACACGCGCACCTTCGGGTTCCAGGTTGATACCGGCACCGGGTGGGCTGACAATCCGACCCGTATTTTTTGCGATGCGATAGCATTTGGTGCGAAGAAAGACGTTGCCGAAACCACCAACCAGCGAAATTCCCTGACGGCCGCACTCCCAGAACTCGCAATCCGTTGTACCGTTACCGGATGGTTTCCGGTCGGAAGGTATAGGGTCATCAACTAGAATCCCGTCAAGCGGGAATTGCCAACCTTTGCAGTTAACTGCGCGCCAGTCCTTTGTGTCGGAAAACTTCATGGCTGATGCGGGGATTTGCCATCCGACATCGCCATAGGGACCGCCGAGAACAGCGGAGGAGAGCAGACCGTCGAAGTTAAATCCGTCCACGCGCGCAAATGCACAATTGTGGAACCAGATAAGAGCCTCAAACGGCGAAGCGACGTCGTTCTGTCCCGACGAGGCCCAATAGGGCAGCCTGTGGGAAGTCGGTTTGCCGGCCGGGTCAAACGTACCGTATTTGTATCCAGCTTGCGGGATTAGTTTGCAGCCATTGCCATTAAGATATATCGGCTTCGTTGCGTTCTTAAATACCAAGCCGTCAATCGGTTGCCAACTATACTTGGGATGATAGGGCTTTGCTGTCCGGGCGACTTGGTCTGATGCCACGTATGTCGCGCCAGCGCGGAACTCGGCCACCCCGCCGTTGACGACTAGATAGGCCGCCATGAGGGCTAAAGCAGCGGTATCGTTCGTCGCACCGTCGCCCTTTGCGCCGAACTGTTCGGGTGTGACATATTGGGTATCCAGTGGTGTGCGCATCGTAAAGAATGTTCTCCACATTGCCTCCATTCCCGGTCAGACTATGGCAATCAACGCTCAACTTAAAGGCTTCATTGCCCTCCGCCCATATTACGAGGCCGTCCGTTGCAATCAAATAGGCGTACTATAGGATGTAAATCCGATCCCCTCCCACTTGAGACGTTTCACGAGCCTTATCTTAGCCAGAATTTCCAACGGGGGAATGGTCGTTTCTGGCTCCACGATCCTTCGCCCAGCGATCCGGAACACAGGCACCCAAATGGGCGGCTCGCAGAGCCGCCCGCATCCAAGTAGACGCGCAGAGTCTCACGTGTTCGCGACAATTAGGAAATCCCGACAACGAGCGTGTCCGGTACGCGCTCGACCAATAAGGCTGAACGTCGAACAACGAACAAACCCTCGGCATGATCTATGGCCGGTAATTTACAGGTTGCAACACGCTACACGTAACGAACATCGTCCGCCGCTTTGTCAATAAGCCATGCTACCCGCACGGCCAGAACATGAATGAAAACAGAATTAATGAAACGCGCACGCCAAGACAAGGAGATGGCTCCAAGTTTTATTCGTATTCAACGACCAGAAAATTAAATGTCCGCCCGATCGCAGCGGAGGGAGCCATGATATTTATGACGTTCGCGCTTGGGTTATTCCACGTATAGGGTAATCCTTCGCTCGCGCCGATCGCGTTTGTCGCTGAAGCTTCGACGGCACCCGTTACAATAAGCTTGGTCTTGTCCGCGACGTTTAATGGGATCAAAAAGTTTATGCGAGCGAACCCGCCCGAGTTGGAGAATGTCGCTGAAGCGCGATAGCTTTGCCGGATCGACGCGATCGTCGGAGAGGACGACGGCACGAATCGCGTGCTGGTGAACTTGGCGGAAGGCGCATTGACAGGTGATGCTCCGACCGAGGGTCCGAAGACTTCCTGATTGCCGCCGAACACGTTAAAGCTCTTGAAATCGCCCGCGACGATCAGGGAGCAGGGAACCTGAGCGCTAGCGGTGGTCGACTTACAGTCCACACCCAACATGTCGACGCTGCCCCACCCGGTCTCGATCGCCGTGAACGTCGGACCTGCGCCGTTCAAGGCGATATACTTTCCACCCTTGATCGTCATTTTATTGTCCGGGCCGCTCAAGCCGCCGAATGACAGCGCGCCGACCGCGCCTGCTCCCACCATGGTCACATCGTTGAAAGCCCAGCCATCATAATTTCCCGTAGGCGTTCCCATGCTAATGACGGTGGTAAGATTCAACTGCTCATAATAACCACCGTTCCAAACCACATTATTCTGTGTCAACAGCGGGCCGATAACGGTTGACGACGCGACCTTCGCATAACCATCGTTGACTGTGACGAGACCATCGCCGCCATAGAAGTGGAATGTCTCCAGAACCGGCCAGTCCCATGTTGCACGCGTTTGCTCTGCACGCGGACGATTATATGTAATGAAGCAGCGCCCAGTCGTCTCAAAGAAAATCTCGGCGTCCTTGGCGACGCAATCGTTATAAACGCCGATGCAACCGGTGATGGTGCCTCCGTCTTCGATAATCTTGTCATTGGCCCAGAAAGCGTAAGAGCCACAGTCCAGCACCTCGACACGGTTCACCTCGAAATTGTGTGCGCGGCGGTAATGGTGCCCCTTCAAGTGCACGTCACCCACCGGCAACCCCGTCATCAACCCTGCGCAATCGAGCGTCATATCCTCGCATTTCAAACTGAACAGCGGTGCGCCTTCGGGAGCCTCCGCCCAGACAACAGCCTCAGATCCCGAAGTGCCTCCAAACTCACCGTCACCTGACGGCGAAATCGCCCGCACGAAGGTCTTCCCTATGCCAACGCCGCGCAGAATCGAGCCGTCATGCTTCTGCCGCAGCCCTCTGGTGATTAGGTACTCGCCCTCCTCAACCTCTACCACAAGTTGGTTGTCGAGTGCATTTTGCAAATGTTGCCAGACATCCACTCCGGCGTTCGCGAACGCCCCCCACTGCCTCGCGCTCGGCCCCTGTGGAATCACATAGAGCTTCGTTCCGCCGGCAGTGGTAAGGTGGTTGTCGGAAGCGCCTGTCGCGGCCACCATATAGACAAAGCCATCTGCGGTTCGCACGGTCGATCCGGCAATTAGCCTTTTGCTCGAAGCAAGAAGCGCCGCCGTATCCGCCGCAACCATAACGCTGTCTTGAACATTTCCGCCGTCCAGAATGCCGACCATCTCGCCCCCGTTTGACGAGGCAAGATCAATCTCACCTACTGGGCGATCATATGGATCGTCATCGAAAACGATCCCGCTGCCGTCGATAACCTCAACTCGCACCTCGCCGACGAATGAATGAAATAGCGTAGGGATTGGATTTCCCGCCAGCACGGTGAACGGATTGGTCACGGGAGTCGCAAGCGTTTCATCGCTGAACAGAGAAAGGGTAATCGACGTGCCCGCGGCGTAAACGGTAATCGTGGTATTGCTGGGGACCGTGTTGGCGTTGACAATGCGGTGCGGAATATCGGTAATCTGCTTCGTCATGTTTTGACCTCGTCTGGTGGAAGAGGTTATAGAATATATGATTTCCTACGACGCATCCTATTTCGATAGCAATGTAACCTATTTCGCCGATCGCCCGCTCGCCCCTCCATCACCCCAAATCAAAATCGCCATGGAACGAGAGCATTTGTCAGATTGTCATCATGTTGGCCGTCGACGAAGGCATTCGCTGCTGGCGCGCTGAGCTATTGATTTCGACGCCCAATTCGCCTGCTCGCTCAACGCGCGTTCCCACCCCTTATCTTTCGACGACGCCGCGCGGGCGACGGATGGCGAATGAGCAATATATTGGTAGGAGGTTCGCTGTATTGATCGGTGTCACGAAACCGCACAGATACCGGCTTAGAGGCACGACATCCAATGAAGATTCTACTGACCGGCGGCACCGGCTATATCGGCAGCCACGTTGCGGCGGCGTTGATAGCGTCGGGCCATCAAGTCGTCTGTTTCGACAACCTCGCGAACAGCGATGCTGCGGTGATTGACCGGCTTGAGGCGATTACCGGGACCGCTATCCCCTTGGTCGTTGGCGACATCCGCGACGGAGATGCGTTGCGCCGTGCCCTGACCGAGCATGGCATCGAAGCCGTCATTCATTTCGCGGGTCTGAAAGCCGTCGGCGAGTCGGTTGCCGAACCGATCAAATATTACGACAACAATGTCCACGGCACGCTGTCGTTGGTACAGGCGATGAGCGATCGCGGTGTCAAAACACTGGTCTTTTCTTCGAGCGCCACGGTCTATGGTCAGCCGCGCTATCTGCCGCTCGACGAAAATCATCCGACGTCGGCGACCAATCCTTATGGCCGCACCAAGCTGATGATCGAGGAAATGCTGACCGATATCGCGGCGTCCGACCCCGCATGGCGGATCGGGACGCTGCGCTATTTCAATCCGGTCGGCGCGCATGATAGCGGGCTGATCGGTGAGAATCCGAACGGCATTCCCAATAATCTGATGCCCTTCATCAGCCGCGTTGCCGCGGGGCGACTCGCTGAGCTTTCCGTGTTCGGCAACGACTATGACACCCCCGACGGCACCGGGGTGCGCGACTATATCCATGTCGTGGACCTCGCCGACGGCCACGTCGCAGCGCTCGACACGATAGCTAACACCGAGCCCGGCCTGTCGACCTGGAACCTCGGCACCGGACAAGGCTATTCGGTCCTTGATATGATTCATGCGTTCGAACGGGTGAACGGCGTCAGCATCCCCTATCGCATCGCGCCGCGCCGCGACGGCGATGTCGCGAGCTGCTACGCGAGCCCCGAGCGCGCCGCGCGCGAGCTTAGCTGGACCGCGCAGCGCGATCTCGACGCCATGTGCGCGTCGAGTTGGAGCTTTGAGCGCACGCTGGCAATGCGCAATTCGGGCTAGCCGAACCAGCCCGCCGTCTGGGCGAGTACCCACAGGCCGATCAACAGGAAGAGCGCTGCCGCAATCATCCGCACCTTTGCGAGATCGACGCGCTTGAGCAGTTCATGCCCCAGGAAGATCGCTGGCACGTTCGCGATCATCATGCCCAGTGTCGTGCCGGCGGTGACCGCGACGACATTATGATATTGCGCGCCCAGCGCAATCGTGGCGATTTGCGTCTTGTCGCCCATTTCGACGAGGAAAAAGGCGACCAGCGTGGTCAGGAAGGCGCCATACCGCGGCTTCGGCGCATCATCGTCATCGAATTTGTCGGGGATCAGCGTCCACGCCGCCATCGCGATAAACGACAGTCCGATTGCATAGCGGAAGATAGCGCTATCGAGAAAGCTTGCCGCTGACGCGCCCAGCAGCGCCGCGAGCGCATGGTTGGCCAGCGTCGCGACCAAAATCCCCAGGATGATCGGCAACGGCCGGTTGAACCGCGTTGCAAGCAGGATCGCGAGCAGCTGCGTCTTGTCGCCGATTTCGGCGAGCGCGACGACCGCGGTCGAGGCGAGCATGGCTTCCATGAAAAAACTCCGGGGCCGGGCGGCGTAGCGATTCCAATCGACATCGACACCCGCCGCCCGGCCCGGACGAAGGATGCGATGCCATTGGTCTCGCCCAAGCGGTGACCCGCTTCCACCGCACCACGACCTCTCGGCCGAGTATGTTGACACGGTGGCCCGTCCGGTCGGACGGCTGGCTACTCCCCAGATGACGTGAGCGGGTTAGACCCCTTGTCGGCGCGAGGCAAGTCCCCCGATGCAGCCGCGGCGGCTTCTTCCGACTCGGCGATATCGGCGTCCATGGCTTTGGCGCGCGCCTCGATCTCCTCGGCTGCCTTGTCGTAGCGCGCTTCGAAATCGGGTTCGTCCTTGCACCCCGCCAGCAAAAGCAGGGGCAGCAGGAGCATCGCGCCGCGCATCAATAATCCTTGCGGTAGCGGATGCTGAGGTTTGACTGACCCGAGCCCCCGGCCTGACTCAGCAGCGATAGCGCCCGGGTCAGGCTGATCTCGAGCTGCGTTGCGGTGTAGCCGCGCGCGTCGGTGATGACCTCCAGATAGATATCCTTGGTGATATATTGCCCCGCAGCGAGCGCGGTGCCGCGCCCGACAGTATCGTCGGGACCGAGCACGCGCAGCCGGTCGATCCCGGTCGCCGATTGGAGCGCGCCGAGCGGGCTCAATCCCCCGCCCCCGCTGCTCAGCGTGTTGAGTGAAGAAGCGAGCTGGACGGCCTGGAGCGGCGACAGTGTCGTGATCGAATCGCCAAACAGGATGCGCGACACGATCTCGTCCTGCGGCAGGCCGGGGACGCTGGAGAAGGCGATTTGCGGATTGCTGGCGCGGCCCGACACCGCGACGTTCACCGTCACCGTTTCGATCGTGTCGCTGGCCAGCAGTCGGATCGCGGGGTCATAGGCGTCGCCGGTGGGGAAGGTCACGCGGCCTTCCTGCAATTCGAATGACCGTCCGGCAAAGCCCAGCGTCCCGCGCACCAGCTCGATTTCACCCGTCACGCGCGGCGCCAAGGTGGTCCCGCGCAGGACGATATCGGCCATCCATTCCGATTCGAGCCCCATCCCGCTGACATAGATTTCGTCCGACGCCTTGAGCGCGATGTCGAGGCGGATGAGGTCGAACAGGCTCCCGCCGACCGCAGCCAGCCCATCGCCGCTGATCCGCGGGCGGCCTGCGGCGGGTTTGCGCCTGATGCCGGTCAGCACCGGCACCTGCGCCGCGCCCTCGCGCACGATGCGATAACGCGTTTCGGGGAGGCGCAGGCTGCCCGAAAGCAGCGCCGCCTGTCCCGCGACCTTTTCGAGCACCAGATTGCCTGTCGCGCGCGCCGCAATATTCTCGCTGCGCGCGAGCCGCGCATTGTCGAGCGTCATCGCGATGTTCATCGGATAACCGTCGGCCTGCGCCAGGCTGATATAGCCCTTCGCTTCGACCTTGCCGTCGCCTGCCGTCGCGGTCAGCTGATCGATCTCCAGCCGGTTTCCGTCAAAGCGACCGGCTACGACCATGTTGGTCAGGCGCGTGCCATAGGTCTGGTTTTCATACACCATGTCCTTGCCGCGCACGACGCCCGACAGGCACGGGTCGGCGACGCTGCAACTGAAGTCGGCGGCGACCGCGATCGGCCCGGACACGCCCTGATCGGCAGGGCCGAAGAAGGAATAGAGCGTATCGGAAGGCCCATTGTACCGCATCCCGCCGCCCAATGGCGCCGCCCGCAACCGCGTCGTCCAATCCCCCACCCCTGGCCCAAGCGGACGCAGCGACGCCTGCATCCGCCCGATCACGCTGCCGCGCTTGCGCATCACCGCACGCGCTTCGCCGCCGTCGCTGAGCAGCTTGCCGGCGAAATTGACGTCGACCGGCTGACTGACCGACGCCGCAGTGGTCCGGGTAAAGCCGGTGATCGTCAGCCGCGCATCGGCGCGCGGGAAGCTTTCCGAGCTCGCCTGTTCGAAATCGAGGCTCCCTGTCGCGCGCCCGCCCAGCCCCATGTCAGGATAGACGGCATTGAGGATCGCCATGTTGACGCGTTCCAGCCGGCTCTGGATCATGATGCCATCGCCGAACCGCCCGGCTACCCGCGCGCTGCTGCCGCGTCCCAAATTGACCGTCGTCGGCAGCAGCTCATAGCCATCGGGGCCGGGGATGATCCGCGCAGGTGATGTGGTGCGGAAATTGATTCCCGTCGCGCGGCCTTGCACCGACGCGCGCCACAGCTCGGGGGTCAGATCGGCGTTGGCGGCGATGCGGAACGGCACCCCGCTGGTGCCTTCGACCAGCGCCTGCGCCCTGCCGCGCCCGTCGCGATAATCGATCTTCACCCGCCCGACTGCAATGTCATATTCGCGGATGCGCGTCTGGGCGATCTGGATGTCGGCAACGACATGCGGGGTATCGTAGAGCGTGACATTGGCGTCGACGATCGCCGATCCAACCGCCAGCTTGGCGGGACCGGGCAGCACCACGTCGTTGGCGCGGACGTTGATCGCCGCCGCCTGATATTGGCCCGCGGCGCTCAGCCGGACGAGGCCGCCCAGCCCTTGCCCCGAGGCATTGAGCTGGCCGACGAACGGCCCCGCGCTGCTTTGCACCAACTGCCCGTTGAACCCGATACCCGACAGGTCGCCCCGCGCGATGTCGATCGTCAGCGGACCGGTTGCCGTCAACAGCACGACATCGGCGGACAGCGGTCCGTAATCGGTGTCGCCCGTCGCGGCGAGGCGATAGCCATTCGGCGCCCCATTGATTTCCGCGACCAGATTGGCGAGCCCGATACCCAGCCCGGGACGTTCGGCGGTCAGCGTAGCGCGCGGATCGCTGATCGTCCCCGCCAGCTGGACGCCAAGCGGGCCGTAGTCGGTGGAATTGGCGCGCGCAGTCAGTCGCACCTGCCCGTTCGGCGCATAGCTGCCCTGTCCGCTGACGATCCGCAGCAACGGTGAAGTCATCCGCAGATTGGCGAAGCGGACGATCCCGTCGGTGCCATAGCGTACGTCACTGGTCGCCACCGCATTGCCGCCGAGCAGGTCGCGCACGCCCGAATTGAACAATTGCGTGGAGCGCGCGCGAACGCGTCCAGCGATCGCAAAGCCGCCGTTTGGCGCAGTTTCCAGATCGGCGTCAGTATCGATGTCGAAAACGCCGACGCTCTCGATGCGATAGTCGTTGATTCGCCCGTCGATCGCCCCGGTATAAAAGCCCCGGTTCAGGTCGGCGATCACGATCGCCTTGGCGTCGATGCGCGGCGAACGCAGGCGCAGATTATCGCTGAGGATGCGGCCATTGCTGTAGGCAAGATCGCCGTCGAGCCGCACCTGCACCAGCGTCCCGCCCGCGACCGCGTCGAGACCGCGGATCCGCACCGCGCGGCCCGCGACCGGAATGATGATCTGATCGGCATCGACGCGCGCGTTGCCCGAAAGGGTCAATGTGTCGATAATAATGTCGTTGACCGCGAGCGCCTTCGCATTCGCCTGATACGCAACGGTCGGCAGGTCGAACGCTCCGTCCAGCGTCGCCGTCGCCCGCACGCCATCGGCACGAACCGACGGCGCGATGGCACCAGGGCGGAGCAGAACGAATGCCAGCTGCAAGGCTTCATACCGGCTATTGCCCAGATCGAGCCCGCCGCTCACCCCCAGGCGGAAAGCATCGGACGAAAAGCGACCATCGAGATCCGCTTTGCGCTCCTCCAGCCGCGCGGTCAGGTCGACCGCCGTTTCCGGCCCCAGCAGCGCTGCCGTTGCACCCGTGAACAGCCGCGACGCCTGCGCGCTCCCATTGACCGCGAACGTGCCGTTGCGACCGGTCAGCGCCAGCCGCGCCAGCGGTGCCGCACCAAGATCGGCTACGAGAGTGCCGTTCCAGACTTTCCAGTCACCGCGTCCCGCCAGCTTGGCGGTCAACGGCTCTTTGAAACCGCCCATGGCGGCAATCACCCCGCCCTGCGGCGCTGTCACATTCAGGGTGACGTCAAACCGGTTCGCTTCCGGAACCGCATCGAGCAGCAGCGCCAGCGTGTCGCCCTTGGCATTGGCCCCGATCGTTGCAGCATTGGCGGTGATCTGGGCGCGCCGATCGGCAATCGCGATCTTTCCCGCCAACCGCGCTTCTTGCCGCTCGCCAGCGACGGTGGGGTCAAAGATGAAACGATCGACGCGCAGCGCGCCGACATCGATATCGAGATCGGGCAACAGCGGCTCCCCGGTGTCAGGCACGACCTTGAACTCGGGCATCTTGCGCATCGTCATGGTCGCGGCGGTTGCCGAGCGGACGTCGACATGGTTGGCGAAATAACGGAGCGGGCGCCAATCGACCTGCACTTCGGGCGACTCAAGAAAAACGCCCTTGGGATCGGACAGCGTGAAGTTGCGGATGACCATCCGGCCATAAAGCGACCCGTCGAGCCGCCCGATGCCGATCTTCATCCCGTTTTCGAATTCATATTTCTCGACCTGGGTAACGACGAAGCGTCGCCCGGCATCGCTGTTGAGTCCGATCAGGAACAGCGCGAACAGCAGGATCAGCCCGAGCAGCGACAAGCCGATCCAGCGGAGAATCGTCATCGGCCAGTTGCGCGACTTTACACGCACCGCGGCATCTGCCGTCATGGGCGCGTCACCAGCCATCAGAAAGCTTGCCCGATCGACACATAGACGCTGACTAGCGCTTCTCCCGGCTTGCGTCCGATCGGCGTCGCGACGTCCAGCCGCATAGGACCGAAGTTGGTGTAGTAGCGCGCCCCGATGCCAGCGCCAAAGCGCAGGTCCGAGAAGGTCGGTGTCGAACCGCGATACACCTGCCCCGCATCGACAAAGCCGACGACGCCGAAATTGCCGAAACGATAGCGTCCCTCGAACGCCGCCTCAGCGACGCTGCGCCCGCCGATCGGATCATCATTGGGATCCTTCGGTCCGAGTTCCTGATAGCCAAACCCGCGCACCGACCCGCCGCCACCGGCATAGAAACGCCGCGACGGCGCCAGCCGTTCGCGCGCGGCGCCCAGGATCGACCCGGCGCGCACGCGCCCGGCCAAGACGATATTGTCGGCGACCGGATAATATCCGCTGACGTCAAGGCGGGCGCGGGCGTAGGGCGAAAATTGCCCGGCAAGCGATCCCTCAGGCTGGATCAGCGCGGTCACGCGAAAGCCTTTGGTCGGATCGAGCAGGCTGTCGGTGCGGTCCATCCCAACCTGCCCCGTCAGCCCGAAGATCGTATAGAAATCGCGATTCCGCTCGGCCCGAGTGAAGTCATAATCATCTTCGCTCGTCGCGATCAGCTCGGCGCCAAAGGCATAGGTGAATTTCTTTTGCCAGATCGGCGTCGAATCATAGCTGACGCGCGCCGCGATACGCCCGGTGATCGCGTTGAACGCATTGGTGTCGCTCCGCGTCGCTTCCGCGACCAGCTCGAAGGTGCGGTCACGGCGTCCGGCGTTCGAACGGCGCAGCGTGGCACCAATGCCCTGCTCCTGCGTCCCCACCACGCCGCGAAAGATCAGCGCGCCTTCGGGCGGCAGCAGGTTGCGGTGCGTCCAACTGCCTTCGAGCCGGATCCCCTCTCCGGTGCCATAACCAGCACTGGCGGCCAAAGTCCGCGGTGGCCCTGCTTGCTGGGTGACCAGCATCGTCACATATTCGGTATCGTCGCCCGCACTTTCGCCCGTGGGCTGCGGCTCGGCCGCGACAGTCGCGAACAATCCCGTGGCAACCAGCGCTTGGCGCAGATCATCGACCTTGCGGCTGTCATAAAGCTCGCCGCGCTTGAAGCGCGCCAGCACTTCGACATGCTCGGCGTCGAACGCCAGATCGCCAGTCGTCTCGATGCCGCCGAACCGCGATCTTTTGCCGATATCGACGGGCAGCGTGTAAACGCCGTCGCCGGTCGCCCCATCGAGCAGGATGTCGCGCTGGCCAACCTCAGCAAAGGGATAGCCCTCTTCGGGCAGTTTGAGCGCGATCGCCGCCTCGGCGCCCTGGACGCGCTGCGCGACAATCGGTTCGCCGACGCTGAGCGGAAAATTGTCGGCGATCAGGTTCGGCGGCACCGTCGGATCGGCCTTCAGGATGATCTCGGCCAGCTTATATTGCGTTCCCGGCTTCACATCGATGACCGCTGTAATCGAGCGGCGCTGGCGCGGCTGCCCCTCCTGACCTTCTTCACGTTCGCCGCGATCGATCCGCGTCTCGACCACCGCGTCATAATAGCCTTCGGACGCCAGAATGCGCTGCATCAACTCGCCGTCGGCGGCCAGGCGCGCGCGCACCATCGCCGCATTGTCGGCCTTGCCATCGCCGTCATAGAGCGCGGACAGGTCGCCAAACAGGTCGGCGAGATCAACATCGGTGCTGTCGTCGGCAGGGGCCAGTCCGTTGACCTGCACCGTATAGGCGACGCTGACATTCTCGCGGTCGTCCTCCGCCTCGGCGAATTCGACCGGTTCGACATCGAAATTTTCAAGCGGCGGCAACGGCGCGGCAAGTTCGCTGTCGGTGATCGGTGCATCGCCGATCACTTCGGCTGCGTCGCCGTCGGCGAGCGCCGGAACCGGCACGCCATCGACCGCGGGCGTTGACGCATCCGCTGCTGTATCGGCGGTCTTCAACGCATCGGCGGCTTGCCGCCGTTCAAAGTCGGCAATCGATTCGAGCGGTCGGTTAAGTTCGGGATCGTCCTCCGCGAATATCTGCGGAATCGCCTTTTCAAATTCCTCGTCGCTGATGATCGGCGCGACTTCGGGAAATGCCACATCGGGCGGCGGCGACGTCGGAGCCGCGATGAAATTTTCGGGTGCGGGTTCAACCGTCGGCACGACCTGTGGCGGCTCAACCGGCTGCGCACCAGCCGATGTTGCCCAGGCCAGGCCAAAAGCCGACGCCGACACGATCAATAGCGATCGCGACCGCATCAAGCGCATCGGGTGATAATCACAGGAGGTTTCAGGGTTTTGCATCTATAGGCCGCCGATATGGCATCTCTGGCTGCCGTGCGGCGGCGGCGCAACCGGTTTCTATGCGACCAAAGCAGCGATTCGGCCTCGCTTCGTCGCATTTCTTGCCGCTAGCGATACGTGGCAGAACAGCGGCAGGATCAGGTTTCGACGTCAGGAATCGACGCCGAACAGGTCGCGGCTGTAAACCTTGTCTGCAACGTCTGCCAAGTCGTCGGTCACCCGGTTGGCGATAATGACATCGGCCTCCGCCTTGAACGCTGCCAGATCACGTACCACGCGCGAATTGAACAACCGCTCGTCGTCGATCAGCGGTTCATAGACGATCACCTCGACCCCCTTGGCCTTGATCCGCTTCATCACGCCCAGGATGCTGCTGGCGCGGAAATTGTCCGAACCCGCCTTCATCGCCAGCCGGTGGATGCCCACGACTCGCGGACGGCGCTTGAGCACCTCCGACGCGACGAAATCCTTGCGCGTCGTGTTCGACGACACGATCGCCTGGATCAAATTCTGCGGCACCTCGCGGTAATTGGCCAGCATCTGCTTGGTGTCTTTGGGCAGGCAGTAGCCACCATAGCCAAAGGACGGGTTGTTATAGAAACTGCCGATCCGCGGGTCGAGGCACACGCCCTCGATGATCTGGCGCGAATCGGCGCCATGCATCGCGGCATAGGTGTCGAGCTCGTTGAAGAAGGCGACGCGCATCGCGAGATAGGTGTTGGCGAAGAGCTTGATCGCCTCTGCCTCGGTATTGCCCGCTTGCAACACCGCCGTTTCGGGTTTCAGCGATGCTGCGAGCAACAATTGTGCAAAGTCCGCCGCGCGCGGGTGCGTATTGCCGACAACGATCCGCGACGGATGGAGATTGTCGAACAGCGCGCGCCCTTCGCGGAGGAATTCGGGAGAAAAGACGATCGCGTCGGTGCCGTGCTTCGCGCGCATCCGGTCGGTGAAGCCGACCGGTACCGTCGATTTGACCACGATCACTGCATTCGGCGCCATCGTCAGCGCATCGCCAATCACCGATTCGACCGAGCCGGTGTTGAAATAATTGGTGTCGGGATCATAATCGGTCGGTGTCGCGACGACGACAAAATCGGCGCCGTCATAGGCAGCTTGCTTGTCGATGGTTGCCGTCAGATCGAGTTTGCGGTTCGCCAGATACTCTTCGATTTCCGGATCGGCGATCGGGGAGCGGCGCGCATTGATTTCATCGACCTTGCGGCTGTCGATATCGAGCGCCACAACCCGATTATGCTGTGCCAGCAGCACCGCGTTCGAGATTCCGACATAGCCGGTGCCGACGATTGTAATTTTGACCGCATCGTTCGGCACGGGTGCTATTCTCCTGTAATGGTTGTCGCCTCCTAACAGCCGGGGCGAGATCGCTCAACCGCGACGCTGTCTGTGCTGCGACGACAAACCCGCGATCAGGTACCGCAAAAAGTTTTGTAAGGGTCGGCGTCGATTGGCGCTGGCTGCGCGAAAGCAGCCCACTCGGCGCGCTCGATATATGGGTTTTGTACGACTTCCAGCAGTTCGGTCCAAGGCGCCATGTCCCCCGCCTCCGCCGCAACCAGCGCAGCCTCGACGAGATGATTGCGCGGAATATAGAGCGGATTCACTGCGTCCATAGCATCGGCGCGCTCCAACGGCGCGATCGCCTCCCGCTCAAGCTGCGCCCACCAGTCGGCGATCCATGGCGCCATCGCCTCGGCATCGGGCAAAAGCGCTTGCAGCATGGCGCCATCGCCGCGCAGCAACTGCGCCAGCGCGCGGAAAAAGGAGGTGAAATCGACCGCATGCTGCTCGAGCTCGCCGAACAGCACGTCGATCAGCTTTTCCTCGTCCTTGTGCGGCTGACCCAGCCCAAGTTTCGCGCGCATTTCATCAAGCCATATCGCCCGAAACCGGGCCGGGATCGCGTCAACCAACGCCTTGGCCGCGTCCACGTCAGCTGGATCGACGGCATGAATCGCGGGCAACATGGCCTCGGCAAAGCGGGCCATGTTCCAGTGCGTGATTTGCGGCTGGCGACCATAAGCATAGCGCCCGTTCGTATCGATTGAACTGAATACCGTATTCACGGCAAAACGGTCCATGAAAGCGCACGGACCATAATCGAGCGTCTCGCCACTGACCGCGACATTGTCGGTGTTCATCACCCCATGAATGAAACCGACACCCATCCAGCGCGCGACGAGCTCGCATTGCAAACCGATCACGCGGTCGAGCAGCGCGAGGTGCGGGTTGGTGGCCTCGACCAGCTCCGGAAAGTGGCGACGGATGGTATAATCAGACAGTTGGATGACATGATCGGCGCCAAAATGTGCCGCAAAAAATTGAAAAGTGCCAACTCGGATATGGCTGCTCGCCACCCGTGTGAGCACCGCACCCGGATGCGACCGGTCACGCTGTACCCGATCGCCAGTCGCCACCGCCGCCAGCGACCGCGTCGTCGGCACCCCCAACGCCGCCATCGCCTCGGACACGAGATACTCGCGTAGGACAGGACCAAGCGCAGCCTTGCCGTCACCGTTGCGCGAGAATGCAGTGGGACCGGAGCCTTTAAGCTGGATGTCAAAGCGCGCGCCGTCAGGAGCAATGATCTCGCCGAGAAGCAACGCGCGTCCGTCGCCAAGCTGGGGAGAGAAATGACCGAACTGATGGCCCGCGTAGGCGAAGGCAATCAGGATTGCTCCCTCGGGCATGGTCTTTCCCGAAAAGATGCGGGCAACATCGCCGTCGGACCTAGCTTTGGTCGCAATACCCAGCTGCTCCGCCAGCACGTAATTGAATATCAGAAGTTTTGGCGCATGGGGCGTCGCTGCCTCGGCTAGCGCGTAAAATCCGTCCATGGTGCCGTGGAAGCTATTGTCGAATGCGAAATCCATAACACCCTTTGTCAGACGTTGGCCTGATTAATGCAAGTTTGGCCTGACCAATGCACGCGAGTGATGATTTACGCGCATCAAAGCGTCACAGCAGTGTGCGATTTGCTTCGCATCCCGCATGTGTGGGAACTGCGTCGCGAAAGTCGCTGCGAAACTGCGAAGCAGCGCCACTGAGGATACAATCTGAACCCTGAACATATCGATTATTCCGTTGAACGACCTTCGTTGCGGACGTAAAGCGCGCTCAAGCTAGCAACAAACTGCCGCAGCTGGGGCTATTGTTCCCGAAAGACGGAACAGGAGCACCCGATATTTGGTATGTAACTTTTTACAGCGAGCAGTTGCGTTGCGTGGAGATTTTTGGTGTTAATGCATAGCTCCGCCGTTTCGAGGCATGCGCACGCGCCGGCCCGTGCCGCCGTTATGACTCATGGCACGATGCAACTCGTCGTCACGCTGTTGTTTGGATTGGTGATCCCGATCATTGCATATGGTCTGGTTTTTCCTTCGGCCGTCAGGGTCAATAGCGTTGCGCAGTTCACGATCGCTTTTGCGGGTAGTGCCACTATCGCTGCGGTCATTTTACTCACCAGGATGATCCGCTATCCTGGAGTATCCCATGCTGGAACCATATTGCCTGCCTTTGGGTCAGCTTACGGCATCGTTCTTGCTGCTCTACTGTTCCTGCGGACACCCTATAGTAATACGATATTGATTTTGTGTTTTTCTGGATCGGTCGCCGTTCAGTATGCAATCGCCGCCCTGTCTAAGCAGTCGATGAATCCTATGCACTATGTGGTTCCCGGTGGTCGGGCGTCTGCCATTTCGAACCTCCGCGGCTGCAAGTCTCAAATCTGGTCTAGCCCCGATATCCCTCTGCCGAAAGGAACGCTGATCGTCGCCGATCTGCATTTCGATCATGCCGATGCATGGGAACGGCGGTTGGCCGAGGCGGCGCTCGATGGAGTGCCAATTTTCCACTACAAACAGGTATTGGAAGCGCAAACAGGGCGTGTGCAAATCGACCACCTGTCTGAAAATGTTCTAGGCGCGCTCATTCCCAGCAGCAGCTACCACGGTGTAAAGCGGGCTGTTGATCTGATCGGCGTGCTTGTCGCTTTGCCGTTATTTGCTCCGCTACTCCTTGTTGCTGCGATCGCCATCAAGCTGGATTCGCGTGGGCCAGTTTTTTTTCAACAGGAGCGCGTCGGCTTTCGAACCCGACGTTTCAAAGTTCTGAAATTTCGCACAATGCGCCCCTCTCCCGAACCCGGCGACGACAACAGCCGCGACGTGGGCGCCGCAATGACGTTGGGCGGGGATGAACGCATTACGCGGGTCGGCCGGTGGATGCGACGCACTCGGATCGACGAGTTGCCGCAAATCTGGAATATATTCCGTGGCGACATGAGTTGGATTGGGCCAAGGCCGGAAGCGCTTTCGTTGTCGGAATGGTATGCGAACGAAATCCCTTTCTACGCCTATCGGCATATCGTCCGGCCCGGAATCAGTGGCTGGGCGCAGGTCAATCAAGGGCATGTTACTGATCTTGAAGATGTTCACACAAAACTACAGTACGACTTTTTTTACGTTAAGCATTTCTCGTACTGGATTGACATCATAATCGCGGTTCGAACGATAGCCGTCGTGTTCAACGGATTTGGGGCAAAATAGGAATCCAGATCAACATCGTCGCACAGGATCGACGAACCGGTAAGATCAGGTTTGGCCGAGTATTTCGGCGATCATGCGTTGATTGATGATCTGCACGTCGAATTTTTTCTCAGCCAGCGCACGGCTTTCCTTTGCGTGACGCTCGACAAGATTGGGCTCAAGAACATAGCGCATCATTGCATCCGCAAGCGCGCTCGACGATCGAACCGGAACCATCACGCCATTGACGTCGTCAACCACCGTTTCACGGCATCCCGGCGCATCGGTCGTGATGACCGCAAGGCTGGCGGCCATTCCCTCTTGCGTGCTGCGCGGTATGCCTTCGCGATAGTAGGATGGAAGTACGAACACGTCTGACCGCCACAAGTACGGGCGCACGTCGTCAACCATCCCCACCCAGTTCACTATCCCCGCATCGTGCCAGGATTGAACTTCGCTTTTAGTCAAAGACCCCGGATTGGAATCGACGCCGCCAACCAGAATAACCTCAATGTTCCCCCCCCGCTCGCGGACAGATTGCGTGGCCTGAACCAATTCCAGAACGCCTTTTTCACGTAGCAGACGTCCGGTCCAGATGAAAGTCAGTGGTCGTTCCTTGGGATCCCGTTTCGCAGTCAGCGTGAAGTGGTCGAGGTTAACACCACTTCCATCGACCACCGTCGAGCGGTCTGGCGGGGATATGCCCGCATTGACCATCAGTGTCAGATCATCCTTGTTCTGAAAGATTACCCGGTGCGCCAAACGAAATGCGATCGCGTAAAGTCCGCTGACCAAATGGCGCAGGAGGCCCGCTTTGCCCGATAAAGCCCCGTCGGTATTCATGTAAACTGTGCCCAGCCCTGCGACCAGCACTACCCGGCGCGGCACCCTCGCCAACCAGGCAGCAACAGCGCCATAAATCACCGGTTTCATAAAGTAGCCGAAAAAAATCTGTGGCCGGATCCGGCGCATCTCCCGATAGAGTGCGATAATGGTACGCAGGTCGCGTACCGGGTTCATGCCATTGCGCGCCATAGATACCGAAACAGGAATAGCGCCCAGACCTTCAATCCTTGCGCGCGTTGCGGCATCATAATCCGGCGCGATCGCATATACGCGCCAGCCTTTATCGACCAGCTTGCGCATAAGGTCGCCTCGAAAATTATACAGCGATTTCACGCCATTCGAGACGACGAAAATGGCGGGGCTGCAATCCAATGGGTTTGATCGCATGTTTGTCATCTAACTTTTCAGAATGTGGCCAAGGGTTCCCTTAGTTCAATGCGCCATCCAGCCATGCCTGGAACATAAGTATATCCCAAACGTGATGATGCGCCCGCCGACGGCCGCTCCGCGTATCCGACCATAGGCGACTGACGGCGTCAACGTCCAAGAAACCCTCACGTCGCAACCGGTCTGGCGCGAGCAGATCGTCCGCCCAGTCGCGAAGCGACCCACGCAGCCAGTGCTCGATCGGCACTCCAAAACCCGTTTTGGGGCGCTCCATCATCTCGCGCGGCACAGAACGATAGAGAAGTTGGCGCAGCGGCCACTTTGGCTCGCCATTCCGCAGCTTGTGCTCAAGCGGCAGCGCGAGTGCGAATTCGACGACACGATGGTCGAGTAGCGGCACGCGCGATTCCAGGCTGACCGCCATGCTCGCTCGATCGACCTTGACCAAAATATCATCGGGCAGGTAGCTGCGCATGTCGAGATACATCATGCGGTCGCGGAAGTCGCTGGTTGCGGGCCAATCGAGGTCGGCTTCGGACATAATGGTCGGTGGTTCATGCCCGCCGATCACCAAACGGCCCGGATCCTTGTTGTGCGAGACCAGAACCCGATAGAAATCGTCGCCTTGATCAACGTCGAGCACATCTGCCAGCTTGAGCAGGCGATCGCCCACGGCCATCCGCCGCAAATTCGCCGGGGCGAACTTCATCGCCTTATCGATTGCTCCCGCCGGAGCCAATCGCAACGCCCCAGCGACCATCCTGCGAACGCCGCGAGGCATCCGGCCCAGCCGCCGCCAAACATCATAACCCTGCGCATAGCGGTTGTAACCGCAGAACAGCTCGTCGCCGCCATCACCCGACAGGCTAACGGTCACCTCGGTCCGTGCAAGTCGGCTGACCAGTAGCGTCGGGATTTGCGAAACGTCGGCGAAGGGTTCGTCCCAATGATGCGGCAGGATCGGAATCTGGTCGAGCGCGTCCTGCGGCGTCGCATATAGTTCGGTATGATCGGTGCCCAGATGTTGGGCGACACGCTTGGCATGATGCGCCTCGTCATATTCTGCTTCCGAAAAGCCAATGGAGAATGTTTTGACCGGACGCGACGACTGGCGCTGCATCAAGGCGACTATAGTGCTGGAATCATAGCCACCTGACAGAAACGCGCCCAGCGGCACGTCGGCGGCCATACGGATACCGACCGCGTCGAGGAGCAACGCCTCCAATGCATCGACAGCAGCGTCCGGCGAACCTTCAAAAGGCTGGGCGCGCGCCTGTCGCGCCTTATCGGCTATGTCCCAATAGGCGACCGGCTCGGGCAGAGTGACATCGGCCGCGGCTATTTCCAAATAGTGTCCCGGTGGCAGCTTTTGGATACCGTCATAGATAGAATAGGGGCCAGGAACATAACTATGCCTGAGAAAAAGGCTCAAGGCGCCGCGATCGATGCGTCCCTGCCATGCGGGATGCTGACGCAATGCCTTCAGTTCCGAACCGAACAGCAGCGTCTTTCCCTGCACGCCAAAATAAAGGGGTTTTTCGCCCATCCGGTCGCGCGCAAGATAAAGTTTACGCTCGGCGCGATCCCACAGCGCAAACGCGAACATGCCGTTCGCACGTTTCAGCGTCTCAGGCACACCCCAGACGGAGAACCCCTGCAGCAACGTCTCGGTATCCGAATGGCCGCGCCACGCGTTCGCGCCTCGCTCATCCAGCTCGCGTCGCAGGTCGATATGGTTATAGATTTCACCGTTGTAGCTGAGGACGAAACGACCATCGTGGCTGAGCATCGGCTGATGCCCGGCAGGCGACAGGTCGATAATCGCCAAACGACGATGAGCGAGCGCAACACCGGCTTCGCCGTCGACCCAATAGCCATCACTGTCCGGACCCCGGTGGGCAATCGTGTCGGCCATCCGCCGCAACAGCGCGTCACCGTCAGCGAAACCGGACCTTTCCAGAAACCCCGTAAAACCGCACATCAGCGTCGGGCCCTGCCAGGATGGGGGCGAATAGTCATGGGGTTGATCCTTGTCTTCATTTCCATGCGCGACTACAATTTTCTGTCATGGTAGCGAACCTGAAATTTGCGCCGGTGCAAGCCCGGACATGTCTTTCACTTTACCCTTGAAGCACCACGGCTGTTTTCCTGCCTTGATCAATGAGTTCGGACGCGAAATCCGACCCGCGTTTGCGCATGGCGTCGCGGCTTAGCGCCCCGATCGTTCGAGATCAGAATAATGCTCCGCCATTTCTGAATATGCGAATGATTGCGAATGGCGGTTCTCGACGAACTTGCGCACCTCACGGCGCCAATTTTCGAGCTTTTCCGGCTCATTGAACAGCTCTGCCGCCTTTGCCGCCATCGCCTCCGGCGTTGCCTTGGCGAGCGCTCCGATATCGCGGCCATCAAAGGTGTCCAACGCCATTTTATACTCCTCCTCATTGCGATACGCGATGAGCACAGGAAGTCCCGATGCCATGGCCTCGAGCACCACGACCCCAAGATTCGGACCACGGGTGGTTTGCAGCAGAACATTCGCCGCGGCGTAGGCTGGTGCGGGATTCTGCAGCGCTCCAAGGAAACGGATTACAGTCCGGCCCGGCAAAGTTGCTGCCAAATTCTCGAGATATTCACGCTGCGGGCCGTCACCGGCAATCACGAGCACAGACTTCGGATCATCAAGGATAAGAGCGGCGCGGATGGCCAGTTCGACATCTTTGTCAGAATGAAGCCGTGCCACCACCAGCATGACCCGGTCGCCCGCCGCGAAACCGAACGCGGCCCGGCTCGCGGCCGCCGTTTTGCCATCCAACGTGAAGCGCGCCATATCTACTCCGATAGACGAGACGACGATGTGCGATCGGGAAGCGTGCCAATATTCAACAATTTCGTCTTCGATATAACGGGTAAAGGCAAGGAAACGGTCGACCAGAACCGGTGGTATGCGAGTGGCAAAAAGCACGCGCTCCAGACGGGACCCATGGGCGGCCGTATACATTTTGGAATGCATGACCGGTATGCCGCAGATCTTCGCAGCGATCCAGGCAGGCCAGGCGGATGCGGTCAGATGCGTGTGGACGGCAGTGACCCGCTCCCGGCGAAAATATGCGACCAGATGTCGGATCACAGCTGGCAACATGCGCAAGTAGATGAGGAGAGACCGGTTTGCTCCCGGATGCATCTGCAGCGTTTCGACGTGGATGTCGCCATTCAACCGCCGCGCCAGCGTGTGCGGTTCGCCCGCAACGATGCTGACGCGTCTGCCCGTTGAATGCAGGTAATTTGATAACTGGACCACATATTGCTCTGCACCGCCGATGGCGAGGTTGGAGATAATATGGCAAATATGACTATTCATGGGCGCTTCGCACGATGTAAATCCCGAGGATAGTTGAGACCAAAGCGGATAAACCCACCGACAAGGCCGCACCCACAAGCCCGAACGCATAGACCAGCAGCGTGATGAGCAACAGGCCTCCGATGGCGTTAAACGCCGACAGTGCAAGCATTTCCCGGTCGCGGTTTAGCAGCACAAGCAAGTTCGACATTATAGACTGGGTAAGAAAAAGCGGCGTGGATAGGCACAGAAGCCATCCCGTAGCCCGGAGTTCGAAACTTGAACCAAGGGGCCGCAGAAACAGCAAGTCGAGGAAGATGCCACCTACAATTCCGAGCACAAGACCACCAAGCAGTCCGCCGAGCAGCCAACGCCAAGGCACCGCAGAGGATTTTTCCGGTGCACCTTTTCGGTTACGCGACCAGAAAAAAACGCCTGCAACGCCCGACGCCGCCAGCGCAAGGGACGAAAAAAGATTCTGCACCAAGGCAAATTGACCCGCAGCTTCCTGCCCCGCGAAGACGTTGATGATCATCGGATGTATCCGGCTTGCCACCACGAACAGGGCCGAGGCGACAAAGAATTTGCTGAATTCGACCACTTGACCGCGGCATTCCGCCAATAGCCCCGCAACGGGGCGGAGCAGCCGCCACGAGACTACGAGAGCCAACACAAAACCGGCCGCGCTACCCATGACATAGTAAAATGCAATTCGCGGCAGGTCGGGGTCACCCGCCGTAAATACGGCGACACCTGTGATGCCACAGACAAGCACGGACACCGCTAGCCGCAACAGGAAATAGTCGAGCGGCCCGCGCAGATACTGCACACTCGTAGCCGGTCCATCCACAGCCGTTTCAAGAAACCGGCCGACAAAAAGCAGCGCAATCAGCGATAGCAAGCTGGCGGTCGTACCCGTCGAAAACAGCCCCCCCACCACCAGTAGCGCACCTGCCGCTATGACGGTGACACGCAAGCCGAGCGACACGACCACCACCGCACCCGCCGACAGCGCGCCCACAATCCGTCGACGAAGCGACAACAGATTGGGACCGCAAACCATCGTGGTCACGACTGCCACATAGGCAAAAGCCAGGCTCAGGGAGCCGGCGGGCTCCAGTCCGAACTTGTAGCTAACCATCAGGGTCAGCAGGAAAATCACGCTGTAGGGAAGAAGGTCCCCAATAAATATTAACGCATAGTCAATGAGAAAATTCTTCTTGCCCTGACCGATGGCCATCGAATGGGAACCCTTCGAGTAAGATTATATCCTAGGCCACTTTGCCAATCACTACGGTCAGAATTGGACACTGCCGTTTTCACACCATCATCTCGAAGGAATGACCCGCAAAACATTATGCGCCAGCATCGCGAATCATTTTTTCAATTGCTTCTTCAGACAGTGTCCGCACGACCTTCCCGGGACTGCCCATGACAACCGAGTACGACGGAACGTCTTTGGTGACAACGCTCATGGGTTGAATGAGGCATTTGTCACCGATTGTGACGCCTGCGTAAACGACCGATGGACCTGCGATCAAGCAGCCCTTCCCTATACGGGTGGGTTTGCGTTGAATGAGTCCGTTACCGGATTCATTTTTCATCGCCAGATTGGACAGGTGACTGGAATGTGTCCAGACCATGGTTCCGGCACCAATGCTGGTGTGATCACCGATTTCCAATCCACCCGAAGCGTCGAGAAGCGTCCCTTCTCCGATCCAAACATATTTTCCGCAAACCAGATTTTCCTGGGCTATGATCTTTGCGGTATCCCTGATGCGACACCCCTCGGGAAGATTGAAAAGAGCAGCACGCTCATCGTCAGTCATCACCAATGACAATAGCCGGCGCAATATCTCCGGCCGCAGGTTCCGTGTGCGATCGGTGTCGCGAAGTGGGAAAGAGTCCGATTCCCATAATGCAGTGACTGAAGCAAGCAGAGCCTGTTTCAGATCATCCTGCTCGCTGCTCATGCCATGCATTCGGATAACGTGATCGCCGCCAGCACACGCTCGCAGACTAGATCCACGTCCAGTCCTGCATAGCAAGGCAGCGTGATCAGGGTTCGCTGCAACAACTCTGCATTGGGCTGGACATCGTCATATTGCGTGCGAAAGTAGGTTGTCGCGCTCAGACAATAGGTCCCGATGGTGGTCTCGATACCGTCCTTGCGCAGCTGGGTGATGAGCTGATCGCGGTCGACTCCGTCAGGGACTTTGAACACTAGCGACTGCACATTAAATACCACATCATCGCCAATCTGCTGGGGCACGAAGCCGGCCGGCGCGAGCTTTTCGATACAGGCATCGCGAACCTCATTCCGTTCGGCAACTATGGCGTCCAGTTTGCGCAATTGTGCGCGCCCCATGATCGCCTGCGGCTCCGAGAGCCTGAAATTATAGCCGAAATCCACAAAATCGAGACCGTAACCCTGCATGCCTTGCGCGCCATGGCTGAGTTTGCGATTGAACCAGTCCACCCAATCGGGGTTTCGGATGGTGATCGCGCCACCTTCGCCGGTGGTCAGCAGCTTGCGTGGATGGAAGCTGAAACACGTCATGTCGGCGATAGACCCGCAAGGCTTGCCGTCTTCCGAACTCCCGATAGCGCACGCAGCGTCCTCGATCAGCGGTATGTTGTGCGACCTGCATATCTCCGCAATCTTGTTCATGCCGGTCGGGTTGCCGAAAGCGTCAACCGCGATCACAGCTCGGGTACGCGGCGTGATCGCCGCCTCAAGCGCCTCGGGTAGCATGTTGTACGTATCCAGAGAAACGTCAGCGAAAACCGGGCGGGCACCAAGATCCTCGACCACATTGGCCGTTGCGGGAAAGGAAAAATCGGAGACAACCACCTCGTCCCCTGCCTTAATATCCAGACGCTTCAGGCAGAGCCAGAGAGCGGTCGTTGCGGATGTGGCAAGAAACGCGTGGGGTGCGCGCGCGTAAGCTGCGATTTCGTCGCGAAATGCTTCCACATGTTCGCCGCGGGTAAAAATTCCGCTTTCGAACATGCGGCGCATGTCATGCTCGACTTCGGCGAAGCTGATGTAAGGGCGGATCAGTCGGATCATTGCAGTTCACCTGTCAGCTGGGTGCGATACCATTCGAGTGTTTCGGCCAGGCCTTTTTCGAACGGCGTGAGATGATAGTCGATCATCGTCTTCACCTTCGCATTGCTCGCATTATGACAGAGAACATCGGATTTTCGTCCCTCTTTGCGCAGAACGGGCCCGGTATAGCCATAGTGCGCACAAATGGCGGGTATTAGTTCGTTGATCGTGATCTGGTTGTCCGTAGAAATATTTACGGTCTCCCCGGACTCCTGTACGCCATAGAGCTTGAGAACCGCGTCGACGGTGTCGTGGACATGGATGAAATCGCGGCTCTGAGTGCCGTCACCGTGTATCTCTGGTACGCCCCCGGAAAGCAAACGCAGGGCCGTCAGCGGAATGACACCTGCCATCATGCCCTTGTGGTTCTGGCGCGCGCCATAGTTGTTGAATGGCCGCACGATAAAAGCGTCGATCTCGAACATCCGAACATAGCTCTCGACCGCCAGATCGGCCGCGGCTTTGCCCGCCGCATAGGTGGTCGTCGGATTGCGAGGATGCGCTTCGTCCATTGGCTCGTAAACAGCCGTGCCATATACTTCGGAGGTCGAAAAATGGCATAAGGTCTTGAACTCGCCGCGACGCTGCAACTCCAGCAGGTTGAGCACGACCCGAACATTGGTGTCGAATGCGTTCGCTGGATTTGCAAAGGAATAATTCAGCGCCTTTGTCGCCAGGTTGAATACAACATCGATATTATGGCTCGCGAAGATATAGGCTAGACTAGTGCCAAGCTCCGCATCGTCGCGATAGAATGCAACCTTTCCGCTCGCCATGGCTGCAGCGAGATTCGCTTCCGCGCCGGTAAAAAGATTGTCGATCACCACAACAAACGCTGCGCCGTCAACGAGCAGTCTGTCGACGAGATGGCTGCCGATGAAGCCGGCGCCGCCCGTCACCAATACAGTCTTGCCAGACAAGCTGTCACGAATGGGCATGTTTACACCTCAGCCTGGATCTGCGCGCAAATTTCCATCGCCGCGACGCTTGCCTCGATCCCCGGTACCCGGGCCGCCGTAGCCGGGTCACGGCACATCGCCATGAACGACTGAAGTTCTGAAAGCAGAGCCTCTTGGGGTGCGATGGCCACAGTCTCCTGAATCGCTGAAATTGTGTATGGCAACGAACCGGATTCATTCACCTGGGACTGGCGGTGGATCAATATTTCCTTACTCAACAGGTCGCAGTCGACATACATGTCAACGCACGTTCCGGTAATCTGGCGAATTTTCTTGTCGGTCACGCGGCTGGCCTGAATTCGCGAAAACTGACCATTTTCGTGGGTAATGAGCGCAGACGCGAAGTCGACCATACTGCCGTGCCCGAAACCGTGCGCTGCAACCGACCGAGCCGGGCCGTTGAGATACAATGCCAGGTCGATGTCATGGATCATCAGGTCCGTAACGACATCGACATCGGTTATGCGCGCGCTGACTTTGTTCGTGCGGGTGAAATCCAGGCTGATCACACGTTCGGTTCGTTCCAGAACAGTCTTCAGGGCCAGCACGGCGGGATTGAATCGCTCGATAAACCCGACCTGCAGATTCAGTCCCCTCTCCTCGGCAAGAACCGCTATTTCGCGCGCCTCGCCCAGCGTGGCCGTCAACGGCTTTTCGACGAAGATGTTTTTCACATGTGCCGCCGCGAGCCGGATGTACTGCGCATGCGTTACCGTCGGCGTGCAGATCACGACAGCATCGACGTCAGGCAGCAGTGGCGTTGGATCAACCACGCCGGGAACACCATGGATATCGCCCGCATTGGCTGCCACCTGAGCGTCGGCATCTGCCACGAACGCAAGCTCGAAGCCCTTGAGCATCGAGAGAACCCGAAGATGGTTGCGCCCCATGGAGCCCAAGCCGATCAAACCGACTTTAAATATGGTATCTTGCATTTTCACTCGACCTCACCGGGAACGCGGTGGCCTTCTTTGTTGACGCGCGCGATCGGGCGCGCGGGATTGCCCATAACGAGGGTGTATGGCGAAACGTCCTTGGTGACCACGCTTCCGGCGGCGACCATAGCAAATTCCCCAATCGTTACCCCGCAGACGATAGTCGCATTGGCGCCGATGCTGGCGCCATTCTCGACGCGGGTTGGAACGACTACCCAGTCGGCGCTGAATGCGCGCGGTACCTTGTCGTTTGTGAAGCAAGCATTGGGGCCGACGAAAACATCATCGCCAATCTCCACGCCGTTGTAGATAGACACGCTATTCTGAACCTTGCACCGATTGCCGATTTTCACTGCATGATCGACATACACATCCTTCGATAAAATGCAGCCCTCACCAATCTCGACGTTTTCACGAACCTGAACATTTATCCAAATTTTGGTACCAACACCTATGCTCGCCTGATCAGAGACATGCGCAGTTGGGTGGATGAAAGTCTCAGCCGACATTATCGCCCCCTATGCTGGCGCCAACGACGTCGACCACACGACGCAACTCCGCTTCGGTCATGTAGGGAAACAAAGGCAGGTTAAGCACTGACGCGCACAACTGCTCGGCTGTCTGACCTCCATAATGCTTCACAAGATAAGACGTAGCAGCAGGTTGACTGGACATGACGCTGGGATAGATGTTTCCAAAGCCTATGCCTTCCGCCTTCAGGCTGGCTTCGATACGACTCTTTTGGTTAAGGTCCGGCACCAAGCACACGTTGCAATAGCCATTTTCAGAATAACTTTCTGGAGCGTTCATCAATTGGATGCCTATCGATGGGAGGTGCTCGCGATAATAACCCACGGCCTCAAGGCGGGACTTAATCCGCGCATCGATATAATCCAACGACAAGCTCAAAAAAGCCGCCTGCAATGAATCCAAGCGAGAGTTCCAACCTACTTCGCCATACCCGTAATGCGCTGTACGGCCGTGATTTCCGAGTTGGCGGATTTTGTCCGCGAGCGCTTTGTCGTTGCAAAACACAGCGCCACCATCCCCTGCCGCACCCAAAACCTTCGCTGGGTAAAAGGAAGTGGTCGAAATATATGCGCCTTTGAAGATCGACTCCCCATTATACTGCGAGCCAAATGCCTGGGCGCTGTCCTCGACAAGTATCACTCCCTGTTTCCGACACAGCGCGCGGAGTTCAACTAATTGAGCACTCCCCCAACCGTAGAGGTGTGCGACCAACGCAGCCTTCGGCTTCGCTGCGCAGATTGCCTCCTCAAATGCTTCGATGCAAACACCCCCATCGCGAAGATCGGCGTCAACCGTCGCCGGTCGAGCGCCGACATTTACAACTGCTTCGAAGGTTGCCCAGAAAGTTAGATTTGGGACAAGCACCACGTCCCCCTCACCGACCCCAACAGCACGCAACGCAAGCTGCAGCGCATCAGTGCCATTGGCGCAAGTTACGGCATACGGAACATCGAGACGCGACTGCAACATATGTTCCAGATTAACGACTTCGTTCCCGCCTATAAATTGCGCACCGAGCGTCATCGCATGAAACTTGTTCATCAGTGCATCATGAAAACCTGGCTCGAGGCGCTTCAGGTCAATAAACGGAACGCTAATTGTACTTCTCCATATTATTATTTGACAAATTCCTATTAAAACTTTTCTACAACGCAGATAACGCCGATAGACTTCTATCACAATGACTAGAGGCGTTCGAAGAAGCGACAAACTCGGGATATGATCACCTGGATGCGGAAGCTCTCAGTCGACCAAGAACTGTCGCCGCGAGACTGCCTCCAATATGGCTCGTCTGCCCCGTCAACATAGCCTTATTATCCTGCGCGGCGAATGGAAATGACATGCTCCAGTGATCCCATAACACAGGCAATCATAAACTGCATCGGCGCGACCTTCTGCAAGCTGCAACGCGAGGGCAACAATGCAAGCACGATAATCGATCAAACATCGTGGTCATAGCGCCACCGACGGATAAAATTCATATGGCAGCCAGTAAGACGAATGGGACGCGAACAACAACCAGACAGCCATAACCGATCCGCTGTACAAAATGACCAGAATCGCCCAAAAAATGTTTACCTTTCCGGGCGCGCCAAGCGCATCCGGAATTCGCGACAAAACCAATACCTGAAGTGGTATCCAATATAGCGCCAGGCGATCGACGGCTGTCGACGATGGCGACAGGATGAGAACCGGAACAAACATTATCGCTCCCAATGCCATAAACAACCAAAATCCTCGAGACTCCGAAGAAAAGCCCATTCGTCCAGCGAGAAGCAAAAGAAGGACCGCAGGAACGGCATTCATGGCGATACGAATACCGGCGCCGGTAGATTCCAGGCCTTCGCCGATATAGTTCTCTAGATAAAATGACAAGTTCTGCTGAATAAGTATAGAAAACAAAACAAACACGAGAGAACCCGCAGATATATATTTAAAGTACTTGTTTTTTGTATTTGCAAAAACAGCAAATGGTACTAGTATAACCGCGGATTTGTGAAAAAGGGCGGCAAACGCAATCCATGCAAGGAAGGCCGTCATTCTGCCTTCAGAGAGCCTGATGATAGCGATCATCGCCAAGCCTATTGCGACGCCTTGCCGCGTGTATCCCATTGCAACGACGACGATCAGATATGGCACCGCGACCAGCATAGCTAACCATGGCTGGGGTTGAGCGCGGCAGAAAACAAATAAGCCCCAGCAAAATAGAATTGCAGAAACTGTGTTTACAAAATAGACATCTCCACCAATATTTGCCCCGATCCAATTCAGCAAGCCATAAGCGATATCACTATAGTTAAATATTTCTCGCATTGGCGCGCGCCACATATTTGACACATGCTCTTCGTAGGTCGACCAGTCTCCTCCAACTTCGTATCGCAAGCCAATCATCAGGACGAGAAGGACAAAATATATGGACCATGTGAATCCGACATGTGGTGCGGGATAGGCTCCATTGCCAATAGGCTTTGGCCGTTGCGCAGCGATGGCCATGAACGCCATCAGGCCAAATAAAAGCCAGTAAGGCCACATCAGCTATCGTCCCGGATCAAGCGGACAACCCATTGGGCTACACTCGGAGAGCGTAATGCAACCGCGCGTTTCGCTTGCGCCGAGTTGCAAGTAAGCGTGAGCGCAGAAACAGCATCGCCGAAGGCGATCGCGACGATCGTAGCGGAATGAGACGCAGCAAGTAATCGGGGCGAGGCATCGATCATTTCTGGTAATAGTCTCTGTACCACGCAACGAACTGCGCCACGCCATCCCGAAAGTCGGTTTTCGGGCGATAGCCGGTCAAGCGTTCTAGCAGTTTCGCATCGGCCCAGGTCGCAGGAACATCGCCCATCTGCATCGGCATCATATTCCGCTTGGCTTTCATACCCAAAGAATCCTCAATCGCGGCGACGAAATCAAGCAACCGCACCTTGTCGTTGTTGCCGATATTCACGATTCGGAACGGAGCGACGGGCGACAGGCTATCGCCTTCTTCGATTTCCGCAGGCGACCCAGGGCGTTCAGGGATCGCATCGATCAACAAGCGTATCCCGCGAACCAGATCATCAATGTAGGTGAAGTCGCGATACATGTCGCCGCCGTTGTACAGATCGATTGGCCGCCCCGCGAGGATCGCATCAACAAATTTGTAAAGCGCCATGTCGGGGCGCCCCCATGGACCGTAAACCGTGAAAAACCGGAACATCGTTGTTGGCACATTCCAAAGATGGGCATGCGCGTGCCCCATAGATTCGGTAGCCTTTTTGGTCGCCGCATAGATCGTGAGCGGCGTGTCAGCCTTTTCGGTTTCGTGGAACGGCATGTCATCGTTCGCGCCATAAACAGAGGACGTCGACGCCATTAGCAGGTGGCCGACTTTGTTGCGCCGTGCAGCCTCCATGACATTGAACGTCCCGATCACATTCGTCGACAAATAAGCGTAGGGATTATCGAGACTATAGCGAACGCCGGCCTGCGCGGCGAGATGAATGATGGCATCGGGCTGGAAAGAATCGATAGCAGCGTCAATCTCGCCGCGGTCCTCCAACATCGCTTCAGCGGCAACAAAATTTTGATTCTGCAACAGTATTTGATGCCGCCGACGCTTCAGTTCGACTTGATAATAATCCGTCATGCCGTCAAAGCCAAAGACCGCATGCCCCTCCGCAAGCAATAATTTTGCCAAATGAAAGCCGATGAAACCGGCGGTGCCGGTTACAAAAAACTTGCGGCGCATATCTATCTCCAGTCGCGATTGGAATTTTCAACGCCCAACCGTCAGGGGCGCATGCTATTGGCGCCGTTGTCGCGACGGAGGCTCAATCGCTGTATAGCAATGTCGGCGCCGGTCGTGCTGCCAGGAGCGTCGAGTTCAAGAGTGGCCATATGCCAATTACAGGCGGACGCCGCGACGTCGACAACGCTGCTCCCCTCACCCTCCGCCATAGTGAAAGGTAAAACCGGGGCGCTAATTTTGCCTGTTTCTGCGCAGGTTAAACGCAGTTTCAGACTCGCGCCGGAAGTAGCCTCCAAGCCCGCCAGTTGCCAGCGCAAACGATAGGATCCAGCCGCCGGGATACGGATCAGCTGGCGCGCCACGACGCCGGAGGCGGCAGGCAGGCTAGAAATCGACATCATACGAGCCTTGTGCTCAATGGTCGCACCAATATCGCCCGTCTGCAGCAATTCCCACTCAAACGGGATAAAGCGCGGTTGACGCTCAAAGGTCGAACCCGTCAGCATCTCGCCGTCCTGCCTAGCTCCCATGTCCAGCGCCAGCGCAATATCATATCCCAATGTCTGCTGACCTTGATTTGCGAGGTTTGCAATCAACGGGAAGTCCGCAGCGGTCGGCGCCTTGATCTTCCAAGGTGGCCCCGCAATACGCAGACGTATCTCCCCCGCTTGAGGAATCGCGTTGGGTTCTTCCAGAACGGCAGCCCAATAGCCTGCGCTCCAATTCGGATTGCGCCCAAGCAGCGGAACAAGAACATCCTCTGCCCCGGTGTTCGCTGTCCCAGCCGCCAAGCGCTTTAAGTACAGCTGCTGAACACGATGGTCGACTGACATGGCGCGCCCGAGTAAGCTTAGCGCACGCTGCGGATTCCCACTTTTCAATGCGTAATCTATCGCCAGCGAGTTCAGCAAATTTTCCCGCCGACTGAGCCCGCCTGCCAATTCGAGAAGACGCTCCGACTGCCCTGCCTTTCCAGTCACAGCGAGTGACTGAACGAGCACCGGCCAAGCTGGCCTTGCCAACGGCTCCAAAGCGAAAGCTTCTTTGGCGAGCCGTGTCTCCAGTTGCCCCGGGCGCGAGTTCGGATTCTTGGTTAACCGCGCACCCAGCAACGCGCTACTCAACGCCGCTTTTGCCCATCCTTGCGGCGCAAGGCCGATCATCGCAGCCCGATCGGGGGCACGAAGCTGATTCACGATTACACTCGACTGCGCCCACACGGCACCGGCGGTCAACAACCCGATTCCCAGCAACAGAGAATTTTTGCCCGTTTTCATAAGTGATCCAAGCGGAAGCATGTCGTCGGTCAATCGTCGCTGTCGCTATTCTTGTCCGCGCCATAGCCATAGCCATAGCCATAGCCATAGCCGTAACCATAGCCATAAATTTCATTGCGACGACCGACCTTGGTCACCAGCGCGCCGAAAATATGCGCCTCGGTCTGCCGGAGCCGACTAAGCGCAGATTTGATAGCCCGCGCGCTGTTGTTGGACGCATCGATCGCGAAGATGACGCCCTCCACTGGCCGCGCCAATAGCGGCGCGTCCGCAAGACCCAACACTGGCGGCGCGTCAAGAATGACATGATCATATTCGCGCAACAGAAGTTCGATCAATTGACGAAGGCGCGATGAGCTAAACAACTCGGCAGCATTCGGCGGCATCGGACCGGCGAGCATATAATCAAAGCCGAACATCGACGAAGGCTTGATCAACTCCGCAACATCTTCGACACCGGTGAGATAGTTGCTGAGCCCGACCTTGTTTTCGACGTCGAGAAGTTCATTCAACGATGGGCTGCGAATATCCGCATCAATCAAAATGACTTTCTTGTTCGTCTGCGCAAAAACACTCGCGAGGCTCAAGGCGGAACTGCTCTTTCCCTCTCCCGGCCGGGTAGACGTCAGCATGAAGCTGCGCGGCGCGCCATGATTGGTAAGAAAAGTCAAATTTGTTTGAGCTGTAAAGTAAGACTCATATACCATCGATTTTTTATCGATAAGCAGCGCCTCGAACTCTTCGGCTTCCACCTTCGGGATCGATCCAAGGAGCGGCAAACCAAATCGCTCGCTTACCTCGCTTGGGTCGCGGATCGACTGATCGAGTTGTTCAAGCAAGAACACAAGTGCGGCGGCGATCCCGAGGCCGGCGACTAACGCCAAAGCCATATTCAAGAAAAGGTTGGGGCTCGATGGAACCCGCGGCGGCGTGGCGGTATCGACAACGGCGATGTTGTTTGTTCCAACACCCGCGGCGCCGATCTCCTTGTAGCGCTGCAACAGACCGTCATATAGCTGCCGATTGGTGTCAACCTCGCGCTGGAGAATAGTATATTCAATCGATCGGCGCTGTTGGTCGCGATAGTTGCCGGTTATGCGGTCAAGCTCCGCCTGAAGTTCCCTTTCGCGTGTGATCGCACTAGAATAGATTTCGCGATTAAGCGACCGCGCACGATTTGCTTCGCCCGACACCGATTGAGTCAGTGCTTCGAGCTGCTTTCGTTTAGCGACGACTTCAGGATACTCGTCACCAAACTGGACTTCTAATCGCGCGAGATCGGCCGCCAGTTCGGCGCGCCGTTGACGAAGAACGCTGACAGACTGGTTGCTGGACATCTCGGTCGATGAGACAGAACTGCTGAGCTGGCTTTCGGCCGCGATCCGCGCGTCTCGAGCTTCGGAAAGCGCGGCACTGATCTTTTCAACATCGGCAGCGGCAAGAGTGCGCTGCCCGACGGTCCGTCCGTTCCCGGAATCCACCCCACCTTCCAACGTGATGATGTTATTGCTCGCGGCATAAGTTATCAGCTCGCGCTCGGAATCCTCTAGGTTACGGCGTATCGTTGATATGCGCTGTTCCAGAAAACGCCTGGCGTCGCTGGTCGCTGCGAAACGGCGATCAAGATTAGCTGCGACAAACTGTTGCACCCAAAGATTAGTCAGTTTGGCAGACAGTTCGGGTGACGGCGTAGCAAAGGAGATATCCACCAAACTCGACTGGCGTACCGGCGAAACACTGATCGAATCTAGAAGAATCTTCTCTGCGCGTTCAGCCATGCTGGCGCGCTGCGCGCTGTTCGGCGCGCCTTCTTCACCTTCTGCCAAGCGGAAATGGTCGAGAAACACCTTGTCGTTCAGCAAATTGCCCGCCCGGACTGTGCGGGCAGCGAGTGAACGCGATTCTAGAAGGCTGTACTGCGTGTTGAAAAAGGACATCTCGTTCGCAAGGGTTTTTTCGCGCGCGCCCTTAACATCCGTTTCCACCGGAGCTTGCGGAGAAATCTCAATCCGGGATGCTGCACTGTAAAGCGGCGTCATCAAAAAGGTAACCGCGAGCCCCAGCGACAAGCACGCTACGATGCTACCGATAACCCATGCTTTATGGTTGAGCAGCGCAACGAACGCCTTTTCGAGCATGTGCATGTCGAAAAAGCCGCCTTGATAAGGCTGGGCCGCCTTGCCCGGTTCAGCATGTATCTCCGGACTTGCTATCGCACGCCCGGTGTTTGCGGTATCCATTTTGTAGTTCACCCGTATAAAAGAAGCGATCGCACGATCAGTTATTGCTGGTAAAGTTGCTCAAGATCACCAACGGAGTACTCAGTAACGTCGTGCCTTTGACGAGGTTATCCAAGAGGCGGCGTTGCGGAGAATCCCCAACGATAATGATGTCGTTCGGAAACACTTCGGGGTCAGCATAATTGCCACTCCGGATCGCCCGCATATTGTACACGCCGACATATTGGCGATTATCGACCTTGCGAAACACCAGAACATCGTCAAGTTTGGCAAATTCGGTCAAACCGCCAGCCAGCGACACCGCACGCATCAGGCTCGCTTTGCCAACCAAGGGATATTGCCCAGGCCGCGCTACCTGTCCGTCCACCGTAATGGCCTGCGAAAGCAGATAGGCAGGATTAGAGGAAGCTCTCAGATTGACAGTGACTTGCGGGTCCCGAACATATCGGCCTCGAAGGCGGTCTTCAATTTCTGTCGCCAACTGGGTTGTCGACTTACCAGCGGCGGCTAGCGTACCGGCGAAGGGAAAGGAGAAGTTTCCTTCACCGTCGGTCAGCACTTCGCGCTTAAGATCAGGAACACCGTAAACTTCGACCGTCAATTCGGTGAAAGAGCCGACATATGTCTGCCGTGTAGCTTGTTGCGCATCCATACTGCCCGGGTGGGGCAACGCCTCCAGCAAACTGACGCCGCTGGCAGGAACGACCGCAATCGGCTCTCTCCCGCCGCAGGCGGACAGTCCCAACAGGACGAAAAGGACCAGGTAGCGCAAAACACTCATATTCTTAATCCAGAAGCCAGAGACATTGGGGAAGTCGATTGTCGCATACGGCCAAAAGTCCAAGGACGAAAGCCGCTTCAAAATCTAGTGTCCCTTAACTGGGGGGCCCGGAATCAGACACGTCCTCCCGATGCCGGATCAATATCACGATAAGAAACATTGCAACCATTGCCATTGATGGCGCGCGAAGCGGATAGTCTGTCATCGAACCGACAGCAAGAACCATGAAGGCGGCCGCTAAAACCCATACCTCGGCCGTCTTTCTACCTTCTCGGCCTGAACGACTGCGCGACGATTGCACCAACTGGAAACATATCCATAATATGCCGACCATAAAGATTAACGCTCCTGGCAATCCTCCTTCGATCGGCAATTGAAGCCAGTCATTATGCGCGTGATTCAAATAAGCTTCCTGAAGCAACTCATCGGGCTCGACAATCTGATAGACGCGAGCGAAAGAGCCAAAGCCCGAGCCGAGTAGCCACTGCTCTTTCAGCAACGACAGGATCGGAGCGAAGGTCTGGACTCGGCCGTCCTCAGCAGTGTCGCTCCCAAACAGGCGGGTCACGGAGTTGCCACGATCGGACAGATAGAAAAGCGCGGTTAACGCTCCGATCGAAAAGAAAGGAATGACTGCAAAGAGACCGCGCTTAAGGTGTTCCGACCGGGCCGCCGCAGCTTGCCTAACCCGCTGCTTGTTGCGCCGTTGAATTATCAGGCTTTGTTTGGAGCGATAGGATCGACGTATGACCGCATACGCCAGAAGCGCACCCGCCATACCGCATACCAGGCCAGTGCGCGACCCAATGGCAAAGATCAGCAGGAGGAAGGTAACAATACTGCCGATCAGCGCCGGGATGAGAAGTGGCTTGGGATTCCGGCGAGCAGCCTCGTTGGCAACCAGCCATCCTGCCGCCAGGATACCTATCGCTAAAAGGACCGCATGATGGTTGCGATTGGCAAAAAGGCCAACCAAAGCTCCCTCGTTGGTGATCCGAAAGAGATAGAAGACGCTTCGCGGCCCAGCAACGAACTGCAACATTCCAAAGGCGGCCGAAGCAAGCGCGCACGCCCATATCGTCCACCATATCCGAATCCTCTCACCCGCCGGCACAATACCCGCTATGAGAATAGCACCAAGCGGCACACACAACGACAGCAAGCTGTTCCAAGTAAAAGCAGGCGAGAGACTGATCGGACGCCAGCGGTCCGGAGCGCTTAATAATTGATCCATCGCGAATATCGGCGCCCGCAGTGGCAAAGTCGACCAAATTTCCGTGGGCAGCGGCAGCAACTGAATGACCATCCACAGCGCCAACATTAAAATAAGCGCAAGCGGAAGACGCAAACCGCGCCAATTCGACGGCGGCATGATAGCAACTAACGCAAACGTGAGAAAAATCGCAAATGCGCGCAAAAAAGGCACTGAAGCGACGTCATAGCGCGATCCGCCCCCCATAACGACTACGGCAGCAGCAAAGCAGCCCAACATCCAGATCGAACGCCGAGACCATCTTTCTTCAGATGCCACAGAGCCATGCATCGCCCTGTTCACGAGTTTCATTCAGACAGATCCATGTGCATTAATGTCCTGCAACAACGACTGTGACGGCTCCAACTCTGATGTATCAAGGAACCAGCGATCGCTGCCTTCAATCCCTATGCAAGTCAAGCGACCGGTGAGATACGCGCCCGTATCGATCCCGATGCGCCCGCTCGCTTCATCCACATTATCGGAAATGGTGTGTCCATAAACAACTGTCACGCCATGGTCATGCTGACCTTCGATAAATTCCTCACGAATCCAGCGGAGATCGGACGATTTCTGACTGTCCAGCGGAACACCGGGCTTTACGCCGGCATGCACAAATGCATAATCGCCAATCCGGATCATGTCCTCGCCATGACCCAAAAAATCGATATGTGCTTGCGGCACCAATTCCGGTAATCGCTTGGCGACTTCCTCGAAACTTGCCGCAGCATAGGACGCATCGTCGCCCCAGTAGCTGCGAATGGTTGCATCACCGCCAATCCGAATAAAATAGCGTACCCGTTTTATATCGCCGGTGAGAGCGGCTAGGAAACACTCTTCGTGATTGCCAATCAACATTGCCACCTTATCGAACGGCGTTCCCAAACCGATGGCCCGCTCGATCACCGACGCGGAATCGGGGCCGCGATCGATGAGGTCGCCAAGCAGAATCAGCGTTGTAAAGGCGTTACCGCGCGCGGCATTATCGGTCTCGATTTTATCAAGCAATCGCGCAAACAGATCATCGCGACCGTGTATGTCTCCTATAGCATAGACACGCTGGCCATCGGGCACGCGAGGAAGGGTTGCCGACACCCGGTCTTCGCGTTGCAGACGTTTCAAGAAACCTAGAAATGACATATAGGTGTTATATCAACTATATCAGTAGTTTAATAAGCGCAATTGTCCGTCGGTTCCACTTTGACGGATGCCGCGCAACATTGTGATACATTAAGCGGACAACCGATCTAGAATCCCGTGCGGTCGGCGGGGCGATTAGAGCTAAGTTAAGCCACCGGCAAGAGCTTTGCGCTAAAGCGGCCAGAAGACTAGCCGAGGAACCATCCAGTTTATGCCGTTAGAACCGAATTCAATTGCCCCATCCGCCCGACGAAAAATCATGGTCACGTTCGGCACGCGTCCCGAAGCTATCAAGATGTTTCCGGTTGTGCACGCGCTACGCCAACGCCCTGCGCTCGAGGTTCGCATCTGCGTCACGGCCCAGCATCGTGGAATGCTGGACCAAGTTCTCGAAATCGCCTGCATCACTCCGGACGTCGATCTTGACGTAATGCAAGCGAACCAATCACTCGACACGCTTCTGGCGCGGCTCGTCGTCGGGCTCGGCAAAACATTCGACGTCGAGAAACCCGACCGCATCCTCGTTCACGGGGACACGCTGACCACAATGGCGGCCACCCTCGCCGCCTATTTCCGCAGAATCCCTGTGGGCCATGTCGAAGCGGGGCTGCGCAGCGGCAATATCTATCACCCCTGGCCCGAAGAGGTAAACCGCAAGGTCGCTGGCGCAGTCGCCGACTTGCATTTTGCGCCGACCGAGACCGCCGCCGCAGCGCTGCGCGGAGAAAATGTGCCCGCCGACCGCATTCACGTGACGGGCAATACCGTGATCGATGCTCTGCTAGCGACCAAAGCGCGGATCGACGCTGAACCTTCGCTCGCGCTCGGTCTAGATCCACTCTTTAGCCGCTTTGCCGACAAGCGCATCATCACTGTCACCTCGCACCGACGCGAAAATTTCGGTGACGGAATGAAAGCGATTGCCGAAGCGATCGCCGCGATCGCGGCGCGACCCGACGTCGCAGTGGTCTTTCCGGTCCATCCCAACCCTCATGTCCGTAGCGCGATGGAACCCATCCTCGGCGGCCTCGCCAATGTGGCGCTGATCGACCCGCTCGATTACCCCCATTTCGTCCGCCTACTGGCGATCTCGGACCTCGTGCTGACCGACAGTGGCGGGGTGCAGGAGGAAGCGCCTGCGTTCGGCAAACCCGTGCTCGTCATGCGCGAGACGACCGAGCGGCCGGAAGGCATCGAAGCTGGTACGGCCAAGCTTGTCGGAACCGACAAAGCGCGTATTGTTTCCGAAATTTTCAGGCTTCTCGACGATAAGGACGCCTATTCGGCCATGGCCCGCGCCCATAATCCCTTTGGTGACGGCACGGCGGCAAAGCAGATTGCGGAGATTGTAGCGCGTGCCCATCGATAGTGAACAGACGGTTACGGTCCTGGGGCTGGGCTACATCGGCCTGCCGACCGCGGCGCTGATCGCGCGCTCGGGCTGCAAGGTGACGGGCGTCGATGTCAGCCAGCATGTCGTCGATACGGTGAACAACGGCAAGGTGCATATCGAGGAAGTCGATCTCGACGGCCTGGTTCAGGGGGTGGTTGCCCGCGGCGCGCTTGTTGCGTCAACCGAAGTCTTGCCGGCCGACACCTTTGTCATCGCGGTCCCGACCCCGCACGATGACGAATATCGCCCCGACATCAGCCATGTCCTGTTGGCCGCGCGCGCCATTGCGCCCAAGCTCGAGGTCGGCAATCTCGTCATCCTCGAATCGACTTCGCCGGTCGGAACCACCGAAAAGGTCGCAGCGCTGCTCGCCGAGCTTCGTCCCGACCTCAAAGTGCCGGGCGCTTGCGCCGGCGCCGCCGACATTTTCGTCGCCTATTGCCCCGAGCGCGTACTGCCGGGCCGCATTCTCGTCGAGCTGGTCGACAACGACCGCTGTATTGGAGGCATCACCCCGCGCTGCGCGCGCCGCGCGATGACCTTTTACCGTCAGTTTGTCCGTGGCGCCTGCGTCACCACCTCGGCGCGCGCCGCCGAAATGGTGAAACTGGTCGAAAACAGCTATCGCGACGTCAACATTGCCTTTGCCAACGAGCTGTCGATGATGGCCGAGCAGATGGGGGTCGACGTGTGGGAGGTCATCCGCCTCGCCAACCGGCACCCGCGCGTCAACATCCTGCAACCCGGCCCCGGCGTCGGCGGCCATTGCATTGCGGTCGACCCGTGGTTCCTTGTCCACGGCGCGCCCGAGCACAGCCGCCTGATCCGTACCGCGCGTGAGGTGAACCTTGCCAAGACCGCGCATGTCATCGGCGCCGCCGAAATGCTGGTGTCCCAGCATCGCCACGCCCGCGTCGCCTGCCTCGGCCTGGCGTTCAAGCCCAATATCGACGATTTTCGCGAGAGCCCGGCGGTCGAGGTCGCGGCCGCGCTGGCACGCCGGTTCGGCCAGCAGATCCAGATCGTCGAACCCTATGCACGCGGCCTGCCGATGGAGTTCGCCGGAACCGGCGCCGAGCTGATCGATCTCGACAGCGCGCTGGCCGCCTGCGACATTCTGATCGTGCTCGTCGATCACGAGCTGTTCAAATCCATCCCGCTCGAGGAGCGCAGCGACAAGATTGTTTATGACACGCGCGGCCTGTGGCTCGACCAACCGAATGTAGCGGGCGCCAGCCAGCTTCATCGCGCAGCCTGACGCCCCCTTTGTCCATGGCGCCGCATCCCCGACTTCATGACACCGCCACCCCTATTCGGCGGTTGCAACGGCTCGTGGTGGAAAAGCCCTGGGGCCGCGACGATGTCCCCCGCGATTTTGGCGATTTTGAAGGTCGCCGTATCGGTGAAATCTGGTTTGCGCATCCCGATGGGGAGGCCGCGCCACTGATGGTCAAATTCTTGTTCACTTCGGAACGCTTGTCCATCCAGGTGCACCCCGACGACGACGCTGCTACAGCGGCTGGGCTCGTCCGCGGCAAGGACGAATGCTGGCTGGTGCTGGCGGCTGATGCCGACGCCGAACTTGGCGCAGGATTGGCGGTCGATACGGATCGCACGGCTCTCCGCGCGGCTGCGCTCGACGGGTCGATTGTCGACCTCATCGACTGGCGCGCCACCCAGACGAATGATTTCGTCTATAACCCGGCGGGCACCATCCACGCGATTGGCGCGGGGCTGACGATCGTGGAGGTCCAGCAGAATATCGACCGCACCTACCGCTTGTACGACTATGGGCGGCCGCGCGAACTTCACCTCGACGCGGGACTGTCCGTTGCGCGCGTCTCCGCCGCAGCCGATGCCCGCGACTGCCATGTTGATCCTACGGCCAACGCCAAACTAGTAAGCGGTCCCTATTTCCAAGTGCTTCACCTGACCGGGCCGATCGATCCCGCCGCAATCGAGGATGCCAGGGGCGAGCTGACCTTCGTTCCGCTGTCGGGCGGATGCCGTGCCGCCGACGAAAAAGTGCGGCTTGGCGAAGCCGTTTTGCTCGAAGATGCCTCACTCATCCAAATCGAACCCGGTGGCCGCGCCCTGCTGTGCTGGGCCACCTGACCACGGCACGACCCTCCCCTTGCGGCCCCGCCCGCGATCTCCCATATCGCGCCGCATGACCAACCCTCACGCGCAAAGTGCCGCGCCTTGGCACGGAACAACCATCCTCTCCGCCCGCACCGCCGACAAGGTCGTCGTCATTGGCGACGGACAGGTATCGATGGGCCAGACGGTGATGAAGCCCAACGCGCGTAAGGTGCGCCGCCTCCACGATGGCAGCGTCATCGGCGGCTTTGCCGGCGCCACCGCCGATGCCTTCACCCTGTTCGAACGCCTTGAAGCCAAGCTCGAACGCCACAACGGCCAGCTGCTGCGCGCCGCCGTCGAACTTGCCAAGGACTGGCGAACCGACAAATATCTCCGGAACCTGGAGGCGATGATGATCGTCGCGGACAAGGAGGTGACTTTGGTCATCACCGGCAATGGCGACGTGCTGGAACCCAAAGGCGGCATCGCCGCAATCGGATCGGGCGGCAATTATGCCCTCGCTGCCGCCACTGCGCTCGCCGAATATGAAAAAGATGCTGAGGTGCTGGTGCGCAAGGCCATGCAGGTTGCGGCCGATATCTGCGTCTATACCAACGACCAGTTCACCCAAGAAACCATCGAAATTCAGGCGTAAAACAGATGAACAAAGACCTGACTCCCAAGGCGATCGTCGCTGCGCTGGACACGCACATCATCGGCCAGGACGCCGCCAAGCGCGCGGTCGCGGTAGCGCTGCGCAATCGCTGGCGTCGCCAACAACTGCCCGCCGACCTGCGCGACGAGGTAACGCCGAAGAATATCCTGATGATCGGCCCCACCGGCTGCGGCAAGACCGAGATTTCGCGCCGCCTCGCCAAACTCGCCGATGCGCCTTTCATCAAGGTCGAGGCCACCAAATTCACCGAGGTCGGCTATGTCGGCCGCGACGTTGAACAGATCGCCCGCGATCTGGTCGAAGAAGCCGTGCGACTGGAAAAAGACCGCCGCCGCGAAGCGGTGCGCGCCGCCGCCGAAGAGGCGGCGATGGAGCGGCTGCTCGACGCGCTGACCGGCAAGGGCGCGAGCGAGGCCACGCGTCAGAGCTTTCGCCAACGGATCCGCGAAGGCCATCTCGACGACAGCGAGGTCGAGATCGAGGTCGCCGACGCACCGACCATGCCGTTCGAACTCCCCGGCCAACCGGGCCAGTTGGGCATGATCAACCTGTCCGACATGCTCGGCAAGGCGATGGGCGGGGCGCCGAAAAAGCGCCGCAAGCTCAAGGTCATCGAGGCGGCAACGCGGCTGATTGAGGAGGAACAGGACAAGCGGCTCGATCAGGACGATGTTGCCCGCATCGCACTCGCCGATGCCGAAGCCAATGGCATCGTTTTTCTCGACGAGATCGACAAGATCGCGGTCAGCGACGTGCGCGGTGGATCGGTCAGCCGCGAAGGCGTCCAGCGCGACCTGCTGCCGCTGATCGAAGGAACGACCGTCGCGACCAAATATGGCCCGATGAAAACCGACCATATCCTGTTCATCGCCTCGGGCGCCTTTCATGTCGCCAAGCCGAGCGACCTCCTCCCCGAATTGCAGGGCCGCCTGCCGATCCGCGTCGAGCTGAGCGCGCTCACGGAAAGCGACTTTGTGCGTATCCTGAGCGAAACGAAGGCTGGTCTGCCCGAACAATATGCGGCGCTACTCGGCACCGAGGGGGTCACGCTGTCGTTCACCGACGATGCGATCGCGCGCGTCGCCAAGCTCGCTGCCGAGGTCAACGAGCGGGTCGAAAATATCGGCGCGAGGCGATTGCAGACGATCATGGAGCGGCTGGTCGAAGAGGTCAGTTTTGGCGCCGAGGACATGACTGGCACAACGATTGCCGTCGATGCCGCCTATGTCGATCGCCAGTTGGCCGACGTCGTCGGCGATACGGACCTCAGCAAATATGTGTTGTAGTCCGCGGCGGTTCGGGCGAGCGTATTAAGGCATCTTTTCAGCCGGTCGTTTGCCGAACTTCATTTGACTTTTTCAGCGCGTCAATGCGATGAACGGTGCGACACGGTCGACACGGGTTGCAACCGACCGGCGCGGAGACAGTAATGACAGATGAGGATGTCGCCCCGGAGCAGGGCGAGCTGGCGATCACGCGCACCGGCGATCGGCTTCGGCTGGCGCGGGAGGCCGCGGGGTTGTCGCTCGCCGACGTGGCGACCCGAACCCGGATCACCCAGCGTCACCTTTCTGCCATTGAAAAATCGGATTTCTCTGAGCTTCCGGGCCGCACCTATGTCACCGGCTTCGCGCGTGCCTACGCCCGCGCGGTCGATCTTCCCGAAGCCGAAGTGGGCGCCGCGGTGCGCCGCGAACTCGAAGAAGACGCTTATGGCGCGCGGCCGCTGTACGAAGCCTATGAACCGACCGATCCGGCGCGTCTGCCCACCGCGCGGATGACGTGGACACTGGTGATTATCGCCGTACTGCTCGCCTCGGCCTATGGCGTATGGCGCTTTTTGTCGGTTGAACCAGGCGAAGCATTGATCGCTGCGCAGAACCGCGCCGCTGACGCGTCGGAAGCGCCGCAAAGCGATGCGGCAGTGCCACCGATGACAAAGGCTGGTACGCCCCCGTCGGCGACTGCGGCCAATGCGCCGGTGATCCTCACCGGCATTTCCGAAGTCTGGATCGGGTTCGATGATGCGGCGGGCAAGACCGAAAACTGGCGGACGCTGGACCCGGGCGAAACCTATCAAGTTCCGCCAGAGTATATCGAGCAATTCACCCTGCGCACCAGCATTCCGCAGGCGCTGAAAGTCACTGTTGGCGGCCGCGACGTCGGGGCGATCGGCCCCGCCGATACGCTGGTCAAGGGCGTTTCGCTCAAGCCTGCCGATCTGATCGCGCGCGCCGAAGGAAACGGCGCCGCGGGCGCCGCGGCGCCATCGACACGCGCGCTTCCCAAGGGCTGAGACGGCCATCTTTTGGGGCGGCACGAACGCTGGCGAGCGGAAATGGGTTTGCGCTGCTGCACTGTGCCGCGTTATGAACGACAAAATGGTTAATTGGTGGGGGCCTAACGGCAGATGAGAATGCGTCAGATCACTTTCCTCGGGGCTGCGACACTTGCGCTCGCGGCGACCCTGCCCGCTCCGGCGCAAGAGGGTGCTATCGACAAGCGGGTCGAACGGCTCGAAAAGGAAATGCGGGCGGTCCAGCGCTCGGTGTTCCCCGGCGGCAGCCCGACCTTCTTCGAAGGTGAAATCGCCCCCGACAATACGCCCGGGGAACGCGCGCGCAGCAATGCGCCGGTGATCGACCTGACCGCGCGCGTCGACGCGCTGGAAAGCCAGCTCCAGGCGCTAACTGGCCAGACCGAGCAAAACGCCTTTCAGCTCCGCGAGCTCGAAAAACAGTTCACTGCTTACAAGACCGAAATGGACAAGCGTTTTGCCGATCCCGCAGCCACTGCGACCCCCGCCAGCCTGCCCCCTGCCCCGACGGTAAAGCCGCCAACGGCGGCATCGACGGTTGCCGCCACCCCGGCGAAGAAACCGGCGGTCACCACCGCCAAACCCGCCGCGACAACGCCCAACGCCGCGCGCCTGGCGCTGGTCAAAAAGGTGGAGATTCCGGCAACCGGCAATGAAACCAAGGACGCTTACGACTATGGCTATCGGCTGTGGGAAGCGAAGCTCTACCCCGAAGCGCAGGCGCAACTGAAACAGGTCGTCACCAAATGGCCGAACAGCAGTCAGGCCAGCTTTGCCCAGAACCTTCTCGGCCGCGCCTATCTGGACGAGGGTAAACCGAGCCTTGCAGCGGTCGCTTTCTACAACAATTACAAGGACCGCCCCAGCGGCGCCCGTGCGCCGCATAGCCTGATGTACATGGGGGTCGCGCTCGACAAGCTGGGCCGCAAGGCCGACGCCTGCAAGGCGTTCCGCGAGCTCGAAGAAGTCTATGGTGACAAGGCTCCGCAGGATGTCCGAACCGATGCAGCCGCCGCAAAAACAAAAGCAGGTTGCTGACCGCGACAGTGCCGACCGGCTGGCGGGGGATCTTCGCGCGCTCGCCGGGCCCGAATGGCACCGTCTGCATTATGGCATCGCAGTGTCCGGCGGTCCCGACAGCATGGCGCTGCTCTGGCTGATGGCGACGCTGCTGCCCGGGCAAGTCTGGGCGGCCACGGTCGATCATGGCCTGCGCAAAGGGTCTGACGAAGAAGCGCGCATGGTCGCCAGCTTCTGCAACCGCGAACATATTCCCCATTCGACGCTGCGCCCCGCCACGCCGATCAAGGGATCGTTGCAGGCGGCTGCGCGCGCCGAGCGCTATCATCTGCTCGACCAGTGGCGCGGCGCCAATGCGCTCGACCACATCCTCACCGCGCATCATGCCGACGATCAGCTGGAAACGATCGTCATGCGGCTTAACCGCAGCAGCGGCGTCAGTGGCCTTGCCGCCATTCGCTCGCGCAACGGCATCGTCATGCGGCCGCTGCTCCACTGGCGCCGCGGCGAACTGGTCGAACTGGCGCTGGAACATGATCTGCCCTTCGTCGACGATCCATCGAACAGCGACAATCGCTTCGATCGCGCGCGACTGCGTCAGGCGCTGAAATCGCAGGCGGTGCTCGATCCCGCCGCCGCCGCGCGGTCCGCGGGCTGGCTCGCCGAGGCCGATGACGCGCTCGACTGGTCGGTGGAGCGCCTGATCGCATCCTGGCCAGACGCGTCCGACGTCGCGGTGATCCGCAACGAATCTTATCCGCCCGAACTGTTCCGCCGCATTGTCGCCCTGCGCCTGCGCGCAAATTCTCCGCAATTGGCGGTGCGCGGGGCGTCGCTCGACGGCGTGATCACCGCGATGCACAAGGGCAAGCGCGCAATGGTCGGAGCGCTGCTGATCGACCCGGTTCGCGGCTTTGAAGGGACGATTTGGCGCATTTCTGCTGCGCCGCGCCGGAAACTGCCCAAAAAGGCCTGATTGCCTCATTGTCATTTAACCTGATTATCCTATCTTGTCGGGGTAGGAGCGCGTTGCCGCGCCGATTAGGAAAGTACTCGCATGCAGGACGACAAGGAACCGCAGGGCAATCCCTGGATGAAGAGTGTGATGATCTGGAGCGGCATTTTGCTCGCCATGCTCCTCGTCGCCTCGATGTTCGGCGGTGCCGCGCAGCCCGCGGGCAGCGCGCTGGCCTATTCCGAATTTCGTCAAAAGGTTGAGGAAGGCGCCGTCAAGGACGTCGTCCTGTCCGAAGACAAGGTCACCGGCACGCTGTCGAACGGCGACCGCTTCACGGCGAATGTCATCCGCGATCCCGACCTGCTGAAAATGCTCAATGACAATAATGTCAAATATGATGGTAAAGCCACCGAAGCCCCCAATTTCTGGATGTATATGCTGATCCAGTCGCTGCCGTTCATCCTGATCCTCGGCATCGCATTTTTCGTGTTCCGTCAGGTACAAAAGAATAATGGCTCGGGCGCGATGGGTTTTGGCAAGTCGCGCGCGAAGATGCTGACCGAAAAGCAGGGCAAGGTGACCTTCGACGACGTCGCGGGCATCGATGAAGCCCGCGAAGAGCTCGAAGAAATCGTGGAATTCCTGCGCGACCCGACTAAATTTTCGCGCCTCGGTGGCCAGATCCCGAAAGGCGCGCTGCTGGTCGGTTCTCCCGGCACCGGTAAGACTTTGCTCGCCCGCGCGATTGCGGGTGAGGCCGGCGTTCCCTTCTTCACCATTTCGGGCTCGGACTTCGTCGAAATGTTCGTCGGCGTCGGCGCCAGCCGGGTCCGCGATATGTTCGAACAGGCCAAGCGTAACGCACCGTGCATCGTGTTCATCGACGAAATCGATGCCGTCGGCCGCCATCGCGGCGCCGGGCTCGGCAACGGCAATGACGAGCGCGAACAGACGCTGAACCAGCTGCTCGTCGAAATGGACGGCTTCGAGGCGAACGAAGGCATCATCATCGTCGCGGCGACCAACCGTCCCGACGTGCTCGACCCCGCCCTCCTCCGCCCTGGCCGCTTCGACCGCCAGGTCGTGGTGCCGCGCCCCGACATCGAGGGCCGCCAGAAGATCCTTGAGGTCCATACCCGCAAAAAGCCGCTGGCCCCCGACGTTGATCTGCGCCGCGTCGCGCGCGGCACCCCGGGCTTCTCGGGCGCCGATCTGGCTAATCTTTGCAACGAAGCCGCACTGCTCGCGGCGCGCAAGGGCAAGCGCCTGATCGCCAACGACGAGTTTGAAGAGGCCAAGGACAAGGTCATGATGGGCGCCGAGCGCCGTTCGATGGTGATGACCGAGGACGAAAAGAAGTCGACCGCCTATCACGAGGCCGGTCACGCGCTCGTCTCGCTGCACGTCGACGGCTGCGATCCGCTGCACAAGGTCACGATCATCCCGCGCGGCCGCGCTTTGGGCGTGACGTGGAACCTGCCCGAACGCGACCGTTATTCGATGAGCATGAAGCAGATGAAGGCGCGCCTCGCGCTCTGCTTCGGTGGCCGCATCGCCGAGCAGCTGATCTATGGCAAGGACGAGCTGAACACCGGCGCGTCGAACGACATCCAGCAGGCGACCGACATGGCGCGCTCGATGGTCATGGAATATGGCATGTCGGACAAACTCGGCTGGCTGCGCTATCGCGACAATCAGGACGAAGTGTTCCTGGGCCATAGCGTGTCGCGCGCGCAGAATATGTCCGAAGACACCGCGCGTCTGATCGACGCCGAAGTCCGCCGCTTGGTCGAAGAAGGCGAGAACGTCGCGCGTAAAGTGCTCACCGACCATCTCGACGAGCTTCATCTGCTCGCCGGTGCGCTGCTCGAATATGAGACGCTGTCGGGCGAAGAGGCGAAGCGCGCGATCAAGGGCGAAGACATCGGCCGCGAGGACGATGCCGACAAGCGCGGCACCCCGGTATCGGGTCACGCCGGTTCGCTGCCGCAGATCAAGCGCAAGCCGCGCGGGCCGTTCGGCGACCCGAAGCCCCAAGGCGCCTAGCGCGTTCGATTCAGGGGTTATACATTGGTGGACGGCAAGTTGCGGCGCATGACCTTCGGGAAACGCGCCCGCATCTTGCCTATCCTGTTCGCGGCGCCCTTACTGTGCGCGATGTCGCCGGGCGACATGAGCGTCGCCGCCTTTCTGATGCGCGCCGATTCGCTCGCCCGTCTCGGCCCGCTCGCGCTCGCGACCCCGCAAGGCAATCAGCTGAAAGGCGAGGTCATCGCCGCGGGCAAACGCTACAAGGCGCGGATCGACGCTGACCGTCGCGCGGGGCGCAAAACGACTAGCTGCCCACCTGAGTCGGGAACACTCACCCCCGATCAATGGCTCGCCCATCTCCGCTCTTATCCCGCACCGATCCGCAAACGTGTCAGCATCAACACGGCGTTCGATGCGTTGATGAAGAAACGCTACCCCTGCCCTGCCTGATCCGCCATGGAGCGATCGACAAAGGAGACGGTGATGATCGGTAAATCGTGGACCATAATGACTCTGGCAGCCGTTCTGGCGATAGCGCCGCAGTCCGCGGCGGCACAGAGTACCGGGGTGCTCGCGACCAAGGCCGAGCTGGAAAAATCAGGACCGTCGGTCGATGGCCGCGAGGGCGAGAAGACCTACAGCACGCCCGATGTCGTCGTGCCCGGCGACCGGATTCGCCTGACCCTCACTTTTACCAACAATGGCGCCGCCCCGGCGGCGGGGGTCAATCTGACCAATCCGATTCCCGAAGCGCTGGCCTTTGATGGTACAAGTGACACGGCGGGCTTCGCCGTGTCTGTCGATGGCGGCAAAAGCTTTGGCGCGCTGGCCGCGCTGACGGTGGCCGCTCCCGGCTCGGCGCCGCGGCCCGCGACAGCGGCCGACGTCACGCATGTCCGGTGGCTGTGGCCCGATGCTGTCCCCGCGGGGCAAAGCCGCTCGGTCGCCTTCTTCGGCCGCGTCCGTTGATCCATCGGCCGCACCGCCGGTGACGATTTACTGCGACGAATCGGGCGGGCTAAACGCGGGTGCGATGACCTTTGCCGCGGTTATGCTGACGCCGCAGGTCGCCGCTGACATTCATTCGCGGTTTCGCAGCGTCACCGGACTTCGCGGAGAATTGAAAGGCAGCCGGATCAGCGTCGTTGAGCGCGCCTATCTGCTCGAACTGTTCGACCGCGCGGGCGGCCGTGCCTGGGTTGCAGTGGCCAAGCGCGACACCATCGGCGGAAAGCCGGGTGTCACCGTCCCCAGCGACCTGTCGGTCTATGCCGCGCTCCTGAATCTAGCGGTCGGGCGATGGCTGCCCGAAACCGGCGGTGTTTGCACCGATGTCGTGATCGACGACGGTCGCTACGACCCGACGATTCTCGGCAAAGTCCGCGAAGAAATCCAAGCAGGTCTCGGCGCCTGGGGCCGCGCCTCGCTGGCCGACAGCCACCGCAGCGACGGCGTCCAGATCGCCGACGTCATCGCCAACAGCCTGTTCAATATCACGGTCGGTTCGCCGCGCGCGCAACGCATCCAGCAGATCATCGAGCCGATGCTGGCATCAAAAACGATCCGGGTGGCCGAACTGACGCACGTCGGCTGACACAAAAAGGGCCGCGGTGTCCCGCGGCCCCCTTCGTTCACATGTCGCAGCGCTTATTCGAAGTCGCTGCCACCACCCGCGGGGCTGCGCGGCGGTGCGGCGGCGGTCAGGCGGAGGGCTTCGGCCGAGCGGCTGATCGAGCTGATTTCATCGGGCGTATCGTCATCGTCGATAACGACCTTCTGCAGCGTCGTGATCAGCGTTTCCTTCAGATCCTTCGGACGCACCGTCTGTTCAGCGATCTCGCGCAGCGCCACGACGGGGTTCTTGTCGCGGTCGCGGTCGATCGTCAGCTCCGAACCACCCGAAATCTCGCGCGCACGGTGCGCGGAGAGCAGGACCAGGTCGAAACGGTTGGGAATCTTGTCGACGCAATCCTCGACGGTAACGCGGGCCATGTTGTTTCCTTAGAATATCGGAGAGACCAGCCCTTTTTGAAGGCGTGGCGGCAAGCGCTGCGCGCTAGCAGCAAGGCCCGTCCGTGTCAATCGAAGCGCTGCCCTTGCAGCGCTTGTATCGCCCGGCCTATGAGCGGGCCATGATTGATGCAACCAGCCCTGCCAGCGATCCTGATACGCTGACCGCTGACGTCGCCGGTCATCGGTTGGAGGTCCTCGTTGACGGCGACCAGCGGCTCGAACGCATTCTTGCCCTGCTCGCTGGCGCGATCCGCAGCATCGACATCATCATGTATATCTTCGAGCATGATGCCGCCGGGACGCGCGTCCTCGATTCAATGACCGCAGCCGCGCGGCGCGGGGTGCGGGTGCGCGCAGTGATCGACAGTTTCGGCTCGTCGGATATCTCGGACAGCATCTTTGTTCCGTTGCGCGAAGCAGGCGGCAGCGTGACTTTTTTCTCGCGGCGCTGGCGATCGAGCTATTTGATCCGCAACCACCAGAAATTGCTGTTGATTGACGACGACGTGGCAGTGACCGGCGGGTTCAACATCGCGACCCCCTATCTGGGCACCCAGCCCGATAATTGCTGGTTCGACCTGGGCATCATCGTGCGCGGGCCGTCAGTGGCGCGGATGGTCGCGTGGTTCGACGAGATCCACGATTACACAATGAACAACGACGGCAGGCTGTTCATGCTCCGCCGACTGATTCGTGAATGGCCGGTTGAGGCGGGGCCGGTGACTTGGCTGGTCGGCGGCCCGACCCAGCGGCTGTCGCCGTGGGCGCAGGCGGTGCGGAGCGATTTGGTCGGGGCGCGCCAGCTCGATATGGCGATGGCCTATTTCTCACCGGGCCAAGGCATGTTGCGGCGCCTTGGGCGCGTCGCGAAACATGGCCGCGCGCGCTTCATCATGGCAGCGAAGTCGGACAATGCGGCGACGATCGGTGCGTCGCGCCTGCTCTATGGCTATCTGCTTCGGAAAGGCGCGCAGGTCTGGGAATATCGGCCGTGCAAGCTGCACATGAAGCTGATCGTCATCGACGACGTCGTCTATATCGGCACCGCCAATTTCGACATGCGCAGCCTGTTTGTAAATGTCGAGGTGATGTTGCGTATCGCCGATGCGCGTTTTGCCGAGCAGATGCGGGACTTCATCGCGGCGCAACAGTACGATTGCGACGACATCACCGCTGCGAAGCATAAGGCGCGAGCAGGATGGCTGACGCGGTTGCGGTGGACGCTGGCGTGGTTTGTCGTGGGTGCTGCGGATTACACCGTGTCGCGGCGGCTGAATTTCGGTCTCGGTGAGACCGATCCCGATCTGGAAGTTTAGTCCTTCCAGCCCCAGAACAGGAAGCAGGGCGGGACGTTGACCCATTCGAACGCATTGTCGATCCGGGCGAAATGCGGCGCGAGGAAATCGCGGGCGCGGGCGCGGAACTGATAGACTAGGAACGCGCCGCCGGGCCGAAGCACGCGGTGGGTTGCCGCTGCGATCGCCGGGCCAATCCCAGCGGGCAAAGTCGAGAAGGGTAGGCCCGACAGGACATAGTCGGCCTTTTCAAAGCCGTGTGCGGCGATGATCGCCTCGACTTCGGAGGCAGAACCATGCACCGCGATAAAGCGGCTGTCGCGAATGTCCTTGCGCAGATAATCGATAAAATCTTCGTTGGTGTCGATCGCGATCAGCGTTGCATCGCCCGCCATGCGTTCGAGCACCGGGCGGCAAAAAGTGCCGACCCCCGGGCCATATTCGACGAACAGCTTGGTGTTCTGCCAATCGACGGGCTTCAGCATGTGACGGATCAGCGTCGGCGACGACGGCACGATCGACCCGACCATGACCGGATGCTTGATAAAGCCACGGACAAACATGCCCCAAGGTCCAAAAAAGCGTTTGATGCCCTCGCGAACCCGGCGGCCCAGCGGAGCTTTCTTTTCTTGGGCCTGCGCCCGCGGATTGGTCATGATGGCTTTCGCGTTGTTGCGGTTGCCGCTGGCGTGGCAAAATCGGCGCGCTGGCGCAAGGAAAGAGTCTGTCTTGACTCTGGACAGCGGGGCGCTCGCGTGTAGGGAAAGGCCCAATTGCGGACGCTGGACGGCAAAGGGGGATTTTCGGCATGGCGACATTATCGCGCTCGATCCCCGCCGATCGCATGGCGGTCCTGTTCGCGGTCATGCTGGTCGCTGCCGCAGGCAATACCGCGATGCAGTCGATCCTGCCAGCGATCGGCGCCAAGCTCGACATCCCCGATGTCTGGGTCAGCCTGGCATTCAGCTGGTCGGCATTGCTGTGGGTGATGACCGCGCCTTACTGGGCGCGGCAATCCGATAAACGAGGTCGCAAAGCCCTGATGGCGCTGGGGGTGATCGGCTTCATGCTGTCGATGGCGCTGTGCGGGCTAGCCCTGTGGGCCGGGCTGGCAGGCTATCTCGCCGCAGGAACGACCTTCGTGATCTTCGCGCTGTTCCGCAGCTTGTACGGCGGATTCGGATCGGCGGCGCCCCCCGCGGTCCAGGCCTATGTCGCGTCGCGCACCGATCCTGAGGAACGCACCCAGGCGCTATCGCTCGTGTCCTCGTCGTTCGGGCTGGGAACGGTCATCGGCCCCGCCATCGCGCCGTTGTTCATCCTGCCCTTTGTCGGGCTGGCCGGGCCGTTGCTGGTTTTCGCGCTGATCGGCTTGATCGTGCTGATCATGCTGCGCTGGCGACTGCCCGACGATGTCCCGCGCTTCGCCGCACGCGGCGCGATTGCGGCCTATCCGACCGCTGCCGGATCGACAGCGTCGGCGAGTGATGACAGCGACGACGACGTTGAGGATCGCGATACCCCCGCGGCGACCCCGCTGCGCTGGACCGACAAACGCGTTCGGCCATGGATGCTCGCCGGGCTCTACGGGGGTCAGGCGCAGGCAATGATGCTGGGCGTCATCGGCTTCCTGATCCTCGATCGCCTCGAACTTCGCCCCCGCCCCGACGAAGGCGCCGCGATGACCGGCATCGTGCTGATGGCCGGCGCCTTCGCAACCTTGTTGTCGCAATGGGGGCTGATCCCGCTGCTCAAGCTGTCGGCGCGCACCGCGGTGCTGGTCGGCGCAGCACTCGGCGCCGCCGGGTTGATCATCACCGGGGTCGCGCAGGACCTGCACGGGATCGTGATCGGCTTTGCGCTCGCCTCGCTGGGTTTCGGGCTGTTTCGCCCGGGCTTTACCGCCGGTGCCTCGCTATCGGTGCCGCGCCGCGATCAGGGCAGCGTTGCAGGGATGACGGCGTCGATCAACGGATCGGCCTATATCGTGTCCCCGGCGATCGGCGTGCTGCTCTATAACTGGCACCCGATGGTCGCCTATGGCCTGATGGCGGGATTTTGCGGCTGGCTGGTGCTGTGGGGCTGGTCCGCCTTGCGGCTGGACCAGCCCACCGCTTAATCCTTTACCGTGTCGTTGCCGTGCTTCTGCTCGCGCACCGGCTTCAGCATGCCGGGCGCGAAGAAGCCGATCGGATTGACGCTCATCGCCTGCTGCTTGATCTCGCCCTGGATCTTTTCATAATCCTTTTCCATCGCCTCGGTGACCGAGGCGCGGGTGTCTTTCAGCGCAGAATCGAAATCGGCCATCGTCACCGTGTCGCTGTTGATCGATCGCTTGAGCGCCGCCAGACCGGCGCGGCGGGTCAGATCTTCCAGATCGGCGCCGGTGAACCGGTCCGATTTTTCTGCCAAAACTGCCAGATCGACATCGTCAGCGAGCGGCATCTTGCCGGTCTGGATTTCCAATATCCGGCGGCGACCTTCCTTATCGGGCACCGACACATAGATCAGTTCGTCGAGCCGTCCCGGGCGCAGCAGCGCCGGGTCGATCAGGTTCGGGCGGTTGGTTGCACCGATGACGACCACCGACTGCATCTCCTCGATCCCGTCCATCTCGGCCAGAATCGTGTTGACGACCCGCTCGGTCACCTGCGGCTCGCCCGATGTGCCACTGCCGCGCGCGGGAACCAGGCTGTCGAGTTCATCGATAAAGATGATCGTCGGCGCCACAGCGCGCGCGCGGGCGAACAGCCGGGTAATCTGCTGCTCGCTCTCGCCATACCATTTCGACAGCAGATCCGACGATTTGATCGAGATGAAATTCGCATCCGATTCGCGCGCGGCTGCCTTCGCCAACAAGGTTTTTCCGGTACCGGGCGGGCCATAGAGCAGGAAGCCCTTGGCGGGCCGGATACCGAGCCGTCGGAACGCCTCGGGATGCTTCAGCGGCAGTTCGATCCCTTCGATCAGTTTCTCGCGCGCTGCGTCCAGCCCGCCGATGTCGCTCCACCGTGTCGTTGGCGCCTGAACCATCACTTCGCGCATCGCCGACGGCTGCACGCGTTTCAGCGCATTGCTGAAATCGTCGCGCGTGACGCGCAATTCTTCCAGCACCTCGGGCGGAACCGTGCCTTCGGCCAGATCGAGCTTGGGCATGATGCGCCGCACCGCTTCGATCGCTGCCTCGCGCGTCAGCGCCGCCATATCGGCGCCGACAAAGCCAAAGGTCGTGCGCGCGAGTTCGGCGAGATCGACATCCTCCGCGAGCGGCATGCCCCGGGTATGGATCCCCAATATCTCACGGCGTCCCCCTTCGTCGGGAACGCCGATGATGATTTCGCGGTCGAACCGGCCCGGACGGCGCAGCGCTTCGTCGATGGCGTCGGGACGGTTGGTGGCCGCAATGATCACCAGATTGGTGCGCGGCTCCAGCCCGTCCATCAGCGTCAGCAGCTGCGCAACGAGGCGCTTTTCGGCCTCGCCGGTCACCTGCCCGCGCTTGGGTGCGATCGAGTCGATTTCGTCGATGAACAGGATCGACGGCGATGCCTTGGCCGCCTGTTCGAAAATGTCACGCAGCCGCTTTTCGGACTCGCCATAGGCCGACCCCATGATCTCGGGGCCGTTGATCAGGAAAAATTGCGCTTCACTCTCGTTGGCGACCGCGCGCGCCAATCGTGTCTTGCCGGTACCCGGCGGGCCATGCAGCAGCACCCCCCGCGGCGGATCGACGCCCAGGCGGCGGAACAGCTCGGGATAGCGCAGCGGCAGCTCGACCATTTCGCGCAGCTGATCGATCGTCTCGCCCAGCCCGCCCAGATCGTCATAGGTCACATCGGTGCGCCGCGCGTCGTGCGGTTCCTGATATTCGGGCAGCAGCTCGATTTCGGTGTTCTCGTCGATGAACACCACGCCCTTGGGCGCCGCCGATACGACGAGCAGGCGCACCTCGGCCAGCGCGTAGGCCGGCGCGTTGAGCATCTGGCGCAGCTGCGGCGGCATGGCGCCCGATTCCAGCCGCTGCTGCCCAGCGGTCGCGACGGTGTCGCCCGCGACGACGGGGCGCCCAAAGAAGCTGCGCTTCAGAGCGTTCGCCGATCCTTGCAGCCGCAGATTTTCCTGTGCCGGGGCAAATACAACGCGCGTTGCCGGGCGCGTCTCGACGCGGCTCAGCATCACCATGTCGCCCGCACCCGCACCCGCATTGGCGCGCTGCAAACCGTCGAGGCGGATCACCTCAAGCCCTTCATCCTCGGCGTAGGGCAGCACCACGCGCGACGCGGTCTGCCGCTTGCCGCTGATCTGAATGATATCGCCCTCGGTAACCCCGAGTTCGGCCATGACCGAACGCGGGATGCGAGCGATGCCGCCGCCGCTTTCCTCGGCGCGAGAATTCGCCACCTGCAGTTTCACCTGTTTTTCTTTTACCGCTGCGTCGGCCAAAGCGCGTCTCCCTAACAATTGTCAGAGCGAAGATAGGGTGGGTGTTTTGGATTTGCGACCCCCTGCCATGCGGCGACCTATGCCGCACTGCACAAAATTGTGGCAAGTCTTGCGGGGTCATGTCATCATCGGTGCCGAATATGCCCCGCCTTCCTCCCCTCAGCAGCATGGAGGCCTTTCTCGAGGTCGCCCGCCATGGCACGGTCAAGGCCGCGGCGATCGAGCTTGGTCTGTCGATGCCCGCGCTGTCGCGGCGGATCCAGACGCTCGAACATGCCGTCGGCCGCCCGCTGTTCAACCGCCATCATCACGGGCTCAGCCTGACCGAGGCGGGCCGCACGTTGCAAGGCCAATTGGCGCCCATTCTCGATGAATTGCGTACGGTGATAGGACAAGTCGGCAGCCCTGACGCATCGCTGCGCCTGCACCTCAACGTGCTGCCGCTGTTTGCGCAACAGCGGCTGTTTCCCCGCCTCCCCGAACTGCGCCGCGAGCATCCTGAATTGCACATCGATATCGACACGATGTCGCATGCCGAAGCGCGGCTCGGCGACGGCATTGACGCCGCGATCGCCCTCGCACGTTCGATTGACCCGGCGCTCTATGCGGCCAGACTTGATCAGGACAAGGTGTTCCCGATCGCGGCGCGGACGCTGACCGATGGCGACCGGCCCTTCGTCGTACCTGAGCAACTCCAGCGCATGACCGTCCTCCTCCACCGCGAAATGCCGGAGACGTTCAGCGAGTGGAAAAAAGCGATCGGCATGCCGTACCTAGAGCCGGCGGGGATCGATTATTTCGATTCGGGACCGCTGATGCTCGAGGCCGCGGCGCAGGGCATCGGCGTCGCCTTCATGCACGGCCACCATTTCGACGACGCGCACGACCCGCGCTTGGTGCGTCTATTCGATTTCGACGTCGACAGCCCATATAGCTATTGGTTCGTGTGCCGCCCACGCGCGCTGAGGCAGCCTGCGGTAAAGCTGTTCCACGACTGGCTGCTGGCAGCGAAAATATGAAGGATAATGGTGCTGCTGGGGAGGATTGAACTCCCGACCTCGTCATTACCAATGACGCGCTCTACCACTGAGCTACAGCAGCAACCGAAACGCCCGCAAACGCCTGTTCGCTGGGCAGGCGCGGCCTATGGCGGGGCGCCCCGCGCCTGTCAAGGTGCGAGGCTTGACGTTGAGGCAATTTCGCGGGCATGGCCTTGGGCGTGAGCAAACCGCCCTCCCCCGCCGACATCGAACGCGAACGCCGTCTGGCTGAGGCGCTGCGCGACAATCTGCGCAAGCGCAAGGCGCAGGCGCGCGATGCCAAGGTGGAAACGCCTGCTAAAGACTGACGGTCACCGTCACCTCATCGCCCTCAACCAACCCCTCGGCCTTGCGGACCGCGGCCTTGACCGGCAGTAACCAGCCGCCGCTTTCCTTGTGCGGGAACACCGATGTCTGCCAGCTTGTCTCGCCGATCGTCGCATCCACCTGCGCCGACCCGAACCCCTTGCGCCCGTTCAGCCACTGTCCGCTGATTGCCGCAATCCGGACGCCGTCCGCCCATCGCCCGCGATGGTGACGAAGAACCACGCAACGGGGGCGCTCGCTGACTGCCAGCGCCAGAGCGGGGTGGTGACGGTGAAACTATCCACCCCGCGCTGAACCCGTTCGTGTAGAGCGAAGTCGCGACACCCGAACTGAGCCCACCGCCTCCCGGCATTTCGACTTCGCGCGATGCGAACGGGACAAAACTGTCATTTTGCGGCCGATCGCACCGGCACTGGGATGTTACAGATGTCGGCGCCGCCCGCGGGCTTGATAAAGAATGGATCTCGGCGATTGGCACGCGCGTCGGCGTAGCGCGCGAAGCTGTCGCTTTGGTTTGAAAGATATTCGTATCGCGGCTGATCGGCAGAGGGAAGTTCACTCGCAATCCGGATTGAAGTGATTGGCACCCGATCCTTCTCATCCTCGTAGAAGCCGAGCGCACCCGTCCCACGCGGCAAGCTCGACAGGTGCTCGATTCCGGTGATCACGCGGCCGATGAGGGCAATGTTGCGGTCAAGATGGCGCGGTGCGTGGCCGATGACCGTGTAGAGTTCGGCGCCGCTACCTGTGTCGGGCGAAGGGTTACGGCCCACGCCTACCATGCCGTAGCAATGGACAGGCCAGACCACCGTAGGCAAGTCGCGGAGCATAGGGAGCAAACCCTTGTTAGTGAATGCTGGATCGTCTGGCTCATGTTGCCCAGCCACCTGCCAACCCTCAAAGAAGCCCGAAAAACGTGCATAGCTGTCAGTTAGCTTGCCTGCAGGAACTGGGGCATAGCGATGTCCCACCCCCTTAGGGCCAACGATCGACTGCATATCGACACCGACTACATACTCGCTCTCAGGCACCGTCATCAAACCCTTCGGCAGCGCCTTCTTCTCCGTCGCATCGCCCCATTGCGCGACATAATTGTCCTGCACCCGATTGACGCTCGTCCCGTCCCACCAATGCGCAGCGGCGAGCTTGCGGATATTGCCGATCCACCCTTGGCTGAACGGCGCAGGCATCAATTGGATCACGACGCGACGCGCTTGACCCTTGGCGTCTGGCGCCAAGTCCATCACCAGTAGGTCCGACGGCGCGATTGCGATCCAGTCGCTGGCGGGCGCAGCCGCCGCAATCTCTCCCGGCGACGGGATGGGTGCAGGGTCCTGCGCGGCAACCGGGAGGGCGAGCGAAGCGGCGGCGGCGGCCAGAAGCAGATGTTTCATGCCGCCTGTCTGCCATGCTCAACCGACTTGCGAAAGCCCCGCCCAGCGATTAGGGCGCGCGTTCCAAGCATGCGGAGCGGTGGCCGAGTGGTCGAAGGCGCTCGCCTGGAAAGTGAGTATAGGTCAAAAGCCTATCGTGGGTTCGAATCCCACCCGCTCCGCCAACTGGCCTTCCGCCAGCGTTCGTAACGGTTCACTCACCCTTGTTTTCTGCCGGTTTTAGGGCATATCGGATATTCGGCCGGTTCGGGGACGTTCACCAGCGTTCACACCCTGCCATGGCATATCCCATGGTATCGGATCGGCAATCCATGGTATGGGGCGAGCGATGCTGAACGATGCGAAAATCAAGGCAGCGAAGCCCCGGGACTCGGCGTACAAGCTCGCCGACGCGGAACAGCTTTATTTGTTCGTCACGACCGCCGGCGGAAAGCACTGGCGGATGAATTATACCTATGGCCGCAACGCCAAGGGGAAGCCCGCGCAGAAGACGCTCGCGCTCGGTTCCTACCCCGCGGTCACCCTGCTCGATGCGCGCGCCCGTCGCGACGCGGCGAAGGCGACGCTGCGCGCGGATCAGGATCCCGCGGTCGAGAAGCGCGTCGCGGCGCGCGCCAAGGCGCTCGACAATGCCAACACCTTCGAAGCCGTCGCGATTAAGTGGTTCGAGCTCAAATCGGGCTGGTCCGTGGCGAAGTTCCGCGCCTGGCGGGATTCGCGCGAGGGCGCCTGGTCGCCGCGCGATGCCAGCCATTGGGTCGATCGGCCGCGCGCGGGCTGGTCGCCGATCCATGCCGGTGACGTGCTGCGATCGCTCGAGCGCGACGTCTTCCCTGAAATTGGAGATCTGCCGATCACCGGCATCGAAAGCCCCAAGGTGCTCGACGTGCTCAATATCATCGTGCAGCGCGGCGCGATCGAGACGGCGCACCGGGTCTGCCAGCGGATCAGCGATGTTTACATCTACGCCATCCCGGCCGGGCTCGCGCGCCACAACCCCGCGGCGAGCATGTCGAAAGCCCTGCCCCGCGTCCCGCCCGCCAAGAAACAGGCCGCGATCATCGACCGGGTGCATGACAATGACGAGCGGCTGCGCCTAGCGCGCCAGCTAGTCAAGGATTGCGAGGCGGAGCGGACCCGGGCCGGGACCAAGTTCGCGCTGCGACTGCTCGCGTTGACCGCGGTGCGGCCGGGAGAGCTGGGCGGCGCGCGCTGGGCCGAGTTCGAGGATCTGGACGGGACCGAGCCGCTATGGCGCATCCCCGCGGCGCGCATGAAGGGCGACGCGGAGCGCAAGCTCGAGGAGGCCGGGGATCACCTGGTGCCGCTGGCTCGTCAGTCGGTCGAGATCCTGCGCGCGCTTCGCCAGATCAGCGGCCACCTCCCCCTGCTGTTCCCCAGCGAGCGGCATTCGCACCGCCCGATCAGCGAAAATACGATCCGCGCCGTGCTGATCCGCGCCGGATATTATCAAAAGCACGTCCCGCACGGGTTTCGCGCGACCTTCAGCACCATCATGAACGAACGGCCGGACCGGGCCGACGGCGATCGGGCGGTGATCGATCTGATGCTGGCGCACGTCCCCAAGGACAAGGTTGAGGGCGCCTATAACCGCGCCTCGTACATGCCGCGGCGGCGCGAGCTGGCGCAGGAATGGGCCGACATGTTGCTCGACGGGATGCCGGATCCGGTGGAATTTCTGGGGCTGCCGATGCGGAACGCGGATAAGGCGCCGAAGGGGCCGAGGGCGCGGGCAGCGGCTGAATAGGCCGGTTATTCGGGCACCTGTTCTTCGAGCCAAATGATAACGTCAAAAAAGGTGCGCGAAGCTTGGGTGGCGGCCTCGCTGCCGTCGATCTCCGCTGCCTGCCGAGCGCCCTCGACCATGCCGCTTTCATCCAAAGCCTCGCTGATAGCCAACAGCGCAGCTTTCGCGCGCATCGCGATCAGGGACGGCATCGCAGTAGGCCCGCCTGGCGACCAATAGTTATGCCACTCGTCATCCCCGATCGGGTCGCTACCTCGGAACTCGCGTTCGGCGTCCACTATTGCGCGAGCCACGCGTTCGAGCGGCGTCACTGCGGCCGGTCCGCGAGAGAGCGCAGACGAGCGAAGCCCGACACGAGGCCATCCACCTCGATTGCGTCGAAGTCTTCGTTCAAACCGAAATAGTGGCCGAAAAGCTGGCGAACTGCACTCGCCGTCGCCTCCGCGTCTTCGACGGCATCGGCTAGAGCCAGAACCTGCGCTCGGTCTTCGTCGGTCATTTGCCGTTCAACTTGTCTGCCGCCGCCTGGGCAGCTTCGCGGGTCACGTAAACCTCGTCGAGCGAGGTTTCGCTGTGCGCCTCGCCCTTTGTCTCGATGCGGACGATGAAGAAATCGCCGTCGGGATCTGGGCCGTGAACTTCATAGGTCGGCATCGTGGTTCCATTCAAAATGGGTGCAATTGCGCTTTTGTGCACGCGACCGATGCGCTAGTCCAGTGGCGCCCGCTTTGAGGCCGGGCTTGAGCGAAAGGCTTCGTCGCTATGCGGCGGGGCCTTTTTGCGTTTCATCCCGCGCGGCCAGCTTTGCCGCCCATTCCGCCGCATGCTTCGAACATAGATCCTTCCCCGGGGCGGGTGACGACGTGCAGCGGTCGCATAATGGCTTGTCGCAGGTCTGGCTTTTCCGGAACGTGATGGGTTCGGCCATCTTCCAGTCGCAAAGCAACGTCGCGCGCCGCCCGCACGGACATTTCTGGTGCGGCTGACGCGGTCCGCATATGATCGCGGTCCCGCCGCCCGGGAGGGTGACGTGCTCGCACCCCATCAGCGATGCCCTCGCGGTCCATATTTCGCGCGCCTCGTGGCCCAGCCGCGCAACTTCATTTCGCGCACGACGGCCGGCGGCTTCGGCGCGGTCTTTTTCCGCGGCGCGCGCCCTGGGAGATAAACGCCGCAGTCGAGCCCGTCGCAGGGCGTGTTGCCGCATTCGCAATAGCCGATGACGCCGGTCACCGAGCGCGCTTTTGTTTCACGGCGATCGAATCCCAGAAGATGACGCCGCGGTAAATGGTCTCGGGATCTGGCAACAACCCCTTCTGCCATTCAATCGCTTCTGGCGCGCCGTGCAGGCGTGCAGCGATGCGCCGCTTCGCTTCGGAGACCGTGACCCGCTCCGATACGTCGATCTCGATCCTCAGGCTGAGGGTGACAACTTTTGTCATGCTGAGGGCTGTTGTGCGTCGAGGGATTCTGCCATGATCTTGCGCATTCCCGGATCGTCTTTCGGGGGGTGGCAAATGTGGCAGGGTCGGGGGCAAAGGCAGCTATCGCCGTCCCAAGTGTCGCACTGCCAATCCCACGAGCAGCCGTAGACAAAGCCCTCGCCGCCGCAGTTCCAACAGTCGTATTCGTCGTATTCGTCGAAGACATCATCGGTGGGGGTGACAGCTTTTGTCATGCTAGCAACTCGCCCAGCTTACGCGCGACCGCCGCGTTCCACCCTCGCCAATCGCGCTTATAGGCCAGCCCAGCCTGCGTCAGGGTGTAGAACGGCATCGGGATCGTCGAACCCTCCTCGAATAGCGAGGCGCGGCGCACGAGGCCGCGATGCACGAGCGAGACGATGGTCGGCCCGCGCACGTCGTGTCGGCGGGTCAGGTGCGAGTGATGCAGCGGCACGGCGAAATCGAGCGCGGCGATGCAGCGGATCTGCGGAGCGGAAAGGGCCGACCAATCAGCCACCTGCCTGCTCTCCTTCAATCGCGATCGTGGGCCGCGCGCTGTCAGCGAGGATCTTGGTGCCGTTCATGTAGAGGCGAACGCCATTGAAGATTTGCTTGGCTAGCATCGACCGGGCCATCGCATCGTTTACGCTAATCTCGCCCTTGCGGAGCTGCTCGAGATCCGCGCAAAGGCCCGAAATGATCGTCGGAATACCCAGCTGGTCGGATATTGGCGCCGAAGTGTAATCACGTGATGCCATGCTGCACCTCCCACTGTTGTCGCGCAGCCAATTGGCCGATCGCGTCTGCCAGCGCGCCGATGCGCATGGCATCTCGTTTGTCGCGAGCGGTCCCGCCGGTAGGCGCCGTGCGCCGCCGCGCAGCGCCGGTCCAACTGTAACCTGTCAAACTCTCGCAAGATTTGCAGACGGGCGGCCGCTCATAATCGCGCGGCGACCAGTGAAATCGGTTCGACGCTTCCCGTTCGCAGATCGCACAGGTGAAATCCGCCGGCGGGTCTTCGAGGCCGACCGTCACAGCGTGAAATCCAAGCCGCCCCAAAGGACGGCAGCGATGATGGCGGCAACAGTGGCGAGGCTGATCAAACAGCCGCGGCGCGACCTCGCCGCTTCCATTTGCTCCGCAGCGGCGATTTCGTCAGGCGTCGCGACGCCGCGCTCGAAATAGCGGCCACCGATCACGCGGAACGCCGCGACCCGCCAACCGGACCCCGCGGCAAATCCCGAGCGCCGAGCGTTGCCCTCGCCGCAGTGCGGGCAGATCTCGAAGGGTAGATGAAAGCTGTTGCCGAACGGTGCGATATACTTGCGGTCGCAGCCGGGGCAGACGGCGTATGTGTCCCAGGCGCTCACGACCGAATCCCCCGCGGCCCGCGCCCGTCGCGGCAGTACCCGCACCTGCCGTTGACCAGGCGCGGCATCTGCTCGAAGCAACCTTCGCACTCGCCCGCCACGCCGACCGGAATCGGCGCCCGCGCGGTGCGGATCTGTTGATCGAGCTTCTCGGCGACCAGGTCGGTCGCGAAATCCACTGCGTCAGCCATTATGCCGCCCTCTTCGCTTTCTGCTCTTCCTGCCAGGCGCGCACCTCGGCCTCGCTCCAGCGCGTAGCGTGGCCGCCCGGCTTGCAATGCGGCGGGAACTTCCCCTCTTTCTCGAGGCGGTAGATCATCGTCTTGCCCAGCCCGACGATGTCCTTCACCTCGGGCAGCGCGATCAGGCGGTCGTTGGCGGGGGGCGTCATGTCGGTTCCTTGGTTTCGGGTGGTGGGGCGGCGTTCTGGCGGCGTCGTTGCGCGGCCAAACCATCGAGGGTGAAGGTCGAGCCGCAGTCGGCGCAGCCCATGCTGCCGAGCATCGGCACGGGCACGAGCGGGCCGTCGCAGAGGACGCAGTCGCCGGGGTCGGGTTTGCTGGGGGCCCGGCGGCGTATCGGGAGGGGGATGACGGTCATGCGGCCTTTTCCGTTTCAGCGGTGCCGAGCCAGTCGGGCCGCTCTTTGTAATGTTCGATTGCCCAGGCGGAGATATCCGCCTCGATCTCGGCGAAGTTTTCAGGCATCTGCGCCCGATAGTCCGGGGTCAGTGGCCCGGCGACGTACCGCACCGGCTTGCCAGCAACGCGGGTCAGAAATCCGTTATAGTGGCAGGTCCAGCGGGTCGGACTGAGGCCGAGGACCTTCAAGTCGCCGCGGTCGATCCAGCCCTTGCGCTCCATCACGATCAACAGCTTGATCGCCCGGACCTTCCAATCGGAGAGCAGTGTAGGCGATTTCACGCCCGCAGCGACACGCGGGACATAATCCGGCACCGGACAGCGGTGCACCGGCCCCCAGTTCGGCCAGGTACAATATTCGCTGTTGCTGGGCAGGTCGAACCAGTGGAATCCACCATCACCCTCGGGGCGGACCGTAATGACCCCGACCCCGATCGCCTTGCAGATATTGGCCAGGTGCTGCTGCCGCCCCTCGGACGGCACCAGCACGGCGCGATAATCCGGACCGTCCCACGCCGGACGGGTGATGAACGCGCCGACCAGCGCTTGGTCGATAACCTTCGGGTTGAGCAGCAGCTTCGCCTCGATACCAAGCTGGTAACCGGCCTCATGCACAAGCAGCAGATCCCAACCGCAACTTTCCGGATAGACCTTCCATTTCTGGCTGGGGTCCATGACGGCGAGGCGGCGCAGGAACTCGGCAACGAGATCCGCCTCAGTGGCAAATGTTCCCGAGTTCCTGCTCACCGGATCAATCCGCGACCTGCCGCGCCTGTTCGGCGAAGGGGTCATATTCCCGGCTGATCCGGAACTCATAGGCGCCCGGTTCGAGGTCAAAACTGCCGTGCGGTGTCGCCGCGTCCTGAATCAGCGATGCAGGCTCGTCGAGCAGCGCATAAAGCTTGCGCATCCCTTCGGGCAGATTGTCGGTGCGTTCCATGACGGTGCCGCCGGTCAGCAGGTGGTGATTGCCGCTTTCGCTGTGGCTGACGATCCAGCCCTTCGCGACACGCTCGGCCGGGACTGTTTCCATGCCCTCGGGGAGTGCATCGATCCGGATGATCGTGATCTCGCCCTGGGCGCCGATAATTTTCTTCATGTCGGTTCCTTTTCTTGCTGCAGCATCAGGTGCGCACCGACGGGTGCGCATATTCTGATTGAGGGTCGCCGATCCGCCAGGCCTGCGCGGCAAGCGCGGTGTCGATCGGGAGATTGTCGATGTCAGAGACGTAAGGGACGCCTTCGACGATAATGCCGTTTCGAGGGCATGCGGCCTTGAGAAACCGGCCGGGCCGTGGGAGGCCGGGCAGTTCAAGCTCGATCAGCTCGCCAATATCCGCTGACCCGCTGTCGTCGATCACGCGGCTTTTCAGAACGGACAACATGCGCGGCCAGCCGACAATGCTTGCCCCGGCTGCCCGGTGTTCGACATTCTCGGCGCAGATCACTTCGGCGGGGTCGAGCGTGGCGCGATCTTCGATCCAACGAGCCGGTACGCGCGCGCCATGCCACGAATAAAGCGCCGATCCGTCACGCCAGCGACAGAACGGCCCGTCTTCGCCGTGCGGCTGGTCGTTGTCATCGACAGTCAGCAGTTCCGGCCGGTCGGAGATCATGCAGAAATCCGGATGCATCATTCGCGGGCCGCTGCGCTCGGCGAGGGTACGCCAGTGATTATAGGCGGTGTAATCGAGCGGCAGCTCGGCCACGTCCTGAAAGAATGTCAGGTAGCTGTCGTAAGCCGACCACTGATTGCCCCCGGAGTACATCTGCCACGCCATGGCAGCGCAGCGCAGCCCGAAGTCACCGACACCCAGATCGTCGGCGATGCGGCGCATGTCCGCTGGGACAACATACCATTTAGAGAGATCGGTCGCCGCACGGGTCGCCGCACGGGTCGCCGCACGGGTCGCCGCACGGGTCGCCGCATCGGTCACCGCATCGGTCACCGCACGGGTCGCCGCATCGGTCGCCGCATCGGTCGCCGCATAGGTCACCGCACGGGTCACCGCACGGGTCGCCGCATCGGTCGCCGCATCGGTCGCCGCATCGGTCGCCGCATAGGTCGCCGCACGGGTCACCGCACCGGTCGCCGCATCGGTCGCCGCATCGGTCGCCGCATCGGTCACCGCACCGGTCACCGCATCGGTCACCGCATCGGTCACCGCACCGGTCGCCGCATAGGTCGCCGCACGGGTCGCCGCATCGGTCGCCGCATCGGTCGCCGCATCGGTCGCCGCACGGGTCGCCGCATCGGTCGCCGCACGGGTCGCCGCATCGGTCACCGCATCGGTCACCGCATCGGTCGCCGCATAGGTCGCCGCACGGGTCGCCGCAGGCCTGAAATCCGGATTTTTGCTACGGTACCAGATCGACGCCGCGAAGCCCGCCGCAAATGACAGCACGAACGGCGACGGCACGAAAACGATATGCTTCGGCGGCGGCAGTTTGGCCGCAGCGTACATGCCGTTCACAGCCGCAATGCAGGCCTGCCGATCATCTTCGGTCATCGCGGCTGTCGACATGGCGTTCGCGATCCAGCGGTCACGCCACTCCGGGAGGCGCGCTTCGTGCTCCGGATGCTCCACGAGTCTGTATATTTTCTTCGGCACGGACGCCCTCCTCTTCGTTGAATTTTCGATTATCATGCGGTCACCGCCTCCTTCGCCGCGGCCCGCGCCAAATTCAGGATAGCCATGGCGTTTTCGTCACCACCCTGCTTGTCGGGGTGGGCGTCTTTCGCGCGATCGCGATAGGCAACGTCGATCGCGGCCGGAGTCACCAGCTCGCCGGGTTTGAAACCAAGCACCGCGCGCCAGTCGACCGCATCAGGAGACGGCAGCGCGAGGAAGCCCTTGAAGGTCTGCCGCACGATATGGAGCCCGCCGTGCCGCACCTCGGTACGACGCGCTTCAAGGATGTGGTGGATGGCCTGCAAATTGTCTTCGGGCTTCGGATAGCGATCGACGGCGATGCAGCGCTGGGAATCGTCCCATGTAAACCAGAGCGAGACGCCGGGATCTGCGGGGCGCTCCATGCCGAGCGACACGTTCGACGATATGATGACGTCGGTCACCTGCTTGCCGCTGTCGCGGCCAAAGGCGATGATCGACGTGCGCACGTTTTTCAGCGCGCTGGCGAGGGTCGAGCGAAAGGTCGACGCCTGATGGCGCTGCGTGCGCGGCATTCCGTCCGGCCATTGCAGGGGAAACGCTTGGGTCATTCGGCGGTGCTTTCAAGAAAGGCCGCCGCCCCTCCGATGGGCAAAGAGGCGGCGGCAGGATCTCCCGGCTGCGGGGGCGCAAGGAACCCGGGAGTATTGGTTTCCGCCGCGCCCGACGGCCGGTGGCGGCCCTCGGCGATGCGGGCGCGGACGATGGCCTGCGCGGTGAAGAAAACGCCGTCGACCGGCTCGCCGACCGCTTCGAGCACGTCATGCTCGAGCAGCGGCACGATGGCCGCGGCGTCCGCGATCGCCCGCGGCGTAAGCTCGATGCCCGCGCGGTTGAGCAGGTCGATCGCGTAGAGGCGGTTGGCGGCGCTCATGGCTCGATCACCGCAAGGCCCGCACTGTCGAAGGTGTGGCCGCGCTCGACGACGACGCTCGCGCCGCTGCCGCAGCGCAGGCGCCAGCCGTGAGGGTGCTGCTCGACTGCCATGATGGTTTCTCCGGTCAGGTGCGAAAGATCGAAGGCCACCTCGCCCCGCTCGTGCTCGGCGGATGCGACGCAGGCCGCCCAGGTGCGCGCGCTGATCGCGAGGGTGTCGGTTCCAATCACTGCACAGCCCCCTGCCCGCGCCGCGCCAGCTCGGCCCGCAGGTCAGCGGTGGGCACGACGGTCAGTAACGGCGCGTCGGCGAGAGCGAGGCCGCGCAGCGACCCGGGCTTGCGGGTCAGCGCGCCCTGCCGCACCAGCGACGTGACGACGCGGTGCGCGGTGCTGCGGCTGGCCCAGCCCATCCCGGCACAAAGCTCCGACAGGGTCGGCGCGGTCTGCGTCGCAACGATGCGGGCGCGGATGAAGTCGAGGGCGCGGATCTCGGCGAGCGTCATGACGCATCCCCTGCGCCGTGCTCGCGCCAATGCTCCTCGCGCCAGCATTCGCGGCACATGGACGGGTTGCACGGCAGGCTGCTGCCATTTGGCTTGGGGAACAGGTGCATGCGCTGCTCGAACGGGCCGCGCAGCCGGTCGCGATAATCGATCAGGATCTTCGCCGGGATCGGCGAAACATAGCGACCGCGCTCAAAATGATAGGTGCCCCGACCGCCAAGAGGGGCGGTAGCGGTCGGGGCATCCGGCACGGGGGGGTGCACCGGATCTGGGGAAAGGTTGAATGTCACCGCGCGCTCTCCAGTCTTGCGACTGTGCGATCGAAAAGCGCCATGACGTCCGCGTGCCCGCAGGAATCGTTGAACACGGGGACGTACTGCGCGCCTTTGGGCAAATCTTTCTGGAGCTCTCCCTCCAGGGATATTCGACACGACGGTGCCACAGCCTCCAGCGCACCGATAATGCAGAAGCATCGGGCATCGACGCTGCGGGGAGAAACGGGTTCGCCAAATTGATCGCGCGCCATCACGGCTTGGGTCCACCGGTTCGGCTCGTCGATCAGCTGTTGCGCGCCGCGCAACAGTGCAATCGCGTTGGCGTTGAGATTGGTCGCCGAGCCGCTCACCGGACCACCGCCACGATAGCGGGAACGATTATCGTCAGAGCTGCGAATGCCACGGCAATGCGCGCGAACACCGTGTCGATGACGGTTTCAGCGGTGTCGGGATGTTCGTGGGCGGGGATCATCAGGGGCTCCGTCTTGGTGACGGACCCGGATATGTAGGACCATTCCTACGCTGTCAAATGAAAAGTGGGATAGTTCCTACTTTTCGCGTCGCGGCTATTGCGCCCAATCGTCTTCGGGCGCGTCGTCCGGCCACCAATCGGGCTCGGACCCGTTCTTTTCCGGAGGTGGCGGCAGCACCGGCTCTTCGTCGCCAAAGGCGATCCGGATGAAGGCCCCTCGCCCGCCCTTCCCCTGAAAAATAGCCGTCACGTCGCCATTTTTCATATGTTTCCCGACATAGGGCGCCCGCTGCGCTGGAATGTATCCCATCTGCACGCCCTCGATCGAATATACCGCCACCGCGTTTTCATCGGCTGGGTTCTGGGGCTCGGCCCGCAGCTCGACGGGATCGCCAGGCGCAAGCAGATCGACCGCAAAGCGGCGCGTCACGCCGCGCTTGTTGGGATAGTCGACGCCGACGATCGGCAAGGTGATCTGAGCTGGCATCAGGCAGCGCGGGAATGAATCGCCCGAAGGATTGCGGCCACAGCGAGACAGAAGATGCCGGCGGCGATTGCAGCGATGCCGCAAGCCACGACAACGCCCTTCCGAAAAAGCAGGTCGAGGTTGACGACCTCGGTCGGCCCGCCAAACATCGTCGGGCTGTATGCAGCGACCGACGTGTCGAGCAAAAGCCCCACTACCAGCCCGATCACCCCCGCAGCTGCCAGCACCCACCCCGCGACGAGCCAACCTCCGCCGGCAACGCCTGGTGCTGTAACTCCGGCTTGTCCGGTCTGCTCAAGCGGCTGGGCAGGCTGATGCATCCCGGCGAGTTCCTGCGACTTCTTGGCGTCCTGGATCAGGTAAAATATGAAGCCGCCGAGCGCCCCTAGCCCCAGAACGATGAACCAAATCAGGTCGCTCATTCACGCCCCCTATAGGTCACGCATCAATCGAAGGACGCGGCCGAAGATCCGAACATCCTCTTCGTCGACGATGTCGTCTGGTACCGCAGGGTTATCCGAAAGCACAATGATCTTTCGGTTGTCGCCGATGCGCAGGCGCTTGATCGCTCCGCCGCCGCGAATCGAGCAGGCCCAGATCTTGTCCTGCAGCTTCAGCATCGTCTGCGTCGTGTCGAACCACACCGCATCGGACGGCATCAGCGTTGGAAACATGCTGTCGCCGATGCCGGTCGCAATGCGCAGCCGGTGCGGCGCCGTGCGGGTAAACGACCGGATGAAATCGACGTCGAACTGATAGGTGGTTTCTTCGATATACTCGTCGATGTTGGTGCCCGCACCCATGGAGAGCGTCAAATCGAGCACCACGACATCGGCCGTGTTCGTCGTCGCAGGAACCGCGGCGCTGGGCTCGCTGCCAGGCTCGACCGGCACCACCTCTTCTCCGGCGACCGCGCGCTGGAGCAAATCAAACGGCTGGCCGAGCGCCTTGGCGATCGCGTGCAGCGTCGTCGTGTTCGGATTTTTGCTCTTCCCGCGATCAATATCGTAGAGCACCTTTCCGGTGGTGCCGGCGGCCCTCTGGATTTCCTTGTCATAGTGATCGCGGGCTTTTCCGCCCAGTTCGACCGCTTTGCGGATGAATCGTTGCAATGCGCTATCCATGTGGGACGCTTCCCACAACACCGACGCGCGCGCCATGCTAGGACGTGTCCTACTTTTTCTAGTTGACGGTAGGATCATTCCTACGCTAGTTGCCTCAAGCATGACGCAATCCCCTCCCGAAGCGGACGCCGACCCGCCCCACGCCGACCTGATCAAAGCGATCGAAGACTTTGTCAGTGATGCCGACATGTCTGAGATCACATTCGGCCGGAAGGCGATGGGCGACCCTCATTTCGTGCGCGACCTCAAGAACGGTCGCCGCATCTGGCCGACCACCGAGGCCAAGGCGCGCGGCTTCATTACCGAGTTCGTCGCGTCGTGCGGGGTCTGCGACCGACGCTCCGAGGATCCGGAATGCGCCAGCTGCATCCGCAGCGACTGCGGCCTGCGCCAGCGCGAGGCGGCGTAACATGTTCTTCATCTCGAATTCTCCTGTTCAACACCGCATCAATGCGTCAACTGCGAGGGCTAACCCATGGAAATAGCAGGGCAGTTTTCCGCTCCGGCTGTAAAAATGCTGATCGGCGACACGCTGCGCATGTACGTCGGCGGGTACGGCAAGCGCTTCACCTGGCCGGAGCTGGCCGCTGCGACGTGCGATGATCCCGGCGCGCTCCAAACATGGGAGCGCCGCCTGCGCAGCTATGTCGAGGCCGACGGGTCGGCGATGCCGCTCGACGTCTTCCTGCGCGTGTTCACCGCCCTGCCCCCGCAAGCTTTCCAGCGCGTCGCGACCCGCATGGGGTTCAGCGTGGCGCCGATGGAGGTCGACGAGGCCGCATCGGTGCGCCGCGCCGGGGCTGCCGCCGCCCGAATCGCCGCGGTCGTCGCTGACGCCAACGAAGACGGCCACGTCAGCCACACCGAGCTGGGCGGCATTGTCGACGTGATCCTTACCGAAATGTCCAGCATCCATTCCGTCGTGGGGGCCGGAACAACGCCCCGATAGCGGCGCCAATCCCCAATCATTCAGCCCCGCGGGGCAGCCTAAGGAGCGAAAGCTATGAGCGAAGCCACGGTTTCGGACGAACAACTGCGCCTTTTTGTCGAGCGCGTGGAGCGCCTCGAAGAGGAGAAGAAGGGCATCAGCGACGACATCCGCGACACATTCAACGAAATGAAGTCGCAGGGATATGATCCCAAGATCGTCAAAAAGCTGCTGAAGCTGCGCAAGATGGCGCCGCATGACCGGGCCGAGATTGAGGCGGTGCTGTCGGTCTATTGCGATGCCGTCGGGCTGCAGCTCGATCTTCCGCTCGCCTTGGCGGCTTGATCATGACCGCCGAGAACTACCGCAGCTTCCTTGAAGCCAAGATGCCCGCCGCTCCGCTCGCCGGCCTGCCCTGCACCCTCGACGAGATCCCGACGCATCTGCGCGACGGCCGGCCGCTGAAGGATCACCAGCGCCATATCGTGCGCTGGGCGGTCGAGGGGGGGCGCCGTGCCATGTTCGAGGCGTTCGGCCTGGGCAAATCGATCCAGCAGCTGCTGATCGCCAATATCATCCTCGACAAGCTCGAGGCAGACCCCGGCCGGGTACCGGGCGCGCCAAACATGGGCCTGATCGTCTGCCCGCTCGGCGTGCGCCGCGAATTCATGGCCGACGCAGCCAAGCTGGGCATCACCGTCCATTTCGTGCGCAGCGACGCCGAGATCGACGCCAAGGCCGATTACTGCGCCATCCACCTGACCAATTACGAGAGCGTCCGCGAGGGCAAGGTCGACGTCAGCCGGTTCAACGTCGCTTGCCTCGATGAAGCCAGCGTGCTGCGCAGTTATGGCAGCAAGACGTTTCAGGAGTTTCTGCCCCTGTTCGAGGCAGTGCCCTATCGCTTCGTCGCAACTGCCACCCCCTCACCGAACCGGTACAAGGAACTGATCCACTACGCCGGCTTCCTCGGCGTCATGGACACCGGCCAGGCGCTGACTCGCTTTTTCCAGCGCAACCCGGAGCAGGCCAACGACCTGAAGCTGTACCCGCACAAGGAGGAGGAATTCTGGCTGTGGCTCAACAGCTGGGCCGTCTTCCTGCAGCGGCCGTCGGATCTGGGTTTCAGCGACGAGGGCTATGACCTGCCGCCGATCGAGGTTCGCTGGCACTGCGTCGAGACCGACATCAGCGACGCAGGCGCCGAAAGCAATGGGCAAGGCCGCCTGATCCGCGACAATGCGGTCGGCATAGTCGAGGCCAGCCGGGAGAAGCGGCGCACCCTTGACGCCCGCATCGCCAAGGTCGCTGACATCATGGCGGCCGATCCTGATGACCACTTCCTGATCTGGCACGATCTCGAAGACGAGCGCCGCGCCATTGAAGCGCTCGACATTCCCGGCCGGGACCGCATCGCCGCCGTGTTCGGATCGCAGGATCTGGACGCGCGCGAAACCATCGTCGGCGATTTCAGCGACGGCCGGATCAAGGATCTGGCGGCGAAGCCGGTGATGCTCGGCTCCGGCACCAACCTGCAACGCCACTGCCACCGCGAAATCTTCGCGGGCATCGGGCACAAGTTCAACGACTTCATTCAGGCGATCTTCCGCGTGCAGCGCTTCGGCCAGACCGAGCCGGTGATCATCGACGCGATCTATGCCGAAACCGAAGAGGAGGTCCGCCGCGTCCTGCTCGAAAAGTGGGCGCTGCACGAAGAGCTGACCGCCAAGATGAGCGCGATCATCCGCAAATACGGCCTCAACCACGCCGCCGCGGCCGACATTGCCAGTCGCAGCATCGGTTGCGAGCGGGCCGAGCAGAGCGGCCAGGGCTGGATGCTGGCGCATAACGACTGCGTCGAAGAGGCCCGTATCCTCGAAAGCGACAGCCTCGACCTGATCGTGACGTCGATCCCCTTCAGCAACCACTACGAATATACGCCGAGCTATAACGATTTCGGCCACACCGACGACGACGCGCATTTCTTCGCGCAGATGGATTACCTCACACCCGAGCTTTACCGCGCGCTCAAACCCGGTCGCCTCGCCTGCATCCATGTGAAGGACCGGATCCTGTTCGGCGCGGTCACCGGCGAGGGTGTGCCGACGGTCAACCCCTTCCATGCCAAGACGCTGTTCCATTATCAGCAGCACGGTTTCCAGTTCATGGGGATGATCACCGTCATCACCGACGTCGTGCGGGAGAATAACCAGACTTACCGCCTCAGCTACTCGGAGATGTTGAAGGACGGCACCAAGATGGGCGCCGGGAGCCCCGAGTACATCCTGCTGATGCGCAAGCCCCAGAGCGACCGCAGCCGCGGCTATGCCGACACACCCGTTGCGAAGAGCGCGACGGATTACAGCCTGGCGCAGTGGCAGATCGACGCGCACGCCTTCTGGCGATCGTCGGGGGACCGGATGCTCAACCCTGCCGAGCTGGGCGAAGTCGCGCCCCGCTTCGCGGAAATGGGCGTCGGGCCGCTGGTCAAGACGTTCACCACCGAGAGCCGCGACCTGATCTATGACGCCTCCGCGCATGTCGCCATCGGCGAGACGATCGAGGCACGGGCCCAGAATGACGGCCGCGGCCACTTGCCGCGCACCTTCATGTCGCTTGCCCCTGGGAGCCATCACCCCGATGTGTGGGACGATGTCGCGCGCATGCGGACGCTGAACGCCGACCAAGTGCAGAAGGGCCGCGAGAAGCACGTCTGCCCGCTCCAGTTCGATATCGTTGACCGACTGATCGAGCGGTTCAGCATGAAGGGCGACCTTGTCTATGATCCCTTCTGCGGGCTTGGCACCGTTCCGATGCGCGCGATCATGAAAGGGCGGCGCGGCCGGGGCAGTGAACTTAACCCGGACTATTTCCGGCACAGCTGCATTTATCTGGGTGAAGCCGAGCGCGAGATCGCGGTGCCCTCGCTCTTCGACCTGCTCGAGCTGGAGAAGGCAGCATGACCAAGAATCGATTGAAGGATCTCAACGACCACCTGTTCGCCCAGATCGAGCGGTTGTCAGACGAGGAGCTGACGCCGGAACAGATCGAGGCGGAGGTAAAGCGCACCGACGCGATCGTCGCGGTGTCCGACCAGATCCTCGGCAATGCCAATTTCCACCTCAAAGCCGCAACGCTGATCGCCAACCACGGCGACCGATTCAAAAAGTCGCTGCCCATGATCGAGGCGCCCGCGGAATGAAGGGCCGCGCGATATCCTACAGTGCCGACGAGATGGCGTGGCTCGAAGCGAACAGGACGTTGGTCATTTCCGACTATCACCGCGCGTTCGTCGACGCCTTCGGCCGGACAGACGTCGCGCTGGTCAATCTCCACTCCCTGCGGAAGCGCAAAGGCTGGAAGGTTGGCCGCGCACCGGGCCGGTACGTCGGCCGCCTGCGCAAATACACCGCCGCAGAGATGGCGTGGCTCGAGGAAAATCGTGCACTACCCATAGCCGATTACCACCGCAGGTTCTGCGAAGCCTTCGATCGCACCGACGTCACGGCTGGCGCGCTGCATGGCCTGCGGAAGCGCCACAAGTTCCGCACCGGCCGCACCGGTCAGTTCGAACAGGGCCACGTGTCGCCGAACAAAGGCAGGCCGTGCCCCGAGGGCGTCAGTGGTCGCCACCCGAATGCGCGCCGCACACAGTTCAAAAAGGGTCAGGCCGCGCCGAACGCCCACGATATTGGCGACGAGCGCGTTCGCTCCGATGGCTATGTCGAAATCATGGTTGCGGAGCGTAACCCCTATACCGGCGCGCCGCGACGATATGTCTTCAAGCATCGCGTGCTCTGGGAACAGGCCAACGGCCCACTGCCCAGCGGGATGGTGCTGAAATGCCTCTCCGATAACAAAGAGAACTGCGACCCGGCGAACTGGGAAGCCGTTGAGCGCGGGCTGCTACCGATCCTCAACGGTCGCCGCACTCCTCGCCGCCTTGCATTCGAAGACGCCGCAGACGAGTTGAAACCGCTCGTGCTCGCCCAGGCGAAGCTGCGGCATCAAGCGGGCAAAGCGCGGCGGAGATTGTCAGCGTGACGCCCACAACCTGCACCGCCCCCGGCTGCGCCCAGCCCCTCGACCGCCGCGGCCGGAACGTCAGCGGCCTATGCCGCCGCCACGCCCGCGATCTCGGGAACGCGCCCGAAGCGCTGGCCAAGCGCGCCGCGAGCATGCGCGCCTACACCGCTCGCACGCATCTCGCATGGTGCCCCGCCGAGCATCACGACGGCTATTTTCACCTGACCCGCGTCAAGCGCCTTCCCGCCGCCGAGGCGCGCGCCATCACAGAACGCGAGATCGCGGCTGGCGCCGGGCGGAAAGTCGCGACGGGCGTGCCGCCCCAGTTTCAACGCAGCCGGGAGATATCGCTATGAACCTGCGCGCCCTGTTCCGCCGCCGCGAGCCGGTATTCACGATCCAGCCTATCGGCCACGGTCGCTTTGCGCTCGTGACGTCCGACGCCGTGCCTGACGGTGTTGCGCAGGGCTTGGCCGCTGCATGGAGCGCGTCGGCGCCCGTCACCTGCGCCGAAGCCGGCCGGAGCGGAAATATCGTGCGCCACGACCGCGAGCGCGCCAAGATCCGCGCCGCCACCATTGCGCTGGCCGAGAAGATCGGGCGCCCGGACCTGGCAGACCCGCTGCGGTGACCGTCATCGCCACCGCCTTGAAGCACATGCTCGCGGCCGGGATGTCGGCAGAGGCGATCGTCGACGCGGTCGCCGAGATGGAAGCCGCTTTGCCCTTGGCGCAGCCTGTAGAGCCGCGGCGCTCGAAGGGAGCGGAGCGGCAGGCACGTTACCGCGAGCGTCACAAATCGTCACAAACGGTAACGGGTGACGCTGATAACGTCACATGTGACGAAAAGCGTAACGGGACGCCCCTTCCCCTTTCCCCCAAAGATAATAACTCAAACCCCCATACCCCTACCCGGGTTAATTCTCCCCGCGCGAAGGCCGAGGCCCATGTTGCGGCGTGGTGGGGCTGGCGGGTCAAGCACCCGTTCCCTCGACCGCATTGGGCCACCGACGAGCTATGGGCCGATTTCCTGACGAACCGGAAGCGCAAGGATCTGCCGAGCACGAAGGCGGCCCATGACAAGCTGCTGCGCGACGTCGCCGCACTGGCCGCCCGCTCCGGCTGGCCACCGGGCGAGATCTTCCGGGCATGCGTCGAAAAGAATTGGGGCGCGATTTACGAAACCGACGAAATGAAGGCGGCGATCAATGCGAATGGGAACGGTGGCAATCAGCGAAGCACTCAGCGGCGATCTGCTGGCGGGCGTGACAATCGGGACGGACTTGCCAGAGCGCTCGACGAGCAGATCGAGCGCGCTCGCGGCGGTGCGCCTGGACGATCAGGCGCTGGCGAAGGTCGAGGAGATAGCCAACGCGCCCTTGCCGCCCCTGCTGCCCTGCCCTGATGGCGACTTCGTCGAGCTGATCCGCGCGCTGACCACTCTTCCTCGGCGATCCGATGATGACGTGACCGGAAAGCTGCGGGTCAGCATCTATCACCGGAAGCTCGGCGGCTATTCGAAAGAGGCGTTGCAGTTCATGGTGTCGACCGTGCTCGACGAGCTCGATTGGTTTCCGACCATCGCGCAGTGCAAAGCGATCCTCGAACGATGGAAGCGGGATGACGGCGCGGTGCAGCGCCGGGCCTCTGCCGCGAACTTGGCGCGGGCCGAGCGGCGCGCGCGCTTTGACGACATCATGCGGACGCTCGAGCAGCGCGAATTCGATCAGGCCGCTATCGATGCCCTGACGGCGAATATCCGTTCGATCGCTGCGGAACGCGGCTTTTTGCGGCTTCACGATGATGGCGTCTATCGGGCGCGTCCCGTTCCATGTGGAACAAAAGGTGATTCCGAGAACATGGCGCAGGTGGTATGAGGTCGGGCATGGGCACGAACAGCGATCTTTGGTGCATCCTGCGCGTGGGCAGCCAGCGGACGATCGCGCTGGCCGAAAGCTTGGCAAAGTCGGGCTTCCATGTGTGGACGCCGGTCGCCACAGTGAAGCGCCGCCGGCCTCGGTCAAAGCTGCACCGCGAGATCACCGTGCCGATCATGCCTTCATATGTCTTTGCCCGTGCTGATCAGCTGCCGGCGCTATTCTCCGAGGCATCGAACCCGGCAACGGATCATCCCAATTTCACAATCGCGCGCTGGGCGGGCAAGATCCCAACCATATCCGATCGGCAGCTCGATGCGCTGCGCGTCGAGGAGCGGCGCGCCATTCCACCCAAGAAGGCTCGGCAGTACGAGAAGGGCGATCCTGTGCGCGTGCTCGATGGCGCGTGGGCTGGCCTGCCTGGCATCGTGAAGACAGGCCGCGGGCGTTACGTATGGGTCGATATCCCGGGCTTCTCGCAGCCGATCCGGTTCACCAGCATGCTGCTGATGGAGGAAGCGCAGGCGCAATCCGTTGGTATCGCTGCATGACTCTTGCGTGCGCGAATCGGTCATGTCATATGGGTAGCCTAGCGGGGGAGGTCGCGACCCCTTCCCTGCGTCGCTGCCAGAGCAGCTCGCGAGATCATTGGACACGCCGCATCGGCGCCCTCGCACCACACGCAGGAAGCTCTGCTTTCGTCGGGGTGCAACGCAATTCAGCATATCATGGGTGAGCGCGTTCGGGGCCGAGCAGGCCAGAAGATGCGAGCCCGTCGCCTCGCCCGCACCGACGGGCTTTGCGAACACTGCCTCGATCGTGACATCGTTCGCCTCGCCACCAAGGTCGACCACATCAAGCCGCTCGCCCTCGACGGCGAGGATGTCGACAGCAACACCCGCAACCTATGCGACGAGTGCCACGCCGAGGTGACCGCGGAGCAATTCAACCATGCCGCACCGATCAAAGCGCGCGGCGTCGGTCGTGATGGCAGGCCGACCAGCCCCGACCATCCATGGAACCGCGGCTGAGCATGGATGATCAGGACTACGCCGAGTTCCTGTTCGGTCTACCGGGCGTCGAGTATAGAGGCCTTTTGAGTGGCGCTTCCACGCGGCCTTTGCCGCCCGGATCCATGACGAGGCAGCGGCGACGCGCTGCCGCACGGGCAGCGGCGAAGGCCACCCCCCCGGTCGAAAGTCTGAACGGCCGCGCCAGCGGACACCCATCGGCCCATGCATGCGCACTGAGAGCAGTTTTTGAGGGGGGAGGGTTTCCGCCGCCCCCGCTGGAGATCCACAAATGGCCGACTTGGTTGAAATCCAAGGCGGCGAAGGAGTTCCGCCCGAACCCAATTGGCGAAAGACCTTCGGGCGTGCGGCTGATCGCGAAGCCGCTGCCGCTTATTGGCGCAGCATCATTTCCGAGATGCGCGCTGCCGAGAAGCTTGCCGTCGCGAATTCCCACGCCATCGTTCGGCTTGTCGTCGCATATGTCACATACGACATCAGCGCGCGGGAGGTGCTTAAGTCCGGGCCGGTGATCCTGGCGAAGAAAACGAAGGTGCCGACATACAATCCGTGGTGGACCACGATGTCGAACGCCGCCAGCCAGGCGCAGGCGATCGAGAAGGAACTTTGCATCAGCCCGCGCGAGCGAGGCAATGGTGCGAAGATCGAGAAGAAATCAACGCGGCGCACCGGCGCCGACAACTATCTGAAAAAGCGCGGTGGCTAACCGATTCCTGTCGGACCCGGATCCGACGACCGCCTGGGCGAAGGCCGCGGTGGATGGCAAATTGTTCACCGTCGGCGAGCTCGTGCGGCACGCGGCCGAGCGGCATCTACGCGATCTGAAGGACGGCGAGCGGCGTGGGATTTTTTGGCGTCCGGAATCGGCGGCGCATTTCCTGAATTTCCTGCCCGCGGTGTTTCAGGTGACCGACGGCCCCGCCGCCGGCGAGCCGTTTTATCCGCTGGAGTGGCACACGTTCGTTGGCGGAAGCCTATTCGGCTGGCGCACCGCCAACAATCGCTGGCGCTTCCGCTCTGGCTGGCTGGAAACCGGCAAGGGGCAAGCGAAATCGCCGCTCATGGGCGCGATCGGCGTCTATATCATGGGCTGGTCGGATATCCCGCGCGCGCAATGCTATGCGATCGGGGAAGACAAGGCGACGGCGAACGTCCTGTTCCGTGACGCGGCGGCCATGTGCCGCGCCGACGTACCGGGCATGGACGAAGGCGAAAGCCTCGAAGGCCTGGGCGAAGTCATCATCCGCGGCGAGCTGGAAAACGCGTGGAAGATCGAGCACCCGGACAGCGGTTCGTTCTTCATGCCGATCGCCAGCGGAGAATCGCAGTCCGGTCCGCGCCCCTCCTATGTGGCGGGCGACGAGATCCACGAATTCAAATCGGAGTCGTCGCTGCTGACGTGGAAAGCCGCGATCGACAAGGTCGCCGGCAACGCCATGATGCTCCTCGGCACGAACACGCCGGCGAAGACGCAGCATGTCGGCAATTCCTATTCGGAGATGTACCAGTCGATCGCCAAGGGCGAGGCGCGCGACGACACGGCCTTCGCTTTTGTGGCGCGGATCGACCGCGCCGACCGCGAAACCGTCTTTGAGAACGAAAAGTGCTGGCAGAAATCCCTGCCCGCCCTCGGCGAAACCTTCCCGATCGAGAATATCCGGGAGACCGTGAACTCCGCGAAGCTGCGGCCGTCGACGAAATCGAGCGTGAAGCGGCTCTATTTCGGCATCGACACCGCATCCGCCGACTTCTGGATCAACGAAGACAAGTGGTCAGCGGTGCAGGGCGCGGTCGACAGTCGCGCCATGAAGGGCCGCAAATGCTGGGTTTCGCTCGATCTTTCGCAGAAGAATGACCTTACCGCGGCGTCGGCCGCTTGGGATCTCGCCGACGAGCTGCTCGCGGTCAAAACTTGGTATTGGACCGCGCGCGAAGGGCTCGAGGATCGGGCCGACACTGACAAGGCGCCATATCTGGACTGGGTCGAAGACGGTTACCTGACCGCCACGCCGGGACCGACGATCGATTACACCTATGTCGCGCAGTGGCTGCTCGAATTCTGTTCCGACCAGGAAGTCGAGGCGCTGCTGGTCGACGCCGCCTTCCTGACAGCGTTCACGGACGCGTGCGACCAGGTCGGGCTGCAATACTGGATCTACGACGGCCCGGGAAAGCCGGACGGCCGCGGGCTCAAGATCATCAAGCACGCGCAGGGGCAGCGCATCGTGTTCGAAGACAAGCAATTGTGCATGCCGCATTCGATCACGCGCATCGAAGACCGGATCCTCGAAGAGCGCATCGTGATCGACGCGTCACCCGTGACATACAGCTGCGCGGCGAACGCTGTTGTCGAGGCCGACGGGCTCGGGAACCGCATGTTCAACAAGAAACGGTCGCGCGGTCGCATCGACGGCATGGTTACGGCCACGATGGCGGTCGGCGGCGCTACTGCCAACGAAAAGCCGAAAAAGAAGTCGGTCTATGCGTCGCGCGGCGTGATCCGGCTCTGAGGGAGGGCGCATGAGCATTTTCGTCCGCCTTCTCGAAGCGATAGGCATCGCCTCGGCGTCCGCACCGCCAATCGCTTCCCGTCCGGCGCCGGTCGGCCCGATCATGGCCTATAACGCCCTCGATCTAAGCGACCCGGGCTTGCTCGAAATGATGCGCGACGGGCGAATTGGCGTTTCTGGACTGTCGGTAAATGAGCGCCAGGCGCTCCGAAACAGCACCTTTTTTCGCGCCATGAATCTCATTGCCGGTTCGATCGGGAAGCTTCCGATCCATCTAATGCGCCGCAACGGGAAGCTCACCGAAAAGGCATCGGAACACCCGCTTTTCAACGTCTTGCACCGAAAGCCTAACGATTATCAGACCGCCAGCCGGTTCAAAAGTTATATGCAGCTGGCGGCGCTGCTCGATGGCTCAGCCTACGCGCTCAAGATCAAGTCTCGGGGCGCGGTGCGCCAGCTCATCCCCCTCGCCCGCCGTTCAGTTAAGCCGCAGCTGTCCGACGACTTTGTTCTGACGTTTCGATATACCCGTCCGAACGGCACCGTCGTCACCTTGCAGGCCGACGATGTGTTTCACTTCAGCACGCCGCTGTCGCTTGATGGCCTGAATGGGGTGTCGCTCCTCGATGTCGCCGCCGACACGCTCGGCCTGACCATCAAGGCGCAGCAAGCGGCCGCTCGTCTGCTCACGAAGGGGACTATGGCGCGCGGTGCGCTTCAAACCGAGGCGACGCTCGGCGAAGAGGCGATCGCGCATCTGAAGCAAAGCCTCGCCGAAGGTTATGCCGGTGCCAATGCCGAACACGACTGGCTGATCCTCGAGGAGGGCCTGAAAGCGAATGCGTTTGGCTACAACGCCAAGGATTCGCAGCTGATTGAGCTGATGAAGAGGGAGGCCGAGGAAGTTTCGCGCTTCACCGGCGCGCCGCGGCCGCTGCTCATGTTCGACGAAACCAGCTGGGGCAGCGGCGTGCGTGAGCTTGGCCTGTTTCTGGTCACCTATTGCCTGATGGATTGGTTCGTCATCTGGGAAGAGGCCATTTGGATGTGGCTGCTGACCCCTGAAGAGCAAAAAACCTTTTACGCCAAGTTCAATGAGGGCGCGCTGCTGCGCGGTTCGCTCAAAGATCAGGCGGATTTCTTCAAGGCAGCGCTCGGCCCGAATGGCGCCTGGCTCGAGCCGAACGAAGTCCGCGAAAGTTTCGACCGCAATCCGATCGAGGGTGGCGAAGGCCTGCCCCGCTCCGGCACCACCGCCGCGGCGATCGCGCAGGCCGACAAGCCTGATGACAAGGAAGGCTCCGAAAATGGTGCGTAAACCCGACATTCGCGTGAACGCTATGGCTCGTCCTGCGGCGCTGCCCCTGCCCGCTGAAAACCGCGTTTCTGCGTTCACGAAAGGCGACGTACTGGATCGCTGGAGCGATGAAGCCGCAGGCGTGCGCGCGCTCGCCACCGGCGACAATGTAATCACGATGTTCGACATCATCGGCGAGGATTTCTGGTCAGGCGGTGGCATCACGGCGAAAAAGGTTGCGGCGCAGCTGCGCGCGATCGGTGACCGCGAAGTCGAGGTGCAGATCAATTCGCCCGGCGGCGACATGTTCGAGGGCATCGCGATTTACAATGTCCTGCGCGAGCATTCCCAGACAGTGACGGTTAAGATCATGGGCATGGCAGCGTCGGCGGCATCGATTATTGCGATGGCTGGCGACCGCATCGAGATCGGGACCGCGTCCTTCATCATGATACACAATTGCTGGGTCGTGGCGATCGGCAACCGCCATGACATGGCCGAAACGGCGGAATGGCTGGAGCCGTTCGATAGCGCCATGACGGACGTTTACGCAGCTCGGACCGGTCAGGACGCCAAGGCGATCGCCCGGTGGATGGATGCCGAAACTTACATGTCGGGCAGTACGGCCGTCGATCGCGGGTTCGCCGACGCCTTGCTCGCCGCCGACGAGGTCACGGTCGACGAGGATGCAAAGGCATCTGACAAGCAGGTCAATGAGGTGCGAGCCATGGAACTCGCGCTTGTCCATGCGGGCCATTCGCGCACCGAGGCGCGCGCCCGCATCAATAAGATCAAAGGCACGCCAGGCGCTGCCGATGACGACACCACGCCGGGCGCTGGTGACACCGAACTGGCGGGCCTGATGGCCGGCCTTCTCAACACCATCCAAGCCTAAGGAATCCAGAATGAACATGCTCAAGCCTGCCGCGTTCGCCGCGGCAACCGCCCTCGTGCGCCCGCGCGCTGTTGTCAGCGTTCGCGCCGACGCCAGCGACCCTAAGGCGCTGATCGCACAGCTCAACGCTGCCTTTGAAGAATTCAAGAAGACCCACGAGACGCAGGTCTCGGCCAAGGTCGACGACGTGCTGTTCAACGAAAAGCTGACCGCGCTCAATGCGACGATGTCGACGCTCGAAGCTTCGCTCGACGAACAGGCCAAGCTGATCGCCGCGGCCCGCCTCGGCGGCAACACCCCCGGCGATATGGATCCGACGAACCCGGAATATGTGGCCGATTTCAAGGCTCACATGCGCCGCGGCGACGTTTCGGCCGCCATGTCGGTCGGCACCGCCGCTGAGGGCGGCTATCTTGCACCGGTCGAGTGGGATCGAACGATCACCAACAAGCTCAAGCAGCGCTCGCCGATCCGCGAGAATGCACAGGTGATCACGATCAGCGGGAACGGCTTCAGCCGGGTCTATAACGATGGCGTAATCGGATCCGGCTGGGTCGGGGAAACCGCGGCGCGACCGGCGACCAGCACGCCGGGGCTGACTTCGCTCGCCTTCGAAACGGGCGAGCTGTACGCGAACCCGGCGATCACGCAGATCGCGCTCGACGACGTCGCGATCGATCTTGAGGAATGGCTCGCCAACGAAGTCGAAGGCGAATTCGCCATTCAGGAAAACGTGGCGTTTCTCAGCGGCAACGGAACCAACAAGCCGCACGGGATCCTGACCTATGTGACCGGCGCTGCAAACGCCGCGAAGCATCCGTTCGGCGCAATCATCGGCACCACCGTTGCCGGCGCCGCCGCGGTGACGACGGACGAAATTGTCGACCTAGTCTATTCGATCCCGAGCGAGCGCGTGGCGAACGCCAAGTTCTACCTCAATCGCACCAGCCTCGGTAAGGTTCGCAAGCTCAAGGATGGCCAGGGCAACTATATCTGGCAGCCGACCTATGTCGCCGGTCAGCCGTCGACGCTGCAGGGTTACCCTGTCGTCGAGGTTCCGGGCATGCCGAACATGACGACCGGTCTCGTGTCGATCCTGTTCGGCGACATGGCCGCAAGCTACCTGGTGATCGATCGCGTGGGCATCCGCGTGCTGCGCGACCCCTTCACCAACAAGCCCTTCGTGCACTTCTACACCACGAAGCGCGTCGGCGGCGGCGTCCAGAACCCCGAATATATGCGCTTCATCAAGCAGGCGTGATCAACCACGGCCCGGGCAACACGCCTGGGCCAACATAGGAGGCCAACATGGCTGTTTCGAAGAATACTGGCGGTGCGAAGACCGTCGACACCACCAAGGTTCCGCTTTCGGACGTCCCGGGCAAGCCCGACACCGCGGGCATCACTGCCGACAACCTCGAACCCGCGACCTATGTCGCCGCGTCGGGTGCATTGATCGAGCCGACGATCGTCGATCGCATCGACACGTCGCATCCCGCTGTCGACAACGAGCCCCGCAAGGGCGCCAGCGTCGAAAGCAATCAGATCGATTTCAACGATCCGACGCTGACCCTGTCCGAGCAGGTCGAGCAGAACCTTGTTCAGAGGAACCTCCAAGCGGCCGAGAAAAAGGCCGACTGACCTGGCTGGCGCCGGCGGTCCCCTCGCCGGCGCCATTCATTCCCGCATATTCGAAGGATAGCGCCCGATGGCCGATAACATTGTAGCGCCTGCGACGGGCGTATCTCTTGCCACCGACGACATCGGCGGCATTCACTATCCCCGCAGCAAGGTCGTCTTTGGCGCCAATGGCGTGGCGACCGACGTGTCGGATGCCGCTCCCCTTCCCGTCGAGATCATCGGTGCCGGCGCCGGTGGCGGCGATGCCACGGCTGCCAATCAGGACGAGCAGACCGCTATCCTCGCAAATCTTCTCGCTGCCCTGATCGCAACCATCACGGTCGACGGCGAAGTCAGCTTGAGCAGCGCGACACTGACCGCGCTCGAAACAACCGAACTCGGCGCCGCCACGCTTGCCGCGCTGGAGAATATCGGCATGACCGGCACGGTGGAGCTGGGCGCGACGTCGCTCGCAGCCCTTGAGACGACGGAGCTCGGCGCTGCCAGCCTCGCTGCGCTCGAGAGCATCACGGCCGTGCTGAGCGGCGCGGTCGAGCTCGGCGCAGCCACCGTTGCTGCGCTTGCCACTTCGGAACTAGGCCCCAGCACCCTCGCCGCGCTGGAAAATATCACCGCGACCGTCACGAGCGCGCAGAGCGCGCCGACGCATGAGACCAAGACGCTTGTCGCCGCGACCGCTCAAACAATCCTTACGGCCGATGCGAACCGCGTCGGCTGCCGGATCCTGAATTTCACCGCGGCGCCGGTTTACCTGGCGCCGGGCACCGCTGGGACGCCCCCGAGTGGCGGCGGGTCGGATTATGTCCCTGCGGCAGCGTCCGGCGTGCCGGGGCAATGGGAATCGCCATATCGGCCCGTCGGCGGCATCCGAGCGGTCGGCGCCTCTGCTGGCGATCTGACGGTGGTGAGCTGGTAAGATGTTCGCGCTGCCTGGACAGTCTTTGATCACTCGTGGCGGGCGGCGGGTTGCCACTGGCGGCACCTCCGAGCCGCCCATAGAATTTATCGCCCCGACATATTCGGAAAACTTCAACGCCATTGCCAACGGGACCCGCCTGTTCGGCCCCGGCGACCCAAGCGCCAATTATGGGCTCGGCACCGGAAACCCCGGCCATTTGGGCTGGTCTGCATTGGGAACCGGCACAGTAAACCCGGGCAGGTTCAACGCCATTGTTCACGACGGAGCGATCAGATCGCGCACGGCAAATTACTGGGGCGACAGCGAAGCCAATTCCTTCCTGCTTTCGCCGGGAACTCAATCTGGTGACCAATACATCACCGCCGACCTGCCGGTTGCGTCGAACACGCGCGCGGAGGTCTGCCTTCTTGGGGTAAACTATCTCAATCGACTGGCGCTGCTGAATAATAACGGAGCTTCGATCACGCTGAAGCGGGTGGTCAGCGGTTCATCAACCAATGTTATCAGCGTTGCAGCCGGTGCAACATCGCGAAAGCTGGGCGGGCAATTTAACGGCACACCCAAGCTATTTCGCGATGCTAACGACAGTCGGTTCACGACGATTGTTGTGACGGACGGCGGCAACAAAAGGGCTTTTCAGCGGCGAGGTCTGGGATTTCCTATCGGTGACCCGCTTGGTGTCGTCTTTACGGACCCAGGCGGGACGAATTTTGGTGTCCCGAATTATGACGCCAATTTCAATCCGGTTTCATCTATCGAAGTCGGTCCTGTTTCGACCACGATCATCGTCGATGAAACGGCTATCAAGGGCTTCTACCCCAAGAAGCGCGCTTCCGCCGGGGCCGCGATCAACACCGGCAGCGCTCGCATTACCTTTGCGTTCAGCTACCTCGGTGCTGCACCCACGCGCATGTTCTGGGGCTTGGTCAACACCGAAACAGGTGCCGAGGTCAAGGCATTGGCGCGCGTTGCCTTAGCCGATCAGACTATTGGCGGAGGTGTCGGCACTATCACTGTTGATGTTCCGATCGGTTTGGCTGGCCGAAAAGCCTACGGCATCAGGCTGGTGCCAGCCGGAGCGGATGGCAAAGCGAACCTTGGTGCGTCGGTTTGCAGCATCAAGCATTTCTATGTGTCGCTCAACGCTGGTCTAATCGGTCAGAGCAATTCGGGCGGAATGGTGCTGTCGGCATTGAGCGGCGACTGGCCGGACTTCGAAGGCTCAATCGTATACGAAAAAGCTGATCCGCCCGCCATGCCGCCGACTTCGACTTTCTTCAACGAAACCACGGGGTACTGGAACAGCACGAGCGAAAGCACAGTCGCTCGCTGCATCGCCCGGCTTGGCGATGCGTTGTCGGCATATTGGGACATTCCGGTTTCGTTTGAGGTACTGGCGATTGCAGCGCGCGGCGCCGCGGCGCTTGGCCCGACGAGCGAAGACTGGACCTATATCCAGAATCATCACGCCTATGCCGGTGGTGCCTACGATCTCCTCATTCTCTTTCAGGGTGAAAACGAGCACGTTTCCGGGGGCGACCTGTGGGATGATCGATGGATCGTCAATCTTGCCGAATATCAGGCGCCCTACATGCACGGGCAGCCCCCCGGCACGGTAATTCCAGTATTCTACGGGATCACCGGTTATCGATCTTCTGGCAGTGCAGAGCCCGGTTGGGCCGCATCGCAACGCGCGCTTTATGCCAGTCAAGAGAACCTTCAATCACAGGCCAATGTGCATCTGGCGTTCAACACCCTCGGGTGCAAGCGGGCGTCGGGGGACGAGGTCCACTACGAGAAATCGATCACCAACGGCTATGGCGAAATGGTCCGCCGGATCGAAAAGTCGATCCTCGGCTACTTCAACGGCACGGCGCTGATCGGTAAAGGGCCGTTCGTAACCGGCGCGACCAAGGTCAGCGCCAGCCTGATCGAGGTCGATTATGATCTCAATGGCGCGTCGTCGCTGGTCGCTCGCAACGGCGGCGATTATACGTCAGCAGCCGATGGCAACGCGCTGACATCGTGGGAAGCGTCGAACGACAATTTTGCAACATCGATCACGCTCACGGGCGCGCAGATTGTCGGCAACAAGGTGCATCTGTCATCCGCTGCTGGCTTCACCGGCACCGTGAAAATCCGCAATCTGTCGGGCGATTTGCCGAACGCATCTTCGTGGGTGCACGGTCTTTACGCCGATGACAGTTACATCGGCTCGCTGCAAATCCTGTCGTCTGTGACGGCCGTTTGATGCAGTGGCGCGCTGCCTTGATGGCGTGGGGGTTGGTCGCGGTGCTGGCGGTGCTCTAGCCGCCAGATGTTGATGCATCGCACCGGCGTTGATATTCGAACGGGATGAAGCGAACAATCATTCTCACGGCCGCGCTGCTGGTGTTCGCGCTGATCTCGGTGCGGGGATGGGAACATACGGTCACTGCGCTTCCTCAAATCGAAGCGAAATGCCCCGAAGGCACCGATGCAATTCTGGTGATCGGCCAGTCTCACGCGTCAAACACCGGGCCGAAACGTCATATTTCATGGTCTCGATCATATTCTTTTGACGGCGGCGCGTGCTATTATCTCCGCGATCCCATGCCAGGCACCGCTGGCGAAGGGGGATCGATATGGCCCAAGTTCGCCGAGTTTTTGCGCAAACCAGTCGTTATTTCGAACCTCGCAATTTCTGGCTCGGCTATATCCCAGTGGACCGCAGACACTCAGCGCGCGAAAATTCGGCAAGCTATCACCGATTTGGACCGATCGGGCTTTCCTGACCCCCTGATCATTTGGATGCAGGGCGAAACAGATGCTGCAAAATCGACCGATACCACGACGTACCATGCAGAGCTGACCAAGCTATTTGCGACCGCGCCGAAGCACCGCTGGCTGATCATGCGCGAGAGCGTCTGCTATGGAAAGCAGACAAAGTGGAAGCCGCTCGATGAAGCCCGAGATCAACTAGCTGCCGAAAATCCCAATGTCACGATAGGGCCGGACCTTGACCTGTTGCCGCTGCCCCTGCGCCAGCGCGACAAATGCCATCTGACTGCCGAAGGTCAGGAAGTGCTGGCACGGCAGATTGCCGCCGCGGCCGCGCCCATACTTCGATAGGTGTCCGGCGCTTGGCGCCGGTGCCCCTCGCTTCCCAGCTGATTGTTCCACCCGGACGCTGCTCCGGCCTTCCGATGGGAGTTAGCGATGATCGCACTCTACCTCGCGACGATCCTTGCCGCGCCCGAAGTCGACCCCGGACCATCGGTCGAACCGATCACGCTCGCCGAAGCGAAGAAGCACCTGCGCGTCGATTCCAGCGCCGACAACGCGCTGATCGAAGACGCGATCGTGTCGTCACGCGAGTGGGTGGAGGGCTATACCGGGCTGCTGCTGACGCGCCGCGTCGTCACCGAGCGGATCAGCGCCTTCGCCGACCATACCAAGCTGCGCGCCTGGCCGATCGCTGCGGGCCAGCCGCTGACGCTGGTCTATCGCGACACCGCGGGCGTCACGCAGGCTATTGCCGACGCGCAGATGAGCGCGGCGAGCCGTCCTGCGCGAATCTATCCCGCTGCCGCTGCCCGCTGGCCATCGCCTCATACCGTGTTCGGCGACATCGAGGTCACCCTTACCGCGGGCTTTGCCAATCCGGCCGACGTGCCGATGATCCTGAAGCGCGCCATGCTGACCATGCTGACCGCCTTCTATGAGGATCGCGAGGGCGGCGAGATGTTCGCAGCCTCTGAAAAGGCCGCCATGGCGCTGTGCAACCGCGGCAACCACCGCCGGCGCACGCTATGAAGGACACCCGCTCGCTGGCGAGCCGCCTTAGAGACCGGATCCGCATAGAGCGGCCCGTAGCAGACGACAGCCTCGACGGCGCCGGTTCCGGCGCGTGGGAGCTGGTGCAGGACGGGGTCGCAGCCGAGATCGAGGATATGCTGCCCAGCCGGGGCGAGCGCATCGCGAACGGCATCAACGTCACCGCCGGGCCAGCCCGCGTGCGCGTCAGGTACCGCACCGACATCACGTCGAGCATGCGCGTGGTCGAGATCCTGTCCGACGGAAACGGCAACGATATGGACGGCCGGATCCTGCAGATCGTTACCCGGCCGGCCAAGCTGGGGCGCGAGGCGCTGGAGTTCATGGTCGAGAATTACAGCACGGCCGGAAATACGGCCTGATGCCCACGGTCCGCGGCAAGCAGGCGGTGAGACAGTTCATCGCCGGCATCCCGGCCGAGATGGAAACCAAGGTTCTGCGAGGCGCGGCGCGCGCCGCTGCGACCGTCGTTGCCGAAGAAGCGAAAGACCGAACGAACTCGAGCGAGATCCGCGGCGCGATCAAGGTCGCCACGAAGCGCGAAGACGGTCGGATGATCGCGAAGGTGCAGGTCGTGGGCCGCGGAGCGTATCTGGCGCCCTGGGCAGAGTATGGCACGGCGCCGCACTTCATCAGCGTTGACGAAAGCCAGCGCGGCGGGCGCAGTGTTTCGCGCATCAACCGCCAGGTCGCCGAGCAAGGTGGCAATCGGTCGCTGGTAATCGGCGGCACCTTCGTCGGATCGACTGTATGGCACCCCGGCGCGCGACCGCATCCGTTCCTGCGGCCCGCGCTCGACGTCAAGGAAGCCGAGGCGATCGCCGCGGCGCAGGCGTACATCAACACCCGCGTGACCCGTGCCGGCATCATTGGCGGCCCGGGAGGAGATGCCGAATGATCACGGGCGCAAAGATCATCGGCGCGCTGCTCCGAGATTATCCAGACCTGGTCGCGAAGGTGCCGGTTCCGAACATCAAACCCGGCGCCCTGCCCGACGATGCGGACCTTCCCGCCCTACTGATCAGGCGCATCAGCAAGAGGCGCACGAACGCGCCGTTGAAGCCAGGCGCCACGGCCCGCCGGGTTGAGCGGATATCGGTGACGGTGCGGGCGGGGAATTACCGCGACCAGGACGACATCATCACGATGGTCGAGGCCTTTTGCACCGGGAAGACCGGCGACATCGGCGGAGGCCTGCGGGTGTCGATCCTCGACGCGGGCACCGGGCCCGATCTGCGCGGCCCGGGCAACAGCTTCGAGGCGACGCAAGATTTCCGCGTCAGTTACGACGCATAATCAGGAGAAAAGCAGTGAGTGACGAAAAGAAGAAAGGCTTTGTGCCGACGCGCTTCAAGGATGCCGGCACCGGCGAGATCTTCGAGGGCGGCAAGGAACATTCGTTCGATCCCGGCGCGTATCAGAACTATCTGGCCGCCGGCCTGATCGGCGATCGCCCCGCTGCGAAGGGCAAGGCTGACGCAGCCGATGCGAGCAAGCCCGCCGCTTAACCCCATTCCGCCCGTCCGGGCCGAATAACCGCCGGCACCGTCCGGCTCGCCTCATGGAGAAAATGACATGACTTCGACTACCGCGGCGGGCTCGACGCTCGCCATTTCGGCTGCCCATCCTGCAACCCAGAATGAGGCTGGCTATGAAGCACTGACCTATACCGAGATCGGTCAGATCGAGAAGATCGGCGCTTTCGGTGCGACCTTCAACAAGGTGGAATTCACCCCGCTGAAGGGTCCGAAACAGAAGCATAAGGGTTCGGTCGACTATGGCTCGCTGCAGCCGACCATGGCGCATGACGATGAAGACGCGGGTCAGACCCTGCTCCGCACCGCCGGCGCCGACGCCACCTCGACGCTCTATTCGTTCGAGGTCACCCTCGCCGATGGCGCGAAGCGTTATTTTGAGGGCCGCGTCTTCGGTTATCCGGAGAGCGTCGACGGCGCCGACACCATCCTGATGGCGACGCCGACGATCGAAATCGACACCGCCGTCGTCAAGGTCGCTGCACCCTAACCACCTCCCGGCGTGAGCCGGTTCCCTGGCATCGGCCCGCCCGCCGTCGCGGTCGCGCGGGCGGGTCGGTGCATCCTTACCGCGAAAGGTCAAATATCATGGACGCAACTGCATTGAAGGCTGCCGCAACCGGCGCCATCCACGTCAAGAACGCCTCGGGCGAACCCCTGTTCGACGGCGACAAGCCGGTCCGCATCATCGTGCACAGCCCCGGCAGCCGGGCCTTTGGCACGGTGAAGTCGCGGCAGACGGCGCGCGCGCTCAAGCGCATGAACGAAAACGAGGGCAAGATCACCGCCCCGACGGCCGACGAAGCGCGGCTCGAGGTCGCCGAGGATCTGGCACTGGTGACGATCGCGTTCGAAAACCTGACCTATGGGGACAAGGTCGGCGCCGAGCTGTTTGAGGCGTTCTACGCCGATCCCGAGCTGGGCTACATCACCAACCAGGTCACGAAGCATCTGGCCGACTGGGGAAACTTTCGGCCCGGGTCGTCGGTGAGCTGACCCTCTACATCCGGCAGATGGCGTGGCTCTATGCCGTGCCGAAGCCGGCGAAGGGATCGAAGCGGGCCGAGGCGAAGGTCGAGGTGCCGCAGATCTCGCGGCGGGATCGAATGAAAAAGGACGGCATCGAACCTGCGATGCCGTCCAACCCGCTGCCTCATGTCGTCGAATGGCTGATCGACATGGGGATCACCGAAGCGACCGGAATGGGCCCGGCGCCGCTGTCATGGCGCGAAATCGACGCCTGGCAGCGCAGCACAGCCATCGAGCTGTCGCCGTGGGAGGCCGGAGTGATCCGTAAGCTCTCCGTTGCCTACATGAGCGAGTCGGCCAAGGCCGAGAGCGAGAATTGCCCTGCACCCTGGCATGCCAAGGCGTCGCAGCGCGAGATCGACGCCGCGAATGCGCGGCTCCGGATGGTTCTGGGATAGAGGGGCGTTTCGATGAACGACGGCACGCCTACCCTTGAGGTCGGTTTCGCGATCGACACCGGCAGCTCCTACGACGCGCTGCTCGAGCTTCAGAAGATCATGGATTCGACCGAGGCTCAAATCGTCCGCGATGCCGCAGCGATCGAGCGCGCGACGTCGGGCATGCTGGATCTGGGCGGCGCCACGGCGTCGATGCGCAGCTTCGGCAGCGCAGCGACGCGTGAGGCGCAGCTCGCGGCGCGCGAGCTCAACCGGGTCGAGCGAGCTGGCGAGGCGCTGTCGCGCCAGCTCGAGCGCGATGCATCGACCATGGGCAAGACGCGGGCCGAGATCCGCGCGATGAAGGTCGACGCCGCAGCGCTGGCTGCGGAGCAACAGGGCCTTACCGAACTGTCGGGCCGCCTGCGCGCGCAGGAAGCCGCTTTGCAGGCCGCTGCGCAGCAAACCGCTGCCGCGATGAACGCCGAGGCCAGCGCCACGGCGCGCGCGGCGCGCGAGCATGCAGAGCTAGCTGCCCGCGTGCGCGGGTCGCAGGCCGCGATGGAGGCCGACGCTGCCGCCGCCGAGCGGCTGCGCATGTCGACCGACCCGCTCTATGCCGCGACCAGCCGCTTGAACGCAGAAATCGCCGAGAGCACGCGGCTTTATCAGGTCGGCGCCACGGCACCGGCGGAATATGCGCGGCAGCAGGAAGTGCTGGTCGGGCGTCTGCGCGACGTCGAGCAGCAGCACGCCGTCGTGAACCGCAGCATGGGCACCGCGGGAGCGACAGGCCGCCTCGCCGGGCATCACATGCAGAACCTTGCGTTCCAGTTTCAGGATCTTGGCGTCCAGATGGTCGCCGCCGCCGGGAGTTCGGCGCCGCTGAAAATGACCTTCATGGCGTTGATGCAGCAGGGCGCGCAGATCCAAGGCATCATGGCGCAGGCCGGAGTCGGGATCCGCGCCGTCGGCGCGGCGTTCCTCGCGATGTCGCGCGACATATTGGTCGCTGCGGCCACGAATCCGATCATCCTTGGCATCGCTGCTGTCATCGGCACCTTTGCCGGCGCGGTGAAGCTCCTCCAGAACGCGGCGAACAGCAGCGCTGATATGGAAGAATATGCTCGCTCGCTGGGCCTGACCGCCAAGGAAATCCGAAACCTCGAAAATGTGACGGTCACCTGGGGCGATACGGCGAAGGCCGTGTTTCAGGTCGCGGGCCGCGCGATCTGGGATTCGATCGGGCCGTCGGTTTCGAGCGTCTGGTCGGTGATGAAAGAATGGACGAGCTGGATCTTCACCGGGGTGAAGGGCGCGGTCAACTTCATGATCGGCGGCTTCGTCGGGGCGTATAACGTCATCACGAAACAGTGGGAGGCATTCCCCGCCGCGATCGGCGACGTGTTCTTTAGCGCGGTGAATTCGGCGATCACCGCCATCAACCAGCTGATCGCCAAGGCAATCGAGGGCATGAACTATGTCGCGTCGCAGGCGAACCGCATCCTGCCCGAGGCGCTGCAGATCCCGCAGCTCGACGCGCCGCAAATCTCGCAGGTCAATAATCAGTACGCCGGCGCCTACGCCAAATTCGGCAAAACTGCGCGCGCCCAGATGAACAAGGCGATGGGGGTCGACTATCTCGGTCGCATCGGGGGTGCGATCAGTGACCAGGCCGCTCAGAACGCCCGCGATCGCATCCGCGCGCAGGCCGAGGAAAAGGGCTATCTCGATCCCGAAAGCGGCTCGAATGCCGGGAACGATCGCGCAGCGCGTCTCGCGCGCGAAGCCGAGGCCGTCGAGGCACAGATTCGCAACCTCTACGCGCTGGCCGATGCCTACAAGGTGTCGGGCGCTGCGGCGCTGATCGCCGAGGCGCGCGTGAAGGCGGAATCGGACGCGATCAAGAAACGCGGCGACATCGAGGAAATGGTCAACCGGCAGGTGCGCCTGGCGATCGCCGAGCGCGTGTCGAGCGCTGCCAAGTCGACCGCCGCGATGCGCGAGCAGGCCGCGATCCAGGAAGAGGCGAACGCGCTGGTCGCAGCGGGGAACGTGACGGCCGAGCGCGCCGCCGAACTGGTCAAGGATCAGATCGCCGACCTACCCCTCCTCGCCGCCGCACAGGCCGCGCAGCAGCGTGGGCTGGCCGAGGAGGCTCGCAAGGCCATGGACGCTCTTGCCGACCAGCAGGCGGAGCGCGAGCGCATGCGGCAGGCCGAGGAAGCCGCTCAATTCAACCGCGACACCGGCGCGGGCGCGAACCGCCTTGCCGAGCTGCGCGAGGAACTGCGCCTGATCGGCGCGACCAATGCGGAGCGCGTCGAGGCGCTGGCGCTGCTGAAGGCGACGCAGGAAGCCGAGGCCAAGTTCAGCGACCCGTCGCGCCGCGAAGCCTATATTGCGCAGCAGATCGAAATCGCCGCCGCGACCGAGGCGAGCGCCGCGGCGCAGCGCGATCTGAACGACGCTCTCAGCTTCACGGCCGACAAATGGGACTTGATCGCGCAGAACGTCCAGAACGCCGCCTCTGGGCTGTCTGACGCGTTCGGCGACGTCGGGGCGGCGCTGGGCGACGTCACCGCCATCTATGCCAATTTCCGGGCGCAGGAAGAGCGCGCAGCCGAGATCCACCGCGCCAATATGGCGGCGCAGACAAGCGACGCGGGCCGCCAGCGCGAAATCGCCAAATTCCAGCTCGCGACGTCAACGGCGCAGGTCGGGCTGTACGGCGATATGGCGTCGGCGGCGAAGGGCTTCTTCAAGGAAAAGAGCGCGGGCTACAAAGCCCTGATGACGGCCGAGAAGGTGTTCCGCGCCTTCGAGTTCGCCATGTCGGTGAAGGCGATCGTGCAGGATATCGCCGAGACGGTATCGTCGGTATCGAACAGCGCGGCGCGCGCCACCGCTGCCGGGGCCGAGGGCATCGCCGCCCAGGCAAAGCTGCCCTTCCCCTACAACATCGCTGCGATGGCCGCGACGGGTGCCGCGCTTGTCGCCGCCGGCATCGCGCTCCTGGGCGGGTCGGGCGGCGGTAGCGGTACCGCGCCGCAGACCAACGCCGGGACCGGCACCGTGCTGGGCGACAGCTCCGCGCAGAGCGAGAGCATCAAGAACAGCATCGACGCTCTGAAAGAGGTCGACACGCTGATGCTGAACTATTCCCGCCAGATGGCGGCGTCGCTGCGCAGCATCGAAAGCCAGATCGGCGGCTTTGCCAGCCTGATCGTGCGCGACGCAGGCGGGATCACCGACGGCGGCGGCATCGCCGAAGGCTTCAAGACATCCGGCATCGGTTCGGTACTGAGCAAGATCCCGCTAATCGGTGGTATCCTGGGCGGCCTGTTCGGGACGAAGACGACGCTGCTCGGCAGCGGCCTGTCGGCAGGGGCGCAGACGCTGGGCGACATTCTCACCAGCGGCTTCCAAGCCGAGCTATTTTCCACGGTCCAGAAAAAGAAGAAGTTCCTTGGCTTCACGACCAGCAACAAGACGTCGACCACCTTCTCCGCCGCCGATCCAACGCTCGAAAACCAGTTCGCCCTGATCCTGCGCGAGTTCAACAACGCGATCGTTGCGGCCGCCGGGCCACTCGGCGCGGCGACGACCGATATCCAGCAGCGTCTGAACGGTTTCGTCGTCAACCTGGGCAAGATCGATCTGAAGGGCCTGACCGGCGCCGAGATCGAGGAGAAGCTGACCGCGGTCTTCGGCGCGGCGGCCGACAACATGGCGCGCGCCGCCTTCCCCGGCATGGAGCGCTTCCAGCGCGCCGGCGAAGGCCTGTTCGAAACCATCGTGCGCGTGGCGTCGGTGGCCGAATCGGTGACCGCGGCGTTCACGCTGCTCGGCCAGGCCGCGACGGGCATGAGCCTCGACGCCAAGGTCGCGCTGGCGGATCAGTTCGATAGCATTTCGGACCTGTCGAACGCGGTCGATAGCTATTTCTCGGCGTTTTACACCCGCGAGGAGCAGGCCGCGGCGCGCACCGCCCAGATGGCTTCGGTGTTTCAGAGCCTTAACCTGACGATGCCCACGACGCTGGCCGGGTTCCGCCAGCTGGTCGAGGCGCAGAACCTCAACACTGCGGCGGGCCAAGCGGCCTATGCCACCCTGCTCCAGCTCGCCCCGGCCTTCGCCGAATTGCAGGCCGCGATGTCGGGCGCGAAGAGCGCGGCCGATATCGCGACCGAGCGACAGGATCTCGAACGCCAGCTGCTCGAGCTGCGCGGCGACACCGCGGCGCTGCGCGCGCTGCAGCTCGCCAAGCTCGACGCGAGTAACCGCGCCCTGCAGCAAGAGATCTGGGCCATTCAGGACGCGCAGGCCGCGGCCAAGGCCGCCGACGAGCTGCGCAAGGCGTGGGCGTCGGTGGGCGATTCGATTATGGATGAAGTTCGCCGGATCCGCGGTCTCTCCGATGCGGGGGGCGGCAACAGCTTCGCCCAGCTGCAGGGTCAGTTCAACGCCGCGACTGACGCGGCGCGCGGCGGTGATATGGACGCGGCGAAGAGCCTGCCCGGCCTGTCGAAAGCCCTGCTCGATGCCGCGTCGGCCGCTGCGACCAGCCGACAGGAGCTCGACCGGATCCGGGCGCAGATAGCGGCCAGCCTTGAAGCCACGAACGGTCTGATCGGCGCGATCAGCGGCAGCCCTGCCGCGACCAACGCCGCGCTGCTGAATGCCGGCGCCAACAGCCAGCCCGAAACCCTCGCCGTGAATGACAATAACGCCGAGGCCGCGGCCCGGTTCGAGGATCTGCGCGCGGAAACGGAGCAGATGCGCCGCGACCTGACCGCCGCGCTGGCGACGATCGCGGCCAACACGGGGCGCGTGGCGAAAAAGATGGATGACGTCACCAGCCAGTCCGGCGGCGACGCGATCGCTACGGTGAGCGCCGCGGCATGAAGGTAATTGCGCCGGGCGACATCGAGATCGAACTGGGGACGCTCGAGGCCGCGCCGTCGATCGGCATCATCGATTACAGCCGCCGCGTTACCGATGATTTCGGCGTGACGACGGTGGTGCCTCGCAGTTTCGCGCGGCGCATGTCTGTGCGGCTCGCCCTGCCCTTCGAGGATGTCGATGCGCTGCAGCGCGCCCTTGCCGACCTGCGCGCCGTTCCGGCGCAATGGGTCGCGGATGAAGACTTTACCTGGCTGAACTTCGAGGGGTTTTACAAGGATTTCAGCATCGATCTTGCGGTGCCGCCGATCAGCTATTGCACCCTGACCGTCGAAGGGCTGGCCGAGACCGAGGCCGGGACGGACAGCGGTACCGATCCGGCGCCGAACGGGGGCGCGTCGACGCTGCTGCTGGTGCAGCCCGTGGCGGTCACCACCGCGATGCTGGTGGCGCACAACGTCCCTGAAACCGACTATCCGGAATGGTCGGGCGCCACGTCCTACCCTCTTGGCGGACGCGTGATCAAAGCCGCGACGCACCGGATCTATGAAAGCGCGGTCGAGGGCAACATCGCCGATGATCCCGCCGGCACGTCTGGGCGCTGGATCGATGTCGGCCCGACCAACCGCTGGGCCATGTTCGACCAGGCGCTCGGCACGGTAACCACGCGCAATGACGGGATGGCGGTGACCATCAATCCGGGCGCGGTCGATTCGGTCGCGCTGCTCGACGTGATCGGCTCCACGGTACGGGTGCAAGCCACGGGCTATGACGAAATGGTCGCGGTCGGACCCGGGCCAATCACCTTCCTGGACCTGCCCGGGACGGGCGGCAACATCACGGTCACGGTGAGCGGATCCGGTCCGGTATCGGTCGGCACCTTGCTGGTCGGCACGCTGGTCACTCTGGGCGTCACCGGGGAATCGCCCACGGCCAGCATCGATGATTTCAGCCGCAAGGATGTCGACGAATTCGGCGAGGTGACCGTCGTGCCGCGCGCCTGGGCGAAGCGCATGAGCACCCGCGCGCTGATCCGCACCGAGGCGCTTGACGACGTCGCGAACCGCATCGCATCGGTGCGCGCCGTGCCGTCGCTCTGGATCGCCGACGACGGCACCGACAGCCTGACGCTCTACGGTTTCTTCAAGGATTTCAGCATCGAGGTCGGCGAGAATGTCAGCACGCTATTGCTGACCGTCGAGGGCCTTTCGCAGGCGACGCCGCTAGCCGACCCGTTCGAAGGCTCCTCGATCATCGAAAAGACGATCTGGAAGCGGAGCGCGGCGGCGCCAGCAACACCGACCGGGGGCAGCTTCGACTTTACCACGCAGGTCACGACGCCGCCGGCCGGGTGGAGCGCGACGATTCCGGCCGGGTCAGATCCGGCCTATTCCGCCACCGCGATCGCATTCAAGCCGGGCATGGGCGGCAGCGCCGATTTCGGGGCATGGTCGGAGCCGGTGCTGACGATCGCCAACGGCGCCGATGGTGCGCCCGGCACGGACGGCACGGACGGAATCGACGGGGTCACGCTGTACACCTGGTACGCCTATGCCGACGCGCCAGACGGCACATTCAACTTCACCACCGGCAATCCGGGCAATCGCGTCTATCAGGGCATCGCGACAGGTAAGACGACGGCGACCGAAAGCACCAACCCCGCCGATTATGCCTGGTCGCAGTATGCGGGGCCGCCAAATTTTGGGCTTGCAGCGATAAACACGCAGCTGGCGGGAGCAAAGATCCAGAAGACGGGCGGGACACCTGGTCTATGGGATGCATCGATCCATTCTACCGAGAGCTATACCGGCGGCGCCTCGGTCAGCTTTGTCGTTGATTATATCGATGTTTTCATGGTCGGGCTCAACACCGATCCGACGACCGATGCGAACTACACGTCGTTGGATTTTGCAATTTATGTGCAAGGCGGGTCAAGTGTTCTCGTTTTCGAGAATGGCGCGAATGTCGGCGGAGTCTATCCCGCCGCGGCGGTCGGCGATGTCTTCACCTTAACCTACAACAATAAGACAGTCGTCTATTCGAAAAATGGCGCTCCCTTCTTCACCAACAATTCGCCTGCGCCGGATCTGGCGCTCTTTCTCGATTCGTCCTTTATTAACAAGCCCAGCGTTCCCTTTGGCCGCATCCTGTCATTCACCGCCGCGGGCACCGCAGGCAACGACGGAGCGCCAGGCGCGCCAGGCACGGCTGGCGCTCCCGGCGCTCCCGGCGCTCCCGGTGTCACCTATTACACCTGGTACGCCTATGCCGACGCGCCGGACGGCACCTTCAACTTCACGACCGGCAGCCCCGGCACTCGGGTCTATCAAGGCGTCGCCACGGGCAAAACGACCGCAACGGAAAGCACCAACCCCGCTGATTATGTCTGGTCGCCCTATGTCGGCCCCCCGAATTTCGGTCTCACCGCACTCAACAGCAACGCGATCGTCGCGGCCAACAAACTGATCAAGGTCGCGGGCGGTTCGTCGTGGAACGCCAGCATCCATTCGACCGAGAGCTACAAGGGCGGCGCGACGGTCAGCTTCGTCGTGGACAGCGGCCCGCATAGCTTCATGGTCGGCCTCAACACCGACCCGACGACCGATGCCAGCTATCTCAGCATGGATTTCGCGATCTACATCGCTGGGACCACGCTGCAGGTTTATGAAAGCGGCGGGCTGTCGCACAGCCTGTTCGGGTTCGTCGCGCTCAACGATCGGTTCGCGGTCACCTATAACGGCAAATCGGTCACTTATTCGAAGAACGGCACCATCTTTTACACTAGCGCGGTCGCGGTGCCGGCCGACCTGGTGCTGTTCCTCGACACCAGTTTCCTGACCAGCGGTGTGCAGTTCGGCAAGATCCTAGCATTCACCGCGGTCGGCCCGGCCGGGACCGACGGAAATCCTGGAGCGGACGGCGTCAACGGCCGCTCGCTCGACATCGCCAAACCCGTCCTGCAAATCCTCGCCGACTATGACGGCACGATCAAAGCGGGTCAGCTTCCGGTCACCTGCAAGGCCACCTTCACCGATGGCGGGACCGACGTCTCGGCCACCACGACTTGGGGCAAGACCGATAACAATACGACATCCTCCATCGGCTCAAGCGGGCTGGTGACGATCACCGCGGTGGCGGGCAACGGTTACGTCGACGTCACCGGCACTTATAGCGGCACGCCCATCACCAAGCGCATAGCCGTCGAAATCGTCAAAGACACTGCGCCGCCCCAATCGGGTACATCGATCACGACGAGCAACATCGGCGGGAATATCGGCACGACGACGATGCCGACGGCGCCCACCAGCAACGTGGTGACGATGGGGACGGACGCGTCGGGTTCGCTGCAAGGCGTTCTGGCGTCGCGCTATCAGGTCACGGAGGCGGCTTATTCCGCTGGCCGTACTGTCACCATGAAGGGGCAACTGTTCTATCGGCTGGCGGGCAGCGGAGGATCGTGGAGCACCTTTTCCGGGGGCGTCGTGACCGGGGGATCGTCCGGCGCCACATGGACCATTCCCGACGGCGAGTTGAACAAGGTCGAGGGCCAGCTCAACATCAGCCAGAGCCAGACGGGCTTGTCCGCAAACACCAACTACGAGGTCGGCTGCGCAATCGTGAAGAGCAGCGGCAGCGGGACCGCGCTCGATTATATTTTCGGCACGCTCACGGTGAACCAGCTGTGACGAAGGTCGCGATCGTCCGGACTTCTGATGGCGAAGTCATCCTAAATTGCATCAATAGCGCCGATGCTGAGCACTACGACCTTGCTGGTTGTGAGCTGGTCGAGCTTGACGGGATTGCGCTCGAGCTGGCCGAGCAAGGTTTTCCGCTCAACTATAGCGATGGCCAGTTGCAGCCCCCGCTCGACTTGCTGCGAGCCCGCGCACGTCAGCGGATCAACACCGAGCGCGAGGCGCGTAAGGATGCTGGCTGCGACACTGCAATTGGCCGCGTCGACAGCGACCCGGCGAGCCGCGCCAATGTCACCGGCGCCGCAACCGCCGCGATGATCGCGCAGGCCGCAGCCGCTCCGTTCGAGATCAATTGGACCCTCGCCGACAACAGCACGGTCGCGCTCGATGCGCCGTCGACGATCGGCATGGGGCTGGCCGTGCTGGCGCACGTTTCTGCGGTGCACGACGAGGCCACGGCGCTGAAGACCGCGATCGATGCTGCCGAGACCGCCGAAGACATCGCGGCCGTCGCCTGGCCGATCTGAACCCCGTTTAACCCGAAGGAGAGAAGTGATGATGAAGCGTCTAGCCCTTGCGCTCGCCGTCAGCGCGTGTGCGCTCACGGCCTGCACCGACAAGCCCGCGCAGCCGGTTCCGGTCAATCCTGACCATCCCGGCACCAACCCCGACTGCAAATATGAGACGCAGGCGGGTGATTGCGTTCCTGTCGCCGACTAGCGGTGGACGAAGCGGCGCAAGAGGTCGTGGGCGGCATTCTTGCCGCCCTGGCCTTTCTCCTCATGGGCGCGATCGCGCTCTTCGCGTGGTTCGATAATCGGGGAGCTCGCTGATGACGCTCGATCAGTTTGTTGCCTTGGGCCAGAGTTTCGGGCCGCTCGGCCTCATGATCGGATATCTGGTCTGGCGCGAGAAGGTCGGCGCGGAAAAGCGCGGCGAGCTGGAGCGGGCCCGCGCCGCGAGCGACATCGAGCTCGCCAAGGCGCTGACCGCGTTGACCGTCACAATTCAACATATCGACCGGCGGCTGACATGACCGCCCCCAACCTCGAAGCGATCCTAGCCGTGCAACGCGCCGCGTCACAACTGACGCTGGCCTGCACCGAGATCGTCGGGCCGCTGGAAATGTCGATCGCCCTGCCCACCGCGCAGCTGCTCGGCGAGCGCGTCCCGCCCCGGCTGCTGCGCAGCCTGATCAGATTGAGCCGGAAGGAAACGAAACGATGAACCTCCTCGAAAAGACGAAGATGATCCAGGCCAAGGTCGGCGCCGCACAAGATGGGATTTATGGCAACGCCACGGCCGACAAGCTGCTCGCCCTGCTCGGCCTGTCGCCGCTCCCGGCCGAATCCGGCTCGCTCGTGAAAGGCACCGGGGTCAACATCAAGCGGGTGTTCCTGCATTGCTCAGCGACGCGCGAGGGGCAGGACATAGACGCCGCGACCATCAAGAAATGGCACCTCGCGCAGGGCTGGAAAGATATCGGCTATCATTTCGTGATCCGGATCGACGGCACGATCGAGACCGGCCGGGCCGAGCATGTCGTCGGCAGTCACGTTGCCGGTTTCAACACCGGATCGATCGGCGTGGTCTATGTCGGCGGCCTCGATGCCCAGGGCAAACCCAAAGACACGCGAACCGAGGCGCAGAAGGCATCCATGGCGCGGCTCTGCCGTGCGCTCGACGCCGCATATAAGCAGCCTCGGTTCATGGGGCACCGCGATGCGAGCCCGGACAAAGACGGCGACGGCGTCGTCGAAAAGCACGAATGGCTGAAAGACTGCCCGTGCTTCGACGTTGCCTCGTGGTGGACTGGCGTGAAATGACCTGGCTGTCGCGCGACCTGCAGCGGTTCCTCGTGGCGCTGCTGATCCTCGCCCTGTTCGGCGGGTCGATTGTTGTCCTGACGTTCATTGTCGTGCCCGATGTGAACCGCGACGCCATCATCCAGCTCGTCGGCGGCGTGAACACGCTCGCGGGCCTCGTGGTCGGATTCTACTTCGGCAAGAGCGCCGGGGAAGATCGGCCGGTGCCGGTGGAGATCCAGCAGCCGGCCGGGGCGGCCGTGCCTGTCGAAGAGCAGCACTGATGCGCGAGCGCACCGCCGCAGATGACATCGTGCAGGGCGCCTACAACCGCGCGTTGCTCGATATGATCCTCGAACCGATGCGCATCGCGGCCAAGGACGTCGGGTACGCCATCACGGTGCACGGCTCCCTCAATCGCGACGTAGATCTGGTCGCCATCCCATGGCGCGAGCACAACGTCGCCGATCCGGACCGCTTGATGACGATCTTGCAGGGCGTCATCTGCGGCATCACCGGCCGCTGCCATCGCGAGCAGGGTTGGACCGAAAAGCCGCACGGCCGGTTGGCCCGGATCATTTCAGTATGGTGCGGCGAAAGCACCTGCTCGCTCGACTTCAGCGTAATGCCACCCGTCCCCCAAAAGGAGAATGAAGATGCGTAAGATGATGATCGCCGCGCTCGCGGCGCTCTGCCTGTCCGCGTGCGCCACGAGCGGCACCGGCAAACCGCCTGCCCCGCCCAGCCCGATCGAGCAACTCGCGCCGATCCTCGCACCGCTTGCCGGGAACCACGTCACGGCCGAGGCGATCGATCTCGCCTTCGCGGCGTCCGACGCGGCGCTCTACGTCGTCGACTTCATGCGGTCGGTTGGCTGGATCACCGACGGCAGCCCCAAGGCCATCGCCCTGGCCGACGCCGCCGAGAAGCTGAAGGGCTGGCTTGTCGTCGCCGACACGGCGCAGCGCGCGGGCGATGTGCTGAAGGCCGACGGCGCGTACAACAAGGCAGCGGCCGCCTATTCCCTCATTCTCAAAGCATTGGAGCGCTAGGCCATGAACGATACCCTCAAACTTCTGATCGAGGCGGGCAAGTCAATCCTGCCCGCGATCGTCCCCGGCGCCGCCGTGGCAATCCAGATCGGCAAGGGCATTGTCGACGCGCTCGACGCGGCCAAGGATATCGGCACGCCCGGCGACCAGTCCGCAAGCGCCGAAACCCGCGAAGCGATCCGCGCCAAGATCCTCGAGCATTTCGACGACACGATCGCGGGGCTGCGCGGCGACTGACACCGTCTCACCGTGGGGGTGACTGGAAGCGGGGTGGGCCTAGGCCTGCCCCGCTTTTTTTGTGTTCCGCGCGCGCCGGGTCTCGATCTCGACAAGCGGCCCCAGAAAGAGCGTTTTGCCTTCCCAGCTCGCCAGTCCGGCGCGCACCGCCGCCTCCCCGGCCTCGGCATGGGTCGCGCGCCAGTTTCCGGAGCGCAAGCCGCACCGCCAGCGATATTCGAGCGCGTTGCGACGCTGCCACCGGATCGGCTCTCGGTTCATTGCTTCTTCGCTCCCAGCTTCCCGCGCACGGCGGGGAAGAACATCATTTCGGTCGATCGATTGACGCCGACGGCCCGGTAAATCCGATATGCTTCCCGGTTGGCATTGTTCCCGCGGACGGTGTTGGCAATGCTTTCGCTGGTGTGCGGACGATCAACGGCGTCGGTCACGACGCGCCAAAACTCGTCGAACGCCTCTCGCCGGCCGTCGCCATGCTCGAACAGGAAGGCCAGGACGAAGCGCAGCGCATAGGTCGGCGCCACCGGCCCGCTCTGCGCTGCCCAGCAAACATCCTCGATGGCATGAAGCGCTTTTACGATCAGCTGATCCTTCCCGATTCGCATCGCGCCGTATTAGAACATTATGAGAACAAGCGCGCAAGGCGGGTTCAGCTCGCCGATAGATCGGGAGCCAAATCGTTTTGCGGCGCGGCTGGATATGGTATCGCAAGGGCGTCGGACGCGCCAATCAGGGGGCAGAAATTAACGCCATGGTATAATCCATGGTATAATCCAGAAGCGCGGAAATTTAATCGTTATTTTTCAAGGTGCGAAGGGGTCCAATTCAACAGGCACCCGCTCCGCCAAGTTCTAATCCCACATTCTCCCGATCCGTTTTTCACATCCCAGCTTTGCTGCGGGTTTGAGAGACGATTCGGGTCCCTGTGTGTCCCACAGGATCCAGCCCGACATTTTTGCCAATGTGGGACGGAAAATTATGATTACCACGATGAAAAATGCTCAAAACGAGGCTGCGAAGTCCAAGGGCAAGTCGAGCCGGGTTAGCTACGGTGACGGGCTCGTCCGATTGGATCGGCCGGGAGGCACAAGCAGTTGGGTGTGCCGGGTGCAGAAGCACGGCAACCGCCGCGACTTCGGCCTGGGTAGCTGTCAGAAGGTGAGCTTGGCGCAAGCGCGCGAGCTGGCACGCGAAATTCGCAGCCAGATCGAGTTGGGGATCGATCCGCAATTCGAACGGCGCAAGCGGCAGGCGGTGCCGACCTTCAAGGACGCGGCAGCGAGGGTCTACGAGGTCCATTCGAAAACGTGGCGCAACGGCAAGCACCATGCGCAATGGACCCGGACGCTTGAGCTTTACGCTTTCCCGCACATCGGGAAGTTCCGGGTCGATCAGATCACAGGTCCGATGATCCGCGACCTGCTTGAAGAAATCTGGCTTGAGAAGCCAGAGACGGCACGCCGCGTGCGGCAGCGGGTCGGCGCCGTTCTCGATTGGGCTTATGCGTCGGGTTACCGCGACACCGAAGCGCCCATGCGAGCGATCACAAAGGGATTGCCGCGCCAGCCACGCCGCGACAATCATTTTGCCGCCATGCCCTATGAAGACGTGCCAGCGTTCGTCCAGACGCTGCGCGAGAAGGAATCTTTCAGTCGGCTGGCGCTGGAGTTCGCGATCTTCACTGCTGCACGATCCGGCGAAGTGCGCGGCGCGACTTGGGATGAGTTCGACCTTGAGAAAGGCCTGTGGACGCTATCGAAGGATCGCATGAAGGCCTTCCGCGAGCATGTCGTCCCGCTCAGCCGTCGCCCGCTCCGCATCGTTCAGCGCTGCGCGCGGCTCCGTATCGCGGGCTGCGAGTTGGTATTCCCCGGCATCCGCAGAAACCGGGCGCTGTCCGACATGACGCTTTCGAAGCTGGTCAAAGAGTTGGGGGAGCCGTTTACGGCGCACGGATTCCGTTCATCATTCCGCGATTGGGTGAGCGAAGAAACCGATCATCAAAGCGATGTCGCCGAAGCAGCCCTCGCCCACACGGTCGCGAACAAGACGGAGGCCGCCTACCGCCGCGGCAATCTGCTCGAAAAGCGCCGCGTGATGATGGAGGATTGGGCCAACTTCTGCGAAGGGAAAAAGCGGTGAACCGCTTCACCCGCGCCAGGCGCCAACTGCTACGCCTCTACGAGCGCGCCGTCGATCGACTGGACAAGTTCGACCGCCAGGTCTTTCTCGGCCATCGGGTGGAAGAGCTGAGCTATCGCCAGCTTGCCAAGCGGCATGGCGTGAGCGTCCACGAGATCGAGCAGGCGATGATCCGCAGCCTGCGCGTGATTGCGCAAACGGTCGATAGAAAGAACCGCAGGCGGTGGCAATTCTGGCGGCGATGAAGCCGCTTCGATCTTGCCAATCAGCCGCCGCGACGACAGGGTGCCGCCAGCGATGAAAACCGACCTCGATCATCTTCCGGCCAACAAGCAACGCGAACTCGAACGCGTGAAAGCCATCGTCTTCGAAGAGTTCGAGGATGCCATCGCACTTGGCACGATGGGCTGGAAGAAGAAGGGCCGGATCGACAAAATCATCCTGTACGGCAGCTATGCGCGCGGCGGCTGGGTCGATGAGCCGCACACCGCCAAAGGTTATCGGTCGGACTTCGATCTTCTCATCATCGTCAATGACAAGCGGCTTACCGAGAAGGTCGATTTCTGGGGCAAGCTGGACGACCGGCTCATTCGTGAGCTGGCGATCGACAAGACGCTCCACACGCCGGTCAATTTCATCGTCCACACCTTGCAAGAGGTTAACGACGGACTGGCGCATGGCCGATATTTCTTCATGGACGTCGCCAAAGACGGAATCGCGCTGCACGAGTTTGACGAGAAACCACTGCACACGCCAAAGCCGAAAACGCTCGAGCAAGCGCTCGCGATGGCGCGAGAATATTTCGAGGAATGGCTGCCGAGCGCCCAAAGCTTTCATCGTGGCTACAAACACGCGGTCGATGACGGCGACCTAAAAAAGGCCGCGTTCGATCTTCATCAATCCGCTGAGCGTTTGTACCATACCGTTCTTCTCGTCAGCACCTTCTACACCCCGCACGTCCATAACCTTGCCTTCCTGCGGACCCAGGCCGAGCGGATCGACATGCGTCTCGTTGACGCTTGGCCGCGTGAGCGTCGCGAGGATCGGGCGCGGTTCGAGAAGCTGAAAGAGGCTTATGTGAAGGCCCGCTATTCGAAACACTACCGTATCACCGAGGACGAACTGAGCTGGCTCGGCGGTTGCGTCGAGGAACTCGGTCGCGCCGTCCACGCTATCTGCTCGGAGCGGATCGCCGAACTCGAAGCCAAAGCATCGGTCCACCCCTAATTATCCCAAAGCCATACGAAAACTGTGCGGTTACGCGCGGCGTTCACTCGCCCTGTATGGCAATTTTGCGACGTGCCATACGCTCAAAGCCGCAGAAAACCGACCATCGCGTGCCCGAAGCTGGCACGGCTTTTATCTTGCCCTCTTATTTGGCTCCCTGATTTTCGAAGTATTTCCCAATGCCACCCCTCCTTCATGGGAAGCATTGGGCCACTGCTCGCCGCTGGAGCGAACGTCAGTAAACGGCGAATTGCCGAGTTCTGAGGTTTGTTCTTTCTGCTTCCCTCTGCCTCGCTTGCCTTGCTAGTGACAAATAGCTAGGGCGCGCTCTACTCGCATGGACCCGGTGCAAATCCGGGTGGCTATTCCGGCCGCCGATCCGCCGGACGACATCACACATGAAATCCTGTTCGCGCCCAAGCTGGCGCCATGTGCCTTGTTGTGGAATTCCAATGTCAGTTTCCCTGTCTTCCTATCGCCAACAGTGGTTCACCGACGGCGCGTCGCTGCGCCGCGAGATCCTCGCCGGGATCGTCGTCGCGCTGGCGCTGATTCCTGAAGCGATCGGCTTTTCGATCATCGCCGGGGTCGATCCGCGCGTCGGGTTGTACGCGTCGGTCGCGATCGCGATGGTCGTTGCCTTTACCGGCGGCCGCACGGGCATGATCTCTGCCGCTACGGCTGCGGTCGCGGTGCTGGTGATCCCGCTGGTGCGCGATCATGGCGTCGAATATCTGTTCGCGGCGACCATACTAATGGGGCTAATCCAGATCGTCGCGGGGCTGCTCCGGCTCGACCTGTTGATGCAGTTCGTGTCGCGGTCGGTGATTACCGGTTTCGTCAACGCACTGGCCATCCTGATCTTCATGGCGCAGTTGCCGCAGCTGACCAACGTCGGCTGGGAAACCTATGCGATGGTCGCGGGCGGGCTGGCAATCATCTATCTGTTACCGCGCCTGACCAAAGCGGTGCCGTCGCCGCTGGTCGCAATCCTGATCCTGTCGGCGATCAGCATCGGTTTCGGCTTGCCGGTCAATACGGTGGGCGACATGGGCAAATTGCCCGAGGGGCTGCCGACCTTCGCGTTGCCGAATGTGCCGCTGACGTGGGAAACGCTTCAGATCATCCTGCCCTATTCGCTCACCATGGCGGCAGTCGGGCTGCTCGAAAGTCTGCTCACGGCGCAGATCGTCGATGACATGACCGATACGGACAGCGACAAGCAGCGCGAGTGCGCCGGACAGGGCGGAGCCAATATCGTCGCGGCCTTCTTTGGCGGCATGGGCGGCTGCGCGATGATCGGGCAATCGGTGATCAACGTGACGTCAGGCGGACGGGGGCGTTTATCGACCTTCACCGCAGGGGCATTCCTTTTGTTCCTGTTGGCAGTTCTCGGCCCCTTCGTCGGTCAGGTGCCGATGCCCGCGCTTGTTGCCGTGATGATCATGGTGTCGATCGGGACGTTCAGCTGGAATTCGATTCCCAATTTGCGCCGTCATCCGCCGACATCGTCCATCGTCATGCTGACGACCGTGATTGTCGTCGTGGCGACGCATGACCTTTCGCTGGGAATCTTGGCGGGCGTGCTGCTGTCGGGGGTGTTTTTTGCCGGGAAGGTGCGTAGCATGTTTGGCGTCGAGCGCGACGTCACGGCAGATGGGAGAACGGCAACCTATCGAGTCACCGGGCAGATTTTCTTCGCTTCGGTGGATCGCTTCACGCGCGCTTTCCAAACAGAGGATCAAGTCAGCAACATCCTTATCGATGTCTCGGCAGCGCATTTCTGGGATATTTCAGGCGTCGGTGCGCTCGATAAAATCGTCGCAAAGCTCAGGCGCGAAGGCCGAAGCGTTGAGGTCGTGGGGTATAACCGCGCAAGTGCTGATATTATCGATAAGTTCGCGTTGCATGACAAAACCGGCGTGGAGATCGGGATGGTGCCGCATTGACTCCTAGCATGAGCGGTTAGCATTTCTTGCGAGAGGCTTCCCACCGATCGTTGACACCGGTCAGCGCCCGTCTGACACGCTGCCTGAAACCGCGATGTTGCCGGGACGCGATGCTTCGCATCGGCCCCACATATTATAATCACACACCCTACGCACGGGTGCATAACGCTTTTCTGCCACTTTTCGAGGGTGCGATCCGACTACACCGCTGCCTCGGTGGGTGCAAAAGAACGGTTTTCTGCGACGTTTGGCGGCTGCGCATCGTACTCTCGTCGGACGCGAATATGGCGGACGGACTTATCGCGAGCCGCCGATCAGCCGCTTGTAAATATTGGTTTCTCAGACGGCATATGACGGCCGGTGGAAAGGTAGTCAGTCGCCTATTGTCGAGTCATCAAACGGTAAGGAGGAGGTCGGATCGCCGCGCGTCTCGAAACATTCGGATGCATCCTCAACGGTCTGGCGACGTCCGACCGAACGGCAAACGGGCTGCAGTCGTAGAAACGGCTACGTTGGGTAAGAAACGTCGGGTGGTAACTTGCGACGCAATTTCAGATAATCGTATGCGACGGGGTGGCTGCCCTCTCTTTCTCGGCCATCCTGTCACCACTCTCAACGAAAGTTGGTGTCTATGCCCGCTCTGCCGTCTTCCCCGCCGCCTTCGTCGCCCTTGGCGATCGAGCCAATCAGCATGCGCATTCCCGATGCTTGCCGGTTCACCGGGATCAGTCGCAGCTCACTCTATCTGCTTATCGCTAGGGGAGAGGTCGAGATCGTCAAGATGGGCGCCGCCACGCTCGTCCTCACTGAAAGCCTCCGCAATTTGATCGAGCGGCAACGCGGTAGTCGGCTGAGCCGAACCGCGTTTCCAATCCGGCGATCACCGACCGGACATAGCACGCTGGCCAACACCCACCATCGATCGCGAACTTCCGATCAAGCACGCGCAATAGCGCCGCGCAGTTCGATGCCATTGTTCGAGGTAGATTAGGTCGCCCTTTCTGATCGCAACATCGGACCGGCTTGTTTGCGATGCCCCAAGATCCCGGCAGTCGTACCGCCTATAATGGCGACTTACTCAATGCGTGCAAAAGCCGCGGTGCCCGATAAACTTCCATGAGGTTTCCTCGGGGTATCCTGCGCACCGATCGCCGCTGCCAGCAATTCCCCGGTCGTCGCGGCACCGGCGAAAATGGCTTCCATGCTGCGGACGCACAATCCGACGCCCTCGTCGGCCAGGTCGTAATGGACCTGCTTCGCCGCGCGCCGCGTGACGACCATCTCGGCGCGGCGCAATTCGGCGAGCTGCTGGCTGAGCGCCGGCTGCCCGATGCCGGTCGCCGCTTCGATTTCGCCGACGGTCCGGCCACCGCGCAGCAGGCACGAGAGGATCATCAGCCGCTGCGGCTGGGCATAGACGCGCAGCTTTTCGACCGCCTTGTCGGCCAGCGCGCGGTCTTCGTAAATCGCGGTCATGACGCCTCGACGGTGCGGCAGAACCAGCCAAGGTCGCCGCCTTCCATCATCCGCTCGGGCGCCGGGGCGAGCAGCGGCTGGCCCGGTTGCCAGCCTTCGGGGGCCAGCACGCTGCCGTCGGCGGTGCGCTGGAGCGCCGCAACCGTGCGCAATATTTCGTCGACCGAGCGGCCGACCGTGTGCGGATAGACATTGATCGCGCGAACAATGCCCTCGGGGTCGATGATATAGGTCGCGCGCACCGCCGAGCTGTCCTCCGCCGCCGCATCGATCATGCCATAGGCGCGGCCGACCGCCATGCTTGGATCTTCGACGATCGGGAAATCGATCGCGACGCCGAACTGCGCCTCGATCGCCCGCACCCACGCCAGATGCGAATAAAGGCTATCGACCGACAATCCGAGCAGCGCGCAATCGAGCGCATCGAAGTCGGCCTGCCGTTTGGCGAAAGCGATAAACTCGGTCGTGCAGACCGGCGTGAAATCGGCCGGGTGCGAGAAGAACACCAGCCACCGCCCGCGATAGTCGGCGAGCTTCACTGGCCCCTTGGTCGAGCGCGCGCTGAAGGATGGCGCAGTCTCCCCGATGCGTAGCGGCCGTTCGCCGGTGTCGATTGTCTCACTCATAGCCATAGTCTTTCATCCGCAAATCCATGCCGCCGTCATAGGCTTGACGCAAACATTCTATTAGATTACATGATTTATGTAAATATGAATTTATGGAGGCAAAAGTGACCGATTCGACCATTGCCCACGCCAGCGCCCAAGTGATCGCGGCCCGGGCGAAGCCGGCGGCGATCAAGGCTTTCTTCGACGATGCGACCAATACGGTGTCCTATGTCGTTCACGATCCCGCGACCAAGCGCGCCGCGATTATCGATAGCGTGCTCGACTATGATCCGGCGGCAGGGCGCACGAGCTTTGCCTCGGCCGACAAGATCATCGCCTTCGTCAAGGAGCATGACCTTGCCATCGACTGGCTGCTGGAGACCCACGCCCACGCCGACCATCTGTCGGCGGCGCCGCATCTCCAGGAAAAGCTCGGCGGCAAGATCGCGATTGGCGAGCATATCGTCACCGTACAAAACAGCTTCGGCAAGCTGTTCAACGCGGGGAGCGATTTCGCGCGCGACGGATCCGACTTCGACCATTTGTGGAAAGACGGCGACCGTTTCCAGATCGGCGAGATCGAGGTCACGGTGCTGCACGTCCCCGGCCACACCCCCGCCGACAACGCCTATGTGATCGGCGACGCGGTGTTCGTCGGCGATACGATGTTCATGCCCGACTATGGCACCGCGCGCGCCGATTTCCCGGGCGGCGACGCGCGCCAGCTCTTCCAGTCGCTGCGCCGTATCCTCGAGCTGCCGCCCGAAACGCGATTGTTCATGTGCCATGACTATCTGCCCGAAGGCCGTGACAATTATATCTGGGAAACCACGGTCGCCGACGAACGCGCCCACAATGTCCATGCCCATGACGGCGTGACCGAGGATGAATTCGTCGCGATGCGCGAGGCGCGCGACATCGCGCTGTCGATGCCGCGACTGATCATGCCGTCGATCCAGGTCAACATGCGCGCCGGCCACATGCCGGCACCCGAGGACAATGGCATTCGCTACCTCAAGATCCCCGTGAACGCGGTATGATCGCCGCCTTTCCGCACGCGATGCCGGTCGAGGGTTTGCTCGGCGGCTTGCTCATCGGTCTCAGCGCCGCGATCATGCTGCTCGGCAACGGCCGCATCGCCGGGGTTAGCGGTCTTGCCGCGCGCGCGACCGGGCTCGGAACCGGCAGCGCGCCGCGCGGCATGGCAGCCGCTTTCATTATTGGCCTGCCGCTGGGTGCCGCTGTGATGGCCTTGCTGCTTGGCGGCGTCGAAATCCGCTACCCCGCGTCTATCTGGCCGATCGCCCTTGGCGGGCTGTTCGTCGGCTATGGCACCCGGCTTGGCTCGGGCTGCACCAGCGGCCATGGCGTGTGCGGTATGTCGCGGCTGTCGCTGCGCTCGATCACCGCGACATTGCTGTTCATGGCAAGCGGCATCGCCACGGTCGCGCTGATGCGCGCGGGCGGCCTGCTGTGAAGCGCCTGCTTGCGGCGCTGGCGGCCGGCGCGATATTCGGTGCCGGGCTCGCGCTGTCGGGCATGGCCGACCCCCAGCGCGTCCGTGCGTTTCTCGACCTGTTCGGCGCGTGGGATCCGACGCTGGCGTTCGTCATGGGCGGCGCGCTCATTCCGATGGCGATCGCCTGGGCGATCCAGCGCCGTATGGCGAGCCCGATCCTCGCCGATGCATTCGATCTTCCCCCCACCCGCGGGATCGATGGTCCGCTGGCCGCGGGCGCGGTGATCTTCGGGATTGGCTGGGGGATCAGCGGCCTCTGCCCCGGTCCTGCGATTGCCGGGCTCGCGCTCGCCCCCAGCCAGGCCATCGTTGCGGTCGCCGCCATGGGCGCAGGCATGATCCTGCACCGCCTCACCAGCCGCTGACCGCACGCCACCACCGGAGACGAGACATGGATATTAAAACGATCAATTCGCAGCTTGGTGTCAGCCCGCAGATTCAGCCCGGCGAGGTCGCGGCGATCGCGGCGGCCGGCTATCGCTCGATCATCTGCAACCGTCCCGACGGCGAGGAAGCCGGGCAGCCGCCTGCGGCCGCGATTGCCGAGGCGGCGCAGCGGCATAAGATTGGCTTTGCGCATATCCCGGTGGTTTCGGGCCAGATGACCGGGACCGACGCGATGCTCATGGCCAATGCCTTGGCCGAGTTGCCGTCACCGGTCCTTGCCTATTGCCGTTCGGGCAGCCGCTCGGAAAAGCTGGCTGCCATGGCGGCCGAGCGTCAACCGCGCGGCGGGGTGGCAGCTTATGACATCGTCATCGTCGGCGGCGGCAGCGCGGGAATCGCGACGGCGGCCAGTCTTCTGAAGCGAAGCGGCAATCTTTCCATCGCCATCATCGAGCCCTCCGAGGTCCATTATTATCAGCCGGGCTGGACCATGGTCGGCGCGGGCATCTTCGATGCGGAATTCACGCGCCATAGCGAAACCTCCGTCATGCCGCGCGGGGTGGACTGGATCAAAAAGTCGGCATCCGGCTTCGCTCCTGACGACAATCAGGTGCTGCTCGATGACGGCAGTTCGGTATCTTACCGCGTATTGGTGGCCTGTCCGGGTATCAAGCTCGACTGGGATGCCATTCCGGGCCTCAGCGATACGCTCGGCAAGAATGGCGTGACTTCCAACTACCGCTACGATCTGGCGCCCTACACCCATCGCCTCGTCAAGGATTTCAAAGGTGGCCGCGCGTTGTTCACGCAGCCGCCGATGCCGATCAAATGTGCCGGTGCGCCGCAAAAAGCGATGTATCTATCGTGCAATGTCTGGGAACGCAGCGGCGTCCTCAAGGACATCGACGTCCAGTTTCACAACAGCGGCGCGGTGCTGTTCGGCGTTGCGGTCTATGTCCCCGCGCTGATGGAATATGTCGATCGCTACAACGCGCATCTGAACTTCGAATCCAAACTGGTTGCCATCGACGGACCCGCCAGGATCGCGACCTTCGAACAGAAACGCGGCGATACCGTCACGCGCGTGGAGGAGAGCTTCGACATGATCCATGTCGTGCCGCCGCAGGTTGCACCCGATTTTGTCCGCAGCAGCCCGCTCGCGGCCGCCAGCGGTTTTATCGAGGTCGACGAAGCGACCTTGCAGCATGTGCGATATGCCAATGTCTTCGCCTTGGGCGATGCCTGTTCTGCCTCGAACGCCAAGACGATGGCTGCGGCGCGCAAGCAGGCACCGGTCGTTGCGGTGAATGTGCTGGCCGCCTTGAAGGGCAAGCCGCCCGTCGCCGACTATGACGGCTATGGCAGCTGTCCGCTCACCGTCGAGCGCGGCAAGATCATACTCGCCGAATTCGGCTATGGCGGAAAGCTGCTCCCCAGTTTCCCAAACTGGCTGATCGACGGCACCCGGCCGTCGCGTCTCTCTTGGCTGCTCAAGGACACAATCCTGCCGCCGATTTACTGGCACGGCATGCTCAAGGGCCGCGAGTGGATGGTGAATCCGCACATGATGGCGGCGAACGGATAAGCATGTGATGGACACGCTTCATTATGCGCTCGGCGGCGTCTCGGGCGTTCTCGTCGGTTTCGTTCTCGGCCTCGTCGGCGGCGGCGGGTCGATCCTCGCGGTTCCCCTGCTTCTCTATCTCGTGGGCGTGAAAGAACCGCATGTCGCCATCGGCACCAGCGCCTTTGCCGTGGCCGCGAATGCCGCGATCGGCCTCTGGAACCATGGCCGCGCCGGAACCGTGAACTGGCGCTGCGGTTTCATCTATGCCGGCGCGGGCGTCGTGGGCGCGCTCGGCGGTTCGACCGTCGGCAAAAGCATCGACGGACACCAGCTCCTGTTTCTCTTCGCCATTTTGATGATCGTCGTCGCGATCCTGATGTTCCGGTCGCGCGGCGACGAAGGCATCGAAGGCGCCATGTGCAGCCGCGAGAATGTCGGCAAGGTCGCCGGCTATGGCTTGGGGACCGGCGCCTTTTCGGGCTTCTTCGGCATCGGCGGCGGCTTTCTCATCGTGCCTGGCCTCGTTGCTTCGACCTCGATGCCGATCCTGCGCGCGATCGGGACATCGCTGGTCGCGGTCACCGCTTTCGGCCTGACTACGTCGGTAAACTACGCGGTGTCGGGCCTCGTCAACTGGCCGCTCGCCGGCATGTTCATTCTGGGCGGGGTCGCGGGCAGCGCGATCGGGACGCGCGCAGCGAATGCTCTCTCCGCCCACAAGGGGAGGCTCAACACCATCTTCGCCGCGTTCGTGATGATCGTCGCCATCTACATGCTGTGGAAAAGCTGGGCAGAACTGGTCGGCTAAACCGAGGGGAGAGAGAGATGTTTAGGACTATCGAGAACCGGCTGACGCCGGGACCAAACACCAAGAAATGGATCGATCCTATATTTCGGGTGTTGATCAGCCTGATTTTCATCATCGGCGGCCTCGGCCACTTTGGTCAGCACCAGATGATGCTGGACCGGATGGCCGAATCGCCCTGGGCGGGCACGGTCGACATGATCGGCGATCCCTCGATCCTGCTCTGGCTATCGGGCGGCATATTTCTCGTTGCTGGGCTGACACTGGCGCTTGGATGGATGACCCGAACGTCGGCACTCCTGCTGTTCGTTACGTTAGTACCAGTCACGATCGCGATCCACGTCGTCCCCGATAGTTCGCATGTTGGCCCTCTATTCAAGAACATCGCGATCCTCGGCGCGTTACTGCTAATCTGGGCGCGCGGAGCGGGCGCTTACGGCCTCGATAACAGAAGTCTGTAATCGCTAAACAACCAGAGTAGGCGCTCCGCGCGTCAAGCGCACGGCCACCCGAGAGCGTGCATGAATTCAGCTTAGGATATCGAATATGAGACGTGTAGCGGGACTGTTCCAAAGGAGAACCCGTTGTCAGCTTTTGGGCCTTAAGCAAATTTGAGGCGATGGTCGATATCGGGAGCGTTAAGCCCCCGCCATGACGCTTTAAATATTGGCAGTCATTAATTGCCTCCTTCCCCGAATGATCGCATCCAAGTCTAGAAGACTTTCGAGCTGATCGAGCGGGGGCGTTGGCGTAGCGTAGAAAATGTTCGACAAGAATCGGCGGCTATGGCATACCGGTTATACGGACTGAATCTTGATTTCAGGCATGCGGGGAACACCGTGTGGGACCGAATTTTGTAGATAAGTATTTGAAAAAATATATCAAATACATAGGGTTAGTTTCCTAAAACCACCCGCTCCGCCATCGACCCCACTCAAAGCCATCGGACAATCCTGCGCCGCACGCTGTCCCGAAGAGCTCGGGGTCCCCGCACTACCTCCGCAACGACGCCAGTCGCTGGTCCACAATCGCATCTGCCTCGGCGATGATGCGGTCGATCAACTGCTGACAGGTCGGGATGTCGTGGATCAGTCCCTGCACCATCCCGGCCCAGAACACGCCCTTCGAAAGGTCGCCGGTCTGTAGCAGCTCGCGCCCAGCCTGTCCGTTCACCAGTTCAGCCACATCGGCAAAGGTCGCGTCGGGCTGCGCCAAGCGGCGCACCACTTCTTCGCTGACCGCGCTCTTGCCGACGCGCGCCGTGTTCTTGAGGCTGCGAAAGATCAGATACGATCCGCGCTCGTCATTATCGATATAGGCCTGCTTCACATTGTCGTGGATCGGCGCCTCGACGGTCGCGCAGAAGCGCGTGCCCATATTGATCCCCTCAGCTCCCAGCGCCAGCGCGGCGACAAGCCCGCGGCCGTCGCCGAACCCGCCCGACGCCAGCATCGGGATCTTCACTTTGTCGGCGGCGGCGGGAATCAGGATCAGGCCAGGAATATCATCCTCGCCCGGATGCCCTGCGCATTCGAAACCATCGATAGAAATAATATCGCAACCCGCGCGCTCTGCCGACAAGGCGTGGCGGACTGCGGTGCATTTATGCAGAATTGCGATGCCATGCGGCTTGAGCATTTCCCAGATCTCACGCACCGCGGGCGTTCCCGCGGTCTCGACAATCTTGACCCCGCCGTCGATGATCGCCTGCGCATAGGCCTTGTAATCGGGCGAGTTGATCGTCGGGAAAACGGTCATGTTCACACCAAACGGCTTGTCGGTCATTGCGCGGCAGCGTTCGATCTCGGCGCTGAGCGCCGCGGGGGTTGGTTGGGTCAGCGCCGTGAGGATGCCAAGCCCGCCCGCGTTCGAAACCGCGCTTGCCAGTTCGGCATAGCCGACGCTCTGCATCCCGCCCTGCACGATCGGATGTTCGATCCCCAGCATTTCGGTGATGCGTGTCTTGAAAGCCATCGTCGGTCCCTTCCCATGATCGGTCGCAGCAATTTGACGCTACGTCGTCGCGGCGCCGGAATTGACTTGACGTTTACGTCAACGTCCGGTTCATTGGCAAGACAAGATATATGAGAGCGGGACAGATGCGGGCATGACGATCCTCTATGACGAAGGCCAGCAGGCGATCGCGACCGAATCGCGGCGCGTTCTTGAAGCGCGTACCAGCACCGACGCGCTGCTGCCGCTGCTCGAATCGGTCGGCGACTATCATCGCCCTTTCTGGGACACGGCAAAGGAACAGGGTTGGACCGCGCTCGCGCTTCCCGAAGCGCATGGCGGGCTGGGCCTCGGCCTGATCGAGCTCGGGCTGATCGCGCATCAGGCGGGCCGGTCGCTGAGCGGAGCGCCGTTTCTGACGTCGGGCTTTGGCGCCGCGAAGGCGATCGAGCTTTACGGGTCCGATGCGCAAAAGGCGCGCTGGCTGCCTGCGCTGGCGTCGGGTGACAGCATCGGCGCGATTGCTTTCGCCGCTGGCCCCGACGCGCTACCGGCGCAGCCCGACGTGACGTTCACCGACGACCGACTGAGCGGGACCGCGCGCGGCGTTTCCGGCGGACTGGCGGGCGATGTCGCGATCGTGCTGGCCAATGGCCCCGGTATGCCGGTGCTGGCGCTGGTCGACCTGAACGACGTCGAGCGCACCCCGGTGCCGAGTTTCGACAACAGCCGCTGTGTCGCCAATCTGAGCTTTGTCGGCGCGCCCGCTGAAACATTGGCGGTCGGAACCGCAGCCCGCGACGCGGCGCTGCACATTCTGGCCCTCCAGGCCGTCGTCACCGCGCACGAGCAGACCGGCGGCGCCGAGGTGCTCATGGAAATTGCGCGCGACTACGCCCTCACCCGCCGCGCCTTTGGCCAGCCGATCGGCGCCTTTCAGTCGGTGAAGCACCGCATTGCCGAGCTGTACGGGCTGGTCGAACTGGCGCGCGCCAATTGCATCCACGCCGCCTCGCGCGAGGGCGCAGCCGATTTCATCACCGCCGCCGCCGCTGCCCGCCTGTCGGCGACCGAGGCCTATGACACCGCGGCGCGCGACTGTGTGCAGATCCATGGCGGCATCGGCGTGACCTGGGATCTCGGGCTACACCTCCATATGCGCCGCGCGCGCAGTTTAGCCATCGAGCAGGGCAGCAGCCTGTTCTGGGAAGATGTTCTCGTCGACCGGCTGGCAGGAGAAGCGGCATGAGCGATCTGGAAACCTATCGCGCCAAGGCCGCCGCGTGGCTCGAATCGATGGCGCCGACCTATGGGCGTGAGGCGCGCAAGGGTCTGGCCGAAGCCGATGATCTTGAGCTTGGGCGCCGCTATCAAAAGGCGAAGTTCGACGCGGGCTTTGCCGGGATCAACTGGCCAACCGAATATGGCGGTCAGGGGCTGGGTCATCTCGAAAAAGTCACCTTCGACGCCGAAGAAATGAAGCACGGTTTCCCCAATTTCTATTTCGGCATCTCGCTCGGCATGCCGGTGCCGGTGCTGATGCAGTTCGGCAGCGACCGGGACTTCGTCAAGGAACGCGTGCTCAAGGCGCTGCAAGGCGAAGAAATCTGGTGCCAGCTGTTCTCCGAACCCTCGGGTGGCTCGGATCTCGCGGGCCTGCGCACCAAGGCCGAACCCGACGGCAACGGGTGGAAGATCAACGGCCAGAAAGTGTGGACGAGCTGGGCGCATTACAGCGACTATGGTGTCATCGTCGTGCGCACCGACCCGACCGTCCCCAAGCACAAAGGGCTGACCTATTTCTGGGTCGACATGAAAGCGCCGGGCGTCACCGTCCGCCCGATCAAGCTTGCGGGCGGCGACAGCCACGTCAACGAGGTGTTCTTCGACGATGTGAAGATCAGCGACGATCACCGCATGTCGCCTGTCGGCGGCGGGTTTGCCGTCGCCATCACGACCTTGATGATAGAACGCTATGTCGCGACCGACAGCGCGGGCTTCGGCCCGCACCTCGACCTGTTCGTCGATCTGGCCAAAGACACGCTGCTCAATGGCAAGCCCGCGATCGAGGATGGCCGCATCCGGCACCAGATCGCGCGCAACCATGCGATGCGGTCGGGGCTCGATTCGATCAACGTCCGCGCGCGGCTGATGATGCAGGCCGGGATGATCCCCGGCGCCGAGGGATCGCTCAACAAACTCGTCGCGGTCCGCTCGCGCCAGAAGCTGTCAGAACTCGCGATCGACCTGCAGGGCACCGACGGTTTTGCCTTCGACGAACATGCCTCGCAAAAGGAAGATTGGGCGTCGAGCTGGATCAACGCCCCGACCGGCCGCATCGCCGGCGGGTCGGACGAGACGTTGCTCAATACGATTGCCGAAAAGGTGCTCGGACTGCCGCAGGACCATCGCCCCGACAAGGGCATCCCGTTCAACCAGATTCCGGCCTGAGGAGGCGCAGCGCATGAAGTTCGATTCCACTACCGCGGCGGTCGTTACCGGCGGCGCATCGGGCCTAGGCCTTGCGACCGCCGAAGCGCTGGCGGCAGCAGGCGTGAAGGTCGCGATTTTCGACATCAACGAGGCGCTCGGCGAAGAGGTCGCCGCGACGATCGGCGGGCTGTTCTGCAAGGTCGATATCACCGACGAGCAATCCGTTTTGGACGGCTATGCCAAGGCCCGCGCCGCGCATGGCCAGGAGCGCATTTGCGTCCACTGCGCAATGACCTCGCGCCGCGGCAAAACGCTCGCCTATGACAAGGAAACCCGGACTTTCCGCCGCACCCCGACTGAGGATTATGCTTATGGCGTGGCGGGCATCTTGACTGCAAGCTATCGCATCGGATCGATCGCAGCCGAGGGCATGGCGACCTTGCCTGAAATGGAAGACGGCGAACGCGGCGCGATCATCTACACTGCCTCGGTTGCGGCGCAGGACGCGCAGATCGGCCAGGTCATCTACGGCTCGGCGAAAGCGGGCGTGAACGGCCTGGTGCTGCCGATGGCGCGCGACCTGATGGACTTGGGCATCCGGGTCAATTCGATCATGCCCGGCGTTTTCGGTACGCCCTTGCTCGGCAACATGAACCCGAAGGTGAAGGAAAGCCTCGAAGCCTCGGTCCCCTTCCCCAAGCGGCTCGGCAAGGCAGAGGAATATGCCAGCCTCGCGATGGAAATGATCCGCAACACCTATTTCAACGGCCAGGCCGTCCGCCTCGACGGCGCGATCCGCATGGCTCCCCGTTAAACGCTCCCCGAAAGGAATATCCCATGGCCGAAGCCTATATCATCGACGCCGTCCGCACCCCCCGCGGAGTCGGCAAGCCCGGCAAGGGCGCTTTGTCGCACCTCCACCCGCAGCATCTTGCCGCGACGGTGCTAAAGGCGATCAAGGACCGCAACAATCTCGATACCGCGTCCGTCGACGACATCATCTGGTCGACGTCGAGCCAGAACGGCAAGCAGGGCGGCGACCTTGGCCGTATGGCCGCGCTGTCCGCGGGCTATGACACCAAGGCATCGGGAACGACGCTCGACCGCTTCTGCGGCGGCGGCATCACGTCGGTCAACCTCGCCGCAGCGAGCGTGATGAGCGGCATGGAAGATTGCGTCATCGCCGGCGGCACCGAGATGATGAGCTACACCACTGCCTATGCCGCCGAGCAAGCGAACGCCGGCTTGCCGCCACGGCTGATGGGATCGGGTCACGATGCGCTCGACGAGCTTCACCCCCAGTCGCATCAAGGCGTGTGCGGCGACGCGATCGCGACGATCGAGGGGATCAGCCGCGAGGCGCTCGACGCGCTCGCGCTGGTCAGCCAGCAACGCGCCGACCGCGCAATCAAGGAAGGTCGCTTTGCCAAATCGGTCGTCCCAGTGCTTAACCCCGACGGCAGCGTCGCGCTCGATCATGAAGAATTCCCGCGTCCCGAAACCACTGCCGAAGGACTGGCATCGCTTAAGCCCGCTTTCACCGGGCTCGCCGATTTTGACCTGGGCGGCGGTTTCACCTTCCGCAAGCAGATCAACCGCCGCTATCCCGATGTCGAAATCCAGCATTTCCACCATGCCGGCAACTCGTCGGGCGTTGTCGATGGCGCCGCCGCGATCCTGCTCGCGTCCAAGGACTATGCCGACAAGCATGGCCTGAAGCCCCGTGCGCGCGTGGTCGCCTATGCCAATATCGGCGACGATCCGACGCTCATGCTCAACGCCCCCGTTCCCGCCGCGAAGAAGGTGCTTGAAAAGGCAGGCCTCACAAAGGACGACATCGACGTCTGGGAAATCAACGAAGCCTTTGCCGTTGTCGCTGAAAAGTTCATCCGCGATCTCGATCTTGACCGTGAAAAGGTGAACATCAACGGCGGTGCGATGGCGCTCGGCCATCCGATCGGCGCCACCGGATCGATCCTGATCGGCACTGCGCTCGACGAGCTTGAACGGTCGGGCGGTCGCTATGGCCTCGTCACCATGTGCGCCGCGGGCGGCATGGCACCCGCGATCATCATCGAACGGATCTGAGCACGTCGGGTCAGAACGGGCCGCGAATTGCGAGGGTTTTGGTCGGACTATACAGGTTCACGAACATGGTCTTGCCGTCGGGCGCGAAACAAACGCCCGCCGGTTCGGTCTGAACCCGGATCCGGCCAAAGGCATAAACCTCGCCATAGGGAGTCACCCCGCGCAGATGATTGTCGACCGTGTCCTCATATTGGTCTTCGCAAACGATCAGATGGCCGTTGGGTGCGACGGTCAGATTGTCGCCGTAACTATATTGGGCGGGATCGGTCGATTCGAGGAACAATTGCAGCCGCCCGGGATTCGATCGTTCCTGCGCCGTCCCTTCATAATGCGAGGGGCGATAGCGCATGATCTGACCTTGCTTCGCTGGCCCGCCCGAGGTGCAGGTGAAATACAGCTCGTTGTCGCCCCAATGAATGCCCTCGCCGCGCGCAAAACGGGCCGCGCCGCTGGTTGCACCGCGCAGGCGCAAATCGTCGGCGGGGCTTTCGGGGTCGTTGAGGTCGATCCAGTCGACAAAATGCCAGCTTCCCGGCTGCATCGCAGGCATCGTCCAGTTGCGGCTGTCCGCGATGTTTTTGTCGAAGAAGGCCAGCGCCTGCAATCGTCCGCCGCGAGCGAGCGAGCCAGGAACGTCGGGCAGGAAGCGGTAGAACAGGCTGTCGTCGCGATCCTCGGTCATATAGACGATGCCGGTACGCGGATCGACGACAGCGGCCTCGCGTACGAAACGGCCCATGGCTTTCAGCGGCTCGGCCTTGACGAGCTTGCCGGCATCGGCAGGCACGTCGAAAATCCAGCCATGCGGCTGGCCGACGCCGTCGGCGGGGCCGGCGACGCTTTCTTCACACGACAGCCAGCTGTTCCACGGCGTCACCCCGCCGGCGCAATTGCGGATCGTGCCGAGCAAGCTGAGATATTGCTTTTCGACCGCCAGCGTGTTGCCATCAAGGACCAGCGTCGTCGTGCCACCTGGGATCGCGGCATCTCCAACGCGATCGAACGTTCCTTCAGGCACCGCCGCGCCCGCGTTCAGGGGGCCAGTGGAAACATGCTTTGGTCCCAGCTCGTGATTGCGCACCAGCGCCAGCTTTCCGCCACCCAGCCGGAAGCAACCCATGCCGTCGGCGCGATCGGGCACGCGATAACCGTCGCTCATTGGCTCGCCGAGCTGCGAGATAATCTGATAGGAAAATCCGGGCGGCAGGTCGATCAGTCCAGCAGGGTCTTTTTGCAGCGGGCCATAGCCGGACGCCGTCGCCATCAGTCCACCCGCAGCGGCGCGGCTCTGCACCGCAAGACCCGCAAAAGCGAAAGCGGTCATGGAAAATTGGCGGCGATTCAGCATGGCGGGAAACTCTCCTTCGTATTCAACGACGCGCTAAAGTCGCTTTGGGACACTTCAAAGACAATCGGGCAACGGTAGCTGCCCGACATCGAATAGAGCAAATAGGGAGAACATTATGTCAGGTCCGTTGCGCGGAATCAAAATCGTCGAGTTTGCCGGCATCGGTCCCGGCCCCTTTTGCGGGATGATGCTGGCCGATCATGGTGCAGAGGTAATCCGTATCGATCGTCCAGGCGGTTTCATGGACCCGCGCGATCCGCTCAGCCGCAACCGGACGTCGATCGCGCTCGATATGAAGAACCCCGATGCGGTGGCGATCGCGCGCGACCTCTGCAAAGGCGCTGACGGCATTATCGAGGGCTATCGCCCCGGCGTGATGGAACGGCTGGGGTTGGGTCCCGACGTGCTCCTCGCCGATAATCCCAAGCTGGTTTACGGACGCATGACCGGTTGGGGGCAGTTCGGCCCCTACGCGCAGTCGGCCGGCCACGACATCAATTACATCGCATTGTCGGGGGTTCTTCACGGCATCGGGCGCGCAGGCGAAAAGCCGGTGCCGCCAGTCAATTACGTCGGCGATTTCGGCGGCGGCGGGATGATGCTGGCGTTCGGTATGGTGAGCGCGCTTGTCCATGCGGCGCGCACCGGCGAAGGTCAGGTGATCGATTGTGCGATGACCGACGGCTCGGCACTGCTCGCGGGCATGACGTGGGGTTTCAACGCGATGGGGCGGCTGAAGGACGAAGCGGGAGCCAATATGCTCGACGGCGGCGCGCATTTCTATGACAGCTATATCTGCGCCGACGGTAAATTTATCTCGATCGGGTCGATCGAACCACAATTTTATGCGCTGCTGCGTGAAAAGACGGGGCTGACCAATGATCCCGATTTCGACGCGCAAATGGACCCGTCACAATGGGGTCCGCTCAAGGAGAAGCTGACGGCGCTGTTCAAGACCAAGACCCGCGACGAATGGTGCGCGGTTATGGAAATGACCGACGTCTGCTTTGCGCCGATCCTGTCGTTGAGCGAGGCCCCGCAGCACCCGCACAATGTGGCGCGCGAAACGTTCGTGGAAATCGGCGGCGCGGTCCAGCCGGCCCCCGCACCGCGCTATTCGGCGACGATCAACGACACCCCGCGCGCGGCTCCGGTGGTCGGCGCCGATGGCGATGCCGTGCTATCGGCGCTGGGTTATGACTTGAACAAGATTGCAGCGCTGCGCGAAGGCGGCGCTGTGCGCTAAAAATTCGTCATTGCAAGCGCAGCGAAGCAATCCAGAGCCGTTTACGCTGGCTCTGGATTGCTTCGCCGCGCTCGCAATGACGGCTAAATCACCGCGCGGTCAATGCCTCCCATAGCCCGCGCCCACCAAGTCCAGCGACCTGCCGCCCCAACTTCGCCGCCCAATACGCATCATTCCCATGCTCGCCGCGCCACCGCATCAGCGGCACCGTGACTCGGTGAAGCTCATACTCATAGGTAAAGCCGATCGCGCCGTGGACCTGATGCGCGATCGACGTGACAACGCCCACCGCCCGGTTGGCGCGCAACTTCGCCGCCGCGATCTCGAAATCTGCCGCGGCAGGATCAAGATCGACGGCATCCAGCCGCGCCGCCAACGCCCCCGCTGCCGCTTCCACCGCGCGCACCTCGCACGCCATCACCGCCAACGATTGCTGCACCGCCTGAAACTTGCCCAGCGGCCGCCCGAATTGCTGGCGCGTGTTCACATGCTCGATCGACAGGGTGAGCGCTTGACCCATCCCCCCGGCCATCAGGCTTACGGTCGCAGCAGGTTGCAAGGCGTTGCCGGCAATCAACCCAGCTACTGGCAAATCGGGGACCATGACCCCGGCAAGCTGAAGCACTGCGTTGGCATCGCCCCAATCGCCGCCGAAACCGCCTTTTTCCTCTGAGACAAGCAGCAACGCAAAACCCGCCTCTTCGACGGGCGCAATCCCCGCCATGGCCGCCTCGGCGAACACCGCGCGCGCGGTGTCGCACAGCATCTCGCGCGCCGCGCTCATCGCAGGCCCAGTCCGCGTGCGATGATCCCGCGGATTACTTCGCGCGTTCCGCCACGCAGCGAAAAGCTGGGCGATGCGATCAGCAAGGCGCGCAGCAAGCGGCCAAGGTCGCTCGGATCATCCCAAGGGCAATCGACGATCGCCTGCACACGGCGCGGCATGTCCTGTTCGAACGCATTGCCCAATTCCTTGACCACCGACGCCTCGACCATCGGATCCTCGCCCGCCGCCAGTTTCGCTGCGGTCGACATCGACAATTGCCGCAGTGTCCACATTTCGGCGGTGAGTTCGCCGATCAGCACGGCGACCGCCGGTTCGGGATCGGCGCCCGCCGCATCGATCAGCGCCGCGAACAGCGCATGGCTCGACAAATATCGCTCGGGGCCCGAGCGTTCGAGACCCAGCTCGGCGGTGACCTGCTGCCACCCCTGCCCGCGCGTGCCGACCAGTGCGCCGCGCGGCACCAGAACATCGTCAAAAAACACCTCGTTAAAATCATGGTGCCCCGCCATGTCGATGATCGGGCGGATCGTGATGCCGGGGGTGTCGAGTTCGATCAGCAGCTGACTCAACCCGGCGTTGCGCTCGCTGCCCTCTTCGGTGCGAACAAGCGACAGCATGATGTGCGAGAAATGCGCGCCGGTGGTCCAGATTTTCTGGCCATTGATGCGCCAGCCCTCGGTCGTTTCCCGCGCCGTGGTCCGAACAGCAGCAAGGTCCGACCCGGCTCCCGGCTCGGACAGGCCGATGCAGGCATAGAGCTCACCGCGCACGATCCCCGGCAGGTATCGCTCGCACTGTTCAGTGCTGCCGTACCGCACGATCAGCGGCCCGGTCTGGCGATCGGCGATCCAGTGCGCGCCGACCGGGGCGCCCGCCGCCAGCAATTCCTCGATCACCACATAGCGTTCCAGCGGATGTCGATCACCGCCGCCGTACCGCGTCGGCAATGTCATCCCGATGTAACCGGCAGCGCCGAGCGCACGACTGAAGTCGGCATCGAAGCTTGCCCAACAATTGGCGCGCGCGACGATGTCGCCCTGCGGCTGGTTCACCGCAAGCCATGCCCGCAAGTCGGTGCGCAGTGCCGCGACGTCGCCGGGTGGATCGAAAGGATAGAGTGCAAAGCCTTGCATGTCCCGACAGCCATGCAATAGCCTTTGCCAACAGGAAAGGAATTTTGATCATGGGCGAGTTTTTGAGTGTCGAGCGGCGGGGCAAGATTGCGATCCTGACCATGATCAAACCTGAGAGTATGAACGCGATCGGCACCCACGAAGACTGCCAGGATATCATCGACACACTCCGCACCCTCGGCGACGATCGCGGCGTCAGCGCGATCATCCTGACCGGCAGCGGCAAAGCTTTCAGCGCCGGCGGGAACCTGAAAGGGATGCAGGACCGCACCGGGATCGGCGTGCTCGACCAGCCCGACTCCACCCGCACCAATTATCGCAAGGGCGTGCAGGCGGTGATCCGCGCGCTGATGGATTGCGAAGTGCCGATGATTGCCGCGGTCAACGGTCATGCCATCGGCCTCGGTTGCGACCTCGCCTGCACCTGCGACATCCGCATCGCCGCGGAAAGCGCCAAATTCGCGTGCAGTTTCATCAAGGTCGGGATCGTCCCCGGCGACGGCGGTGCCTGGCTGTTACAGAACGTGCTGGGTTATCCCCGCGCCGCCGAATTGTTCCTGACCGGCGACCGCTTTGACGCAGCCCAGGCAAAGGAATATGGTCTGGTTACGGACGTCGTCCCCGACGCGGAACTGCTCGACCGCGCCGTGGCGATTGCCGAACGGATCGTGTGCAATCCGCCGCGCGCGCTGCGCCTGACCAAGCGCTTGCTCCGCGAGGCGCAGCATAGCCGGATGAGCGACATATTGGAGCTCAGCGCCGCCTATCAGGCGATCGTGCACGAGACGGCCGATAATCGGGAGGCGATCAATGCCTTCGTCGAAAAGCGCCCGCCGGTGTTTACAGGAGAATGACCATGATGGCCGAGCGCGTCCTGCCCCTGACCGGCATCCACAATTTCCGCGATTATGGCGGCTATAAGGTCGAGGGCGGCGGGCGGCTGCGCGAGGGCGTGCTGTGGCGCTCGGCGCATCACGAAGCAGCGACCGACGAAGATCTGGCGACGCTCGATGCGCTCCGGCTCGAAACGATCATCGATCTGCGCGGCGACGACGAGCGCGAGATGCACCCGTGCCGCCGGTCGGAAAATTTTTCGGCGAGGGTCCTCTTCGCGGGCGGCGTGACGGCAGGCCTCGCCCCGCATCTTCAGGCCGCGGGCGGCGCGATCGATGTCGAAACGGCGCGCGCGCGGATGATCGATACCTATGCCGGGATGCCTTACCGGCCCGCGCTTGTCGCGACGCTGCGGCTCTATCTTGCCGCGCTGGCCGAATATGACGCGCCCAGCCTGGTACACTGCGTGGCAGGCAAGGACCGCACAGGCTTTGCCGTTGCCGTCGTCCACCGCCTGCTTGGGGTGCATGAGGACGATCTGATGCACGATTATCTGCTCACCAACACTGCAGGCAAGATCGAGGAGCGGATCGCGCAGGGCGCTGCGCATATCCGCTCGCGCTACGGCGCCGAAATCCAAGACGACGCGATCCGCGCGCTGATGTCGGTCAACCCCGCCTATCTCGACGCCGCGCTGGTGACAGTGCGCCGCGATCACGGCGATGTCGCGACCTACGCCGAAGCGGTGTTGAACTTCACGCCCGAGATGCGCGACGCGATCGTGGACAAGCTGGTGGTGTATTGAGATCCAAAACATTTTCCAGCCATCCCGGCGAAGGCCGGGATGACGATGGCAAAAAGTTATTCCCCCTTGACCAGCACCCCGCCCTTGACCACGGCATCGACGCTTTCCAGCTGCCGCACGTCGGCCAGCGGGTCACCATCAACCGCCACGATGTCGGCATAACGCCCCACCGCAATCGCCCCGACATCCTTTTCGCGCCCCAGCGCTTCGGCGGCGTTCTTCGTCGCGGCCTGGATCGCTTGCAGCGGGGTCATCCCATATTCGACCATGACGCGAAACTGGCCGCCGACTTGTCCGTGCGCCATCACGCCAGCGTCGGACGCGAACACCATCCGTACCCCGGCACGGTGCGCCTTGCGGAAATTGTCGCGCTGGATCTGCGCGATTTCCCGATCCTTGCGCAGATTATCCTCGAGCACGCCGTTCTTCGCGCCCTCGGCCTGCGTATATTCGGTGTTGAAGATGTCCATCGCGAACCACACCGGCTGTTTGCGCGCCACCGCCATGCGGATTCCCTCGTCATCGACCAGGCTGGCATGTTCGATCGTATCGATCCCGGCGGCAATCGCGGCGCGGATGCCTGCGCCGCCATGCGCGTGGGCGGCAACGCGCAGTCCCCATTGACGCGCCTCGTCGGCGATCGCGCGCAGCTCACTCTCGGGCACCTGCAACTGACCCGGTTCGGTATTGCGCGAAAAGACGCCGCCGGTCGCGCACACCTTGATCACTTCGGCGCCATATTTGCGCTGCCGCCGTACCTGATAGCGCAGTTCTTCCGGGTTATCGCCGATGCCCTCTTCCTTGCCGTCCTTCTTTTCCAGGCTGGGCGGCAGAAAGGTGCTGTCGCAATGACCGCCGGTCGCGCCCAGTGCATAGCCGGCGGGGACAATGCGCGGCCCGACCGCATAGCCCGCGTCAATCGCCTGCTTCAGCCCGATGTCGTTGCGGTCACCCGATCCGACGTTACGCACGGTGGTGAACCCGGCTTCAAGCATGTCACGCGCATTTTTGACCGCAGTCATGCCCCAGAAACTGTCGGTAAACTCCAGCCCGCGATATCCGCCGATGTCGGCGGGTCCGTCGAGGTGGACGTGCATATCGATCAGGCCGGGGACCAGCGTCTTGTCGCCGAGATTGATATGCTTGACGTCGCTGCCCCATTTGATGACGCGCGCATCGGCGATATTGGTGATGCGGCCATCGGCGCCAACAAAGATCGCTGGATATTCGACCGTCTTGCCGGTCAACACGTCGACATAGCGCGCGGCGGTGATGACGGTTTGACCCGCAGGTGCCTGCGCTGCCGCCGAGACGGCAAACAGCGCCGCCGAGCCCAAACCGATTCCCCGCAGAAAACTGCCGAACTTCACTCGCGATTGCATGGTTGACCCGCCCTGTTGTTGGTGCCCTTCACCATGATGGCAAAGGCGATAAAATTAGGACAGCGGAATCTTGTGCTGCGCCAGATAGTCGTAGCCCGGTCGGCAAGCGTCGGCGACGCTTTGGGCCTCCGGCGTCAAGTCGGGCTGCGGCTTGTCGGGCGCGCCAAAGCCGGTGCTCGATGCCACCGCATCGTACCAATGCGGCGCCCAGACGCCATCGGTCGGGCGCAACCCGGCCTCCCACCGCAGCATCGCCGGATCCCATTCAATCCCCAGCGCACCGCATAATTTCTGCAGCATCGCGGGGGGATCGCGCAAGATGTCGGCGCTGTCGATCACCGGCGGCGCGTGGCCCAGGCGGTCCGCCTCGCGGTCGAAAAATTCAACCTGCTTGTCGGTCCCCAGATGGTCGGGGCGCACTGCCACGCGCTTGGCCGCATAGCTTGCGACGACGCGCGCCGGGTCGCGGATCAGGAAGGCGTGGCGCAACCCCGGCAGGTCGTCATGCGCGATCGGACCGACCATGTGGTGCGCCATATGCTTCTGATACCAGATCGACGTGTCCGCGGGGTTGGGGCCGATCATGCTGCGCGCAACGCCATGCCAGTCGCAATCCATCGAGGCCATGACCTCGTCCATCATTGGCTGCGGATCGCCGGTTGCTTTCAGATAGGCGCCATAGAAGGGCTCGTCGCTGACATGGGTATCAGCGCGGCTGCCAAAGCTGCGCATCATCGCGGTCGACAAATTGCGCGGCCCCGACCACATCGCGACACGGATCGTCATCTTGTCACAACTCCTGCCGTTCGCGTCGAGCGAAGTCGAGACGCCCGTCCGGCCTGCACGGTGTCTCGACTTCGCTCGACACGAACGGGAAAAGGAAGCATTTGCTCAAGGCCGGTCGCGCCCCGCAATGTCACGCTCGATCAACGCCTTGTACAACCCCTGCAACCGCTCGACCATCGGCCCGCGCCCCTCGGTCAGCACACGCCCATCGATCGTGTGCGCAGGGACCACCCCCGCAAAGGTGCCAGTCACAAATGCCTCATCGGCGCCATGAACCTCGGTCAGCGAAAAATTCTTTTCGAACACCGGAATGTCATTCTCGCGGCAGATGCGGATGACATTGCTGCGCGTGATCCCGGCGAGGCAATAATCGCCGCTCGACGTCCACACCTCGCCCTTGCGAATGATGAAGAAATGGGTCGAATTGCACGTCGCGACAAAGCCGTTCGGGTCGAGCATCAACGCCTCGTCGGCGCCCGCCTGCGCCGCCTGGATACACGCGGTGATGCAGTTGAGCTTCGAATGCGAATTAAGCTTGGGATCCTGTACCGCCGGATCGCCGCGGCGCACATGTACGGTAAACAGCGACAGCCCCCTTTCGACCGTCGCGGGCAGCGGATCCTTATATTCGGCGATGATCACGATCGTCGCGGGCGAGATGACGACGCGCGGATCCTGATAGGGGGTCGAGCGGATGCCGCGCGTGACCATCAACCGGATGTGGCACGCGTCCATGCCGTTGCCATCAATGGTATCGTAGAGCCGCTGGGTCAGCGCCGCGCGGTCGATGCCGATGTCCATCGCGATCGCCTTGGCGCCTTCCCACAACCGGTCGAGATGTTGATCAAGGAAGGCCATCCGCCCCTTGTGTACGCGGATTCCTTCCCAAACCCCGTCGCCGAGCATGAAGCCGCTGTCGAACACCGACACGCTTGCCTGTGCGCGCGGTACCAGCGTGCCGTTGACGTTGATCAGGATCGCGTCGTTGCGCGGATCGGGGACGAAATCATGGGTGCCTTGAGCCATGCTCCTATCGTAGCCTCTGAGGGGCGGCTGTCGAGAGCGAAGCGGCGGCTAAATTGTCTTGCGGCCGAAGCCTGCGGGGCGCGGGGCGAAGGGCGCTGGCGGCTTATGATCAGCAGGATCAACCGTCACATCGCCCACCACGCCCGCTTCGCGTTTCCGCATATAGCTGGCAAATGCCGCATCCGCGTCGAACTCGGGCTCGACGACGACTTCGCCGGGCTTGAGTTTCGCGTCGAAGCTGGCGCCCGGGACGCGGTTCACCCCGGTCGCGGCGCGCAGCAATTTGATGATCAGCGGCAGCGCGAACAACAGGCCGACGAGCGACAGCCCGATGACCGTCGGCCCCAGCCCGATCCCCGCCACGCCTTCAGCCGTGCCGCCGCCGACGCCGACGAAATGGTACAGGAGCCAGCCGATCCAGACGAGCGGGATGAGCCCGCCGATGATGCCAAGCACTTTGCCAAGGGATGTATTCATGCCGAAGCTCCCGAAAATCCGGGGGCGTTGATAGCAGCGAGAGCTTACTTTTCCCTTAGCGCGCCGATTTCGGGCGCGCTACGCGGGCCAACCCACCATGCTGCGGCCAGCGCAAAGGCAGTGCCGAGCAACGTCCCGCCGACGATGTCGCTGGCCCAATGCACGCCCAGCATGATGCGCGAGAAGGCATTGAGGATAATCATCGACGCCGCGAGCGCGCAGGCTGCGGCGCGCCAGCGCTGCGGCGCCAGCCATGCGAGCAGGAGATAGACGACCGCGGCGCTCGTCGCATGGCCGCTGGGGTAGGCAGCACTGCCGACATGGTCGAGATGCGGCACCAGATCGGGGCGCGGGCGCCCGAAGGATATTTTCAGCACGCTCGAGGCGAAATTGGCCAGCAATGACGCCCCGCCCAGCGCCGCCGCGCAGCGCGGTCCGCACCAATGCCAGACCAGCGCGCAGAGCAGGATGACGATCCCCCAGCGCGGCAAACCGCCGCCAATCCAACTGACCCCCTGCATAAACAAGATCCACCAGCGCGGCGCGTTGTCCACCGTCATCACCAGCGCAGCGCTGATCTGCCGGTCGAGGCCATCGACCAACCCCGCCATCACGACGGCGCTGACGAGCACGAACAGCAAGAGCGAGGCGATCAGGGCGTTACGGATGATGGCGGTGCGGTTGGGAGCGGTGTTCACGCCATCGTCTATGGCCAAAGCCTGCCCGCAGCGCAACAAACCGCCGTCAGCGATTGATGCGCGTGTGCGCCCGGCGCCAGATTTCAACCTGCGCGGCAAAGCGTCGAAGCTGCTCGGTTCCGCCTTCGACGTCGTTGTCGATCACACGCGCTTCGCCGCTTTTTGAGCCCGACCGATAGTGCAAATAGAGGCCGTGCCGGGTTCTGGCGCCGAATTTCGCCGCGTTGGAACCGATGCCGAGCATCGCCAACCCTGCTGTTTCGGGCAGGCGATCGGCACGATCGAAGATCGCCGCATCGATATGATCGACAGGCAACTGGTCGGGCATCGCGCCAAAGCTTGGGTGAAAATGCAGTCGGCCGCCTTCGATCTTGATCGCCACCGCGCGGGTGAACGCACGCTTTGCATAGCGCCCGACGTAAAAGAGACTGACCGCACCCGCCCCCAGCAGCAGGGGTATTTTAAGGACCAGAAATGGATCGGGACGTGGCGCCGGCGTTGGCAGTACCAGCCCGCCCGGAAGCACCTGCGTCGTCAGCGCGCGATCATTTCGCTCGTCCAGCAACGCGAACGCCAACGAAAAGGCCGCCACCGTCATGATTGCAAAGACCAACGCCTTAAACGCGCTTCCGGCACGCGAAAAATGCAGGATCGTAGGATTCAAGAGGGCGGCCTGATTTGGATCACGGTCTACCACGTTGAAAGGCGCGGGCGAAGAACGCAAGGCGCGGTGGCGCACCGGTCCATCCCTCTCCCGCCCCTGACGTCGACTACTAGATGTGCAGCGGCCGCCCGAACGCCGCCAGCACACCCTCGTGCATCGTTTCGCTGAGCGTCGGATGCGGGAAGACGGTGCCGATGAAATCATCCTCGACCAGTTCGGCGGTCTTGCCGATCGTGTAGCCCTGGATCAGTTCGGTGACCTCGGCGCCGATCATATGGGCGCCGAGCAGCTCGCCGGTCTTGGCGTCGAACACGGTCTTGGTGAAGCCTTCGGATTCGCCGAGCGCGATCGCCTTGCCGTTGCCGATGAAGGGGAAGGTGCCCGCCTTGACCTCATACCCCAGCTCCTTGGCCTTCGCCTCGGTCAGGCCGACGCTGGCGATTTGCGGGCGGCAATAGGTGCAGCCGGGGATGTTGCGCGGGTCCATCGCGTGCGGGTGGTTGCCCGCAATCGCCTCAACCGAGATGACCGATTCGTGCATCGCCTTGTGCGCGAGCCACGGCGGCGCGGTGACGTCGCCGATTGCCCAGATGCCGGGGACGTTGGTGCGGCACATCGCGTCGGTGTCGATATGCCCCTTGGTCGTCTTTACGCCGAGCGCTTCGAGGCCGATATTCTCGGTATTCGGGACGATACCGATCGCAACGATCGCGTGGCTGAATTCGGCGCTTTCGGTCTTGCCGTCCTTGGTCTTGATCTTCGCGGTGACGCCGGTTGCGGTGGCTTTGAGTTCCTCGACGCCGGCGCCGGTGAAGATCGTCATGCCCTGCTTCTTGAGCTGCTTTTCAAGGAACGCCGACACATCGGCATCCTCGACGGGGACCAAGCGGTCGAGCATTTCGACCACGGTCACATCGGCGCCCATGTCGCTGTAGAAGCTCGCAAATTCGATCCCGATTGCGCCCGATCCGATGACGAGCAATTTCTTGGGCATTTCGGGCGGGACCAGCGCGTGGCGATAGGTCCAGATGCGCTTGCCGTCGGCAGGCGCGAACGGCAGGTCGCGCGCGCGGGCGCCGGTGGCGACGATGATGTTCTTGGCGCTGAGGGTTTCGGTCCCCTTCTCGCCTTTGACTTCGAGCTTGCCCAAACCACCGTTAGGCGCTGCGGTCAGCTTGCCCTCGCCCATATGGACGGTGATCTTGTGCTTCTTCATCAGGAAGGCGACGCCCTGGCTCAGCTGTTTTGCGACGCCGCGGCTGCGCTTCACGACCGCATCGATGTCAGCGCTAATCTGCTGCGCAATCAGGCCATAATCGCCCGCATGCTGCATATAATGATAGATTTCGGCCGACCGCAGCAGCGCCTTGGTCGGGATACAGCCCCAGTTGAGGCAGATGCCGCCCAGATTCTCGCGCTCGACGATCGCGGTTTTCAGCCCAAGCTGCGCCGCGCGGATCGCCGCGACATAGCCGCCGGGACCCGAGCCGAGGACGATGAGGTCGTAGTTGGTGTCAGCCATTATGGGCTCCTTCAAAAGCCCCTCTCCCCTTGCGGGAGAGGGGTTGGGGTGTGGGGTCGGCGCGCGTCTGCGCGCCAGAAGAATCGATGGCATCCAATATGCTCGCGATGACACCCTCGCTGTTGGCGAGGATGTCGTTGTTCCAGAAGCGCAGGATGCGGAAACCTCGTCCGGTCAGATAGTTATCGCGGTCGGAGTCATGAGGATTCTCGGCATGTTGCCCGCCGTCGGCTTCAACGATCAGCCGATGTTCGAAGCAGATGAAGTCGGCGATGTAGAGGTCGTCGATTATGACCTGCCGCCGCCATCGCAGGTCGGCCAATCGCTTGGCACGCAGGATCGACCAGAGGCGACGTTCGGCATCGGTGGGGTTGGAGCGCATCGCGCGGGCGCGTTCCAGCAAAAGGGCTTTGCGGGCGAGAACGTCGGTTACCGTCTTATGCGCCGCAGACGCGGCGCGGACCCCACACCCCAACCCCTCTCCCGCAAGGGGAGAGGGGCTTTGGCCCTTCGCGGACATTTTACGCCACCAACCCCAGCGGGTTCTCCACCAGTTCCTTGAACGTCTTCATCAGCAGCGCGCCATCGGCGCCGTCGATCGCGCGGTGGTCGAAGCTACCCGTTGCCGACATGACGGTTGCGATCGCCAGCGCGTCGTCGACGACATAGGGCCGCTTCTCGCCCGCGCCGATCGCCATGATCATCGCCTGCGGCGGGTTGATCACCGCGGTGAACTGCTTGATCCCCATCATGCCCATGTTCGAGATCGAGGCGGTGCCGCCCTGATATTCAGCGGGCTGGAGCTTGCCTTCCTTCGCCTTCGCGGCGAGCTCGGACATTTCGGTCGAGATTTTCGACATCGACTTGCCGCCCGCATCGGTGATGATCGGGGTGATCAGCCCGCCGGGGATGCTGACCGCGACCGAGATGTCGGCACGGCTGTACTGGCGCATCACGTCGCCGCCGAAGCTGACGTTGCACGCGGGGACGCGTTCGAGCGCGACCGCGAGCGCCTTGATCAGCATGTCATTGACGCTGAGCTTGACCCCGCGGCTTTCGAGGCTGGCGTTGAGCTCGCCGCGCAGCTTGAGCAGCGCGTCGAGGCGGATGTCGACGGTCAGGTAGATGTGCGGCGCTTCCTGCATCGACTGGGTCAGGCGGCGCGCGATCGTCTTGCGCATGCCGCTGAGTTTGGTGTCTTCGTGCGGGATGCCGAAATCGGGGATCGGACCGGCGGTGGCAGGAGCCGAAGTTGCTGCGGGCGCAGGGGCCGCAGGAGCGGCTGCGCTGGCAGCGGCTGCGGGCGTAGCGGCACCGGCCGGGGCGCCGTCGAGGTCGTCCTTGACGATGCGGCCGCCGGGGCCGGTGCCGGTGATCGTTGCCAGGTCGATGCCGCGCTCGGCGGCGAGGCGCTTGGCGAGCGGGCTGGCCTTGATGCGGTCGCCCGACTTAGCGGGAGCGGGAGGGGCCTTTTCCGTCGCCCTCGCGGAGGCGGGGGCCGCTGGAGTTGGGGCGCTAACGCTAGCGGCCCCCGCCTTCGCGGGGGCGACGTCTTGGGGTTCCGCGGCCTTCACCTCTTCCTTGGCAGCAGGCGTCGGAGCCGCCTTCGCGCCCGCATCCTCACCCTCACCCTCACCCGTAATCACCGCGATCACGGTGCCGACCTTCACCCCGTCGGTCCCCTCAGCGACCAGGATCTGGCTCACCACGCCCTCGTCGATCGCTTCGAATTCCATCGTCGCCTTGTCGGTTTCGATCTCAGCCAAAAGGTCACCCGATTTGACGGCATCACCTTCCTTGACCAGCCATTTGGCCAGCGTGCCTTCCTCCATCGTCGGCGAGAGGGCGGGCATTTTCAGTTCGATTGGCATGGTTCGGCATGTTCCCTGTCAGTCTTGCAGGCGGTGCCTGCCGCTACGGCTTGTTCCTCGCCTTAAGCATTGTGGCGGTCAAGGTCCAGCGGGGCAAACTTGCCTTTCATACGAATGTGACGCACTCTCCACGCACAAAAAGCATAGGGGGTCGGGGCGATGCGGACATATCTGGTGGTGATCGACGACAGTCCCGAGGCGTCGCTGGCGCTGCGCTTTGCCGCGCGCCGCGCTGCGCGGACCGGCGGCGGGGTCGCGGTGCTGGCGATCGTGACGCCGCAGGACTTTGTCGCCTTTGGCGCCGTGCAGGCGACGATCGAGGCCGAAGCGCGCGAACATGCCGAGGAACTGGTCGCCGCCGCCGCCGATGCGGTGGTGCAGGAAGCGGGGGTGACGCCGCAGATCATGGTGAAATCGGGCAAGCCCGCCGATGTCGTGCGCGAAGTCATCAACGCGAGCGACGAGATCGCGGCGCTGGTGCTGGCCACCGCCGCGAATGGTGCGCCGGGGCCGCTGGTCGCGCATTTCACCGGACAGGACGCTGGAACTTTGCCCTGCCCGGTGATGATCGTGCCGGGCGGGATCGACCTCGCCCGGCTCGATGCGCTGAGTTAGACGGTAATCGTGCGCGGCAGCGTCGCCGCGCCCTTCGCTTCATAGATCGCGAAAACCAGCACGCCGATCGCCTGAACGATCACGACCACAATGCCGATCGCGGTCATCTGGCCTGCGAACATCGCCAGCACGGCGAAGCTGGCGATGACCCAGCCGAGGTTACCGACCGCGATCAGGTTCGCCAGACCCTTGTTCGGCACTTTCTGGCTGGCGACGAACAGCATCAGCAGCGCCGACGGCAGCCCGATCCAGCCCGCGACGGTCACCAGTTCGGAGGGGAGGCCGAGCAGGGTGGCGACCGTCGCAGTCGCAAAGACGCAAAAAACGAACAATCCGGTGCAGGTGATGGCGTCGATGATCAGCGTGTTCTTGAGAGTGAAGAGGGACATTGGGCTTCTCCTTTTTGGACGACCCGCTCCATCTGCCGCCGAAAATGCGGCCCGTCGATTACGCGTGAGGTAATGGAAAAGCCGAAAGCCGGGGTATAGCTCTCGCGGCAAAGGAGATAATGATGCAACCCGCACCGCTCGGCACCCAACTTCGCGAATGGCGCAGCCGCCGCCGGATGAGCCAGATGGACCTGGCGCTCGATACCGACATCTCGACCCGACACCTCAGCTTTATCGAAACGGGCCGGTCCAAACCCAGCGCGCAGATGTTGCAGCGGATCGCCGACTGCTTGGAAGTCCCGCACCGCGCACGCAACGCGCTGCTCCTCGCTGCCGGTTACGCCCCCGACTATCAGGAACGCCCGCTCGACAGCCCAGAAATGGCAGGGGTGCGCGCGATCGTCGCGCACGTGCTGAAGGGTCATGAGCCCTATCCGGCGCTGGCGGTCGATCGCCACTGGAACATGATTGCGGCGAACCAGGCGATTGCCATCCTGACCGCGCAGGTGTCCCCTGCCCTGCTGGCGCCGCCCGTCAATGTGCTGCGCATCGCGCTGCATCCCGAAGGGCTGGCGCCGCAGATCGTCAACTATGGCGAATGGCGCGCGCATATATTGGAGCGGATGGACGCCCAGATCGCGTCGAGCGGCGATGCGGGACTGATTGCGCTACGCGACGAGCTGGCGGGCTATGCGGTGCGGAGCGACGACCACAGCGCCGCGCATCGCGACACCCATGCCAGCAGCATCGCGGTGCCGCTGATCCTGAACACCGATGCGGGGCGCATTTCGTTTATATCGACGGTGACGATTTTCGGGACGCCGGTCGATATCACGCTGTCGGAGCTGGCGATCGAGGCGTTTTTTCCGGCGGATGCCGAGAGTGCGGCGTTGTTGCAGAAATTGGCGGGGAAGTAATCTCCCCTCCCTGCAAGGGAGGGGCCGGGGGTGGGTCAGCGACGGCAGTGCGGCTCGCTGCGCTCGCACCCAGCCCTAACCCCTCCCTTGCAGGGAGGGGGATTCAGCGCCGCCGCCCCTTGTGCTTGATGTTCGCCGGGCGCCCGCGCTTGCCAACGACATGCTTGCCCGCCTTGTCCTTCACCCCATCGTGCCTCGGCGCGCGGTTGCGATAGCCGCCCTCGGGCGCATCGGGCAGTTCAAAGCGCAGCGCGCCGCTGATCGGATTGGCGTCGACTAAGCGCAGGTCGAGCCGCTCGCCGGTGGTGAAACTGACGCGCCCATGTTCGCTGTCGAGCGTCCGCGCCTTTTCGTCATAAAAGAAACGCTCGTTACCCAAAGTCGAAACCGGCACCAGCCCATCGCCGCCCAGCCCGTCGACCGTGGCGAAGAAACCGAACGGCTGGACCCCGGTGATGCGCGCCTGGACGATCGCCCCCTTCTTGTTCGCCAGATAGGCCGCGACATAGCGATCGACCGTCTCGCGCTCCGCCTCCATCGCGCGACGTTCCAAGGCACTGATCGCCTCGCCGATGCGCGACAGCCCCTTGGCGTCGGCTTCGCCCAGCCCGGTGCGCTCGGGCAGCCCCTTGGGCTTGCCAGGAACCTCCAGCTTGTAGCTATCGACGAGCGCCCGGTGGACGATGAGGTCGGCGTAGCGCCGGATCGGCGAGGTAAAATGCGCGTAGCTGCCGAGTGCCAAACCGAAATGGCCCGCATTGGCGGGGCCGTAATAGGCCTGCGTCTGGCTGCGCAGGATGGCCTGCATGATCTCGGGCAAGCGGTCGTCTTGCGAAAAGCCGTCGATCAGCCGGTTGAACACCGCGGGCGTGATGACCTGCCCCAGCGCGAAACTCTGTTCAAAGGTTTCGAGATAATCCTTGAGGCTGACCAGCTTCTCACGGCTCGGCGGCTCATGGATGCGGTACATCACCGGCGATTTCTTCGCCTCAAGCGCTTTTGCCGCCGCGACGTTGGCCGCGATCATGTAATCCTCGATCAGCCGCATCGAATCGAGCCGGTCGCGGACGCGGATTTCGGCGATCCCGCCCGCCTCGTCGAGGATCACCTGCCGTTCGGGCAGGTCGAGGTCGAGCGGCGCGCGGGCGGCGCGGGCTTTTGCCAGCAGCCCCCAGCAAGCCCACAGGTTTTGGAGAGCGGGCAAAAGATCCTCCCCCACCGGGGGAGGGGGACCATCCGCAGGATGGTGGAGGGGCACAGGCGGTTTACGCGATGCCTCGGGGGTAGGATTGGCCTCACCTGCCCCTCCACCAGCTTCGCTGGTCCCCCTCCCCGTTCCGGGGAGGATCGCATCATACGCCGCTTGCGCATGCTCATAGGCAATGTTCGCGCGCAGCCGCACCAGCGCGCGCGTAAACCGCCATGATGTCACCTTGCCCTGCTTGTCGATGACCAGATGGCACGCCAGCGCCGCCCGGTCCTGCCCCGCTTTCAGCGAGCAAACGCCCGCCGACAGCGTTTCGGGGAGCATTGGGACGACCTGGTCGGGAAAATAGACGCTGTTGCCGCGCCGCCGCGCCTCGCGGTCGAGCGCGCTGTCGGGGCGGACATAATAGCTGACATCGGCGATCGCGACGATCGCACGGAAACCGCCCTTGTTCGCTCCATCGGTGTCGGGCTCGGCCCACACCGCATCGTCATGGTCGCGCGCGTCGATCGGGTCGATCGCGACGATCGGCAGCGCGCGCAGATCCTCGCGGCCGTCGGGGGTCAGCGGCAGCTTCGCGGCAATCTCTGCTTCGGCAAGCGTTTCGGCGCCGAACACATGCGGGATTTCGTGGCGCGCGATCGCGATCATGCTGAGCGACTTCGGCGCAAATGGATCGCCCAGACGCTCAACGACTTTTGCCTTGATCGCCGGACCGCGCCCGGTCAGCTCGGCGCGCACGAGATCCCCGATGTTGGCATCGCCTTTATCAGCGACCGCAAAATCATAACGCGCGCGTTTGTCGGCGGGACGCAGCCACAGGATCGGCTTGCCCCCCGGCCCCATATCCTCGACGAGCACGCCGATCACGGTCTCACCGCCCGCCTGCAATTTCTTCATCGGGTGCGCGACATGGCCGCCGCCGCGTTCTTCGGTGCGCGCGAGGATGCGGTCGCCCATGCCCAGCGCACCCTTGCGCCCCTGCTCGATCACGCGAAGGCGCGGCGCCGGTCCGGCCGCTTCCCAATGTTCGGGGACGGCCCACACGGTGCTGCCATCGATCGCCGCCACGCGCAGCACGGTCACCCGCGGCAAACCGCCGTGCTTATGGAATGCCCGTCCGGGCGCCAGATCGACGAGCCCCTCGTCGGTCATGTCCTTGAGCAACGCCTTCAGCGCAATCTTCTCGTTGCCATGCAGCGCAAAATGCTTGGCAATCTCGCGCTTGCCGACGGGTTCGTTCGACGCCGTTATGAAATCGATGATCTGTTGGCTGCTGGGCAGGCCGGGTGCGCTATTCGGTCGGTTCTTCATCGCCAAAAGCTATAGGCATGCGGGCGCGGTTTACCAAGCGATCAACGCGGGCCGCATAAAAGGGTCAGCTATAGGCAATCCAGCGCCCCAGCGTTCCCGCGGTCAGCCACAACGCCAGCGAAACTGCGGCCATCGCGCGCGCGCCAGCCGGTATCGGGTCCGTCCAGTCGGCCATGCGCGCGCACCACAGCATCCGAAAAGCCGAAGCATTGGCAAGCGCCAAAGCGATGACGATCAGCTTGGGCGCAAAGATGTCGGAAGACGCAAGAGCTTCGCCGTCGGCGGCGAACAATATGGTTCCGCTAGCCACCATCACCAGCAAGCCGCCAATGGCGACGGGCGTCAGCGCGCGCGACAGCGCCGCGATCGGCAGGCTGCGCCACAGCCCGGCAACGCGCAAATCGACAACACCGATCCCGCCGACCAACATCACCAGCCCCAGCAGGTGGAGCGTGTTGGCGACCGGATAGACTATCGCCGACCCGCGCGCCCACGGCCCGACGCCGACGGCATCGAGCCAGGTCGCGGCGGTGGTCAGCAGCGGTTCCACGCCGCCGGGCTCAGCGCAGTTCGACGGTCTTGTCGCCGATCATCACGCGCTCGACCCGCATTTCGGGGGTGCCATCGCGCCGGACATAGCCGGTCAGGCGAAGCCGCTTGCCCGGCTCGACTTCAGCGCGCGACAGGCCGCGCGCTTCCATCCGGCTGGTCGGCGCCAGGATCACATCCCACAGCTTGCCCTTCCAGCGCATCTTGGCGGCACCGTGCGGGTTGCCCCACGACAGTTCGGCAAAGGTTCCATTCAATGTCACCGGCTTGCTCTCGTCATACGACGACCAGCCGTGGTGCGCGGCAACGGGAACCGTGATACCGGCCAGCGCCGCGGCCGCGATCAGCATGGGAAAACGCATGTTCAGTCTCCTTCTGCCCCTCGGGAGAAGGCTACTAACGCTGGGCTACAAGTGCAAGTCGACCTGCAATCAATAGGTTCGGCCGATCAGCACGCGTTCGACTGCGGGTTCGCCGGTGAAGAAGCAACTGCCGTCAGCAGGTGCGGCGTACATCGGGGTATTACGCATCGTCAGCTTGAGCGCTTTCAGCTGCTCGACGATCTTGTCGAGCGCCGCGCCGCTGGGGCGCGCCCATTGGACTTCGGCCCAACCGACGAACTTGTCGTCGCCCTTGAAATGCGCGGCCAGGTCGGTGACGTCGCGGCGGATATTGGCGTCGAGACGCTGTTTCGCCTCGGCGTGCAGGCTCGTCTGGATATCCTCCAGTGTAGCAACCGCGTTCGCGATGAAATCGCCCTTCGCGATAAACGCCGAATTGAGCTTGCCGTCGTCCTTGTACAGCCGGTCGCGGCGGATCACCGCCACATTGCCGCCCGCGACGTCGCGCGGCCCGATTTCGAGAATGATCGGCGCGCCCTTCTTGACCCAGCCCCAGCGCTTGGTCTGCGCCTTGTTGGCACCCGCATCGAGATGGACGCGCAGCGGCTCACGGAAGGCGTCGAGCGCTTTCAGTTCGGTTTCGAGTGCGCGGCAATAATCGAGGATCGCCGCATCTTCCTCATTGTCGCGCAGCATCGGCACGATGACGATCTGGTGCGGCGCGATACGCGGCGGACAGCGCAGGCCGTCGTCGTCGCCATGCGTCATGATGACGCCGCCGATCATCCGCGTCGACACGCCCCAGCTCGTCGTGTGGCACAGGCTGTGGCCGCCATCCTTGTCCTGATAGCGGATCCCTGCCGCTTCGGCGAAGCCGGTGCCGAGGTAATGCGACGTCCCGGCCTGCAACGCCTTGCCATCCTGCATCATCGCTTCGATCGAATAGGTCGCGACGGCACCGGGGAAACGTTCATTCTCGGGTTTTTCACCTGCGACCACCGGCATCGCCAGCACATCTTCGGCAAAGGCGCGATACATTTCGAGCGCGCGCAGCGTCTCCGCCATTGCGTCAGCCTGGTCGGCGTGCGCGGTATGGCCTTCCTGCCACAGGAATTCGCTGGTGCGCAGGAACATGCGCGTGCGCATTTCCCAGCGCACGACATTCGCCCACTGATTGACCTTCAGCGGCAGGTCGCGCCAGCTTTGCACCCAGCGGCTCATCGCGGCGCCGATCACGGTTTCCGAGGTGGGGCGGACGATCAGCGGTTCCTCCAGCTTCGCCTCGGGATCGGGGATCAGCTTGCCCTTGCTGTCCTGGATCAGCCGGTGATGCGTGACGACCGCCATTTCCTTGGCAAAGCCATCGACATGATCGGCTTCCTTCTCAAAAAAGCTCAAGGGAATGAACAGCGGGAAATAGCAATTCTGCACCCCGGCATCCTTGATCGCCGCGTCCATGACGGTCTGGATGCGTTCCCAGATGCCGTAACCCCATGGCTTGATCACCATGCAGCCGCGGACGCCCGATTCCTCGGCCAGATCAGCTTCGGCAATGACGTCCTGATACCAGGCCGCGAAGTCGGCCTGCCGGGTTACGCTGAGCGCATGTTTGACCATGGGGTTTTCCGTATTCTGTTACTGAGGGCGGAGGAGCGCCCGTTATTTCACTTTTTGGCAAGTTCCGCCTTGAGCGCGGCCACTTCGGCCTTCAGCGCCGCGATTTCGGCATCTTTCGCCTTGCTGCCGCCAGCGCCCGGGATGAAGGCACCCGCCGCCTGCTGGAACATCTCCATGTTCCGCCGCGTCAGTTCGGCGAGCGGGTTCGACCCGAGCACGCCGTCGAACGCCGCGCGGACATCCTGCTGGTTCTTGCGGAACGCGGTCATCGACGCTTCCAGATATTGCGGCACCATCGACTGCATCTTGTCGCCATACATGCCGATCAGATGGCGCAGGAAGTTGACCGGCAACAAGGTCTCGCCGCGCGTTTCCTCGTCCATGATGATCTGCGTCAGCACATTGTGCGTGATGTCATCGCCGCTCTTGGCATCGACAACGCGAAACTCGCGCCCGTCGCGGACCATCGTCCCGAGATCTTCGAGCGTGATGTAGCAGCTGCGTTCGGTGTCATAGAGCCGCCGGTTGGCGTATTTCTTGATCGTGACGACGCCGTCGTCCGCCGTCGTCCTGGACTTCGCCATCTTGACCCGCGCTCCTTTTGTTACCGCATAATGACGACCGCGCCGCGCGGGACCTTCGCTTGTTGAGGGCAATAGCATTAATTTATGATGCATCGCAACATGGCGTCGTGAGCCAGGCCCGATTCGGCCGGCCTCGGCTCCATAAGCGGCCGTTAGGTGGGCGCCACTTTTTGGTGTCACCCAAAACGCCGTCCCGGTTCGCACGCTTGCACCCCGCCGCTTTCCTTGCGGTCAAGCAAGATCGTTTCCCATGAAACTATTGGATCGACATAAACGAATGCCTGGGTAGTTCAGGACAAGCCGCTCATTTCACAATCCAACCTGATCCACGGGCGGTTCTCAGCGCAGCCGACATGAACGCTTGTTGCAAAAATAACACAGCAGCTGATGGGAAACGTACCGGTGTAAGATTTCTGCCATCAAAGACTTGTGCGATTGAAACTTTCCCGCTTTCTTCCCCCCAAGCCGTTCTCTTTCTGTTGAACGGTCAACCGGGGAATATATCATGAAAAAATCTAGCCTGCTTTTGCGGGGTACCGCGTTGTCGCTCGCTTTGTTGGGTGCGACTCCTGCCTTTGCACAAAATGATCCTGTGGCACCAAGTGATGCGGCCGAAGAGGCGAGCGACGGCAACGTCATCGTTGTCACCGGTTCGCGCATTTTGAATCGTCCCAACCTTGAAGCATCAATTCCGATCACCTCGGTCGATGCAGAAGACCTGCTCGGAACCGGTGAGCTATCGCTGGGCGATATGCTGAACCGCCTTCCACAACTTCGCTCGACGTTTACCCAGGCGAACTCGACCGCTAACATCGGCACGTCGGGCCTCAATCTGCTCGATCTGCGCGGTTTGGGTACCACCCGAACGCTGGTGCTGGTAAACGGACGTCGCTCGGTTACCTCGACGCCAGGCACGTACCGCGTCGATACCAACACGATCCCGACCGAATTGCTCGAACGCGTTGATCTCGTCACCGGTGGTAACTCGGCGGTTTATGGTTCGGATGCTATTTCAGGCGTGGTGAACTTCATTCTGAAGCGCGATTATGACGGCTTTGCCGTCAACGCTCAGGGCGGTGTTTCCAGCCGCGGGGATCGTGGATCGCATCAGATAAGCGCGGTATTCGGCCGCAATTTCGCCGACGGTCGCGGTAATATCGCTATCTCGGGCGGCTATGCCAATTCCAGAACGCTCCTGTTCTCTGATCGTAATGCTCAGACTGGCGCCTTCACCGGCACGCCGGGCTTTGCAACCGTCGATAACACTTTCGGCGAGCCGCCGGCTGGTGACGGCATTCCAGATACCGCCTTTTTCGACGCTTTCCCAGGCGCGACGTTTGGCAATGCTTCGCTGGGGGGCGCCGTTTCGGTTTCGTGTCCCGCACCGACGGCGACAAACGCGGCTCAGCGTGCGCTTGTCTGCGCACCCGGGCTGACGCCTACGGGTACCCGTATTGCTGACAACTATATGTTCCAGCCGGACGGCACCTTGTTGCGCAACGTTCCCGCCATCGATCTGCGTCAGGTCGGCGGCGGCATCCGCGGCGGCCTTGGCGCCAGCGGTGTAGAGGGCGCGATGTTACTGCCGGGTCTCAAGCGTTACAACGCGACGCTTCTCGCCCGTTACGAATTCTCGCCTGCGGCGGAAGTCTTCTTCGAGGGCAAATATGTCAACATCACTGCCAATCAGACGTCGACCCAGCCGGTCGCGCTTTCGTTGGGCGGCACGACATCGACCTTCTTCCTCGACAACCCCTATCTGACGCCGCAAGCGTTCTCGACGCTTCAGTCGATCTTTAACACGACATCCACGACAGGCGGCTTCACGATGATCCGCTTCCTGAACGATATCGGGACGCGTACCGAAGATCATGAACGTGAAACCTGGAGCCTCGTCGGCGGCGTGCGCGGCGATATCAGTTCGTCGGGTAATCTGCGCTACGAAGTGGCTCTGAACTGGGGTCGCACCGAGACTTATTATGAAGCAGGCGGTCACTTTATTTCCGCCAAGTTCAACAATGCGGTCAACGCTGTACGGTCAAACGGGCAAATTGTGTGCCGTATCAACGCCGATGCCATCACGACCAACGACGACCCCAACTGCCGTCCGATCAATCTGTTCGGTGAGGGAGCTCCGCAGACGACGCCCGACGGGCTGGCTTATGCATCGTACACGCCGTTCCGCGAACAATGGGCGGAAATGTTCAATGCCACGGCCTTTATCTCAGGCGATACGTCAGGCTTGTTCGAACTCCCTGGCGGTCCGATCGGCTTCGCGGTTGGCGTTGAATATCGCAAGGAGGACGCTTTCTCGGGTTACGATGCCGAAACTGCTGCTGGCCGGACGACGCTAAACGCCTTTGCTGCATTCGACCCGCCGTCGATCACCAGCAAGGAATTGTACGGCGAAATTCGCATTCCGCTCCTTGCCGACATGCCGCTGGCGAAAGAGCTGACGGTCGAGGCGTCGGGACGCATGTCCGACTACAGCAACATCGCGAAGAAGGTGTATGCCTATAACGTGGGCGTCATCTATTCGCCGCTGAACGGTGTGCGTTTGCGCGCTGGCTATGCGCGTTCGGTTCGTACGCCGAACTTGTCGGATAACTACGCAGCACAGGCCGAAACCTTCCAGAATGGCTTTATCGATCCGTGCAGCCAGACTGTCATAAATCAGAATCCGAACCGCGCTCGCAACTGCGCCGCAGCTGGTATCCCAACCGTCCTGCAATTGCCGGATGGCACAACAACGCCTTGGGTCAACACGCCAGCATCGGGCCTTTCGGGCTTCAACGAAGGGAACCTGAACCTGACGCCGGAAATCGGCAAGAACCTGACCTTTGGCGCGGTGTTCCAGCCCCGGTTCATTCCGGGCCTCAGCTTGTCGGTCGATTACTATCGAATCAAGATCGACAAGGCGATTTCGTCGTTGACCGGTCAGACCCTGATCAATCGCTGCTATGATGATTCGGTCGGCATCGACAATATCTATTGCGCTGCGATCTCGCGCCGTAGCACGCCGGGCAATCCGATCACGGACTTCACTTTCGATGGTCAGACCAACCGTACTGTGGGTGGCTTCCCGCAATTCAACTTTGCGCGGCTCGGCCCGTCGTTCATCAACCGTCCTTTGAACTACGCTTCGTTCAAGGCATCGGGGATTGATGCACAACTCGACTACACCTATCGCTTTAACGAAGATGTTCGGATTTCGCTCAACGGCGCGCTGTCGTGGATCGAGAACCGGGAATTCTTTACCTCGATCGCCGATCCGACCTTCTCGGATCGCGTCCATGGCGAATTGGGCGATCCGATCTGGGAAGGCAGCTTGGGCGTTACCCTTGTCGCCGGCGCGTGGGACATCGATTATGATTTCCGCTGGATCGGGAAGCAGGCGATTGCGACGTGGGAAACGCAGCACTCGCATCAGGGCCGTCCGCCGACAAACGCCGACGCGTTCCCGGTCAAATACTACCCCAGCATCGGCTACGTCGATATGCAGGTGGGCTATACCGTCGACAAGAACTTCCGCTTCTTCGTCGGTATGGACAATGTGTTCGATACATTGCCGCCTTGGGGCCTGACCGGAACCGGCGATGCCAGCGCCATCTTCCCGGTCACCGGACGCTATATGTACGCAGGCGCGAAGTTCAAATTCTAACCCGCGTCATCGGCACAAAGAGAAAGGGCCGCTCGTTGGAGCGGCCCTTTTTTGTCTACCATAGCTGCGATCAAGACCAGCGACGCTCGAATCGGCTCCCAAGCCCGGTCAGCAGCTCATATTGCGACAGGCCACTGCGCGCCGAAACACGCGCCAGGTCATAATCGAGCTTCAACCAGTCCCCCTCGCTCAGCCCCTCCACATCGCTGGCGTCGAACGTCGTCATGTCCATCGACACGCGGCCCACGAGCGGCAGCGCCCGTCCCTGCCATGTCGCCCCGCCCGTTCCGGTGTGGCAGCGCAGATAGCCGTCGGCATAGCCCAAATTCACCACCGCGATGCGGCTGTCGCGCGGCGCGGTCCACGCCGCGCCATAGCCGACCGTCTCGCCCGCCGGGACCGTTCGGACTTGCAGCACGCGCGCCTCGGGACAGGCGACCTGGTGGATATGGTCCGCTGCCTCGCGGCGCGGGATGCCGCCATAGAGCGCGATCCCCGGGCGGGTCAGGTCGAACGCATAGTCCGCGCCAAGGCAGATGCCTGCGCTGTTCGCAAGGCTGTAACGCCGCGCCGGGACCTTTTCGCGGAGCGCGCGAAAGGCTGCCAGCTGCTGCGCGTTCTGCTCGCTGTCCTCGTCCGCCGACGCCAAATGGCTGTGCAGCGTTTCGATCGGCAGTCCGTCCAGCGCACCACCCAGCGCTTCCTCGACGCGCAACCCCAGCCGGTTCATTCCGGTATCGACCATGACGTCGCACGGCCGTCCCTCGCCCGCCGCCCGCCAGCGGCGCACCTGTTCAACGCTGTTCAGCACCGGTCGCGCGGGGAGCAGGCGCGCGGCGACCATGTCGATTTCGCCTACGCCGTGGAGGACCGATAGCGACACACCCGGGGGTAGCGGCATCAGCGCCGCTGCCTCGGCCCAGGTCGCAACAAAAAAGTCGCGGCAGCCCGCCGCGGCCAGATGTCGCATGACCGCGCCCGCGCCGAGGCCATAGCCATCGGCCTTGAGTGCCGCCCCGCACGCCGCGGCGCCGCTTTGCCGCGCGAGCCAGCGCCAATTGGCAACAAGCGCCTCGGTGGAAAGACGCAGACGAAGCGGGGACGGCACGACGATCATGGTCGGCCCCTATACGGGTTCGCGGGCGCCGCCAATGGCTTGGTTCAGGCGGTGGGGGATGTACCGGGCGATGCTTTGTCCCACTGCCCCTCGACCGGATCCTTGAGCATGAAGGCGGTGACGAGGAAAGCGACCAGCACCACGGCCCATGTGTACCACAGCCCCGAATAGGCATTGCCCGTCTTCGCGATGATGAAACTCGCGATCAGCGGCAGGAAGCCGCCAAAATAGCCGGTGCCGATATGATAGGGGATCGACAGCGACGAATAGCGAACGTGCGGCGGGAACATCTCGGACAGCAGCGCCGCGACCGGGCCGTAAGTAAAGCCGGACAGCGCACTGAGCCCCAGCAGCGCGAGGAAGATGACTGCGATGCTGCCCCAGCCCGGGATTTGCTTGGCAAAGTCATATCCGCTCGCCTCAAGCGCAGGCTGGAGTAGCGCCGGATCCTCGCTCGCCACCTCACGGTCACCGATGCGGATCGTGACGCTGTCGAAACCGCTATCGGTCGCCGCGACGGTATAAGGCACGCCCAGCTTGGTCAGCTCGCCCAGCGTCTTGCCGCACGCGGTTTCCTGCTGCTGGGCAAAGGGATCGAAATCGCACCGCGATCCGCTGACGGTCACCGGCGCGCGCTCTGCCGCTGCCTGCAACGACGGGTTGGCGACGCTGCCCATCCACCAGAACAGCGGGAACAATAGCACCAGCGTCGCGGCATAGCCCCAGACGATCGGCTTCTTGCGCCCAAGACGGTCGGACAAATGCCCCGCCCAGATGAAAAAGCCCATGCCGACCGCCGCGGCGACGCCGACGATGATTTCAGCGGCGGTGTCCTCGACCTTCATCGGCCCTTTCAGGAAAGACAGGCCAGAGAACATCGCGGTGTACCAGATCACGGTGAGGCCCGCGGCGATCCCGAACAGCGCGATAAAGATACGGCGCGGATTGCCGGGATAAGTGAAGCTTTCCTTGAGCGGATTCTTCGCCAGCTCGCCCTGCGCTTTCATCGCCTGAAACACCGGGCTTTCCGACAGTTTCAGCCGCATCCACAGCGAGATGGCGAGCAGGATCAGCGACAGCAGGAACGGCACCCGCCACCCCCAGCCTTCCCACACGTCGGTTGGCATCAACGCTTTGCACCCCAGCACGACGACCAGGCTGAGCACAAAGCCACCGACGACGCTTGCCTGAATGAAGCTTGTGTAAAAGCCGCGCTTTCCGGGAGGCGAATGCTCGGCGACATAGACCGCCGCGCCGCCATATTCGCCGCCGAGCGCCAGCCCCTGCAACACGCGGAGCAGAATGACGATGATCGGCGCCGCAATGCCGATTGTCGCCGCCGACGGGATCATGCCGACGCCCGCGGTCGCGACGCCCATCAGCGTGACGGTGACCAGAAACGTATATTTGCGCCCCAGCCGATCGCCGAGGAAACCGAACAACACCGCGCCGAGCGGACGGAAGCCGAAGCCGACCGCGAACCCCGCCCACACGAGCAAGGTTTCAAGCGTCGCATTGTCGCTGGGGAAAAACGCCTTGCCAATGATCGCGGCAAGGGTGCCGTAGATGAAGAAATCATACCATTCGAAAACCGTTCCCGCCGACGAGGCGGCGATGACCATGCGGATTTCCTTTTGCGTCGGCTGGTAAGCGGCGCCCGCGGCACTGGCTTCGGTCATATATTTCTGGCTCCCCCACCCCGTCGGGCTTGTCACTTTTCCGTTCGCATCGGGCGAAGTCGAGAGGCATCGCGCGCATCGTAGACACAGCGTGTCTCGACGTCGCTCGACACGAACGGTTACGCTACGTCTAGTTACCCAGCAGCGTGGTGCAAGCCTTCTTGGCGCGAACGGCTGTTCGTGTCAGACTGCGGTCATGCAGTTCATCGACCTGTCGATCCCGATCACCAACGACGTCATCTCCGACCCGCCGGTGATGCGCCCCAACATCACCTATTTGACCCATGAAAACACATGGGAGCAGATCGCGATGTTCTTTCCCGGGCTGACACGCGAAGACCTGCCCGATGGCGAAGGTTGGGCGGTCGAGATGCTGTCGCTCAGCACCCACAATGGCACGCATATGGACGCACCGTGGCATTATCATTCGACCACCGACAGCGGCGCGACCCCCGCCCCGTCGATAGACGAAGCGCCGCTCGACCTCTTCTTTCGTCCCGGCGTCAAACTCGACTTTTCGGATCGCCCGCACGGCCATGTCGTCAGCGGCACCGAGGTCGAGGCGGAGCTGGCGCGTATCGGTCACGACTTGCAACCGCTCGACATCGTGCTTGTCCAGTCGGGCGCAGTCTATGGCACAGACAATTTCACCGACCAAGGCTGCGGCATGGGCGCCGAGGCGACACTCTACCTGACGGAGCGCGGGGTGCAGGTCGTCGGCACTGACGCATGGAGCTGGGACGCGCCGTTCAGCCACACCGCGCGCCGCTGGGCCGAAACGCGCGATCCGTCGATTATCTGGGAAGGGCACAAGGCGGGGCGCATCCGCCCCTATTACCAGATCGAGAAGCTGACCAATTTGGCGGCAATCCCGGCGACCGGGTTCACCTTCAGCTGCTTCCCGGTGAAGATCGAACGCGCGAGCGCGGGGTGGATCCGGGCGGTGGTGCTGGTTGAAGACTAGTCCGTCGCCCCCGCGAAGGCGGGGGCCGCAATCGGGCTATTCGGCGTCGGCGCCTAGAGCCGACAACGGCCCCCGCCTTCGCGGGGGCGACGATTGGTTTCGTCGGAAAGCTATAAATTCACAGTCACCAGCATCCACAAGGTCCACGCACCCAGCGCCAATAACGTGCCGAAGGTCGCGACGACGCCGATCTGGCGCGGCACCGGCGCTTTGCCCGGCGTGATCTTGGCATAGAGACCGACGATATGCGCGACGCGGCCGACCAAGAAGATCGCACCGATGACCATCAACCCCATGTGATTGGCACGCGCGCTTTCCAGCAGGCCGAGCAGGATGACCGTGATCGGCGCATATTCGGCCAAGTTGCCGTGGCTGCGGCTGGCACTGATCAGCTTGGCATCGCCATGATCGCCGAACGCGGCCTGGACGCGCAGCCGCTGGCGCACCGTGTCGATCGCGGTCGCAAGCAACAGCAGCGCACATACGGCCGCGACAAAGGCGGTTACCGGTAATGTCATCGTCTCATCTCCCCCCATAGTCCTGCGCCGCAGCCTAGCCGACCCGGCGCCGTTTGCCACCGCCAATCGCCGCTATGGGCTGGGCGTTTTGGCCAGTTTCGCATCAAGGAATTCCAGGACGCGCGCCGAAACCGGCATACGGCTGACCTTATCCCCTAGGCTGACCGCGCCCATTGGGTAAAAATGACCGAACCCCGGCACCCACGCGATCTCAGCGGCGACGCCCTTGCCACCCAGCGCCGCGGCGGTGTGCGGGGTGCCGTTGATCACCCCTGCAAAGTCGTTCTGCCCTAGGATCAACAGCGCGGGCGCCATGCCGCGCTCTGTCGTTTCGTACAGATTATAGCCACTGATCCCGCCCGACAGCGACACCACCGCCTTGACCGGCACCCCGATGCCATAAGCGGTGTTCAGCGCGGTGATCGACCCTGCCGAAAACCCGCCGAGCGCCAGACGCTCGCCATCGATCCCGAATTCAGCGGCGCGGGTGCGCACAAAATTGGCCGCCATGGCCATATCGTCGGCGGCGGCAAAAGTGGTGTGCCAATAATGGGTCAGCGTGGTGTCGTCGAAAGGCGCCAGTCCCATCAGCCGACGCACCTCCTCGATCCGTTCGATATTTTGCGGCGCCATGTTCACGGCCATCGGCACGATGCGCTTGTCGTCGAGTGGGCGGACCAGCCCCGGCACTTCGTGGATCAGGCGGTAATCGATCGAAAAACAGGCATAGCCTGCGGCGGCGAAGGTGCGGCAATAATCGGCCATCGAACTGTCTTGTGCGCCGTCGCCGGTGAAATGCATGTCGCCCTTGTCGCCGCGGTGGAACGCGCCGCCGAACGCCATGACGATCGCCGGACGATCGGTCAGCGGCTTGCCATCCGCTACCGGGCGATAGGCGTCGAGCAAGAGATCGCGCGCCTTGGCGCCGTCGGCCGACACGCCAACCGGGGCGCGACCGTACACGACATCCCGCGTCACCATGACATCATAGTCACGCTGCGCCTGTTCCTGCGCCACGACGCTCGGCGTCACTAGCGCGCCAATGATCACCGCGATCATCTTTGCCCGAAACCCCATCGCCCATCTCCCCTGATCGTCTATTGCACTAAAGCTAGGCCATCCGGGCCGCGCTCGACAAGTCGGGGCTGGCTAAACGCTCGCGCTGCGGCGCGCTGCATCGCAAATGAGCTAGCCCGCCTTAGCGATCAGAACAGCCGCGATCCGTTGGGAACCGGAATATCGGGCGCAAACAGGATGACCGCGCCGGCATCGTCGGCGAAACCAAGCGTCAGAACTTCGGACAGGAATTTTCCGATTTGGCGCGCCGGGAAGTTGACCACCCCGGCGACTTGCCGTCCGACCAGCTCATCCAGCGCATAGCGATCGACGATTTGCGCGCTGCTTTTCTTGATCCCAATCGCAGGGCCGAAGTCGATCTTCAGCTTGAACGCGGGCTTGCGCGCTTCGGGGAAGTGTTCGGCTTCCAAGATAGTGCCGATGCGGATGTCGACACGCAGGAAGTCGTCGAATGTGATGGGCTCGGCGGCGGGCTGCCCGATGTCATGGTCGATGTGCATCGCGCCGAAATATAGCCTGATGGCCCTGTAAGGCGCAAGGCGGCGCCAGTCAAAGCATCGGCAGCACGACCATCCAGCCCAGCCAAAGACAAAGCGCAAGGACGGCCGCCCATGTGGAAAAAATGCCGATCACGCGGCCGACCGGTGGCTTACCATCCGCGCGCGTGCGGTAAATGCCGACCAGATTTGCCACGCGCCCGAACAGGAACAATGCCGCGATGGCCGACAGGCCGACCGCATCGGCGCCCGCCAGCTCCAATAGCCCGATCAGGATGATGGGCACTGGGGCATGTTCGGCCAGATTCGCGTTGGCACGGATGGCGCGGCGCAACCGGTCGTTCCCGGCGTCGCCGAACAGCGTATGTGATCGCTCGCGCTGCACCACAACGTCGATACTGGTCGCAAGGAGCGCGAGGCCGCACAGCACGCCAACCACCGCGGTGACGGTCAACACCATTGCAGCGATCCCCAGCCCAGCTGGTACTCCGAGCCGCTCATTCCATCTCCAAAATCACCGCGTCGACCGCCAGGCTGTCGCCCTGCGCCGCATTGACGCTTTTCACCGTCCCCGCTTTTTCGGCGCGCAGGATATTCTCCATTTTCATCGCTTCGACCGTGGCCAGCGGCTGCCCCGCTTCGACCTTGTCGCCTTCGCCCACATGCAGCGCGACGAGCAGCCCCGGCATCGGGCAGATCAGGAATTTCGACAGGTCGGGCGGGATCTTTTCGATCATATGCTGCGTCAGCGGCGCGATATGCCATGGCAACACGCGCACATCATGGATACGCCCGCGCGTCGTCATCCGCCAGCCGGTGCGCGTCTTCGCGACCTTCACCGCCAGTTCGCTGCCGTCGATCTCGGCGATCACCAGCCGGTCGCCCGGCGTATATTCCAGCGCGATGTCGAGTTTGTCGCCGTCGACCTTGATATGCTTGTGGCCAAGCTTCACTTTATGCTCGGTCCCGCCAACGGTCACCTGCCACTTGGCGGGCGGATCGAGCCGGTCGCCGAGCTGACCATCGGTGCGCCGCGCGCGGTCGGCTTCGGCGCTCGCCATGAATCCTGCGATCGCGGCAAGCGCGCGTAGGATATGATCCTCGGTTGCGGCGCCGTGGAAGCCGTCAGGATATTCCTCGGTGATGAAGCCCGTCGTCAGCTCGCCCGAGCGGAAGCGCGGGTGCTGCATGATCGCCGACACGAAATCGATATTATGCCCCAGCCCTTCGATCTCGAACCGGTCGAGCGCCGCAATCTGCAGGTCGGCGGCTTCGTCGCGCGTCGCGCCCCAGGTCACGAGCTTGGCGATCATCGGGTCGTAGAACATCGACACCTCGCCGCCCTCCTCGACCCCCGCATCGACGCGCACGCCGTCCTCGCCGCGCGCGTTGCCCGCCCACGCCGGAACCGGGGTGCGATAGCGCACGAGCCGCCCGGTCGAGGGAAGGAAGCCGCGATAGGGATCCTCGGCATAGACGCGGTTCTCGATCGCCCAGCCGTCGATCTTGATGTCGTCCTGAGTCATCTCCAGCTTCTCGCCCGCAGCGACGCGGATCATCTGCTCGACCAGGTCGATGCCGGTAATCGCTTCGGTCACCGGATGCTCGACTTGCAGCCGCGTGTTCATTTCGAGGAAGTAGAAGCTCTCGCCCGTCGGGTCGGCGCCCGAGACGATCAGTTCGACCGTACCGGCGCTATAATAGCCGACCGCGCGCGCCAGCGCGACGCACTGCTCGCCCATCGCCTTGCGCATCTTCTCGGTGACGAAGGGTGACGGCGCTTCTTCGACCACCTTCTGGTGGCGGCGCTGGATCGAGCATTCACGCTCGTTCAAATAGAGGATGTTGCCGTGCTGATCGCCCAGGATCTGGATCTCGATATGGCGCGGATTGAGGATGAATTTCTCGATGAACACGCGGTCGTCGCCAAAGCTGTTGAGCCCCTCGCGCTTCGTCGCCTCGAACCCCTCGCGCACGTCCTTTTCGTCATAAGCAAGGCGCATCCCCTTGCCGCCGCCGCCGGCCGACGCCTTCATCATCACCGGATAGCCAATCTCGTTCGAAATCTGCACCGCATGCTCGGTATCGTTGATCTCGCCGACGAAACCCGGGACGACATTCACTCCTGCCGCGAGCGCGAGCTTCTTCGACTCGATCTTGTCGCCCATCGCGGCGATTGCGTTCACCGGCGGGCCGATGAAGGCGATATTTTCCTTCGCCAGCGCCTCGGCAAAGCTGGTGCGTTCGGACAGGAAGCCATAGCCCGGATGCACCGCCTCGGCGCTGGTTTGCTTGCACGCGGCGATGATCTTGTCGGCGATCAGATAGGATTCGGACGCGGGCGACGGCCCGATATGCACGGCCTCGTCGGCCATCTGCACGAAAGGCGCGCGCGCATCGGCGTCCGAATAGACGGCGACGGTCGCAATGCCCATGCGCCGCGCGGTCTTGATGACGCGGCAGGCGATTTCGCCGCGGTTGGCGATCAGGATTTTCTTGAACATTATTTCGCGTTCCATCTCTTAAGAACTACCAATGCCGAATAGATTGTCGTGGCGAGGGAAAGGAAAAGCAGTAGCCACCAAACATATGGATCGTGGACACAGCTCGGGTCGTTGAACTGACAATCGCCCGCACCTTCTTGATCCGGGCACATCCAATAGCATCCTTTGCCATGCCTCATGGTAAGCACGGTATAAACGAAGAAGGCTGTTGCCCCGGTGCTTGCAATGACCGCCAATATCCTGCTCAGCATCTCGACAACTCCATGCTACTGCGACTTTGCGCATGGGAATCTACTCAGCGGCTTCCATCCGCATCGGCTCTTCGCTCTCCATCGGCCGCAGCCCCAGCTTTGCGAGCAGCGCCGCGTCCTTACTATCCCCAGCATTCGCCGTCGTCAGCAGCTTGTCGCCGGTGAAGATGCTGTTTGCGCCCGCCATGAAGCAGAGCGCCTGCGTCGCCTCCGACATGCTCTCGCGCCCCGCGCTCAATCGCACCATGCTGCGCGGCATGGTGATCCGCGCCACCGCGATCGTGCGGACGAATTCGATGTCGTCGATCTTCGCGAGCGGGGTGTCCGCGAGCATGTCGCCCAGCACGGTGCCCTTCACTGGCACCAGTGCGTTGATCGGTACGCTGCCCGGATGTTCGGGCAGGGTCGCGAGCGCGTGGATAAAGCCGACGCGGTCGGCGCGCGTCTCGCCCATGCCAACGATGCCGCCCGAGCAGACGTTGATCCCGGCGCTGCGCACTTCCTCCAGTGTATCGAGCCGCTCCTGAAAGTTGCGCGTCGTGATGACATTGCCGTAATTTTCCGGCGAGGTGTCGATATTATGGTTGTAATAATCCAGCCCCGCGACCGCCAGCGTCTGCGCCTGCTCCTTGCTGAGCATCCCCAGCGTCATGCAGGTTTCCATGCCCATCGCGCGCACGCCCTCGACCATCTCGACGATCGCGGGCATGTCGCGGTCCTTGGGGTTGCGCCAGGCGGCGCCCATGCAGAAACGCTGCGATCCCGAATCCTTCGCCTGCGCCGCCGCCTGCAACACTGCGCGCACGTCCATCAGCTTGGTGGCCTTCAGCCCGCTGTCGGCGCTTTTGCTTTGCGAGCAATAGCCGCAATCCTCGACGCAGCCACCGGTCTTGATGCTGAGCAAGGTGCACAGCTGGATTTCGCCGCGCGAATGGTGGCGGCGGTGGACGCCCTGCGCTTCCCACATCAGTTCGTCGAACGGCAGGTCGAAGAGGGTGGCGATTTCCTCGCGGGTCCAGTCGGTGCGCGACTCCCCTCCCGCTTGCGGGAGGGGCAGCGAGACTTGCGAACGCAGTTCGCTAGTCGCAGCGGGGTGGGCATTTCGGGTGCCGGAGCTCACTTCGCTCGCGCCCACCCCTAACCCCTCCCGCAAGCGGGAGGGGGACTGAATTTCATTATTCACGCAGCTTCTCCAATCGGCGGCATATTATGCCCCAGCAAGCGCAGCACATCGGCAGCGCATTCGACAACATTCGATCCCGGCCCGTAAATCCCCTGCACCCCGGCATCGCGCAGGAAATCATAGTCCTGCGGCGGGATCACCCCGCCCGCGATCACCTTGATGTCGGTGCGCCCGGCCTCGCGCAGCTTGTGGATAAGTTCGGGGATAAGTGTCTTGTGCCCCGCCGCCAGGCTCGACGCCCCGACAACGTCGACCCCGCTGTCGAGCGCCAGCACCACCGTCTCGTCGGGGGTCTGGAACAGCGGTCCCGACACGATGTCGAACCCCATGTCGCCGAACGCCGACGCGATGACGTTGGCGCCGCGGTCGTGTCCGTCCTGTCCCATCTTGGCTACCAGCAGCTTGGGTTTGCGGCCGAGTCGCCGCGTGACCGCCTCGACCCCGTCGAGCACCTGCGCCCAGCGCGCGTCGCCCTCATAGGGCGCGGCATAGACGCCCTTCACCGGGGTCGGCTGGGTGGCATAACGGTCGAAGCTTTCCTCCATCGCCGACGAAATCTCACCGAGCGTCGCGCGCGCGCGGGCAGCTTCGACAGCAAGCGCGAGCAGGTTGTTCTCGATGCTCGACGGTTTCGCCGCGCCATCGCGCAGCGCGGTCAGCGCCGCCTGACACGCTGCCTCGTCACGCTCGGCCTTGGTTTTCTTGATTCGCGCGATCTGCCCCTCGCGCACCTTGGCATTATCGACCTCGAGGGTTTCGAGCAGATCCTCGTCCTTCAGGCGATATTTGTTCACCCCCACGATCACGTCGTCGCCGCGATCGACCCGCGCCTGCCGCGCTGCGGCGGCGGTTTCGATCATCGCCTTGGGCCAGCCCGCCGCGACCGCCTTCGCCATGCCACCTTCGGCCTGGACACGGTCGATGATCTCCTGCGCCTTGTCGACCAGCTCCTGCGTCAGCGCCTCGACATAATAGGAGCCGCCGAGCGGATCGACGACCTTGGTCATCCCCGTCTCTTCCTGGATCACGATCTGGGTGTTGCGCGCGATGCGGGCGGAAAAATCGGTGGGTAGCGCAATCGCCTCGTCGAGCGCGTTGGTGTGCAGCGACTGGGTGCCGCCCAGCATCGCCGCCATCGCTTCGATCGTCGTGCGCATCACATTGTTGTACGGATCCTGCTCGGTCAGCGACACGCCCGACGTCTGGCAATGCGTGCGCAGCATCTTCGATCGCTCATCCTGCGCGCCCAATGTGGTCATCGCGCGGTGCCACAGCACCCGCGCCGCGCGCAGCTTGGCGATTTCCATGAAGAAATTCATGCCGATCGCGAAAAAGAAGCTCAGTCGCCCGGCGAACTTGTCGATGTCGAGGCCGGATGCCACGCCATACTTCACATATTCCATGCCGTCGGCGATGGTGAAGGCCAGCTCCTGCACCTGCGTCGCGCCGGCTTCCTGCATATGATAGCCGGAGATCGAAATGCTGTTGAACTTGGGCATCTCGCGCGACGTGTAGCCAAAGATGTCGCTGATGATCCGCATCGAGGGTTCGGGCGGGTAGATGTACGTGTTGCGAACCATGAACTCTTTCAGAATGTCGTTCTGGATCGTGCCGTCGAGCAGCTTGCGATCGACCCCCTGCTCCTCGCCCGCGACGATGAAGAAGGCCAGGATCGGGATCACTGCGCCGTTCATCGTCATCGACACCGACATCTGGTCGAGCGGGATGCCGTCGAACAGGATCTTCATATCCTCGACACTGTCGATCGCGACCCCCGCCTTGCCGACGTCGCCGGTGACGCGCGGATGGTCGCTGTCGTAGCCGCGGTGGGTGGCGAGGTCGAAGGCGACGCTGAGGCCTTTCTGTCCCGCGGCGAGGTTGCGGCGATAGAAGGCGTTCGATTCCTCGGCGGTCGAAAAGCCCGCATATTGACGGATCGTCCACGGCCGCCCGGCATACATCGACGCGCGCACGCCGCGGGTGAAGGGCGCGAAGCCGGGCAGGCCGGGGTCGGTGCGAACGTCCTCGGCCGTGTAGAGCGGCTTGACGGCAATCCCCTCGGGCGTGTGCCACGTGAGGTCTTTGCCTTTCACCTCTTTGGCGGCGGCTTCAGCCCATTGGTCGAGGGTCGGTTTGTCGGTCATAATTCAATTCCTAATCCCCTCTCCCCTTGCGGGAGAGGGTTGCGAAGACTTGGCGGCTTTGCCGCCTAGTCGTAGCTGGGAGAGGGGTCGCGAGCCGCAGGCTCGCCAACCAACCCCTCTCCAAGTTCCGGTAGGGGACAAGTCCCCAACCTCCACTTTCCTCCCCCGCAAGGGGGGAGGAGCAACTAATGCGCCCCCTTCGGCGTCTCCATAATCTCGGTCAGCACCCCGCCCATATCCTTGGGATGCAGAAAGAATATCAGCGTCCCATGCGCCCCGATCCTTGGGCTCCCCAGCACGCGCTTGCCCAGCGCCTCGAACGCGGCCTTGGCCGCATGAATATCGGGCACCTCGTAACAGACATGATGCTGCCCCCCCGCCGGGTTCTTCTCCAGAAACCCCGCGATCGAGGTGTTGCCGGGCAGCGGCTCGATCAGCTCGATCTGGGTTCCGTTCAGCGCCCCATCGGCACCCGGCGTATCGACAAAACACACCCTCACCCCCTGCTCGGGCAGGTCGAACGGCTCGTGAATGTCCGTCGCGCCCATCACGTCGCGGTAAAAGACGATGCTGTCGGCGATCGACGGCGTCGCAACGCCGATGTGGTTGAGGCGGCCTAGTTTCATCCTTCGATCCTTGGTTGGTTGTCACCGCGGCCCGACATTTCAATCATCGTTTCGATCCGAAGCACGCGTTTATCGAGCGAATGCACCTTTTCCGTCAGGCTGCGCAGATCGTCGGCGGAGCGAGACATATCCGAGCGAAGGCCCTCGATCCGCTCTTCCAGGAGCATGACATTCTTTAGCGCCGCAAAGGCGTCGCTCATTGCGCTCATTTTCTTGCCCCCATTTCACGGAGCATCCGATCCACTTCCTCGTGCGTGTCGCGCATTTTGCGGCTCATTTCGTCGAGCGCGGCCTCCATTTTGGGGATAGCTTTGTTCACTTCCGCAACGAGCGCGGCCAATTCTGCTTCCTCGTCGTCAGACGGCTGATCGATATAGCGCGCCGCGGCTTCTCGCAGGACATTGCCGACCGACTGGCCGCGGGCTTTGGCAAAGGCTTCAAGCTGCGCCTTGTGCTCGGCGCTGGTCAGATAGGTCACACGTTCGGTTTGCATGGTCGACTCCTTCACATTATAAGGTCATTATAATGTGAAGACAGGGTCGCCGCAACCAGCACATCGCGGTAAAAAACAATGCTGTCGGCGATCGACGGTGTTGCAACGCCGATGTGGTTGAGGCGGCCTAGTTTCATGGCTTCCAGTGCTCCACTTCCTTGCGGATCGACACGATGAGCTTATCGTAGATCATGTTCATAAAATGACGCCCGGCCTCGGGGCTCTCGAAAAGAATGTTGACGCCCAGCCCATCGTTGATCGCCGATCGAGGATCGTATTGTGAGCCTTCGACCGCGTTCCAATCGCGCCACTGCCGCACAATCGACCGACGCGCTTCAAGGGCGTAATCTCCAATCGCACGATCGATCGCCGCTTCTGGCGAGGCGTCAAAATGATTCCAGTCCTCGTGCAAATAGCATTCGAGAAACTGCCGAAGTTCAGGCCAATTTTCTTGCGCCTTTAGACGGCGCTCACGAATTTCTCTGCTCATAGCGGAATATTGTCATGCTTCTTCCACGGGTTCTCCAGCTGCTTGTTCCGCAGCTTCCGCAGCCCCAGCGCAATCCGCTTGCGCGTATTGTGCGGGTGAATAACCTCATCGATATACCCCCGCGACGCCGCCACAAACGGGTTAGCGAAGCGGTCTTCATATTCCTTCGTCCGTTGCGCGATCTTCTCCGGGTCGCCGATGTCGCTGCGGAAGATGATCTCGACCGCGCCTTTCGCGCCCATCACCGCGATCTCGGCGGTCGGCCAGGCATAGTTGAGATCGCCGCGCAAATGCTTTGACGCCATCACGTCATAGGCGCCGCCATAGGCCTTGCGCGTGATCACCGTGATCTTGGGCACTGTCGCCTCGGCATAAGCAAACAGCAGCTTCGCGCCATGCTTGATGATGCCGTTAAATTCCTGCGCGGTGCCGGGCAGGAAGCCGGGGACGTCGACGAAGGTGATGATCGGGATTTCGAACGCGTCGCAGAAACGCACGAAGCGCGCCGCCTTCTTCGACGAATTGATGTCGAGCACCCCCGCGAGCACCAAAGGCTGGTTCGCGACAATGCCGATCGTCCGCCCCTCGATGCGTCCGAAGCCGCAGATGATGTTGCCCGCATGCGCCGGCTGCACCTCGAAGAAATCGCCCTCATCGACCGTCTTCCGGATCAGCTCGTGCATGTCATAGGGCTGGCTCGCATTGGGCGGGATCAGCGTGTCGAGGCTGGGTTCGGCGCGGTCGAAGGGGTCGCTCGTCGGGCGCACCGGCACCCCGCTGCGGTTGTTTTCGGGCAGATAGTCGAAGAAATCGCGCGTCGCGAGCAGCGCCTCGATATCATTTTCGAACGCGATGTCGGCGACCGAGCTTTTGGTCGTGTGGGTGATCGCGCCGCCGAGTTCTTCCTGCGTCACCACCTCGTTGGTCACCGTCTTGACCACATCGGGGCCGGTGACGAACATATAGCTGCTGTCCTTCACCATGAAGATGAAGTCGGTCATCGCGGGCGAGTAAACCGCTCCGCCCGCGCACGGCCCCATGATCAGGCTGATCTGCGGCACCACCCCCGACGCCAGCACGTTGCGCTGGAACACCTCGGCATAGCCGCCCAGCGACGCGACGCCCTCCTGAATGCGCGCGCCGCCGCTGTCGTTGATCCCGATGATCGGCGCGCCGACCTTCATCGCATTGTCCATGACCTTCATCATCTTCTGCGCGTGGCGCTCGGACAGCGACCCGCCGAAAACGGTAAAATCCTGGCTGAAGACATAGACAAGGCGTCCGTTGATCGTCCCCGATCCGGTGACGATCCCGTCGCCGGGGATGATCTGGTCCTGCATCCCGAAATCGGTGCAATTATGTTCGACATAGGTGTCGAGTTCTTCGAACGATCCCTCATCGAGCAGCACATCGAGCCGTTCGCGCGCGGTCAGCTTGCCCTTGCTATGCTGCGCATCGATGCGCTTCTGCCCGCCGCCCAAGGCAGCGGCGGAGCGGCGGCGTTCCATTTCGGCGATATTGGCGGACATTCAGCTCTCCCGGCGCAGTTCAAAGCGTCATTTGCCTGTTTAGGGTCGCGCAAGCAAATGCGAATTTGCAAAGTTGCAAAGTGATAGTTTGCAAACTACGACTGTTCTCTCCCCTTGAGGGAGAGAAAGACTTGGCTTGGCAGCTTGCTGCCTAGCAAGTCTTTTGAGGGGGTCTGGCGTTCGGGCCCTCACCAACTCCGGCTAGGCGGCTTCGCCGCCAAGCCTTGATATCCTCTTCCTCAAGGGGAGAGGAGGAGAAGCGCATGTCCCGCAACCGCATCTTCGCAGGCGCGCGCCTCAAAACCCTCCGCCAGGATCGCGGCATCAAGCAGGCTGACTTCGCCGCCGCGCTCGCTATCTCGACCTCCTACCTCAGCCAGATCGAGCATGACGACCGCCCGCTGACCCCCGCCCTCCTCGACCGCCTGCAAAAGCTGTTCCCGCTCGAATGGGAAGAAGTCGCGGCCGACGCGGGCGACCGCCGTGCAGGCGCACTGCGCGAAGCCGCCGCCGATCCCTTGTTTGCGGCCTACCCCCTGCCCCCCGAACAGCTGGAACGCGCCGCGCTGCAACAGCCGCGGCTCGCCGACCAGTTCATCACGCTCCACGCCGCCTATCGCCGTGCCGGACAGCGGCTCCAGATCATCGACGAGGCGCTGACCGGCGGCACCGCCGAGGGCAGCCGCCTGCCGTGGGAAGAAGTGCGCGACTGGTTCCACGATGCGGGCAATTATGTCGACAGCATTGACCGCGCCGCCGAGACGCTGGCGGGGCAATTGCGCGGCAAAGACCCTTCGCCTTCCATCGAGACGATCGAACGGCGGCTTCGCGATGCCCTCGGCATTTCGATCGTATACACCCAGACGCAAAGCCTGCGCGATTTCGACGCGACGATGCGCCATCTGGTGATCGACCCGTCGCAGCCCGCCGAAAGCCGCCGCTTCCAGCTGGCGCACCAGCTCGCCGCGCTCGCCTTGGCGCGCGAGATCGCGGCGGTCGTCGAAGCATCGCCGCTGCGCACCGCCGCCGCACGCCAACTCCTCCACGTCGGCCTCGCCAATTACGCCGCGGGCGCGGTGCTCATGCCCTACGCCCCGTTCCGCGACAGCGCGCGCACGGTGCGCCATGACATCGACCGGCTGCGGATGGACTATGGCGTCAGCTTCGAACAGGCGTGCCACCGCCTCTCGACCCTCCAGCGCCCCGGCGCGCGCGGCATTCCGATGTTCTTCTGCCGCGTCGACATGGCGGGCAACATCACCAAGCGGCACAGTGCGACGCGGTTGCAGTTCGCACGCTTCGGCGGCGCCTGCCCGTTGTGGATCGTCCACGAGGCCGCGGCGATCCCCGACCGCATATTGTTCCAGCTCGCGGAGACCCCCGACGGGCTGCGCTATGTGTCGATGGCAAAAGGGCTGGTGAAACCGTCGGGCAGCTATGCGCGCAGCCCGCGCCGCTATGCCGTCGCCTTGGGGTGCGAGGCGCAATATGCGGGGGATTTCGTCTATGCCGACGGCGTCGATGTCACCGCGCCGCAAGCGGCAACGCGCATCGGCCTGTCGTGCCGCATCTGCCCGCGCGACGATTGCGATCAGCGCGCCTTCCCGCCGAGCGATCGGCCGATTTTGGTCGATCCCGATCGGCGCGATGTGGTGCCGTACCGGATTGGGTGACGACGCGAAGGCCGCCCCAAAGTCCGTTCGTGTCGAGCGAAGTCGAGACACGTGACGTCGTGCGCGAACTCGGCGTGTCTCGACTTCGCTCGACACGAACGGGAAAAAACAGTCTGCGATAGACTATTTGAGCAACACCAGCTCTTCGGCCATGCTCGGATGCAAAGCCACCGTCGCGTCGAAATCGGCCTTGGTCAGCCCCGCCTTCACCGCAACCGCCGCCGCCTGCAAAATCTCCGGCGCATCAGGCCCGATCATGTGCAACCCGACGACCTGATCGGTCGCTTCGTTGACGATCATCTTGTACAATGCGCGCTCGTTGCGGCCCGCGAGGACGTTTTTCATCGCACGGAAATCGCTCGTGTACACGCGGACGGTACCCAGCTTGTTGCGCGCCTCGGCCTCGGTCATCCCGACCGCGCCGATCGGCGGGTGGCTGAACACCGCACTCGGGACATTAGCGTAATCGACCACGGTCGGCTTGCCGCCGAACACGCTGTCGGCAAAGGCCTGCCCCTCGCGGATGGCGACGGGGGTCAGCTGGATGCGGTTGGTGACATCGCCGACGGCATAGATGCTCGGCACCGACGACTGGTTGGTCTCGTCAACCTTGATCGCGCCTTCCTTGTCGAGTTCGACTCCGATGTCTTCTAGCCCCAGCCCCTTGGTATTCGGAACTCGGCCCGCCGCGACGAGCACGATGTCGGCGTCGATCGGGTCGGTGTTGCCCAAATGGACGGTCAACGAACCGTCTTCCTTCCTCTCGATCGACTCGAACGGCGCGTTGAAGCGGAATTCGATGCCCTTGGTCATCGAAATCTGCAGCAGCCGGTCGCGGATCTGCTCATCATAGCCGCGCAGGATCGTGTCGCCGCGATTGACGATCGTCACCTTGCTGCCGAATTCGTTGAAGATGCCAGCGAACTCGTTGGCGATATAGCCGCCGCCCGCGATCACGACGCGCTCTGGCAGCTTGTCGAGATGGAACACTTCGTTCGAGGTGATCGCATGTTCGCTGCCCGGGAATTCGGGGACAAAGGGCCAGCCGCCCGTCGCGATCAGGATGCGTTCGGCGGTGATTTCCTGTCCGTCGGCCAGCCGTACCTTTTGCGGGCCAACAATCGTCGCGCGCGTTTTGAAAAGCGTGACCTTGTGATTTTCCAGCGTCTGACCGTACAGCCCTTCGAGCCGGGTGACCTCTGCCAGCACATTATCACGCAGCCGATCCCAGTCGAATTTGCAGTCGGGGACGTCCCAGCCAAAATGGCGCGCATCCTTCAGATCTTCGGCAAAATGCGCGCCGTAGACGAGCAATTTCTTGGGCACGCAGCCGCGGATGACGCAGGTGCCGCCGACCCGATGCTCCTCTGCCACCGCGACGCGCGCGCCATGCGAAGCGGCGACGCGCGAGGCGCGGACCCCGCCCGACCCGGCACCGATGACAAACAGGTCGAAGTCGAAATTGCTCATTTGGGAGACCCCTGAAATAGAATTGGCTGGCATTCGCAGCCGGCGCCTATGTGGTTACGCGGCGGCGCGATGCCAATCGATTTTTGCCATTACAGACAGTGGCGCGGTCTCATTCGCCCAGCGCCGCCGCCATCAGCGCCTGCGTCGCCGGGTCGAAATCGGCCGTTCCCTCGGCCAACCCCTTCGCCATTTCCTTGCCCAGCTCGACCCCGAACTGGTCGAACGGGTTGATGCCCAGCAGCACCGCATTGGCGAACACGCGATGCTCGTAAAAGGCGATCAGCGCGCCCAGCGCGTGCGGGGTCACCTGATCGAGCAGGATCGTCGTCGACGGACGGTCGCCCGGATAATTGCGCGCGCCGTCGTCGCTCTTGCGTCCGGTCATCAGCGCGGCGCCTTGCGCGATGCAGTTGGCGACCAGCGTTTCATGATGCGCTTCATCGAGGAGATGGTCGGGCTCGCGCGCGACGACAAATTCGACCGGGACCAAGTTCGTCCCCTGATGGAGCAACTGGAACACCGCATGTTGCGCGTCAGTGCCGACCCCGCCCCAGGTGATCGGCGCGCTATGCTGCGGCAGCGGCTTGCCATCGAAGGTCACCGATTTGCCGTTCGATTCCATCTCCAGCTGTTGCAGATAGCTGGGCAACAGCCGCAGCCGCTCGTCATAGGCAAACACCGCGCGCGTCTGGCACCCCAGCCGGTTGGCGTAGAGCTGATCGACAAAGGCCGCGAGCAGGCAGATATTGTCGGCGCCATTAGCGAGCCGGAAATGGCGGTCCATCTCCGCGGCGCCTTCGAGCATATCTTCGAACGCATCCCAGCCGAGCGCCAGCGCGGCAGGAAAGCCGATCGACGACCATAAAGAATAGCGCCCGCCGACGCTCTCGTTGAACGGCAGGATGCGCGTCTCGTCGATGCCCCATTCGATGGCGCGTTCGGGCATTGCGGTGAGCGCGATGAAGCGGCCGAGCGGATCGTCGACTCCCGCCTCATCAAGCCATTGCAGCGCCGAATTGGCGTTCATCAGCGTTTCGGTGGTCGTGAAGGTTTTCGACGCGACCGCGACCAGCGTATGTTCGGGGCTGAACTTGGCGAACACCTCATCAAGCGCGGCGCCATCGACGTTCGACACTACCGCGACATCATAGCGGTTGCTTTGGCGCCCCAGCGCATCGACGAGCAAATCGGGGCCGAGCGCCGATCCTCCGATGCCGATGTGCAGCAGATGGCGAATCTCGCCAAACGCGCCCGCCTCGATCGCATCGATCATCATCCGCATCCGCTGGTGCAGCGCCTGCGCGCGGTGAACCGAGTCGGGCGCGCCATCGCCGCGTTCGGCGCTATGCTCGGCGGCGCGGTTCTCGGTGGGATTGGAGATGCCGCCCGAAAACAGCGTCTTGCGCCGCCCGTCGAAATCCTGCGCTGCGCCGAGGTCCGACAGGATCGCTACCGCCGCGTGATCCAGATGCGTCTTGGCAAAATCGAAGCGGATGTTCGCCACGCTGCGCACCAGCGCCCGCAACTGCGCGTCCGGATCGGCGCTGACCAGATCGGTGATTTTCTGCGGCTGCCAGTGGGCGAGCGCCTGCCAGGCTTGGTCGGCGGTGGTCATCGTAAGGGCTTCCCTCGCTCTCCGTTCGTGTCGAGCGAAGTCGAGACACCCTGAAGCCACGCTCCGCCGATGGGCATCTCGACTTCGCTCGATGCGAACGGGATGAATAATGGCTCAGTCCATAGGTCCGCAGCACTCGTAGCGCCAGCGTCATCCGCCGATATTTGCTTGACGTGGCAACCTATTCATCGCCAATGCCGCGGCATGACCGAAGCCAGCTTTACCGCCGATAACGCACCCGCCAGCCAGCCCGCTCCCTCCGCGCCGACCCCTGCGCCGGTGTCGGCAAAGGAAGAGGCGGTCGACACCATCCGCTTCCTCGCACTGCTAGCGATTGCGGTGCTGATTTTCCGCAGTTTTTTCCTGTCGCCGTTCAACATTCCATCGGAATCGATGCAGCCGCGGCTGCTGATCGGCGACTATCTGCTCGTGAACAAGATGGCCTATGGCTATTCGAAATACAGCCTGCCGTTCAGCGTGCCGCTGATCCCTGGCCGCGTTTTCGCGCGCACGCCCGAACGCGGCGACGTCGCGGTGTTCAAGGCACCGCCGAGCGCCGACAATGATTACATCAAGCGCGTCATCGGTTTGCCGGGCGACAGCGTGCAGGTAAAGGACGGCATCGTCTGGCTCAACGGCAAGCCGCTGAAGCGCGAAGCCATGCCCGATTTCGTCATCCCGGTGACCGCGAACATGGTCGAAGCATCGCGCGCGATGGGCACCCTGCCCTGTTACGCGATGGAATTTGAGGAAGTCGCCGCCGACGGCCAGCGCCAGTGCCGCTACAAGCAATTTCGCGAAACGCTGCCCAGCGGCAAAAGCTACGCGATCCTCGACATCGCCAACATCCCCGAAGACAATACCCCGCTCATCGTCGTCCCCGACGGCCATTTGTTCATGATGGGCGACAACCGCGATCGCAGCGCCGACAGCCGTTTCCCGGCGATGGAAAACCAGGGCATCGGCCTGGTGCCCGAGGAAAATCTGGTCGGCAAGGCGTTGGTCGGCATGTTCTCGACCGACGGATCGGCAAGCTGGATCAACCCGATCAGCTGGTTCACCGCGGCGCGCTGGAGCCGCATCGGGGACGGTTTTTGACGGATAAGCTCGACACCGGGGCGCTCGCCGAAATCCTCGGCAGCACCCCGGACGATCTGACGCTGTACGAACTGGCGCTGACCCACGGCAGCACCGGGCGCGCCGATTACCAGCGGCTGGAGTTTCTGGGCGACCGCGTGCTCGGCCTCGTCATCGCGTCCGAACTTTACACGCGCTATCCGACCGCCAGCGAGGGCGAGATGTCGTCGCGGCTGCATGTGCTGGCGTCGGGCGCGACCTGCGCCGCGATTGCCCAGCGATTGAACCTCACCGACCTGATCCGCTTTGGCGCGCAGGCGCGCAATGACGGTGGCCGTTACAGCGACAATATCGCCGCCGACGCGATCGAGGCGCTGATCGGCGCGCTCTATCTCGATCAAGGTATCGACGCCGCCCGTGCCTTCGTCCTCTCCAATTGGGGCGACATGATCGACGGACAGGCCGAGGCACCCAAGCACCCTAAAGCGGCGCTGCAGGAATGGGCGCTGGCGCGCAAACGCCGCCCGCCCGAATATGAAATCGTAGCACGTGAAGGCCCGGACCATGCGCCGCGCTTTCGTGTCGCGGTCAGCATCGGCAAACTTGCCCGCGCCGAGGCCGAAGGCACCAGCAAACAGGCGGCCGAAAAGGCCGCCGCGACGGCGCTGCTCGCCGAACTCGAAGGAATGAAATTATGACCCACCGCTGCGGATTTGTCGCCGTCGTCGGCGCTCCCAACGCGGGCAAATCGACGATCGTCAACGCGCTCGTTGGGCAGAAGGTCGCGATCGTCAGCCCCAAGGCGCAGACAACGCGCACCCGCCTGATGGGCGTCGCGATGGACGGCGAGACGCAGATCGTGCTGATCGACACCCCCGGCATCTTCGCCCCCACCCGCCGCCTCGACCGCGCGATGGTCGCGGCGGCGTGGAACAGCCTCGACCAGGCCGAAGCCATTCTGGTGATGATCGACGCCGCGGCAAAGCTCGGCGAACGCGCCGAGCGCGTGCTGCAGGGGATCGAGGGACGGCCCGAAAGGAAGTTGCTCGTTCTCAACAAGGTCGATCTGACCCGCAAGGACAAGCTGCTGACGACCGCGACGACGCTCAACGAGCGCGTCAGATTCGACGAAACCTTCTTCGTCTCGGCGAGCACCGGGGACGGCGTTCCTGACCTCAAGGCAACGCTCGCAAAGCTGATGCCCGAAGGGCCGTGGCACTTCCCCGAAGACGAGGTCAGTGACGCCCCCGAACGCATGCTCGCCGCTGAGATCACCCGCGAGCAGCTCTTTCGCCAGCTCCATGAGGAGCTGCCCTACCAGTCGACCGTCGAGACCGAGAAATTCACGACGCGCAAGGACGGCAGCGCCGAAATCCACCAGCAGATCCTGGTCGCGCGCGACAACCAGCGCGCGATCATCCTCGGTCACAAGGGCGAGCGGATCAAGGACATCGGCAGCAAGGCCCGCGCCGAGCTTGCTGAATTGCTGGGACGCCCGGTCCACTTGTTCCTGCACGTGAAGGTCAAGGCGAACTGGGATGAGGATCGCGGCGTCTATCGCGACATGGGGCTTGATTGGGTGGATTGATACTAAAGGGCCACCAAGTGATCGATGTCATATCTGCCGCACGACACGCCTAGTACCACGACGGCACACGCGGCGGATGGAGTGGCTCTATGTTGAGATGGCTTACGTGCTTGTTGCTCATTGCGACAGTGGCCCCATCACCGGCGCGGGCTTGCTCCCTCGCGCCGCCTCCGATCGACGAAATGGTCAGTGAGGTTGCCGCCAAGGGTGTATTGATCAGCGGTGAAATCGTCCGCTCAGTCGATGCTAAGGGTAAGCAACCAGAAGTTATCCGGGCTAGCGAAGTCTTCATTGGAAACCCGGACCAACGGGAATATGTGATCAGTCGTTCCGACCCCGAATATGAGATGCTGCTCGTGCGTCCGAGCATGGGCTGCGGCGCCCGACGCCTCCCGCCCGTAGGCGTTGCGTTTGCACGCATGTTCCTAGTTCCCGTCGAAGGAACTGGAACTCGCAACGCAGGGTGGCGCGTCCACGACTTCCTACCAGTAGAGGACAGCAAAATTCTCGACATGATCGTTGTCGAAGCGCGACAGGCGGGGCGTTTTCAAAGTCGCCCTCCTCCGATCACAAAATATTGGTGGAACGCAAAAGATCCATCATTGCCTTTACCGAAATAGCCTAAATCTGCCGGCAATCGTTCGGCTCTGAGTTGCCGTCGAAGCGGGCGGTGATCCAGCCGATCGTTTCCTGCGCGCTTTCGCGGGCGCTGTTGCCATGGTCGCCGGTCATATCGATCCAGCGAATGCCGGTTCCGCGGCGACACGCGGCTTTCGCAAACTTGCGTGTCACAGATGGCGCGACGATCGTGTCGTTGCGGCTCTGCGCGATCAACAGCGGTCCCGGCACGCGCGCCGCATCAACGCTGTTGCCGCGCGCGAAGCTGCCGAAGGGTTCGATCTTGGCAATATCCTTGTTCTTCGTCGCGCGGACGATGGTCAATATGCCGAGTATTGTGCCTAGCTTGGGCTTCTTGTCGAGGCTGACGCAATTATTCTGCGCCAGCCGGGTGATGATGCCTTGGTTGGTGCGGTTTGCGACGCCGTCCATCGAGAAACCGTAGAGGGTCGACCAGCTATGCAGCGTGAAGGACAGCAGCAACGCGCGGGCATTCTTGTCGCTACCCTCGCGCAGATTGGCGGCGAGGTCAGTGGGCGGCGCCGCCGCGGCGGTGGCGACGAGGGTCAGGTCGGGGGCGTAGGATCGCGCGGCAGTCGCGGTCCACAGCGCGGCATGCCCGCCCTGCGATTCGCCCCACACGGCAAAGTCGCTGCCCGCCGCAGCACCCGAAATCTCGCGCGCCGCCCGCACCCCGTCGAGCACGGAATGCGCGGTATCAGGACCGACAAGGAACGGGTGCATCGTCGGGCTGGCGAGACCGACATAGTCGGGCGCGACGACAACATAGCCGCGGCTGACTGCATCGATCCCGGCGGTTGCGGAGAAGAAATTCGGGCTGAGCGACGGCGCACATTTTTCGGCGACACCCCACGCACCGTGGGTCCAGGCAATGACGCGGCGCGGACGCGGCGGGATCGCCTCACGCGGCGCAGCAACGATGCCGGTTACGGCAAGCGGCTGACCATATTGGTTGGTGGTCCAATAGCGAACGCGCCACGCTTGCACTCCGGCTGGCGTGTCGACGATCGGTTCGGCCGAGATCAGGCGGCCCGCCTGCTGCGCCGCGGCTGGTTGCGACACCGCTGAGGAGATGGTGAGCAGGACGGCGGCAAGCAAGTAGCGCATGGCATGTCTCCCCGGATGCGTCATGCTATCACGTCCACCCCGCCTCGTCATCCCGGCGCAGGCCGGGATCTCACCCTCGCTTCATAATGCACCGGTGAGATCCCGGCCCGCGCCGGGATGACGATATTTGTCGGCGGTCTATTCCGTCGCCGCGGCCTTCTTCGCCGGAGCTTTCTTCTTCGCCGCAGCCTTCTTCGGCGCCGCCTTCTTCGGCGCCGCCTTCTTCGGCGCCGCCTTCTTCTTCCCCTTCGCCGGTCCCTTCGCGGCGCGCGCATCGATCAATGCGATCGCTTCTTCCAGCGTCAAGGCGGCGGGCTCCATCGACTTGGGCAGCGTGGCATTGGTCGTACCGTCGGTGACATAAGGGCCAAAGCGCCCCTCCATCAGCTTCATCTCACCGCCGCTGGTCGGATGCGGGCCGAAGGTGTTGAGCGGCTCGGCCTTGGTCCGCCCGCGCCCGCCACCCGCCGCCGCTTCCGCGATACGGACAACCGCGGCGTTCATGCCAATGTCAAAGATTTCGGCGGTGCCCGTCAGCTTCGCATATTTGCCGTCGTGGAGCAGATAGGGACCGTAACGCCCCAGCCCCGCCATGATCACCTTACCGCTTTCGGGATGCGTCCCGACCTCGCGCGGCAGGCTGAGCAGCCGCAGCGCATAGTCGAGGTTGAAATCCTCCACAGGAATGTCCTTGGGGATCGACGAGCGTTTCGCCTCCTTGCCGTCACCGAGCTGGATGTACGGCCCGAAGCGGCCGCTGCGCTTGGTGACTTCCAGCCCGCTGTCGGGATCATTACCCATCGTCTCGGGGCCGGTGTCGGCGCCGTCGCTGCCGCCGGGCTGCGCAAATTTGCGCGTATATTTGCAGTCGGGATAATTGCTGCACGCGATGAACGGCCCGAATTTGCCGCCGCGCAGCGCCAGCTTGCCGGTGCCGCAATTGGGGCAGATGCGCGGGTCGCTGCCGTCGCCCTTGTCCGGGAAGAGATAGGGGCCGAGAAATATGTCGAGTTCCGCGGTGATCTCCGACGGCTTTTGCTCCATCACCTCGCCGGTGCGCGGTTTGAAATCGCGCCAGAAACGCTCAAGCACCGCCTGCCACTGCGCGCGGCCGCCCGACACATCGTCAAGCTCTTCCTCAAGCCCGGCGGTATATTCATATTGCACATAGCGGGTGAAGAAGCGTTCAAGGAAAGCGGTGAGTAGCCTCCCGCTTTCCTCGGGCATGAACCGGTTCTTCTCGACCGTCACATATTCGCGGTCCTTCAGCACCTGAAGAATCGACGCATAGGTCGACGGGCGCCCGATGCCGAGCTCTTCCATCTTTTTGACCAAGCTTGCTTCCGAATAGCGCGGCGGCGGCTGCGTTTCGTGGCTTTCGGTCTCGACGCCGGTCTTGGCTGGCGCGTCCCCCTTGGCCATCGAGGGCAGCAGGCGCGCGTCCTCGTCCTCGCTGTCGTCTCGGCCTTCGTCATAGAGCGCGAGGAAGCCGGGGAATTTGATCACCTGACCCGTCGCGCGCAGCATCGTCTTGCCGGTGCCGTCGGTCAGGTCGATGCTGGTGCGCTCAAGCCGTGCCGACGCCATCTGGCTCGCCATCGCGCGCTTCCAGATCAGCTCGTACAGCCGCGCATGGTCGCCGCCGCCGACCTTGTCCTTCGAAAAATCGGTCGGACGGATCGCCTCATGCGCTTCCTGCGCATTCTTGGCCTTGGTCTGATATTGCCGCGGCTGATCGGGAACATAGCCGCCGTCGTAGCGGTTCGCGATTGCTTTCCGCGCCGCGCTGATCGCGCTGCCGTCCATCTGGACGCCGTCGGTCCGCATGTACGTAATCGCGCCGTCTTCATACAGACCCTGCGCGATCCGCATCGTGTGGCTGGCCGAGAAGCCGAGCTTGCGTGCCGCTTCCTGCTGTAGGGTCGAGGTCGTGAACGGCGGCGGCGGGTTACGCGTCAGCGGCTTGGTCTCGACCACATCGACAGTGAAATGGCCCGCTTTTACATCGGCCTCGGCAGCGCGTGCATCGGCTTCGTTGGTGATCGTCAGCCGTTCGATCTTGTCGCCGCGCCAGCGCGCGAGCCGCGCCTTGAACGGCGTTCCCGACATTTCGAACAGCCCGGTGATCGACCAATATTGCTGCGCAACAAAAGCCTCGATCTCGCGCTCGCGCTCGACGATCATGCGCAGCGTCACCGACTGGACGCGCCCGGCCGATTTGGCACCGGGCAGCTTGCGCCAAAGCACCGGCGACAAGGTAAAGCCGACCAGATAATCGAGCGCGCGGCGGGCGCGATAGGCGTCGATCAGATCCTCGTCGAGCGCGCGCGGTGCCGCCATCGCGGTCAGCACCGCATCCTTGGTAATCGCGTTGAACGTCACCCGATCAACCGATGCCGGCAACGCCTTTTTGCTGCGCAGCAATTCCTGCACATGCCAACTGATCGCCTCGCCCTCGCGATCAGGGTCGGTCGCGAGGATCAGGCGGTCAGCGCCCTTGGCGGCGTCCTGGATTTCCTTCATCCGCTTCGCCTTGTCGGGGTACAGCAGCCACTGCATCGCAAAGCCGTCGTCGGGATCGACCGATCCATCCTTGGGCGGCAGGTCGCGGACATGGCCATAGGAGGCGAGCACCTTGAAATCGCGCCCCAGATATTTCTCGATCGTCTTCGCCTTTGCGGGCGATTCCACAATTACCAACTGCATGAAAAACCTTAGTCCTTGCTGTCCCTTACGTACGTACGCGTGAGGGTGGCGTCGCCGCGCGCCGCGTCAACCGAAAATTTCTTGCAAGGCGGGAGCGGGTTGTTCGATGTTCAGCAACAGGCTCACCGCTGCCAGATAGCCACCCACGATCCCCGCCGCTGCGACAAGGTTGGTCGCGAGCAACCATCCAAACCCATATTCGGCGACGAGCGCCGGAGCCACCTCCCCCACCACCAGTGGCGCGACAGACAGCACGCCAAGGATCAAACCGACGCCCAGCGCCGCAGGCCAGTGAGCCGCCAGCATATCCCAGCTCTGCCGCATCGCAGCCCGGCGCCCACCGCCATCACGCACCAGCAGCGCGCTCGCGAGGTACCACCGCGCAAAAACGTAGAACCCCGGCAAGATGAAAAGGACGAGCCCCAGCACCACTCCAAGCCCGATCAACAGACCCTGCAAATAGACGCTCAACGAATTGACGACCGGCAGGGCGGGCGTAACCCCGACCTGTTCAAAGGCTTCCCGGGTAATCCACACCTGAACGAATGTGATCAAAATGCCATAGACGATCAGGACGAAACTTGCCGCGTCGCCCATCCGCTCAAAGGCAACGTCCGAAGCAACCCCTGCGACGGCGGTCGCCAGCCAGCCGACCAGGACAGTGCCCGGCATGGCGGCCGCCGTATCCCAGCTTCGTCGCAGAGTCGGACCCAGCAGGCTCGCATCAATTTGCATGGATCGATATCCCCCCTCGCATGCCTGTGTGCGAGGGTGGCGGGCGTGCCGTCCTTCCGTCAAGAGATTATCGGAACGACCGCCATCAGGATCAAACCGTCACCCCGCCTGCCATTTGAAGTCGGCGGGCAGGACGCATTTTCCCGCATCATATTTGCCGACGCTGCGGATGATTTCCTGGTCCTCGGGCTCGATGCGGCGGCCACTGATCTGGCTGTCGATCACGCGGCGCACCAGCGCGTCGAGCTTCGTGACCAGATAACAATCGATCGCCGGCGGCGCATGCGGATTGCCAACGCCGCTGTCGTCGGTCAAGAACAGGTAGCGCGACTGGGTTGCCGCCGCCATCGCCCGCATTGCATATTCGGCCTTGTCGGCCACCCCCGATGCCGCAACCGGGGTGATGTGGATGCGTTTGGCGCGCGCCGCCTCTGCGGCTTGCCAAGTCCGCCCGAACTTGTCGTCATGCGGCGGCGCGTCGGCCACCAGCAACAGCGACTTTACCGCGTCGGGACGCCAATCCTGCCCAACCGCCCGGATCATCGCCTGATCCATTGCCTCGGGATAATCGCCGCCGCCGTTGGCGCTCTGGCGTGCGAGCGCGCCTTGCACCCGCCCGATATCACGATCGAACGCGACCGTGCGCGTGACATATTCGTCGCCCAGATCGCGGTAGAAGACGAAGCCGATGCGAATGTCGAGATCGCGGTGCTTGGCGGTGATCGCGCTGATGATCGAGCGCAGTTCAGACTGCAAATAGTTGATCTCGTCACCCATGCTGCCCGTCGTATCGACGACGAGCATCAGGTCCAGCTTGCTGACCTTGATGGCCCCCTGATTGGCGGTGAGGCCGACCAGTTGGCCACCCGCCGCATTGGCGACCAGCACTGGGCGGGCATCGGCAATCGTCCGCCCCGCCTTGCGCGCGGTTACGGTAATCCGTTCGCTAAGTCGGTCAAGCCCCGGAAAGAATACCGCGCTGCCGTCAGCCTGCGTCGCCATGGTGATGCTGTTGCCATCGCTGCACGTCACGACGACGTCGGCAAAGGGGATCGGCTGGCCATTGCGGTCGGCAACCTTCACCGTCACCACCCTTGTTGTATCGACGCGCGGCAGGCTGCGCACCTCCTGCCCCAAGTCGCCGCTGCGGTTCACATAGGCGGCGTACAACTCGGGATTGAGCAGATCGTCATGCTCGCCCGCGGTCAGGATACCCGACTGGGGTTGCGGTCGCGGCCTTGGATCCGGGCGTCGCGGCGGCAAAACGCGGGCGTCAGACGACCCCGGCACCGGTGGGGCCGCCGACCGTTCTGAGTCCGACAATGCGGTCGTTGGCTCTGCTCTTGGCAACTCTGATGTCGAAGACCCAATTCGCGAACCAGTGACGACCACGTCCGCGGTGCCGCTCGCATCGACATAGACGGGAGGCGTCATGACCGGTGGCGGTGGCGCTGGAGGCGGCGGCGGCGGCGGCGGCGGTGGCGGTGCGGGTTCGGATGCCATGGCAACGGCCTCACGATCACGCTTTCCGCCGCCCTCGGTTTTCGCGCCACGGTCCCATTGCTGCTGTTGCGGCTGAACTTCAGGTTCAAGGCGCGGCAGCGGATCGGCGGTGCGGCAGAAGCCCTGACCCGCAACCGACCTGGCGTGCGCCGTTGGAAAGGGCATCGGCCCGGGCGCGGACGCCAGCACCGCGACCATCGTCACGCTTGTCATCAACCGGCTTCGCATCATCTCACTCCCGCGATGTAACACAATATCATCAAACTGAAGCTCGACCGCTGAACCGTGGCTGAACCGCGATGAACGGTTGGATCGCCAATGGTTGGGGCGCTATGCGCGGCGTCACACGAGAGAAATCTTGGCTCCGGCATGGCGTTCGACACGTCCGGCGAGTTCGAGTTCGAGCAGGACGAGTTGGACGATTGCCGCCGCCTGTCCCGATTGCCGCACCAGTTCATCAACAGCCACAGGGGTCGGACCGAGCAGGTCGATCACGCGTCGTCGGTCGCCGTCGCCCGCATCGGCACTGGTGGGCGCCGCCGCATAGCTGCGCGCCGGTTCGCGCACCATCCGTGTATCGATCGGCCCCACCGCCTCGATCACGTCATCGACGGTCTGGATCAAAGTCGCGCCCTCGCGGATCAGCAGGTTGCAGCCCTGCGCGCGCGGGTCGAGCGGCGAGCCCGGCACCGCCATCACCTCGCGCCCATAATCGCCAGCGCGGCGCGCGGTGATCAGCGATCCGGAGCGCGGCGCCGCCTCGATCACCACGGTGCCCTGCGCCAGCCCGGCGATGATCCGGTTGCGCGACGGAAAATGACGCGCCAGCGGTTCGCTGCCCGGTGGCTGTTCGGCGATGAGCAGCTGGTCGGTCGCGATCTTTTCCTGCAGCGTGGCATTTTCGGGCGGAAAGGCGATATCGATGCCGCTGGCGATGACTCCCACGGTCGATCCGCCGAGCGCGCCGATATGTGCGGCGGTGTCGACCCCACGCGCCAGCCCGCTGACCACCGTGACGTCGCGCGCCACGAGATCGGCGGCCAACTGGCGTGCGAACCGGCACGCGATCGCAGAGGCATTGCGCGCGCCGACGATCGCGACGCACGGGCGGCGCAGCATCGTGGCGTCGCCGCGTACGATGATCACCGGCGGCGCTCCCTCGACCTCGCGCAGCAGCGGCGAATAATCGGCGTCGTCACTGAAAATGTGCCGTGCGCCAAGCTCGGCTGCGCGGGCCAACTCACGCTCCGCCAGTTCGACCGGCGCAATCCGCACCTTCCCCGCGCCACCGCGCAGTACAAGGTCGGGGAGCGCGTCGAGCGCTGCCTCGCCCGACCCGAAGCGCTGCATAAGCTGGTGCCAACTGACCGGGCCGACATGCGGGGTGCGGATCAGCCTCAGCCGTGCCAGCCGCTCGGCGTGGGTCACGCAACGTCTTTCTTGCCGCCAATCCGCGGCTCGGTCCCGGCGCGCAGCCGCGCTATATTCTCGCGGTGCCGCCACAGCACGATGACTGCGAGCCCCGTGAGACCGATCGCATAGACCGGATAGCCGAGCGCCAGCGCTGCGATCGGCGTCGCGACTGAGCCGAGCATCCCGCCCAAGGACGAAATCCGCAGCAGCAGCACCACGCCGATCCATACTGCGGCAAAGATCAGGCCGATCGGCCAGGCGAGCGCGAGCGCGAGGCCGAGCAAAGTCGCCACCCCCTTGCCGCCGCGGAATTTCAGCCACACCGGATAGCAATGGCCGATCATCCCCGCCGCGCCTGCGATCATTGCGGCTTGATCGCCCAACTCGGGCACAAAATGCCGCGCCAGCAGCACCGCCACCGCGCCTTTCGCGCCATCGAGGATCAGCGTCGCCGCCGCCAGCCCCTTGCGCCCGGTGCGCAGCACATTGGTGGCGCCGATATTGCCCGACCCGATCTGGCGCAGGTCACCCGCGCCGAAAAGCCGGGTCAGGATGACGCCAAAGGGGATCGAGCCAAGCAGATAGCCCATGGCGATCAGCAATAAATTCGTCATGGTGATCCTTGCTCCGTTCGCCGCGATACTGGCGAAGTTGGCGGTCGCAATCAACGGATTCGATGGCGGTGATCGCCAAAATGGACAAACAAGCATGGGTGACCGATCGCATGGGGCCACTTCATCCCATAACGCCGTCATTGCGAGCGAAGCGAAGCAATCCAGAGCAGTTTACGCCAAATCTAGATTGCTTCGCTTCGCTCGCAATGACGATCCCTGGGTCACGACGTGACGATTGAGCCACGCCGTCCCCACTGCTACTCGCCGCGCATGAGCCCCGCCCCCGACGCCCCCATCCTGTTTTTCGACTCCGGCCTCGGCGGCCTTACCGTCCTCGGCCCCACCCGCGCGCTGCTGCCGACCGCGCCGATCGTCTATGCCGCCGACTATGCCGGGCTGCCCTATGGCCAGAAAAGCGAGGCAGAGCTCGCGGCGCGCGTCCCGGCGCTGCTCGGCCGCCTCGTCGAGCGCTACCAGCCGCGGCTCGCCGTCATCGCCTGCAACACCGCCTCGACGATCGCGCTCGCGCATGTTCGCGCCGCGCTCGACCTGCCGATCGTCGGCACTGTCCCCGCGATCAAGCCCGCCGCGCAGCTCACCAGAAGCGGCGTTATCGGGGTGCTCGGGACCGAGGCGACGGTGCGTCAGCCCTATGTCGACGACCTCAGCGCGCGCTTCGCGGGCGGCAAGACCGTGCTGCGCCACGGTAGCCCCGGTCTGGTCACCGGCGCCGAGGCCAAGCTGCGCGGCGAGCCGGTCGATTCCGCGGTGATTGCGCGCGCCATCGCCGGCCTGCGCGATCAACCGGGCGGCGACGCGATCGACGTCATCGTTCTCGCCTGCACGCATTTCCCATTGTTGGCCGACGAATTACAGGCCGCGGCGGGTCCGAGCGTGACCCTGATCGATGGCGCCGAGGGCATTGCGCGGCGGATCGCCGACCTGACGCAGGGTCAGTCATGGCCTGCGTCCGCCACGGCGGGCTTGGCCGTCTTCACGCGCAGCATAGACCGACCGCCACCGCCGCTCGCCACCTTGGCGCCCTATGGCATCGACCGGATCGAAACGATCTGACGCATCATTCGCGCCCCGCGGCGCAGGCGGCCAACCAGGCGCGATCGTCAGGCTGCGGCCCTTGCGCGCCCAAGCTGCGAACGCGCGGCATCCCCATGCCGGACGTCACGCCCTGACAACTGGCGGGCGCATCGCTGGACGTGCTGAACAATCGGCCGCGGCACTGGAAAAGTCTATCATCCGACGAGCCCCATCCGATCTTCGCTGCATCGCGCGGCGCGCGGCCCGTGCAATAGGTGTCCGTTTCCGATCCGGGATCGCCGCAGATTTTTTCGATGCGTGCAACACCGGTCTTCACCGTGCCGACAAACCGCTGCTCGTAATAGGCGTTCGTCGCAAAATAGCGCTGAACACCGCAAACTCGGGCGCCGCGCTGCGCCAGCAGTTTGTACGAGCATATCTCCGCCCCGCGATAGGTTTCGCAGGACATCCACGCACCGTCGAATGGAGCGGGAGCCGACGCCGGAGCAGGTACCGACAGCGATATTCCAGCGGCGATTGACGATATGACCATAGTCGAGAGGCGCATTTTGACCTTGCTCCTTTTTTGCGCTTGTTGGTTCGCGGCTTAGCCGCCCGCGGTCAATATACCGGTGCATTTGATCACACTGATCGATGCAATGACTTGCGAATCGTTCGCACTGGATTTCAGCCTAAATCACGGTTATTGGCCCGCCTGTTAACAGCCGTCCGGAACGAGCGGCAAACATGCCTGGATTTGGCACCTGGATTGCGGGGCTGGAACGTGAATTATAACGATATCTTCGCTCGCGCGATCGACCGACTGCACGAAGAAGGGCGCTATCGCGTCTTTATCGACATCCTGCGCAATCGCGGCTCGTTCCCCAACGCACGCTGCTTTGCCGGCCATAACGGCCCCAAACCGATCACCGTCTGGTGCTCGAACGACTATCTTGCGATGGGCCAGCACCCCAAGGTCGTCGAGGCGATGGAATATGCGTTGCACGACGTCGGCGCCGGTTCGGGCGGCACCCGCAATATCGGCGGCAACACCCATTATCACATCGACCTTGAGCATGAGCTCGCCGATCTGCACGGCAAGGACGGCGCGCTGCTGTTCACCTCGGGCTACATCTCGAACGAGGCAACGCTCGGCACGCTCGGCAAATTGCTACCGAACTGCATCATATATTCGGACGAGCTCAACCACGCCTCGATGATCGCGGGCATCCGCAACTCGGGCTGCGAAAAGCGCGTGTGGCGCCACAACGACCTCGCGCATCTCGAAGAATTGATGGCGCAGGACGATCCCGAAGCGGCGAAGCTGATCGCGTTCGAAAGCGTCTATTCGATGGACGGCGATGTCGCCCCGATCCACGCGATCTGCGACCTCGCCGACAAGTACAACGCCCTCACCTATTGCGACGAAGTTCATGCCGTCGGCATGTACGGCCCGCGCGGCGGCGGCATCACCGACCGCGACGAAGCCGCCGACCGCGTGACGATCATCGAAGGTACGCTGGGCAAGGCGTTCGGCGTGATGGGCGGCTATATCGCCGCCGACAAGAATATCATCGACGTCATCCGCAGCTATGCGCCGGGCTTCATCTTCACCACCAGCCTTTCGCCGGTGCTCGTCGCCGGGGTGCTCGCCAGCGTCCGCCACCTGAAAAGCTCGAGCGTCGAGCGCGAGGCGCAGCAGGCCAATGCCGCCTACCTCAAGGCCCGTTTCCGCGACGCCGGTCTGCCCGTAATGGATTCGACGACGCACATCGTGCCGCTGATGGTCGGCGACCCGGTGCGCGCGAAGAAGATCAGCGACATCTTGCTCGCCGAATATGGCGTCTATGTGCAGCCGATCAATTTCCCGACCGTGCCGCGCGGCACTGAACGCCTGCGCTTCACACCCGGCCCGGCACATGACGAGGCTATGATGCGCGAGCTCACCGACGCGCTTGTCGAAATCTGGGGCCGGTTGGAGCTGGGGCTGGCGAAAGCCGCGTGAACGAGGCAATCGGTTTTGACGATGTGGTATTGGGGCGCCGCTCGATCCGCGGCTTCCTTGACAAGCCTGTCCCCAAGGACCTGATCGCCGAGATTATCGAGGTCGCGATGCGCGCGCCCTCATCCTACAACAATCAGTGCTGGAATTTTTCGGTCGTCACCGGCGCCCCGCTCGACGCGATCCGCCGCGGCAACACCGAAGGCATTTTAGCTGGCAAACCCGACAGCCGCGAATTTCGGACATTCAACGTCGTCCCCGACGAACATCGCGGTCGCCAGATCGAGGTCGCCAAACAATTGTTTGGCGCGATGGGGATCGAACGCGACGACAAGGACGGGCGGCAGGACTGGGTGCTGCGCGGCTTTCGCCAGTTCGACGCACCGGTCAGCATCGTCGTCACCTACGACCGCGTCCTGCTCGGCAGCGACATCGCACCCTTCGATTGCGGCGCGGTCACCAACGCGCTTGTCAACGCCGCTTGGTCGCGCGGGCTGGGCTGCGTCATCAACAGCCAGGGCATCATGCAAAGCCCGGTGGTGCGCAAGCATGCGAAAATTCCCGACGATCAGGTGATCATGATCTGCGTCGCGATGGGCTGGCCCGACGAGAATTTTCCTGCCAACGCGGTGGTGTCGAACCGCAAGAGCGTCGCCGATGCCGCACGCTTCGTGGGGTTTGAGGACTGATCTAATCAGTTGCCGGCAATGCGGCCCGTCCAGGGAGGGAAAGGACGGACCGCACCTGTCGCCGGACGAAGGGGTTAGCCCGGCAGCAAAACGCCATCGACGACGTGGATCACGCCGTTCGACTGCTTGACGTCGGCGATAGTGATCTGGGCCTTGCCGCCCTTGGCGTCGGTGACATACCATTTGCCATCCTTGCCCCACACGGTCAGCTTGGCGCCCTGAACCGTCGTCAGCGTCGCCTTGCCGCCATTGGCCTGGGCGTTGGCGGCCAGATCGGCAGCGGTCAGTGTGCCGGGGACGACGTGATAGGTCAGCACCGCGGTCAGCGTGCCCTTGTTCTCGGGCTTCAGCAGCGTATCGACGGTGCCGGCGGGAAGCTTGCCAAACGCGGCGTTGGTGGGTGCGAACACCGTGAACGGGCCGGGGCTGGCGAGCGTGTCAACAAGGCCGGCGGCCTGCACTGCGGCGACCAGCGTCGTGTGATCCTTTGAATTGACGGCATTTTCGACAATATTCTTGGTTTCGTACATCGCGGCACCGCCGACCATCGGGTTCGCCAGCGCAACGCCGCCCCCGGCAACCATCATCAAAGCAGCGAGCGACGCGGAAAGTTTGGAAAGTTTCATGATACGATCCTCTGGTTTCTGGCACCCCGGAAATGTGGAATGCGGCGCAGCTACGGCGGCACCCCGTTACCGGATGCACAGAAAGATCAGATCGTGATGATTTTTCCCGACGCGACCGCAACGCTGCTCGGCGCCGGATGCGGCGTTTTCGACACGGGCTCCATCGTGATCGCCAGCGTTGCGCCTTCGGTCATCAGCAGGCGGTGCGGCGGCGGCATCGTCATTTCGGCCTCCCCCGCATGGCCAATCTGACCAAGCGAGACGGGCGGGCCACCCTCGGGAATCACCCAGAGCTCGGGCGCCAGCGTTCCGGGCTCGAAGCCATGGATGCGCAGCTGCATCAAACCGTTGCTGTGGTTGTAGCGCGCGAGCACCAGCGGCCCGGCCGCATCGCTTTCGATCCGAGCGACCGCGAGCTGCGGCGCCGCAGGCGTTGGTGTTGGCCCAGGCTGGGTGATCAGCACGAACGCCAGCGCCGCCGCGACAGCGCCCGACAGCAAAGCTCCGGCGCGCCAGCGGCGCAGACGCGTTTCGATTGCGGTGACCTTGTCGGCGGGCGCATCCGCCAGCTGCCGTTCGATCCCGCTCCACACCCCTGCGCCGGGCTGCGCATCGGCCCATTCGCCGTGCAGCGGTGCCAGCTTCGCCTCCCACGCCAAGACCAGCGCCGCGAAGGCAGGATCGCTGAGCGACAGCCGCAGCGCATCGGCGCGCGCCTGCCCTTCGAGCAGGCCAAGCGCCAGTTCGGCGGCGAGCGCGTCGCGCTCCTCGGCGGGCGTCAGATGGTCATCCATCGCCAAGACAATCCTTCAGGCGCAGCAACCCGCGCCGTATCCAGCTTTTCATTGTCCCCAACGGGACATTTTCGCGTTCGGCAAGCTCGGCGTAGGTCGATCCGTCAAAAAAGGCGGCGCGGATCGACGCGCGGCTTCGTTCTTCGAGTTCATCCAGACAATGGTGGAGCCGCTCACCCTCCTCCGCCGCGACCAGCGACTGGTCCGCAAGCGGGCTGTCGTCGGCCACCGCGAAGGCCGCCTGTTCGGGTAAGGTGTCGCGCACCGTCCGCCCGGCAACCGACCGCCGCCAGTCGATCGCGCCATTGCGCGCGATCGTCGCCAGCCAGGTGATCGGGCTGGCGCGCGCGGCATCGAACTGCCCCGCCCGCTCCCACACCTTGATATAGACGGTCTGCAAAACATCCTCCGCGCTGGCCCTCTCGCCACAGATACGGAGACAGATTCCAAATAGTTTCGCGGCGGTCATGTCATAGACCCGGCGCAATGCCGCGCGGTCGCCGCGCCCGACGGCGGTCAGCGCCGCCGTAAGCTGCGCGCGCGCCTCGTCCGCGCCTGATGACCATTGCGTGCCGTCCACGCCGTCAAGTCGTAGAGAGGTCACGGGAATATTCAAGCGGCGGACGCCCGCATCATGCCCCAAAAATGCGGCCCACCCCCCGGCACGTCCCATTCGACCTGCGTAGCAAAGCCCAGCCGCTCATAAAGCGGCACATTTTCCGGTGTCGCGGTTTCCAGCCAGCACGGCAGTCCTTCGGCATCGGCGACCGCGGTTTGCGCGCGAATGATCCGCCCGCCATGGCCTTTGCCTTGATGCGCGGTGCGCACGCCGACATAATGGAGATACCAGAACCGCCCCGTCGGACGGTGTGCGTCGATGCCGCTTTGGACCCTGAGCCCGCGCGGCAGGGCGGTGCCAAAGGTGGCCATCAGCGGGACGACGGTGCGCAGGAATTCCAGCGTCCCGCCATGCGCCTGTCCCGGCGCGCGCCACAGTGCCGCCGCTTCGTCTCCCGCGGAGCGCAGCGCGACGCCAGCGCGCATGTCGGCGGGGACGAGAGTACGGAACAGGCTGCGCAACGCGCACGCGCGATGATCGGGGTCGGGCAATATCCACGACAATGCCGGGTCGGTCTGGAACGCTTGCGCCAGTGTTTCGACGACGCCCGCGGCTTCGGTGAGTCGCGCCGGCAGAATAGTTTCGATCATCGCGCCTCCGGTGCCGAAAGGAGCAGGCGACGCGCCGTTTGGCAAGGGTTAGCGCAGCCGCTTCTCAAGCCGCAGTGACCATGCATAGTCCCGGTAAAGCCGGGTCACCGCCAATTGCCCGCCGACGTCGTTTGCGACCTCTCGCGCCGCCTCGACCAGCAACGCGCGCGGCGCGACGTGAAAGCGTGCCAGCCAGCTGAACAACGCCGCGCGGAACCATGGCGGCATTTGCTCCTGCTGGCCGAAATCAATGATATGCAGCGCGCCACCGGGCGACAAATGGCGCACCGCCTCGCGGATCGCGCCCTGCCAGTCGGGGATCATCGACAGCGTATAGCTTTGGAAAATCCGATCGAAGCTGGGGATGCGAAACAGGGTTTTCGGATCGAAGTCCGTGGCGTCGCCCTGGGCAACGCGGATCCTTTGGCTCAACCCGGCGCGTACGATCGATGCGCGGGCGGTTTTCAGCATCTCTTCGGAAATGTCGATGCCGTAGAAATGCGCTCCGGGCCAACAGCGCGCCGCGGCGATCAGGTTGCGCCCGGTACCGCAGCCGATTTCAAGCACATGACTGCCCACCGACGGCGCCAGTTCGTCAATCAATCGGTCGCGCCCGAGCAGATAATATTTGCGCGTCAGGTCATAGATATGACGCTGGCCGCGATACACCCCGTCCATGCGCGCGGCATGTCCCTCCCCCGGCGCCATGGTCAGTCTTTCAGGACATAGAGATGAACCCCGCCATAAATCGCCGAGCGGTCGCGCCGCGTATAGTCCTGCGATTCGACCGCGCGATACTCCCAGTGGTCGAGCAATGCCTCGGGCAGGCGTCCCGGCAGCAGGCTGGTTTCGGCAGCGGTGCGGAACAGCACGCGCGCGCCAGACCGCGCGGTCCGGGTAACCTCGCTCCACAATTGGATCAGCTGCGCATCGCTCATCCAGTCCTGCGCATCAAGGAAGACATAACGGTCGAAACTGGCTGCCGCGGAAGCCGCCAGCATGTCGGTCATGTTTGCGTGCAACATCGTCACGCGCCCCGCGCGCGCCTTTACCGCATCATAATGAGCAGGCTGCAAATAGGGTGGCAACGACGCCGCCGAACCTTTGTCATAGCGGCGCCCAAACGCCTGCCAGGCAAAATAATTATCTTCGAGCGGAAAGTCGCACGCCAGCTTTTCCAGCCGCGCCCGCAGCACGTCGGCCATCGGCTTGCCTCCGGCAAGCGCGTCATATTGCGCAGGCGGAATGCCCAGCCCGAAAAGTGACGAGCGCTGGTCGGTGATCCAGCGAATGAACTTGCGGTCGAAAAACGGGGCCAACTTCGTGTCGAAAATCACCCGCTGCTCCTCGATCGTCTTTGCTTCGAGGAATTGGCGCAGATCGATCCGGTGCATCCGCGCCACCATATGCGCCAGGCCAATGAAGCTGCCGAGCAGGCCGCGCTTGTACAGCCCGTGCGCGAAGCCGTTGATCCGGCGGCGCCCGACCAGGTCGCGCCCCTCCCAATAGCGACGGCTGACCTCGTCGAGGTGCGGTCGGACAAATTCGCGGTAGGCCGCAATGTTGGCTCCGTTGTCGGCGTCGGCAAAAAAACGATGCAGGCTGTCGTGGTCGGGGAGCCGCTGGATCGCGATACGCTTCAGGTGGTTCAGCGCGACATGCGCGGTGTTGAGATCGACCGCGACAATCTCCGCCGGATCGGCCGTCAGATAGGAAAAGACGTTGCAGCCGCCGCTGGCGATCGTAGCGATTCGATTGCCCGGCTCGATCGCCAGCGCCTCCATGTCGACGACCGGGTCCTCCCAAATCTGGGCGTAGACCAATCCTTTGAACGCGAACGCAAACGCGCGATCGAGCAGGCGCTGCCTCTGCTCGGCATCCTCGCGGACGACGGCGGCGGCTATTTTCTGGTTGGGCTGGCTGGCCATATAGAGGGCTCCCGGGTCAAGGTAGATCCCGGTCGCCGATGACAGCGGTTCGTGCGATTTTCGCGAAGAATTGGTGACATTCCGGCGACAGCGCCAAATAAACTATCGCCGGATTGTCCTCATTAATCGCGGCAATAACCCTCGCCATCCTTGACCTTCAGGCAATCCTTCTTGCCCGCCAGATATTTCAGGCCCGTCGCGTCGCCGGTCGCGGCCGCCAACGTCAGCGTTTCAGCGCCGCGCGTGAACGTAATGCCGCCGTCGCTGTCGCTGTCGCTGTCGCTGTCGCTGTCGCTGTCGCTGCCGTCATAGGTGCCTTTCGTGTCAAGGTCCGACTGCATCTCCAGCTTGTACTTGCCGGGCTCGGCCGCGGTAATCGTGACATACATGCCCTCGACCCCGGTCCATTTGCCCGCCCATGCCGCATAGCGGTGCGCCGCGGCGGCCGAATCGGTGGCGGCACCTGCGGGCCGTGCAGTCTCGACAGGCACTTCAGCTGTGGTCGTGTCAGCGGGCGCGGGTGCCTCGGCCTTTTCGCATCCGGTCAGCAACACCAGCGCCGCTGCAATGGCCAGAATCACGCTCTTTTGCATCTTGCTTCTCCTTAGCCGTTCCAACGCACCAATTGGAGCAGATATCCCGTTCGGCGTCACCCGGCGATTATCTCGGCATAAAGCTCCGGGTCGACATTGCCTCCCGACAAAGTGACCAATGTCGCGTCGCCCAACTCGACCTTGCCGGCGAGCACCGCGGCCAGCGCAGCCGCGCCGCCGGGCTCGACGACCAGATGCAGGCGCTCGAACGCGACCCGCATCGCATGGCGCACCTCCTCGCGCGTCACCACAACCCCGCGCACGCCGCGCGCTTGCAGCACCGCGAAATTGATCGGCCAAGTCTGCGGGGTCTGCAACGCGTCGCATTCGGTCGCATAGGCCAGATCCTCGACCGACAGGATTTCGCCTGCCGCTAGCGAGCGCGTCACATCGTCCCAGCCTTCGGGTTCTACAGCGACGATCTCGGCATCGGGACAGGCGAGCGCCAGCCCCGCCGACAATCCGCCGCCGCCGCAGCAAGCGATCACCTTGTCGGGTCCCGCAATCCCGCGCGCCGCCAGCTGCGCCTGCGCTTCGATCCCGGCGCTGCCCTGCCCTTCGATGATCCACGGATCGCCATAGGCATGAACCAATGTCCCGCCGCTGGTTTCGAGCAATTTCGCCGCCACCGCGTCGCGCGATTCGGTCACGCGGTCGTACAGCACCACCTCGGCCCCCAGCGCCCGCGTTGCTGCCAGCTTCATCTTGGGCGCATTGCTCGGCATCACGATCGTCGCCGGGATACCCAGCCGTTTCGCCGCCCAGGCGACCCCCTGCGCATGATTGCCGCTCGACACTCCGACCACCCCTGCCGCCGCTTGCTCGGGCGTCAGATCAGTCAGCCGATGCCAGGCGCCGCGGATCTTGAAGGCGCCGACGGGTTGCAGGCATTCGGCTTTGCACCAGATCGTCCGCCCATCGACCTCCATCGGCAACAGCGGCGTTTGCGGAAGCAGCGCAGCGACTTTCGCCGCGGCGCGTTCGACACCCGCGAGCGAGGGTGCGCGGTTCGGGTCGAGCAGGGGATCGGGGCTTTGCTGTGTCATGGCTTCGTCCTATAGGGCCGGGCATACATGACAAGCCGCATAGGTAGGCGCAGGAGATTTTTCGATGAGCAAGGTTCTGGTGATCGGCGCAGGCGGCGTCGGTTCGGTCGCGGTGCACAAAATGGCGATGAACGCCGACATCTTTCCCGACATCACGCTGGCCAGCCGCCGCAAGTTCAAATGCGATGCGGTTGCCGACTCGGTCAAGGCACGCACCGGCGTGACGATCAAGACCGCCGAAGTCGACGCCGACCACATCGACGCGACCGCGGCGCTGATCCGCGACATCGGCGCGACGCATGTCGTGAACCTCGCGCTGCCCTATCAGGATCTGACGATCATGGAGGCGTGCCTGTCGACCGGCGCCCATTATATGGACACCGCCAATTACGAACCGCGCGACGAGGCGAAGTTTGAATATCATTGGCAGTGGGCTTATCACGACCGGTTCAAGGATGCCGGACTGATGGCGCTGCTCGGTTCGGGCTTCGACCCCGGCGTGACCAGCGTGTTCACCACCTGGCTCAAAAAACATCATTTTGCGCGCATCGACACGCTCGACATTCTCGACTGCAACGGCGGCGATCACGGCCAGCATTTCGCGACCAACTTCAATCCCGAGATCAACATCCGCGAAGTCACCGCGGTCGCGCGCCACTGGGAAAATGGCGACTGGGTCGAAACCCCGCCGATGTCGGTGAAGCAAAAATTCGACTTTGAAGCGGTGGGCGAAAAGACGATGTACCTCATGTATCATGAGGAAATCGAAAGCCTGAAAACGCACCTTCCCGAAATCCAGCGCATCCGCTTCTGGATGACCTTTGGCGAGGCGTATATCACCCATCTCAATGTACTGCAGAACGTCGGCATGACGCGCATCGACCCGGTGATTTACGAGGGCCGCGAGATCATTCCGCTGCAATTCCTGAAAGCCGTGCTGCCCGAACCGTCGAGCCTGGGCGAGACGACCAAGGGCAAGACCAACATCGGCGTGATCGCCACCGGCCTGGGCCAGGACGGCAAGGAAAAGACGCTCTACCTCTACAACATCTGCGACCATGAAGACGCCTATGCGGAGACGGGGAATCAGGCGGTCAGCTATACCACCGGCGTCCCCGCGATGATCGGCGCCGCGATGATGGTGACCAACACATGGAGCGGTGACGGGGTGTTCAACATGGAACAGATGGACCCCGATCCGTTCATGGCGATGCTGAACGACCATGGCCTCCCGTGGCAGGTCAAGGAACTGGACGGGCCGCTTAATTTCTGATTGCTGCGCGTAGCGTCGGCGCCTGTCGGCGCTACGTGCCAGCGAGGGAATTTATGACCGCCTATCTCGCCCCCATCGGGCTGCTCATCATCTCGAACATCTTCATGACGTTTGCCTGGTATGGACACCTCGGCGATATGTCGCGGCCGCTCTGGCTCGCGGTGTTGATCGCCTGGGGCATCGCTTTCTTCGAATATTGCCTCGCGGTCCCCGCCAACCGCATCGGTTACGGCGTTTACACCGCCGCCGAACTCAAGACCTTGCAGGAAGTCATCACGCTCGTCATATTCGCTGCGTTCGCGGTCTTCTGGCTCGGAGAGAAGCTGACCGTAAACCATCTCGTCGGCTTTGGTCTGATTGCGGCGGGGGCTTTCTTCATCTTCAAGGGGCCGATTGCGGTCTCATAGGAACCAGCGAACCATGGAAACCCGTGCCGGCGATCCCGGAGCTTTCGCAAGCTTCGACCTCAGCCGCGTCCCTTCGCCCGCCTTTGTTGTCGACGCCGCCAAGGTGCGCGCCAATCTGTCGGTGCTGCGTCATATCGGCGACGCCTCGGGCGCTCGCGTGCTTGCCGCGCTCAAGGCGTTTTCGATGTGGTCGCTGGGTTCGACGGTGGCCGACTATCTCGACGGGGTCTGCGCCTCGGGGCTTTACGAAGCCAAGCTTGGGCGCGCCGAATATGGCGGCGAGGTTGCCACTTATTGCGCGGGCTATAAGGAAGCCGATCTGCCCGAGATCGCGGCGCTGTCCGATCATCTGATCTTCAACTCCCCCGGCCAGATCGCGCGCTTCCGTCCACTGATCGACGACCTGCGCGCGCAGGGCGCGGCGTTCGACATCGGCCTGCGCATCAACCCGATGCACAGCGAGGGCGAGGTCGCCAAATACGACCCCGCCGCGCCGTGCAGCCGCTTGGGCTTTCCCGTCACCCAGCTGCTGCCCGAGCATATAGCGGGCATCGACGGCATCCATATGCACAGCCTGTGCGAACAGGATTTCCCGCCGCTGACGCGGACATGGGAGGCCGTGCAGCCGATGCTGCGGCCGTTCTTCGGCCAGTTGAAATGGATCAACTTCGGCGGCGGTCACCATGTCACCCGCGCCGATTATCAGGTCGATGACCTGATTGCGTTTCTGAAACAGGTGCGCGCCGCGACCGACTGCGACGTGATGATCGAACCCGGCGAAGCGATCGCGCTCGACGCCGGCATCCTTGTCGGCGAAGTCCTCGACCTGTTCGACAATGGCATGCCGATCGGCATCACCGATATTTCCGCGACCTGTCATATGCCTGACGTGATCGAGGCGCCGTATCGCCCGGCGATGCTCGGCGAAGGCGATGAGGGCATGCCGACCCGCCTCGGCGGCCCCTCCTGCCTCGCAGGCGACGTCATCGGCGACTACCGCCTTCCCGGCGGCGCCCGCATCGGCCAGCGCTTCGCCTTTCTCGACCAGGCGCATTATTCGATGGTGAAAACCAACACCTTCAACGGCGTGCCGCTGCCGTCGATCTGGCTGTGGGATAGCGAAACCGACGAACTGAAGCTGATCCGCGAATTCGGCTATGAGGATTTCAAGACGCGGTTGAGCTGATTGCTCCTCCCTGTCGCGCAGCGATGGGGAGGGGACCGTCGCCGCAGGCGATGGTGGAGGGGCAGCGACCTCGGCGCTATAGCCCCTCCGTCAGCGCTTCGCGCTGCCACCTCCCCATGGCTTTGCCACAGGGAGGATCAGGTGGCCGCAACCTCCGCCAGCGCCTGATGAATATCGCTGACCACCACCGACCCCTCGCCGACCGACGACGCCACGCGCTTCACCGAGCCTTTGCGCACATCGCCGATCGCGTAGATCCGCGGCCAACTGGTCTCATAACGGCTCGGCATACGGTCCAGCGACCAGCCCGCCTTGACCAGCTCCACCGGCGCAATATCGCCGCCGGTCTTCACAAAACCGCGCTCGTCGCACACCATTTCCTTCGGCAACCAGCCGGTGTTCGGGCTGGCGCCGAGGAACAGGAACAGGAAGCGGCAGTCGCAATGCCCCTCCTCGCCGGTCTCGCGGCCGCGATAGGTCAGCCCGGCAAGCCCGTCCTCCCCATGCAGCGCGATCACGTCAGTTGACGGGATGATCTCGATATTCGGATGATCTTCCAGCCGCCGGACCAGATACTCCGACATGGTTTCGCGCAGGCTTTTGCGGCGAAAAATGACGTAAACCTTCTTCGCGACACTCGCGAGATAGATTGCGCCCTGCCCTGCCGAATTGCCCGATCCGACGACCGTGACCTCGGCGTTGCCGCACAGCTGCGCCTCCATCGGTGTCGCGCCATAATATATGCCGCGACCTTCATAGGCTTCGATCCCCTCAATCGGCAGCCGCTGATATTGCGCCCCCGACGCGATAACCACCGCGCGGCTGCGCAATTTGCGCCCGTCGGCCAGATGCAGGCAATAGACGTCCTCGTCGCGCACGATCGACGCCGCGCGCACCGGTGCGGCGATCCGCGCGCCGAATTTTTGCGCCTGCACCGTCGCCCGCCGCGCCAGCTCATTGCCCGAAATGCCAGTTGGAAAGCCAAGGTAATTCTCGATCTTCGACGACGTGCCCGCCTGTCCGCCCGGCGCGAGCGCGTCGAGTGCGATGACCGTCAGCCCTTCGGACGCGGCATAGACCGCGGCGGCGAGTCCGCCCGGCCCGCTGCCGACGACCAGCACATCGGCGGTCGAGCCATCGGGCAGCAGGTCAAGACCCAGCGCCGCCGCCAGTTGTTCGGGGGTCGGCTGGACCAGCATATCGGCAGCGCCAAGGATGACGACAGGCAGCTGGTCCTCGCTGATGTCGCGTTCGGCGAGCAGGTGCGCAGGGACCGGACCGTCGGCGGGGTCGAACCAGCGATGCGCGACACCATGTTTGGCGAGCAGGTCGCGCAGCGCATAGACGCTGCGATCGAGCGCGGCACCGATCACGATCGTCACCGCAAAGCCGCGCTGATTGCTGAACTCGCGCCGCGCCGACAGCACCCGTACGAAAATGTCCGAATAATGCGAGTTGCCCGCGATCAACCGCTGAAAATCGGCGTGCTTGATGCGCAATATCTCCCCATCAGCGCCCATTTCAACGCGCGACAGATGTCGCTGCCCGGTCAGCACCGACAAATCGCCTGCGAACTGCCCGCGCTCCATCCACCCGACGCGCTTTCGTCCTTCGTCGGTAGATGCAAAAATATCGGTATGGCCCGACAGGGTGATGATGCAGTCGGGCGCCATCGTTCCTTCGGCGACCAGCAGGTCGCCCGCCCGGTGCGATTCGACGGTGCCAAAGGCGCAGAGCTCGTCGAGTTCGGCGTCGGAGAAGGTGTGATTGACGTCGGATCGGGAGACCATGGCGTGCCGCTTTCTTTTTTCGTCACCCCGGCGAAGGTCGGGGTCTCGCCGGTGCGTCAATACGAGCCGTCGAGATCCCGGCCTTCGCCGGGATGACGAACCTAATTGGGACTCAGCCTAGCTGACAGGCGATCGTTTGTCGCGTCTTTGCCCCGCTCGGCGCACATCCGCCCCGCTTCGCCCTTTGTGTTACCGCAGCGTTACAAAATTGCGCGATAGGGTCTTTACAGGGGGGACCCCCCTCCATATATGCGCTCTCGCTGCCCCAGGGGGACTTCCAATAACCGCAAGGCAGCCTTGTCGTTTACCGTTACACTTTTGGGGGTCCCTTGCATTGCACCAGCATCATAGCGCCCACGGGCTGATTCAGGCACTTTCGCCGGTCGAACCCGTCACGCTCGTCCGCCCGCACGCCGCGCGGCGCGCAGCGCGTTTCTTCATCGACCGGTTTCCCGGCACGACCCTGTATGCGGTCAAGGCGAACCCGTCCGCTGACCTGCTGCGCGTGCTGTGGGATTCGGGCATCACCCATTATGACGTCGCCTCGATCGCCGAGGTCCGGCTGGTGTCGCGCACCCTGCCGCAGGCGACGCTGTGCTTCATGCACCCCGTGAAGGCCGAGGAAGCGATTTCCGAAGCCTATTGGAAGCATGGCGTGCGCACCTTCTCGCTCGATACGATGGACGAACTCGAAAAGATCGTCCGCGCAACCGAAGGCGCCGCCGACCTCAACCTGCTCGTGCGCCTGCGCGTCTCGTCCGACCACAGCAAGCTCAGTCTGGCCGCCAAATTCGGTGCCGAAGCCGACGAGGTGGCCGAATTGTTGATGGCGACCCGCCAGGCCGCCGACGCGCTCGGCATCTGCTTCCACGTCGGCAGCCAGGCGATGACCCCGCACGCTTATGCCCAAGCGATGGAGCGCGTCCGCGCCGCGATCGTCGCCGCGTCGGTCACCGTCGATATCATCGATGTCGGGGGGGGCTTTCCGTCGTCCTATCCGGGCATGGAACCGCCGCCGCTCGACGCCTATTTCGACACGATCCACCGCAGCTTCGAAAGCCTGCCGATCAGCTATTCGGCGGAACTGTGGTGCGAGCCCGGTCGCGCGTTATCGGCCGAATATAGCTCGCTGATCGTCCGCGTCGAAAAGCGCCGCGGCGAGGAACTGTACATCAACGACGGCGCCTATGGCGCATTGTTTGACGCCGCGCATGTCGGCTGGCGCTTCCCGGTATCGCTGCAACGCGACGTCGAAAGCGACGCCGAGCTGGTGCCGTTCAGCTTCTACGGTCCGACCTGCGACGACCTTGACCATATGGCGGGACCGTTCTTCCTGCCCGCCGACATCAAGGCAGGCGATTTCATCGAGATCGGCATGCTAGGCGCCTATGGCTGCGCGATGCGGACCAAGTTCAACGGCTTCGGCGCCGACGAAACCCATGTGGTCAGCGACGAACCGATGGTCAGCCTCTACACCGGCGAAGTCGAACAGGAACGCCGCAGCGCGACGGTGACCAAGCTGTTCTGACCACCGCGGCGCGGCAATCGGTTCACATCGCGGCGATGCGCGGGATGACGTAATCGGCGTCACGCCCGACGCCGCGCAGCGTCGCGGATGCAAAGCCGTTCTGGCCCGACAGGCCAACGAAACCGAGCCCGCGGACGCTGGTCGATACCCCGCGGCGGTGCAGCGGCTGCCCCTGCACGTCGAGCGCGCCCGACGGACGGAGGAAGTCCATCGCGTGGCGAAAACCGGTGGCGAAAATGACTTGGTCGATCCGCTCTTGCGTGCCGTCAGGCCAGACGACGCCGTCGGCGGTAAAGGCACGGAACATCTTCCGGACCGGCGGCCGATTGGTGCGCAACGCGGCCTTATAACGGCCATCGTCGACGATTGGGACGCCATGGTCGGAAAACAGGTTGAGGCCGTTCAGGCGCAGCTTGTCGAACCACCAGTGAATATCGTGGCCCAGCACCCGCTGGGGCAGAAAGCGCAGCTTGTCTCGGATGGCCAGGGTCACGTCGGCATGATCCGCGAGTTCAACCGCAATCTGCACCGCCGAATTTCCGGCCCCGACCACGATGATCCGCTGGCCCAGATAGGCATACGGATTACGATATTCCGATGAATGCGCGATGCCGCCCCGATATTCGGCTTGCCCGGCTATCCGCGGCAGATTCGGCGCGCCAAAGGCGCCCGACGCGACGATCAGCTTTTGCGCGCGGATGGGCGTTCCGCCTTCGGGCCTCAACTCAAATCCATCGGGCTCGCGCGTGACCGACGATATTCGCGTTCCCAGTTTCACCGGGAAGGCGAAATGGTCGCGATATTGTTGCAGATAGTCGACGACATCGTCGCGCGTCGGATAGGCATCGGGCGCGCCCTGCATCGGAAACTCCGGCAATGACGAGTAGCGCACCGGCGAAAACAGCTCGAGGCTGTCGTAATAGTGGCGCCACGAACCACCCACCGTCCATTCGGCATCGACCATCAGGAAGTCGGCGCCCGCGCGTTGCAAAAGACGCGCCGCCGCCAGCCCCGCCTGTCCGGCCCCGATCACCACAAACTGATGATCGGTCATGCGTTGGCTTCTTGGGCAAAGCCATGCCGCAACCGGTCGTCGCCATCGGCGAACTCGGGGACGTTGAGCCACAGCCGCAACAGATGGCGCTTTTCCTCGGCGGAATCCCAATCCTCATAATCGGTGCGTGCATGCAGGACGACCGAGTTTTTCAGGAACTGCATGTCGCCCTCCTGAAAATTCATGTCGAGCGCGATGCCCGGTTCGAAGGGAAGCCATTCGAGCAGATCGAGCAGGCTCTGCTCCGCGTCGCTCAGCGCGGCGATTTCGGGAAAATCTTCGGCGGCATTGCGGATATACCAGGTCAGCAGCATCATCCGGAAAATCCCGCCTTCGCGGCTGACGATCGGATAGCGAAAGGTCTTGGGGCCGTCCGGACCCAATTGCCCATGCGCATGGTGGTGGAATTGCTGTTCCATCAGCGGCGCCAGCTCGGGGCGCCGCGCGACGACCTGATTATAGACCTCGACCGACGAACAGATGCGGCTGACACCGCCCGCCTTGGCACCCCGCAGACACAGCAGCCCGATAATATCGGCGCCATCGGTGTGAAAGGCGAGCTCGGCCCGCGTCTTGTACAGCCGCACATTATGGTCGCTCGGTGGCGCGCCGGTGTCGCGAATATCGACGAGCAATTCGCCCGCCGGATTCTGGGCGGTTGGCTGCCCCAGCTGCAACCCGATCAACCAATAGGCCGCAGCGGCGACTTGACGGCCAATGCTGCGGACTGGCAGTCCGCGGATCAGCACCATGCCATGCCCGCGGTCGATCCGGTCGCGCCAATCTTCCAGCGCCGCGTCCAACCCGGTCATCGGATAATCTTCGCGCGCCAGCTCGCTGAGCGGGCAGCCTCGCTCGACTGCCGATTGCGCCGCGGCGACAATCGTGACGATCTCGGCGTCGCTCAACTGGTAAAGCCATTGCTCGGGCTGCGCCTGCAATGTCTCGCCGCGCCAAGGCGCTGGTGATTCAACCATTGACGTCATTGGGCAGTCCTTTTCTCGAATGCGGTCACCGATTGCGACCGCGACAAAATTCCCTATCGGATCGTTAGATTCGATATTCGTCGAATTATCGAATTGAAAAAAAGCGTCAAGCCATATTTCGACTGCAATCGAAACGACGGAAAAGAGACAAGCTCAAATTGCGGGCTAGCCTGCGCAAATCACCCTGCTAGGTTTCCCGCCGCATGCGCCCCTTTCACCACCTCCTCGTCAACAATCTGATCGCCAACATCACCAATTTCACGGTGTGGTTCGCGATCACCTTCTGGATTTTCCTCGAAACCCGGTCGGTGTTTGCGACGGGGATGATCGCGGGCATCTATCTGGTGCTCACCGGGGCGCTCGGCATCTGGTTCGGCAGCCTGGTCGACCATCACCGCAAGCGCAGCATGATGCTCGGCTCCAGCCTTGTGTCGCTCGCGATCTACACCGCCGCGCTCGGCGCCTATGCGCTCGATCCCGGGATCCGCGTCGCCGCGACCACCAGCGTCACCCTGTGGCTGTTCGTCCTGCTGACGATGCTGGGCGTGATCGTCGGCAATATCCGCATGATCGCGCTGCCGACGCTCGTCACCCTGCTGGTGCCAGCGGATCGGCGCGACAAGGCGAATGGGCTGGTGGGAATGGTCACCGGCATCGGCTTCCTCACCACCTCAGCGATCAGCGGCTTTCTCGTCGCGTGGGGCGGAATGGTCGCGACGCTGGCCTTCGCTATCGCCTTCTCGCTGCTCGCCGCACTCCACCTCCTTTTCGTTCCTGTCGATGAGCCGCGCGAAACGGACACGCATGATGCGCCCCGACAGATCGACCTCGCCGGCACCTTTCGCGTGGTGCGGGGCATTCCGGGACTGTTCGCGCTGATCCTGTTCGCAGCGTTCAACAATCTGCTCGGCGGCGTCTTCATGGCGTTGATGGACGCTTACGGCCTGTCGTTGATGAAGGTCGAACAATGGGGGCTGCTCTGGGCCTTCGTTTCCTGCGCCTTCATCCTCAGCGGCGCGTTGATCGCGCGTACCGGCCTCGGTGCCAATCCGGTGCGGACGCTGCTGCTCGTCAACCTGATCGTCTGGGCGGTCGCGGCGCTTTTCACCGTCCAGTCGTCGATCATCCTGCTGACCGTGGGCTGCTTCATCTGGCTGTTCCTCGGTCCCTATGCCGAGGCAGCCGAGCAGACCACGCTGCAAAAAGTCGTTCCGTTCGAACGGCAGGGGCGCGTCTTCGGCTTCGCCCAGTCAGTCGAACAGGCCGCTTCGCCCCTCACCGCCTTCCTGATCGCCCCGCTGACCCAGTTCATCTTCGTGCCGCTGATGACCAGCGGCGCGGGCGCCGAGCTGATCGGCGACTGATACGGCCGCGGCGCCGAGCGCGGCATCGCGATCGTGTTCACGATCACCGGCCTGCTTGGCGTGCTGGCAACGCTCGCAGCGTTCCGCTCGCAATCCTACCGGAAAATCTCGGGCGCCTATGCGACGGGCACGCCGCTGGATGAAAAGACAGCCCCGACATAGGGATGCCTGATTGCGTTTTCGGTTTCCTTCTGCAACCATTCCTGAAGAGAAGCGGAATGGAGAGGCAGACGATGGCGCTCAAATCGAACCGGCGAGAGCGGGCCGCGTGACCATGCTCAACGGCATCCGCATCATTGATCTGACGACGGTGATCTTTGGCCCCTATGCCACGCAGATGCTCGCCGATCTTGGCGCCGAGGTGATCAAGGTCGAAACCCCCGGCCTTGGTGACATTTCGCGCTATCTGGGCAGCGGTGTTCCCGACCCAACGATGGGGTCGATCCACCTCACCGTGAACCGTGGCAAACGCTCGATAGCGCTCGATCTGAAGAAGCCCGAGGATGCGGCTGTACTGCGCGACCTCGTCGCCACCGCAGACGTGTTCTTCCACAATGTCCGCGGCAAAGCGATCACAAAGCTTGGGTTCGACTATGCGGGTTGCAAGGCGATCAAGGACGACATCATCTATGTCCACGGCACCGGCTTTGGGCAGGATGGTCCTTATGCCGATCTGCAAGCCTATGACGACGTCATTCAGGCCGCCACCGGCACCACCAGCCTGCTGCCCCGCGTCGACGGCGACCGGCGCCCGCGCTATTTTCCCTCACTAATCGCCGACAAGATCGCAGGCCAGTTCGGAGCGCAGGCGATCCTCGCGGCGCTGATCCACAAGCTGCGCACCGGCGAGGGCCAAGCGGTCGAAGTGCCGATGTTCGAATGTTTCGCGTCGTTCATGCTGACCGAACATCTGCGCGATGCGGCGCTCGACCCGCCGCTCGGCCCAGCGGGCTATCCGCGCCAGCTCGACCCGACCCGCCAGCCCTTCCCGACGAGCGACGGTTATCTGGCGATCGTCCCCTATACCGCCGAATCGACCGCGCGGTTGATGGCGCTGCTCGGCAGCGAGGGACTGACCCAAACCCCCGAATTCGAGGTGGCAAAGGCGAAGGGCCAGCATATGCCGATCGTTTACCGCGAGATCGCCCGCAAGACCCCGGCGAAAACCACCGCCGAATGGCTCGCGCTGTTCGCCGCCAACGACATTCCCGCGATGGCGGCGCGCGACCTGCAGGACGTCAAAGAGGATCCGCATTTCGTCGCGACCGGTTTCTTCCGCCATCGTACGCATCCCGATGTCGGCGCGTTTCACGAAATGCAGCCGCCGGTGAAATATGGCGCCGCCCCCGCGCGCGACTTGGGTTTTGCACCCAAGGTCGATGGCGACGGCGCCGTAATCCGCGCCGAACTCGCTGAGAGGCATGGCTGAACATCGAAGATTGCATTGTTGGTCGCGCGGCCTAGCATGCCGCGCCAATATAGAGGGGGAATGAGATGCCTGAAAATCTACTGGCGCCCGGCGCGGTCCTCGCGTTGTGGACGCTCGTCATGCTCGGCTGGCTGGCGGTGAGCCGCGGCGCCGCTGTAAAGAAGGCTGGCATCGACATCAGCAAGGCGCAACCCGGTGGCCGCGGTGCGGACCTAGAGCCAGCCCTGCCGCCCAGCGCCAACTGGAAGTCGCACAATTACACCCATTTGCTCGAACAGCCGACGCTATTCTATGCCGTCATCGTCTTTCTGCATCTGTCTGGGGGCAGCACCGACCTGACGCGCGGTCTGGCATGGGCTTATGTTATTTTGCGGATCGTGCACAGCATATGGCAAGCCACCGTCAACCGGCTACCGGTTCGCTTCGCCATCTTCATGGCATCGACAGTCTGCTTGATCGTGCTCGCAGTGCTGGCGGTGATCGCCACTTTGGGTTGAGGGGGAAATATCATGGACACCAATGCAATTTTGGGGCCGGTCGCGACGCTCGCGCTCTGGTCGATGATCATCTGGGTGTGGATGTACGCAACGCGCATCCCGGCGATGCAACGCGCCAAGATCGACGCGAAAAATCTGGTCGGCACGACCGGCAGGGGACTCGACGAAGTCTTGCCGCCGGAAGTGCAGTGGAAGGCGCATAACTATAATCACCTGATGGAACAGCCGACGGTCTTTTACGCCGTCGCGCTCGCGCTCGCGGTGGGCGGTATGGGCGGCGGACTGAATGCCCAGCTCGCCTGGGCCTATGTGGCTCTGCGCATCGTTCACAGCCTGATCCAGGTGACGGTCAACCGCGTGCTGTGGCGCTTTGCGGTGTTCGCGCTAGCCAGCCTCGCGCTGCTCGCGCTGTGCGTGCATGCGTTCATGGGGTTCGTGCTGCATTGAACCTAAATCCCCTCCCGCTTGCGGGAGGGGAAAAGCTATTTTGAGAACCGCCCCGCTAGCTCGACATGCGTCGACCAGCGGAACTGGCCAACTGGCTGTACCCAGTCGAGCGTATAGCCGCCCCCAACCAGCAACTTCGCATCGCGCGCAAAACTGGCGGGATTGCAGCTGACATAGGCGATCACCGGCGTATCCGACGCCGCCAATTGCGCCACCTGCTCCTCGGCCCCCGCACGCGGCGGATCGAGGATCACCGCGCCGAAGCGGTTGAGCTCGGCAGGAATCAGCGGGCGGCGGAACAGGTCGCGATGCTCGGTCGCGACCAGCGCCCCGACCCGGTTCGCCGAAGCTTTTAGCGCCGCAATCGCATCGCGCGCGCCTTCGGCGGCATAAACCTTGCGCCCCTTTTGGAGCGACAGCGCGAACGTCCCGACCCCCGCGAACAAATCGGCGACCGCCCCGGCATCACCGATCGCCTTCGCGACCGCATCGACCAGCGCCGCCTGCCCCGCGGTCGTCGGCTGCAGAAATGAAAACGCCGGAACCTCGACCGTCACCTCACCAAAGCACACCGTCGGCGGTTCAGGCTGCCACAGCGTTTCCAGCCCATGTCCCTGATCGATGGCAAAGCGCGCCAGCTTGTGCGTCCCCGCAAAATCCTGCAGCGCCATCGCGGCATCGAGCCCCTCGGCCTTGACGCCTTCCAATGTCACCTCGACCCCCTGGTCGAGCATCTGCAGCTTGACCTTCACCGGTCGCTTCTGCTGCGCGATCGTCGTCAGCAGGTCGCGTAGCGGCGCGATCAACGCGAAGAGTTCGGGCAGCAGCAGCGGGCATTGCCGCATATCGACGATCTGGTTGCTCTGCGCCGCGTTGAATCCGATCGCGACCTGCTTGCCGGTCCGCAGCGCGGTCAGCGCTGCGCGACGACGGCTCTGCGGCGGCGACAGCAACGCGGGCAAAACCTCGCCCACCGGTACCTCCTGCCCCGCCAAAGCGCCAACCACCCGGTCGCGCACGAAATCAGCGAGAGCCGGTTCCGCGACATGCTGCAACTCGCACCCGCCGCATTTGCCGAAATGACGGCACGGCGGTTCGGCGCGGTTCGGCCCGGGGATCAGCGTCCCATCCGCGGCGATCTGATCGCCGGGAACGCCGCCAGCGACATGACGGCCATCGCCGGTCACGCCATCGCCGCGCGCGGCGATGCGCTCGATCAGCGCAGTTTCGCTCATTTCATTCCCTAACCAGATCGTCGGCGACAAGGCCGCGGCCTATACGCGCCGCCCGCGCGATATGCCACCCCACCGCTGCCACCGCGGCGTCGAACGCATCGCCGCCACGCGCCAGCATCGCCCCGCACGCCCCCGCCAGCACATCGCCCGTCCCCGCCGTTGCCAGCCAGGGACTGCCCGGCCAGGCCGCCACGACGCGGCCGTCGGGCGCGGCGATAATCGTATCGGCACCTTTGTAAACCACCACCGCCCCCGTGCGCACGGCCGCCGCCTTCGCGCGGTCGATCTTGCTGCCATAAAGCTCGGGAAAGGCGCGCGTGAACTCGCCCTCATGCGGGGTCAGGATCGCGCGGCATGGCGTTTCGCACAGGCGCGGCAAGGCAGCGGCGATCGCCGCGGCGTCGAGCACCAGCGGCTTACCCGAATCGAGTGCCGCTTCGACATCGAACAGCAATTCGTCGCCCGCCGGAAAGCCCGGCCCGATCACCACCGCCCCGACCCGCGGATCGCTGAGCCGCTCGCCAAAGCGCGTGTCACTTTCGGTAATGATCGCGGCCAGCGGCGCGCGCTCGCTACCCTCCAGCACCACATACCCCGCCCCCGCGCGCAGCGCCGCCGCCGACGCCAGCCCCGCCGCACCCGGCATCGGGCCGGCAAAGACGAGCACCATCCCTCGGCTGAACTTGTGCGCATTCGCGCTTGGCGTTGCCACCTTCGTCAGCGGCAGCGTCCGCATCTTGCCGCGCGCGATGATCCCGATCGGCGCCAGCAGCACGCGGCCGCAAGTGGGTGCGGTGGGGAGCAACACATGCGCAGGTTTCAGCGCGCCAAGCGCCAGGGTGACATCGGCAGCAAGTGGTGGCAACCATTCGGCATTGCCGTCGCTCTCGACGCCACTCGGCACGTCAACCGCCAGCACGCGGCGTCCGGCCAAGCGCTGCAACAACAGGGCCAGATCCTCAGCCAGCGGCCGCGACAGGCCAACGCCGAACAGGGCATCGACGATCAACGGTGCAGGCGCCAATGCGGCATCGATCGCCTCGACCGGCCCGCGCCATTCCGCGCGCGCCGCCTTTGCCAGATCGGTCGTCGGCTCGGCCAGAGCCGCCACCCGCACCGCCGCGCCGCGTTCCGCCAGCAGCCGTGCCGCGACATAGCCGTCGCCGCCATTGTTGCCGGGTCCGCACAGGATCAGCACCGGGCCGCCCGCCGCCATCCGCCACGCGGTGTCGGCGACCGCCGCCCCGGCAAGCTCCATCAGCTCGGACAGCGGCGTCCCTTGCACCGCGCAGGCAGCCTCTGCCTCGCGCATCGCGGCGCTGGTCAGGATGAGGGCGTCGGCGGGGATGGACATGGCTTTAGAATAGCACGAGCGCTATAAAAGTCTCGGTGTAAGCGGTTCACCGTCCACCTCGTCATTGCGAGCGCAGCGAAGCAATCCAGAGCCCGCGTAAACCGCTCTGGATTGCTTCGCTGCGCTCGCAATGACGATGGTTGTTACTTCGCGCCGCCCGTATTCGCGGGCAACCGATAGCGATCATTGCCGATCGCAACCTCGATCATGCCATCGCCGACAATCGAGACTTTCGCCGCTTCAGCCCCATCGGCCGACACCACTCCGCGCCCATCGGTCGTGATCTGCAAGCGGCGATAGCCGACGTTCGGACGCCCGACGACCAGCACCGTCCCTTCCACCCCGCTCATTTCCTCGACGGTGCAGGTGCGATCGAACAATTTGGCGCCTTCCAGCGCGCACTCGATCCGCCCGTTTTCCGCCGCTTCGCGTGACCCGCGCGCTTCGGCTTCGGCCAGATCGCCATTGTCGGGCGCGCCGCCGCATGCCGCTAGCAGCAGGAACCCCGCAATGCCCCCCAGCGTCCGCATCATTTGCCCTTCAACTGCGACAGGTCGCGCACCGCGCCGCGCGCGGCGCTCGTCGTCATCGCGGCGTAAGCCTGCAACGCGACCGAAACCTTGCGCGGGCGCGGCTTGGCGGGTTGCCAGGCCGCGTCGCCCTTCGCCTCCATCGCCGCGCGCCGAGCCGCCAGTTCGGCATCGGGTACGGCGAGGTGGATTGTGCGGTTCGGAATGTCGATTTCGATCAGGTCGCCATCTTCGACCAGACCGATCAGACCGCCCTCGGCCGCTTCGGGCGAGGCATGGCCGATCGACAGCCCCGACGTGCCGCCCGAAAAGCGCCCGTCGGTGACCAAAGCGCATGCCGCGCCCAGCCCCTTCGATTTGAGGTAGCTGGTCGGATAGAGCATTTCCTGCATTCCCGGCCCGCCTTTCGGCCCTTCGTAACGGATGACCACCACGTCACCCGCAACGACCTGACCGGTCAATATGCCCGCAACCGACGCATCCTGGCTTTCAAACACCTTCGCCGGCCCCGAAAACTTCAGGATCGATTCATCGACCCCCGCGGTTTTCACAATACAACCATCGACCGCCAGATTGCCCGACAGCACCGCCAGCCCCCCGTCCTGACTGAACGCATGCGACGCCGACCGGATCACGCCGGTTTCACGGTCGAGATCGAGCGACTCCCAACGCCGCTCCTGACTGAACGCCACTTGCGTCGGCACCCCGCCGGGCGCCGCCATGAAGAATTTCTGCACCTCGGGGTCGTTGGTCCGCGAGATATCCCATTTGTTCAGCGCATCACCCAGCGTCGCGCTGTGCACCGTCGGCAGATGCGCGTGCAGCAGCCCGGCGCGCTCGAGCTGGCCGAGGATCGCCATGATCCCGCCGGCGCGGTGGACATCTTCCATATGCACGTCGCTCTTCGCGGGCGCGACCTTCGACAGGCATGGCACCCGGCGCGACAGCCGGTCGATGTCGGTCATCGTGAAATCGACCCCCGCCTCGAACGCCGCCGCGAGCAAATGCAGGACGGTGTTTGTCGACCCGCCCATCGCGATGTCGAGGCTCATCGCGTTCTCGAACGCCTCAAAGGTCGCGATATTGCGCGGCAGGACGCTGTCGTCGCCTTCCTCATAATGCCGCTTGCACATCTCGACGACGATGCGCCCGGCGCGCAGGAACAGCTCCTTGCGGTCGGCGTGCGTCGCCAGCGTCGAACCATTGCCCGGCAGCGACAGCCCCAGCGCTTCGGTCAGGCAGTTCATCGAATTAGCGGTGAACATTCCCGAGCACGAGCCGCAGGTCGGGCAGGCCTGCTGTTCGATCGCCAGCACCTCTTCGTCGCTGTATTTTTCATCCGCCGCGGCGACCATCGCATCGACCAGATCGAGCGAAACGGTCTTGCCGTTCAGGACAACCTTCCCCGCCTCCATCGGCCCGCCCGACACGAACACGACCGGAATATTGATCCGCAGCGCCGCCATCAGCATGCCCGGGGTGATCTTGTCGCAGTTGGAGATGCACACCATCGCGTCGGCGCAATGCGCGTTGACCATATATTCGACGCTGTCGGCGATCAGGTCGCGGCTGGGAAGCGAATAGAGCATGCCATCATGCCCCATCGCGATGCCGTCATCGACCGCGATCGTGTTGAATTCCTTGGCAACCCCGCCGACCGCCTCGATTTCGCGCGCGACCATCTGGCCCAGATCTTTCAGATGGACGTGGCCGGGGACGAACTGGGTAAAGCTGTTGACCACCGCGATGATCGGCTTGCCGAAATCGCCGTCCTTCATCCCCGTCGCGCGCCACAGCCCGCGGGCGCCCGCTTGATTGCGGCCATGCGTCGTCGTGCGCGAACGATAAGAAGGCATTTTCTGGTTTCCTAGAAATAATATTACAATTTATTGCGAGAGAAAGCGCCTCTACACGCCTAGCTCGCGATGTTCAACGCCACTTTATGGCACATGCGCGCCAGCCGCTCCGCGAACAGCGCCTGCCCCGCCGCGTCCCCCACCAGATCCTGCCGCATCTCGATCCCGACATAGGGAATGCCATTACCCTCGGCATGGCGGTTCATCGTCGCGTTGAGCAGCTTGCCCGAATAGGGCAGCTGATCGCCGACAATCATATCCTCGGCCTCCAAAGCCGAAATCGCCGCCGCCGCCAGCCGGTCGTCCTCATTATACAGCACGCCCACATGCCACGGCCGCTTCTGCTCAGGATGCGCCGCCAACGATGGCGTGAAGCTGTGCAGCGACAGGATCATCGCGGGCCGGTACGCGGCAATCGTCGCCTCGATATGCGCGTGATAGGGCCGGAAGAAGCGCGCCAGCCGCGTCTCGCGCGCCGCGTCATCCAGCGCATTGCCCGGCACCGCATGCCCGTCGCTGGCGATCGGCAGCACCCCCGGCGCGTCCTCCTCGCGGTTGCAGTCGACCACCAGCCGCGACACCCCGCCCAGGATCGCCGCATCGACCGCGCCGCTCTCGACCAATAACGCCACCACCTCTGCCACCCCGATATCTATCGCGATATGATTGCTCAGCAGCGCCGGATCTATGCCCAGGTCGATGTCATCGGGAACATGGTTCGACGCATGGTCGGCGATCAGCAGGATGCCGCCCGTCCGCGGCGTCCCCAACTGGCGCCACGCCTCGCTCATCGCAGCGCGCCCGCCAGCTGCCACCACTTCGGATGACTCTGCGCCAGCGACACCGCCGCGGCGTCGCGCTCGGCCGCCGCATCGAACAGCGCGAAGCAGGTCGCGCCCGATCCCGACATCCGCGCCAGCCACGGCCGCAGCGCGCCGAGTTCGAGCAGCACATCGGCAATCGCCGGACATTGCGCCGTCGCCGGACGCTGTAAATCATTGCGCGCCGCCAGCAACTGCGCCCGCCCCGCGGGATCGCCGAACAATTCGCCACGATCGATCCCGTCCCACGCCGCAAAGACCGGCCCGGTCGCGAGCGGCTGGCGCGGGTTAACGAGCAGCACTGGCGTCCCACTGATCCGCAATTCCGGCACCGCGCTCAATTCCTCGCCAACCCCGACCCCCAGGCAGGTCGCGCTCGCGACGCACGCGGCAATATCGGCGCCGAGCGGGCTGATGATCCGCGCCAGCACGGCATCGCCCAGTTCGGGCAGGAAATGCGTCCGCACCAGCCGCGCCATCGCCGCCGCATCCGCCGACCCGCCGCCGATTCCCGCCGCGACCGGCAACCGCTTGGCCAGCGTGACCGCCAGCGGCGGCACCCGATCGGCGCCGTATCGCGCGCGCAGCAAGGTCAGCACCTGCAAGACCAAATTGTCGCCGCCTGCGCTCAATCCCTCGGCAAATTCGCCGACAATCGTCAGCCGATCCGCGTCAGCGATCTCGGCCACAATCCCGTCGCCGCCATCGACAAAAGCAAACAACGTCTCGATCGCATGATAACCATCGCTCCGCCGCGCCCGCACGTGCAGCGCCAGATTGATCTTCGCCCAGCCGGTTTCCTGCATCATTTCGCTCATGGCGCGGTCGTCGCCGCGGTCAGCCCGTCGCGCAGCTTCGCCGCCAGCCGCGTCGCCATCTCGGCCTCGGCAACCAGCGCTGCGGCGCGCCATTTGTACCGCGCCTCGAACTTGCGCCCCGCCTGCCAATAGGCGTCGCCCAGATGCTCGACGATCACCGCATTGGTCGGCTCGCCGCGCTGAGCCTTTTCAAGCAGGTCGACCGCATCGTCGGTGCGCCCGGTCAGGAAATAGGCCCAGCCCAGCGAATCGGTGATGCTGGCATTTTGCGGTTCCTGCGCCCACGCCGTCTCGATCCGCGCCAGCGACCGCTTCACATCCTTGCGCCGTTCGAGCGCCGAATAGCCCGCAAAATTCAGCACCGCGGCATCGTTCGGACGCAATGCCACCGCGCGTTCCATCAGCGGCGCCGCGGCATCCCATTCGCCCGCCCGCAACAACAACTCCGCGCGCGCGATCAACAGCGAGCCGCGCAGCATCTGGTCTCCCTCGTCCTCGCCCAGCGCTGCCTCTAGTCGCTCATACGCGCGCGCTGCGGCTTTCGGATCGTCCGAGCGCCGCGCAATATCGGCGAGCCGCACCAGCAGGCTGCGCGGCGCATCACCCGCCGCGGCGCTCTCAGCCAGCTTCGCCGCCCCCGCCAAGTCGCCGCCATCGGCCAGCAATTCCGCGCGCCGCATCGCCAGCGCCGGCGGCAGTTCGGCGCGCCCGCCATCGATCAACGCCGCCGCCGCATCGCGCTGGCCATTGCGGTCGAGCGTCTCGACCAACGTCGCGCGCACCGCCCAATCCGCATCGTTCAGCCAAAAGGCAGCGCGCGAAAACAGCAGCGGCAGTTTGGTGTTGCCGTTCGGCACCCGCGCTAGCCCATCGGCGAGCAGCCCCAGCCACTGCGCCACCCCGGCGCGCGGCGTCGTCACCGCCTGATCGGGCAGCAGCAGCATCGGATCCTCGCGCTGCCCCGCCGCCAGCGCAATCCGCCCGCGCAGTCGCTGCGCCGCCTCGCCATGCCCTGCCTTGTCGAGCGTCGCCGCCAGCCGCAGCCCGACCAGCTGGCTCGTCCGGTCGGTCAAAACAATCGCGTCGGTCAGCGCCGCCGCTTCATCGGCGCGCTTCGTCGCCAGCTGCACCAGCGCGACCTGCAACGTCAGCGCCGGTTCGGGCCGCGTCCGGCCGCTGACATCCAGCAGATGCCGCTCGGGCTGCTTCTCGCGCGCACCGACGTCGATCCACGCATTGACCGTCGGCAGGATCAGCCGCGCGATCGTATCGGCGCCCGTCTTGTCGCCGCGTCCCGACATAAAATCGCGCGCAGCTTTCCAGTCCGCTCGCCGCATCGCATCGACCATCAGCACCAGCTGCGCGTCGAACCGGCGATCGCCCGCGGTCCACAGCTGCAGCGCCGCCGTGCGCGCCGCGGCGAGGTCGCCCGCTTCGATCGCCTGCTCCAGAATGCGCCCGCGCACCCCGGGCAGGCCGGGCGCCAGGCTCGACACATCGGTCAGCGCCGCCAGCGCCGCCGCTGGTTCGCCGCCCGCCTCGGCCAGCCGCGCGCGCACCAGCGCATTCAGCGCCGCGCCGCCATCTTCCGCGGCCTGCACCGGCGCTGCGACAGCGAACGCGCTGACAGCCAGAAACGCCCGCGCGAGCTTACATATTCGGGTAATTGGGGCCTCCGCCGCCTTCGGGGGTGACCCAGTTGATATTCTGGGTCGGATCCTTGATGTCGCACGTCTTGCAATGGACGCAATTCTGCGCGTTGATCACGAACTTCGGATCGCCCGTTTCCTCGCCGACAATCTCGTAAACCCCCGCCGGGCAATAGCGCTGGGCGGGTTCATCATAGAGCGGCAAATTATACGCGACCGGGATTGACGGATCTTTCAGCTGCAAATGAACCGGCTGGTCTTCCTCATGATTGGTGTTCGACACGAACACCGACGACAAGCGGTCAAAGGTCAGCACCCCGTCGGGCTTCGGATAATCGGGCTTCGGCATCATGTCGGCGCGGTACAGGCTCTCATTGTCCGGATGATGCTTCATCGTGAACGGAACTTTGATCTTGAGCGTTTCCAGCCACATCGTGATCCCCGACAGGATCGTCCCGCCCAGATCGCCCCATTTTTCGACAAGCGGCAACACGTTGCGGACGACGCTCAGCTCTTTCTTGACCCAGCTGTCGTCATATGCCGCCTGATAGGCGTCCAGCGTGTCGCTGCCGCGCCCGGCGGTCACCGCCGCAAACGCCGCCTCGGCCGCCATCATCCCCGATTTCATCGCGGTGTGGGTGCCCTTGATGCGCGGGACGTTCAGGAAACCGGCGCTGTCGCCGATCAGCGCGCCGCCCGGAAACGCCAGCTTCGGCACCGACTGATAGCCGCCGTCGCTGATCGCGCGCGCGCCATAGGACACGCGCTTGCCGCCCTTCAGGATTTTCGCAATCTCGGGATGCGTTTTCCACTTCTGCATCTCCTGAAAGGGGGAGATGTGCGGATTGCGGTAATTGAGCCAGGTTACGAAGCCGAGCGCGACCTGCCCGTTCGCCTGGTGATAGAGGAAGCCGCCGCCATTGGCATGTTCGTCGAGCGGCCAGCCCTGCGTGTGAATCACCCGACCCTCGGCGTGATTTTCGGGTTTGACGTCCCACAATTCCTTGACGCCCAGCCCGTAAACCTGCGGTTCGCAATCACTGTCGAGCGCGAACTGCGGTTTCAAAATTTTGGTCAGATGCCCGCGCACGCCTTCGCCAAAGAAGGTATATTTCGCATGGAGTTCCAGCCCCGGCGCATAATCGGCCTTGTGACTCCCATCGCGCGCGACGCCCATGTCGCCGGTCGCGACGCCTTTGACCGAACCATCGTCGTTATAGAGGATCTCGGCGGCCGGAAAGCCGGGGAAAATTTCGACGCCCAGCCCCTCGGCTTGCTCGGCCAGCCAGCGGCACAGATTGCCCAGACTGCCGGTGTAGGTGCCCTTGTTGTGCATGAAACCGGGGGTGATGAAATGCGGCACGCCGATTTTCTTGGTCTTGGTCAGCACCCAATGCTGGTTGTCGTTGACCGGCACCTCGGCCATCGGACAGCCTTGGGTCCGCCATTCGGGCAGCAGTTCGTCGAGCGATTTGGGATCGATCACCGCGCCCGACAGGATATGCGCGCCGACCTCGGACCCTTTTTCCAGGATACAGACCGACAGCTCGCTGCCCGCTTCATTCGCCAATTGTTTGAGGCGGATCGCCGCCGAAAGTCCCGCCGGCCCAGCACCGACGATGACCACGTCATAGGGCATCGATTCCCGTTCGCTCACTTGGCTTACCCTTTCTGCCGTCCCGGCGCCGATCGTTCATCGTAAGCGGCGCTCATTCTGTCACGAAATGCGATGCCCGCCAATTGACGTGTCCGTCAACAGGCTGTTTGGATAAATCACATGGGTGGGTCACAATCAGCCTTGCTGGCGGAAAGCATAAGCGACTGGTGGTCGCTGGCGGGCGTCGATGCGCTGGTGGGCGAGGAACCGGCCGGTTGGCTCGTCCTGCCGCCAGCGAATGACGCTGCGGCACCGCGGCCGAAACCGACCATCGCCCCCGAACCCGAAGCGGCGCCGCTCCCCGCAATTCTCCAGCGTCAGGAAGCGCCACAAACAGTTGAAACGAAGGCGCCGGTCGTCTTTCCCGACGCGTGGGACGATTTTCAGCATTGGCTCGCGACCAGCGATGATGTCCCGGGCAGCCAGTGGGACGCGCGCCGCATTTTGCCCTTCGGCCAGACCAAAGCGCCGCTGATGCTGCTCACCGCCTGGCCCGAAATCGACGACCAGCGCGACGGCGCCTTGTTCACCGGCGCCGCGGGCCAACTGCTCGACGCCATGCTCCGCGCCATCGGGACGACGCGCGATGCCTGCTATGTTGCCAGCCTCGCCGTCACCCGCCCCGCGGGCGGGCGTTGCGACGGCGCTGAGGCGGCCGAACTCGACCGGCTGCTCTGGCATCACGTCCGGCTCGCCAACCCCGAACGGCTGCTTCTGATCGGCAGCGACATCGTCCGGATGGCGGCGGCGAGCGAATTGCCCGAAACACGCGGGAAGTTACTGAATATTAACCAAGATGGCGGCAAGGTGGAGACGGTGGCTGTGGCGCATCCTGCGATGCTCCTGGCCCGGCCCGCGCAAAAGGCGGCGGCATGGGACAGCCTGAAACTGCTCAACCGGGGACGTTGACAGATGAACATGATGACCAGGACTTTTCTTTCAGGCGCGATTTTGGTGGCCGCTCTTGCCGCCACACCCGTGATGGCGGCCGATGCCAGCAGCCGCGACGTCGTTGCGGCGCCGCAAACGGTGCCCGACATTCTGAACGCGAAACAGAAACAGCTCTACACGCAGGTGCTTACCGCGATCCGCGGCCAGCGCTGGGCCGATGCCAAGGCACTGCTCGACGGGTCGGATAACAGCCCGCTTACCGATTTCCTGCGCGCCGAACTGCTGACCGCCCCCAACAGCCCGCGCGCCGAAGTCGCCGACATTCTGCCGATCCTGTCGCGCTCGCCCTATCTGCCGCAGGCCGAACAGCTCGGGCGCCTCGCCACCAAGCGCGGCGCCACCGACCTGCCGTCGCTTCCTTCCCAGGCCCGCCTCGCCTGGGCTGGCAGCGCCCCGCGCCGTCTGGGCGCCGACGCGGTCAGCAGCGATCCCGTCGCCGCCGCGCTGACCCGCACTATTCCCGACCGGATCAAGAACGACGATCCCGCGGGCGCCGAAGCCTTGCTGAATGCGGTCGCCGACCGGCTAACCCCCGAAGCCCGCGACGAATGGCGCCAAAAGGTCGCCTGGTCCTATTATATCGAAAATGATGATGCGAACGCACTGCGCCTCGCCGCTGAATGTTCGGGCGGGCGTAGCGCATGGTCGACGCAGGGCGCCTGGGTTCAGGGTCTCGCTGCGTGGCGCACCCGTGACTATCCCACCGCGCTAACCGCCTTTGACCGCGTATCGCGCGAGGCGCCCGACAGCGAACTTCGGGCCGCCGCCTATTATTGGGCCGCCCGCGCCGCGATCGCTGCCGGCCAACCCGCTGCCGTGCAATCGCGCCTGCGCGCCGCCGCCGCCAATGAAGAAACCTTTTACGGAATGCTCGCGGTTGAAACGCTCGGCGTCGCGACGAACAGCCAGCGCGAGCTCGTCCGCGCCGACCGCTCCGCCTGGCGCGCACTCGAAAACCTGCCCAACGTCCGCGCCGCGATGGCACTCGCCGAAATTGGCGAAGACAAATATGCCGACGCCGTGCTGCGCCATCAATCGCGGATCGGCGATATGCGCCAGCATGAGCAGTTGCTCGCCATGGCGGGCGCGCTCAGCTTGCCCGAAACGCAGCTCTACCTCGCCCACAACACGCCGCAGGGCCGCAAGCCCGCCGCACACGCACGCTATCCGCAGCCCAAATGGGAACCCAATGGCGGGTGGAAGGTCGATCCGGCGCTCGTCTTTGCCCACACCCTCCAGGAATCGCGCTTCCAGCGCGCCGTCGTCAGCCCGGCGGGCGCCAAGGGATTGATGCAGGTGCGTCCCGGCACCGCGCGCGACGTCGCGCGCTGGCGCGGCGACACCATCGACACGCGCGACCTGTCGATCCCCGCGGTCAACATGGATATGGGGCAAAGTTACCTGCAATATCTCGCCCGCGATGCCTCGACCGGCGGCCAGCTGCCCAAGGTGATCGCCGCGTACAACGCCGGCCCTGCCCCGATCGCGCGCTGGCAGTCCGAAATCCGCGACAATGGCGACCCGCTGCTGTATATGGAGTCGATCCCCTATTGGGAAACGCGCGGCTATGTCGGCATCGTGCTGCGCAACTACTGGATGTACGAAGCGCAGCAGGGCAAGCCATCGGTCAGCCGCGCCGCGCTGGCGCAGGGCAAATGGCCGCGCTTCCCCGACAGCAAGGACCGCACCCGGCTGACCTGGGCGGGCGGCCTGGCCAATGCCGATTGACGAAAGCCTGACCTTCAAACCGGTCCGGATCGCGCTCCTGACGATTTCGGACAGCCGCAGCGCGGCCGAAGACCGCTCGGGCGACAAGCTCGAAGAATTGCTGACCGCCGCGGGCCATAGCCTCGCCGCGCGCGCGATCATCAAAGACGAAACATCACTGATCGTATCGCGCCTCCACAACTGGATCGACGATCCGGACGTCGACGTTGTCATCACCACCGGCGGCACCGGGCTGACGGGCCGCGACGTGACGCCCGAGGCACTGCACCGGCTCGACGGCAAGGATATTCCCGGTTTCGGCGAACTGTTCCGCTGGCTCAGCTACCAGACGATCGGCACCTCGACGATCCAGTCGCGCGCCTGCGCGGTGGTCGCGCGCGGCACCTATATCTTCGCGCTGCCGGGTTCGACCGGCGCGGTCACCGACGCGTGGGAAGGCATTTTGGCGACCCAGCTCGATAGTCGGCACAGACCGTGCAATTTCGTGGATTTGATGCCGCGGTTGATCGAGTAACTCCCACTCCGTCATCCCGGCGAAGGCCGGGATCTCGCCCTATCGTCACCCATCACCGGTGAGATCCCGGCCTTCGCCGGGATGACGATGTAATATTGTTCTTTCTTTGTTCCCATCGCCGCGATATCCTCGCTCGGTGGAACCCACCAAACCCCTCCCCCCGATCTCCGGTCGCGGCGCGCCCGCCAACCCGCGCCCGACCCGCACCGGATCTCTCGACCGCGAGCCCGACGGCGACGGGCTCGACACCTCCGAACTGGTTGACGGCGCGGCGCCTCCACTCCGTACCACCGTCACCGTCGAACATCCCAAAACGATCATCGCGCGCAACAATTCGCCGGACATCGGTTTCGACCGGTCGATCAACCCTTACCGCGGTTGCGAGCATGGCTGCATCTATTGCTACGCCCGCCCGACCCACGCCTTTCACGACCTATCCCCCGGCCTCGATTTCGAAAGCCGGCTCTTCGCCAAACCCGACGCGGCCAAACTGCTACGCGCCGAACTCGCCAAGCGCGGCTACACCCCCGCCCCGCTGGCGATCGGCACCAACACCGACGGCTACCAACCGATCGAGCGCGAATGGGGCATCACCCGCTCGGTGATCGAGGCGCTTGCTGAGACCCGCCACCCGCTGCTCATCACCACCAAGTCCGACCGGCTGCTCCGCGACATCGACCTGCTCGCGACGATGGCGCGCGACAATCTCGTCGGCGTCGCGATCTCGGTTACGACGCTCGACCCCGCGCTCGCGCGCACCTTGGAACCCCGGGCGCCGCACCCCAAACGCCGCCTCGCCGCGATCCGTGCGCTGATCGACGCCGGGGTGCCGACGCAGGTCAATATCTCACCGATCATCCCCGCAATCACCGATCACGAGATCGAGGCGATCATGGCCGCCGCTGCACAGGCTGGCGCCATCCGCGCCTCCTACATCCTGATGCGCCTGCCCCACGAAGTGGCGCCCCTGTTCCGCGCGTGGCTCGCCGCCCACTACCCCGACCGCGCCGACAAGGTGATGCACATGGTGCAGGACATCCGCGGCGGCCGCGACAATGACGCGGGGTTCTTCACCCGCATGAAGGGCCAGGGCGTGTGGGCGCAGCTCATTCGCGCCCGCGTTAAGCGCGCGGCGAGGGAGCATGGGATGGACCGCAGATTCCCGCCGCTGCGGTCGGATTTGTTCAGGCCGCCCGAGCGGGACGGACAGATGGAGTTGTTCTAGTCCTCGTCATTGCGAGCGAAGCGAAGCAATCCAGAGCGGTTTACGCGACGCTGGATTGCTTCGCTTCGCTCGCAATGACGAAGTGTTTTACACCCCCGCCAACGACTTCAGCTTATAATCCTTATAATCATCGCGGATCTGCCGCTTCAAAATCTTCCCCGTCGCCGTATGCGGCAACTCGTCGACAAACACGATCTCGTCGGGCAGCCACCATTTGGCGATCTTGTCCTTCAGATAATCGACGATGCTCGCCTCGCTCACCTCGGCCCCAGGTTTCTTGACGATCAGCAGGATCGGCCGCTCGTCCCACTTCGGGTGATAGACGCCCACCGCTGCGGCCTCCTGCACCCCCGGCGCACCCACCGCGGCATTTTCCAGTTCGATCGACGAAATCCATTCGCCGCCCGACTTGATCACATCCTTCGCCCGGTCGGTGATCTGCATGACGCCGTCGGGGTGGATCACCGACACGTCGCCCGTATCGAACCAGCCGTCGGCGTCCGCCGCATCGGCATCGGCTTTGAAATAGCGCTGGATGATCCACGGGCCGCGGCATTGCAGCCGCCCGCTCGTCACGCCGTCACGCGGTAGTTCCTTATCTTCGTCATCAACGATGCGCAGCTCGACCCCGAACGGCGGACACCCCTGCCGCGCCACAACATCGACGCGCTCGTCGAAACTCATCTCGTCCCAGTTCCACGGCCGCTTGCCCATCGTCCCGATCGGGCTGGTCTCGGTCATCCCCCACGCATGGCCGACGTCGATCCCGGCGCGCATAAACCGTTCGATCATCGCGCGCGGGCACGCCGAGCCGCCGATGATGACGCGGTGAAGCTTGCCATAGTCGATCCCGGTCGCGTCCATATGCGCGAACATCGCAATCCACACCGTCGGCACCCCGGCGCTGTGCGTCACGCCTTCCTGATGCATCAGGTCGCACAGCACCGCCGCGTCGTTGGTCGCCGAAAAGACGAGTTTTGCCCCCACCGTCGCGGCCGCAAAGGGAATGCCCCAGCTGTTGGCGTGGAACATCGGCACGATCGGCAGGATCACGCTGCGGTTCGACATATCGAATACGTCGGGCTGAATCTCGGTGATCGCGTGGATGACGTTGGAGCGATGCTCGTACAGCACGCCCTTTGGATTGCCCGTCGTGCCGCTGGTGTAGCACAGCCCGACCGGGTCGCGCTCGTCCAGATCGACCCACTCAAAGCTGCCGCCTTCGGCATCGATCAGGTCGCGGTACGACTTGTAATCCCCCTGCGCGGGCGCGTCGAACAATATGAAATGCTCGACCGTCGGCAACTGGCTGCGCAGCCGCTCGACGATCGGCAGGAACATCGCATCGAACAGCAGCACGCGGTCTTCGGCATGGTTGATGATATAGACCAGCTGTTCGTCGAACAGCCGCGGGTTCACCGTGTGCAGCACCCCGCCCATGCCCGCGCTGCCGTACCAGCTGACCAGATGGTGGCCATGGTTCATCGCCAGCGTCGCGATGCGGTCGCCCTTGGTCATCCCGAGCTTGACCATCGCCGCGGCAAAGCGCCGCGCGTCCTGCCCGACCTCGCCCCAGTTCGATCGCGTGATGCTGCCATCGCCCCAGCGCGACACGATCTCGCGCCCCGCATGTTCGCGCGCGGCATGGTCGATCAGGCTGGTGACCAGCAGCGGCTGGCTCTGCATTCCGGACATTTGGGCATTCCTCTCTTGTTTCCCCAAGGGATAAGGCGAGGACGGTCCGTGTGGCAAGGGGGCATCGAAAACTGGCGATCCTCCCTGTGGCGCAGCCATGGGGGAGTCGCAGACGGCGCGTAGCGCCAGCGGGACCGCCGCGAAGCGGTGGTGGAGCGGCCGCGACGGTAGTGTGAAAGCCCCTCCGTCAGCGCTTCGCGCTGCCACCTCCCCATCGCTGCGCGACAGGGAGGATCAGCTATGCCTATCCGCGCACCCGAAAATCGCGCGGCGTCACCAGCGACAGCGCGGTTTCGCTGACCCCGGCGACGGTTTCGAGCCGCGATACGACATCGGCGCCAAGCGCGAAACGGCGCCCCAGGCATATCCTGATCTCGCCGCCGGTGTCGGGATCCTCCACCACGAGGATCACTTTGCCGCGCGCATCGTCGCGCTTTTCCAGCAGCCGCGCCATGTCGGCAATCGCCTCGGGCAATGTCACGCGGCACGTCAGCTCCAACGCCGCGGTTGCCGCAATCTCGGCCAGCGGCTGCGCCCCGCGCACCGTCACCCGCGGCGTTTCTTCGCCTTCGAGCAGGTCGAGCTCGACCGACAGGATCGCGCAGCCGCCGTCGACCGCCAGCGTTTCCAGCAGCTTGCATGTCTGCTCGTCGAAACAGCTCGACTGGAATTGCCCGCTGCGGTCGGACAGCGTCAAATTCAGGAACCGGTTGCCGCGCTGCGACACCCGCGCTTTCGCATTTTCCACCATGCCCGCCATCATCATCGGGATCCGCGTTCCCGGCGTCATTTCGACCTGCGAGCAGATGTCGCCATAGGTCCGCGCGCCTCTCGCGGCGACGATCGCCTCATATTGCTCGACCGGGTGCGACGAGAAATAGAAACCGAACGCCTCCTTCTCGCGCGTCATCCGCTCGGCGAGCGTCCATGGTTCGGCGGTCGGCAGTTGCAGCACCGGCGCGACGTCGATGTCGCCGCCGAACAATCCGCCCTGCCCGGTCGACCGCTCGTGCGCCGAGCTGTTGGCGCAGGCGAGCAGGCTTTCGGCCCCGGCATAGGCGCGCGGGCGATTGGGCTCGATACTGTCGAACGCCCCCGCCCCCGCCAGCGCCTCGATCTGCCGCCGGTTAAGCAGCTTGGGATCGATCCGGTTGGCGAAATCGTCGAGGCTGGCAAAATCGCCCTTCGCGCGCCGCTCGGCAACCAGTGCCTCCATCGCCTTCTCGCCGACGCCTTTCAGCGCGCCGAGCGCAAACCGCACCGTCAGGTCTTCGCCGCTTTGCCCGACCGAAAAATCGGCCTCGCTCTCGTTGATCGACGGCGGCGCCACCGCAATGCCCGACCGGCGCATATCGTCGATAAAGATCGACAATTTATCGGTTTGGTGGCTGTCGAACGACATCGACGCGGCGAAAAATTCGTGCGGATAATGCGCCTTCAGCCATGCCGTCTGATACGACAGCAACGCATATGCGGCGGCATGGCTCTTGTTGAAGCCATAGCCCGCAAATTTGTCGATCAAGTCGAACAGCTCGTTCGCCGCCTTCGGCGCGATCTGGTTATGCTCGCCGCACCCTTTGACAAAGGTGTCGCGCTGCGCGTCCATTTCGGACTGCACCTTCTTGCCCATCGCACGGCGCAGGAGGTCGGCGCCGCCGAGGCTGTAACCGGCCAGTATCTGCGCCGCCTGCATCACCTGTTCCTGATAGACGAAGATGCCATAGGTTTCGGCGAGAATGCCCTCGAGCAACGGGTGCGGATAAGCGATCGGCTCGCGCCCGTTCTTGCGCGCGCCGAACAGTGGGATATTGTCCATCGGCCCCGGGCGGTAGAGCGCGACGAGCGCGATGATGTCTCCGAAATTGGTCGGTTTGACCGCCGACAGCGTGCGCCGCATCCCTTCGGATTCCAGCTGGAACACTCCGACCGTCTCACCGCGCTGGAGCAATTCATACACAGCGCTGTCGTCCCAGCTCAGCGTGTCGAGATCGACGTCGATCCCGCGCAGCGCCAGCAACCGCCGCGCTTCTTTCAGCACCGACAGCGTCTTCAAACCTAGAAAGTCGAACTTCACCAATCCCGCGCTTTCGACATATTTCATGTCGAACTGCGTCACCGGCATGTCCGAGCGCGGGTCGCGATAGAGCGGCACCAGCTGGTCGAGTGGACGATCGCCGATGACGACACCCGCCGCATGAGTCGAGCTGTGGCGCGGCAAGCCCTCCAGCTGGCGCGCCATGTCGAACAGGCGGCGTACCCCGTCATCTTGCTTATATTCGGTCATCAGCTCGCTGACGCCATTCAATGCACGTTCGAGCGTCCACGGATCGGTCGGATGGTTGGGCACCAGCTTCGCCAGCCGGTCGACCTGGCCATAGCTCATCTGGAGCACGCGCCCGGTATCTTTGAGCACCGCGCGCGCCTTCAGCTTCCCGAAGGTGATGATCTGCGCGACGGTATCGCGGCCATATTTTTCCTGCACGTAACGAATGACTTCGCCGCGCCGCGTTTCGCAGAAATCGATGTCGAAGTCGGGCATCGACACGCGCTCAGGATTGAGGAAGCGTTCGAACAGCAAGCCGAGTTTCAGCGGATCGAGATCGGTGATCGTCAGCGCCCACGCGACCACCGAACCCGCACCCGAACCGCGCCCCGGCCCGACCGGAATATCCTGCGCCTTCGCCCATTTGATGAAGTCGGCGACGATCAGGAAGTAGCCGGGGAACCCCATCTGGGTGATCACCCCGACTTCGAAATTCAGCCGGTCGATATAGGTCTGCCGCTCCTCGTCCGTCAGCTCGGCATAGAGCGCCAGCCGCGCGTCGAGACCGTCGCGGGCATCGCGCGCCAGTTGCGCCGCCTCGGCCTCGCGGTCGCCCGCCAGGCTCGGCAGGATCGGGGCGCGGTTCGGCGCCATGAACGCACAGCGCTGCGCGACCACCAGGCTGTTGCGCATCGCCTCGGGCAGGTCCGAAAACGCATCCTCCATCGCCTCGGCGGGCTTCAGCCACGCCTCGGGACTGCTCACCCGGCGGTCGGTGCTTTCGACGTAGGCCGACTGCGCGATACACAGCATCGCGTCGTGCGCGGGGTGGAATTGCGGCTCGACAAAGCTCGCGGGATTGGTCGCGACCAGCGGCAGGGCGCGCGCATAGGCGAGATCGATCAACGCCTTTTCGGCGGCGATCTCGGCCGCATCGCCGCGCCGCGACATTTCGATATAGAGCCGCCCCGCAAACAGCGCCTCCAGCTGCTCGACATAATCGTTCGCCGCTGTCACCTGCTCGCCCGCCAGCAAGCGCGTCAGCGCGCCCTCGCCGCCCGCGGTCAGGCAGATCAGCCCGTCGGTTCGTCCCGCCATGTCGGCCAGCGTGACGTGCGGGTCCATCTCGACGGGTCGGCCCAGATGCGCGTGCGACACGAGCGCGCACAGATTGCCATAGCCCGTCTCGTCCTGCGCATAGAGCGCCAGCCAGTCGATCTGCGGCGCGCCGTTCGCCAGCCGCTGCCCCGGCCGCGCGACGCTCAGCAGCGCCCCGACAATCGGCTGCACCCCCGCCGCCTTGCACGCATCGCCAAACGCCATCGCACCGTACAGCCCGTTGCGGTCGCAGATCGCAATCGCCGGAAACCCCCGCTCGCGCGCCGCCTTGGCAATCGCCTTCGGCTCGATCGCCCCTTCGAGCATCGTGTAACTGGAAAAGACGCGCAGGGGGACAAAGGGGCTGTAGGCCATGATGGGGACGCTAGGCATATGTGACGATTCGGGGAAGGCCCGAATACGCCCTCCCCTTCAGGGGAGGGCAGCGAAACTTGGCAGCTTGCTGCCTAGTCGCAGCGGGTGGGGTTTCGCGGCCTTGCGCCACCCCGACAGACCCCACCCCAACCCCTCCCCTCAAGGGGAGGGGCTTTGCAAATCTACCCCAACAATTCCTCAATCTCTTTCCGCAGCTGCTCCGGCTTGGTCGTCGGCGCATGCCGCGACACCACCTTGCCGTCGCGATCGACCAGAAACTTGGTGAAGTTCCACTTGATCCCGCTGCCGAGCAGCCCGGTCTTTTCCTGCTTCAGATGCTTGAAGATCGGATCGGCATCATCGCCATTGACGTCGATCTTCGCCATCACCGGAAAGCTGACGTCATAGGTCAGCGAACAAAAATTCGCGATTTCGGCCGCATCGCCCGGTTCCTGTGCCCCGAACTGGTTGCACGGAAAGGCCAGCACCTCGAACCCGCGATCTTTATACTCGCGGTACAGCTCTTCCAGCCCTTCATATTGCGGCGTGAAGCCGCATTTGGACGCCGTGTTGACGATCAGCAGCACCTTGCCGGCATAGGGTGACAGATCGCCCATCGTTCCATCGGCCAGTCGAACGGGAAAGTCGGTGAGCTTGGTCATTTTTCTACTCCTTGTATCGCGCCAGTCGATCGTCGAGACTGGCACGAACGCCGGGCCATTCGGACGCGATGATCGAATAAACCACCGAATCGCGGATATGGCCATCCGCCATCATCAGATGTCCGCGCAGAACGCCGTCGAGCTTGGCGCCAAGCCGCTCGATCGCGACGCGCGAGCGATGGTTCAGCCAGTCGGTGCGCAACTGAACGACATGGCAGCCGAGCGTGTCGAAAGCATGGGCCAGCAGCATCCGCTTCGCTTCGGTGTTGAGGCCGGTGCGCTGGACCCGCGGCGCATAGATGGTACCGCCGATTTCCACCCGGCGATGGGCTTTGGCCATGCGCATCAAGCGCGTCGTGCCCGCAATGGCGCCTTCGCTGTCGAGTACCGCGAATGCCATGGTGCGATACGCGGCAGTTTCCGCCCAAATGCGCGCAAACCAGTCATCGTCGGGCGATGTGGGGACGCCGGTGGTGAATTGACCGGCTAGCGGAGTCAGCACCTTTACCAATGCCGACGCGTCGTCGTGTTCCAGCGGGCGAAGCGTGACATGCTTGCCGCGCAGCGTCGGCGGGTCGGTCCACGCGCTCATGCCTACGTCTCGATCCGCCCGTCGTGCAAGCGCAGCACGCGGTCCATCCGCGCCGCCAGCCGCTCATTGTGCGTCGCGACCAGCGCCGCCGATCCATGATCGCGCACCAGCTTTACAAACTGGTCGAACACCCGGTCCGCCGTCGCCTCGTCCAGATTGCCCGTCGGCTCGTCGGCGAGCACCAGCAGCGGCCGGTTCGCCAGCGCGCGCGCCACCGCGACGCGCTGCTGCTCACCCCCCGACAGCTTGCTCGGCTTATGCTGCAACCGCTCGCCGAGGCCCAGCCGCCCCAGCAGGTCGGCGGCGCGCTCCTCGGCCTCCGCCTGCCCCGCGCCGCGGATCAGCTGCGGCAGGACGACATTCTCGATCGCGTTGAAATCGGGGAGCAAATGGTGGAATTGATAGACGAAGCCGATCTTCTCGCGCCGCGTCTTGGTCCGCTCGCCCTGCTCATATTGCGTCACGTCGGCGCCATCGATGCGGATCGTCCCGTCGAACCCGCCTTCGAGCAGCCCGACCGCCTGCAACATCGTCGACTTGCCCGACCCCGACGGCCCGAGCAGCGCGACGATCTCGCCGCGCTTCAGATGCGCATCGACCCCGCGCAACACGTCGATCGTCACATCGCCCTGCGTGAAACTGCGCTTGAGCGCGGTCAGTTCGAGGATCATGTCACTCATAACGCAGCACCTGCACCGGATCGGTATTCGCCGCCTTGAACGCGGGATAGAGCGTCGCGAGGAAGCTGAACACCACCGCCATCAGCGCAATCCCGGCAATCTCGAACGGGTCGGGCTTCGACGGCAATTCGGTCAGGAAGCGGATCGACGGATCCCAGAGCGGCTGGCCGGTCAGAAACTCGACCCCGCGCAGCACGCCCTGCCGGAAATAGAGCAGCCCGAACCCGAGCGCCATGCCCATCAGCGTCCCGGCAATCCCGATCGACAGGCCAATCGCCATGAAGATACGCAGCACCGCATCGCGCGGCGCCCCCATCGTGCGCAGGATCGCCATGTCGCGCGTCTTGGCGCGCACCAGCATGATCAGTGACGACACGATGTTGAAGGCGGCGACCAGCACGATCAGCGACAGGATGACGAACATCGCAACCCGCTCGATCGACAGCGCCTCGAACAGGCTGCTGTTCATCTGCCGCCAGTCCGAAACCACCGCCTGCGCCGCGACCTTTTCTTTCAGCGGCGCCAATATCTCGCCGACCTTGTCGGGGTCGGTCACCTTGACCTCGATCATCCCGACCTGATCGCCGGTCAGCAGCAGCAACTGCGCATCCTCCATCGGCATCACGACATAGGCCTTGTCGAAATCATAGACGCCGATCTCGAACACCGCGGTCACGCGGTAACTGATCTCGCGCGGCACGGTGCCGAACGGCGTCGGGCGCCCCTGCGGGTTGATGATCGTCAGGTTCGACCCGACCGTCGCGCCCAGGTTGCGCGCCAACTCGCTGCCGATCGCGACATTGCCGGCATTGGCGGTCAGCGTGGCCAGATTGCCCTGCAGCACCTTGGCGCCCAGCGTGTCGTTGTCGCGGATGTCCGCCACCGTCATCCCGCGCACCAGCACCGCCTCGACCCGCCCGCCAAAGGTCGCGAGCAAAGGCTGTTCAATCAGCGGTGTTGCCGATACCACATCCGGCGTCGCCTTCGCCTGTTTCAGCACATCGCGCCAGTCGTCGAGCCGGCCGCCAAAGCCCTGCACCACCGCATGGCCATTGAGCCCGACGATCTTGTCGAACAGGTCGGCGCGCACCCCGTTCATCACGCTCATCACGATCACCAGCGCCGCCACGCCCAGCGTGACCGCAACAAAGCTGAACGCCGCAGCGACAAAGATGAACCCTTCGCCGCGCTGCGGAAGCATATAGCGTTTGAAGATGGTGCGTTCATATGGACGCAGGATCATGGAGCAATCGGCCTTTGCGGCGCATGTGGGATGACACGCATCCCGCCGCTTTACGCAGCACCGGCAACGCTGGCAATGGGCGCCCGCATGACGTCATCTTGCGAGCGAGTCGCAGAATATGTTGCCCATCAGCCACAGCGGCAGTCAAAAGTGCCGCCCAACGGCTTCCACAGGGTGACAAACGGGGCCCGTGCGCCTAGCCCCATGACTTCTGGATCAAGCGGCCCCAAGGCCCGGTTCCAGGGAGTGCAGGCCTTTCGCCGGGCTTGCAACAAAAGGGGATGGCGAGTGTTCGTCAACACGCGCCCGGGTCTCGAAAGAGGCCCGGGCGTTGTGATTCCGACGCTGAGCGTCTCCCCAATGGCCCCCATCCGCATCGTCACCCCGGACTTGATCCGGGGTCCATGACTTCGACGCAGCAGCGGATCCCGGCTCAGTCCGGGATGACGACGAAGGATAGACGGGCTTTATGCCGATCCCTTACCCCTCGCTCTCGCTGATATCCTCCAGCATGGCGGTATCGAGCACCCTTACCCGCCCCTGCTCCAGCGAAATCACCCCCGATTCCTCCCAGCTTTTCAGCTGGCGGTTGATATGCTCGCGGCTCATCCCGGCAAAATTGCCCAGCTCGGTCTGGCTCAATTCAACGCGGTGTGACGCCTCGACATCCTTGTGGATCAGGCGTTTCAGATAGCGCGCCAGCCGCGGCCCCGACGCATAGGCGCGGTCGCTTTCGATCGTCTGGTCGGCAGTGCGCAGCCGCCGTGCGAGCTGTTGCATCAACGACCAGGCAAATTCGGGATGGCTCGCGGCAAAATCCTTGAGCGCGTTGCGCCCCAGTTGCAGCGCGCTCCCCGCGCTCGTCGCGGTCACCGATGCGGTGCGTTCGCCGCCATCGAGCAGCGCGATCTCGCCCAGCACCGCACCGGGTTCGGCATAGGCCAGCACGATCTCGCGCCCGCCGCCGGTCAGCATCGACACGCGCGCCGTGCCCTGGGTCAGGATCAGCATCATGTCGCCGGGATCGCCCTGGACCAGCAATTCCTTGCCCTTGACGAAATTGACCTGGACCGCGCGGCTCGTGATGTCGGCCCAATCTTCGGCCGACAGGCCGGCAAAGATACTGTCGGGGCCCTGCAACTCGGCGAGTTTCGCGTGATCCATGCCCCTGATACCCCTTAATCCGAACGGTCAGACCAGCCGACTCTGCTTCACCGCCGCTTCGATAAAGCCCGCGAACAACGGATGCGGATCGAACGGCTTTGACTTGAGCTCCGGATGGAACTGCACACCGATAAACCACGGATGGTCCGGCCGCTCAACGATTTCCGGCAGCATGCCGTCAGGCGACATGCCCGAAAACACCAGTCCGCCCTTTTCCAGCCGCTCGCGATAGGCGCCGTTGACCTCGTAGCGATGGCGGTGGCGCTCGCTGATGTCGTTGGCGCCATAGACGGCCGCGACATGGCTGTTCGGCGACAGTTTCGCGTCATAGGCGCCCAGCCGCATCGTGCCGCCCATGTCGGTGTTGGCGCCGCGCTTTTGCAGCCCTTCGGCGCTCATCCATTCGGTGATCAGGCCGACCACCGGCTCGTCGGTCTTGCCGAATTCGGTGCTCGACGCGTCGGCAATGCCGCTGGTGTTCCGCGCCGCCTCGATGCACGCCATCTGCATCCCCAGACAGATGCCAAAAAAGGGCACGTTACGCTCGCGCGCGAAACGCACGCTCGAAATCTTCCCTTCGGACCCGCGCTCGCCGAACCCGCCAGGCACCAAAATGCCGTGGAGCGGCTCCAGATTGGCCGCGAGATCCTCGTCGCGCTCGAACATTTCGGCGTCGAGCCAGCGGATATTGACCTTCACCCGGTGCGCCATGCCGCCATGGACCAGCGCTTCGTTCAGCGATTTATAGGCATCGGGCAGCGACACATATTTGCCGACGACGCCGATCGTCACCTCACCCTCGGGGTGCTGCTTGCGGTCCATGATGTCGTACCAGCGCGATAGGTCGGGCGCGGGCGCGTCGTGGATGCCGAAATGCCGCAACACTTCATTGTCCAGCCCTTCGCCATGATATTGCACCGGCACCGAATAGATGCTGTCGGCGTCGAGCGCCGGGATCACCGCTTCTTTGCGCACGTTGCAGAATTGCGCGATCTTGGCGCGCTCGCCATCGGGCAGCGGCCGTTCGCAGCGGCAGAGCAGGATTTCCGGCTGCACGCCGAGCGAGGCGAGTTCGCGCACACTATGCTGCGTCGGCTTGGTCTTCAGCTCGCCCGCCGCGGCAATATAAGGTACCAACGTGACATGGACCGACAGCGTGTTGTCGCGCCCCTCTTCGTTGCGCAGCTGGCGGATCGCCTCGATGAACGGCAGCGATTCGATATCGCCCACGGTGCCGCCGATTTCGCACAGCACAAAATCCAGGTCGTCGAGTTCGGCGCGCGCGAAGGCTTTGATCGCGTCGGTCACATGCGGGACGACCTGCACCGTCGCACCGAGGTAATCGCCGCGGCGTTCCTTGGTGATGATCTGCTGATAGATGCGGCCCGAGGTGATATTGTCGCTCTGCCGCGCCGCAACGCCGGTGAAGCGCTCGTAGTGGCCAAGGTCGAGGTCGGTTTCCGCCCCGTCGTCGGTCACATAGACCTCGCCATGCTGATAGGGCGACATCGTGCCCGGATCGACGTTCAGATAGGGATCGAATTTCCGAATGCGGACACGATAGCCACGCGCTTGCAGCAGGGCGGCCAGACTTGCCGCCATCAAACCTTTGCCAAGCGAGGAGACCACGCCGCCGGTGATAAAAATGAACCGCGCCATGGGAGGAAAGACTTACTCAACGGGAGGGGGACGGCGCAAGCCGTCGAATCGCGTGACGCGGAATTTATTTCCGCCGCGCGGGCTTATCTGAAACCGAAACTGTCGGTTATTGCTTGGCGGGCGCCTGTGCCGGCGCCGGAGCGCTTTCCTGCGTCGCTGCTGCCGCAGCCGCGGCCAGCGGATCATCGCTCACCGGTGCAGGTGCCGCCGTCGCAGGCGCACTTTGCGTCGGCTGCGCCGGACCGGTCAGCGAAGACGTCGGCGCCGCGCCGCTGGTCTGCGCCGTTTTCGAAAGCGAGGTGTCGATCGTCGAACCGCCGCGACCGACCGAAGCCATCGCCGCCAACACGATCGACAGGCCGACGAACAGGCACGCGAGAATGGTCGTCGCCCGGGTCATGAAATCCGCCGCGCCGCGCGCCGACAACATCCCGCCGGGACTGCCACCGACGCCCAAACCGCCACCTTCCGACTTCTGCATCAGAATGACGCCGATCATCGCCGCGGCAACGAGCGCCTGCAGGACGAGAATGAAGGTGAAAAGGCTGGACATCATATTTTCCTGAACTTGCACGCCCTCAAACGGACCGCGCCCGCGGCGCACATAGAGACGAAGCGGCTTGGCTTCAAGCATATCGTCGCTCGCCCGACGATCTCCCTGTCGCGCAGCGATGGGGAGGTGGCAGCGCGAAGCGCTGACGGAGGGGCCATAGCGCAACGTCGCAGCCCCTCCACCATCGCCTGCGGCGACGGTCCTCCTCCCCATGGCTTCGTCACAGGGAGGATCGGGCTATTCACCCCAACGCCGCAGCCGCCGCCACAATCGGCAAGAACTTCCCCGCCGTCAGGCTCGCGCCGCCAACCAGCGCCCCGTCGACATCGCCCGCATCCAGCAACTCGGCCGCATTGTCACCATTCACCGACCCGCCATACAGCAACCGCATCTCCTCCGCCGCGGCGCCAAAGCGCGCCGCCAGTGCGCCGCGGATCGCCCCGTGCATCGCCGCGACATCGCCGACCGTCGGCACCAGCCCGGTCCCGATCGCCCAGATCGGCTCATAAGCGATTGCCAGCCGGTCGGCGGCAAATTCATCGGGAACCGATCCCGCAATCTGCGCCAGCACATGATCGATCGCGCCGCCCGATTCGCGCACCGCGCGCGGTTCGCCAACGCACAAAATCACCGACAGGCCAGCCGCCAGCCCAGCCTCGGCCTTGGCGCGCACATCGGCGTCGCTTTCACCGCACCCCTCGCGCCGCTCGCTATGCCCGACGATCACCAGGCTGGCGCCGGCATCGGCCAGCATCGGCGCCGCGACCGACCCGGTAAACGCACCCGACGATGCGATATGACAATCCTGCCCGCCCACCGCAGCGCCCGGCACCGCTGCGACCATCGCACCGATCAGCGTGAACGGCGGGCATAGCGCCACATCGACGCCGGGATGATCGCCCGCGGCAGCGAAAATCGCCTGCGCATCGGCGATCGTCGCAGACAGCCCGTTCATTTTCCAGTTGCCGATCACATATTTGCGCCGTGCCATTGCCGCGTCTCTCCCGCTGTCCGAATGATGCCAAAGCCCTAGCGGCGGGCGGGGGCGATAGGCAAGCCGTGTCGCACCGCCACGAAAAGCCCGTTTCGCGCCTTGATGCCGTGCCGCCGCGCCTCTAAAGCATCGCGCAATGGCGCACCCCCGCGCCCCGCCGAAAGATTGCCTGCCCATGATTACCGCCATCCGCCGCATGTTTTCCTCGACCATCGGCAAATTCCTTGCGCTGGCCTTCGTCGCCCTCGTCGGTGTGGCTTTCGCGCTCAGCGACGTCACCGGCAATTCGACCTTTGGCGGCATCGGCGGCGCCAACGTCGCCAAGGTCGGCGGCGAGGAAATCGGCGTGGGGGAGCTGCGCGACCGGGTCCGCCTCGCCTATAATCAGGCGCGACAGGACCAGCCGGGCATGACGATGGCTGCATTCGTCGAATCGGGCGGGCTCGACCAGGTGCTCGATCAGTTGATCGAAGGCATGGCCTTCGACCAGTTCGCGACCGAGATGGGCTTTGGCGTCAGCAAGCGGCTAATCGACGGCCGCATCGCCGATATTCCGGCTTTTGCAGGGGTGTCGGGCAGCTTTGACCAGACCCGTTTTGAAACCTTCCTGCGCGAAAATGGTTTGACCGAGGCGCGACTGCGCCGCGACCTGCGCCAGCAGCTGCTGATCGAACAGATCGCAGCCCCGATCGCCAGCATGCCGCGGCTCGCCCCCGGCATGGCGCAGCCCTATGCCGCGCTGCTGCTCGAACAGCGCCGGGGTCAGGCGACCTTCATTCCCGCCAGCGCCTTCGCGCCGACCGCCGACCCCGGCGACGCTGCGCTCAGAACCTACCTCACCCAAAACGCCGCCAAATTCACCCTACCCGAACGCCGCGTGATCCAATATGCGCTGTTCGATGCCGCCAGCGTGCCGGTTCCGGCGGTCACCGACGCCGAGATCGCCAAAGTCTATAAGGACAATGCCGCGCAATATGCGGCGAGCGAAACGCGCCGCTTTGCGCAGGTGATCGCGCCCGATCAGGCGACCGCCAACGCCCTCGCCGCCAAGGTGCGCAGCGGCACGTCGCTCGCCGCCGCGGCGCAGGCCGCGGGCCTGTCGGCCTCGACCACCGGCGACCTCACCCAATCCTCCTATGCCGCCACCAGCACCGCTGCGGCGGCCAAGGCCGCTTTTGCGGCCAAGCAGGGCGACCTGATCGGTCCAATCCAGACCGGCCTTGGTTGGAGCGTCGCGCGCGTCGAAAACGTCACCGCGCGTCCGGCGCGCAGCCTTGCCGACGCCAGCGCCGACATCCGCACCGAACTCGCCAAGAACAAGGCGAATGAGGCGATTGTCGATTATTACAACGCGATCCAGGACGCGGTGAACAGCGGCGCATCGATCGAGGAAATCGCCGCCGACCGCAAACTCACCCTCGCCACCACCCCCGCTCTGCTCCCCAGCGGCCGTGTCCCCGGCCAGCCCGCCTATACCCTGCCCGCCGAACTCGCGCCGCTGGTCAGCCAGGCGTTCCAGGGCGCGTCGGAAGGCGAAGGTCAGCTCGCCACGCTGGTCGAGAATGAGAAATTCGCGGTCTATGCGGTGAAATCGATCATTGCCGCCGCGCCGCCGCCCTTCGCGCAGATTCGCGCCGACCTGCTGACCGACTGGCGCTTTGCGCAGGGGCAGAAAGTCGCTCGTGACAAGGCCCGCGCGATCGTCAAGGCGGTCGAAGGCGGCCAGACGCTCGCCGCCGCCGTTGCCGCCGCGGGTCCGAACATCGGCAGCGTCCAGACGATCGGCGGACGCCGCGGCGAGCTTGGCCAGAACGGTCAACGGGTGCCGCCCGAACTCTCGCTGCTGTTCTCGATGGCCAAGAACAGCGTCAAGACTCTCGAAATTCCCGGCAACCGCGGCTGGATGGTGATCGCACTCGCCGACGTTCAGCGCCCCGATCCCAAGTCGATCGAGCCCGCCCGCGTCGCCGCGATCGCCCAGCCGCTCGCGCCCGCCTTTGGCAACGAGCTGATCGAACAGCTCGCCGGCGAAGCCAAGCGCCGCGTCGGGGTGACGATCAACAAGGAACTGGTCGAACAGCTGCGCCAGGAACTCACCGGCACCGCGCCGGTCGCCGAATAACGTCCCGGTGTCGCTGGAGGGCAAAGCCGCGGCGCTAGAAGCCTTGGCGGGCGGCCGCGGCGCGGTCGTCTGGCAGCGGCTGATCGCCGACATCGAAACCCCCGTCTCGGCGGCGCTCAAGCTGATCGAGCCCGGCCGCGGCGACTGGGTGCTCGAATCGGTCGAAAGCGGCGAAACCCGCGGGCGCTACAGCCTGATCGGCCTCGACCCCGACCTGATGTTCGAAGTCACCGGCAACGCGGCGCGGATCAACCGCGACTGGCGCCACGACCGCGACGCCTTCACACCGCTCGCTGCCCCCGCGTTGCAAGCCTTGCGCGATCTCGTCGCCGAATGCCGCTTCGACGTCCCCGACGGCTTGCCCAAGGCGCTGGCGACCCTCGTCGGCTTCTTCGCTTACGAAACCATCGGCCTTGTCGAGCGCATCCCGCGCGCGCCCGGCGCCGGGCTCGGCCTGCCCGACATGGTGTTCGTCCGCCCGACAACCATCCTCGTCTTCGATCGCCTCGCCGACGAACTGTTCCTCATCGCGCCGATCTGGCCCGACGCCGACGGCGCGCTCGACCGGATGATCGAGACCGCGCAGGACCGGCTCGATACCATCGCCGCGCGCCTGTCGACCGCCAGCGTCTCGGCCGACCGCGCCCTGACCGACGTGCTTCCCGCTGACGTCGCGGCCCATCCCGCCACCCAGCCCGCGCAATTCGCCTCGATGGTCGCCAAGGCCAAGGACTATATCGCCGCGGGCGACATTTTTCAGGTCGTGCTGTCGCAGCGCTTCTCGACCCCCTTCGACCTGCCGCCCTTCGACCTCTACCGCGCGCTCCGCCGCGTCAACCCCTCGCCCTTCCTCTATTTCCTCGACCTTCCGGGCTTCGCGCTGATCGGTTCGTCGCCGGAGATATTGGTCCGCGTCCGCGATGGCGAAATCACGATCCGCCCGATCGCGGGAACCCGCCCACGCGGCCGCACCAGCGCCGAAGATGCCGAAAACCGCGAAAGCCTGCTCGCCGATCCCAAGGAACGCGCCGAACATCTGATGCTGCTCGACCTTGGTCGCAACGATGTCGGCCGCGCCGCAATCGGCGGCAGCGTCACGGTGACCGACAGCTATACGGTCGAATTCTACAGCCATGTCATGCACATCGTGTCGAACGTCATCGGCCGCATCGCCGCCGACAAGGACGCGATCGACGCGCTGTTCGCAGGCTTCCCCGCCGGGACGGTCAGCGGTGCCCCCAAGGTCCGCGCCTGCCAGATCATCGCCGAACTCGAAGCCGACGCCCGCGGGCCTTATGCGGGCGGCGTCGGCTATTTCGCCCCCGACGGCAATATGGACAGCTGCATCGTCCTGCGCACCGCGATCGTCAAGGACGGCGAAATGCATGTGCAGGCGGGCGCCGGTATCGTCGCCGACAGCGACCCCGCCTATGAACAGCGCGAGTGTGAGGCGAAAGCAGGCGCGCTCTTCGCGGCGGCGCGCGAAGCGGTGCGGCTGGCGGGAACGCCGGGATATGGGCAATAGCTTGACCTGATCGGGCCGTTCGCTAGCGTCCCACTATGCACAAACTCCTCGCCCCGCTCGCCCTGCTGCTCGCCAGCCTTCCCGCCCACGCCCAAACCCCTGCGGGCGCCGTCGAGGGCGACGCCATCCTCAAGGATTTTGCCTTCGCATCCGGCGAAAAACTACCCGAACTCAAACTGCACTACACGACGCTCGGCACCCCTCAGCGCGACAAACAGGGCCATGTCACCAACGCTGTCATGATCCTCCACGGCACCGGCGGCACCGGCAAGCAATTCTTCCAGCCGCAATTTGCCAGCGAGCTGTTCGGCCCCGGTCAGCTGCTCGATACCGCGAAATATTACATCATCCTGCCCGACAATATCGGTCATGGCGGCTCATCGAAGCCCAGCGACGGGATGCGAATGGCGTTCCCGAAATATGACTATGACGACATGGTCAGCGCCCAGCACCGGATGCTCACCGAGAAGCTGGGGGTCCACAAACTCAAGCTGATCCTCGGCACCTCGATGGGCTGCATGCACGCCTTCATCTGGGGCACTACCCGCCCCGGCTTTGCCGAAAAGCTGGCCCCCTTCGCCTGCCTGCCGGTCGAGATCGCGGGCCAGAACCGCATGTGGCGCACGCTGTCGATCGACGCGATCAAGGCCGATCCGCTGTGGCAGGGCGGCAACTACACGACCCCGCCCGCCGCAGGGCTGCGCACCGCCGCCTCGCTCAGCCTGATCGCGGGCGCCAACCCCTATGCGTTGCAAGTGCAATATCCGACCCGTGAAGCAGCCGAGACATACAAGGACGAAGCCTTCGCCCGCACCTTTGGCCGCAACGATGCCAATGACACGATTTATCAACTCGATAGCTCGCGCACCTATAACCCGTGGCCGGACCTCGAAAAGATCAATGTCCCGACGCTGTGGATCAATAGCGCCGACGATTTCATCAACCCACCCGCCTATGGCATCACCGAAAAGGCAGCGGCGCGGATGAAAACGACAAAGTTCATCCTGATCCCCGCCAGTCCCGAAACCAAGGGTCACAGCACCCACACCTGGGCCAAATTCTGGAAAGACGATCTGGCCAAGCTGATGGCGCAGTGAGCGGTCCTCCCTGTGGCGAAGCCATGGGGAGGTGGCAGCGCGAAGCGCTGACGGAGGGGCCATGACGCGACGTCGCCGCCCCTCCACCATCGCCTGCGGCGACGGTCCCCCTCCCCATCGCTGCGCGACAGGGAGGAACATGGACCCGCAAATCCCGCCTCGTCCCCACAAAAGGACTTATTGCTTCACTCGCGCGCCTTCACCCATTACGGCCCACCCCCATGATCCTCGTCATCGACAATTACGACAGCTTCACCTTCAACCTCGTTCATTATCTGATCGAGCTGGGCGCCGATGTGCGCGTCGAACGCAATGACGCGCTGACCGCCGCCGAAGCCCTTGCGACCGGTGCCGAAGCGATCCTCATCTCCCCCGGCCCCTGCACCCCGAACGAAGCCGGGATCAGCCTCGACCTCGTTGCCGCCTGCGCCGATGCGCAGCGGCCGCTGCTCGGCGTCTGCCTCGGTCATCAGGCGATCGGTCAGCATTTCGGCGGCACCGTACAGCGCGGCCATCTGATGCATGGCAAGACGTCACCCGTCTGCCACGACGGCAGCGGGCTTTACGCCGGCCTGCCTTCGCCGTTTCAGGCGACGCGCTATCACAGCCTCGAAGTCGTCGACATTCCGGACTGCCTTATCATCAACGCGACCAGCGACGACGGCGCGGTGATGGGCTTCCGCCACGCCGAATTGCCGATCCACGGGGTGCAATTCCACCCCGAAAGCATCGCCACCGAACATGGCCACGCGATGCTCGCCAATTTCATGGCTGTCGCAGGACTGCAAGTGCGCGAACGGCAAGCCGCATGAGCCGCTTCGGTCGGCTGCCCGATCCCGCGCATTTGCTGGGGCATGACGAGGCCGCACAGGCCTTCGCCGACATCCTCGATGCGCGCACCAGCGAGGACGAGATCGCCGAATTCCTCACCGCGCTGTCCGATCGCGGCGAATCCATGGTCGAAATCGCCGCCGCGGCGCAGGCGCTGCGCGACCGGCTGATCCCGATCGATGCCCCCAAGGGCGCCATCGACGTGTGCGGCACCGGCGGCGACGGCCACCACACGCTCAATGTCTCGACTGCCGTCGCCATCGTCGTGGCAGCCTGCGAGGTTCCCGTCGCAAAGCACGGAAATCGCGCCGCTTCGTCGAAATCCGGCGCCGCCGACACGCTCGAAGTCCTCGGCCTCGACATGGAGCGCGCCGGGCGCCTCGCCGAAGCGACCCTCGCCGACCTCGGCATCTGTTTCCTCTTCGCCGCCAACCATCACCCGGCGATGAAGCGCATCCAGCCGATCCGCCAGAAGCTCGCCCGCCGCACCATCTTCAACCTGATGGGACCGCTCGCCAACCCCGCGCGCGTCACCCGTCAGCTGATCGGCATCGCGCGCCCCGGCTATGTCCCCGTCTATGCCGAGGCACTGCACCGGCTCGGCACCGATCACTCGCGCGTCGTCTCGGGCGACGAAGGCATCGACGAACTCTCGCTCGCGGGCGGCAACGAGGTCGCTGTTGTGAATGCCGAGGGGGTGTTCATGCAGCGCAGCCATGCTGCCGATGCCGGTCTGCCGTCCCACCCGATCGAGGCGATCCGCGGCGGTGACGCCACCGACAACGCCAAAGCGCTGCGAGAGCTTCTGCAAGGCGCCCCGGGCGCCTATCGCGACGCGGTCCTGTACAATTCCGCCGAAGCGCTCGTAATCGCGGGCGCCGCCGAAACGCTGACCGACGGGGTCGAAGAAGCCGCCGAAGCGATCGACAAGGGGCTCGCCAACGCGCTGCTCAATTGCTGGATCGCCTATAAATGAACAAACTCACCCAAATCCTCGCGACCAAGGCCGAAGAAGTCGCCGCGCGCCGCGCGCTGCGCTCGCTCACCGACCTCGACGCCATCGACGCCGGCCCGGTGCGCGGCTTCCGCGCCGCCTTGCAGGCCAAAATCGACGCGGGCGGGTTCGCGCTGATCGCCGAGATCAAGAAAGCCTCGCCCTCCAAGGGATTGATCCGGGAAGATTTTGACCCCGCCGACCATGCCCGTGCCTATGCCGCGGGCGGCGCCGCCTGCCTGTCGATCCTCACCGACGCCCCCTATTTTCAGGGGCATGAAGATTATCTCGTCGCCGCGCGCGCGGCCTGCTCCATCCCCGCGCTGCGCAAGGATTTCATGATCGACCCCTGGCAGGTCGCCGAAGCCCGCGCGATCGGCGCCGACGCGATCCTGATCATCGTCGCCGCGCTGGATGACGGCGCGATGCAAGAGATTGAGGCCGCCGCGTTCGAGCGCGGCATGGACGTGCTCGTCGAAGTCCATGACGAGGCCGAACTGGGTCGCGCGCTGACGCAGCTGCAATCGTGCCTGATCGGCGTCAACAACCGCGACCTGCGCACCTTCGAAACCGACGTCGGCGTTACCGAGCGCCTCGCCAAACTGGTTCCCGCGGGCACGCTGCTGGTCGGCGAAAGCGGCATCGCCACCCACGCCGACTGCCAGCGCCTTGCCGCCAGCGGCGTACGAACCTTCCTCGTCGGCGAAAGCCTGATGCGCCAGGATGACGTCACGGCGGCAACGAAGGCGCTGCTGGAGGGCTAAGGCTCGCTTTGCGGTGGATAGCGCACGGTCGAGGCACTGACGGCCTTTGGCAGTTTAGCTGCCCGTTCATGATCGTTTTGATGGCCTGTCGCTCCCCGATCCTTGCTGAGCGAAATCCTAAGGTTGCTGCCCGGAACCTGGTGGAGCGATTCCCTCTCGTTCGCGCGACCTTGGAAGCAACAGCAGGATCAGGCCAGCAACAGTCAGCAGGGCAAGCGTAAACACGCTCCCTTCCGGTCCTTCCCCGGCACCATTGAGCCAGGCCGGCCCGACAGGCACCAATTTCACGACCAGCGCGGGCAGACCGGTGTCCAAACCTGTAATTGGCACATCAAAGCCGGCGCCGGCAAACCAGTTCCAGCCGACGTGCCAGCCCATCACCCCCCAGATCGAGTTCGAATAGCGCACCCAGGCGCAGGCGAAAATCGCGAAGATGAAGGTCATGGCCAACGCCGACACCGTTGCTCTGGGCGAAAGGTGAACAAAGGTGAAAGCGGCGGACGACAGTATGAAGGCGGCCGTCATGTTCCAACGCCGCATGATGGTTGAGAACAGCCAGCCGCGAAAAACGAACTCCTCCACGCTTGCTTGCACGACAAAGCCGGCGAGCAACAGGGCGATCCAGCCAAGCGCAGCGGGGCTGGCAAAGGCGGGGGCCAGATCAGCGACACGGTATCCGCCGGAAAGGGCTATCGCCGTCACGATCGCGCCCATCATCGCTATTCCAACGGCCAGTCCGATCAGGAACTTTTTGAGCCCCCCTTCGCCGCAAAGGCCGGCACTTGCGAGGCTTCTCTTTTCAACCCAGCAAACCCAGCCAGCGACCGCAAGCCCCAAGGCGCTGAACGAAATCAGCATCAGGAAAAAGCCCAAGGGCCCGCGCGGGGGGCCCATCGGCTCAGTAAAGCCGAGATATGCGAGTCCGAGATCACCCGGCAACATGCTAATGATAAGAATGAAAATGCCGATAAAGGGTGCGGCGATGCTCGGCGGTATCCAGCCCTTGGCCGGCTCGTCGGAAAAGATCATCTGTGTCATGCCGCCCGAGCTACCCGCCGGCAGCAGACGGCTATAGAATGATCGTGCGGAACAAGTCCGAGCGAAGCCACTCTTTTGGCGTCAGGCCAACGGTCTTGCGAAATGTGCGGCCAAAATGGCTCTGATCGGCAAACCCGGCGCCGTGCGCGGCATCGGCCAGCGTCGCGCCGTCGCGCAAGAGCTGTTTGGCACGATCGACCCGTCGGTACTGCAGATAGCGATAGGGGCTGGTGCCGAGCACGGCCCGGAAGTCACGCGAAAGCTGCCAACGGTCGCAGCCAGTCACTTGCTCCAGTTGATCGAGTCGCGCACCGAAAACGACCGCGGCTTCGAGAAATTCGCGCGCCCGCATCACGGCTGTTCGGTTGGCGATCCTCACCGTTTCCGCCCGGCCAGACGCATTGTTCATGGCATGGGCCAGATCGTAAAGCGCGTCTTCATACGCACCGGGATCCTCAACGCCCGCGCAGTCGACGACCATGTTGAAGGCTGCCGCGATCAAAGCGGGATCCGTCGATACGCCATCGACGACAAACGGCAGCTCGGCGCCTCCAAGCACTGCCTGGAGATGCGTCGGCGGAACATAGGCTGCCCGATAGCTGAATCCCGCCTCATCGCTGCAATGCCCATCGTGCATTTCGTCAGGATGGAGAATGAGCACCTGCCCAGGCAGCGAATGTCGCATCGACCCGCGATAGTTGAATGCTTGCACCCCAGCCATCGTCAAAGCGACAGTGTAAGTATCGTGCCGATGCGGCGAAAACGCTCCTCCGACCAGCCGGTTTGCAACTCGCTCGATCAGTTCGAAAGAGCCGTCCGAATGCCATCGGTCAGAGGAGGGCGCTGGAGAATTCATCGATAATATATCGGGCGTAAGGAGCAAGAAGGCAAATCTTGCGGATTCAAATGGGTTTTCGACGACACTTGCGTGACTTGCCGGCCTATACTGTCTTCCTCAGCAAAAACGCCACTTGAACCTTTGGGGTCAGTGGGCTTGGCCTCTTTGGGGGTCGGCCGCGAACGACCGAAATCGGTCGTTTTCCAGCCATCACAACGCCGCATCCACCCCCACACTCCCCATCTCCCCTTGCCTTTCCCCCCCCAGCTTGCTTCGCTCCCGCCATGACGCTCAAACCGACTCATCTCGACGACACCGGCGCCGCGCACATGGTCGATGTCGGCGCCAAGCCTGCGACCCAGCGCCGCGCCGTCGCCAGCGGCCGCATCACCATGTCCGCGGAAGCGCTGGCAGCCATCCGCAGCGGCAACGCGCCCAAGGGCGACGTCCTGTCGACGGCGCGGATCGCCGGGATCATGGCCGCCAAGCGCACCGCCGACCTCATCCCGCTCTGCCATCCGCTCGCCCTCACCAAGGTCGGCGTCGATTTTGCGTGGGAAGCCAGTGGCATTGCCGTCACCGCTACCGCCGCGACCAATGGCCCGACCGGGGTCGAGATGGAGGCGCTCACCGCCGCCTCGGTCGCCCTCCTCACGCTTTACGACATGGCCAAGGCGCTCGACCGCGCGATGGTGATCGGCGACATCTGCCTGCGCGAAAAAAGCGGTGGCCGCTCGGGCGACTGGCGCGCCGAATGAGCGGCCTGCTGCCGGTCGAGGAGGCGCAGGCGCGGCTGCTGGCGCTGCGCGGCCCGCTGCCGCCCGAGAAAATATCTTTTTCCGAAGGTTTTCGCCGCTACATCTTACATGACATCCTCGCCCAGCGCGATCAGCCCGCCGCGCCCTTATCGGCCATGGACGGCTATGCGATTCGCTTCGATGACCTCCCCGGCCCGTGGACCATCGTCGGCGAAAGCGCCGCCGGGGCCGCGCCGGGTCGCACCGTGAACGCAGGCGAAGCGATGCGCATCTTTACCGGCGCGATTGTCCCGGACGGCGCCGATACCATCATTGTACAGGAGGATGTCGCCGCCGACGGCAGCACACTGACCCTGACCGGCGACGGCCCCGCCACACGCGGCAGCCATATCCGCCCCCGCGCCAGCGATTTTGCCGCTGGCGATTGCCTGCTCCCCGCGGGCACCCGCCTCACCCCCGGCGCGATCGCCGCCGCGGCGATGAGTGGCGCCGCCCAGCTTGTGGTCGGGCGCCGCCCGCGCGTCGCAATAGTCACCACCGGCGACGAACTCGTCCAGGCCGGACGCGCGCTGACCGCGGGCCAGATTCCCGACAGCAACAGCCCGATGCTCTCCGCGCTGCTCGCGGGCGAACCCGCGGCCGTCAGCCTGCCCCATCACGTCCGCGACGACCGCGCGATACTGGCCAAGGTTTTGAAGGACTTGGCGCGACGTCACGACGTCATCGTCACCGTCGGCGGCGCCTCGGTCGGCGACCACGACCATGTCCGCGGTGCGCTGCAAGACGCGGGTGGCCAGATTGATTTCTGGAAGATCGCGATGCGCCCTGGCAAGCCGTTGATCGCCGGAACGATCGGCGACGCCGTCCTGCTCGGCCTGCCCGGCAACCCCTCGTCGGCGTTCGTCACCGCAACGCTGTTCCTGCTTCCACTTGTCCGCCACCTCGCTGGCGCCCGTGATCCGCTGCCCGCGATCCATCAAGCGCTGCTCGCCACTGCGTTGGACGGCGGCGGCGGGCGTCGCGACTATCTCCGCGCGCGACTTGAAAACGGCCGCCTGACCCCGCTGACCGGGCAGGACAGCGGGATGACGCTGCCGCTTGCCACCGCGAACGCGCTGCTGATCCGCGACATCGCCGCGCCGCCGCGCAAAGCAGGCGCGTTGGCGGACTATATCGTCATCGCTTGACAAGTCCCGCTCTGTTCCACTATCGTTCTCATTATGTCCGGTTCTGGTCCTGACGGAGAATGACAATGTTGACCGCCAAGCAGCATGAACTGCTTCACTTCATTCAGCAAAAGCTCGACGCGAGCGGCATCTCGCCCTCGTTTGAAGAGATGAAGGAAGCGCTGGGGCTCAAGTCCAAGTCCGGAATTCATCGCCTTATCAGTGCCTTGGAAGAACGCGGCTTCCTCCGCCGCCTCCCCAACCGCGCCCGCGCCCTCGAAGTGGTGAAGCTGCCCGAAGGCACCAAATCGCCCGTGCGTGAGCGTAGCGACAATGTCGTCCCGCTCCGCAAGCCCGCCCCCGCGATGCGCCCGATCGCCGCCAACGACATTGTCGAAGTGCCGCTGCACGGCAAGATCGCCGCGGGCGTCCCGATCGAGGCGTTCGAAGATCATAACCATCTATCCGTCCCCGCCGCGCTGCTCGGATCGGGCGAACATTATGCGCTCGAAGTGTCAGGCGACTCGATGGTCGAGGCGGGAATCTTCGACGGCGATTATGCACTGATCCAGAAGGCCAGTACCGCGCGCGAGGGCGACATCGTCGTCGCGCTGGTCGACGGGCAGGACGCGACGCTCAAATATTTCCGCCGCGAAGGCCCGATGATTCGCCTCGATCCGGCGAACAGTGCCTATGAGCCGCAGCGCTACCCCGCCGACCGCGTCATCGTGCAAGGGCGCCTGTCGGGACTGCTTCGTCGTTACCACTAAGCTGCGGCGGGCGCCGCCACGGATGCGCGTCCCCCGCGCGCAGCGTAGTGACGGCCTCGGGCTGCTCACCCAGATAGAGCGCCAGCCCGCCGGTTTCGAGCAGGCTGTCGCGATCGATCGTCAGCCAGCGCCCGACGCACTCGCGCGGTAGCCAGCGGTCACTGATGACGACATCGGCAGCCGCGCAGGCCGCCGCCATATCGCTCCCCTCGATCCGGTCGCGCCCGCGCGACGCCAGGATGATGCGCCGATCAACCCCCTCGCCTTGGCTCCAGCGACAGAAATCGCGGTTGCATTCGACATGCTCAAGCTCGGCGAGCGCCGCCAGCGGCGTATCGATCCCCGCCGCTTCGGACATTGTATCGCGGACATACTCGCCCGCCCGGTCGCGCAGCAGCGCGTAGCCGCCATCGGGCAGCGCTGCGGCGATATGCTTGCCGTCGCCGGTCACCAATATGTCCGGCCTCGGCTGAACCAGCAGCGTCACCATGCCGATGGCGAGCGGGACCAGACCCGCACGGCGCCACCGCGTTTGCCAGAGCAGGAACCACAGCCCGCCGAACACTGCGATCGCAAAGCCCCACGGCGGAAACACAGGCAATGTTGCGACCGCGCCGGGTGCCGCCGCAACCCAATGCGCCAAACCAATGAGGGCGTTGATCGCCGCTTCGGCGACCCACCAGAACGGCGCGCCGAGGCCGATGCTGTCGAACAGCAGCGCAAAGGCTTCGGCGGGCATGATGACAAAGGTTGTCAGCGGGATCGCGATCACATTGGCGAGCGCGCCATACAGGCCGGCCTTATGGAAATGGAACAGCGCGATCGGTGCGAGCGCCGCTTCGACGACCAGCCCGGTCAGGATCAGCCCCCCGATGCCGCGGCCCAAGCGGAACACCCATGGTTCCTCGCGCCGCGCGACAAAGCTCCGCATCCAGCGGCTTTCGTGCAGCGCGACAATTGCGGTGACGGCGGCAAAGCTGAGCTGAAAGCTTGGCCCCGCCAGCGCCTCGGGCCGCCACAGCATCACCAGCAAAGCCCCCGCCGCAACCAGCCGCAACGTCAGCGCCTCGCGCCCCATCAGAAACGCGATCAGCACCAACAACGAGGCGATGAACGACCGCAAAGTCGGCACCTCGGCACCCGCAAGCAGCGTGTAGCCACCGCCCACCAACGCCGCGGCGGCGGCCGCGAGCGGCAATACCCATCCACGCAGCGCCAGCCGCCGACTGAGCGCCAACAGCCGCATGGCGATGAGCATCGTGAATCCCACCACCGCGGTGACATGCAGCCCGCTGATTGACAGCAAATGCGCCAGTCCGCTGCGGCGCATCGCCTCATCGTCGACTTCGCTGATCGCGCCGCGATCGCCGGTGACCAGCGCCGCCGCGATCCCGCCCGCCGATCCTTCGATCTGGCCATGGATATGCCGCGTCAGGCGCCCGCGCAACGGCGGCTGCCCTTGCCCCGCTCCCGGCGCCCGGCTGATATCGCCGATTACCGTCCCCACCGCGCCCAGCCGGTCGAACCACGCACGCTGCGCAAAATCATATCCACCGGGCAGGCTGGCGGTCGGTGGCGGCATCAACCGCGCGCGCAGGCCGATCCTTTCGCCCGGCAGCACGCCCGCAGCCTGATCCTCGCTCGCCGTCACGCGCAACCGCGGCGGCAGGTCGGCACGCGCGTGCGGCCGGACGATCAAGCGCACCTGCCCCCGCGCGGGCTGCGCATCAACCCGCTCGACCTCGGCCGAGAAGCTTGTGGTCACCGGCGCCGCCAGGACCGGTGCCTCGACCCATAGCGCGCGGCCCCAGATGAGCAGCATCCCCGTTGCGACGACGCCGCAACCGATGACGATCGAGCGCCCAAACCGCCGCTGCCATCCCACCAGCAGCCCCGCCAACGCCGCCGCACTCAGTGCCAGCAGCGCCCCGATCCAGTGCATCGCGGTCGGCAGCGCCAGCCACAGCGCAATCCCCGCGCCCAACGCCACCGGAAGCCACAGCGCAATCCGCTCGCGCTCTTCCTCCAGCCGCGCCTCGATCCCATCGCCAAGCGCCCGCCAGCGACGTCCCCACCGCGCGGCAATGGGCGTTTGAAGCTGCCTTGTCGCCATGCTAGGGGCTCCCCGATCGCCGCCGCGATGTGCGGCAAATTGTGTGAAAGAGGCCTTGGTGGCAACCGATATTGAAACCGATATGACCGCGAAAACCCCGGAAGCAACCGGCGCTGATGTCGTAACCCGTTTTGCCCCTTCACCGACCGGTTTCCTGCACATCGGCGGGGCGCGCACCGCGTTGTTCAACTGGCTGTTCGCCCGTCACCACGGCGGCAAATTCCTGCTGCGGATCGAGGATACCGACCGCGCGCGATCGACCGACGCGGCGATCGACGCGATCATCGACGGGATGCAGTGGCTCGATCTCGACTGGGATGGCGAGACGGTGTTCCAGTTCGCCCGCGCCGACCGCCACGCCGCGGTCGCCGCCGAGCTGCTGGCCAAGGGTGAAGCCTATCGCTGTTACCTGACCCAGGACGAACTCGCGGCGATGCGCGCCGAAGCGCAGGAAAAGCGCCTGCCCTTCCGTGTCCGCAGCCCTTGGCGCGACCGCACCGACGGCGACCCCGCCGTCCCGCACGTCGTCCGCCTGCGCGCGCCGCAAGACGGCGCCGCGAAGATCGCCGACAAGGTGCAAGGCGAAGTCACGGTCCAGAACGCCGAACTCGACGATTTTGTCCTGCTGCGCAGCGACGGCACCCCAACCTATATGCTCAGCGTCGTCGTCGACGACAATGACATGGGCGTTACCCACGTCATCCGCGGCGACGACCATCTCAACAACGCCTTCCGCCAGTTGGCGCTGATCCGCTCGATGAACTGGCGCGAGCCCGTCTATGCCCATGTGCCGCTGATCCATGGTGCCGACGGCGCGAAGCTGTCGAAGCGCCACGGCGCGCTCGGCGTCGATGCTTACCGCGACGAAATGGGGTACCTTCCCGAAGCGGTGAACAATTACCTGCTCCGCCTCGGCTGGGGGCATGGCGACGATGAAATCATCAGCCGCCCGCAGGCAACCGAATGGTTCGATCTTGCCCATGTCGGGCGCTCGCCCTCGCGTTTCGACTTCAAAAAACTGGAGAATCTCAACGGCCATTATCTGCGCGAGGCCGACGATGCCCGTCTGGCCGCACTGGTCGCGCCGCGCGTCGAAACGCTCGTCGGCCGCGCGCTCACCGAAACCGAACGCGACACGCTGACCCGCGCGATGGAATCGCTCAAACCGCGCGCCAAGACGCTCGACGAAATCGCCGACGGCGCCATGTTCCTGTTCCAGGCCGATCCGTTGCCAGTGGACGAAAAGGCTGCCGAGGTGCTAAAGGGCGCCCCGGAAGGCTTGCTGGCTGCCGTGACGCAGCGGCTGCGCGGGCTGGACCAATGGACGATAGAAGAGCTGGACGCCGCCGTGCGGGCCGAGGCCGAAGCCGCTGAACTGGGGCTCGGCAAATTGGCTGGGCCATTACGCGCGGCGCTAACCGGCCGAACCGTTTCCCCAGGGATTTTCGACGTGCTGTTGTTGCTTGGGCGTGATGTCAGTCTGGCCCGACTTGACGCAGCGCAACATTATCCGGCAGGGGCTTAGCCACGCTCTCTCCTCGCCGTCATAACAGGGAAAAACATATGACCGATCAACCCGCAAAAATCACCCTGGGCGACAAGACTGTCGAAAGCCCCGTCTTGTCGGGTACCATCGGTCCCGACGTCGTCGACATCCGCAAATTCTATGCCCAGACCGGCGCCTTCACCTACGACCCCGGCTTCACCTCGACCGCGAGCTGCGAATCGCAGATCACCTATATCGATGGCGACGAAGGCGTGCTGCTCCACCGCGGCTATGCGATTGGCGACCTCGCCGAACATTCCAGCTTCATGGAAACCTGCTATCTGCTGCTCAACGGCGAACTGCCGAACGCGCAGGAACTGGCCGATTTCGACAACACGATCACCCGCCACACGATGCTGCACGAACAGCTTGCGACCTTTTACCGTGGCTTCCGCCGCGACGCGCATCCGATGGCGATCATGTGCGGCGTCGTCGGCGCGCTCAGCGCTTTCTATCATGATTCGACCGAGATCCACGATCCGCACCAGCGGATGGTCGCCAGCCACCGCCTGATCGCCAAAATGCCGACAATTGCGGCGATGGCGTATAAATATTCGGTCGGCCAGCCCTTCGTCTATCCCGACAATTCGCTGAGCTACACCGGCAATTTCCTGCGCATGACCTTTGGCGTTCCGGCCGAGGAATATGAGGTCAATCCGGTCGTCGAACGCGCCCTCGACCGCATCTTCATCCTCCACGCCGATCACGAGCAGAATGCGTCAACCTCGACCGTCCGCCTCGCCGGTTCGTCGGGCGCCAATCCCTTTGCGTGCATCGCGGCGGGCATCGCCTGCCTGTGGGGTCCAGCGCATGGCGGCGCCAACGAGGCCGCGCTCAACATGCTGCGCGAAATCGGCCGCCCCGAACGCATCCCGGAATATATCGCGCGCGCCAAGGACAAGGACGACCCGTTCCGCCTTATGGGCTTTGGCCACCGCGTCTATAAGAACTATGACCCGCGCGCGACGGTCATGCAGAAAACCGTGCGCGAGGTGTTCGAGGCACTCAAGGTCAACGACCCGGTGTTCGAAGTTGCGCTGCAGCTCGAAGAAATGGCGCTCAGCGACCCCTATTTCGTCGAGAAAAAGCTGTTCCCGAACGTCGATTTCTATTCGGGCGTCATCTTGTCGGCGATCGGTTTCCCGACGACGATGTTCACCGCGCTCTTCGCGCTCGCCCGCACCGTCGGCTGGGTCGCGCAGTGGAACGAAATGATCTCCGACCCCGCGCAGAAAATCGGCCGCCCGCGCCAACTTTATACGGGTCCGGCGCCGCGCGATTATGTGCCGGTGGGCCAGCGTTGAACCGGCGGCTTTTCGCAGCAGCGGCGCTAGCGGCGGCGACGAGCGTGACGGTTCCGGTCGCCGCGCAGACCGCGGCCGAGGCGTTTGAATGCAAGCTGCCGTATAAGGTAGCGATGCAATCGATGGCATCGCTGACGGTTTTGCGGCAAAAGGCAGGATCACCTGCCACATCGTTCATGGGCGAGCTTTCTTCCGTGGAATTTGTGCCGGGTAGCATCAAAGTGCTGGGGGCCGTCCCCTCCAAACTTATTTTGTCGATTTTAGGCCCTACGACAAAGCCGGGGGATAAGCGGTTTTCGGCAACAATCGCGGCCTATTTTCCGCGCAATGCCAGCAACGAAACCACGCTCAACGCCGCTGGATGGACCCGGGCGTGCAAAGAGGGTGTGCCGGTGTGTGGTCGCGACGGGCTCGCCCCGAAGGCGATGGGTTCGATCACCTACATGCGCGATGACCCAAAAGAATTGAGCATCAAGTGCGGATACAATCTGACAACTGACGATCTGGAATAGCTGCAAGCGCTTGACGCAAGAGCGAATTTTTACGTCACATCCCGCGCCGGCAGGCTCAGCGTAAACCGTGCCCCCTGCCCCGGCGCGCTATCGACCGTCAGATCGCCGTCCATCGCGCGCGCCAAACGCCGGGCGATGTACAGCCCCAACCCCGACCCGCCGCTGTCGGTACGCCCCAACCGCTCGAATTTCTCGAAAACGACCGCCTGTTGTTCGGCATCGATCCCCTGCCCCTGATCGGCGACGGTCACCGTCGCGCGGTCGCCGTCGCGGTTGACGCGGATCCAGATCAGCGAATTGTCGGGCGAATAGCGAATAGCATTGCCGAGCAGGTTGAGCAGCACCTGCAACACCCGGCGGAATTCGCCGGTTGCCGGCGCCTTGTCGTCGGTGCGCGGGGCGTCGATGCGGATGCCCTTTTCCTCAGCCTTCATGCCCAGCAGCCCGACGGCGCGGCGCGCCAGATCGCCGAGGTCGATTTCGTCGGCCGCCGCCTTGAACCCCGGCCGCTCGATATTCTGCAGATCGGCCAGATCATCGACCAGCCCCAGCAGATGCCGTCCCGCGTGGGCGATATCGCCCGCATAGCGCGCATAATCGGCGCGGATCGGGCCGTCGAACTGGCCCGAGATCGTCTCGGCGGTCGCAATGATGCGGCTGAGCGGACCGCGCAGCGCCCCGTCGATGCGCCGACCGAATTGCGGATCGGAAAGCGGCAGCGACCCGAACGCCGGATCGACCGCCATCGCGGCGGGCACCGGATCGGCAGCGTCCTCGGCGACGACGGCCCCTCCGCGAAACCCGGTAAATCCACCGACCGCGTCGAACAGCGCTTCACCCGACAGCGTCATCGCCAGCCTTCCGGCCGGCGCGTCGGCCTGCACATGCTGGCCGTCGAAGCGCGATTGCCGCGCTAGCGCGCGCAGCACCGGAAAGCGGCCATCGCCGTCGGGTTGCAGCTCGAACAATTCCGACAGCGAGCGCCCTTCCCAATCCGTGGGAACCGGCGGTGCATCGGGTGCGGCGCGGAGCGCCACCACCCGCAATTGCTGGTCGCACTCCCAAGTCCAGCCGTGCGGTACGACGACATTGTCGCCGATCGCCGGGATCTGCGGCTGCACCACTGGCCGCGTACGCCAGTCGCTGATTTCCAGGCTGGCGCCATCGGCGTCGGGGATGATCCGCACCAGCGCGTGAATATCGCTATGATCGTCGGCGGCGTGCAAAGGTCGGCTGATGTCACGGTGCAGGCGCTGCGCCAGCGCCACCAGCCGCGCCAGGTGCGGCAGCGCCAACGGTTTTCCCAGCCCCGCCCCCGCGCGCTGTTGCAGCCGCAGCAACGGCGCATCGGCGCTGACCAGCGCGCCCGACCGGTCGATCCGGCCGCGGACGATCCGCTCGCTCATCGCTCACCGTGCTCCGGCGCCAGCATGTCGCCAAAATCGCGCGCGCCGTCATCGGTCACCGCGCGCGACGGCAGCATCGCCAGCGACGCTTCGAGCGGCGCGAGCGCGGTGCGATCGAGGTGGAGCGGCGCAAGCACCGACGGCAGCGCCGCCATCTCGGCGGTCAGCAGCGCCAGCGCCATATCGCTATAGCTGCGGCCGAGCGCCGCGGCGGCGAGCGCGATCAGCGTTGGCCAGTCGTGCCGCGCGATCGCCTGTCCAGCAGCATCGGGCAAACCCGCACCCAAAATCTTGTAATAAGCCGCGCCTGCATCGGCCATGCCGCGCTCGGCGGTGTGACGCTCGGTGGCAACCCGCACCGCGTCACCCAATTGGGCGGCGCGGGCCTGATACTGGCTGACCTCGGCCAAGCGCCAGGCCGCGACGTCGCGCAGCAACCCGCGAAACACCTCGCCGTCAAGATCGGCAATCGCCAGCGCCGGATGGCCCAGCGCGTCGAAACGACGGCGATCGGCGATCTGCAACGCCAGATAGGCACGGTTGACGTCGGACAACGGCGCGCCCACGGCCGCCTCACTGCTCGCCTCACCGGTATCGGCCAGGATCGGCGGCGGCGGCGTGCGCTGCGCCGATTGTTCGCGCCAGCGATGCTCCTCGGCGCGCGCGAAGCAGATTGGCGCCAGCCGCTCGGCGCCCGGCACCCCCTTGCGCAGCCATTCATGCCACAATCCATCGGTGTCGATCGCCGGGTCCAGCCACGCCGCGACATCGGCGACCAGACGCCGCGCGATCCCCAGCGACAAGGCGCGCTGCTCCTCGGTCAGCCGCCCGGCGGCGGGCGCCGACAGATAATCCGCGAGTTCGCGCAGGCGCGCGGACAGCGGATCGATGCCGGACGAGGAGACGGAGTCAGTCATGCACGATCGCGGATAGCAGGATGGCGTTAATACGCGCTAAACCTTGAAGCGCTTTGTTTTAAGGCGCTTCCGGGCGCCGCGCCAACCGCAGCCAGAGCAAAATCTGGAGCAGCGCGAGCAGCGGCAGGATCGCAAACATCAGCGAGGCGAAACCGAACAGCAATGCGGGGGCCAGCATGATCCACGCCTGATCGGCATCGGGGAGCAGCCAGTGGAAGCGCCGCCGCTCACCCGAATCCTCGTACAGCGATCGGGCGAGCAGGATCGTCGCGGCGAGGCACGGCGCCAGCGCGGCCTCGGAAAACGGGGGCATTTCATGCCCCGGCCCGGCCAGTGAGACAATCCATGGGAAAACCGCGAGCAAGACCCAGGCAAAGGTCCGAATGACGTCGCGCACCCGGTCCTGCGCCGCGCTTTCGGCGCGGAACGCCGACAGAAAGCGCATCGCGGTCAGCCCCAGTCCGCCGAGGATTGCGACCAGCCCTCCCGCTGCTGCCAACCCGCTCGCCGCCAGCCCCGCCACCGCCAGCCAGAGGAAGGCGGTCAGATAGGGAAGATAGCGCGCCGTCGTTGGCGACCTGACCAGCAACGGCCCGACAAGCCGGATCAGCGGCATCATGATCGCCGACCGCCCGAACCCCATGCCGCCATATTCCACTTGTTGCAGGCTCGATTGCTCGATCAGCGCCGCGGTCGGGCGGTCGGTGACGATCGCGATCTCGCCCTGCTCGAACAGTGCCGGTTCGCAATAAAGCCGCCGCGCGCCCGATTGCACCGCCAGCCGCAGCAGCGTCAGCATCATGTCCCATTCGCCCGGCATTGCGGCGAGTTCGGCGACCATCGGCTGGGAGATGCTTGCCAGCCCGCCCCAGCGCCGCGTTGCATCGATCCGCTCGAACCCCTGCGTCAGCGGCGTGTCGCCGGTCACGAGGATCGCGGGCGCCCCCGGCTTGGCGATCGCGGCATAATGCGTGCCCCCTGCGCGCAGGCCGTCGGCAACCAGGATGATGCGGTCATCCTCCTGCACCAGCCCCATCAGATCGGTCGCGACGCGGACCGGAGTCACTTTCACGCCGCGGCGGCGGATGCGGTCGCACGTCGCCAGCAGGTCGGCCGGTACCGCCGCGACCGCAACCGCGATATGCGTCACCCCGACGTCGGCCAGCCGCGCCGCCTGCCGCTCGATCAGCGTCTCACCCGCCACCGTGACAAGCGCGCGCAGCCCGCCGTCGGGCAAGATTTCGCTGGCGCCGATCAGCGCAATCAGAGCCATCGGCGGGCGCGATGATATTGAGGAACCACGGCTCACCGTCATATGGCGCCGAACCGGTTTGGCAAGCATCGCTTGTCGCCCTGCATCAGCGCATGATAGGCCGCGCCGGTGACAGAGCATGGATCGGCAGTCATTATCGGGGCTTCGGGCGGCATCGGCGCCGCGCTCGTGAACGCTTTGCAGGCGGACGGACGCCATGACGTCATCCACCGTTTCGCCCGCTCTTTCCCGGCGCCGCACCGCGTTGACATCACCGACGAAGCCTCGGTTGCCGCCGCCGCCGCGCTCGTCCGTGACAGCGGCCCGCCGCCACGGCTGGTGATTGTCGCCACCGGCCTCCTCCACGCCGAGGGGCAGCAGCCCGAACGAAAGCTCGCCGACATCGACCCCGCGTGGATGGCGCGTAATTTTGCGGTCAACACGATCGGCCCCGCATTGATCGCCAAATATTTCCTGCCCCTGCTGCCGCGCCGCGAGCGTACCGTCTTTGCCATGCTGTCGGCGCGCGTCGGCAGCATCGGCGATAATCGCAGCGGCGGTTGGTACAGCTATCGCGCCTCGAAAGCCGCGCTCAGCCAGCTCGTGCGCGGCTTCGCGATTGCCGAGGCACGGCGCAATCCCGACGCGGTCGTCGTCGCGCTGCATCCCGGCACCGTCGACACCGAACTGTCGGCGCCGTTCCAACGCGGCGTGCCGCCCGAAAAGCTGACCAGCGCGCCCGTCGCCGCCGCGAATCTGCTGCGCACCCTGGGCGCACTGACACCCGCCGAAACTGGGCGGATTTTCGCGTGGGACGGCAGCGAAATCATTCCCTGAAAACCGACCGAATCGCTGGCATTTCCCGCCGCCGTCGGCTAGGTAAAAACCACCTCCCGAAAAGCAGAAAAAAGGCCGGGTCTTGACCGAAAAAAATACGCCGACGCCGCCGTCCGAAGACGGCATTTCGCCGATCAACATCGTCGACGAAATGAAGACAAGCTACCTCGACTACGCGATGAGCGTGATCGTCAGCCGCGCGCTGCCCGACGTGCGCGACGGGCTGAAGCCGGTCCACCGGCGCATCCTCTATTCGGCGTTTGAAAGCGGCTATGTCGCGGGCCGCCCCTATCGCAAATCGGCGCGTATCGTCGGTGACGTCATGGGTAAATATCACCCGCACGGCGACAGCTCGATCTACGACGCGCTCGCGCGCATGACGCAGGACTGGTCGATGAGCGTTCCGCTCGTCGATGGTCAGGGCAATTTCGGGTCGATGGACCCCGATCCGCCGGCGGCCATGCGCTACACCGAATCGCGCCTTGCCAAGGTCGCGAACACGCTGCTCGGCGATCTCGACAAGGATACCGTCGATTTCCAGCCCAACTATGACGGCTCCGAATCCGAACCCACCGTCCTGCCCGCGCGCTATCCGAATCTGCTCGTCAACGGCGCAGGCGGCATCGCGGTCGGCATGGCAACCAACATCCCGCCGCACAACCTCGGCGAAGTGATCAACGCGACGCTGGCGACGATCGACAATCCCGAAATCACCCTCGACGAGCTGATGGCGATCATCCCCGGTCCTGATTTCCCGACCGGCGCGCTGATGTTGGGTCAGGGCGGGGCGCGCAATGCCTATGCCACCGGCCGCGGCTCGGTGATGATGCGCGCGACGCATATCATCGAGGAAGGCAGGAACGACCGCCAATCGATTGTTTTGACGTCGATTCCATTTCAGGTCGGCAAGTCGGGCCTCGTCGAGAAGATCGCCGAAGCGGCGCGCGACAAGCGCATCGAGGGCGTTTCCGACATCCGCGACGAATCGAACCGCGAAGGCGTCCGCGTCGTCATCGAGTTGAAGCGCGACGCAACCGCCGAGGTCGTGCTCAACCAACTGTGGCGCCACACCCCGGCGCAGTCGAGCTTCCCCGCCAACATGCTCGCGATCCGCGGCGGCCGCCCCGAAATGATGGGGCTCAAGACGATCCTGTCGGCGTTCATCGACTTCCGCGAGGAAGTGATCACCCGCCGCTGCAAGTTCGAGCTGAACAAGGCGCGCGACCGCGCGCATATCTTGCTCGGGTTGGTCGTTGCGGTCAGCAATCTTGACGAAGTCGTCCGCATCATCCGCGGTTCGTCCAGCCCTGCGGCGGCGCGCGACGCGTTGCTGACGCGCGAATGGCCGATCGGCGACATCGCCCCGTACATCCGCCTCGTCGAAGCGATCGACGGCGAGCTCGACGCCAGTTCGAGCTATCGCCTGTCCGAAGTGCAGGTGAAGGCGATCCTTGACCTCCGCCTCCACCGCCTGACCGCGCTGGGCCGCGACGAAATCGGCAAGGAACTCAAGGAACTGGCGGACGAAATTGAGGAGCTTCTGAGCATCCTCGCCAACCGCGACAAGCTGATCGCTGTCATGCGCGACGAGCTGATCGCGGTGCGCGACGAATTCGCCAAGCCGCGCCGCACCCAGCTCGCCCCCGCCGCCGACGGCATCGACGACGAAGACCTGATCGAACGCGAAGAGATGGTCGTGACCGTCACCATGGACGGCTATATCAAGCGCACCACCCTCGACAGCTTCCGCGCCCAGCGCCGCGGCGGCAAGGGCCGCGCCGGCATGGCGACGAAGGACGAGGATGTCGTCACCGAAATGTTCGTCACCTCGACGCACACCCCGGTGCTATTCTTCTCGACCCTCGGCAAAGTGTACCGCATGAAAGTGTGGCGCCTGCCCGAAGGCGGCCCTGCGACGCGCGGCCGGCCGATGGTCAACCTGCTGCCGCTGGGCAAGGACGAAACGATCTCGACCGTCCTCCCCCTGCCCGAGGACGAGACCGAGTGGGGCAAGCTCCACGTCATGTTCGCCACCGCCAAGGGCAGTGTGCGCCGCAACAGCATGGACGCCTTCACCAACGTTCCGTCGAACGGCAAGATCGCGATGAAGTTCGAGGGCGAGGATGAGGATGACCGGCTGATCGGCGTCGCGCTACTCGACGAAAGCGACGATGTTCTGCTCGCAACGCGCCAAGGCAAGGCGATCCGCTTTGCCGGCGACGATGTCCGCGAATTCCAGAGCCGCAATTCGACTGGGGTGCGCGGCATGCGCCTCGCCGCGGGCGACGAAGTCATCTCGCTGTCGATCCTCCACCGCGTCGGTACGACCGGTGACGAACGCGAAGCCTATCTGCGCGCCGCACCGTGGAAGGACAATGAGAACGAACCGACGCTGCCCGCCGACCGCATGGCCGAGCTGGCTGCGCGCGAGCAGTTCATCCTGACCGTCTGCGCCAACGGCTATGGCAAGCTGTCGTCGGCCTATGAATATCGCCGCACCGGCCGCGGCGGTCAGGGGATCACCAACATCGACAATATCGCGCGCAACGGCCTCGTCGTCGCCAGCTTCCCCGCGACCAAGGCGCATCAGCTGATGCTCGTCACTGACCAGGCAAAGCTGATCCGCATGGGGCTCGATTCGATGCGCGTCATCGGCCGCGGCTCAGCAGGCGTGCGCCTGTTCGACGTATCGAACAACGAACATGTCGTGTCCGCGGCGCTGATCGAAGAAAGCGACGAGGAAGAGGTCGAAGGCATCGATACCGAAGCCGAAGCCGAAACCGAAACCCCCGAAACTGCGCCCGACGGCCCCGCCGAATGACTGCGACCACCGCCTTCAAGATACTGACCCAGCAGCAATGGGCCGATTTCGAACGCGAGCGCGTCTTTCGCGGTGCCCCGGTCGATATTGCCGACGGCTATATCCACCTGTCGACCGCCGAGCAGCTTGAGGGGACAATCGCCAAGCATTTCGCCGGGCAAACCGACCTGATGATCGCCGAGGTAGACCTGATCTGCCTCGGCGACGCGATCCGCTGGGAAGAAGCGCGCGGCGGCGAGCTGTTCCCGCATCTTTATGCGGAATTGCCGATCACCGCGGTGATCGGGTTGCAAAGGCGCGACTGAAATGATGTCGCCTTAGCAAGGCGGCCACTTTTGGCGTACGGGCACCACACTTGGCCGCGGCGGCAAGCATATCATTGGGATATTCATGCCACCGCCGACTGACCGCTTGCGCAATTGCGCCGCGCTCGACAAACAGCGGCATGGCCATTCTTTCCGATCGCTGGATTCGCGAAGCCGCCCAGACGCAGGGCATGATCGAACCCTTTGTCGAGGCGCAGCGCCGCGACGGGTGTATCAGTTACGGCCTGTCCTCATACGGCTATGACGCGCGCGTCGCGCCCGAGTTCAAGATCTTCACCAACGTCGATTCAACGATTGTTGATCCCAAGGATTTTGATCCGAAGAATTTCGTCGATCGCGAAACCGATGTCTGCATCATACCGCCGAACAGCTTTGCGCTGGCCCGCACCGTCGAGTATTTCCGCATCCCGCGCGACGTGCTGGTCATCTGCCTCGGTAAATCGACCTACGCGCGTTGCGGCATCATTGTGAATGTGACCCCGCTCGAACCCGGCTGGGAAGGCCATGTGACGCTGGAGTTTTCGAACACCACCCCGCTGCCTGCCAAGATTTACGCCAATGAGGGCGCGTGCCAGTTCCTGTTCCTGCAGGGCAATGAGCCATGCGAGATCAGCTATGCCGACCGAGCGGGCAAATATATGGGGCAAAAGGGCGTGACGCTGCCCAAGCTCTGACGGTTCGACCGAAAAACGGAACCTCCTCCCGCGCCGCGCGTCGTGAAAGCACAAGCGGCGGGGGCATCGTTTGGAGGACCGACGCATGTCCATGATCGCTGTCTTTATCGGGCGTCTATTTATCTCGCTGATTTTCATCGTGTCGGGGATCAACAAGCTGATCCACGTCAACGACACCAACGCCATGATCACCGCCGCGGGGCTGCCCGCTGGCCTTGCCATTCCCACCGGGCTGTTCGAACTGATCGCGGGTGTCTGTATCGCGCTTGGTATCGCGGTTCGTTTGTGGTCGATACTGCTCGCGGGCTTTGTCCTGGCGACGATCCTGTTCTTTCACCGCGAATTCACCGATCCGATGCAGACGATGGCGGCGATGAAGAATCTCGCGATTGCGGGCGGGCTGCTGAGCCTGTTCGGCTATGGGCATACCCGTTGGAGCTACGATGCGCTGCGCCAGCGTCGCCGCGACGAACTCGCCGCCCGTGACGCGAAAATCCGCGCCACCGAAGCCGAAGTCCGCGCGGCACGCGCCGAGGGCCGCGCCGAAGCGGCGGTGGGCGAGACGGTCGTGGTCCAAAAGCGGCCCTTCTGGCGCCGCTGACGCTTCGCACTTGGCATCGGCCTTTTGCTGCGCTAGCCTCCCTTTACGTTTACGTAAGGGGAGGCTTCCATGGCCAGCCGGGAATTTGACATCATCGTCTATGGCGCGACCGGGTTCACCGGTCGGCTCGTCGCCGAATATCTGACGCAGCATTATGCGGGCCGCAATGATGCGCCGAAATGGGCGATGGCGGGACGCAGCGCGGCCAAGCTCGCGGAAGTGCGCGACCTGATCGGTGCGCCCAAGGACACCCCGCTGGTCGTCGCCGACGCCAGCGATCCCGCCACCCTCGACGCCATGGCCGCGCGGACGACGGTCATCCTGACCACCGTTGGACCCTATCAACTCTACGGTAACGAGCTGGTCGCCGCCTGCGTGAAGGCGGGGACCGCCTATGCCGACCTGTGCGGCGAACCCGGCTGGATGCGCGAGATGATCGATGCGCACGAAGCCGCGGCCAAAGCCTCTGGCGCGCGCATCACCTTCAGCTGCGGCTTCGATTCGATCCCCTTCGACCTCGGCGTCCTTTTCCTGCAAGCCGAGGCGGTGAAGCGCCACGGCAAGCCCGCGCCGCGCGTGAAGGGCCGCGTCCGCAAAATGGCGGGCGGCGCATCGGGTGGCACCATCGCCAGCCTGACCGAGACGCTGAAGGCGGTTGCCAAAAAGCCCTCGCTCGCGCTGCTGCTCAAATCCAGCTTCGCCCTGACCCCCGGTTTCGAAGGACCGTCGCAGCCGACCGGGCTGTTCCCAGAATATGACAGCGCCACCGGCACCTGGACCGCGCCCTTCGTCATGGCGCCGATCAACACCAAAAATGTCCACCGTACCAACTTCCTGCTCGGCCACGCCTGGGGTGCCGATCTGGTGTATGACGAGATGGTGATGACCACGATTGGCGACGCCGGAAAAGCGATGGCCGAAGCGATGGCGAAGGCCAATCCGTTTGGCGAATCGAAGCTCAAGCCCGGTGAAGGCCCCAGCAAGGAAGAACGCGAGAACGGCTTTTACGACATCCTCTTCATCGGCGAATATCCCGACGGCACGACAGTCCGCGCCAGCGTGCAGGGCGACCGCGACCCGGGCTATGGCTCGACGTCCAAGATGCTGGCGGAAACCGGCATCGCCTTGCTCACCAACAAAGGCAAAGGTGGGGTGTGGACTCCGGGCGCGCTGCTCGGCGACGCGCTGATCGCCCGGCTGACCGAGCACGCCGGACTGACTTTCCAGATCGAGGGATAACCCCTCCTCCGTTCGTGCTGAGCTTGTCGAAGCACTGTTCTTCCCTTCTCCCCCGGAAGAAAAAAGAACGGCCCTTCGACAAGCTCAGGGCGAACGGTTTTGTTGGATCGAATGAAGAGAACAAAACCCAAATGACCGCTCAAACCTCTCCCAGCGCGCTCGACGCGCTGCTTTCGACGCTACGCACCGAAGAGGGCGTAGCCAAGGCGCATATCGACGATGGCTGGATGCAGGGCCGCACCGCTTATGGCGGGATCAGCTCGGCGGTCGCGCTCGCGGGCACTATGGCGCTCCATCCGACCGACACGCCGCTACGTTATGCCCAGATCAGCTTTGTCGGTCCCGTCGGCGGAGATTGCACCGTGACCACGCGCGTGCTGCGCCAGTCGAAATCCTCGCTGTTCGTCGATGCCGGGGTGTCCAGCGACGCGGGTTTTGGCACCGCGGCGGTGTTCGCCTTTTCGCCCGACCGCAAAAGCCATCTCGACCATAACCGGCTGACGATGCCCGACTGCCCGGCGCCAGAGACGCTCGAACCCGTGCCCGACCATCATGCGCGGCCATCGTTCGTGCGCCATTTCGACATGCGCCCGACCACCGGCCCGCGCTTCGCGTGGAAAAGCGAGGTCGGCGAATATCTGACCTGGGTGCGCTTTGTCGAGGAACCCGCCTGCCACCCCGCTGTCGCGCTGCTCGCGATGGGCGATGCGCTGCCCCCCGCCGCGATGGCGTTGTTCAGTGAATTCGGGCCGATCAGCTCGATGAACTGGACGGTCAACATGCTAACCAGCGATCCGAAAACCGACGACGGCTGGTGGCTGCTATCGGCAAAGACCGGCTTTGCCCGCCATGGGCTGTCGGTGCAGGACATGATGCTGTGGAACCGCGCCGGTGAACCCGTGCTGAGCGGCAGTCAGGCGATCGCGATTTACGCGTAACCCACCTGTCGCCCCCGCGAAGGCGGGGGCGACGAACTACGCCGTCGGCAACGCCACCACCGCATACAGCCCGCCGCCGTCGCGATTGCGCAGCGTTAACGTCCCGCCCTCGCCCTCGGCAATGTCGCGCGCGATCGACAGCCCCAGCCCCGACCCGCCGGTCGCCCGGTTGCGCGATTGCTCCCCGCGCGCGAAGGGTTCGATCAGCGTCCGGATCTGCTCATCGGTCAGACCGGGTCCGTCATCCGACACGATTATCCGCACCTCGCCCGGCGCGCGTTCGACCGACAGCCGCGCGCGCTGGCCATAGGTCGCAGCATTATCGATCAGGTTGCGCAGTGCGCGGCGCAGCAGCAACGGGCGCGCCATCACCGCGGCATCGACAGCGGCAGCAACCGTCACGTCCTTCCCGCGCTCGCGATAATCCGCGGCGAGTTCCTCCACCAGCCCGCGCAAAGCCACCGGCTCGCGCCCCTCGGTCCCCGCCCCCGATCGCGCCAGCGCCAATATGTCGGTCAGCATCGCCGCCATTTCCTCGATCGACGCGATCATCTTGTCGCGCAGTGCATCGTCTTCGACCTGCTCGACGCGTACTCGCAGGCTGGCGAGCGGCGTACGCAGATCGTGGCCGACGGCACCCAACATCCGGTCCTTGTCCGACAACATCGTCGCGATCCTGCCGCGATAGGCATTGAAGGCGATGATCAGGTCGCGAACATCCGACGGCCCCTCTTCCTCCAGCGGCGTGGCGTCGCGGAGCGCAGGATTGGACCGCGCCGCACGGGTCAGGTCGCGCAGCGGCGCCGCAGCGCGCCAGGCGATGACCATGATCGGTATGAGCAACAACAGGTACAGCGACAGCGTCTGCCAGACGAGAAAGCCCTGCAACCGGTTGCCGCCCGTCGGGATCCGGCTCCGCACCGCAAAGTAGCGGCCGTCGATCTGCGCCGCGACGATCACGGTTCGACCGGGGAAGTTCGCCCGCAGCCGTGGCCGCTGCGGCAGCGCCCAGGCATCGACTGATTGCGCCGATACATCGGCCTCATTGAGAAGGTCGGCGACATAATCGGCAAGTTCAGGCATACGCACCGCCCCGGTGGGAACCGGGACCGGCGTGTCCGAAATCACCAGCTTCTGCGCGCGCTCGCGCTCTTGCGGCTCATCCCGGCGATCAGGCGAACCGGCGCGCGCTTCGCGCGGGTCGCCCCGGAAATCGCCGCGCCGGTCGCGATCGACCGCATCGATAATCCGCGCCACCGCCATGCCCCCGCCATGCGCCAACGTCTGCTGTTTCTGCCCGCGTACAAGCAGGGCAAAATTTACCGCCTGCGCGACGAACAGCATCACCGCCACCGCAAACACAAGCTGCCCGATCAGGCTGCGCGGCCACAGGCGCAGTTTCACGCCGCCGGTCCCATGCGTTTGACTTCGCAAGCCAGCGTATAACCGCCGCCCCACACCGTCTTGACGATCTGCGGATGCGCGGCATCGACCTCGATCTTCTTGCGCAGGCGGCTGACCAGATTGTCGATCGCGCGGTCAAAAATCTCCGCCTCACGCCCGCGCACCAGATCGAGCAGCCGGTCGCGGCTCATCACCTGCCGAGGATGTCGCACCAGCGCGTGGAGCAGATGATATTCGCCCGACGACAGCGCGACCTCATTACCCTGGCTATCGACCAGCACCCGCTCGACCTCGCGCAGCACCCAATCGGCAAAGGCATAGCTGGTGCCGCCCGGATCGAGTGCACGGCCACCCTGCTGCGTCAGGCGCAACACGGTACGGATGCGCGCCACCAGTTCGCGGGGGTTGAAGGGTTTAACGACATAATCGTCGGCGCCGATCTCCAATCCGATGATCCGTTCGGTATCCTCGGCGCGTGCGGTCAGCAGGATGACGGGAATACTGCTGGCCTCACGCAAATGGCGGGTTAGCGACAGGCCATCCTCGCCAGGCATCATGATGTCACTGACGACCAGATCGACCGATTGCGCACGCAGAACCGACCGGGCCTCTGCAGCGCTCGCCGCGGCGGTCACCGCAAAGCCCTGCGCGGTCAGATATTCGGACAGCGGCTCGCGGATCGACGGTTCGTCGTCGATCAGCAGGATGCGCGGGTTATTGCTGTCGGTCATTGTCGATCCGATAAAGAAGCTAGTTCGCCCACCGGTCGGGGGACCGATGGGCGATAGCTGGCAGGGACCTGCAGCAAAGGCAATGCCGGGAGGGGGAAGAAAGCCTGCCCGTCGCCGCTGATCCCTGCCAAATGCTTAGCTGGCCGGAGTAGCCGGTGCCGCACGCTTCGCGCGCCATTCGCCGCGCTGGGCCTTGCGTTCCTCGGCGGTCACCTGACCGTCTTTGTTGGCATCGGACGCATCGAAGCGCGCGAGTGCTGCAGTCTGGAACTCGGCCTGGCTGATTGCCTTGTCACCGTTGGTGTCGGCCTTGCCCATCATGCCGCCGTGCATGGCATGTCGCACACCGCGTTTTCCGTGACCGCGCATGCCGGGACGCTTGCCTTCACCGGCCTCACCAGCCTCGGCACGCTTGGCAACGCGCTCCGCACGCTTGGCGGCACGTTCAGCGCCCTGATTGTTCCACTCGGCCTGGCTGATGCTGCCGTTGCCGTCCGTATCAAGGGCTGTAAACTTTTTGGCCTGCATCTCGACGCGCTTCGCGGTACGGTCGGCGGCGTCGATCCTGCCGTCCTTGTTGAAGTCCATCTTGTCGAACCGTTGGGCGGCATGCGCCTGCGCTTCGGCGCGGGTCAACGTGCCGTTGCCGTCGGTATCGGCTTTGGCGCCGCCAGGAGCGGCAAGGACAGGAACGGCAATCAAAGCGGCGCCCAAAGCGAAAAGCGAGATTTTTTTGGTCATGGTACGAACTCCTTCGTGGAATGATCCCGGGAAAGCCCGGATCCCGATGAAGCTGTTTTAGGAACCATTTGTCCCAACCGCTTGCCGAATCGGCGCAAAAGTGTCGCAAATTGTCGCAGATGTCGGTCGCTGTTCATCTTGCCGCAAAACAGACCCCGGCGTGACCTCGCCACGATCTTCACGCGGTTCGGGAGCGCATGTCACTCGACACACGCTCCCGTAAACATTCGCTGAGCGCGGGCTCAAGGGCTGACCGGCGAATCTTCATCGTCTTCTGAAATCAGGACGATCGCGGTAATACCGGCAAGAAGGCCGACGAGTCCGATAATCCATCCCGAATTACCCGCAAGTTCGCTCTCGCCGCTGATCGCCGAGCCGGCGCGCGCTACGCCGGCGGCGGATGTTGCCGAAGCCGCGACCGGCGCGAGCACCGCGGACGATGCCGCCAGAGCGATCACGATTCTTTTTGCCATGCGCATGTCATTCTCCATCAATTCAACAGGATGTCGGAACCCCATCAACGATCCGGAGGCACCGGATGATCCGGCGCATCAAGGCATTCATCGCATAAATCGGACGGGTTGGCGGCGCCGCCGCCTGACGAAGGGTACGAATATCGGTTATCGGTTTGCTATTGGAGCCCAGTGCGCGTCCACGCAGTCAAGGCGACTGCCGCTCACCGCCTTTGCCGACGCTGGCGATCCTGCTTGTCGATCGCGTGCTGTCTCGCCTTCCGGGCTATACTGGCGGCGCTCGTTGATCGCTCGAGATGAAGTTGGGCCACTAACGCCTCAGCCCTCGCGGCGTGCTGGCTGGTCCGGACGCTCGTCCTTCCGCTGCTGTCGCCCATCATCATCAACCGAGCAATTCCGGTCGGCGAGGTCGCTGATCCCCTGCACGACATGACGCACAATCAGTCCAATGACAGCGGGCCATGGTCCAGTCGAGGCAACACATGCCGTGCGAAAAGATCGCATTCGGCGGCGTGCGGGTAGCCAGAGAGGATGAAGGCGTCGATCCCCTCGGCCTGATAAGCGCGCAGCTTCGCAAGAACCTGATCCGGATCGCCGACGATCGCCGCACCGCAGCCTGACCGTGCGCGGCCGATGCCTGTCCACAGATTATCCTCGACAAATCCGTCGTCCCCCGCCGAGGCGCGCAGCTCGGTCTGACGCGCGACCCCAGCGGTTGCGGTGTCGAGCGATTTCTGGCGGATTGCCTCGCCTACCCCGGCATCGAGTTTGGACAGCAGGCGAGCCGCATAAGCACGGGCCTCGGCCTCGGTTTCGCGCACGATGACATGGGCGCGATAACCGAACTTGAGCTTGCGGCCCTTGGCCGCCGCCCTCGCCGTTAGATCGCCGACGACGTCGCGCACCTTGTCCATCGTGTCGGGCCACATCAGATACACATCCGCAGCCTCGGCCGCGGCCTCGCGCGCGGCGGGGCTGAGGCCGCCGAAATAGAGCGGCGGGCATTGGCCCGAGACTGTCGTCATGCGCGGCGGGTCAAGCTCCAGATCATAGAATTCGCCATGATGCGACAGATGTTGGCCAGACAGCATCGTCTTGAGGATTTTCATCACCTCTACCGTTCGCGCATAGCGAGGTTCGCTGTCGAGCGACTGGCCTGGCAGGTCCGAAGAGATGATGTTGACGGTGAGGCGTCCACCCAGGATGCGGTCGAGTGTCGCGATCCGTCGCGCCAGTTGCGGCGGCCAGTCCTCGCCGATCCGCACCGCCATCAGCAGGCGCATCCGGTCGAGGAAAGGCGCGATGGCAGCGGCGAACACTGTGGTGTCCAGGCCCAGCTGATAACCCGACGGCAGCAAGATATTGTCGAAACCGCCTTTTTCGGCGGTCAGCACGATATTGCGGCAATGCTCCCAGCTGGATTGCAGCATCGGATCGGGCTGGCCCAGAAATTCATAGTCGTCGTCGCACAGCGCCGAAAACCAGCTTACCTCGCACGGACGATGCGCTTCACCCTCGGTCATGGCAGTTTCTCCCCGCGCGCCGCGACAAACACTTCATACCAACTGGTTCGCGTCCAGCGAACCGCAAAGGCGTCGGCCGCCTCGGCGATCCGCGCGACATTCTGCGTCCCGACGATCGGGATCGGCCGCGCCGGATGCGCCATCAGCCAGCTATACGCCGCCGCCGTGCGGCCAACGCCATGCGCCGCGGCGACGGCATCGAGCGCCGCGACGACCGCACGCTCGCGCTCGTCCGTCGGATCGGCCAGCCGACCGCCGCCCAGCGGCGACCAGGCGAGCACCGCCATGTCCATCTGCATCGCTTGGTCCAGTTCACCATTTTCAAACGGCGCGATGCGGAGCGGAGACAGTTCGGGCTGGGTGCTGGCCAGCGGAACGTCGAGAAAATGCTGGAGCGCGGCGATTTGCGTCGGGGTGCAGTTCGACACGCCGACGGCGCGGATTTTGCCGGCGGCCAGCGCCTTTTGCACCGCACCCGCGACCTCCTGCGGGTGAGTCAGAATGTCGGGGCGGTGGATCTGCCACAGGTCGATGACATCAGTCCGCAACCGCTGAAGCGACGCATCGATCGCCTGCGCCAGATAGGCCGCGCTGCTGTCATAGGGTAGCGGCGGCATGATACCGCCCTTGCTGGCCAGCACCATGCGTCCGCGCAGGCCGGGATCGGCGGCGAACAGTTCGCCGAGCAGGCTCTCTGCATCGCCAAAGCCGTCGCTGCCGTCAAAGCCGTAGATGTCCGCGGTATCGAACAGCGTGATCCCGATATCGAGCGCTGCATCGACCAGTTGACGCGCCGTGTCGGCGGGTCCGGCAAAGCGCCACATCCCCCACGCGAGGGACGATATGGTGATTCCGCTTTGGCCCAAAGCGCGGGTGGTGGGAATGGCGGGGAGGTCGCTCATATGCCGATCAATTCCTTATTGTGTCGCGGGGTCGCGTGCGAGCACCGAATCGCGCTCGACGAGATCATGTTGCAGGCGTCGATGGACAAGATTCTGTCCGGTGAGCAGCAGGTCGGTTGCGGTGTGCGCCAGATCAAACACCGGCTGCCGGATCGTGGTCAGCGCGGGCCAGACCATTCGCGCCAGCATCGTGTCGTCGAACCCCGCCACCGACAGGTCTCTTGGCAGATCGAAACCGGCACGGTGCGCCGCGGCCAGCACCCCGGCCGCCATATCGTCGTTGGCGGCAAAGATCGCGGTCGGCCGGTGCGGCATCGACAGGAACTGCTGGCAAGCAGCATAGCCGCTGGCGAAATCGAACAGGCCGTCAGCGATCAACTGCGGTTCGAACGGCAGACCGGCGCGGTCAAGCGCGCGGCGATAACCGAACAGGCGCTCGTCGGACGCCATATGGTTGGGGTGCCCCTTGATGAATCCGATGCGGCGATGGCCCAGATTGATCAGGTGAGTGGTCATGTCATCGGCAGCTTGCGCGTCGTCCATGAACACGGACGATGTCATCGAATGATTGGTGCCCGGCGAAATGCGAACAAAGGGTACGCCAAGTTGTTCCAGCGTCCGCAGCACCGGGTCGCAATCGGTGACCGGCGACGACAGAATGATGCCGTCGACATGGGTATCGCTGACCAGCCCGCGCACCTGCTCACCCACATCCGGATCGTCAACCTCGACGGGCTGGCCGAGCAGGCGAATGCCGTCCTGATGGCAGCGCGCCCAGCATCCGGATTGGATCTGGTTGATATAATAAGGACTGTGATTGTCATAGATCAACGCGATCTGTGCCGATTTGGTCCCGGCCAGGATGCGCGCCGCGACGCTGGGCCGAAACTCCAGATCGCGGATCGCGGCTTCGACCTTTTCGCGGGTATCCTGGCTGACATAGGGATGATCGTTAAGGACCCGGCTGACGGTTTTGACTGAAACCCCGGCGCGTGCCGACACGTCGCGAATGTTGCTGCGCTGGCTCATCCAACAAGCTCCCCCCGGTGCATCGACAAGGCCCGGAACAGCGGGGCAAAAGCGCTGTCTGCTCGGTAAAATACCGGCGGTGCGCCAAAAGGCGCCGACACCCTGCACCGTCCGGCCGCCATCATATTGCCGGTCCACACATGCACCCATTCGTCGTCCGCGGGGATCAGCACCTCGCGGTCGAGGCTGCCTTCGTGAATGATCGGCGCCACCAGCAAATCACCCCCCAGCAGATACTGATCTTCGCATGCGTAGCACGCTTCGGTCGGATAATGCAGGAACAATGGCCGTTGCAAAGGCAGCCCGCGCTCGGCCGCATCGTCGCACAGCGATCGCAAATAAGGCGCAAGCGCCGCGTGGACGCGCGTCATCGCTGCGAAATGATGCAGGATGTCGGGAGTGCTGTCGATTTGCAGATTGTCGTCGGGGCGGTTGCCCTCATGCGTTCGCATCACTGGCGAAAATGCGCCAAGTTCAGCCCAGCGCTTGAGCAAGTCGGCCGTGCGGACAAGCCCGTGGAGCGAGGTGTAACCGCCGACATCGCTATGGCTATAGGCGTTGCCGACCAGCCCCGCCGACAGCGCTGCGGTGATCACTGTACCGATGCCGTCGTGGCGCGAAAAATCGACGCATTGGTCGCCCGCCCACAGCAATGGGCAATGCGCCTGCACACCGCTATGCCCGGCGCGCATGAAGAACAGCGCGTCGCCGGTCATGCCTTTCGCCGCGATCGCCCGCGCATTCACCTCGGCCCACAGCACCGGCCAGCGGTTATGCGCCAGCATCGGATCGCTGCCATCGTGAAGCCGCAGGTCGGTCGGCAGATATTCGCCGAAATCGGCCATCCAGCCTGCGATGCCGATGTCCAGCATTTCGCGCCCGATCACGCGGTCGGCGAACCAGGCGGCGGCGGCAGGATTGGTAAAATCAACGATTCCGCAATCGAACTCGCCGAAATCGACGATATAGGGTTCGTCGCTGTCGAGCCGCAGCGCCAGAAACCCCAGCTCGCGCGCTTCGGTAAACATGCCGCCGTCTATCGCAAGATATGGGTTCACATAGCCCAGAAACCGGATGCCATCGGCGCGCAGCCGAGCGATATGGCCCGGCAGATCGGGATAGCGCGCCGCGCTCCAACGCCAGTCCCAGAACAGGCGGCGGCCAAAGCTGGTTTCACGAATGCCGACCCAATCCTCGCACCAAAGTCCGGACACGACCGCTCCCGCCTCCCGGATTTTGTGCAATCGGTCGAAGCTCGCCATCCCCTGCTTCAGCCCTACAATCGCGCCGCCGATGGCCCAATCGGGCAATTTCGGTTGCCGCCCAAAGCGGCTCGACAAGGCTTCCACCAACGTCGGCAGATCATCGGCAAAGGTGAATTCGATGCGCCCGCACCCCTCCCACCACGCGATCCGGTTCGCCGCCGGATCGCTGAAGTCGAGTACCGCATAGGCCGTGCTGGTCAGATGACAGGCATAGTGGTGCGACGACAGAAAGGTCGGTTGCGGATAATTGGTTGTCCAATAATCGCCGCCCGCCATGCCTTCGCGGTCCATGATCTGCGTCAGTTCGCGGTCCTTGTCGCGCCCCACGCCGGGCTCGCTGGTCCAGATCGGAAAGCGACGACCGTTCAGGCGCAGATAGCTCATCTGCTCGCCGCCGCCCCAGACATGCTCGTGCGGCTGCGCCACCAGTTCGACGGCCAGGCGATTGCAATCCCCGATATGGCTTTCCACATTCAGCGCAAAGCCGCCATCGAGTGGCACAAGGGAGAGCGTCAATGCGGATGGCGCACCCGGATGGCTCCGCATTTCGACCCGATCGGGCATAACATCCATGATCGGCAAAGGCGCCAGATCACGGCGGCGATCCTCCATCCGGAAATTGCCGCGGATCATCACGACATCGGGGTCGCCGACGGCGGCGGTAATGGCCGGGCTCGCGCCGCGGTGGCGCAGCAGCGTCAGCGCACCCGCCACCAGGTCGAAACCGTCATCCTGTGCTCGAAACTCCGCGTTCACGGTCGCTTCCCATCCCCCATCACCATGTTGCCATCGCGCCACAGGTCCCGAGCAAAAGGCCGTATCGCGTCAATAGGACGGCCATTGTCTATATGACACCGCTTGACATATCAATCGCCATATTTCATTTCAGCAGCGGTTAAAGGCCAACAGGCCGCCGCCCGCGACTTTTGCCGGGGCGCCGACATTGGGAGGGATAAGAGATGAATCGCAAGTCCGCAATTACGACCCGCGCGCGCACAATCTGCCTCGCCGGCTCGGCGTCGCTGCTCGCTATCGGGGTTGCCACCCCCGCCGCGGCGCAAGTCGAAGAAATCATCGTAACCGCACAGAAAGTCGAAGAAAATGTGCAGGATGTACCGATTTCGATTACCGCGGTCACCGGCGATCGGTTGATCCAGAGCGGCACCACCAGCCTCGAAAATATCGGCGACCTTGTCCCCTCCGTCACCTTCCGTAAGGGGACGACCAGCGCCAATAGCGCCATCATCATGCGCGGCGTTGGCACCATCACCTTCTCGGTCGCTGCCGAACCAAGTGTGTCCACCGTTGTCGATGGCGTCGTGCTGAGTCGATCGGGCCAGGCCTTCAGCGATTTGCTCGACATCGACCGGATCGAAGTGCTGCGCGGCCCGCAGGGGACCTTGTTTGGTAAAAACGCTTCGGCAGGCCTGGTCAACATCGTGTCGAAAGGCGGCACCGAAACGCTCGAAGCCGATCTGCGCGGCGAATATTATGAAGGCAGCGAATATCGGGTCAAAGCGTCGGTATCAGGTCCGCTCGCGCCCGACCTGTCCGCGCGGGTCACCGGTTTTTACGGCAGCTACGACGGCAATATCCGCAACGTCTTTTACGACACCGACGTCAATGGCTACGAACATTATGGCGCGCGCGGCATCCTCGATTACGACGGCGACGGCGCGCGCATCCGCCTCATCGCCGACTATTTCCGGGCCAATGACGATTGCTGCGCCGACGTCACCGGGGTCAGCCGCGGCGCCGTCCTTGACGCCGAATTGGGCTTTCCAGTCGCGCTGGGTACCGACCAACGCACCGTCAATCACAATCTGATCACGCGCACCCGCGACAAGCAATGGAGCCTGACCGGCAACCTTGATCTCGACGTCCCCGGCGAGCATGTGCTGAGCGTCATCCTCGGCTATCGCAACTGGCAGAACACCGAAATTCGCGAGGGCGATTTCCTGCCCCGCGCGATCGTCGGGACGAACGAGCTGCACGACAACGGCTTTGTCAAAACTGACCAGATGTCGGCGGAAATCCGCCTGTCATCGGATCAGGCGATGCCGTTTTTCTATCAGGTCGGCACCTTCATCTGGCATTCGAACAACCAGCAGGATTTCACCCGCCGCGACATCGTGTGCGCGTCGTCCACGCTGCCGCTCGCGGCCAGCGGTGCGCGGCCTTGCAACCTGAATGATCCGGTCAATACGACCTATCCCACCGCAACGTCGTTCAGCGACGTCAACAGCAACAATTTCGCGGTTTTTGGCCAGGCGACCTATCGCCTGACCGACCAGCTCAGCCTGACCGGTGGCCTCCGCTGGACGCGCGACACGCTGAGCTACACCCACACCCGCGCCCCGGGCATCAACGCCGCGACCGGCCTGCCGCTCGCCGGTCCCGGCGTTTCGGGCAGTCCTGCTGGCGGGACGATCGCTGGCGGTGGCACCGGCCTCAACACCTCCAGCGGCAGCACCCAGAACAACAATATCTCGGGCAAGGCCTCGATCCAGTTCGAGCCGACCGATGACCTGTTGTTCTATGGCAGCTTCACCCGCGGCTACAAAGGCCCGGCATTCAACATATTCTTCAACTACACCGCGCCGACCAACGCCGTGCCGATCGACGAAGAATCGTCCGACGCTTATGAAGTGGGGATGAAATCGCAGTTCTGGGATCGCCGTATCCAGTTCAATGCGGCGCTGTTTCAGGCAACCTATGACGGGTTCCAGGCGAACAATTTCGTCCTCCTGAACGGTCAGATCATCACCAACCTGACCAACGCCGGAACGGTGCGAACCAAAGGGTTCGAAGTCGATACGATCATCGCCCCCTTCGATGGCCTGACCCTGCGTGGCAGCGTCGCCTATGCCGATGCCAAGGTTCGCCGCTTCAATCCCAATCCGCTGACCAACGCGCCGGACGCGCGCGACGGAACCCGATTGCCGCTTGCCCCGAAATGGAGCTGGAACGTCGGCGCCGATTATGAAACGCCCATCGGCAGCGCGCTGAAGTTCTTTGCTGGAACCAGCTACAGCTATACCGGCAAGCAGTTCTCCGATCTTGGGGAGGGCGGTCCGCTGGACAGCTATGGCATCTGGAACGCCAGTGTCGGCTTCAGCGACGCCGAAGACCTGTACCGTCTGACCTTCCATGCCCGCAACATCGGCGACAAGAGCTATGCCTTGCTCAATGTCGGCAACGGCCAGCGCTATCAGATCCCGCGCGACGCAGACCGCTATTTCGGCGTCACCCTGAGCGCCAAGATCCGCTAAGCTCACGCTGGATCGGCTAACAAAAAAGGGGGCTGCGGCCGAAAGCCGCAGCCCCCTTTTTTGTGTGCGATGGCCAAGCCACATTCGTCATTGCGAGCGAAGCGAAGCAATGCAGAGTGGCGTAAACCGCTCTGGACTGCTTCGCTTCGCTCGCAATGACGATTCCGGATAAGGTTCGTTCATACCTCAATCCGGCTGTCTCGACCGGACTGGAGGCATTAAGCCTCCTCGCTGTTCACCACGACCAGCCGCGGCTGCATCAGATGGATCCAGCCGAGCGCCAGCAGATAGGCGCTTGCCGACATCAGGAACATCGGCGCATAACCAAGGCCGGTGACCAGCGCCCAACCGGCAAATTCCAGCATTGCGGCGCCCGACAAATTTCCGGCCAGCGCCCCCATCGCAATGACGCTGCCGACCTGGCGCGCCGGAACGATGTCGGCGGTCATGCCAAAGATATTGGTCGAAAACCCCTGATGCGCGAACAGGCCGAGCCCGATTACGAGCGCGGCGACCCACTGGTTCGGCGCCACCAATGCCAGCGGTAGCGGCAGAATGAGCAGCGCATAAAAAAACATCGACGATTTGCGGGCCCGATTTTCGGTCATCCCGCGGCTCAGCAGTGCCGGAAACAGGAACCCGCTCGACAATGCACCCGCCGCCGCCATCACATAGACGATGGCGGTCGGATAACCGATTTCGCCCTGCCCCAGCGAAAATTGGCGGGCAAAGAAATCGGGCGCCCAGAACAGGATGAACCACCAGACCAGATCGGTCAGTGTCTTGGCCCCGATCACCGCCAGCGTCCGCCGGTCTTTGATCAGCTTGCGCCAAGGGTCGGCGCGCTCTTGCGGCGCGTCGATCACCGCAGGGGTCCCCACGGGCTTCAGCTTGGCGGTGCCGAGCCACCAGAACAGCAGCCAGACAAAACCCAGCGCGCCGGTGATCAGGAATGCCGCCTGCCAGCCCAGCGCCAGGGCCAGCGCCGGGACGGCGAGCGGCGCAACGATCGCCCCGATATTTGACGCACTGTTGATCACGCCCAGTCCGACCGAACGCTCTTTGACCGGAAGGTAGGTCGCCGCGGCCTTGATCGCAGCGGGCGTATTCACCGATTCGGCAACCGCCAAGGCAACGCGTGCTGCCACAAATTGCTGGACACTGGATGCCAGCGCATGGGCCATGCCCGCAAGGCTCCAGATGCCAACGGCAAGGCCATAGCCCCACCGAACGCCGACCCGATCAATGAACCAGCCGACGCCGAGCAGCGAAAATGCCGCCGCGATCTGAAACGACGAACCGAAATGCGCAAAATCCTGATCGCTCCATCCGAAATCGGCCTGCAACATCGGCTTGAGCAGCGCCAACACCTGGCGGTCGAGGTAATTGAGCGCAGTACCGAAAAAAATCAGCGCGATCAGGCCGATACGAATGGCGCGTTGCGCGGTATCGGTCGCAGTAGTATCAGCCATGTCGGCCCTCCCTCACAGGGCCGCACGCCATGCGTTGAGCGTCGACCGTTCCAGCCCAATTAGGGCTTGCGTTGCGCCATTTCACAGGCCTACAGAATCGTATGACACCGCAAGACATAAGGCAAGAGGCTTTGCCGTCCACATCCCGCCGCGGACGTCGAACAGAGGAGCCACGCTCATGAGGTCCATCGTCGCGCTCGGCGGCACGCCCCGTTCCGGATCATCGACCGAAAAAATCCTCGAAATATGCTGCCGCGCCGCGGCCGCCGAAGGAGCGGTCATTACCCGTTTCGGCGGCGCTTACATGAGCGCGCTGCCCTATTACCGCGGGCCGGGACACAGCGATCAGGCGGGAGCGGAAATGGTCGCCGCGGTGCGCGACGCCGACGGATTGATCATCGCCTCGCCCGGCTATCACGGCAGCATTTCGGGGCTGGTCAAAAATGCCCTCGATTATTTCGAGGATTTATCGACCGACGTCCGGCCCTATTTCCATGGTCGACCGGTCGGGCTGATCGCTACCGCCTTTGGCCACCAGGCCGCCATGAGCACCCTGTTGACCCTGCGCAGCATCACCCATGCGCTGCGCGGGTGGCCGACGCCGATCGGGGCCGCAATCCGCACCACCCCCGAAACCTTTGACGATCTGGGAGAAATCATCGACGTTGGGGCACGGATGCAGTTGGAACTGGTCGGCAAACAGGTCGTCGGAGCGGCGGGTATTCTGTCATGACAGCGCCCGGTGACGGCGGTTTGGAGGCCATCGGCCAGCATCTGGCCGACGGCGGGCTGATCATTCTGGCAGGCGACGCGCTGCGCCATGGCGATCTCGATTTTGCAATGGCGGCCAGCCGGGTGACGCCGCAAGCGATCAATTTCATGGCCCGTCATGGCCGCGGCCTGATTTGCCTCGGCCTCACCCAGTCGCGGGCGTGGAAACTGGGCATCACACCGCAGCATAGCGGCGACGGCGCCGACAGCGGGCGCCCGTTCGGCGTCTCGATTGAGGCCAGGCACGGGGTCGAAACCGGCATTTCGGCGCATGATCGTGCGCATACCATTGCCGTCGCCATGGCACCCGACGCGCGCGCCCATGATCTGGTCAAGCCCGGCCATGTCTTTCCGCTGATCGCCGACCCCGGCGGCCTCGGTGCGCGGCGATCGACCTTGGAGGCGGGGATCGCACTCTGCAATCGGTTCGATCTGGGCGAGGGCGTGGTCTTGTGCGCAATCATGCGCGACGACGGCACGATGGCCCGCCGCGCAGATATGACCGGCTTTGCCGCGGAACACGGGACGCCAATCGTCGATATCGACGCATTGGATTTTGGATAGCGGCGGGGTATCGGCCGCGCTGGCCATATATGGGCTGATCGGGCGCAACAGGCTGGATCATCACCGCTTTACCTTGACGCTGGTGGATATTTCGCTCGCCAGCGCGATCGTCATGTCCTTCCATCTGCTGCTCGCCGCCCGCTTTCGGTTTGGTGATGTTCAGGCGGGTTCCTGATTTCGGCGGCGCTTTGTCCCGGTGGTGACCGAAACCCTGGCGTCACGCGCCGCCGCGTTCGTATTTGCACACTATTTTCTGTGACGGCCGTATACAACGGTTGATGCCGTTCAACGGCAGGGGTGAAGGTCGGCTCTGTGTGCCGGGCAATCGCGCCGACGCGGTTGAAGGTCGATTTCCGGATCCGATGAGATGTGATAAAGCCGTCTGCGCTGCCAGTCCGTCACGCAAATCAAGGAGCAGGAATGATAAGATTCCGGCGTCGTTTTTTCGAATTGGCCATCCCCGGCTTGGCGGCAATCCTTTTGGCGACGGCGGCTCCCGCTGCTGCGCAGCAGAGCGAATATCCGACCGACGAAGAGACTGAGCGGGCGCGCAACGCAGCGCAAATTACGGCCTATGTGTGGCTGGCGGGATTTGGCGGCGATATTCGACCCGGCGCGGGAGCCCCTATGTTGCGCGTCGACAAAAGTTTTGGCGATTTGCTTGAAACAAGCGACGGCGCTTTCTGGATTTCCGGCTTCGTGCGGCGCAGTCGGACGGTCTTCATGGCCGACATCAGCCGCACAAGATCGTCCGAGGAAGGACAGGTGCCCACCGGGCTGCCGACGCCGTTCCCGCCGACCGTTCCGGCCAACGGCGGGCTGACCATGACATCGCTAACCGGCGCCGCCGGTTACCGGGTGGCGCAGGAGGACAATGCCACCCTCGATCTTCTTGTCGGAGCGCGCGCCTGGTGGGTCCGCCCGCGCCTGGAGGTTCCTGCGCTGGCTGTCGATCTCCGCCCCAAAGCGAATTTTGTCGATCCCATCGTTGCGGTGCGCGCCAATTTCTCTCTCGCCCCGCGGCTGTCAGCGCTCGTCTATGGCGACATCGGGGGACTGGGTGTCGGATCAGAAGTCACTGGACAATTGTCGACCACGCTGAATTATCGCGTCAGTCGGTCGGTCGTCCTTTCGGGCGGTTACCGTTACCTTGCCGTCGATTACGAGAAGAACGGCATATTGGTCGATGCCCGGCTCGCCGGCCCGCTGATTGGGGCAACCATCACCTTTTAGAACATTGTGCCGCGGCTATTGGCCCTTGTAAATTTTGCCGTCTTTCATGATGACAGCAAAATTGCGCTCTGGATCGGCAACCAGATCGATGTTGGCGAGCGGATCGCCATTGACCAGGATCAAATCTGCCAACGCGCCCTTGCGCACCACGCCTAGCTCCCCCCGATAAGGTGAACGCAGGCCCGACAGCGCCAGCAGCTGAGCATTGTCATGGGTCACCAGCTTGAGAATTTCGGCCGAATTAAACCACGTCTTCAGCCGCAGGATATAGGCATTCTGCTGCGCATTCTGCTGCGGATCGAACAGGAAGTCGGTGCCCCAGGCCAGCTTGACCCCAAGTTTTTTTGCCAGCGGCCAGACGCGTTCCTGTCCTTCGATCAGCGGCTCGCGCTTTTCACGGCGCTGCGCTGTCATGTCCGGCGTGCTGTCCTGAAGCCGCTGGAGAGAGAGCCATATCCCGCGCTGCGCCATAAGCTTCAACGTATCCTCGTCCAGAAGTTGGCCATGCTCGATGACCAAGACGCCAGCCTCAATAGCCCGGCGGACGGCCCGCGGCGTATACGCATGCACCGCCACATAAGTCCCCCAATCTTCCGCGGCCTCTACGGCGGCTTTCATCTCGTCGAGCGTATATTGGGTGACATCGAGCGGGTCATAGGCCGAACTGGTACCGCCACCTGCCATCAGCTTGATTTGACTGGCCCCGCCGCGCAGCGCCTCCCGCGTTGCTGCGAGCACCTCTGGCCGGCCATCGGCAATATAACCCGCGCCCAGCAACTCCGCCTGTGAAGCTTTGCCGGTCCAGCGGCGAGGCCCTTCCCCGGGTGTCCGATAGTCGCCATGGCCCGACGTCTGCGATATCGTCGGCCCCGACGGCCAAATCCGTGGTCCGGCAACCCGGCCCGTATCGATCAACTTTTTCACTTCAAAGATCGGCCCGCCCACGTCGCGGACGGTCGTAAAGCCGCGCATCAAAGTCTGGGCCGCGTTTGCCGCCGCCGCTTCGCCGGCTTTTGCCGGGGTCAGATCGGGCGAAGCAAGCTCTGCCATCGTGAGCGCCCCGAATGCAAGATGCACATGGGCATCAATGAGCCCCGGCATCAGCGTCCGGCCACTTCCCTGGATGACTTTCGTCGATGCGGTGGGACGAGCCTCGCCCCCAATCGCTGCGATCAGGTTGCCGCGCACCAGCACATTCGTCGGTTCGGACAATCTGGGACTGGTGCCGTCGAAGATCCGGACGTTCTGAAACAGCGTTTCGTTTGTTTCGGACGTCGCAGCTTGCCCATCCTGCGCGACGACTGGCGCCGCTGCCATCAACAGAGCAACCGCGACCACACCATACATGGCCGTTAATTTAGCTCCCATGGATCCCTCCCCGTTCAATTGGCCTGTGTGTCTTAGCGGCCTCTGATGTTCGCCCGCATCGCCCGTAAGGCTGTGAAGTGTGCTTGGCCTGCGACATAGCACAGTCCGGCTGATGAAGCGCTATCCTGCAAAAGCTTGGATAATTGTTGTGGGTAGACCGAGCTGATCGGGTGTTGGTGAGACCCGCGAACACAGGCGCATCGTGAAAAGCGACGCAGCGGTTGTAAATCTGCTCATTCGTCCGTTGTCCTGACGATGAGTGGCTTCAGCCAGCATCGTGTTGCAAAGCAACAAATGAGAAGGAGCTAAGCGCTGCCCGGTTAAGTGACGGCGCTTGTAGGTTGTCGCCCATAATGCTAAAAAACGCGGGCATCACGCGGGGGCGGGGGCACGACCATGATACTATCCACCAAGCGGGTTGATTTGATCCCAAAGCCGATCGTCGGATCCGCGGCGCCTTGGTTCAAGGCGCATGTTCTGGACGTAAATCGACAATATACTTTTCATACTGTCGCCGGCCGACCCGTTCTGTTGTTTTTTATGGGGTCTGCGTCGAATGTTGACGTCGAGGCCGCCCATGAGCGACTGCTGGCGGACCCCGATCGTTTCGACGATCGCCGCTGTTGCTTTTTCGGCGTCACGGTCGATCCGGCCGACGAAACCGCCGGACGGGTCAAGACGCGAACACCGGGTATCCGGTATATCCTCGACAGCGACCGATCGGTGAGCGACGCTTATGGGGCGTGCGGAAACGACGGCGATCATTATGAATCCTATATCGTCGTCCTTGACCGTCAGCTGCGTGTTGCGGGGCGCTATCACTTGCCCGACGCCGACAAGGCGCTCGCGCTGATCGATCGACTCATCGAAGAGGGCGCGCCGGAAGATTGGGCGCCGGTCTTGTCGGTTCCGCGGGTTTTCGATCAGGCGACCTGTCAGAAACTGATTGCGCTTTACGATCACGAAGGCGGCGCAGATTCGGGGTTCATGCGCGAGGTCGACGGCAAAACGGTGTCGGTGATCGACCATGGCCACAAACGCCGGTCGGATGTTACCATCAAGGATCAGGCGTTGTGCCACGGCCTCAGTGCGCGGGTGAACCATTGCCTGCGGCCCGTAATCCAGCGCGCGTTCAATTTCGACGCGACCCGTATGGAACGCTACATCGTCGCCTGTTACGACGCATCGGTCGCTGGCCATTTTCGCGCCCACCGCGACAATACGACGAAGGGGACTGCGCACCGCCGGTTTGCAGTGACGATCAACCTCAATGACGATTTCGACGGCGGAGAGCTGCGGTTCCCCGAATTCGGTTCCCGAACATATCGACCCGCGCCGGGCGGCGCGATCGTCTTTGCCTGCGGCCTGCTCCACGAGGCGACCCCGGTCACCCGCGGGCGCCGCTACGCGTTTCTGCCCTTTCTTTATGACGATGCCGCGGCGGCCCAGCGCGAAGCAAACAACCAGTATCTGGGCGACGGCGTCGGCGCGTACCGGCAATAGTCACGGCGGCCCGCTTCAAAGCTCGATAGAGATCTTGACGTTCTGCGCCTTGATCCCGGCCAACGCCGCGATGCTGAGTTTCGCCGCATAAATCATGATACTCAGCCGCTGGGGATTGGCAAGGCCGGCCGGTATGTCGCCATGGTCCCAGCCAGTGGCGAGCATCATATCAACCTCGTCATCGGGTACGGCTGCCTCAAGTCCGCCGACAAGTTCGAGCTGCGAGACACCGAGGACGCTCGCCAGCATCTGCAGATTGCGAAGCCGCGGCTGCGTCTTGCCCGACTCCCACGCCCAGATCGTCGGCCTGCTCAGGCCGGTTCGTACCGCCAGCTCCGAACGGCTGATGCCGCATTGCTCGCGATAACGGCGAAGCCGCAATGGCAGAGGCTCGGCGATGTCATATTCAATCGGGCGCGCCGAGGCGCTCATGACCGCGGCCATTCCCGAAGGATGGAGTCAACAGCGCGAGGCAGCAAACCGCAGCCTGACCCGGGTTCGATGCGGATCGACACACGGTCGTTCCAGCTGATGATGTTCCTAACCATTGACGCCCCCCTCAAGTCCCGCGCCACGATGGACATGAAAATGTCAGAAATCCCAGATTTCCGTCATTCCCCGATGGGGACATCCGAAAACGGACCTGACCCGCGATCGTCTAGAAATCGGCGGTTTGCGCGCCCGCCACCAGGCGTTAGAAAGCCGTTCCCAGCGAGATCGAGAATTTCTTCGAACGATCACCTTCCTGCCGCACCACCGGCTGGGCAATGTTGAAGCGCAGCTTGCCGGGCCCCGCATTGAATGCCAGCGCAACCCCGACCGCCACGCGCGGCTTTGCCGAGTTGCCGATCAGCCGCTCGCCCGCGATCAATTCGCTTTTCGACGCGCCGAACACCGACCCCGCATCGACAAAGACGCTGGGTGTGGCGCCGACCTTTTGCATTGCGCCTTCCAGCCGAAACGCCACTTCCAGCCGCCCGACATAATAGGCGCGGCCGCCGATTGCAGTGGGAGGTGCAACCGGCGCCCTCAACGGAACGACCTTTGGCCCGATCCCGCGCAAGTCGAACCCGCGCATGCTGTTGCCGCCGATATAGAAGCGGTCGAAAAGCGGGATTGTCCGTCCGCCGATCGGCTCCATCATCCCACCTTCGATGCCGAGAGACACGTCGAGCATGTCGCCAACGCGATAGTGAAAATTGCCCGCAACGCGCAGCCGGGCATAGCGAGAAGTACCGCCTGGACCCGCAATCTCCGGGGTCAGGCGAAGCTGAAATCCGCGCGTCGGATCGACCGCCCTGTCGCGACGATCCAGCGTGAGCCCGACGCTCAAGACCGAACTGGTCGATCGGCCGAGCGCATTGCAAAACGGGCTTCCGTGCAGCCCGACGTCGCACTGCGCATTCCTCTGGCGGATTAGGAAATCCTCGTCCGAATAGCGGTAATTTGCTGCAATGCGCAGGCCGCGTCCGATCGGTTTTCCCGCATAGAAATTGACGCCGCGGGCGGTCTGAAGAAAGACCGACGATTTGCTTTGCGCATCGAAGCCCACCGCCGTCGAGCGCGAGTAAAAGAAAGTTGGCGCCACCAACAATTTGCTGCCGATGAAATTGGCATCGGCGACCCCGAATTCAAACAGCCGCTGAATTTTCGAATAGCGCGCCGAGGCCGTGATATCGCGGCCGGGTGCGCCGATATTGGTGCGGGCAATTTTGACGGTTCCAACCGGGCCTTCCAGCGACGAATAGCCGCCGGAAAAGGCCAAGCCCCCGCGCGGCAGCGTCTCAATCGACAAAAGGTCGGTTTCGCTGGCCTGGCCGTCGGCACCGTCAAGGCCGGTCACGACATCGGACGCCGTTCGGGCCGCGCCTTCGTCCGTCTCTTCACGCGGGTCGGACGCCATGCCCAGTTCCGACGGATCGGGTCGCCCGCCCGGCGCCGCGCGGCGCGAGCCGGCATCGCCCAGCCAAGGCGCCGTCGAGACATCGGCATCGAACGCCGGAAATCTGCGCATTGTCGCCGCGGCCTTGCGGCCAATCGGTTTCGTACCGTCAATGGCAAAGCACGGCGGCCCCATCCGGTTTTGCGCCGCAACGACACACGCCAGATTGACCATATCCGGGGGCAGCGCGGGCAAATCGAACGCCGTGATCGGTGCGGAAGGGCCGAAGCGAACGGCGATGCTTGGCTTCAAACCTGTCGGAACCGCCTTGGCCGATACGCGCAAAGGACGACTGCGCGTCGTCGCCTTCGCGGCGCGCGTGACAGCGCTCAATGGCAAAACGGATACCATGCGCTTGCCCGCGACCTTACCGGCTTTTGGGTTGCGGCAGTTGTCGCAGTCCGCCTGCGCCGACGCCATCGCGTCCCGTGTGCGGGAGATAAGCGCTTGCCGCCGCATCCCGGCATCGCCCAGCCATGATGGTTGCTGTGCACCTACATCCAAGCTGGCGAATGCGTCATTGACAGCCGCTGCGGCAATTGGCGCGGCATCGTTGCCGCCGAAAGCCTCGTCCTCGCCGATCGAACGGGCCACTACAGCCGCCGATGCCGCAACCGGGGCGTTCCAATCGATGACCAGCGGCGACCGCCGCAGGGTCTCCGGCTCCGCATCGGCCAACACGGTCGGCGCGGTCGCATCCGCCAGATCGGAGGCGATTGATGCCTTCAGTACAAAAACGTCAGAGCTATCCGCCGCCGGGATGATGGCATCCCCCGCGTCAGGTTGATCGAGTGGCCGCCCCTCCTGAATCGACAGCACCCGCGCCATCGCGGTCGATTGGCGAAGCGGGACATAGGGCAGCGTCTGAACGATTTCGCGCTCACGCGCATGGAGCGCTCCGGTTTCGCCGACGCAGAATATTACCGCAACGCCCAGCGCAGTGCCTTGCACCGCCTGGTGAACGCCCCGGAACAATAGTCCGTATCCGGCCAACCTCTTACCCCTGTTGTGCCGACTGACCCCGGCCTTCACCTTTGCCCAATTCGCGACGGGTTACCCTTCACGGAAGGAGCGATTGAAACTGTCGATCATCGGCTGGAAAAGATATTGCAGCAGCGAACTCGACCCGAGATCGATATAGACTTCGGCCGGCATCCCCGACATCAGCTGGACATCAGGATATTTCTTGAGCTGCGCCGCCGATATCTCGACGATCACCTTGTAATAGATTTGCTGCGCGTCCTTGTCATAGATCGCATCCGGGCTGACGTCCTTCACGGTCCCGAGCAGATTGGGAATGACGCGGGCCTTATACGGCGTCAGTTTGATCTCCGCCGCCAGCCCCTTGTGCACAACATCGATATCGATCGGACGAAGGCGCGCTGAAACCACGATCTTTTCGGACGTCGGAACGATGTCGAGAATCGGTTGTCCGGCGCCGATGACGCCGCCTGACGTGATCAGTCGCAAATTGGCGACCCGGCCCGCGATTGGTGCAATCACCTGCTGGCGGGCGCGAATGTCGCCGCTGACCTTCAGTTTTTCGCGCGCTTCGGCGATTTGTAACTGGACCTGCCGCTGCTGCCCCGTCGCCTCCAGCACCATCTGTCCGCGCAGCGACACCATTTGGGCACGGGTTTCACCGATCGTATCGCGCAGGCGGTCCAGATTGTTGGTCAGCTTGCCGCGCTCGCCATCGACCAGCGCCTTTTGACGCTGCAACGCCAGCAGACGCGATTTGCGTTCCAGCCCCTCATCGACCAGCATATCGACGCTCATTTGTTCGTCGTCGAGCAACTTCGCCTGATCGGTCAGCGCCGCGATCTGCGCTCCCGAGCTGCGAATATCGGCGTTCGACTGGCCGATACGCTGCGACAATATCTGCGCCTGCTCCGCAAGGCCGCGTCGCCGAGATGCAAATTCCGCGTTGGAGGCGGCGATGATCTCCTTGACCTCGGGGTCGTTGGCCGCGGCCAGCAACTCGGCCGGATAACGCACCGTTGGCAGGCCGAGCCGTTCGGCGGTCAGCCGCGCGTCCTGCGCCAGCAGGCCATAGAAGCTTGTGCGCAAGGCAGCGTCCGACGCATCATTTTGGGTCGCATCAAACAGTATAAGCGGCTGGCCAGCGCGCACCTCCTGCCCTTCCTTAACCAGAAACTGGCGGACGATCCCGCCCTCCAAATGCTGAACCGTGCGCCGCCCACCGCCCTCGGCCTCCAGAAAGCCGCTCGCGATTGCTGCGCTATTGAGCGGCGCTGCCCAGCTCCAGATGGCAAAGGCCAAAACGAACAGGCCAATCGATACCAACGCCAGCCGCATCGACCCTTTCACCTGCGGCCCGGCCGCTTCTGAACCGGGTGACGGCAGCGCCAAGCGCACCGGGTCCCCGTCGGCGCCTATGCGGAAGGGGATGTTCATGCTTCCATTCCCCCTTGCTTGAACATCGCAGGATTGGGCTTGGCCGGATTGCCCGGCGGCGGCGCGTCACCTGTCGGGATCGCGCGTTTTCGCCCAGCCATTTCATCGACGACGGTGCGGGCGTCACCGAATTTGGCGACCTGGCCATCCATCAGAAGCAGAATCTTGTCAGCAAGTTCGAGAAGGTTGGCGCGATGTGAGACGATAATCGTCGTCATATGCAAAGCTTTGAGCTTCTTGATCGTCGCCAGCAGCGCCGCGTCGCCGCGCGCATCCAGGCTGGCGTTGGGTTCATCGAGGACGACCAGCGGGGGCAGCCCGAACAGGGCGCGCGCCAGCCCGATCCGCTGGCGCTGACCACCCGACAGCTGATGTCCGCCGTCCGTGAGCACACAATCATAGCCACCATCCAGGTGCAGGATCATCTCGTGGCAATCGGCCAGCTTGGCCGCCGCAATGACGTCGGCATCGCGCGCGTCGGGACGAAAGCGACCGATATTCTCGCGGATCGATCCGGGCAGCAGCTCGACGTCTTGGGGCAGATAGCCAACGTTCGGCCCGAAATCGCTGCGCATCCAATCGAACGTGTCGGCACCGTCGAGACGCACATGGCCCGAGATTGGTTTGAGTACGCCGACCAGCAAGCGCGACAGGGTCGTCTTCCCCGACGCCGACGGGCCAACGATTGCCAGCGACGTCCCAGGCGCGATCGCAAAGCTGACATTCTTTAAAATCGCGCCTTTCATGCCCGGCGCGGCATAGGTCAGATTTTCGACCGCCATCGCACCGGACGGCTTGGGCAGCGCCATCTGCGAAGGGCGCGGGGTCGGCAGATCGCAAAATCGCGAAAGACGTTGCAGGCTTTCGCGCGCCAGTACAAATTGTTTCCAATAGCTCATCGCTGCCTCGATCGGCGCGAGCAGCCGCGCGATCAGGATCGATCCGGCAATCATCGCGCCGCCGGTCAGCTGCTGGTCAAGCACCAGCAACGCCCCGACACCCAGCACCGCGACCTGCACCAGATTGCGGACGAATTTCATCCACGCCAGAATCTTGCTTGATTGGAACTGCGTCGCATCGACCGCTTCGGTTTCGGCGATATAGCGGTCCCGCCAGTGCGCGACTGTGTCTTTACCCATCCCCATCGCGTCGATGACTTCGCTGTTGCGGACCAGCGACTCGGCATATTGCATGTTGCTGGCGGCAAGCGACTGCGTCTCGGTGATCGCCTTGCGCGTGATCCGCTCATTATACCAAGTCAACCCGAACAGCATCGCCGCGCCGCCCGCTGCGATGAACCCGAAAACGGGATGCAACATGAAAACGATCAGCAGGTACAGCGGCACCCACAACATATCGACGACGCTGAACACCGTCGGGGTGGATATGAAATTTTTGACCTGCGTCATTTCACGCAAGGCCTCAAGCCGCACATTGGGGGCGATTAGCCGTTGTTCGAGTGAGCGGATGAGCAGCGACGGCCCCAGTTGCTGCGCCAGCCAGGTGCCAACGCGGTTCGCGACCTGTTGGCGGATGCCGTCAAGCATCGAACCGAGCGCGATCACCAGCGTGATCGCCAGCGCCAGAAAGAACAAAGTGTCCTTGCTCTGACTGGTCAGGACGCGGTCAAAAACCTGCATCATGTACAGCGACATGGCGAGCGCCGCCATGTTGGTGATTGCTGAAAACAGGATCAACCGCGTTGCGATGTTGCGCTGCGGCCGCAGCAGGTTGCGCAACAAATTATCGGGATTGGCAGGCGCGCGCCGAGCCGCCATCGCGTTCCGGGCCACGCCTAGCGCTCCCAGATCCCCGGACTGTCCGCGGCGTGCAGCGGTAGCACGAGCCCCGAGATCAGTCCGGCAAGCTCCATCTGGCGATGCACCCCCAGCTTCGCGCGCACCCGCTTCAGATATGTCCGCGCGGTTTCTTCTGACAGGCCGCACCCCTCCGCCGCATTGCCCAGACTGCTCGATTTGAGGAAGTGACCCAGAAAACGTTGCTCGGACGGCAGCAAGCCAAGCGCTTCGAGGAGCGAACTTGGGGCATCGACTTTGCCCGGCCCCATGATGATCACCATCGCGCAGCGCGTCATGCCGCCGCCGGTGCGCGACTTGGCGGACATAACATAGGCCAGCCGCCATTCGCCATCGCGGCAATCGAGGCGAAAAACATCCTCGACCGGTGCATCGGGCGCCGCTGTGGCAGCACGGCGGATGCTTTCCCGCAATTGTTTGGCCTGCCCCGGGTTAGCCGCAACGATCGCGCCATCGGCGGCACGCAGCAGCCATTTGCGTTGTTCAACCAGCCCGGTCGCCGCGCTGTTCAAGAACAACGGCTGCCCGTCGGCCGAAAGCAAAGCCATGGCTATCGAAACCCGGTCGAACATTCCTTCCAGCATCGCCGAACGCTGCGACTGGCGCGCGAGCTGTGCCACGCCCGTCGCGGATTCAGCGAGCAGCGGCGCGATCAATTGCAACGATGCGGCGTCACGATCGCAGAACGGCGTGGAACTGTCGGGCCGGAAGAAAAGCGCGCGGATGACTTTGCCTTCGCGCTTCATCTGGATTGCGACGCCGGCGTGGAGCGAAGGCGGCACGTCGCTTTCGCTCGCGTCGTTTGCAACCGCTCCGGCGCCAAACAGTCCGCCAGAAAACTGAAAATGATGCACCGACTGCTCGCCGATCCGCGCCCACACATCGTCCATCATCGCCAGCAGGCGCCGCGTTGCCGCGCGGTCACCGCGAACCTTGTCAAAACCGATCAGAAAGGCATGCCTTTGATGCCCTGCGCCCGGCAGGGCAACGGTCAGGATCGCAGACGAAACTTGGAACTGGGCAAGATAGTCATGCCAAAGGCGCCGCGTTTCGGCCGCAACATCGACCGACGACGAGTGTGGGTCCGCAACGTCATGGGCGTCATAATCGGACAGTCCCTCGAATGGAGCGGCATAGCCTTGAGTCGCTTCTGCGTAATGCGTTGAAAATTCCATGGTCGCAGACATTATCGCCCCCAAAAAACACTAATCCCGAAGCGATGCAAAGCTCGCCGCAGGCGTCTCACGCGCGACCATGATGTCTGACGCGATGCTCTGAGTACGGTTCAGAACGCACGCGCCGACCGGGGTTGCCTGAAGCATCTTCTACCCGGCGTTGGCTGTCGATTGATGTGAATCTCTCGATAGCGTCGCCTGCCGTGACGGCTGCAAGCGACTGTCAGTGTCTATTTCGATTCGGCGGATCGAGTCTATTATCCCCTCGGACATATCCGTTAGGGTAGTTTCGCCATTCACCACCGCGCATTACTCTTTCCTAACTATGAAAAGAGGGGGTCTGCACTGAAATCTGCGATGATTCAGGAGGGGTGACGTGCGGAAATCATGGACTTTTTTGGCGAGCGCGTTGAGCGCACCCGCCGCGGTAGCGACGTTCGGTATCGCCGCGACTCCGCTGCTGGCGCAATCGGTTTCGCCTACAGCCGCACCGTCGAGCACGATGGCCGCGCTCGCCCGCCAAGTCGTCATCTCCAACCCCGATATTGCGGCGCAGCGCCATCAGGTCCGTATTGCCGCAGCGCGATTGGAGTCGGCAGAGGCCGGCTATCTGCCCACAATCGAGGCAAACGGCACCGTGCAGCGGCGTGAGATTGACATCAAGAACGGTAGCAACGCCAACGACGCACGGTACACCGCCGGACAGGCAGGGATCGAGGCGCGGTTGCGCTTCTATGACGGCGGCCGGACATATAATGCCGTGCGCATCGCCAAGGCCGAGCTGGAAGCAACCAGCGCGGGACTCGATGCGACGACATCGGACACCTTGCTCGAACTTCTGACCAGCGCCGCGGACGTGCATCTCAATCGCAAGATCCTGCAATTTTCCCAAGCGCAGAGCGAGGCGATCGGCGAACAGCTGCGCGCGACATCGCGTCGACTAGAATTCGGCGAAGCAACGCGCACCGATGAGGAGTTGGCACGCGCACGGCTGGCGACCGCACAGGCGGGCGTGCTTGCCGCGACTGAACAGGTCAGCGTCGACGGATTCCGGTTCCGCAACGTCAGTGGCCAATCGGGAACGATGGTCCCGCCGCTGCCGCCCCTGGCCCCCGTTCCCTCCTCGCTTGCCGCGGCCCAGAAACTGGCGCTCGATGCGGCGCCGCGCCTGCGCGCCGCACGGCTCAACGCCCAGGCAGGAAAGTCGGGGGTCAAGTTTGCTACCGGTGCTTTGCTTCCCCAGCTGGATGCGGTCAGCGGCTACGACTATCTGACCGGCGGTGCGACCAATACCTTTACGGGCAAATATCCGGACGATCGCTCGTCGCTTTATTATGGGCTGGAGCTGCGAGTACCGATCTTCCTACCGCGTGATCACGCCGAAGTCCGCCGGGCGCGCGCCGTCCGCGATCAACGATTGTCGCAAACCGACATCGCGCTGCGCACCGTGGCTGAAGATGTGGCAGGTGCCTGGACCCGGTGGCAGTCGGCAAAGAGCACGATTGCCGCCGCCGAGACAGCGGTCGCGGCGACCCAAGAAGCAGCCGAGGGCATCAAAAAGGAAGCCATCGGCGGCAACCGCACGCTCACCGATGTGCTGAACGCTCAGAACGAATTGCTTAACGCACGCGTCACGCTGGAACGCGCGCTGCGCAACGAATTCGTCGCGCGTGCCAGCCTGCTGGCGACGACGGGCCAGCTTGATACCAAGGCGATTCTCGAAGGACGGTGTTGCGGCGCGGATACGAGCGAGCGTCCCGCCATGTCTGCGCTCGGCAGGCCAGTGTTGACCAGCACCGAAAAAGTGATTGCGAACCCCGCGACATCGCCCCGTCCCGAGATGTCATCGCTGGGGCAGCGTTCCGATTACGCCGCCGATGATGCGGTCACCGCACCAGGAAATCCTGCCCGCCCCGCGACCTCTGCGCTGGGCCGCAAACTTAACTAGCCAGCAAGTTTTCTTTCCAGACCGGTCCATGTCGGAATGATCCGAAACGTCGGAAATACCGACGCTTTTACGAGATTGCGCACGGTTGCCGCTGTCAACCTGACCCAAAATGAACCACATCACAAAATTATCGGTCATGTCCCCAAGCAGGAATGTCCGGTCCCCCTGCACCGCCATATCCCATTGTCATGGCCCTGAACTGTCGGGGTCATTGGGGGGATGAGCAAGCCGAGTCGGCGACCACGCATCCCTTGCGACCCATGAAAGAAGAGGATAGCGACATGCCTACAGTAGGACCTTCTAACGCACCGAATAGTGCAAAGCTGCCCACCTCGCGAGGGCAAGTACTTGGAACCAATTCCGTCGACTTTATCGATCTGAATGCGATCACGTCGACCGCTGCGTTGCCATATAACGCTCGCGGGAACGGCGGCGCTGACACCGTTTATGGCAACAACTTCGACAACGATCTTTATGGCGATGCAGGCGACGACAATGTCATCGGCCGCAGCGGCAACGATCGCATCGATGGGGGCGTCGGTAACGATACGCTGATCGGCGACCAAGCCTCGTTCGTCGTCGTCGGTCCCGGCAACGTCGTCTATACCGGCGATGACAATGGCGGTGCCGATGGCAATGACACGCTGCTTGGCGGTGCCGGCAACGACACGGCCTGGGGTGGCGGCGGAAACGACTATATCCGCGGCGACGCCGGAAATGATACGCTCAACGGCCAATCGGGCGATGACCGTGTCGAAGGCAATGCCGGCGATGACGTCATCAGCGGCGGCCTTGGCAACGACAACCTTTACGGCGGAACCGAAACCGACGTGGTGTCGGGCGGCGACGGCGACGACTACATCGAAGGTGGCACTAACACCAACGGCGTCGATCAACTGACGGGCGGTGACGGCAATGACGTGATTTTCGGCGACAATGGTGTCAACCGCAAAGCCGATCCCGATTTTGCCTATAACCAGAGTGGCTACAATCCCGGCAATGGACATGCCGACAACATCTCGGGCGGCGCTGGCGACGACCAGATCTTCGGCCAAGGCGGCAACGACGTCATTGCTGGGGACAGCGGCGACGACCTCCTGTGGGGCGACGACGGTAACGACACCATCACGGGCGGAACCGGATTCGACCAAGTTGATGGCGGCGAAGGCGACGACAATCTGGCCGGCAATGACGGCGATGATGAACTTCTCGGCGACGCCGGGAATGACATCATCCGCGGCGGCGCCGGTTTTGACTTCGTCCAGGGTGGTGCCGACGATGATGACATCGGCGGCGGTGCTGACGACGACACGCTGAACGGCAACGACGGAAACGATCTTGTCCACGGTGACGCGGGCAATGATCTGATCTGGGGTCAGAGCGGCGATGACGCGCTCTATGGTGACGACGGCGACGACGTGATCCGCGGCAACGGGGACCCCTTCTTCGATCCGCTCGATCCGACGAACACCGATGCCGACTTCATCTCGGGCGGCAACGGCAACGACACCATCAATGGTGACGAAGGCAACGACGTTCTCGAAGGCAATGACGGCAACGACCTGATTGCTGGCGACGCTGGCGCTGACACGATCGACGGCGGCGACGGCGACGATAACCTCTCCGGCAACGACGGTAACGACGTTGTTTCGGGTGGTGAAGGCAACGACACCATCCAGGGTCAGAACGGTGCCGACAACCTGTCGGGTAACGACGGCGACGACCTCATCTATGGTGGTGCCGGCAACGACACCGTCAACGGCAATGACGGCGACGACCAGCTTGCTGGCGACGCTGGCAACGACACCATGTTTGGTGGCGCCGGTGACGACATCATGTATGGTGACACGCTGTACGAAAACCTGGGCAACCCGGGTGGCGGCAACGACACCATGTCAGGCGGCGACGGCAACGACTATATGTCCGGCGGTTTCGGCAACGACGTGATGAACGGTGATGACGGCGATGACACCATCCGGGGCGACACCGGCAATGACACCATCAACGGTGGCGTTGGCGATGACAATCTGGAAGGCGAACAAGGCAACGACACCATCACTGGTGGCGAAGGCGACGACCATATGTCGGGCGGCGCAGGCAAGGATCTGTTCCGCTTCGACTCAACCGACTCGTCACCCGGTTTCGGCAATGATGTCATCGGCGCACCGTTCAGCTTGGGATCGGGCCGCGACTTCAACCTCGCTAACCGTGACACCTTGGTGTTCGACGTCGATGCCGGATTTGATCCTGCAAATGATGCTTTCGTCGTCACGGGCGACTGGGACGGACAAGGCGACGCCCTCGACGTTTATGTCTTCACTGCGGCCGGCACGGTTCTGATCGAGGACTTCTGGGAAGGCGCTTCGGCTCCGATCGCAGCACTCGCTGCCCTCGGTGCCTACGACTCGGTTGCTGCGCTTAACACGTACAGCCAGGGCAACGCGTCCTATGACATGATCACGTTCGTCTGAGGACAAGGCTTCGTACGGGGAGCCACTCCTCGACGGACCTCTGCTAACTGGAGGGCAGGCCGCGGCCTGCCCTCCTTTTTGTGTCCGGCGTACCAAGCAAATTCGGCGATGATGCAACGAATTAGCACCGTTTCGGTCGGACAAATTTCGCAATGTCCCCATCAGGGAATGGCGAGAAACCGGGCTTTCCGCCAATTTTGACACAAGGATGACAGGGCAAGAATCATCCGGACGATGCCGGTTTTAGCCGAACCGGCTTGCAGAGATTGGGTGTAAGAAAAACAAGGGTTCTGACGACGACGTGAGGGGTCGATTATGCCCATCATCACTCAACAGGACTCCGCGTTCGGTCAGCTCCCGCTGGCTAGCCGTGTCCGCCGCCACGCCCCCTGGCGGCGGCCGGCGTCGAAGTTTCAACGACGTTCATATCACGCAACGAGCCTGTCGACCGCATCGAGAGCCCGACCATGATCCATGCGTTCCTGATTGCCTTTTCATGGGCCATGGCAACGGTTCAGGCTCCGTCTGCGAATAAGGTGCCAGCCTTTACCCTCCCAGTCGAATGCACCATCGGCAAATCCTGCCTGATCCAGAAGCTGGTCGATCACGATCCCGGGCCAGGTCGCCGCGACTATCGCTGCGGCCATTTGACAACCAACGGCCATGACGGCACGGATATCCGCCTGCGCACGATGGCCGACATGCGAACGGGTTTTGCCGTCGTCGCCGCAGCGGCCGGGACGGTGCTGCGTATCCGCGATGGCGAACCCGACGTCAGCGTCGATAAACGGGCCGTGCCGGACGGCAGGGATGCAGGCAATGCGGTCGTTCTTGATCATGGTGGCGGCTGGCAGACGCAGTATAGCCACCTGCGCCAAGGCGATGTCGCCGTTATTCCGGGGCAGCGCGTCATGGCTGGCCAAAGGCTTGGGATGGTTGGCATGTCGGGCAACAGCGAATTTCCCCACCTGCACTTTACCATTCGCCACAATGGCGAGGCTGTGGATCCTTTTGTGGGGACCGCCCCGTTGCCGCCTTGCGGCGTTGCGGCACCCTCCGCAGGGCTTTGGACGTCGGCGACGGCGCAGATGCTCGATTACCAACCCGCCGCCGTGATTACGGGCGGTCTGGCATCGGCGGTACCGGCCAAGACGGTCGCCGAGCGCGATCCGCTTCCGGGGCTAGACGGGCGGCAGGCACCGCTGATCCTGTGGGTCGATGCGATCGGCGCGCGTCCGGGCGACAGTCAGACATTTTTGATCACGGGGCCGAACGGACAGATTGTCCATAATCAGCAAACGGTCGTCGCCGACGGCGGGCTCAGCTGGTTCGCGTACAGCGGCAAACGCGCCCCGGCGGCGGGCTGGCCCAGCGGTCGTTATTCCGGGCGCTATGATCTCAAACGCGACGACGTCGTGATTGCGCGATTTGAAACACACGGATTGATCAAATAGATTTCAAAACTCCCTATAGCTTTTCTGCCTTATTACCCAAATTTTGTCAGAACATAGGTCGCTATTATGTCATTAATAACAATAATATATTTAAAAATAAGGCCAAAAAATTTATACAAATCCAAGATTATATTCAAAATGCGACAACCATATACAAAAATGTTACGCAATTTATAGATAATTTAACGAAAAATTAACCCATAAGATATTGTTTTTATACAAAAGTATAGGCAGCCATACCGGAAATTGCCATTGCAGAATCACGCCCCGGGGTTTGTATTTCGGGGGTCAGTGACAAGGCACGGGCACAGGTCGCCAAAGAGAACCCAGCACGATCACAAGGGCTTGCATTGCTGCTCTGCGCGACATCCGGCGCGGAAATGCGATGCCGTTCGCCCGTTTCCGCAGCGACCCCCGTACAGGTCGCTGCCGCGTAACGCGCGAACATCGAGGTGCAGGGGGCATTAGGCGATGGAATTGAAGCGGAATGAACAGCTTGGCGAAATCGCCACGATAGCACGCGCCATTCCGCCCGGTGCGACCACGATCCTGCCTCGCGATGGCGTCATCCAGCTGCCACCCGGAACCCGGCTCGACGCGATCAAGCTTTCGGGAAATGATCTGCTCGTCACCCTGCCCGACGGGCAAGTGCTGGTGATCGTCGATGGCGCGCTGCGGATCCCGCAAATCAAGGTCGGTCCGATCAACATTCCGGCCCCCACGATCGCTGCGCTGATCGCTGGGCAGGAACCCGAACCTGCCGCCGGCCGACCGCAGAGTTCGGGCGGCAATTTTGCGCAAACGCCGGGCGACATCGGCGACCCCTTTGGCCTTGGGGATCTGCTGCCCCCGACCGAATTCGGCTTCGCCCCAATCTCGAACGTCGAGGTCATTCCTGACGCGATAGACGACGAACCCAAAATCCTGATCACAACCCCGGACCAAACCGTCGGGGTCACCGCCGCGACTGCGTTGGTATCCGAGGCAGCGCTGGCCGCGCGCGGCACCGAACCCGCCGGGACGGATCCCGCCTCGCCGCGAGAATCCACAAGCGGCACGATCCAGATCGCCGCCCTCGACCAGCCGGTCGTAGTCGCCGTCAACGGCACACCCGTGACCACGGTCGGACAAGTCATCACGACCCCGCTGGGCCAGGTGACGATCACCAGCATCACGCCGGGTCTGATCGGCTACAGTTATACGCTGACCGATAACAGCACCGACCCCGCCGCCACCGACGTCGTGACGATCACCGTCACCGACAACGACGGCGACGTCGGTACCGCGACGCTCACGCTCACGATCGAAGATGACGCCCCGATCGCGCGCGCCGATATCGACGACACCCTCCTTGGCAGCAACGCTCCGCAGGGCGGCAACGTCATCACCGGCGCGGGAACCGCCACCGGGGCGGCGGGCGCCGACTCTCCCGGTGCAGACGGAGCGTTGATCACCGGTGTGCGCGGCGCATCCGCTACTGACTTCAGCCCGACCGGAACGCCGGTGCAGGGCCAATATGGCCGCCTGGTGATCGCACCGGACGGGACCTATGCCTATGTCCGGTCGGCGGGAACGCCGGGCGGCGTCGAAGATGTTTTCACCTATCGGCTGACCGACGGCGACGGTGACGTGTCGACCGCGACGCTCACGATCCGGATCGGCGATACCGCACCCAGCCTGATCCTGCCCGGCGCAGGCGACGACGGCACCTTCGTCGATGAAGCCGGCCTGCCCGAACGCGACGGCGAAAGCCCCGGTTCGCGTGAGGGTGACGGGTCCGATTTCACGTCCGGCGTCATCCAATTTGGCGCTGGCGATGGACCCGCAGCACTGACGATCAATGGCGTTGCTGTTACCGAAGAAGGTCAGGCGATCGAGCTGGCGACCGGCACCTTCTACATCATTGCGATCAATCCGGATTCGATCGAATATTTCTTCTGGCTGGCCGACAACACATCCGGCGACAATGCGTCGCAATTAATCACCGTTGGCATCACCGACCTGGACGGCGATACCGTATCGGCCAGTTTCGAAATCGATATCATCGACGATGTCCCGGAAGCCGTCGCTGACTTCGACAGCATAGCCGCGGGCGATTTTGGCACCGCTACCGGCAACGTCATTACCGACGCCGAAAACGACGGCGGGCGCGATTTCCCCGGAGCGGACGGCGCCAGCGTGTCATCGGTGGCAGGTGGCGGCAATTTCGTCGCCGCGGGAACACCCGTCGCGGGATTATATGGCGTCCTGACGCTGAACGCCGACGGCAGCTACAACTATGTCCGTAACCCCGGCACCCCGGGCGGCGTGTTCGACACCTTTACCTATCGGCTGACCGACGGCGATGGTGACACGGCCACCGCCACGCTGCGGATCGCGATCGGCGATGGCGGCGTCACCGTTCAGCTGCCTGACGGCGACGACGATGGTCAGCTGGTGTCCGAAGCTGGGTTGCCGAATGGATCCGCGCCCGACAGTGACTCTGCAACGACCGAAGGCTCGATAACCTTTGCCGCGACCGATGGCGTGGACGCCGTCCGCATCAATGGCGAAACGGTGACGGCCGTCGGCCAGATTATTGCGGGCGAATATGGCACGCTGGCCATCACCAGCATCACGGCGACGTCGATCGGATACAACTACACTCTGGCCGACGCGACCAGCGGCGACGATGTGGTTGAAACCTTCGGCGTCGTCGTGACCGATTCGGACGGCGATAGCGCCAGCGGTACGCTCAGCATCGTCGTCGAGGATGATGTCCCGACCGCGGTCGACGACCTCGACCTTCTGCAATCGGTCAGCACGGCGACCGCCGACGGCAATGTGCTGACCGGCATCGGCGGCAGCGATGCCAACGCCACCGATGGCGAGGCCGACATTCCAGGCGCTGATGGCGCGAGCGTCACCGCCATTTCGTTTGGCGGTGAAGGCGGCGACATCAACGGCCTGACGTTTGGCGCCTATGGCTCGCTGCAGATCGCGGCGGACGGAAGCTACATTTACGCGCTGGACCCCGAAAATGCCGACGTGGCGGGACTCGACGGCGACGACGAGCTGACCGAAGTCTTCGAATATGTCATCACTGATGGCGACGGGGACGAGGCCACCGCCACACTGACCGTGGTCATCCGCGGCCGCGACGACATTGTGACGATCAACGGGCTCAATCCCGAAGGCGCCGAAGCAATTGTTTCCGAGGCTAACCTCGCCGACGGTTCAAACCCTGACAATGCTGCTCTGACCCAGACCGGCGACTTCAGCTTCAATGCCGCCGACGGGATCGCGACGATCACAATTGCTGGCGAAACCTTGTTCGACGGCGCAATTGCCGCCGGGCTGGTTATCACGACCGAGTTGGGCATTCTGACGATCACCGATTTCGCGCCCATATTCGACACCGCCGGCGATATCATCGGCGGCACGATCAGCTACAGCTACGAACTGACCGAAAACAGCGTCTTGCACAGTGGCCCAACCAACGGCGCGCTGACTGAGGCTTTTGCGATCGAAATCACCGACAGCGACGGGTCGATCGCGACCGCAACCCTCGACGTTCAGGTGATCGACGATGTCCCCGTCGCACGGTCGGCCCCCTCGATCACTGTCGGGGAAGACGCCGCCGCGATTTCGGGCAATCTGCTGACCAACGACACGCAGGGTGCCGACGGTGCAACAGTAACATCGGTGACGATCGGCGGCGCGGTCGTGGCGGTCGCCGCCACCGGCACCACGACTTTCAGCAACGCCAACGGCACCTATACCTTTCAGGCGAATGGCGTCTGGACGTTCGATCCGGTGCCGCAAGTCAGCGTATTTCCGATCCACGCCGATTTCACTTACACGATAACCGACAGCGACGGCGATCGGTCATCGGCGGTGCAGCAGATCCGCCTGGCCGATGGCACCTTGCCGACCGCCAGCGGGCCGATCCAGCTGACCATTGACGATCAACATCTGGAAAGCGGTTCGACCCCGTCGCCGGTGCAGCCGGTTTCCAGCAGCGGCAATATCATCTTCACCCCCGGCTCCGACGCCATCGCGTCGATCGGTTTTGGCGATATTTCGACGCTTGACGGCGGGCTCAGCTGGACGCTCGAATCCGAAAATCAAATCATCGGATGGGACGCCGACGAAAATCCGGTTGTCGTGATCGACCTCAACGTGTCGGGCAATGTCGCGACGGTGACCGTCACGCTGCAATCCAATTATGCGCTGCACCCGGACACCACGCTGGACGATCTCGTCGCGCTGGGATCGCTGGAAGTGATCGCGACGGACGCCGACGGCGACGTGGTGGCAGGCACGGTGGGAATTTCGGTTTCCGACGATGTCCCGTCGATCAGCGCGCTGTCATCGCCCGCGGGCCTGCTGACGGTCGATGAGAGCAACTTGGCCGAAAACGCGACAGCAAACTTCGCCAGCCTGTTCAACATCGTCACCGGCGCCGATGAGGGAGGCAGCAGCGTCAGCTATACCTTCGAAGTGACAACAGCGACCGGGTTGGTCGACGTCGCCACGGGGTCAAAGATCATCCTGCAGGCGACCGGCAATGTCGTCGAAGGTCGGTTGCAGGATTCGCCATCGACCGTCGCCTTCCGCCTGACCGTCGCCGCCGATGGTCAGGCGACGCTAGATCAGATCCGTGCTGTCCGCCACCCCGACGCCGCTAGCCCCGACGACCCGGTGACGTTATCGCCGACCATCATCCGGCTGACCGCAACCGTCACCGACAGTGACGGCGATCAGGCGTCGGCACTAGTCGCCATCGGCAATACGCTGCTGTTCAAGGATGACGGCCCGTCGATCGACGCGACCAATGTCGATACCAACAGCATTACCCTGACGACGCAGGACGCCGAAACGCGCGGCAGCGCGTTCGACGTGGCAACCGCGAACTTCTCTGCGGCGTTCTCGACCGCACTGGTCAATTTCGGCGCCGACGGTCCCGCAGATGCAGCCGCAGTCAGTTGGACCTATTCTCTTGTGCTGGGCTCGGCGGCCGCGACCTCCGCCCTGACCAGCAACGGCGTGCCGGTCACGCTGGCCCTTGTCTCCGGCGAGATCGTCGGCAGCGCGGCCGGCACGCCCATTTTCTCTATCGCAGTCAACCCCGCGACCGGCGTCGTCACGCTGACCCAATTTGCCGAAATCGATCATCCGCTGCCGGGTTCTTCCAGCAGTTATGCGGCGCAGCTTGTTGAACTCGGGGCCAACCTGGTCGAGCTGCGCGGCACCGCGACAATCGTCGATCGCGACGGCGACAGCATTTCGGACACTGTAGCGGTCGACCTAGGCGGCAACATCCGCATTGCCGACGACGGCCCGTCGATCACTGCGGGCGGCGCTGCATCGCCGCTGACCGTCGACGAAAGCGACTTTGCCACCAACGCGACGGTCGACCTGTCGGGCCTGTTTACGGCGACGACCGACTTCGGCGCAGACGGCCCGGGCACTATCGCTTATGAATTGGGCGTCACCGCCGGAGCGAGCGGCCTGATCGACTCGCTGACCGGCGAAGCGGTGATCCTGTCTATCGAGGGCGGCGTCGTCTTCGGCCGCACCTCGGCACATGAAGTATTTCGCATTTCGGTGACGCCGGGCGGGCTCGTCACCTTTGACCAGTCGCGCGCCGTTCTCCATTTACCCGAAAACGGTCCCGACCAGAGCTTGTTCCTGTCAGGCAGCAACTTGATTACGCTGACCGCCATCGCAACCGACGGCGACGGCGACACGGCGCAAACCACCGCCGATATCACCGGCCATTTTGCAATCCGCGACGATGCGCCGCTAGCGGTGCATGACAAGGATAATGTCTCGCGCGACGGCCAGAATTTTGCCGACGGCAATGTGCTGACCGGGATCGGCGGCACAGACGACAATGGGATGGACGGATCGTCCGACAGTGCGGGCGCCGATGGTGGCATGCTGGTCGTCGGTGTCGCTTTTGGGTCTACCACGGGAACACCGGGTGCCGCGCTGGCGGGGGACTATGGCACGATAACGATCGCTGCCGATGGCAGCTATCGTTACGATCTCGACCCCAATGACCCCGCGGTCATCGCGCTGAACGCCAACGAAACGCTGACCGAAACTTTCCATTATACGGTTCAGGACGCCGACGGTGACACATCGGTCGCCACAATCACCATCTCGATCACCGGCGCCAATGATTTCCCGATCGCGCGCGCCGATACCAATTGGGTGCTCGACGGCGTCAGCGGCTCGGACCCGAGCGCATCGGGCAATGTGCTTCAGGACATCGCGCATCCCGGCGCACCGTTCGGCAGCTTTGCCGACGTCGCCGACAACGACCCCGATCTGGAGGCGATCACCGTTATCTCGGCTGGCACCTTTGTCGGTCTTTACGGCACACTCGTGATCAACGCCGACGGCAGCTACACCTATACGCTCGACGAGGACAAGCCGGTCGTCAACGCGCTGGATAGCGGCCAGACACTGACCGAAAGCTTTGCTTATACGATCAGCGACGGATCGCTGTCGGTCGGCTCGACCCTGACTATCACCATATTTGGCACCAACGACGCCCCGACGATCGGCACGGCAATCGCGCGCGTGTCGGAAGAAGGTCTGCCGAACGGGCTGCCCGATACGGCGCCGAACGCCACGCTCGACACCACCAACAGCGCGACCTTCAGCGGCACGCTGGCGATCGGCGACGCCGACGCAGGCGAGACGTTGACAGCGACGCTCGGCGACCCAGGTGCAGTGCTGACCGCAGGTGGCATTCCGGTTGCCTGGACCGGGATCGGCACCGGCACCCTGATCGGTTCGGTCGGCGGATCGGAAGTCATCCGCGTCACGCTCGCATCGAACGGCGCCTACACCGTAACGCTGTCGCGCGCCGTCGACCATCCGACCGTTGCGATCGAAGACCTCAAGGACTTCTTCGTCCCCGTCTCGGTATCTGATGGTACCACGACCACGACCAATGCCTCCGCAATCCAGATCGTGATCGAGGATGATGCGCCGACCGCCACCGGCGAGACCGGAGCGACATCGCAGCCGACGCAGGATGTTAACACCCTTTTCATCCTCGACTTTAGCGACAGCATCGACAACAGCGAACTGAACATCATGCTGGAAGCAGTCCAGGGCGCGCTTGCGCAGTTGGACAGCGCGGCATCAGCCGTCCTGACCATCAAGTTCGTGATCTTCTCGTCGGGCTCATTCGCCTCGGAGGCGTTCTCAACCGCAGCCGACGCAAACGCCTACCTCGACTCGCTCAACCCAGCGGCCGGCGGCGAGCGACCGTCGCAGGACGATATCGGGTTCAACACCAATTACACCGGCGCGATTCAGACCGCGCTCGCCAATTTCAACACCATCCCCGGCGCGAGCAATCAGGTGTTTTTCCTGAGCGACGGAAACCCGAACCAGCAAACGCAGTTCGGGGGCATCCCGCCAATGGTCATTAATTCGCTGACTGCCGCCACCGCCACGGCGTGGAACAATTTCGTGGACAACAACAATGTCAACGTCACCGCGATTGGTATCGACAACAACCCACTGCAACCGCTGAATATCCAGCGGCTGCGCGATGTTGACCTGAACGCGGCGCCGAACAATGAACCGATCTTGGTCGATGATTTCGAGGATCTGGTCGCGACCTTGCTATCGGTGATCGTGCCGTCGGCAGTGTCGGGTGATCTCGACGCCAATGATTTCTTCGGCGCCGACGGCGGCCGGTTGCTGTCGATCACCATCGGAACGACGACATACACCTGGGACGGTGCATCAAGCATCGCAGTGTCGAGCGGCGGCAGCATCGCCGGAAACAGCCTCAATACAATCACCACCCCGATGGGCGGTACGCTGACGCTGAACTTTGCTACGGGTCAGTATAATTACCAGCCTCCCAGCCCGATCACGGTCACCGCGACCGAGGTGTTCAACTATGTCGTAACCGACCGTGATGGCGACACCGCGGCCACCAACCTGTCGGTCACCATCACGGCGCTGGCACCGCCGATCGCGGTCGATCTGGATGGCGACGGCGTCGAATTCGTGTCAAACGCGGCGGGGGTCAGCTTCGACTATAATGGCGACGGGATCGCCGAGACCACCGCATGGGTCGGCGCCGACGACGGTCTGCTCGCGATCGACAAGAATGGCGATGGCAAGGTCAACAACGGCGCCGAACTGGTGTTCGGCGGCGCGGGCCTGTCCGATCTGCAAGGTCTGGCCGCGACCTATGACAGCAATGGCGACGGCAAGCTCGACGCGACCGACGCCGAGTTCACGAAATTCGGCATCTGGCAGGACGCGAACAGCAATGGCGTGACCGACGCGGGTGAATTCCGCTCGCTGATTAGCGAAGGCATCATCAGCATCGCGCTGACATCCGACGGGCGCGCTTACACCGCCGCCTATGGTCAGGTGCAGGTGAAGGGCGAAGCGCTCTACACCCGTGCCGACGGCAGCACCGGCAAGCTCGCCGACGCGGCCTTTGCCACCAATTTCGCCGACCAGCAGCGGGTCGCCGCAACCAACGGAACCGCAGGCGTTTCGACCGCGATGCTGGTGGCCGGACTTGCCGCCGCGACTCCGCTGGCGGCGCGCCCGCCCGCCACGTCCGATGGCGACGCGGCGGCTTCGGCGCAGCAATCCGGCCTACCGAACGAAACCCCCGAACCAATATCGTCGCTTCCCGCCGCCAAGGCCGAAGGGCTCGTCCACGAGTATTTCTCTGGTCCGGAAACGGCAAAAATCGAAGCCGATCCTACCCAGCGCCAGATGGACGAGGATGAACGGCGCGAGCCACAAAGCGACGAGCTCGACACCTCAGCGCCCGATCCGACCTATGCCCAGCTGCTTGCTGGAACCGATGTCGAGCTGCCCCCCGAACCGGCAGCGGCAACCGCATCGGGCGACCAGATGCAAATGGCGCTGCCGCCCGAAGCGATGCCTGACTCGGCCGTCGCACAGATCGACACGATCGTCGCAGCCGCGCTGGAGGGGCCACAGGTCGAACTCGACGCGCTGCTCGGTCCCGCGGCACCAGCGGAGCCCGTGCTCGCCCGCATCATGCTGGGTGATGGCGGTGCGGTCGGCCTGCTCAGCGACGGCGCATCAGGTCAATCATTCATTGCCGATCTCGCGCAGCAGCATGTCGTGGTGCAGCTCGAACAAATGGCCTCGGCGGGTCACGCATAGGCCGACCGGCAGCGATGCCGGACATTATGAAACACCGGCGCAGGTGAAGGATCACGCAGAAGGATCTTCGACTTCGACCGGATAAATGCAGGGGACAAAAGATGCCGAAAATTCGTACCGCAGCTTTGTTGCTTACGGCGATTGCACTCGTTCTAACCCACGAAGCCGGCTGGGCACAACGGATTGAGCTGAAGACCGCGGTAGAAACGGCCGTTCAGACCAACCCCGAAATCAACCAAGCGGTCGAGAACAAGACCGCGATCGAATTCGAACGTGAACAGGCGCAACGCCTGTTTGCGCCGCGCGTCTCGGTCGAAGGCTCAATTGGCATTCGCCGCCTCGAAAACAGCACGCGCCGGGCGTTGGGCATCGCCGACAACGAGCTGTACCCGATGGAGGGTAGCCTCAGCGTGGAGCAGACCTTGTTTGACGGCGGGGTTCGCCGCAATGAAGTCCGACGTCAGGCAGCGCGCACCGACGGTGCTGCGTTTCGGGTCGAGGAACGCTCGCAGTTTATCGCGCTCCAAGTCACACGCCAATATCTCGACTATCTGTTGCAGCAACGGATCGTCGCGGCGTCCGAGGACAACATCGATTTCCACAGCAAACTGGTAACCGACCTGCGCGAAGGTGTGGCCAAGGGGTCGCTCAGCATCGCCGATCAGCAGCAGGCCGAAGAACGCCAGCAAGCGGCGCGCGCGCGCGTGACCGAGGCCAATCTCGACCTCATCAACACTTCCGCATCGTTTCGTACCCTAACCGGGCTTGACCTGATCGATGGCGCGGCGCTGCCGCCCTCGCTCGCCGGCAGCATCCCGGCGACGATCGAGGACGCACTGGCCCGCGCCCGCGAGCGAAACCCGCGCGTGCGCGAAGCACAAGCCGACCTTGACGCCGCCCATTCGCTCGTTCGCAAGGCAAAAGCCGAAATGGCGCCAACGCTCGCGCTCGAAGGCAACGCCCGGATCGGCGACGACATCGACGGGTTCCGCGGCGAAACCAACGACCTGCACGCAGGAGTGGTACTGCGCTGGGACATTTTCAACGGCGGCATCAAACGCTCGAAAGTGCAGGAGATGTACCGGCGCGAAAAGGAAGCGCGCTATCGTATGGACCAGATGGTCCGTGAGGCCGAAGAGGATGTGCGCGTCGCGTGGAACACGTGGGACGCACAAGGCAAGCTGGTCAAGGAGCTGGAAGAGCAGAGCCGGGTTTCGGATGAATTGCTGCGCTCGTACCGCGCCCAGTTCAACGTCGGTCGCCGCTCATTGCTCGACGTGCTCGACGCGCAGAACACGCGCTATAACGTCCAGGTCCGCACCGAGACCGCCAAATTTGCGCAATTCTATTCGGAGTTCAAACTGCTGGCAGCGCTCAACGACCTGCTCGCAGCGATGGACGTCCAGCCGCCGGCCGCCGCCGCCGCGACCGCGCGCGAGCGGTTCAAGGTGAGACCGACCCCTGAGATGAATCCTGAAATGATGCGGGATCCCACATGAACTATCCGGCCGACGCCCGCGGGGCGCGGCGGTCGCGCCAGCCGTCCCCTGCAACGGGTTTTGAAGCATGGCGCAGCACCCCGGCGCAGGGCGATGAACTGCTCGAAGCGGTGGCAGCGATCGCCGCGCTGTTCGAGCGCCCCTTCTCTGACCTGCGGGTCAAAAAGGGGCTGGCGCTCGACAATGACAGCTTGGTGCCGCTCGATCAGCTCGATCACGCGCTTGGGGCCATCGGTTTGCGCTGTCATCTGGTGCGCCGGCCGCTGGCCGGGTGGAATACGCACGACGTCCCGGCAATCCTGCTGCTGGCGGACGACCGGCCGGTCGTGCTCACCGCCATCGACGACGACGGCTGCTGGGTCCGCTTGCCGGGCGCGAGCAGCGACCTCCAGATCGACCGGCGTCTGCTGGAAGCCGCCCATTCGGGTCAGGGCGTCATCGTCCGCCATGACCCCGCGAGCGAAACCGCGCGCGAACGGCCGTGGGATCAGGCGACAAAGCAGCATTGGTTCTGGAGCGAGGTGTGGAAGGAGCGTAGCCAATATGGCTATGTGATGTTCGCGTCGCTGCTGATCAATCTGCTCGCCTTTGCGATGCCGTTGTTCACGATGAATGTGTACGACCGCATCATTCCCAACAAGGCGGCGGCCAGCCTGTGGATGCTGGCGCTCGGCGCGCTGTTCGCGATCGCGGTCGAATATGGGCTGCGGCTGGCGCGCACCGGGCTGATCGACGAGGTCGGGCGCGGTATCGATGCGCGGCTGTCGCAGCGGCTGCTCGACAAGGTGCTCAACCTGCCGATGGCAACCCAGCGCGGCAGCACGGGCGCGCTCGCACGGCGCGTGACCGACTATGAACAGGTCCGTGATTTCTTTGCCTCGACGACCGTCGTGCTGGTGACCGACATCCTGTTCCTGGTGGTGTTCGTCGCGCTGATCGCGGTGCTTGGCGGCTGGCTGGCGGTCATTCCGATGGTGGCGATGGTCATTATGCTCGCGATGGGCTGGGTGTTGCAGCGGCGGATGAGCGCCGCCGTCGCCGACGCACAGGTCGATGCCAGCATGTTGCAAACGACGCTGGTCGAGACGATCGGCAGCTTGGAAACGGTCAAAGCCTGCCGCGCCGAAGGCCGGATGCTCGGCAAGTGGCGGCGGCTGTCGGCGTCGAACGCTTATACGCAGGAGGAAATGCGCAAGCTGACCGCGACGGCGGTCAACCTGGCGACGCTGTGCCAGCAGGCGACGGGCATCGCGCTGATCATCGGCGGCTTCTATCTGTTCAACGCCGGGACCATTTCGATGGGTGCGATCATCGCAATCGTGATGCTCGCCAGCCGCTCGCTGACCCCGGTCGGCCAGCTCGCTTTCCTGATGACGCGCGGACGGCAGGCGTTCGTCACCCTGAACAGCCTGCAACAGCTGATGGATCAGGACGACGAGCGCGACAAGGGCAGTCGCTCGATCACGCCCGAAGTCCGCGACGGGCGGTTGCAGCTCGACCATGTCGGCTTCCGCTACCCCGATACCGAGCGGGAATCGCTCGCCGATGTCAGTTTGAGCATCGAGCCCGGCGAACGCATTGGGCTGATCGGCCGCGTCGCATCGGGCAAGTCGACGCTGGGGCGGCTGCTGTGCGGTCTCTATGATCCGACCAGCGGCAGCTACCGGATCGATGGTCTGGAAAGCCGCCAATATGATCCGCACGACCTGCGCTCGACTTTGCGCTTTGTCGGCCAGGATGCCGAACTGTTCAGCGGGACAGTGCGCGAAAATCTGTTGGTCGGCGCCGCCGACGCCGACGACGCGAGCATTATCGATGCCGTCCGGCGATCGGGCGCCGACGAATTCCTTGGCCGCGACACCGCGGGTTTCGATTTTCATATCGGAGAGCGCGGCGCGCGCCTGTCGGGCGGACAGCGCAGCTTTCTGGTGCTCGCGCGCGCGCTCATGACCCCCGCGCATCTGCTGTTCCTCGACGAGCCGACCGGCGCGATGGACAGCCAGACCGAAAAGCATTTCGTCGATCGCCTGCAAGCCGCGATCCCAGCCAACCAGACGCTGGTCATCGCGACGCACCGGATGATGGTGCTCGGGTTGGTCGACCGGCTCATCGTCATGGACGAGGGCCGTATCGTCGCCGACGGCCCGCGCGACGAGATCCTCGCGCAGCGAGCCGCGTCATGACCGCCACGACCGCCCGCCGATACGGCACCGTCGCTCGCGATGACAACCGCCGCACGATCCTCTGGCTGGTCGCGATGGCGGTGGTGGTAACGCTCCTCACTTCCCGGACGATGTGGGCATATGTTGCCGATTTTGTCGGCGGCGATACCGCCGACACCGCATATAGCAGCCCCGACACACAGGTGATCACTGATCCTGAAATCGCGCGTCTGATCAAGCTGACCGAAGACCCCGGTGCGACGCCGATTCAGGCGCCCGAAACCGCGATGACGCGCAACGAGGCGATACCCTTCTCCACCGGCCCGGTCGCGTCGGCGCGGCCTTTCCATCCCGTGACCGCCGACCAAACGGCGGTCATGACCGCGCTGCGCTGTCTGACCCAGGCGGTCTATTTCGAAGCGGCTTATGAGCCGATCGCCGGACGGCGCGCGGTGGCGCAGGTGGTGATCAACCGCGCCCTGCACCCCGCATTCCCCAAATCGATCTGCGGCGTCGTCTATCAGGGCGTTAACCGCCCGGTGTGCCAGTTCAGCTTCACCTGCGACGGCTCGCTCAATCGGCGCCCCAATCCGGCGAAGTGGCAGGAGGCCGAGGATGTCGCGCGCGCTGCGCTCGGCGGCTACGTCGAAACGTCGGTCGGTCACGCGACCCATTATCACGCCAATTATGTGTCGCCCTATTGGGCACCCAAGCTGGTCAAGATCGCGCAGCTGGGCGCCCACATCTTTTATCGCTGGCCCGGCAAATGGGGAACGCCGGGGGCGTTCTCGGGTCGCTACAGCGGGATCGAAGCAATTCCGACGATCCTGGCACGCAGCGCGGTCGTGCGAGGGCGCGACGTCGGCGAGGGGCAAGGTCTGATCCAGGCCTCGTCCGGCAATACACTCGACGCACTGCAAGACCGCCGCGCCGCCAATGATGCGGGCGGACGTCTCGACACATCGCTCGGCTGGGAACTCGCGATCCCCGAACCCGAGGAAACCAGCCGTGCCGCGCGGATGATGGCGCGGCAACAGGGCGGCGAATTTGATGTCGCCGCAAAGGAGAGTGGATCATGATCAGATCGCGGCCCTATGTCGGCACGCGCCGGATCATCCTGGCGTCCGGCGTCGGCATGTTCGTCTTCGTCAGCTGGGCCAGCTTTGCCCAGGTCGATGAAGTCACTCGCGGCCAGGGACGCGTCATTCCGTCGAGCAAGGCGCAGATCGTCCAGTCCGCCGAACCGGCAACGATATTGGACATTGTCGTACGGTCGGGCCAAGCGGTGCGCAAGGGCCAGCTGTTGGTGCGCCTCGACGATACCGAATCCTCGTCACAGCTGGGCCAGATCGAGGCTGAAAACCGCTCGCTCGCGGCGCGCGCCGCGCGGCTTGGCCGCGAAGGCAATGGCGGAGCGGCCGCCGATTGTGCCCCCAACGCCAACGGTGTCAGACCCGCGGAGTGCAGCCAGGAAGCGGACCTGCAATCGGTGCGCGCCGCGACCCAGCGCAGCCGCCGCATGGCGCTCAACGCCGCCGTCGAGCAGCGCCGCCGCGACTATGGTGAGGCGCAGGCGACGATTGCCTCGCTGCGATCGAGCCTGTCGCTCGCCCAGAGCCAGGTCGACCTGCTTGCCCCGCTCGCCGCCAAGTCGATCGTGCCGCAAACCGAATTGCTGAACGCCCAGCGCGAAGTGACCGAGGTGCGCGGCAAACTGGCCGCCGCCGAACAGGCCGCGTCGCGCGCCGCCGCCGCGATCAGCGAGGCGCAGGCGCAGGCTGCCTCCGCCGGGCTGGAATTTCGCCAGGAAGCGCTCGACGAACGCAATCAGATCGTCGCCAAGATGGCGGTCAATTCGGAATCGCTGCGCGGAGCCGCCGGACGCCAGCAGCGCAGCGAAATCCGCTCGCCCGCCAACGGCATCGTCAACGACGTTCAGGTCACCACAGTAGGCGGCTTCGTCCAGGCCGGGCAAAAGATCATGCAGGTCGTGCCGGTCGGCGACAAATTGCTGGTCGAGGCGCGCGTCGCACCGCGCGACATTGCCTTCATCAAGGTCAACGACCGCGCCAATGTCAAAGTCACTGCCTATGACTTTGCCGTCTATGGCGGCTTGTCAGGGCGCGTCGTCCAGATTTCGCCCGACAGCCTGTATGATGAAGCAACCAAGGAAGCCTATTTTACCGTCGTCGTCGAAACCGACGTTGCTTATCTGCAAAATGGTCGGCGCCAATTACCGATCACGCCCGGCATGATTTGCGATGTCGAGGTGCTGACCGGCAAGAAGAGTGTGCTCAGCTACTTGTTCAAGCCATTTCTGCGCGCGCGCTCCGAAGCATTTACCGAACGCTGAGGGCCAAGACAAAGCGGCAATAGAGAGAGGCGCCACGGTTGCAGCCGCAGCGCCTCTGATCACCATGTAACGATGATCGAAGTCAGGCCGCCCTGCCCGAATAGGGCGGCGGCCTAACGTCGGCGCGAACCGGTCTTACCTCGCGGAGCGTCAGCTGCACCGGCTCCCCCAGGCCATTCTTGACCCCCCAGGTCGCGGCTTGGGTGCGGTTTTCGACGCCGAGCTTGCGCAGGATCGCCTTCACATGCACTTTGACCGTGGCTTCACAGATGCCGAATTGCCGCGCAATGACCTTGTTTGCCATGCCGGCCATAATGCTTTCGAGTATTTCAATTTCGCGATCGGACAGCCCGACCGAAGCGGCGCTGCTCTTCCAATCGCCGCCGAGGGCGGCGGGAACCCAGCTGGTCAGATTGTTGACGAGTTGCGACGGAAAAACCTTTTCGCCCAACGCGACCAATTTGATAGATTCCACCAGCGGCGCGCACAGAATCACTTTGACGATGACCGCGTCGACCCCGATTTGAAATGCCTCGACGACATCCTCGAACACATAGTGATCGAATAGCAACGCCAAGCGCGCCTGCTCCTTCTTCGCGGCGAGCCGACGGCAGGCGTCAAGGCCAAAGCCCGTATCGCCGCCATCGACGACGATCACATGACGATCGACATCGTCCGCGATCATCCCCTGCGGATCGAACAGCGCCGACGCATCGGAAACCGATGCGCAAATTTGAAAGCTTTCGCCGGAAAGGATGTTGCGTAACCCCTCCCTCGCGATTTCATATTTCGCCAAGAGCGAAATTTTGATCAACTGCGACATATCCGCCTCCCCTGAATTCTCAGTCAAGGCGACCCCACTTGTCTGGACTTCGGTCTAAACCACAAGTTTCCTTTGATGTTCATCGCGGCGGACCCCTCCCCACGTTGACACTGTTAATTTTATTGTTTGGTTATCCAATCGCTACCCATGAAGTTATACAACTAAATGACAGAATCTACGAGGATTTTATTATATACCCACAAAGAGGTAGGCCGGACGTTGGTCGGTGGGAGAGAGAGCGACTGTTCAGGGGAATGCAGCGATTCTAAACTTTTACAATGCAGCGGTTAAATTTGACGCAATCCCAAAGAGGATTTTCTAGCCTTTCGGATAAGCGCCCGGCGGCACGATGGCCTCGATGGGGCCATAATGGCTAACAATTGTGGTTAATGCTCGCTCTTTGGCTGATAAAGAATTGGCCGTAAACGCAGCGGGCCGGACGAGTCGCGACAGAGTCGATGCCGCCAATCCGGTTGCATTTTCGCGCACGGACCAGATCCGCCTTAGAACAGCGATTTGGATGCTGGAATTATCGCCGTTCCTGTGGTCGCCGCGAACTATCTGGTTCCGTGCGACCGCAACCGCCCCAACATTCTCGGCAATGCGTTGGTGATCGATAGATGGACAGAGGCGAGGTTGGCCGTTGTCGGCCAGACAACCGCCGTCTTTGACAATGGCCGCGCGTTCGCGGCTGGCGCAGCACTGGCAAACCCCACGGTCGATGTCTTTTCCGACGCCGCCATCATCGACGATGCCCGTTCGTCGCGATAGCCATGAACCCAACGTCGATCGCCGCTGAACGAAAGGATCGGCCGCATCGCATCGGATTTGCGGCCATCATAAATCCGGTCGGTCATGTTATCGAGCACGACCCATCCGGCCTTCGACCGCACCAGCAGAAACGCATGGTCGGCGTTGATCGCCAGGTCGCGCAGGAGGACGAGTTTCATGCGGGCGTCGTCGATACCGGCCGCTTGCAGCAAGTGCATTTTCAGGATCGCATAATCTTCGCAATCACCACTGCCACGCGACATGGTTTCGTCGGCCGTTGCCCAATAGTCGCGCTGCCGATAATTGCTTTCGTCAGCGATATACGCAATCTGGCGGTTGACCCATTGATTGATCCGTTCAAGCTTGACCGCCTCGCCAAGCCCGTCGGTCACCGCCGCACGCGCCAGCTGCGCCCGCATTAGCGGCATGGCCGGGGCGCGCCGCGCCCGCGCCCAGCGATCGTCAAAGCGCGTCGTATCGACCGGAATGGCTAGCGTCCCGAGCTCGCTGTCGTCATCGACGGCAAACGTAGCCGCAGCGGCAACGGGCAAAATACAATCGACGCGCCGCGGCGGGGCCATGTTTGCCAGATCCATCGGAAGCGGGCGCAACGAACCGAAAACCCGATCGACGCCAGTTGCCATCGCGGGGCTGGCCACCAGCGGCGAACCGGGTGCCGGAACAATGTCCTGCGTTGGCGCGGCCTCTTCCTGACGCATCCGCATACGGTCGAGCGCGGTCGGCATGTCATCAACGGCCAGCCGCGGCGCGTTGAATGACGGTGCGCCCGCGGACAGTGCAGCGCTGACATGACAGGTATCGCCGACGGAATAATGTTTCGCGTTCACCACCTTGGCCGCCGACGCCTCTGTCGCAGCAACAGGCGTTGCGGGCAGCAGGATCGCGGCGGCCACCGCCATTACGAACCGTCCGGTACCGGAACCGACTGATAGGGATTTGGGCGCCGACATGCCGCATGACATGCCAAAGCAAGGTGAGAATTCGCTTCATCCGGATGGTTAACGGCGCGTTGACCATTCACCCAAGGCGCAGCGGTGGCGATGGGGGGGCGCGGCCTTATGCTGCCTGCTGCGCCGCCAAGATGCGCAGCACATTGCCGCTCCACATCTTTTCGATGTCGGCGTCCGAATAGCCCGCCGCCTTCAGCCGCTCGGTCACCTTGGGCAGCGCCGAAATATCCTCGATCCCCTTGAGCCCGCCGCCGCCGTCCCAGTCGGCGCCGAAGCAGATATGGTCTGGCCCCGCGACTTCGATCGCGCGCAGCACCATCGCCATGTATTTTTCGAAATCGGCGGCCCACAGCGGTTCGGTCTTGTCGAGCTCGCGCCAGTTGCGGTTGAGCTCGGCCTGCTCTGCCGGCGACAGCGTGCCGATGCGCTCATATTGGCCAAACAATGCGCCGCGCGCCGGGGTCATATTCATGTCGGACATGAAGATCGTCGAAATGCACATCGCGCCGCCCTTGGCCGCCAGTGCCTTCAGCCGCCCCTCATCCAGATTGCGTGGATGATCGTTCGTGGAGCGCAGGCTGGAATGCGAGAGGATGATCGGATATTTCGACAACGCCAGCATTTGGTCGAATGCGGCGTCGGACGCATGGCTAGCATCGATCACGATGCCGAGCCGGTTCATTTCGGCGACCCATTGTTTGCCCAGCGGGCTGAGGCCTTTCCAGCGCGCCTCACCGGTCGCGCTGTCGGCAAACTGATTGGTCTTCGAATGCACCGGCCCCGCCATGCGGACGCCCTTTTGATGAAACTCGGCGAGCAGCGCGACATCCTCGCCGAGCGGATAGCTGTTCTCCATCGACTTGAAAGCGATGAGCTTGCCTGCCTTGTTCAGCGCCCGAGCGTCGGCGCCGGTGCGCGCCGCTCCGATCGCGTCGCCATGTTTGGCGATCGTCGCGTCGATCAGGTCCGAACGCTCCCGCGCGAACGCTAGCGCGTCGGCATAGCCCTTCGCATCAAGCGCGCCCTGCTCGGTGTAGATGACGAAAAAGCCGCCATCGAGGTTGCCGTCCTTCATCCGCGGGATGTCGAGCTGGACCATATCCCCGGTCAGCCCGTGGCGATCGGCAAAGCTCCACCCCTGCCGTTCGAAATGCAGCGGGGTGTCGAGGTGGGTGTCGAGCACGAGCATTCGGCTGTGTAGCGGCGCTTCCGGTGTCTTAACCGCCTGTTCGCCAGTCGAGCACGCCGCCAGTGCCGTGGCGGCCAGCAGGATTGCAAGATTCTTCACTTCTTCTCCTCCACCGGTTTCAGGTCGAGATCATGATAGTCCCAGCTGAAATCGGCAATCTTGCTCACCGCCTTCATCGTCACCCCGGTGATCTTGCCCTCGGCATCGAGCGCGAAGGTGACATAGGCAGGCTCGATCGCCGGGTCGTCAAAATCGGTGACGAAGCTGTCATATTGCCAATGTTTCAGGCGTCCCGCCATCCGCGGCGTCGAGGTGAAGTCGATCGTCAGCCCGGTCGTCGCCGACCCGATGACCACATCGCCATACCAGGGATCGCGGTAGCGCCCGGCATAGCCCGCCAGCGAAAGCGAGGGACCGCTTTTCGCTGGCGATGCCTGCGTCTGTTTCAGATATTCCACCCCGCCCGCGAGCCGTGATTGATACCAATCCTCCCATTTTTCGATCCAGCCATAATCGGGTTGATCGAGATAATGGTCGAGCAGATCGAAATAGAGGCCGAGGAGCATCCCGCTGTCCTCGCTGTTCATCATGATCGCGAAGCCGACATTCTTGTCGGGGATCATCACGACGCGGGTGATCGATCCGAACACCCCGCCGCTGTGCTGGATGATGCGGTGGCCGCGATAGTCCTGCACCTGCCAGCCGAGCGCATAGGCTTGCTGGTTCGGCTGCGCCGGTTTCAGGCTGTCGGGCAGCGGGGTGATCGGCATCGGGGTCACCGGCGCCCACATTTCCCTCGCCTGTTTTTCGCTGAACAGCCGCTTGCCGTTGGGCAGCGCGCCATAAGCGAGCTGGATCTTGAGCCATGCGGCCATATCGTCGGCGCTGAGCGCCAGCCCGCCCGCGGGCGCACCATTGCGGCCCAGCTCGTCGCGTTCGTTCAGCGCCTGCTGCGGGCCGAGACCGCGCAGCGCGCCGGACAGCCGCGCGTGCGGCCATGACCGATTGGGGATGCGGAAGCGGTCCTCGCTGTCGGTCGTCCCGTCGCGCATCCCGCCGGGGCGCAGAAGGCGATCGCGCATGAACACTTCCAACGTCTTGCCGGTGACCTCTTCGATCAGCTGACCCGCCACCGCATAGAGGATATTGTCGTAGGCGTAAGCCGAGCGGAAACTGGTCTGCGGCTTGAGGTAAGCGACCCGCTCGACCGTCTGTTTGCGGGTCAAGTTGGTGCGCGGCACGAACATCAGATCGCCCTGCCCCAGCCCCAGCCCGCTGCGGTGAACGAGCAGGTCGCGGATCGTGATCTCGCGCGTCACCCACGCGTCGTACATGCGGAACCACGGCATATGTTTGATGACCGGATCGTCCCACGCAATCTTGCCCTCGTCGACGAGGATCGCCAGCCCTGCCGCCGTCATCGCCTTGCCGGTCGATCCGGTCTGAAACAGCGTTTGTTTATCGACCGGCGCGCGCTCGCCGAGCTTGCGGACACCCCAGCCGCGCGACAGCGTCGTCTTGCCATCCTCGACGATCGCGATCGACACGCCGGGGGCGCCGATCTTCTGGCGCAAGGTTTCGACCGTTTCAACGATGTCCTTCGGCGGTTCGGCCCAGACGGGCGCCGCGACGGACAGCATTAGCGACAGTGCAAGCAGGCGGACGGCTTTCATGGCAGGGTCTCCATTCGAACGGGCGCGGGGCGCAAGAGGCGCCAGACGCCGATGGTCAGCAGCGGCCCGACAAAGACGATGAGGAACAGCCAGGCGAGGAAGCGGTAACCGCTCGCGATCAGATCGACGAGGCCGATGCGCGCGGCGACGAACATGCATCCGACCAAAATCACCCCGCCGATGGCAGCGCGCGCGCCGGTGCCCAGCGGCGGCCGGCCCCGCGCCTCAACGACCCCCGATACGCGCTCGTTGATCGCATGGATCGCGCCGACCCCGCTTTCGAGCAGCGCGGCAAAGATCATCAGCTGAAACAGGATGTGGAACCCCGGCACCGCCATCTGGCGGAGCAGAAAGTCCGAGGGCAAGGTCTCCGCGCCGATCGCCGGGTAAAAGGCCATCATCGCGACGAAGAACAGGATCGCGGGCAGCATCGTCAGCGGACCGGCGATGATCCCCGCGACCACCGCATCGCGCTGGCTGGTCAGGTGGCGCAGCACCGGCAGGATGATCACCGCGCCGACGATGTTGTAACTCGCATAGGTCAGCCCACCTGCAACCCAATTGCCCGACGGCGGCGGCGCATTGGCAAAGCCGTCGGCGATCAGGCCGCCGAAGCTGGTCAAGGCGAAGATCAGGAACAACGCATAGACGGCATAGATCAGCATCGAGGCATATTTGAACAATGTCTCGACAATGTCGGTCCCGAACGCGGTGAAGGCGACGATGCTGATCGCGAGTAGGATGGAACCGGCAAGTTCCGGCCAGCCAAAAGTCGCGGCGCCGATCGCACCCGCCGCAGCGCCGAACACGGCAAGGATCAGGATGACGAAGATCAGATAGGCCAGCTCGAACGCGACCCAGCCCGGTCCAAGAAGTCCCTGAAAAAAGGCACGATAGTCATAGGCGCCCATCTTGCGCGCCAGCGCGAAAGTGACCGCCGCGACGACGCTCCAGATCAAGGTCGCAAGCAGCATCGCCGACAGCCCGCCCCATGGCCCCGACGGCACGAAATATTCGGCGAGTTCACGGCCGGTGGCATAACCACCGCCGATGATGACCGCTTTCAGCGCCAGCCCGGGCAGCAGGAAGCGCTGGAACCAGCTAGAATTGGACGGCATCGGTTAATTCCTCGCTTGCGTCCCTGCGAAGGCAGGGGCCCATCACCTGCTCCATCACTCTCAACAGCCGCTCGCCGGATTTCGCAAAGGCCGGAGATGGGCCCCTGCCTTCGCAGGGGCACAAAAACGGGCCGTCATGCGAGAATATTTTCGACAAGCGCGTCGAAGGAGGCACCGCCGCGGATCGGGTCCGCGACTGGCAGACCGAGCCGCGCCAGCTCCGCCGCCATGAGCGCTTCGGCGGCGTCGGCGTCATAACTCGATGTATTGAGGCTGACCCCGCCGCAGCGGATCGCCGGATTGGTGCGGCTGCCGAGGCGGATGGTCAGGTCGATAACCTCCTCGATCGACGGCAGCGCAAAGCTCTCCATGCCCAGGATCACCTTGCGCGTCGGATCGTGACAGACGACGAACACATCGGGCTGGCTGCCGTGGAGCAGCCCGAGCGACACGGCGGCATAGGCGGGATTGAAGATCGACCCCTGACCTTCGATCAAGTCCCAATGATCAGCGGGCGCATCGGGGCTGAGAATCTCTGCCGCCCCCGCCTCGAAATCGGAGACCACGGCGTCCATCGGCATGCCACCGCCCGCAATCATGATCCCCGTCTGGCCGGTGGCGCGAAAGTCCGCATCGATGCCGCGTTCGACGAACGCGCGGTGCAGCGCCAGCGCGGTATATTTCTTGCCAAGCGCACAGTCGGTGCCAACAGTCAGTAGCCGCTTGCCACTGCGCTTGCGGCCGTTGCCGATCGGGATCGACGGCGGCGGCGTCCGCACGTCGATCAATCGCTGGCCGGTGCGTTTTGCCGCCTCGGCGAGCACGGGCAGGCTCGCCAGCCGGACGTGGAGGCCGCTGACGATGTCGAGACCCGCTTCCATCGCCTCGACCAGCGCGGCGATCCAGCTGTCGCCGATCACCCCGCCCTGGTTGGCAACCCCGATCACCAGCGACCGCGCCCCCGCCGCCCGCGCCTCTGCGGGCGACATTGGCGGCAGGCCGGTGGTGACGGTGCAGCCGCCGATTGCCAGCTCACCGACGCAGCGATCCGCCGCCCAATCGGCCAGACCAAAGGCGGTCTTGGCATAGCCCGCCTCGGTCGTGTCGCCGAGGAACAGCAGATAGGGCTGCGGCAGGGCGAGGCTGCTCTCCAGCCTGCCGGTGGGCGCGTTCATCGTTTCCAACTCCAATCCGCTCAATAAGCTAGGTCGAGCGCAACACCGACGGTTCGCGGCTGGAGCGGCGAAATGCCAAGGAAGCTCGGTTGATTGAGCCCATTGGCAAAAGTCGAGCGCGCCATCTCGCCCTGATTGTCGAGCAGGTTGCGGGCATAGGCACGCAAAGTCCAATGATCGTTGAAGGTGATCGAGGCGTTGAGATCGACCGATGTATAAGGCTTTGCGGTGGCGACCAGTGGATCGCTTTCGACCAGTGACAGCCGGTTGCTGGCGTGGCGGATACCGGCGCCAAAACTGCCCTTGTTGCCACCGCCTATTTCGAATTCATAGTCGGCGCGCAGCGCGCCGCTGAATTTCGGTACCGCGGGCAGACGGTCGCCATCGGCGCCGCTGATGTCGGGCACATCCTCGCTGAGCGTGGCGTCGGTGTAGCTGCCGGTGGCGCTGATCGTCAGCCCGGGGGTCGGACGCAACGCAAAGCTGCCCTCGATCCCTTTGCTCCGTGCCTTGCCGCCGTTCGCACCGCCCGACACGCCGCCGAACGAGCGCACGACCTGGATGTCGGTCCAGTCCATCAGGAACAGCGCGACATCGACCGAAACCAAACGATCGGCGAAGTCGGCCTTCAGCCCGATTTCATAGTTTTTCATGCGGTCGGCATCGACCGTCGGGGGGACATTGGGGACGATGACGTTCGGTCCGCCGGGGCGATAACCGGTCGCGAGGCGCGCATAGAGCATCGCGTCGTCGTTGATGTGGAATTGCGGACTGATCGAGTAAGTGAACACGCTCTCGGCCGATTTGCCCGGATCGTCAGCCTGCGGCACGATCGCGCCCGAGCTGATCTGGCGGAACGTCTGCTTGTTGCGCGCCCAACGCAGCCCGCCGGTGATTTCGAACTGCTCGCTGAGCTTGAACGTGCCGTTCCCGAAGATCGCATATTCCTTGTATGTCGCGGGCAGCCCGACGATCGCCAGCGGATCGAGCCCGGGGATCGGATTACCGGCCATGTCGAACGAGCGGACAAGCTGCGCGTTGCTGGTCGTTTCATCGGTGAAGAAGCCGCCGATCAACCATTCGAACTGTCCGCCACTCGGCGAGGCAAGCCGCACTTCCTGCGTCCATTTTTTCAGGCCTAGGTCGAGTGAGAAGGGCGTGATGCCCGGCGGCACCGCGCCGCCGGTCAGCAGCGGAAACAGCACGCCAAAGGCATAGCTGGCATCTTGCAGCTGCGCGCTCTGCGTCTTGCTGTACGTTGTCGCCGACGTCAGTGTCGCGGCGCCAAAATCGTAATCGAGCGTTGCCGAATAATAGTCGAGATCGATGTCGTAAGATTCGGGAACGAAATTGTTGAACGAGCGTCCATCGCCCAGCCGCTGCCCGGTCAGGTCGGCGGCGTAGAGGGCGTTGCCGTCGGAATCGAGCGACTGCCAGATCCCGGCCAGCTTCACACTGAATTCGGGCGTCGGCGTCCACAGCAGCGCCGCGCGGCCGCCGCGCTGTTCATAATCATTCTGGTCCTTCAGCGCGGCATTGTTGACGCTGTCGACCCAGCCTGGGGTGCTGCGCCACGCAAAGCTGCCGCTGACAGCAAGCTTGTCCTGCACGATCGGCACATTGACCATCACCTGCGCGCCCCAGCCGAGCCCGTCGCCGCCCTTAATCGCGAAACCTTCAACCCCGGCTTTGACGCTGAACGCATTGGTGTTCGGCTGGACCGTGACATATTTTACCAGGCCGCCGATCGAGCTGGCGCCATAAAGCGTACCCTGTGGCCCCTTCAGCACCTCGATCCGCTCCAGATCATAGGGCATCAGGTCGATCGTGAACGCCCCGGCACGGTTGTAGATCGCACTCGAACCGACCGGTGCGTCATCCAAATAGATGCCGACGGTCTGGCTCGAGTTCAGCGGCGCGACGCCGCGCAGCGTGATTGTCGTCTGCCCGGGCGTCCCGCTGTTGCTGACGTTCATTCCGGGCACGTAACCCGCATAGTCGACCAGCGATGCAGAACCCTGCTGCTGAAGCTCTTCACCGTTCACGACGGCGATCGAAATCGGCACGTCCTGGACATTCTGGACGCGCTTTTGCGCGGTGACGACGATCTCGCCTGCCGCCTCAACCGCGCCCGGTTCCTGCGCCTGTGCCGGCATTGCAGCGATCAATGCGGCGATGCTTGCGGCGAAATACAGTCCCTTGTTCATTGTCTTATCCCCAGACTTGCGCCAGCAGGCGGCGGAAATTGCCCCCCAACACGGCGGTGATGTTTTCGTTTGAATAGCCGCGGCGGATCAGTTCCTCGGTAAGGTCAAAGACCTTCAAAGGATGATCGAAACCGTCGATATCGATCTTGTCGCGAAACGCGTAGCTGCCCTTGTACGCGCCCTTGAGCAGCGCATATTCGTCGGGCTTCATGTCGTCATAGCCGTGCAAATCGGCATCCGACCCTATGCCGACATGATCGATCCCGACCAGCTTCGCGACATGGTCGATATGGTCGGCCATATGCGCGACGTTGGTCGGGTCGGTGGTGCGCACGAACATCCGCACCCCGGTGATGCCCATCACCCCGCCCTTGGCCGCCAGCGCCTTGATCGCGGCGTCGGTCTTGACCCGCGGGTGATCGACCAGCGCACGAGCATTGCTGTGGGTGATCGCGATCGGCCCCTTGGCGATGGCGATGGCATCGAGCGTCGTCTGGTCGCCGCAATGCGACACATCCACAAGCATATGCTGCTTTTCCATCTCGGCGATGATCGCGGCGCCATAATCGCTGACCCCACCGTCGACCCGTTCGGTGCTTCCCGAACCGATCAGATTCTGGCTGTTATAGGTCAGCTGCGCGCAGCGCAGGCCAAGGCGGCGGAACAGCGCGACATCCTCGATCTTTTCGAAATGCTCGGCGTTCTGGATGCCCATGATGACGGCGCATTTCTTATCGGCCTTCGCACGATCGAGATCGGCGACGCCATCAACCAGCGTGAACACATGGCTGTTGCGCCCGGCAAAGCCCTGCCAGCCCGCGAGAAATGTCAGCGCCTGTTCTTTTGCATCGGGACCGCCCAGACCATAGGCATTGTGAAAGCCCGTGATACCGCTGGCCTTGAACTCTACCGCCTCGGCATCGGTCAAACGGTGGGTGATATAGTCGGTCGACAGCGTGATCTTGAGCGGCGCCAGCATGTCGATGACGAGCGACGAGGCCACCAGGTCGACCGCGCGGCGCGAGTAGCGGCGCTCCGGCGCCGCCGCAAAGGCAAATGCCCCGCGGTTGATCATCGGCGCACACACAGCAGCCCCCACCGCGCCCGCCACCATGGCGCGGCGCGTCAGCGGGAATGATCGACTCATTCCACCCTCCACTCTCGAAATTTACACTTTCACGACTATTGTCCCAATCAGAAAATAGTCAACCCATTTAGGACATCAAACTGTCATTATCCCCAAATTTCTGCCGGGCAATGGATCATCCCGTCGCGATATTCGGCGCCCGGCACCCGATCGCGCGCCAGGAAGGTCGGACCGTCGAGGTCGACGATGTCGCACAGCTGGCCCAGCACAAACGACGGCGCCATCGACAGGCTGGTCCCCATCATGTTCCCGACCATAACGTCGAGCCCCAGCTTCCGCGCCTGCCGCGCGATCGCCAGCCCCTCGGTCAGCCCGCCGCATTTATCGAGCTTGATGTTCACGACGTCGAACCGGCCGACCAGCGTCGCCGTGTCGGCGAGCGTCACCGCACTTTCGTCGGCAACGAAGGGCAGCGGCCGTTTCAATCCGTCGAGATCGGCCTCGCGCCCGCGCTTCAGCGGCTGTTCAAGCTGTGCGATGCGGGTCTGAACCAGCACTGGCAGCAACTCCGCCAGCGTCCGAATATCATAACCCTGATTGGCGTCGACCCCGATCCACGCATGGGGGCGCGCGGTGCGGATCGCGACGACTCGAGCGATGTCGTCGCTCAGATCCCCGGTCAGCTTGACCTTTATCGGCGCGTCGGGATCGATCGCCAACGCGGCTTTCGTCATATTGCCTGCGCTATCAGCGCCGAGCGTCAGCGTCGAGGGCAGTGCGCGGGGTGGTTTCAATCCCGCCAGTTCCCATACCGGCCGCCCCGTTTGCTTCGCTTCCAGATCCCAAAAGGCGCAGTCAAGCGCGTTGCGCGCCCCGCCCGGCGGCAGCAGTTGCTGCAAATCAGCCCGCGTCGCACCAGCCTCGATCGCATCGCGGACGCGCGTCGCTTCGGCCAGCATATGGTCGATATCGTCGTCCAGATAATAGACCCCCGCCCCCTCGCCGCGCCCGACATGCCTGCCGTCGGACAGTTCGGCGACGAGCAGCGCGGTTTCGGTGAAGACATGCCCCGAAATGCGGAACGGCTGGTGGTAGGGGAAACGCTCGACCCTGAGGTCGAGCGTCAGTTCTTGGGTCATTTGCGTCGGCATCAATACACCATATCAAAGCCATAGAGGTTGAAGGCGAGCGTCACCCACACCAGCACCAGTGCCGCGAACAGCAGCAGCACGGCACCGAGCTTCATCGTCCAGCGACGCTTATCCTTGATCGTCAGCCACAGGTGCCAGCCCGCGGTTGCCAGCAGGCCGAAGCTTGCCACCGGGGTCAGGACACGCAGCAGATGGATCAGCCAATCGAGCGGCCCGCCCAAGCTGCCAATGTCGGCCGAGAAGGCCGCGATCAGGCCCAGCCAACCGGCGAGCGCCGCCAGCACCAGCCACGCGAAGATGCGCGACAGGCGGTAAGCGCGCCGCGACTTGCCCGCGAGCGCGAAATCGGCCTTGAAGCTGCGCCGGACGAGCGCGCGCACCGGCCACGCCAGCGCGGCGAGCAGCACGATGCCCAGCGCGGCGATCAGCGCCGGGTTGAGCCACGCCGCATTGACGCTCGCCGGGGCGGGTTCGAACACCATGAACGGCGAACCGGCATCGACGCTGAAGCGCACCACGCGGCCGTCCTTGACCTCGGCGGCCAGCCGCTCGCCGGTACCACGGTCACGCCACACGAAGGGTTCGACCTCCACCCAGTCGCGCGCTCCGGCGCCGAGCCCGTCGAGCGCCGGGAATGTGATCTTGCCATCTTCGGTGAGCGAGATGGTCGCCTGCCCCAACAGCCCGAGCAGGCTCAGGAAATTGGTGAACGACCCGCGGCTGCTGACATAATTGCCGACCATCATCTGCGCGTGCTCGGCGGCGGTCTTGGCGTCGACGGTCCCTCCCTTGTCCTCGCCGGGAAGATAACGATCGGCAAATTTGTGGAACAGCGCGCTGCGGATCGCGCCCGCGTCGCCCTGGGTTCCGGCGCTGTTCATCGACACATAGACGCCGATGTCATCCTCGGGGAACAGCCACAGATAGGAGTGGAACCAGACCGTGTCGCCGCCATGCGCGATCGCCCGCCGACCGTTGACCCATTGCTCGTAGAAACCGAGCGCCATGCTGTTGAGCGGGCCGACACCGGGCGCCTTGAAATCATGCATCTGCTTGGCAGTCTCGGGCTTCAGCAGACCGGCGCCGCCATTGAGATGCGCGATCATGAATTTCGCCATATCGGCACCGCTCGCCGACAGGCTGCCCGCAGGACCGGGAATGACGATCTCGAACGGTTTCGCCTTTTGCGTGATGTCGGGATAGCCTTTGGCCATATGCGGCGCGAGGCGCGCGGGCAGCGGCTGGCGGAACGTCGAGTGCGTCATGCCGAGGGGCTTGAAAATCCGGTTTTCGATATAGGTATCGAACGGCTCGCCGCTGACTCGTTCGACGATATAGCCAGCAAGCGCAGTGGCATAGTTGGAATAAGCCGGGGTCGTTCCCGGCGCAAAGACGCGCTCGGGCAGCGCCAGCGGCATCTGTTCTTTTAGCGTCATCACCGCCTTGGGATCGCTGCTGATCAAGTGGCGCACCGACTCCTCGAATCCAGCGGTATGCGTCATGATGTTACGCATCGTGACGGGCTTGCCCTCAAAGGGCGGAATCTTGAAATCGAGATAGGCGTTGACGTCCTTGTCGAGGTCGATCTTGCCCGCTTCGACCTGCTGCATCACGGCGGTCCAGGTCAGCAGTTTCGACACCGAGCCGGGACGGAACATCGTGGTGTCAGGCCGCACCGGGGCGCGTTTGGCAACGTCGGCAAAGCCATAGCCTTTTTGCAGCACGACCTGATCGCCGCGGACGACGACGACAACCGCGCCGGGGATCCGCGCGCGTTCGAGCGCGTAAGGCAGATAACCGTCCATCCACGCTTCAAGATCGGCGGCGTTGAGCGCGACGGGCGCTTTCTGCACCGTCGGGGCAGATGCCGCCACTGTCTCGACTTTCTTCGCCGTCGGCGCGGGCAGCGGCCCCTGCGCCGCGAGCGGCAGCGCGGCGAGCGCCGCCAGCCCGATCATCGCCTTGCGGATGAAACGCATCACTTTCCCCTTTTGTCCGGCACGCCCTGTCTGACCTTGCAGCAAGCCGCGCGACCCCTTACCAAGGGTCAACAACTGTTAACCCGATAGGGACATAATGATCCTGATTAGAAAATTGTCAAATATGGAATGGAAAAATTGATGGCGGCTCGTGTGGCCCCACCCACGCTCGGCACCGTAATGAAGAGCATTCGCTCGCGAAACGGCTGGACGCTCAAGGAGATGAGCGCCAAATCGGGCATCCCGGTTTCGACCTTGTCAAAGGTCGAACATGACCGGCTGACGCTGAGTTATGACAAATTGCAACAGCTTAGCCAGCGTCTCAGCATCCGCATGGCGGACCTGTTCGCGGAGGAGGAGAGCGACAGCGCTCCGCGTGTCACCGGTCGCCGCAGCGTCGGAACGATCGAACAGGCGGTGCGCGTCACCACCGACAATTACGATTATCATTACCTTTGCACTGACCTACGCCAGAAGCGCATGATCCCGATCATCACCCGCATCCGCGCCCACAGCGCACGCGAATTTGGCGAGCTCGTCCGCCATCAGGGCGAGGAATTCATTTATGTGCTGGAGGGCGAGATCGAAATTCACACGGAGTTCTATGATCCCGTGGCGCTGAAGACCGGTCAGGGCATCTATCTCGATTCGTCGATGGGCCACGCTTATGTGGTTGCCGAGGGCTTTGACGAGGCGCTGGTGCTGGGCGTCTGTTCGAGCGCCGACGAAGGGTTGATGGATTCGCTGATGAGCCTGCACGGCTGATCGCATTCGGAGAAAATTGATGGCCTGTTCGCGGCCCTTTATCCCATCCGCCTTGCTGCTGTGCAGTTCGATGCTGCTGTCGGCGTCAGTTGCCGCTCAGGCGCCTGACTATGACCTTATCATTCGCGGCGGCACGCTTTACGACGGGTCGGGCCAGCCCCCCGTCGTCGGCGATGTCGCGATCAAGGACGACCGCATCGTCACGGTGGGCAAGGTGGCGGGAACCGCCAAAAGCGAGGTGCAGGCCAAGGGCATGGCGGTGGCGCCTGGCTTTATCAACATGCTGAGCTGGGCAACCGAATCGCTGATCGTCGATCCCAAAAGCCAGAGCGACATCCGGCAGGGGGTCACGCTGGAGGTGATGGGCGAAGGCTGGTCGATGGGACCGCTCAGCCCCGAAATGAAGCGCCAGGAAACCGAGCGGCAGGGCGACCTTAAATTCCCGATCGAATGGACCAGCCTCGGCGACTATCTCAGCTATCTGGAAAAACGCGGCGTTTCGACCAATGTCGCGAGCTTCGTCGGCGCCGCGACGGTGCGCGTCCACGAACTCGGCGAAGGTGACGTCGATCCAACCCCGGCGCAGCTCGACAAGATGCGCGCGCTGGTGCGGCAGGCAATGAACGAAGGTGCGATGGGGGTCGGCAGCTCGCTGATCTACGCGCCCGGCTCCTACGCCGAAACCGATGAACTCGTCGCGCTGACCAGCGAAGCCGCGAAATGCGGCGGCATGTACATCAGCCATATGCGATCCGAAGGCGACCGCATCGAACAAGCGGTCCATGAGCTGATCGACATTTCGCGGCGATCGGGCGCGCCCGCCGAAATCTATCATCTCAAGCTGGCTGGGCGCAGCAACTGGGATAAGCTCGATACCGTCGTGAAAAAGATCGAGGATGCGCGCGCCGAAGGACTGCGGATCACCACCGATATGTACACCTACACCGCGGGCGCTACCGGGCTCGACGCCGCGATGCCGACATGGGTTCAGGCGGGTGGGCTGGAAGCGTGGATCGAACGGCTGAAAGATCCCGCCACCCGCGCCCGCGTCGCCGCCGAAATGAAACAGCCCGGCAGCGATTGGGAAAATCTCTACTATGGCGCAGGCGCCGACAAGATGATCCTGTCGGGGTTCAAGAGCGAGAAGCTCAAACCGCTCACCGGCAAGACGCTGGCCGAGGTCGCGGCGATGCGCGGCAAGACGCCCGAAGAAACCGCGATGGATCTGGTGGTCGAGGACGGATCGCGCGTCGGCACCGTCTATTTCCTGATGTCGGAGGACAATGTCCGCAAGCAGATTCAGCTGCCGTGGATGAGCTTCGGGTCCGATGCGTCGTCACAGGCGCCCGAGGGTCATTTCCTGAAATCGGGCGCGCACCCACGCACCTACGGCAATTTCGCGCGCCTGCTGGGACGCTATGTCCGCGACGAAAAACTGATCTCGCTGGAACAGGCGGTGTACCGGCTGACCGCCCTCCCCGCCGCCAATCTGGGCATCAAGGATCGCGGCGCGCTCAAACCCGGCTATTATGCCGATGTCGTGGTGTTTGACCCGGCGACCGTCGCCGACCTGTCGACGTTTGAGAAACCGCACCAGTATTCAATCGGTATGCGTGATGTGTTCGTCAACGGCATCCCGGTGCTGCGCGGCGGCGAGCACAGCGGCGCCACACCGGGGCGCGTGGTCCGCGGCCCCGGATGGAACCGTTGCCCATAGCGAGCTTGCTTAAACGCCTGATTTGGCATCGCTTTGCCTGTACTAGTACAACATCAACGGTTTTCGGCGGAAAAATCCCCCTGACGCCGACTTAAATTCGTGGCGCGCGGCCCGTTAATTGTCGCATGACCACCAAAGCAACACCATCGAACGAGCCGGTAGGACGGCTCCTGGATTGGCTGGGGCTCCGCAGCGCGCGAAGCACCCCTCCCGCCGGACGGAATGCGCCGCCCGATAGCGGCGGCGGGACGCGCGATCTCGCCCAACTCGCCCGGCATCAGCTGATCGGCACGATCATGGCGTTTTTGGTCGATAATGATCTCGATGTATCACCTGCGAATTTGTTGCTCGCGCACGCCGCCTTCTCGGGCATGAACCCGCATCTGGCCCGCCAGATTACGTCGCGGTCGCAATCGCCCGATGGGATCACCCAGCAATGGCTGAACGAACTCGGCGAGCACAACAGTGCTCCCGCCGACCATGCCGATCTCGACCGCCTGATGACTCGGCTCGAAACCAACCTCGAATCCTTCCATGCCCACGCCAAGGAAGCGCGGACGGTCACCAGCGACTATGGCTCCGAACTCGAACAGCATGTCGATGATCTGGAACAGCTCCAGAAAACCGGCCGCATCGTCTCCAGCCTTGCGGATCTGGCCAAGGTGATGCTCGAACGCACCCGCAAGGCCGAAGACCATATGCGCAAGAGCGAGGACGAAGCGAAATCGCTGCGCCGCAGCCTCGAACGCGCCAAACGCGATGCCGAACTCGATTTCCTGACCGGCCTGCCCAACCGCCGCGCTTTCGAAATCTTGCTCGATCGCCACTACAAGGAAGCCCGCGCCGCGTGCGAACCGCTGAGCGTTGCCTTTTGCGACATCGACGAATTCAAAAAGGTCAACGACATCCACGGCCATGAGGCAGGCGACCGCGTGATCAAGGCGATTGCCGACACGCTGTCGCGGATTTCGGACGATCGCTGTCATGTCGCACGGCACGGCGGCGAGGAATTTGTCATGCTGTTCCGCGGCCTGACCCCCACGCAAGCCGCCGAGCGGCTTGACGAGGCCCGCGAGCAGCTCGCCGAGCGCAGGCTGATCAACCGCAAGACGGACGAACCGTTCGGACAGATCACCTTTTCCGGCGGCGTCGCCGACGTCTTTGGCTATGGCGAAACGCGCGGGGCGCTCAAGGCCGCTGACGATGCGCTGTACAAAGCGAAAGCCAGCGGTCGTAACCGCATCGAGCTTGCCGACCCCAGCTGACCCCAGCGTCCCGCCAGGGGGCGTGACGCCGCGAACCAGGGCACCGCAATGTGCGCCGGTTCGCGGCACATAAGCCCGATCAGCGGCTCCAGCGCGCGAAAATTGCCGTCGGAAGCAGCAATCCCCGGGTCTCTTCACGCACCGCCAGCTCGCCGCATTCGACCTGACCGGGCAGGTCAGCAAACAGCTGCGCCAGCAACTCTCCGATCGCTAGCGCCGACATACGCACCGCATAGACGGTGAGGAACAGCGCGCGACTGTCGGCATCGAGCAAACGGCGGCAATCGGTCAGCAGCGGCGCCAGCCCCTCCTCCAGCTGCCAGCGTTCGCCGCCGGGACCGCGCCCGAATTTAGGCGGGTCGAGCAGGATCGCGTCATAGCGTTTCTCGCGCCGCACTTCGCGCGCGGTGAATTTGCCGGCGTCGTCGAGGATCCAACGAACTGGCCTGTCGGCCATCCCCGCCAGCGCCGCATTTTCGCGGGCCTGCCCCACCGATTTCTTCGACGCATCGACATGGGTCACGGTCGCCCCAGCAGCGGCGAGCGCCTGACTCCCGACGCCGGTATAGCCGAACAGATTCAGGAACGCCGGATCGGGCTTGTCGGCGACCTGCGCGCGCAGCCAATCCCATACCGGGGCCATGTCAGGGAAAAACCCCAAATGGCGAAAGGGGGTGCATTGCGCGGTGAAGCGCGTCTCGCGCCATGCCAGCGGCCAACCTTCGGCTGGAACGGGCTTATTATAGTACCAGCGTCCGCCGCCATCATCGTCCGACGCCGGGATGAATTCGCCGTCGGCGGCTTCCCATTCGCTGGTGGGCAGCGCGGGCGCCCACATCGCCTGCGGTTCGGGGCGAATGAAGCGGTAGCGGCCATAACGTTCGAGCTTGCGGCCATGGCCACTGTCAACCAGCCCATAATCGTCCCACGCCTCACCGACGAGGGTGACAAGCGGCAGCAGCTTAGCCACGCGCGGCTTCCGCCAGCACATAGGCCTTCACGGCGTCATAGTCGCCCGGAAGGCGCTCGTAACGCTCTTCCCGCTCGAACAGATTGCCCATCCTTGGCGGCAAGGCGGGACGCACGCCCGTTGCGCGCTCGACCGCATCGCGGAACTTCGCGGGATGTGCGGTTGCCAGCGTGACGACGGGAATGTCGGAATCAATCTCCAGCGCGCGCGCCGCGGCCAGCCCGACTGCGCTGTGCGGATCGATGATCTGCCCGCCATGCTCCTGCGCCCAGCGTAGCGCCAGTGACATCGCGTCACCATCTATGCTGGCGCTCGAGAACAGTCCTCGGGCGCCCGCGAGCATGTCGGCAGGGATCGTCATCGCGCGATTGCGATCGAACTCATCCATCATGCTCGTAATCGCGGTACCGTCGCGGCCTGACAGATCGAACAGCAGGCGCTCGAAATTGCTGCTGACCTGAATGTCCATACTGGGGGTCGCGGTCGCGGTGACCGTCCCGGCGCTATAGTCGCCATTGGTGAGCGCACGGTGGAGGATGTCGTTGACGTTGGTGGCCACGACCAGTCTCGCGATCGGCAAGCCCATCTGCGCCGCGACATAGCCCGCAAACACGTCGCCGAAATTGCCCGTTGGCACAGAAAAAGCAACCGAACGGTCGGGTCCGCCGAGGCGGACAGCGGCGTAGAAATAATAGACGACCTGCGCCATCAGCCGCGCCCAGTTGATGCTGTTCACCGCCGACAGGGTCAGCTGGCCGCGCGCCTCTTCGTCACCGAACAGCCGCTTCACCATCGCCTGTGCGTCGTCGAAGCTGCCGTCAATCGCGATATTGTGGACATTCGGCGCCAGCACCGTCGTCATCTGGCGCCGCTGCACGTCGCTGACGCGGCCTTCGGGATGCAGCATGAAGATCTGGATATGCTCGCGCCCAGCAACCGCCTCGATCGCCGCCGATCCGGTGTCACCCGACGTCGCGCCGACGATCGTGATGTTCGTGTCGCCACCGCTCAGGAATTTTTCGAACAGCTGGCCCAGCAATTGCAGCGCAACGTCCTTGAACGCCAGCGTCGGGCCGTGGAACAGTTCGAGCAGCCAGTGGCGGTGGTCGAGTTGGACCAGCGGGGTCACCGCATCATGGCTGAAACTGCCATAGGCAGCGCGGCACAGTTCCCGCAGCTCGTTCTCGGTCAGTACGCCTTCAACAAACGGGCGCATGACGCGCACCGCGGTTTCTGCATAGCCGAGCCCGGCGAGCGCGCGGATCTCTTCCTTCGCCATTTGCGGCCAGCGCGCGGGCAGATACAGGCCGCCATCGCTGGCAAGCCCCGCGAGCGTGGCGGCACGAAAGTCTAGAGTCGGCGCAGTGCCGCGGGTGCTGATATAGTCCATGACGCCAAAGCGCCTAGCGGCGCGGGCTCAAGGCCGCAAGCGGCGACGGACGGCGAGGAAATAGATGAGCAGTGCCGCGGCAGCGAAGAGGAACCATTGGACCGCGTAGGCGAGGTGATTATTTGGCGTATTGTCGGCCGACGGCACCGCACTTGCGCGCAGGCCCGCAGCGGGCGTGTCGGCGATCAGCATCGCCCGCGCGGGCATATCCTGGCCCGCGACGCGCTCCATCACCGTCGGCTGGTCGGGGCCGGGAACGATCGTCCCCCGAACGATCCCACCGGTCCACTTCGGCGGGGTGAAATCATCGGAAATGCCGACATCGACCAACACCCCAGGCCCTTCGGCGCCAGTGCGGCAATCGGCGATCATGCGAAAGCCCGCCTTGCCCTTCTGGTCGGTGCCGCTGCGCGGATCCCAGCGCACGGGTTCGAGGCAGACCACGCTGCTTTTGCGGAACAGAAAGGCTTCGGCGACCGGCGGCATTTCGGGATAGGTGACCAGCGACGACATCGCCATATTGCGCTGGTACAGCGCGACCAGCGCTTCTTTCTCGTTTTTGCGCTGGAGCTGCCACACCCCCAGAGCGATCATCACAACAACAGCGATGATAACAACGATCGTCGGTATGAGCGGCCAGCGCCGCGGCGGTGGCGCTGCTGGATCAGTCATTCAATTTGTCCACCTGTCGACCCTCGGCCGCCTGCCGCTGATGCTCACTCGCCAGCAGTGCGCCTTTGGCGACGCGCAGGCCATAGACCACCGCGGCGGCGGTTAGCGGTACCCACAACAGCACATGCACCCACAAGGGCGGCTGCACCGCCGCATCGAGACCCAGCGCCGCCGCAACAAGCAAGGCACCGATGATAAGGGTCAGGAACGCAGCGGGACCGTCGCCGACATTGTAGCGACTATAATCGAGCCCGCAGGCGTCACATTTCGCGTGGAATTGCACCGGCCCATTGAACAAGGTTTTGCCGCCGCACTCGGGACAGAGGCCAAAAAGGGCAGCGCGCCAGACCGGCGGCTGCCCCTTTGGAATGATAGTGCCGTCGGGCAATTTAGTGCGCGGCGACCGGCGCGCCCCAGCCGCCCCAGACGTAGATGATGATGAACAGGAACAGCCACACCACATCGACGAAATGCCAATACCAGGCAGCCGCTTCAAAGCCGAAATGCTGCTTGGGCGTGAAGTGTCCCTTGTACGTGCGCACCAGGCAGACGATCAGGAAGATCGTGCCGACCAGCACGTGGAATCCGTGGAAGCCGGTCGCCATATAGAACGCCGAGCTGTAATTGCTCTGGCCAAAGGCGAAGGGGGCTGCGGCATATTCATAGGCCTGAATTGCCGAGAAGATCGCGCCCAGAATGATCGTCGCCCACAGGCCCTTTTTCAGGCCGTCGCGGTCGCCGTGGATCAGCGAGTGATGCGCCCAAGTGATCGTCGTCCCCGAGCACAGCAGAATCAGCGTGTTGAGTAGCGGAAGCGAGAAGGCGTCGATAACTTCGATGCCCTTGGGCGGCCACTGGGTGATCGCCTCGGCGCCTTCCTGGCCGAACAGCGAGGTAACCGCGCCATCGACATATTCGATCGGCACCGGGAACAGGGTGAAATCGAACCACGCCCAGAACCAACCGACGAAAAACATCACTTCCGACGCGATAAACAGGATCATCCCGTACCGCAGGTGAAGCTGAACGACCGGGGTGTGATCGCCGGCATGGGCTTCGTTGATGACGTCCGACCACCAGCTGAAAAAGGTTGCGATCACGCCCATGAAGCCGAGGCCGAGCACCCATTTGCCGACGCCGCCGAAATAATCGTCGTGCATGAACATCACGAGGCCAAAGAACATCACCATCGCGGCGAACGACCCAATCAGCGGCCAGACGCTGGGATTTACGAGGTGGTAGTCATGATGTTTCGCACCGGACATGGCGTGTTTCCCGTTTTTGGCAGTCCCGGCATCGCGATTCCCCATCGCCCGCCGGTCTTGTTAGACTCTTGATCGCGGCCTTAGCTCGCCTTTTTACCCTCGTCTACAGGGTGGAAGGTATAGCTGAGAGTGATTTCTTGGATGTCGCGCGCGTCGGGATCGTCCATGATCTTGGGATCGACGAAGAACAGCACCGGCATCCGCATCTGCTGCCCCGGCTCCAGCCGTTGTTCGGTAAAGCAGAAGCACTGAATCTTGGTGAAGTATTTGCCCGCCTGCGTCGGCGTGACATTAAATCCGGCGGTGCCGACCACCGGCACCGACGAGCTGTTTTCGGCGATAAAGATCGCCATGTCGCGCGCGCCGATGCTGACCGTGTCGGTTGGGTGCTCGGGATAGAATTTCCATGGCAGCCCCGCCGACACATTGGCGTCGAAGCGAACCGAGATCGTTTTCGACAGGATCACCGGATCTGCCGCCGCAGCGACCGGGTCATAACGCTGCGTCGTGCCGCCGAAACCGGTGACGCGGCAGAACAGATCGTAGAGCGGCACGGCCGCAAAGCCTAATCCGACCATCGCGAGCGCCAAGGCCGATGCCAAGCTCGCAGTCTTTGCTTTCGGGGACAGGCGCCCAATTACCGGAAAAGATGTCATGCGAATACTTGGATCTTGGCGATGGTGATGAAAAAGAACAGGACCGCAAGGCCGCCCAGCATCCATGCCATCATGTTGGCCCGGCTGCGCTGACGGCGACGATATTCGACCTCATCAAAGGGTTCGAGATTCGGATTTTCGGTCATAAGGGCCACCAATGGTCGGCAACAACGGCGCCGAACAGAATGAAAAGATAGGCGATGGAGTAAGCGAACAGCCGCTTTTCGGGTTGCATCAAATCGGCATCGCCCGTGGTGCGGGTGCCAACCTGAACCGACAATCCAACGAACAGCGCCGACAGAATGATCGCGGTCCAGCCATAGAGCGCTCCGGTGTAGCCAAGCGGCCATGGCGCAATCGCCGCTACCGCCATGATCAGCGCGTAAAAGAGGATCTGGCGCCGGGTCGATTTCTCGCCTGCAACGACCGGCATCATCGGGATACCCGCCGCGGCATAGTCCGAGCGCATGAACAGCGCGAGCGCCCAGAAATGCGGGGGCGTCCACAGGAAGATCAGCAGGAATAGCATCACCGGCAGCGGCGCGATGCTGCCCGTTGCAGCGACCCAGCCGATCAGCGGCGGAAACGCGCCCGCGGCGCCGCCGATGACGATATTCTGCGGCGTCCGAGGCTTCAGCCACATCGTATAGACGAAGACGTAGAAGAGGATCGAGGCCGCCAGCAGCAGCGTCGCCTGCCAGTTCGACGCAAACAGCATCAGGAACAGCGAGAAAGCCGCCAGCCCAATCCCGAATTGCAGCGCCGTCTGCGGGTCGAGCCGCCCGGCGGGCAGCGGCCGACCGGCGGTCCGCTTCATCTTGGCGTCGAGACTCGCCTCATACCATTGGTTGAGGGCGCCCGACGCCCCTGCCCCCAATGCGATCGCCAGGATCGACGAAAAGGCAAGGACCGGCGGAACGCTGACCGGCGCCGCGAGCAGCCCGCAAAGCGCGGTGAACACCACCAGCGACATGACGCGCGGCTTGGTCAGCGCGAACAGGTCGCGCCAGTCGGCCGGAAGGGCCGTTTCGCCGTGGGTCAGGCTCTGCGCCATGTTAACTCCAGCCTGGGATGCGAACGCCCCCTGCCGAAACTAGCAGGGGGCGCGCACAATCAGGCGATACGCGGCAGTTCGTTGAACTGGTGGAACGGCGGCGGGCTCGACAACGTCCATTCGAGCGTCGTCGCGCCTTCGCCCCACGGATTGTCGGCGGCCTTCTTGCCCGCGACCAGCGACCACAGGATGTTCACGAAGAAGATCAGGACGCCGACCGCCATGATCACATAGCCGTAGGACGAAATCAGGTGCCAGAAGGCATAGGCTTCGGGATAGTCCGGGTAACGGCGCGGCATGCCCTGCTGGCCCAGGAAGTGCTGGGGGAAGAACAGGACGTTGACGCCGATGAAGAAGATCCAGAAGTGCAGCTGGCCCAGAGCCTCATTGTACATCCGCCCCGACATCTTGGGGAACCAGTAATAGAAACCGGCAAACAGCGAGAACACCGCGCCCAGCGACAGCACATAGTGGAAGTGGGCGACGACATAATAGGTGTCGTGCAGGTTGGTGTCGACGCCGCCATTGGCCAGCACGACGCCGGTCACACCGCCAACGGTAAACATGAAGATAAAGCCGAGCGACCAGACCATCGGGGTCTTGAAGCTCATCGACCCGCCCCACATCGTGGCAATCCAGCTAAAGATCTTGATGCCGGTCGGGACCGCGATGACCATCGTCGCCGCGGTGAAATACATCTTCAGGTTCACCGACATACCGACGGTGAACATGTGGTGCGCCCACACGATGAAGCCAACGACGCCGATCGCGACCATCGCATAGGCCATGCCGAGATAGCCGAACACCGGCTTGCGGCTGAAGGTCGAGATGATCTGGCTGACGATGCCGAAGCCCGGCAGGATCATGATGTACACTTCGGGGTGACCGAAGAACCAGAAGAGATGCTGATAGAGGACGGGATCGCCGCCGCCTGCCGCATCATAGAAGGTCGTTCCGAAGTTACGGTCGGTCAGCAGCATGGTGATCGCAGCGGCCAGAACCGGCAGCGCAAGCAGCAGCAGGAAGGCGGTGACGAGCACCGACCACACGAACAGCGGCATCTTGTGGATCGTCATCCCCGGTGCGCGCATGTTGAAAATGGTGGTGATGAAGTTGATCGCGCCCAAGATCGACGCCGCGCCCGCAAGGTGGAGCGAGAAGATCGCCATATCGACCGCCGGACCCGCCGACCCGCTGGTCGACAGCGGGGCGTAAACGGTCCAGCCGGTACCAGCGCCCAGGCCGCTGCCGCCCGGGACGAACATCGACCCGACCAGCATGACGAAGGCGACGAAGGTCAGCCAGAAGCTGACATTGTTCATGCGCGGAAACGCCATGTCGGGCGCGCCGATCATCAGCGGCACGAACCAGTTGCCGAAGCCCCCGATCATCGCGGGCATGACCATGAAGAACACCATGATCAGGCCGTGCGCCGTGATCATGACGTTCCAGAAATGCTTGCCCTGAACGTCACCAGCGGCGCCGTCGAAAAATTGCGCCCAGCCGGTCAGATACTGGATGCCGGGTTCGGCGAGTTCGAGGCGCATCATGCCCGAAATCACCCCGCCGACGATCCCGGCGACAATCGCAAAAATCAGGTAGAGAGTGCCGATATCCTTGTGGTTCGTGGACATGAACCAGCGGACAAAAAAGCCCGGCGTGTCGTGATCATGGTCGTGATGCGCGTGATCGGCGTGACCATGAGCGGGTGCAGTTGCGGCAATATCGGTCATCTGTCGGACCCCTTATTAATTCTTGGCGACCGGGGCGGCGGCGGGCGCCGCTGCCGGGGCAGCTTCGGTCGTGGTGGCGGCCGGCGTCGCGGCAGGCGCGGCAACGGCGGGCGTTGGTGCAGCGGCAGCGGGCGCCGCGGCTGCGACAACCGGACCAGCCGGATTGCCGCCCTTCGAACGCACCCACGCTTCCCATTTATCGACCGGCAGCACTTCGACGGCGATCGGCATAAAGCCATGATCGACACCGCAGAGCTCCGAACATTGGCCGTAATAGACGCCGACTTTGTTGGCGGTGAAGGTGGTTTCGTTGGCGCGGCCAGGGACCGCATCCATCTTGGTCCAGAAGGCCGGGACCGCGAAGCTGTGGATCACGTCGGCGCCGGTGATGATCAGTTTGACCTGACGGCCAACGGGAACGACCATGCGGTTATCGACCGCCAGCTGGTAGGGCTCGCCCGATGCCTTAGCCTGATCTGCGGTCAGCATCTTCGACACATATTCGCCGATCCCCTGGTCGGGATAGGCATAGCCCCAATACCATTGGTACCCGGTGACCTTGATCGTCAGCGCTTCCTTCTTTGGCGGCTCATATTGCTGCGCCAGCAGGCGGATCGACGGCACTGCGATCACCGCGAGGATGAGCACCGGGATGGCGGTCCAGATGATTTCGATGAAGGTGTTGTGCGTCGTCTTTGACGGCACCGGGTTGGCCTTGGCGCGGTAACGGAACACGACCCACAGCAGAAGGCCCAGCACGAACAGCGTGATGATCGTGATCACCGGCAACAGGATGACATGGTTGAACCAATAAGCCTGCTCACCAACCGGGCTGACCTGCGGCTGGAAATCGATCCCGGCGTCGATAGGCTGACCCACACCGGGAGTCGGCTTCATCGGCGTATAGGTCGCATCGCCAGCGGGAACCGCCGCTTCGGTCGCCGCGGGAGCCGCCGTCGGTACCGTCGCATCGGCAGCGGCCGGCGCGGGATTCGCAACCGGCGCCGCAACGGGCGCTTCGACCGGCGCTGCCGCAGGGGTTTGCGCATGGCCGACGCCCACCGCGCCAAGCGACAAAGCCGCCGCAATTACAAGGGTTTTCAAGCTCTTCATAAGACTGGTGCCGCCCGTTGCCTGTTGTTCTTTATCATATTTCGTCCCGTCTGGCAGCATGTCGGACAAGCGTCGCGACAGCCGAAAGGCAGGCTGAATCTCGCGGGCGCTATAGACCCGCTTGCCGCTTGCCTCAAGCATCTCTAACACTATTTTACGGCTGGCAAATCTTCACCGCCCAAACCCGGTCGCCCGCACAGGGCGACGCACTGGATAAAAGAACAAGTCTCCTATGACCGATGATGAAATTCTGGCCGAATTCCGCGCCGCCGAAGCCCTGCTCCAGGGCCATTTCCTGCTCTCGTCGGGCCGCCACAGCGAATATTATCTGCAATGCGCGCGCGTGCTGATGGATACGGAACGCGCCGGACGTCTCGCCGTCGCGCTCGCCGCCAAGCTGCCCCGCGACCTGAAACAGGCAATCGATGTTGTCGTATCACCAGCGATGGGCGGCGTGATCATCGGCCATGAAATGGGCCGCGCGCTCGGCAAACCCGCGATCTTTGTCGAGCGCCCGACCGGTACGTTTGAGCTGCGCCGCGGCTTCACGATCGAACCGGGCGCGAAAGTGCTGATGGTCGAGGACGTCGTGACCACCGGCCTGTCTTCACGCGAAGCCATGGCGTGCGTCGCGGCGGCCGGCGGCGACGTGATTGCCGAGGCGGCGCTGGTCGATCGCTCCGCGGGCAGCAACATCGATCTCGGTGTCCCCTTCTATCCCCTCGTCGCGATCAATTTCCCGACCTACGCCGCCGACGAACTGCCTGACCATTTGGCGGACAGCAAGGCGATCAAGCCCGGGAGCCGCGCGAATTGAGCGCCAGTCAATCTTCCGGGCGCCTCCGCCTGGGGGTCAACATCGACCATGTCGCGACGATCCGCAACGCGCGCGGCGGCGAGCATCCCGATCCGGTGCGCGCCGCCGAAATCGTTGCCGCGGTCGGCGGCGACGGCATCACCGCGCATCTGCGCGAGGACCGGCGCCATATCCGCGACGATGATCTGGCGCGCATTCAGGCGGCCACCGACCTGCCACTCAACCTCGAAATGGCGGCGACCGACGAAATGGTCGGGATCGCGCTGCGCCATAATCCGCACGCCGCGTGCATCGTCCCCGAAAAGCGTGAGGAGCGCACGACCGAAGGCGGGCTGGACGCCGCGGGGCAGCACAACCACCTCGCGCCGATCGTCGCGCGACTATCGGATGCGGGGATTCGCGTCAGCCTGTTCATCGAGCCTGACCCGCGCCAGATCGAGGCGGCGATGATGCTGCGCGCGCCGGTCGTCGAGTTTCATACCGGCCGCTATGCCCATTGCGAGGGCGAAGAACGCGCCTTGGAACTGCGACGCATTGCCGACGCGGCGGCGCTGGCGTGGAAGAACGGCATCGAACCGCACGCCGGGCATGGCCTGACCTATGAGAATGTCGTCCCCGTTGCGGCGATCCCGCAGCTCGCCGAGCTCAACATCGGTCATTATCTGATCGGCGAGGCGATTTTCACCGGGCTGGAAGATGCGGTGCGCCGGATGCGCGCGCTGATGGATGAGGCGCGCGGGTGAGCAGGTCGTGGCTGATCCTCCCCGGCACGGGGAGGGGGACCATGCGAAGCATGGTGGAGGGGCACGCAAGGTGTTTCCTGCCCTACATGCGCCGCACGAATCCGCCTGTGCCCCTCCACCACCTTCGGTGGTCCCCCTCCCCGTGCCGGGGAGGATCACTTTGATCATCGGCCTCGGCTCCGACCTCTGCAGTATCGAGCGCATCCAAAACTCGCTCGACCGCTTCGGCGAGCGGTTCGAAAATCGCGTCTTTACCGAGGTCGAGCGCGCCAAGGCGGCGCGGCGGCCGTTCACCCGCGCCGGCACCTACGCCAAGCGCTTCGCGGCCAAGGAGGCCTTTTCCAAAGCCGTCGGCACGGGTTTCAAGCGCGGCGTGTTCATGAAGGACATCGGCGTCGTCAATGCCCCCTCGGGTGCGCCGACGCTGGCGCTGACCGGCGGCGCCGCCGAACGGCTCGCCGCGATGATCCCGGCGGGTCACACCGCGCACATCCACTTGACCCTGACCGACGACCATCCCTGGGCGCAGGCGTTCGTCATCATCGAAGCAATCAAGGACTGACCGGAGCATGGCAAAGAACAAGGCGCAGGACGAAGGCAGCTGGGGCAAATTGATCCGCGATATCGTGGTGATCCTGCTGCTAGTGCTGGGCATCCACAGCTGCGTCGCCAAGCCCTTTTACATCCCGTCCGATTCGATGATGCCGGTGCTGCGCAACGGCGACCGGCTGATCGTCAGCAAATATCCCTATGGCTGGTCCTATGCCTCCGTCAGTTTTCATCTCGCGCCCAAAACCGAAGGCCGGATCTTCGGCAAACTGCCCGAACGCGGCGACATCGTCGTGCTCGAACATCCGGTGACGCGGATCGACTATATCAAGCGCGTAATCGGCCTGCCCGGCGACACGATCCAGCTCACCAACGGCGAACTCAGCATCAACGGCAAGCCGGTGAAGCGCGAGGTCCAGCCGCTGCTGGCCATCCCCGTCGATCCGAACCTGCCGAGCCTGGGCAGCAGCCTCGACCGCTTCATCACCCGCGGCGCCGACGGGCGCGAAATACTCGAACTGCCGATCGTTCGCGAAACGCTGCCCGGCGGTGCTACCTTTGACACCATCGACATGGGGCCGGGCTACACCACCGACGATTATGGCCCGATCAAAGTGCCCGCCGACCATCTGTTCCTGATGGGCGACAACCGCGACGGCAGCGCCGATAGCCGCGTCGATACCTCGCAAAAGGGTTTGGGCGGCCCCGTCCCGTTCGATGTCATCGCCGGGCGGGCCGAGATCATCAGCTTTTCGACCGACGGCACCGCGATATGGTACAATCCGCTCAGCTGGTTCAACGCGCTGCGCTCGGGCCGCGCGGGAACCGACCTGCGCCCCGAACGTAGCAGCACAGCAAAATAGGGAGCGAGTTCATGGTGGAGCGGGTCGAGCGGAAAGAGCGCGCTCAGGCGCGCGCCAAGGCGACCGCCAACGCCCCCGGCCCCACCGAGATCCGCAGTCATCTCGTCCGCACCGAATTGCTCAAGGCCAGCGTGTGGCTCGGCCTCGCGCTGCTGATCGCCGCGTGCATCGTTCTGATTCAGCCGATCCTGCTGATCTTCGCCGCCATCGTCATGGCCGCCATCCTCGACGGCGGCACCCGCCTGCTCGGCCGCGTGCTGCCAATCGGGCGCGGCTGGCGTCTTTTGATCGTCTGCCTGTCGGTGCTGCTGTTCATGATCTGGACCGCGATGTTCGCGGGATCGCAGATCGCGGCGCAGGCCGTGAGCCTGCAAAGCGTGGTGATGGCGCAGATCGAGCGGCTGGCAGCCTGGGCGAGCGATCATGGCATGGGCAGCTTTCAACTCGATACCAAAACGATCTCCGACAATTTCGCCGGCACCTTTGGCCGCGTGACCGCCGCGGTCGGCTCGGTCGTCGGCGCGTTCACCAGCCTGGTGATGATCCTGGTGCTCGGCGTGTTCATTGCGATCGAGCCGCGACTGTACGAGCGCGGCGTCGCGTGGATGCTGCCGATGAAGAACCGCGAGAATTTCTACATCACCACCGCGCGGATGGGGTTCACCCTGCGGCGGTTGATGGCGGGGCGCCTGCTCGGCATGTTCGTCGAGGGGGTCGGCACCTGGCTCGCCTGCATGGCGGTCGGCATCCCGATGGCGGCGTTGCTCGGCCTGCTGACCGGGCTGCTCGCCTTCATTCCCAATATCGGCGCTATCGTGTCGGGCGTGCTGCTGGTGCTCGTCGGCTTTTCGGCCGGATTCGACGCTGGGCTATGGGCGATCGTCATCTATCTGGTGGTCCAGACGGTCGACGGTTATCTGATCGTCCCGATGGTCGCCAAAAAGACCGTCGATCTTGCCCCCGCGCTGGTGCTCGGCGCGCAGATCCTGCTCGGTGCGTTGCTCGGCATCATGGGACTGTTCCTCGCCGACCCGATCGTCGCGATGATCAAGGTCGCGCTGGAACGCGAAGCCGAGCGGAATGCGGGAACGGCGGCGAAGGATGGGAAAGCGGCAGAATAAGGGCCGCTGCAAACTTTCCTGTGTCATCCCGGCGAAGGCCGGGATCTCATCGTGGCGGAATAACGAACCGGAGAGATCCCGGCCTTCGCCGGGATGACAAAAGCAAGGGTCAGGGCTGCGGCGCGCCTTGCGCCGGCCCCGCGCCGCCCGGCGCGCCCTGCATCATCTGTTGCTGCTGCATCATCTGCTGCTGTTGCTGCATCTGCTGCTGCATCGCGCGGACCTCGGCTTCCGAGCGGTAATCGAGCAGGGTTACGGTGAAGTGCAAAGTGCTGTTCGCGGGGATCGGCCCGGTGGCGCGGTCGCCATAGCCAAGCTGCGGCGGGATGGTGATTTTATACTCGCCGCCCTTCTTCATCCGGGTCAGCGCCTCGGAAAAACCGGGAACGACGCCCGCGACCTGCATCGGCGCCTGTTCATTGGCGTCGAACACGGTGCCGTCGTCCAGCTTGCCTTCATATTTAACCAGCACCACGTCGGCCTTGGTCGGGCTGTTGCCGGTGCCTTCCTTGACGACTTCAAACCCGATGCGCGGGGTGACATGAAAGGCAAAGGCGGTGGCCGCACCGAGCAGCGCAATCACGCCGATCCAGATCAGCCACAGGCCTTTTTTGCTTACCGGGCGCAGGGGAACCGTCGTTACGCTCATTGTCGCTGATCCTTAACGCTGCCCTGACGGGCCATATTGTTGGGCACGCCTATAGTCGGAGCGGTGCGGGGCGGTCCAGCGTGAAGTTACGGGGCATGTAAGCACCGTCTTCATTGCGAGCAAAGCGAAGCCATCCAGAGCGGTTTATGCGCACTCTGGATTGCTTCGCTTTGCTCGCAATGACGTAAAAAAAAACGAAAAAGGCGCCGCGGTTGCCCGCAGCGCCTGTTTCGCGATCCGAATCCTTACCGGGAAGGTCGGGTCTTACTTGATCCCGTCGCGTTCCATCCGCTTGCGCTCCATCTTGCGGGCGCGGCGGACGGCGGCGGCGTGCTCACGCGCGCGCTTTTCGCTGGGCTTCTCGTAATGACGGCGCAGCTTCATTTCGCGATACACGCCCTCACGCTGCAGCTTCTTCTTGAGCGCGCGAAGGGCCTGGTCGACATTATTGTCGCGAACGATGATCTGCATGTGCCGTGTCGTCTCCGGTTCGTCCAACGATCAAAGTGGCCCGATGTCCGGTCCGCCAAAAATCGCCGATATAAGGGCAATAAAAGAAGCGCCGCGAACCCGCGACGTTCCGATGGCTGGGCCGATAAGAGGATTCGCGGCGAAATGCAAGCCCCTGCGCGGCAAAAAACCCCTGCCCCGCTGACGAGCGATAGGGCCTCCTTGCGGGATTGTGCCGCCCCCTTGCCTTATGGCATAGGTAGCAGGACGAAACTAACAAGACAAAGGGACAGGCCATGGCGACCCAGCTGAAGCGCAACAGCAAATATAGCGAAGCCGAGTGGACGGCGCGGCAGGAGCTGGCCGCCTGTTACCGGATTTTCGCGATGATGGGCTGGGACGAGATGATCTTCAATCACATCACGGTGAAGGTGCCGGATGAGGAAGGGTCGTTCCTGATCAACCCCTATGGCATGCATTTCGGCGAGGTGAATGCGTCGAGCCTGGTCAAGATCGACATCGACGGCAACAAGGTGGACGAGGATAATCCCTGGCATGTGAACAAGGCGGGTTTTGTCCAGCACAGCCTGTTCCACCGCGTACTGCCGGACGCCCACGCGATCATTCATACGCATACGACCGCCACCGTGGCGGTCTGCTCACTTGAAGGCGGACTGCAACCGGTCAACTTCTATGCCTGCAATTTTCAGGGCCAGCTCGCCTATCATGACTTTGAAGGCGTCACCGTCCGCGAAGAAGAGGGCGAGCGGCTGGTCAAGAACCTGGGTGACAAGCGCATCCTGATGCTGAAAAATCATGGTCCCGTCGTGATGGGCAAGAGCCTGCCCGAAGCGTTCATCAAATACTGGTCGCTGCAACGCGCGTGCGAGCATCAGATGGCGACGCTCAGCATGGGAACACCGATCAAGGTCAGTCCCGAGGTGATCGCCGTCCACCAGCGCGACCTGTATATGGCGTCACCCCCCGGCGGCGCCGGTCGCATGGAATTCGATGCGATGGTCCGCAAGATCGACAAAATCGATTCAAGCTGGCGTGACTAATCACGCGTCGGCGCTAAACGAGCCCGCATGACACGATTCTCGGTCAACGACCGTCCGGTCGAATATCGGATGGAACCCGACACGCCCCTGCTCTGGGCGCTGCGTGACGCGTCGAACCTGACCGGCACCAAATATGGTTGCGGCACCGGCGAATGTGGCGCCTGCACCGTGGACATCGACGGCGAGGCGATCCCCAGTTGCATGGTGACGATCGCCGAGTGCGAGGGCCGGTTTGTCACGACGATCGAAGGTCTGTCGCGCGACCGCAGCCATCCGGTGCAGCAGGCGTGGGTCGCCGAACAAGTGCCGCAATGCGGTTTCTGCCAGTCGGGGATGATCATGGCCGCCGCCGCGCTGCTGCGGACCAACAGCAACCCCAGCGATGCCGAGATCGACGCCGCGATCACCAACATCTGCCGCTGTGGCACTTATCCGCGCATTCGCACCGCGATCCGCCGTGCCGGCCGCGTGCTGCGCGGCGAGGATCGGATTGCCGCGGCGCCGCCCCCCGGCATCCGCCCAGAGGATGCCGCGCGCGCCGTCCCCGCGCTGCGCCTGCCCCCCGGCACCTGAGCCCGTTTCGTTCATTTAGCTGAACCGCAGGCAACAGCGCGGTTCAGCCGCCGATCATCTTGCCGCCGGTAACACACAATTCATCATCCCGGCTGGCCTCTCCAGCAATCGGGACATGAGTTGGAGAATGGCGAGATGAAAAAGATGTTCGGAGGGTTGCTGATCGCAGCGACGATCCTGACCCCCATTGCCCCGGCCGCCGCGCAGGCGTCAGGTGAGCGCATGCAATTGGCGCAGCGCGGCGACGGCAATCGCGGCGACCGCGGACCGCGCGGTCCCGAAGTACGCCGCGGCAATAGCGGCGGCGAAGCGCGCGTCCAGCGTCAGCAGGCGCAGCCACGCGCCGAGCGTGTGCAACGCAGCGAGGTGCGCCAGCAGCGCAGCGAAGCGCGTCAACAACAGCGCGCCAATGATCCCCAGCGCCAGGCGCAACGCCAGCAGCGGGGGGATGATGCGCAACGCCAGGCCCAACGCCAGCAGTGGCAGCAACAGCGCGCGGACGGACAGCGCGAGGTTCGCCAGGGCGGCGCCTATGATCGGAACAACGACGGGCGCCTCGACCGCCGCTGGGACCGCAACCGCAACGGCCAAGTCGATCAGCGTTATGATCGCAACGACAACAATCGCGTCGATCGCCGTTACGACCGTAATCGCGACGGCGACCTTGATCGCCGCTGGGATCGCAACAACAACAACCGCATTGACCAGCGCGACGGACGCTATGACCGCAATCGCGACGGTCAGATCGATCGGCGCTACGACCGCAACAATAACGACCGCGTCGATCGCCGCTACACCGACCGCCGGGGCAATTGGAACCGGTCATGGCGCGACGACCGCCGCTACAACTGGCGCGACTATCGCCAGCAGTACAGCAGCCGCTATCGCCTGCCGGCCTATTATTCGCCGTACCGCAACCATCGCTACACGCGGTTCAGCATCGGTTTCAGCCTGGGGTCGCTGTTTTACAGCAGCCGCTACTGGATCAACGATCCGTGGCAGTATCGCCTGCCCCCGGCCTATGACGGCTATCGCTGGATCCGCTATTATAACGACGCGATCCTCGTCGATACCTACAGCGGCCAGGTTGTGGACGTCATCCATGATTTCTTCTGGTAAGTCCTTTCGATTACCCGAAGACAAACTTGAGGGGTCGGCTTGTCCGGCCCCTCTTTTTATGGGCTTGCCTCCCTCTGCACGGAGCGCCACGGTGGCGCATCAGTCAGGGGAAACAGGATGCGCAAAATCGGACTCGCCGCCGCCGCGACGCTGGCGCTGCTCGGCACAACCGCGAACGCCAAAACCACGGTCATCTATGCCGGCCGCGTGATCACCGACGCCGACAAGCCCGCCCAGGGGCCATCGACCGTCGTTATCACCGACGATCGCATCACCTCGATCACCGCGGGCCGTAACGCCGCTCCTGCCGACGCCGAAATCGTCGATCTGGGTGACAAGACCCTGCTCCCCGGCCTCATCGACCTCCACGTCCATCTGACTGGCGACCCTGGAGGCGATTTCCGCAGCGCGGCGGTCGATCCCGACGAGTGGGGCGTCGTCGTTGGAACGAAAAATGCCGGTATCACGCTGCGTGCCGGGTTCACCACGGTGAGGGAGGCGGGATCGGCGCAATATACCGCCTTTTCGTTGCGCCGTGGCACGGCGGCGGGGTTCATCAGTGGGCCGCGGATCATAGCCGCCGGGCCGGCACTATCGATCATCGGCGGGCATGGCGATGTCACGGGCTTTCGCGAAGACGTCCATGACGTGCTCGACGAAGGTTACACCTGCACCGGCGCGCTCGAATGCGCCGAAAAAGTACGCAAGGCATCGCGCGCCGGGGCCGATATCATCAAGATCACGGCGACCGGCGGCGTGCTGTCGCAGCAGGGCCGCGGGCTGGAGGGGCATTTCACCAGCCCCGAACTGCAAAGCATCGCCGACACCGCCCACTCACTGGGGCTGAAGGTGATGGCGCACGCGCACGGCGCGCGCGGCATCGAAGCCGCCGCGGCGGCGGGGATCGACACGATCGACCATGGCACTTTTGCCGACGATGCCGCGTTGAAAGTGATGAAGGCCAAGGGCACCTACCTGGTCCCAACACTGATGGCATTCGAGGGCATCCGCGAGCGGCTCGGCAAGGGCATCTACACCTCGACGGTCGAGGAAAAGGTCCGCATGACGCTGGGCAGCGTCGGCAAGGCGGTGACTCGCGCCAAGGCGCTGGGCGTGCCGGTCGCTTTTGGTACCGACGCCGGGGTGTTCGACCATGGCCGCAATGGCGGCGAGTTTGCCTTGCTGGTCAAGGCCGGCCTGACCCCGCGCGAAGCACTTGCCAGCGCGACAACGGTCGCGGCCAAGGCGCTGGCGATGGAAAGCGAGATCGGCCGCCTTGCTCCCGGCATGTCGGCGGACATGATCGCGGTTTCGGGCGATCCGCTGGCCGATGTGAGCGTGCTGGAAAAGGTCGATTGGGTCATGGTGCGCGGGGAGGTGGCGGATTGATTGTTTAAGTTCGTCATCCCGGCGAAGGCCGGGATCTCGCCGTTGCGCTGTTCCGAGACGGTGAGATCCCGGCTTTCGCCGGGATGACGGAAGCGTTTAAGCAGCCCGCCGTACCAGCCCTCTAGCGGGCGACACCGTCTTCGGTCCCAGCAACGCATCCATATCAACCGCCTTGGCAAATTTCACCCCGACGCGATTGCCCGCCGACCAGCGCGCCTCGGCGCTGAGCATCTGATCACTGCCGAACTCCAGCGTCAGCGGCGTTCCCGGCGGGACGTTCCACAGCCCTTCAACCAGCGCCCCGCGCGGCGACATATTGCGCACGATGGCGTCATATTGGTACCCGCCGCTTGCCACCTGAATCCTACGGAAAATCGTCAGCCGCGGCTCACGCGCGCTTTTGAACCCGCGCGCCTCGACCCGCCCGCCACCGTCGCGCAGCAGCGCCTGTACCGCGGCCAACTCCATCGGACGTCCATAAATGAATCCTTGGACATGGCTGCATCCCAGCCCGCGGATCAGCGCGAGATCGTCATGCGTCTCGACCCCTTCGGCGGTCGTTTCCATGTTAAGCGCGCTCGCCAGCCCGACGATCGACGAGATGATCGCGGCGTTCATGCTGCTGGGATCGGCAGCGCCGAGGACAAAGCTCTGGTCGATCTTGATCTTGTCGAACGGCGCCTTCTTCAAATAGCCGAGCGCTGAATAGCCGGTGCCGAAATCGTCGAGCGCCAGCCGTACCCCGGTGCGCTTCAATTTCTGGAACATCGCCAGATTTTCGGGGCTCTCGTCGAGGAACACCCCCTCGGTAATCTCCAGCTCCAACTGTTCAGGGCGGATGCCCGCCGCCGACACGGCGCTCAGGATCGTCGCGGGCAGTTTTTCGTTGGCGAACTGGCGCGGTGAGACATTGACCGCGACGCGGTAATCGGCGCCAAGCTGCGCGATCGTCGCGCAGGCGGTGCGGATGATCCATTCACCGATCGGCACGATCAGGTTCGATTCCTCTGCAATCGGAATGAATTTTGACGGGCTGATCAACCCTGCGGTTGCGTGGTGCCAGCGGATCAGCGCCTCGAACCCGGTGATCCTTTCGCTGCGCACATCGACGATCGGTTGATAGAGCAATCGCAACTCGTCCTTCGCCAGCTCATCACGCAGCGCGTCTTCGATCGCTTTGCGCTCGCTCGCCTGGTTGTGCATCGCATCGGCATAGAAACGATAGACGCCGCGGCCAGCGTCCTTGGCCGCATAGAGCGCGAGATCGGCGTTGCGGACCAACGCCGATGCCGACACCCCCGGCCCGTCCGACACGGCAATGCCGATCGACGATCCGACGCGGACCTGCTCGCCCTCGATCGAAAAGGGTTTTGCCAGACTCAGGATGATGGCATTGGCAATTCCCGCCAGCTTTTCGGGCTGGTTCAGTTGCGGCACCACAATCTGGAACTCGTCACCGCCCAATCGTCCAACCTGTCCCTTGTCGCCGACGATCTGGGTCAGCCGCCCCGCGACCTGTTGGAGCAACTGGTCCCCGACCGGATGCCCCAGCGTGTCGTTGACCGCCTTGAATCGATCGAGATCCATCAGGAGCAGCGCACATGGCTGCGGTTGGCCGATATGATTTTTGAGCGCCCGTTCGAGCAAGTCGGTAATGTGCGATCGGTTGGCGAGCCCAGTGAGTGTGTCATACCGCGCCAGCTGGTTGATTTCGCGATCCGACCGTTTTTTGTCGGTCAGGTCGGTGCCGCTGCCGCGGAATCCCTGAAAATTGCCGAGCTCATTGCTGATCGGGTGGCCCGAAATCGACCACCAGCGTTCCTCGCCCACCACCGCGGCCCGCACCGTCAACTCCTTGAACGGCGTGCGCGACGACAGGCTGAAGCCCAAGGTACGCTCTTCATTTTCGTCATTGCCGATGCGTTTGCGGATGATGTCGGTAAACGGCCTGCCAAGCAGGTCGGACGCCGGACGGCCCAGCCGCGCCGCCACCGTTGGCGAGATATAGACAAGTTGGCCATGCCGGTCGGTTTCCCAGAACCAGCCGCGCCCGGCGCGTTCGAAATCGCGCATCAGGTTGAGCGCGCGCTGCTGATCGCTGACTAACCGCCGCTCCGCCCGCGTCGCGCGGCGCTGGTAACGAATATCCTCGCGCATCATCACAATCAGCAGGCCCAGAAACACAAAACCGGCGATCGCAAAGGGCCAGGACGCGATGCCAATCGCGCCGCCAAATGCGGTTGCCCCGGCAAAGGCGAAGAACGCGGGACGCACAATCGCCGCGGCCGACGCCGCGACCAGCAGCGATCCGATCTGGATTGCGGTAAAGGCGTCGAAATGGGAGCTGCCATCGGGAACCGCGATCGCGGCGAACATCGCCGCGGCGTTGAGCAGGGTGCCAAGCGCAATCAATATCATGCACAGCATCGCGACGGGGCGCAGCCGTCGGCTCGGCACCGCGCGCGGTCGTCGCATCGACTGGCCGATAACACTCAACATGACATCGCACGGCAACCCGGCCGCCATCACCAACCATTGCGACGGATGATCCAGAAAACCGGCGATCCCCGGCACAAAGGCAAAGGTCAGAAACGCCAGCACACGACCGATCAGCACATAATGCCAGAGCTGTGCCACGCGCATCAGGCTGGTGAGAAACGCGGGCGAATCGAACAACAATTCATCCGTCGATTGTTCGCCGCCCGTCGGCCGGATAATGCTGCGCCGAACGCCCAATTTTCCGCTTGTCCTGCTCGTCTGGTCCACCCGGTTCAGTGGCCAAATAGAGGTTGCCAAATCCTTACCGCGGCGCGGGCGTTAACCCCGTTCTTGTGCCATTATGGACGCTATTCCGTTTCGCATCGCAACTTGATATAGCAGGTTACGCCCGCCGTCCGTCTCCTCCCGCCCGACCGCTTTTTCGACCGCAGCCAATGGGCGGCGATCACCACCGCGTCGCGCTGGCGCGGCATCTGGCTCGTCGCCCATGCGTGGATCGTCAGCATCGCGCTGGTAGGTGCTGCCGCTTGGTTGCAGAACCCGCTGGCGTGGCTGGTCGCTGTGATCTTTGTCGGCGGGCGCCAGCTCGGCCTCGCGATCCTGATGCACGACGCGGCGCACGGCTTGCTGCATCCGGTGCGCAAGACCAATAATTTCCTCGGCCAGTGGCTGACCGGGGCCGCGGTTGGTTCGGACCTGATCGCCTATCGCACCTATCATCTGCAGCATCACAAATTCACCCAGCAGGCCGAAGACCCCGACCTGGCACTGTCGAAGCCCTTTCCCACCACCCGTGCAAGCCTGGGCCGCAAGATACTGCGCGATCTGACCGGGCAGACCTTTTTCAAACAGCGCATGGCGCAATTCGGCTTCGCGCTTGTCGGGCTGAAAGCGATGCTGCGCGGCGAAACCGCCGAAAAGGGCCGCGCCAGCACCACGGCGGGGACGCCGTTCAACAAACAATCCGACGACGGCATGACGTCCCCGACCGCCGATGTTGCAGGCGCAATGGCGGTGGCGCGCGCGGTCGGGCGGTTCCTGCTGGTGCAGGCGGCGCTGCTCGCCGCCTCGCTCGCGCTCTATGGCTGGACGCCATACCTGCTCTGGCTCGCCGGGCTGGCCACAACGTTCCAGTTGTACTTGCGCATCCGCAACATCGCCGAACATGCCTGCACCACGACGGGCAGCGACGATCCGTTCACCCATGCCCGCACCACGCACGCCGGCTGGCTCGCCCGGGCGACGGTTGCGCCATATTGGGTGAATTATCATGCCGAACATCATCTGTTCATGGGGGTGCCCTGTTACCGGCTGGCGGAAGTCCATGCGATGCTGGGCCGCGCCGGACGCCACGAATCGATGACGATCGCACCGGGTTACGCCGCGGTGCTGCGGCAAGTGACGTTGAAGGGCTGAGCCGCGCTACTGCGCGACGAAACGCGCGCCGGCGCGGTCCTTCTCGGTCGTCGCCGGATCAAAGATCATTCCGTTCATCGCGATATAGACCCCCGGCGGCAAGATCTGCGCCGCCGCCAGCGCAAAGCCGACGTTGAATTCGGCGTCGCTCGCCCGCACCGACGCGGGTTGCATCGCGCCGGTCATCACGATCGTCTTGCCCGCGATTCCGGCCAGCGCACGGCCGGTGACGACCATCGTGTCGGTACCGTGCGTGACCAGGATGTGCGCCGCTTCGCTGCCCTCGACTGCGGCGCGGATCGCGTCGCGGTCGGCATCGTCCAGTTCCAGGCTGTCCTTGCGCATCAGCTGCGTCACCCGGTGCGGAACATGGACATTATTTTCGCGGAGCAAATCCGGGATCGCCGCGGGCCCGATCTGAAATTCGCTCAAGGCGTCGAAATAGACTTTGTCGATCGTCCCGCCGGTGGTGAAAATTTCGATCATGCGCATTCGTCCTGCACCGGTTGCGCCGGTGTGCCATCGGGTGCAGCAAAAGGCTGTTTGAAGGAGAAAGCGGTTGCCGTCGGGCCGTTAGCGGCAAGACTGTCGATCCGCGCGATGCCCTCGGCCACCGTCGGCCGATGCCCGGCCGGAACCCACCACAGCGCCTGGAACACTTCAATGTGATCGAACCACTCCTTGCGCCGCCGCATGATCGCCAGATGTTCGGGTGCGCGATAAACGAACGCAGCGAGCGCATCGACGTCGCGCCATACCGACATATTGGCGATGATGTGCGGATCGTCGGTCACCGGCACGTCGGTGGCGTCATTGCCCTCACCCACCAGCCGCCAGACAAAACCCTCGCTCGCCTCGGCAATCGCGTTCACCGCGTCGAGCGCGTCCATGAAATCGCGGTTGGCGACATGGTCGGCGGGCAAGCGAAACCGCGCGATATTGATCTGCGCCAGTTCATACTCCGCCATGTCATCCTCCCAACAATTCCCGTTCGCATCGAGCGAAGTAGAGATGCCCATCGGTTGTACAGTCTTCAGCGTGTCTCGACTTCGCTCGACACAAACGGATCGAAAAAGCTTACGCCAGTGCCTCGGCGATCAACCGCCGCGTGTTGTCGATCCCGAACAACGCAATAAAGCTGCCCATCCGCGGCCCGGCGCTCGACCCGAGCAGGGTTTCGTACAGCGCCTTGAACCAATCGCGCAGATTTTCAAAGCCATAGGTCTCGTTCTTGCCGATCTCGTACACAATGTTCTGGATGTCGTCGGCGCGCGCGTCGGCGGGCAGCGCTGCGAGCTTCGCGTCGAGTTCGCGCAGCGCAGCACCTTCGCTGCCTTGCGGCTTGCGGCGGTTCAGCGTGGGAGCAACATAATCGCGGTTATACGCCATCGCATTGTCGATCAGCCGGTCGAGCTCGGGATAGCTCGCGGCGTCGGCGCCATCGACATATTGACCAAGATAGCGCCAGATCTGGTCCTTAGACGCATCCGCCCCCATCACCCCGACGAGGTTGAGCAACAGCCCGAAGGTCACCGGTAATTCGGTCGTCGGCACCTCCTGCCCGCGCGCGACATGGACATGATGCACCGGATTGCCGAGCTTCTTGTCGGCATCCTGCGCCGGGTAATTGCCGCGCATCTGCAGATATTCGTCGACCGCCTTCGGGATCACGCCGATATGCAACTGCTTCGCCGCCTTGGGCTCGCGATAGGCGAAGAAGGCCAGGCTCTCCTCGCTGCCATAATCGAGCCATTGCTCAAGGCTGAGACCATTGCCCTTAGACTTAGAGATCTTCTCGCCCTTTTCGTCGAGGAACATCTCGTAAATCAGCCCCTCGGGCTTGCGTCCGCCGAGCGCCTTGGCGATCTTGCCCGACTGCACGCCGCTGTCGGTCAGGTCCTTGCCGTACATCTCGTAATCGACGCCCAATGCGACCCAGCGCATCGCCCAGTCGACCTTCCACTGCAGCTTGGCGCCGCCACCCAGGATGGAATGCGTGATCGTCTCGCCCTGATCCTCGAACGACACCAGCCCGGCATCGGCGTCGACGACGGTCACCGGCACCTGCAATACGACACCCGAGGTCGGGCTGACCGGCAGGATCGGCGAATAGGTCGCGGCGCGCTCGGCGCGCAGCGTCGGCAGCATGATGTCGAGAATGTCCTGATTGTGGCGCAGGACGTTCTTTAGGGCGTCGTCGAACGCGCCCGACTTGTACCGCTCGGTCGAGCTGACGAATTCATATTCAAAGCCAAACCGATCCAGAAACTCGCGCAGCATCGCATTGTTATGATGCGCGAAACTTTCAAACTTCTCGAACGGATCGGGGACGTCGGTCAGTGGCTTGCCGAGATGTTCGGTGAGCATTGCGTGGTTCGGCACATTGTCCGGAACCTTGCGGAGGCCATCCATGTCATCGCTGAAAGCGACGAGCCTGGTCGGTGCGCCCGTCATTTCCTCATAAGCGCGGCGGACCATCGTCGTGCGCAGCACTTCGTTGAAAGTGCCGATATGCGGCAGCCCCGACGGGCCATAACCCGTCTCGAACAACACCGGCGCGCCGTCCGGCTTGCCATCCGGATAGCGTTTGACCAGCTTACGCGCTTCCTCAAAGGGCCAGGCCTTGGACGCGAGGGCGGCAGCACGAAATTCGGTCACAACAATCTTCCGGTACACGGGTGATAGGGGCTTCGCCCTTTCCCGCTTTTGCGCGTTTTTGCAAGCGCGCGATGTCCCGCAACCGGCGCTAGCTCTGCGCTGTCGGGTCAATCAGGATCGCCACCGATCCCCGTTTGCGCCCGGTATCGACATAGGCGTGCGCGGCGGCAATGTCGTCAAAGGCGTAAGTGCAATCGACCACCGGCCGCAGCACGCCGCTTTCGACCAAGGTGGCCAATTGCCCGACATGCTCGGGCCGCTCGGTGGCCGGACCGGCGACGACGCGCCGCCCCTGTCGCCCCGGCGCCCCGATGGTCGCCAGCATGTCGGGCAATCCCGCCGCAATCGCGACAAAACAGCCACGCGGCCGCAGCAGCGGCAGCGCCTGACGCGTCACCATGCTGCCCGTCGTTTCGAAAATGACGTCATAGGCGCCCGGCTGGCCGCGGAAATCGGTAGTGCTGTGGTCGATCACCGCCCCCGCCCCCAGCCCCCGCACCAGATCGGCGTTGCGTCCGCTGCACACCGCGGTCACGACTGCACCGCGGTGGCGCGCCAGTTGGACCAGCGCCGATCCGACCGCGCCCGATGCCCCGACCACCAACACCCGATCGCCCGCGGACACTGCCGCGACATCCAGGAAATGGAGCGCGGTGCTGCCCCCGAAGCACAATGTTGCCGCATCGACAAAGCTGAGGCTGTCGGGCTTGCGCGCCATCGCGCCGGTTTCGGCAACGCAGCGATATTCGGCATGGCACCCCATTTTTCCGCCCGGAAATGCCATTACTGCATCGCCGGGGCGGTAGCGGGTAACGTCGACGCCCACGGCATCGACAATCCCGGCGATCTCGGTTCCCAAAATCGGCTGGCGCGGACCCCGAAAGCCCAAAAACGGCCGTGCGATCAATCCCAGGCCGGTTGGAAAGCGCGCCGCGCGCATCCGGCTGTCGCCCGACGTTACCGACGTGGCGATCACCCGGACCCGGACCTCATCCGCAGCCGGATGAGGCATCGGCACGTTCCGAAATTCCAGCACCTCGGGACCACCGTAGCGCGGGCAGACAACGGCTCTCATCGGCGAATCCTGATTTGGAGAGTGGGGAGGCGCCCTTGTCCATATTTCGGCGCGGCGCACCAGCCGCCGCCATGTACCGGGGCATCGCGGCGGCCATGTATCGTTACCGGAAAATTTACCATCCGGGGTCTAGCATCGCGCCATGGACCATATCCGCATCCCGCAGCCCCGTAGCCAGCCCCGTACCGCCGTCGCGCTCGACGTCACGGTGAACGGCGTCCTCAACCTTGTTGACGGCCAGATCACCGATTTGTCCGAAGGCGGGGCGCGGATCGACGGGGCCAGCATGCCGGCGCGCTCGCGCTGCGAAATTCATTATGGCGGCGAGATTGTTTATGCGGTGGTGATGTGGTCGGAAATCGACCGCATGGGCGTCCGTTTCCCTTATGAACTCACCCACGGCCCGCTCTACAAAGCCCTGACCCGCGCCCGGAACGCGGTCAACATCGACCCGGCGCAAATCTTCCTGAGCAACCGCGCGCCGCTATTCGGGCGCCGCGGGTTGAGCTGAACCAAAACGGACATAAAATCCGTTCGCCCTGAGCTTGTCGAAGGGCTGTTCTTTCTTTTACGCCGATCAGCATGAGCTTCTGGGCGTATATCCTGCACTGCCGCGGCGGCGTTTTCTATACCGGCCACACCGACAATCTGCCGCGCCGCATCGCCGAGCACGAAACGGGCGTCATCGTCGGCTTTACGTCTGACAAATTGCCCGTCCCCTTGTCTGGAGCCAAGAGTTCTCGACGCGGATGGAAGCCTTGGAAGCCGAACGCCGAATAAAGGGCTGGAGCCGCGCCAAGAAGATGGCCCTGATCCGCGGCGATTGGGACAGGATTTCGGAGCTGGCAAAAGGCAAGAACGGTCCTTCGACAAGCTCAGGACGAACGGATAAAAGGTAGCTTCAGGTCGCCATTCGCCTTGCCGCGTTCGCCTTTTGTCCCTACCCTTCATCCATGCCCCCCGCGCCGCCCCCCTTGCCCGCGATCCATGCCAGCCATGTCGGCATTTGGATCGCCGATGCGCAGGGGCGCGTGCAGCGGGTCGGGCGCGGTGAGGCGATTGCGGCGGTCGCGGCGACTCCTCACCTGCTGCTCAATGCGACGCTGACCGGCGATCGGCTCGGCTATCCCGAGCTGTCGGGGCTCGACCTGCTCGAACTCTTCGCCTTCCTTTATCCCGCGCGCTTTGCCGTGCCGACCCCGGCGGGAATCGCCGCGACGATCGGCATCACCCCGCCGAAAGCCGAGGAAGACATCGCTGCATTTCTGCCGCAGGCGACCGCGGCGATGCTCGTGGGGATCGACGACCCGGCCTGGCCCGAACGCGGAGGTGCCTGGCACGGATTGCAAGCCCTCGCCCGCCAGCGCTGGCCATGGGCGCCGCTGGTTCAGCCGCGGCTGACCGTTCCGGATGCCAACGAACGCTGGCTGTTCGCGCGCCTGCCCGAATGGGAGGAGGCCCCGCCGCGCCCCGCGCCGCGCCAGGTTCGCATCAACCCCGACGACGTCACCGCGCGGCTCGACCGCCTGACCGGCGATGGCGCGGAGCGGCGGCCGGGGCAGCAGGATTATGCGCGCGCCACCGCCGCGATCTTCGAACCGCGCGAGCGCAAGGACGCACCGCAGATGCTGGTCGCCGAGGCGGGAACGGGGATCGGCAAAACGCTTGGCTATCTCGCCCCCGCCAAGCAGTGGATCGACCAGTCGGCAGGCAGCGTCTGCATCTCGACCTTTACCAAGGCGCTGCAACGGCAATTGTCGCGCGAGACCGAGCGGCTGTATCCCGACGCCGCGACCCACCGCGAAAAGGTTGTGGTGCGCAAGGGCCGCGAAAACTACCTGTGCCTGCTCAATCTGGAGGACGCCTTGCAAGGCGGCTTTTCGGGCCGCGCCGCGATCCTGGCGCAGCTTGTCGCCCGCTGGGCCGCCTATACCCGCGACGGTGATATGGTCGGCGGCGACCTCCCCGGCTGGCTGCCCGCGCTGTTCCGCCGCAACGGCACCACCGCGCTGACCGACCGGCGCGGCGAGTGCATCTATGCGGGCTGTCCGCATTTCCGCAAATGCTTCATCGAACGCTCGGCACGCGCTGCGACGCAGGCCGACATCGTTATCGCCAACCATGCGCTGACGATGGTGCAGGCGGCACGCCCGCGCGACGGCGGCGCGCCTGCGACGCGACTGATCTTCGACGAAGGCCATCATCTGTGGGATGCCGCCGATTCGATGTTCGCCGCGGCGCTGACGGGCCAAGAAGCCGTCGAGATCCGGCGCTGGGTGCTGGGGCCAGAGGGCAAGTCGCGCGGGCGGCGGCGCGGGCTGGCGGCGCGGCTGGCCGATGTCGCCAGCTATGACGAGGCGGGCGAGCGCGCGATTCAGGCGGCGATTACTGCCGCCGCCGAACTGCCCGGCGACGGCTGGCTCGGGCGCCTGTCCGAGAATGATCCGTGGGGGGCGATCGAGCGGCTGCTCGCCGCGGTGCGCGGACAGGTTTACGCACGCGCCGTCGACACGCGCACCGCCGATGCGGGCTATGGCCTCGAAACCGAGCTGGCCCATCCCGACGCGGCGCTGGTCGCTGCCGCTGCGGCCGCCAGCGACGCGATCGAGGCGCTCCTCCGCCCGCTGCTGGCGCTCGGCAAACGGCTCGACGCGCTGGTCGATGATCCGCCCGACTGGCTCGACGGACAGGCGCGCGCCCGCGTCGATGGCGCGCGCCACAGTCTCGGCACGCGGGTTGATACGCTCGGCGGCTGGCTGTCGCTGCTCGGGCGCGTCGGCGGTCCGGCCAATCCCGATTTTGTCGATTGGCTGGCGATCGACCGTTACGACGGGCGCGAATTCGACACCGGGCTGCACCGCCATTGGCTCGACCCCGCAAGGCCGATCGCCGACATCGTCTATCGGCCGGCGCAGGGCGTGTTGGTGACCTCGGCGACGCTGCGCAGCGGGCATGGCGCACAAGGCTGGACCGAGGCCGACATCCGCACCGGTGCGCGCCACATGGACGGCGGGGTCCAGCATTTCGCGGTCCCCAGCCCGTTCGACTATGCGCGCCAGTCGGAGGTGCTGATCGTCACCGACATCGCGCGCGGCGACCTGCCCGCGCTTGCCGGGGCGTACAGCCGGTTGATCGAGGCGTCGGGTGGCGGCGCGCTGGGCCTGTTCAGCGCGATCCGGCGGCTGCGCATCGTCCACGCCCGGATCGCCGACCGCCTCGCGCGCGCGGGCCTCCCGCTCTATGCCCAGCATGTCGATCCGCTTGACACCGGGACGCTCGTCGACATCTTCCGCGCCGACCCGCACGCCTCGCTGCTCGGCACCGATGCGCTGCGCGACGGGGTCGATGTCCCCGGCGAATCGCTGCGACAGGTGATCATGGAGGGCGTGCCTTGGCCGCGACCGACGATTCTCCACGCGGCGCGGCGCGCGGCGCAGGGCGGCAGCGCCTATGACGATATGGTCATCCGCGGCCGCATCGGGCAGGCGTTTGGCCGCCTGATCCGCCGCGCCGATGATTTCGGCCAGTTCGTCATGCTCTCGCCCAGCTTTCCTTCGCGGCTGCTCAGCGCCTTTCCCGAAGGCACCCCGATCCGCCGCCTGCCGCTCGACGAAGCGGTCAATCATGTCGCGGCAGCGAATGTCGAAAGGCGAAAAACCGCCTTTCCAGCCTTTTCACGGTCATAAGTTTGCGGCACAAGGCGGCTCGAACGACGGCATAAGCGCGAACGCGCGGGGGAAGATTTTGAAGACTTTGACGATCCTGCGCCACGCCAAATCGGGTTGGGATGTCCAGGTCGAGCGCGATTTCGACCGCCCGATCAACAAGCGCGGCCAGCGCGGCGCCGAAATCATCGGGCAATGGCTCAAGCGCCAGAAGCTGACGATCGACCGCATCATCGCCTCGCCCGCGGTGCGCGTGACCGAAACCCTCGACATCTTCCAGCCCGCCGCGGACCTCGACACGCTTGAGCCGCATTGGGACCGCCGCATCTATCTGGCTTCGGCCGCGACGCTGATCGACGTGATCCGCGACACCGGCCGCGATGCCGAACATCTGCTGATTTCGGGTCATAATCCGGGGCTGGAGGATCTAATCCTGATGCTTGTGCCCGACACGAGCGGCGACGAGCTGCGCGGCGAGGTCGAGGAAAAGCTGCCGACGTCGGCGCTGGCCCGGCTCGAACTCGACATCGCCGACTGGCACGACCTCGACACCGGCATGGCCCGCTTCGCCGCCTTCATCCGCCCCCGCGACCTGGACCCGACGCTGGCACCTGCGATGGATCATGATTAGGCCGACGCTTTGGGAGACGAATGACGTGCTTCGCAACCCTACTGCGAGCTTGGATTGGAGGGACGCGTATGCGGGGAATTCGACTGACGGCAGTGGTCGCCTTTGTAACAATGGGAGTCAGCGTCCCTGCCGCCGCGCAATTTGCTGCTCCCAATCCTGATGTGTTCGCAGGCGCTGAAGATCAGCAGCGGGCACGGCTGCTCGATCAACCTTGCACCGATGCCGATGAGGGGCACGGATGCTATCGCTACGATGGCCGATTAATACGGGAAGCCCCCTGTACATATCACATTGAAACTGGAGTGATCGCGTCGAAACCTACCGATCAATGCTATAAGATGGAGGCTCCCCGTAATTATCGAGGCGTTTGGGTGGACGAGTTCGAGGGCCAAGCGTTCATACCCGAGGGTACGAAAGCACCCGAGTGGCCACGCGACGATCTAAAGTCACCCGAATGGGACAAGGAAGCGGATCGGGCCATTGCTGCCCGGATCTGGCTTGATGTCGAACGTGTCGACCTGAATGAAGAGAGGCGGCGAAGCGGGCGTAAGTTTTTCATCGAGTTCATCGGCCGCAAAACGATGTATCGCGGCAACTATGGCCATTTTGGCATGTCAGGTCACGAGATCATCGTCGATCGCGTGATTTCCCTTCGGGAATGTCCCGAAACAGGGGCTTGCAGTTGAAAGCTGCCTGACAGCCCCAACCCAAACGCTCCTCTCCGCTCAAAAAGAAAACGCTTTCCTACATTATTCCGCTGTGCCAGCCTTTGTCTCAGCTCTTTCAAGATGTGCGTTGGAAGCGTTCGCTGTCCGGCATACCGGTTCGGCCAGGTACAGATCGCCATCCGTCCGCCGAGCGCGACAAATCTGGGGCTGCAATAGGCTGAACTTTCCTGAACTTTGGAATGTTCAAGAAGCTCATGCACCAACCGCATCGCGGAACTCGTCGCTCTAACCGAGCGCGGCCGCCAATCGCTGGCGCAGCGCGACGAGCGCCGCGACCGGTACACTATGCGCCTGTCCGATGGCGCCATTCCCGGTAGCGGGCTGAGCGCGGGTTTCAATTGCGGGTGCCTCAACGCCCTTCGCCCCCATCTCCGACAACGCCTTGCGCGCGCCCTCGACCGTGAACCCCTGCACATGCAGCAGATGATGGATCCGCTCGGCCAGCGCGACATCCTCGGCGCGGTAATAGCGGCGGCGACCTGAGCGCTGGAGCGGCTTCAGTTGCGGAAAGCGCGTTTCCCAATAGCGCAGGACGTGCGTCGGCACCCCGATCCGATCGGCCAGCTCGCCGATCGCGAGCATGGCGCCGGACGCCTTGCCGTTCTCATCCGGCACGTCAAACTCCACCATGGCCGACGCCGGGATTATTTACCGGCAACGCGCGCACGCATCGTCTGGCTGGCGCGAAAGGTCATCACGCGGCGCGGCAGGATCGGCACTTCGATGCCGGTCTTGGGATTGCGCCCGACCCGCTGCGCCTTGTCGCGCAGGACAAAAGTGCCGAAGCCCGAAATTTTGACATTCTGCCCGCCTGCCAGCGCGTCGGACATATGGTCGAGAATCGATTCGACGATCGTCGCCGATTCGTTGCGCGACAAACCGATCTGCTGGTTGATCCGCGTTGCGATATCGGCTCGCGTAAGCGTCCCTGCGGTCATGATGGTCCCTCCCCTCAAAAAGCAAATATGGTCGAACCGGTCCCGGACAGCCCCCACCGTCACGAGTCCCGTGCCCCTATGTAACAAAAGCGAATTAATCCGCCAAACTGAAACGGATGGAGCGAAGAGTTAATGCGGTGAAGCCTGTGTGGCCGCTAGCGGGCCAAGCCCACCCCCTAAAGGAGAAGAGCTATGATCCTAAAACCGCAGGACCGCCGCGCCCCAGGTAAAGCCGCCGCCCATCGCCTCGAGCACCACCAGATCGCCGCGCTTGATGCGCCCGTCGCGCACCGCGAGGTCGAGCGCGAGCGGCACCGACGCCGCCGAGGTGTTGGCATGTTGATCGACGGTCAGCACGACGCGCTCGGCGGGCAGGCCCAGCTTTTTGGCGGTCGCGTCGATGATCCGCTTGTTCGCCTGATGCGGCACGACCCAGTCGATCTGGTCGGGCGACAAGCCGACATCGGCCATCACTTCGCCGAGCACCGACGCCAGATTGGTGACGGCATGACGAAACACTTCGCGGCCCTGCATACGGACATGGCCGACAGTGCCCGTGGTCGACGGGCCGCCGTCGACATAGAGCATGCCCGCATATTTGCCCTCGGCGTGCAGCCGGGTCGCGAGAATGCCCTGATCGTCGTCGACGTCCTTTGCCGACAGCACCACTGCCCCCGCGCCGTCGCCGAACAACACGCAGGTCGTGCGATCTTCCCAGTCGAGGATGCGGCTGAAGGTTTCCGATCCGATCACCAGCGCATGCTTGGCGGCACCGGTGCGCAGCATCGCGTCGGCGACCGACACCGCATAGAGAAAGCCCGAGCAGACCGCGGCGACGTCAAAGGCGATGCAATCGGGGGCGCCGATCAGCGCCTGCACCTTGGTCGCGCTGGCCGGGAATGTATTGTCGGGGGTCGCGGTGGCGAGGATGATTAGTCCGATGTCCGACGGTTCGAGCCCGGCCGCCGCCATTGCCTGTTGCGCCGCCGCGGCGCCCAGCGTCGCGGTCGTCTCGTCGGGCTCGGCAATATGGCGAAAGCGGATGCCGGTGCGCTCGACGATCCATTCGTCGCTGGTGTCGACGCGTTCCGCCAGTTCGGCGTTCGACACGCGGTTGCGCGGCAGCGCCGACCCCGTGCCCGCCAGAATCGCGCGCAAGGTCATGCGGCGTTGCCGCTGCGGAAATTCGCCAGATCGTCCGTCACCTGGCGCGTAATGTCCTTTTCGATCAGCTCGGCGCACAGGTGGACGCAATTGGCGACCCCCTTCGCATCAGCGCTGCCATGGCTTTTGAGGACGACGCCGTTGAGGCCTAGGAACACCGCGCCATTATGGTTGTTGGGGTCGAGATGATGGCGGAGCAGCTCGGTCGCGGGCCGCGAGATCAGAAAGCCGATCTTCGAGCGCGTCGAGCTGGTAAAGGCGCGGCGCAGCAGATCGGTCACGAAACGCGCCGTCCCCTCGATCGTCTTGAGCGCGATATTGCCCGAGAATCCGTCATGGACGATCACATCGACATCGCCGCGCGACAATTTGTCGCCCTCGATGAAGCCGGTGAACTCCATCGGCAGCCCCTTCGCGTCGCGCAGCATCGCCGCAGCATCGCGAATCTCGTCAGTGCCCTTCAGCTCTTCGGTGCCGATGTTGAGCAGCGCGACGCGCGGGCGCGGGAGCCCCATCGCGGTGCGCGCATAGGCCGCGCCCATCACCGCAAATTGGGTGAGGTTGGTTGCGTCGCATTCGGTGTTGGCACCCAGGTCAAGCATGACGACATCGTTGTCGCCCAGCGTCGGCAGCAGCGCCGCGAGCGCAGGCCGGTCGATCCCCGGCATCGTGCGCAGCGCCAGCTTGGCCATCGCCATCAGCGCGCCGGTGTTGCCCGCCGACACGGCGCCGCCCGCGTCGCCGCGCTTCACCGCGTCGATCGCCAGCCCCATCGAGGTGCTTTTCGCCTTACGGATCGCCTGGCTCGGCTTGTCCTCGCCCGTCACCACGCCGTCGGTGTGGATGATGTCCGACGCCGCGCGCAGATTGGGGTGGTTTTCGAGCGCCGCCTTGATCTGCACCTCGTCGCCGACGAGGATGAAGCGCAGGCCGTCATGCTTGTGGCGCGCCATGGCGGCGCCGGCGAGCATCATGCGCACGCCGACGTCACCGCCCATCGCATCAATCGCGATTCGCGGTGTCAGTGCCATGTATTTGCGCTCCGGCTAGGGGTCAGGCGCCGACCGACACCACTTCGCGGCCATTATAATGGCCACAGGCGCTGCACAGATTGTGCGGGCGCTTCAGTTCGCCGCAATTGGGGCATTCCTGAAAGGCTTCAACCTTCAGGCTGTCGTGGCTGCGACGCATACCGCGCTTCGAGGGCGAGGTTTTTCGCTTGGGAACGGCCATTTTATTTCCTGCATTCTCAATAGTGTGTCACGAATCGGCTACCCGGATTTGTCATCGCCGTTACCGGAAATGACTGGCCCGCCCGCCGTGCGAAACGCTGTTCCTGCCGCGTATTGGCCTGAAAATCGTCCGCCGAAGGGTGCCTCAACGCCAGAAGGTGTCGGGTGCCGGATCGGGCGGGGCTATAGCGTTTTTGCCCGCAAAGGCAAGCCCTGTGGATGACAATGCGCAGGCAAGAAGCGTTGCCCTTGCCGATCGTCCAGCGCGATGCCACACAACGGCGAGCGCCGGGCGACAACAGCCGCGGCCGAAATGGGGGACGCATATGATAATCTTGCCGATCAGCCTGACGATTGCTGCCGGAGCGGCGCTGCTCAACCTCTGGCTGTCGATCCGCGTCGGCCGGGTGCGGACCAAGGAAAAGGTTTTCATCGGCGATGGCGGCAACGAACTGGTGACGCGGCGGATGCGGGCCCACAGCAATTTTGTCGAAAACACCGCCTTTGTGCTGATCCTGCTCGCGCTTGTCGAGCTCGGCTTGGGGTCGTCGATGTGGCTGTGGGGCGTCGGCGCGCTGTATCTGGTCGGGCGCATCCTGCACGCGGTCGGCATGGACGGCATGATGTGGGGGCGCATGGCCGGGACAATCATCACCATGCTGACGCAGCTTGGTCTGGCGCTCGGGGCGCTGGCGATCGTCTATCTGACACCGGTGAGTGTCACGACGACAGAGATCCAGGAAACGACGGTGGTGGCACCGAAATGATCCTCATCCCTCCCGCTTGCGGGAGGGGCAGCGAGACTTGCGAGCTTGCTCGTTAGTCGCAGCGGGGTGGGCCATTGCGACGTCGCTGCCCACCCCCAGCCCCTCCCGCAAGCGGGAGGGGAGACTTAGGCCGCCCCCAACGCCATATCGCCCACAAACGGGTTCGTCCGCCGCTCGTGCGCAAAATTGCTGTGCGCGCCATGTCCGGGCAGAAAGGTCGTATCGCCGCCGAGTGGCCACAATTTCTGCGTAATCGAATCGAGCAACTGCTGGTGATTGCCGCGCGGAAAGTCGGTGCGGCCGATCGACCCTTGAAAAATCACGTCGCCAACAATCGCTAGTTTCGACGGCGCATGGTGGAACACGACATGCCCCGGCGTGTGACCGGGACAATGGATGACGTCTATAATCAGATTGCCGACGGTGACCGTGTCGCCGTCGACCAGCCAGCGATCGGGCTCGAACACCTCGCCGACCATCCCGAACCGCGCGCCATCCTCGGCAAACTGCTCGATCCAGAAGCGGTCGTCCTCATGTGGTCCCTCGATTGGCACGCCCAGCTCCTTCGCCAGCATCCCCGCTTGCCCGCAATGGTCCATATGGCCGTGGGTCACCAAGATCTTCTCGACCTCGACCCCGGTCTGGCGCACCGCATCCTTCAGCTTGGGCAGGTCGCCACCGGGATCGACAAAGGCCGCCTTGTTGGTTTCAGTGCACCACAAAAGGGTACAATTCTGCTGAAAGGCGGTGACCGGCACGATCGCCGCGCGCATCGGGGGGTTGGGAGCGTTCATGCCGGTGATGTGGGGAAATCGAACCGAAATGGCAAGCGGCGGCAGATTTGACCCGCCGACCCGGCCCGTTTATTCCTTCGCGCCATGACAGACGCCTTTCTCCATGGCACCGTGCACGTCGCAGGCGACGATATGCAGGCGGCTCTGATGTCCGATGCGGCGGCGTTGGCGCTGTGGCAAAGCTTGACCCCCCTCGGCCGCAACGAGTTCATCTGCTGGGTCGACGACGCCAAGCAAGCGAAAACGCGCGAGCGCCGGATCGAGCGGACGCGCGAGGAATTGCACGAGGGGAAAAAGCGCCCCTGTTGCTGGGCGGGGTGCATCCACCGCACCGACAAGCCGCCGAGCCGCTGGCAGCAGGCGGTTCTGATCGACAAGAAAGCGAAGTAGCGCGCCTCAGCGCAGCGTCATCGTGTCGCCTTCGACATTCACCGCGGCGAGCCGCGACAAATAGCTTTGCCCGAGCAACGATACGCCCATGTCGGCGTCGACCACCGCGGCTTCGACGCGCCGGACTTCCAGCCCGTCGATGTCGACGCTGTCGAGCATCACGGTGCGCATCGGGACGTCGCCGCCGGCAGTGCGCGCCGTGCCCGTGATCGGCAGGCGGTCAACGTCGATGCCGATCGCTTCGGCATCGCGGCGGGTCAGCGCGACAATCGACGCGCCGCTGTCGACCATCACGCGAATGTTGGTGCCGTCGATGTCGGCATCGGCGTAAAAATGCGAATCGCCTGCGCGGCTGAGCAAAGCCTCGCCCGACGAGACCGACGCGCCGGACTGCGCGGCGGCCTCAGCCGCCGCCGCCGACTGGTCCTGGCGCAGCTTGTGCGTTGTCCAATTGTCGTGATTGCCCGCAATCGCGGCGGTCGTTTCGACAGCATCGTCGGCCGCCGAACGGCTGGCGACTCCCGCCATGCCGATCGAAACCGCCGCAATGATTGCCGCCAGACCAAGAAAACGCCCCAACATGGTGCCGCTTGTCGCAGCTTAGGGTTGGGGATTGGTTAAGCGGCGGGCTGTTCGATGAACGCCCGCCAAGTCGGCGTATCGCCGCGAATGCTGTAGGCGATCCGCGCGCAGGCATAGGGACGACCCGCCCGATTGTCCGCATCGGCGGCCGTCGTGGGCCATTGGCCGGTGGCACCATCCGCCGACCAGCATACCAGCGCCTCAGCCTCCTGCCCGGCTTCAATCGCGGCGCGCTCGGCGGCGTTCATCGACGCGGGTGCACTCCAGCCCAATATCGCGCGATGGGTAGAGCCCTTTGCGACCAAAGCGAGGCGGAACGGACTGTTGCTGCCCCGCAGCAATTCCGCCACCCGCGCGCGATCCCCGGCAGACAGCCATTGTCCGCCCAGCAGCGGCGCCCAGCGCGCCTCATCGCCCGACCGTAACGCCGCCGCCAGATCGTCGGCGGCTGCGGCAAAGCGCGGCGTCCATGCCGAGTCGGCAGCAAGCGGGACGAGCCGCGCCGGCGGTGCAGGCGCTTCGGTCTCGACCGCCAGCAGCGAAGCGGGCGCGCCTGCCTCTATGGCAAGGGCGGGCGTGGCAATGGCGGCGACCAGCGCCGAAGAAATCAGGAGAGCGCGCATGGCCGGACCATAGCAGACATCGCCGCGCCTGTCAGGCGTCCGACGGCACCAGTGCACTGCGCATCCAAGGCGGTGCATGAACAGCGTCGGTGCTCTCGACCCGGCGATGCTCGACCGACCAGCCAAGCTGGGGATAGGCGATCACCTGGCGCTTTTCATCGGCCTCGGCGATCGGCACGACGACCAGCCGCCGATTGACCTTTTGCCGCCAGTTCATGCGCGCCGTATTCTCCTGCCCCACGTAACAGCCCTTGGTAAAGCTGACCCCGTTGAGTTCGGCAGCATTGCATTCGAGCCACAGGGTCGTGCCATCACCCAGCTCGGCGCGCCCTTCGGTGACCCCGAGCGCCAGCCGGTGCGCGCGCCAGGCGTCATCCGCGCCCACATCGCCTTCCGCCGGAGCCAGCCAGCGCCAGCCAAGTTCGGGCAGCCGTGGATCGACCACCCCGACATCTCCCCCCGGTGCCCAATGGACGCACAGATCGGGCTCGCGCTCGATCGTAATCGCGCGGCGGAGGCGGTATAGCGTCAACCGTTTGGCCAGATCGCCCGCGGAATCGCGCTCGCAATCGATCAGGATGTCGTCGCCATCCGCCCAGAGCAGAAAATCGAACAACGCCTTGCCCTGCGCGCTGAGCAGGGCCGCCCACACCGGCAGGTCGCCCGCAGTGTCGTTGGTGACCAGACCTTGCAGAAAGCCGCGGACATCGTCCCCCGACAGACGGATGAGCGCGCGGTTGATCAGGGTGGTATTGGCCATGGCGATAATCTAGGGACGCGGCAGCCAAAACCAAGCACCCATTTCTTCGCGAGACCCGCATGACCTACCGCCTGACGATCCGCCGCCCCGACGACTGGCACGTGCATCTGCGCGACGGGGCGATGCTGACCCATGTCGCGCGCTACACCGCGCGCCAGTTTGCCCGCGCGATCGTCATGCCCAATTTGTCACCACCGGTGACCACCGCCGAGGAAGGCCGCGCTTACCGCGACCGGATTAACGCCGCGGTACCCGCCGAACTCGATTTCACCCCGCTGATCGTTGCCTATCTGACCGACGCCACCGACGCCGACGAGATTGCACGCGGCCATGCCGAGGGTGTCTTTACCGCCGCCAAGCTCTATCCCGCCCACGCCACCACCGGCAGCGCGCATGGCGTGACCGACGTCGCAAAGATCATGGGTGTGCTCGAACGGATGCAGGACATCGGCATGCCGCTGCTGATCCATGGCGAAGTTACCGATCATGACGTCGATATCTTTGACCGCGAGGCGGTGTTCATCGAGCGCACCCTGGAACCGCTCGTCCGCGCCCTGCCCGACCTCAAGATCGTGTTCGAACATATCACGACGGCGGAGGCGGCGCAGTTCGTCGCGGGCGCGCCCGCCAATGTCGCGGCGACAATCACCCCGCAGCACTTGCATATCAACCGCAATGCGATGCTGGTCGGCGGCATCCGCCCCCACGCCTACTGCCTGCCCGTCGCCAAGCGCGAGCATCACCGGCTGGCAGTGCGCGCGGCCGCGACGTCGGGCTCACCCAAATTCTTCCTCGGCACCGACAGCGCGCCACACGCCGTTCACACCAAAGAAGCGTCGTGCGGCTGCGCGGGCATCTTCAACGCCCCGTTCGCGCTGGAAAGTTACATCACCGCGTTCGATCAGGATGGCGCGCTCGACCATTTCGAAGGCTTTGCCAGCGAACATGGGCCGCGCTTTTACGGCCTGCCACTCAATGATGGCACGGTCACGCTGGAGCGGGGCGAAACAGTGGTTCCCGAGACGATCGGCGATGTCGTTCCGTTCCATGCCGGTGAGACTCTGGGTTGGCGCATCGTCTAACGATCCTCCCTGTGGCGCAGCAATGGGGAGGTGGCAGCGCGTAGCGCTGACGGAGTGGCCATGGCGCGACGTCGCTGCCCCTCCACCATCGCCTGCGGCGACGGTCCCCCTCCCCATCGCTGCGCGACAGGGAGGATCAAACTCAGGCCACCGCGACCATCCGCTCGGCGCGCATCTTGCGCCACATATCAAAGCTGAACACCGCAATGCTGATCCAGATCAGCAGGAAGCAAAACAGCTGCGCCGGCTTGAGCGGCTCGCCAAACACGAACAGCCCGAGCAGGAAAACGATGCTGGGCGCCAGATACTGGACAAACCCCAGCGCCGCATAGCTCATCCGCCGCGCCGCGGTCGCGAACAGCAACAGCGGCACCGCGGTCACCACCCCTGCCGCTGCGAGCAGCCAGCTGATTTCGACATCCGACCCAAAGCCGCGCCCATCGCCGATCCACAAATAATAACCCGCCGCGGCCGCCGACAGCGGCAACAGCAAAGTCGTTTCGATCGCCAGCCCCGGCAGCGACCCAACCGGCACGACCTTACGGATCAGCCCATAAGTGCCGAAACTGAGCGCCAGCGTCAGGCTGATCCACAAGGTGTCGAGCGCGCCCGCGAGCAGGATCGCAACGCCGATCGCCGCGATGACTACCGCCGCCCCCTGCAACCGCGACAATCGCTCGCCCAGAAAGATCATGCCCAGCAGCACATTGACCAGCGGGTTGAGATAATAGCCCAGGCTCGCCGCGAGCACATGGTCGGTAAATACCGCATGGATATAGACCAGCCAGTTGAGCGCGATCAGCAGCGAACTGGCGAGCAACAGCCGCAGCACGCGCCAATCCTTCAGCGCCGCCAGATATTCGCCGATCTGGCGCCGGAACGCCATGATCACGAAGCAAAGTGGCAGCGACCAGACGATGCGCTGCGCCAGCACTTCGACCGACGGCACCGTCTCCAGCAGCTTGAAAAACAGCGGAACAAAACCCCAGATTGCATAAGCACCCAGCGCATAGGGCAAGCCGCGCTGCGGGCTCGCCGCGGGGGCGGTGGGCTGGTTCATAAACGGAGCTCTGCCTTTCGGCCGCAGATCAGATAATGCCGCCGCCCAGCATCAGGCGAATGACGCCTATGACGATCACAACGATGTTCAAATTGCGCCCGCTGGTACTGCTCGACATCGCGCCGAGCGCCAACCCGACGACAGCAAAGGGAACGATGACCCAATTGGCCCATCCGAGTAGAGGGATGAAAGCAAAAACGGCCAAAACCAGGGCAATGGCGCCGATGACGAGCGAGGCGATGTTTAGCATCTGGCCGTTGTCGCACGCCGCCCCCGCCGCCGCAAGAGCCTTTCGGTTCATCGTCGATAACACTCGCTTCGTCTTGTTGCCCCGCGTTCATGCAACGGGTTCCGGGGCTGGCTCGTTTTCCTTGTCGAAGCGCCCAGTATCGTCGTCCGGTACAAGGCGCGAAACCAGGAAAGGATTTACGATGCGCAATTTGAACAAAGGCCTCATGGGCGCGTTGGCCGCCGCCAGCGTCGCGCTGACCGCCCCGGCCTATGCCGGCATCAGCGCCCCGACGAAGGCCGAAGGCTTTCACCAGTTGGAGTTGGACCAGTCGAGCAGTTTCTACGACCGCGACAAGCGCCGCTATCGCGATCAGCGCGTCCATGCCAACACCCGCGTTTGGCGTGACCGCAACGGCCGGTATCGCTGCAAGAAGGACAATGGCACGACCGGCCTGCTCATCGGCGGCGCCGTTGGTGGCTTGGCCGGCAACGAAATCGCCGGCCGCGGCGACAAGCTGCTTGGCACCGTGATCGGCGCTGGCGCTGGCGCCCTGCTTGGCCGCGAGATTGACCGCGACAAATATCGCTGCCGCTAAGCGATAGAGCTACCGTCTCGATTGCGGGTCCGAGACCCCTCCGCCCGCAAACGTAGATGGAAGAGGGCGTCGACCTGGTCGTCGGCGCCCTCGACCGCGTGCGCGATCCCCGCACGCTTGCCCCTTGCCCGGCCCGGCCGCTTGCCGCAAAAGCCTCTCCTGCTTCCGGGAGAGGATCATCATGTTAAACGGCCCGCTGCTCGTTACTGAGCGTCTCATCCTGCGCCCGCCCGCGACCGAGGATTTCGACGCCTTCGCCGAAATGTGCGCCGAGCCCGACACCATGCAATTTATTGGCGGCACCTGCCCGCGCGCCGCGGCGTGGCGTATCTGGTGTACGCTGGCCGGGGCGTGGCACATCCGCGGCTTTTCGATGTTCTCGGTCATCGAGCGCGAAAGCGGCGAATGGGTGGGCCGCCTTGGCCCGTGGGAGCCCGACGGCTGGCCGGCCCCGGAAATCGGCTATGGTGTCCGTGCCAAATTTGCCGGCAAGGGCTATGCCTTTGAAGGCTGCGTCGCCGCTTGCGATTTTGCCGTCGAATTTCTGAAATGGCCCGAACTGATGCACAGCATCGATCCCGCCAACACGCGCTCGCAAGCCTTGGCGGCCCGGCTGGGCGCGACGAACAGCGGCCCCACCCGCCTGCCCGCACCGTTCGAGGATGCGCCCGTCGACGCCTGGACGCAGAGCGCCGATGCCTGGCGGGTGAAGCGCAAGGAGTTCCTCTGATGGCCGACCAGCATATCGACCCCGAACGCGTGCAATTCGACGCGTTCAAGGCGCTGCCGCGCGACACAGTGATCCACATGCTCAACCTCGTCCGCTTCAAGGCCGCAGCGACCTATCCTGCTGATCATCCGCTGGCCGCGGACGCGCTGACGGGCGCCGAAGCCTATGCCCATTATGGCGCCGACAGCGGCCCGGTGTTCCACCGCGTCGGCGGCCGCATCGTCTGGCGCGGCACGATGGAAGCGATGGTGATCGGCCCCGATGCCGAGCATTGGGACGCGATGTTCATCGCCGAATATCCGACCAGCGCCGCCTTCATGGAAATGGTGACCGACCCGGTCTATCGGCAGGCCGTGATCCACCGCCAGGCGGCGGTCGAAACCTCGCGGCTGATCCGCTGCAACCCAAAAGCGTCTCGCTCCGGCACAGGTTTCGGCTAACAAACTGTTACCCGTTAACGCATTTTCTTTGCGCCTTTTTAACCAGGATCGGGCAATCCGGGTCAAAGATTAAGGGAGTGTTAGCGATGATGTTGCGCGGAAAATGGCTGGTTACCGGCCTGCTGATGGCGGCGGCACCGCTCGCCGGGTGCCGGGACAATCCCGAAGCAAAGTCCGAACTCGCCCCGCTCGACGACGGGCTGACCAATGCCGACCCCGCGGTCAAGGGCGCGCTTGAAGACAAGATCATGGTCGACCCCAAGCTCGCGGGACAGGCGAACCAGAATGCCGTCGGTCCGGGCAATCGCCCCGTCGATGGCGGCGTTCCCGGCGTCGCGGGCGGCAAGGCCGCGACGGTCGCCGAAGCCGCTGCTGCGCTCAAGGCGGGCAAGCTGCTTGCCGCGCCCAGGGCGCTTCCGATGGAAGCGGATTGTGATGGCTGCGAAGCCAAACCGCGCCCCGTCACGATCGGCGCGCTCGCGCGCGACCAACAAAAGGGCGGCGGCTGCGACGCCAAGCTGACCTATGGCAACGCCTGGGCCGATCGCCTGCCCGCGGCATTCAAGGTCTATCCGCGCGCCACGCTGCGCGAAGCCGCGGGCGTTGCAGGCGGCAAGTGCAACATCCGCGTCGTCAATTTCCAGACCGCCGCGTCGATCCAGGGCGTGTTCGATTATTATCACACGATGGCGATCCGCGCTGGCTACACCAGCGACCACCGCGTCAACGGCAACGAACATATGCTGGGCGGCACCAAGGGCGACCTCGCCTATGTCATCATGGCGCGCCGCGACGGCGGCATGACCGACGTCGATCTGGTCGCCTCGGGCGGAAAGTAGGCCATCTTGCGATCGCGCAACAAAAAGGCCCCGGTTTCCCGGGGCCTTTTCTTTTAGCAAAAAGGACGGTCGCGTCAGACTTTGTCGCCGAGCGCGCCCTTGACCTTGCCCTTCAAATTCTGGGCTTCGCCTTTGCGCTCCTGCGCAATGCCTTCGCCGGTCAGGCGATCGTTGTCGGTCGCCTTGCCGATCGCCTGCTTGGTGTTGCCGATCGCTTCGTTGGCGAGGCCCTTTGCCTTGTCGGTGAGTTCACCCATGGAAAATCTCCTTGCTCTTGGCCGAGGCAATAGCACCTCTTGCCTGACCAACGAGCCGCCGCGCCAGATGTTCCCGGCGCCCGGCAAATCGCTGCGAAAAAAGGGTAATTGACCTGCCCCGCAAATGAGATTGCATGGCGCCATGATATTTTCGCGCCCTGCCCTGATCGCCGCGACCGCACTGCTGCTTGCCCCCGCGACTCTCGCCCAGCCCGCCCCGAACAGGGTCGCCGCGCAACCCCAACTGCGCGGTCTGACAGCCGAAGAAGCGGCGGCGCTGATCGCAAAAGTCGCCGATGCGCAAGCGAAGTTAAAGAGCGGTGAGCCGGTCGTTTTCGAGTTGCTATCCGGCGCGCCCGCATTTTATCCGATGACGCGCACGGCTCCCCGCGACGCATTTCTCCGCCTGCCGCTCGCCAAGACGTTCAGCGTCGAGCGCGAAGCGACCGATAACAAGCTGTGGCAGCCCTATCGCTTGATCGTGCTGCCCGATGGCCCCGGCAAATTGCTGTGGGATCTCGAAGTGGTGCTGGGCATCAATGGCCAGATCGAACGCATCGAAATGCTCTACCGCCCGCCCGCGCCCTTCTGATTTGAGCCTAAGGCTTCAATCCCATCAGATCGCGCGCATTCTCATAACGAATTTTCGCCTTTTCGGCGGGGGTGATGTCGAGCCTGTCCAGCGCATCGAGTGTCTGTTTCAGCGAGAATTGCGGGTGGTCCGACCCGATTAATATGCGATCGATCCCGACATTGCGCATCGTCCAGATAAACTCTTCCTCGATCGGCGCGTCGGCGACGAGCGTCACCGTCGCCGAAATGTCGAAATAGATATTGTTACCGAACAACCCTTCCGCCGTGCGCGCCATTTTCAGGATGTTCCAGAAGCGGAAGTTCAACCCGCCCATATGCGCAAACACGAACTTCGTCTTTGGCGCCCCTAGCGCGAGGTTGAACAGCTTTTCGCTGTCGCCGCCGGGGACGATATTCGCATTGTCGATGACGACCGCGATGCCAAGATCGCCGGCGCGCCGGACCAGCGCCAGCACACGTGGGTCAGCGGGATCGAACTTCTGCGTATGCGGTTGGATCTTCAGCAGCTTCACACCAAGTCCGGCAACACGCTGCAACTCGTCCAGCGCCGCGGCGCCGTCGTAGGGATGGGCCGTCGCGATCGGCACCATGGTCGGGTGCTTCGCCGCCAGCGCAAGCAGCGCATCGTTGCGGGCGCGGATGTCGTCGGGGTTGCCTGCGAGCGCTTGGTTCGGCCCGCCGAACCACATGCCACCGAAAGCCGCAACCGTCAGTCCAGCGGCCTTCACCTGCGCCTCATAGTCCGCGATCGACTTTTCGCCATTCCACAGATGGACATGGCTATCGATCGGCGCCTGCGCGGTCGCGATATGGGGAACGGCCAGCAGGACGGCGGCCAGCAACGGCGCGATTTTCATGGCGCTAGATCAGCCCGGCCAGCGGGCTCGACGGGTCGGCATATTTGCGCAGCCCCATGCGGCCCGACAGATAGGCATCGCGCCCCGCCTCGACCGCCAGCTTCATTGCGCGCGCCATGCGGATCGGATCCTTCGCCTCGGCGATCGCGGTGTTCATCAGCACGCCGTCGCAGCCGAGTTCCATTGCCACCGCGGCATCGCTCGCCGTGCCCACACCCGCGTCGACCAGCACCGGCACCGAGGCGCCCTCGACGATCAAGCGGATCGTGACGCGGTTCTGGATTCCCAGCCCCGACCCGATCGGCGCGCCCAGCGGCATCACCGCAACGGCGCCTGCATCCTCCAACTGCTTTGCGGCGATCGGATCATCGACGCAATAGACCATGGGCAGGAAACCTTCCTTGGCCAGCACCTCGGTCGCTTCCAGCGTCTCGCGCATATTGGGGTACAGCGTCTTCGCCTCACCCAGCACCTCCAGCTTCACCAGATCCCAGCCCCCCGCCTCGCGCGCCAGCCGCAGCGTGCGGATCGCATCGTCGGCGTTGAAGCAGCCCGCGGTGTTGGGCAGGTATGTGATCTTCTTGGGATCGATGTAATCGGTGAGCATCGGCGCGGTCGGGTCCGACACATTGACGCGGCGCACCGCGACGGTGACGATCTCCGCCCCCGACGCCGCGACCGCCGCCGCATTTTGCTCAAAATCCTTATATTTGCCGGTCCCGACAATCAGCCGCGACGTGAATGTCCGTCCGGCAACGCTCCAAGTGTCGGTCAACAACCGCCTCCCACAAAATGGACAATTTCGAGCGCATCGCCCTCGGCGAGCGCCACTGCCGCCAGCGTCGAGCGCGGCACGATTTCGCGATTGCGCTCGACCGCCACCTTTTTGACGTCGAGACCCAGCGAGGCGACGAGGTCGGCAATGCTGCCTTCACGGACCTGCCGCGCTTCGCCGTTGAGCATGATCGAAATCACCGCCATTCCCGCCTTGCTTTGCCTTTTGCCGAGCAGCCCATATAGGGGGAGCGTCCCCTGCCGCAACCGAAAGCCCCCGAATTGACCGACAAGCCGACCGTTTTTGTCCTCTCCGGCCCCAACCTGAATCTGCTCGGCACGCGCGAGCCGGAGATTTATGGGCATGACACGCTCAACGACATCCACGCGCGGCTGGAAGCGCAGGCCGCCGAGCTTGGTCTGCGTCTCGAATGCCGCCAGACCAATCACGAGGGCGTGCTGATCGACTGGCTGCACGAGGCCTATGTCGCGGGCGCCAAGGCGGTGCTGCTCAACGCGGGCGGCTACACCCACACCTCGATCGCGCTCCACGACGCGATCAAGTCGATCAAGGTGCCGGTGATCGAGGTCCATCTGTCGGACCCGATGCAGCGCGAGCCGTTCCGCCACATCAGCTATGTCGGCATGGCGGCGGTGGCGCATTTTGCAGGCCATGGCGCGAACAGCTATACGCTGGCGCTGGACGCCGCCGCGCGTCTCTGACAAGAGGGCGCATCAAAAACGGGGTCTGAGCGTCCTGATCAATGGACGCCGCAACAACAGGAAAATTCTCATGGGTGACCATAAAGACGATGGCATCAATATCGATCCGGCCTATGTGCGCGCGCTCGCCGAGCTGCTCGACGACACCAGCCTTACCGAAATCGAAGTCGAGGACGGCGATCGCAAGGTCCGCGTCGCGCGCAAGGCTGCTGTCGCGGCAGCGCCCGTGGCCTATGCCCCCGCCCCCGCCCCCGCCCCCGCACCGGCGCCAGCCGCCGCCGCTCCGGCGGCCCCCGTCGCGGCTGCCCCCGCCGCGGCAAGTTTCGCCGATGCGGTGAAATCTCCAATGGTCGGCACCGTTTATCTGTCGCCCGAACCCGGCGCACCGAATTTCGCGACCATCGGCTCGGCCGTGAAAGAAGGCGATACCGTCCTGATCATCGAGGCGATGAAGGTGATGAACCCGATCGTCGCCCCCGCATCGGGCGCGCTGACGGGTGTGCATGTCGAAAACAGCCAGCCGGTCGAGTTCGACCAGCCGCTGTTCACCATCGCCTGAGCTTCCCATGCCGATTGAAAAACTTCTGATCGCCAACCGCGGCGAGATCGCGCTGCGTATTCACCGTGCGTGCCATGAAATGGGCATCAAGACCGTCGCGGTCCATTCCACCGCCGACGCCGATGCGATGCACGTCCGCCTCGCCGACGAAGCGGTCTGCATCGGCCCGCCCGCGGCGAAGGACAGCTATCTCAACATCCCCGCGATCATCTCGGCCGCCGAGATCACCGGGGCTGACGCGATCCATCCGGGCTATGGTTTCCTCTCGGAAAACGAGCGCTTCGCCGAAATTATCGAAGCGCATGACATGATCTTCGTCGGGCCGAAGCCGGAACATATCCGTACCATGGGCGACAAGGTCGAAGCGAAGCGCACCGCGGTCGCGCTGGGTCTGCCGGTCGTTCCGGGTTCGCCCGGCGCGGTCACCTATGGCGACGAATGCCGCAAGATGGCGGAAGACATCGGCTATCCGGTGCTGATCAAGGCCGCATCGGGCGGCGGCGGCCGCGGCATGAAGGTCGTTCCAGACGCGGACAGCCTCGAAAGCCTGATGGGTCAGGCCTCATCCGAAGCCGCCGCGGCATTTGGCGATCCCACCGTCTATATGGAAAAATATCTCGGCAACCCGCGCCACATCGAATTTCAGGTGTTCGGCGATGGCCGCGGTACGGCAATCCACCTCGGCGAGCGCGACTGCTCGCTTCAGCGCCGCCACCAGAAGGTGCTCGAAGAAGCCCCCTCGCCGATTATCTCGGCCGAAGAGCGCGCGCGCATGGGCAAGGTGTGCGCCGACGCGATGGCCGCGATGCAATATCGCGGCGCGGGGACGATCGAATTCCTGTGGGAAAATGGCGAGTTCTTTTTCATCGAAATGAACACGCGCATCCAGGTTGAGCATCCGGTGACCGAAATGATCACCGGCTTTGACCTGGTCCGCGAACAGATTCGCGTCGCGGGCGGCCGCGACCTGTCGGTCAAACAGGAAGACTTGGAGTTTCGCGGCCATGCGATGGAATGCCGCATCAACGCCGAAGACCCGCGCACTTTCATGCCCTCGCCCGGCAAGGTCACCAATTATCACGCGGCCGGCGGCATGCATGTGCGCGTCGATAGCGGGCTGTACGCCGGCTATTCGATCCCGCCCTATTACGACAGCATGATCGGCAAGCTGATCGTTTATGGCCGCACGCGCGAAAGCTGCATGATGCGGATGCGCCGCGCGCTGGAGGAAATGGTGATTTCGGGGGTCAAGACAAACATCCCGCTGCACCAGGCGCTGCTCGCCGATCCCGATGTGATCAACGGCGATTACACGATCAAATGGCTGGAAGACTGGCTCGCGCGGCAGGATGCGGAGGCGAAAGCCTGATTCAACATCGTCGCCCCGGCGGAGGCCGGGGTCTCACCGGCTGTTTCTGACGCACCGCCGATATCCCGGCCTCCGCCGGGATTTCGGGAAAATAGGTGCGCCCAGCTGTGCGCCACCTCACTTTAACTCCCCGGCATTATTGGCTATGGGCTTTAACCATGGTCAAAAACTCCCCCATCTCCGCGCGCCACGCCGCAACCTTTCTCCTTCCGCTGAGCCTGCTCGCGACGCCTGCCCTTGCGCAAACCGCGGTGAAGGAGGATTCAGTTATCCTTCAGCCCGACAAGGTCGCCGACGATGCGCCCGTTGTCGCCGCGACGATCGCGATGCCCAGTTGGAGCGAAGAAAACGCCACCGCGCTGCTCAGCAGCATCGAAAAAATCGGCGCCGAGGGACTGTTCGCCAAGGATTATAATCCCGACGCGCTGGCCGCCGCCATCCTGGCAGGCGATCAGGCGCGGCTCGACAAGCTCGCGACCGACACCTTCCTGCTCCTCGCGACGCATCTGCGCGACGGACGCACGCCCAATGCCGCGCGCAAACAATGGTTCATGGTCGATAGCGACGCCGATGCCGAACCCCTGCTGCCGCTGCTCGAGACTGCGCTGAACGCCGGGTCGATCCGCGAAACGCTCGCCGCGCTCAACCCCGTCCACCCGGATTTTGCGGTGCTCAAGGCCGCGCTGGCTAAGGCCAAGGCGCCTGCGGACGCCAATGCGATTCGCGTCAACATGGAACGCTGGCGCTGGATGCCGCGCGCGCTGGGCGACCGCTACGTCGTCAGCAACGTCCCCGAATATATGACCCGCGTCGTCCACGGCGGCACCGTCATTGCGACGCACAAGGCCGTCGTCGGCAAACCATCGACCGCAACGCCGCAGCTGAATCCGATGGCGACCGGAATCATCGTCAACCCGAACTGGACGCTGCCGCGCAGCATCATCAACGAAGGGATTGGCGCCACCATCGCGCGCAACCCCGCAGCCGCCCGCGCGCAGGGCTATACCTGGACGGGCAGCGGCAAAACGCTGTCGGTGGTGCAGAAGCCGGGGCCGAACAATGCGCTTGGCGTGATGAAGATGGAAATGCTCAACGAACACGCCATTTACCTGCACGATACCCCGTCAAAGGCCGCGTTCAACGCCGCCGCCCGCGCCTTCAGCCATGGCTGCATCCGCACCGAACGCGCGCTGCATTTCTCGGGCCTGATGGCGGTGATGTTTGCCGGCCAGAGCCCTGAAGCCTTTGGCGAAGCAATCGCCAGCGGCAAGACGACGCGCTTCGGCTTTGAAAATCCCTTCCCCGTCTATGTCGCCTATTGGACCGTGATTCCTGACGGCAAGGGCGGCACCAAAAAGCTCGCCGATCTTTACGGCCGCGACGCGCCGGTGGTGGCCAGCTTCGCCAAGCCCGGCCGCCCCACCGCCGCAATCATCGCCCCGGTCACGCCGCCGGTGGTGCCGACGGTCGAAACCACCGCCCGCGTCACAACGCCGGGGACTTCGGGGATTTACTGAACGGCGTCCGCTGCGGAACAGAAAGCGAGATTATTGAATCTTCATGCCGAACTTGTTTCGGCATGACGTGATTTGGCGGGCCACTCACCGCCCCACACCGATGTTGCGCCTCAATCCGCTGTGGTCGGAAACGTCCCGTTGACCGAACCCGCACGGCGGATATTGTCAGCGACCGGTGGCAGCTGGAATGGCGCCGGCACCGGCGGCATCTCGCTCAGCCGGTCGGCGAACAGCAGCCGCCCCGGCCCCAGCTTGTAAAGGATCATCGGCAACAGCTCTTCGCCGAACACGAAGCAGCCTTCGCTCCGCCCCAGCTTGCCCTGCGTCGCGATCAGCGACGGGTCGGCGTACCAGGCGCCATGCACCACGATCGCGCGGACGTCGGCATTATTGTTGTCAGGTTCCAGCCCCGCGAGCCGCATCGACGATCCGTTCGCGCCCCAATAATAGTCGCTGGTGCGATACGCACCGCGCGAGGTCGCGAGACTGCCGACACGATTCGAAAAGCTTTTCAGCCAGCCGTCATGCTGCGGGTCCGACCCGCGGCCGTGGGTGACCGGGAACATCTCGATCTTGCCTGCCACCATATCGACCAGCGCAAAGCGCGGACGCGCCGACGGCAGTCCGAAATCGACGATCCCAACCCGATCGGTTTGCGGGATGAAGCGGCTCTGCATCGCGATCTGCTTGCGCGCGACCGCCAGATAATCGACTGGCGGCGCCATCGGGGGTGTTGGCTGGCGAATCCAGTCGGGCAGTTGCGCGCGCACGGGCACGGCGGCGATGGCGCCTGCTCCCGCCAGTCCGGCCAGCATGGCCCTGCGATCAATCAATTTACTCACTTGGCTACCCGACCCCGCATTGGCCGCCTTTGGCGATCCCTCGACGATGCATAAGTCGGGCGTTGGCCGTGAAAGGCAAGCAGGTGGTTCCCGGTCATGCGGGCAAGTGTGGCATAATTGCCATGAACTGCAGGTTAAAGATAAAATCGCTGATTGGCGACGTCCTCGCCCACGAAATCGCACTTGCAAACCATTTGCAATATCACTAGCTCGCGTCCCATTATAAACGCCGAGGGGAGTTTTCGTGACCGCAGCATCTGTCCGCATGGCATTGATCGCCGCTGCCACTGGCGGCTTGGCAGCGATGCCGACACCTGCCTTCGCCGCCGACGAGGCTGCGAGTGCGAACGCGGACGTCGATTCCATCGTTGTCACCGGCTATGTGGCCCAGGGTCTGTCCGATCCGCGCAGCCCGCTGCCGCTGGTCGATACCCCCAACAGTGCCACCGTGGTGACCGATCAGCTGCTGGCCGAACAGGGCCGCCGCACCCTGCGCGATGCGTTGCGCAATATCACCGGCATCAGCTTTCAGGCGGGCGAAGGCAATCCGCCGGGTGGCGGTGACAGCTTCTCGATCCGCGGCTTTGCGGGCCGCGACGATGTTTATGTCGATGGGCTGCGCGACCCCGGCAATTATTTCCGCGACCCGTTCAACGCCGACCGCTTTGAAGTGACCAAAGGCCCAGCATCGGCGATTGCCGGACGTGGTAATATCGGCGGCTCACTCAACATCGTGTCGCGCCAGCCGCTGCTGGAAAACCAGCACGGCGCCGAACTTTCGGTCGGCACCGACCAGTATTTTCGCGGCACGATCGACAGCAACATCGTCCTTGACGAAGCGAACGGCATAGCCCTGCGCATCAACGCGGTGGCGCACCGCAATGACGAGGCTGGCCGCGACCGGGTCGATAGCAAGCGCTGGGGCGTCAACCCGGTGCTGGGCTTTGGTGTCGGCGGCGATACGATGGTGACCGCCGGTTATTTCTTTCTGACCCAGGACGATCTGCCCGATATGGGCATTCCCAACGCGCGCAATCGATCGCTGGCCGGATCGGGGTTCGAGGGCGCGCCGGTCCCACTCAATCGCCGCAATTTTTACGGCTATTCGACCGATTATCGCGATGTCGACACGCACATCGGGACGTTGATCGTCTCGCATCGGTTCAGCGACGCCGCAACGATCAGCAACAAGACACGCTGGGCGCAGACCGATTATGCCCAGTCGGCATCGTCGCCGCGCTTTGTCGGCAATGTCACCACCCTCGGCCCGACGACCGAAGGCGTCGGCAATCGCAAATTTCGCGATCAGCGCGACAAACTGTTCGTCAATCAGACCCAGCTCGAATTGACATTCGGCAGTGACACTTTCCGCCACAATGTCGTGGTCGGATTCGAATATGCCGACGAACTGACCCGCAATCGCCGCCAGCTTGATGCCGACGGCCCGCGATACAATCTATTCGACCCGGCGTTCCTCGCCGCGGCGCCGGTCGCCTATAATGGCACCACCGCGCGCATCGATATCGACACCAAAAGCCTCTATCTGTTCGATACCGTCGAACTCGGCGATCAATGGCGCATCGTCGGCGGCATCCGCCACGATTGGGTCGATACGCGGGTGCGCGGCATCGTCGACAGCGGCTTCACCGCGCCCGGCTTTGCCACCGACCTGTCGCGCGGTGACAGCGAATTCAGCGGCAACGCCGCGCTGGTATTCAAACCCAGCGCCAACAGCAGCCTCTATTTCGGCTGGGGCACCGCATTCGAACCGTCGGGCCGCGCCGAAATCGTCCAGCTGGCCGGCGGCAACAACAATGCGCCCGTCACCGCGGCGAACTTCAACGTCAAATCCGAACGCAGCCGTTCGTTCGAATTGGGCGGCAAGCTCGAATTGCCGGGCGGCTTGCTGCTCAGTGCCGCGCTGTTCGAAATCACCAAAACCAATGCCCGCACCCCCGGCGTCGATGCCGGCGATCCGCCGGTCGTCCTCGACGGGCGCCAGCGGATCCGCGGCATTGAACTTCAAGCGGCCGGAACGATCATGCCGGGCTGGGATATTTTTGCCGGTTACACCCACCTCGACGGCGAAGTGCGCGAGTCGAACATTCCGGTGCAGATTGGCCTGCCCCTCGACAACACGCCGCCGCACAGCGCGACGCTGTGGACATCGTTCGACGTCACCCCGGCGTTTCGTATCGGTGGCGGGGTACAATATAATGGCAAACGCCGCTCGGACATTCCGACCAGCCTGACCAGTGGCAATTTTGTCATTACCGTGCCGTCCTACACGGTGTTCGATGCCTTCGCCGAATACCGTTTGACCGCCAATGTAAAGCTGCGGGCGAACGTTTATAACATTGGCAACAGATATTATTTTCAGTCATTGGGCAGCGGTCAGTCGATCCCCGGCCCGGGCCGATCGGGCGTCCTGACCCTCGCGCTCGACTTTTGATGGCGATCCCCGGGGGTTGCGACGCTGCAATCCCCGGGGCATGACGCTGCCATGTATCTGGTCGTCGATAATGTCCTGACCGGCGATCCGCTCGCCCGCGCACAGGCGCTGCTGGCCGATGCACCTTGGTCCGATGGCCGCGTCACCGCCGGTTATCAATCGGCCGCGGTCAAACGCAACGAACAATTGCCCGAACGGCATAGCGTCACGCGCCAGTTGCAAGACATCGTCAACCCGGCGCTCGGCGCTTGCCTGCTGTTCCAGTCGGCCGCGCTGCCGCGGCAGATCTTTCCGCCGCTGTTCAATCGTTATGCGACCGGCCATGATTTCGGCACCCATATCGACAACGCCATCCGCCAGACTCCCGACGGGTTGGCGCTGCGCACCGATTTGTCGGCGACCCTGTTCCTGTCCGATCCCGACAGCTATGATGGCGGCGAGCTGGAGGTCGAGGATGGCAGCGCCGCGCAACGCTTCAAGCTCGCCGCCGGGTCAATGCTGCTCTATCCGGCGACCACCCTGCACCGGGTGACTCCGGTCACGCGCGGTGCACGTCTCGCCTGCTTTTTCTGGGTACAAAGCCTCGTCGCCGACGCCGCGCGCCGCGCCATCCTGTTCGACATCGACCTCGCGATCCAGTCGCTGCGGCCGCGCGTCGGCGATCAGGATCCTGCGCTGGTGGCGCTCACCGGTGCCTATCACAATCTGCTGCGCCAATGGGCACAGCCCTGACACCTGGCGCGCTCAGCCAAGGAAGGATCAACGATGAAAGCAACCATCTGGCACAATCCCGCCTGCGGCACGTCGCGCAAGACGCTGGCGATCCTGCAAGACACCCCTGGGATCGACCTCACGGTCGTCGAATATCTGAAACACCCTTATGCCGCAGACAAGCTGCGACAGCTGTTCGCCGCAGCGGGTCTCGCCGCGCGCGATGCGCTGCGGCTGCGCGGCACCGATGCCGAACAGCGCGGGCTGAAGGACGCGGACGAGGATGTCATCATCGCTGCAATGACCGCCAACCCCGCCTATGTCGAACGCCCGATCGTCGAGACCGACAAGGGCGTCCGGCTGTGCCGCCCGCAGGACCGGGTCCACGAAATTCTGTGAAGCCGCCCATGGTGGCGGTCTGGCCGGCACCGGCGACCTGATGCCGCAAAAAGCAGAGGGGCCGCGGACATTGTCCGCGGCCCCTCGCTATCACGCTAATCGCAGAACCGATTACGGGCTGGTCGGTTCGTCATCGCCGTCGGTCAGCAGCACGATGCCGACGATGATCCCGACGGCTGCGAGCGCCAGGAAGAGCCAGCTGTTTTCGCCTGCCAGCTCGCTCTCGCCTTCGACAGTCGAAACGGCGCGAGCGCTCTGCGCGGCCGAAGCGGCGACCGGCGCTGCGATCAGCGACGTCGCGGCAAGGCTAACCGCGGCTTTCTTGAAAAGATTCATGTTAAACTCCCTGGCTGGATATGCAGTGTGGATCGACCCGGTATCACGCTATTCTATTGTTCCACAGCCAAATTTATAGCGCCCTGAGGCCATATTGCAATGCAGCGCCGCATGGATTACGTCCTGAAAAACCGCCAGATCGGCGCAAACTAGATCGGCACGATGTACTAGCCCGCGGCGATCCGCCCCCCCGCAATGGCGAATCGCGTCACCGGTCCCGGCACGTCGGCGAAAAGCGCCGCCTCGGTCCCCGTCAGCCACGCCTGCCCTCCCTGCCCCGCCAACCGCGCATACAGCGCCGCGCGGCGCATCGGGTCCAAGTGCGCCGCGACCTCGTCGAGCAGCAGCACCGGCCGCCGCCCGCGCGCGCGCGCCACGCAGTCGCTATGCGCCAGCACCAGCGACAGCAGCATCGCCTTTTGCTCCCCCGTCGAACAGCGCGCCGCGGCGCGACCCGTCGCGGCGTGGACCGCGACCAGATCGTCACGGTGCGGCCCCGCCGTGGCGCGCCCCGCCGCCGCGTCAATCCGGCGGCGCCCGGCAAACAGCGCTTGCAGCGCCGTCCCGTCAAAAGGCGTCGTCCGCGCCGCGCCGTCGCTGTCGATCAGCGTCAGCAGCGGGCGGGCAAAGGGCGCGTCGGGCTGCCCGGCCAGTTCGATCGACAGCGCTGCCAGCGTGGTTTGCCGCGCCGCGTCCATCGCCGCGCCATGCTCCCCCAGCTGCGCCTCCAGGCTGGCCAGCCATCGCGGGTCGGCGCTGGACAGGTCGGCCAGCAATTTGCCGCGCGCGCGCAGTGCCGCTTCATATCGGTTGCTGTGCTGCGCATGCCGCGGGTCGAGCGCCAGCACCAGCCGGTCGAGAAAGCGCCGCCGATTGCCCGCGGTCTCGACGAACAGGCGGTCCATCGCCGGGGTCAGCCACAGCACCCCCATCCACTCGCCCAGCGACGCCGCCGCCGCCGGGCTGCCATTAATCCGCACGATCCGCCGCCCCGGGTGTGCGGGCTCAATCCCGGTACCCAGCGACACCGGCGCCAGATCATCGCCCGCCAGCACCTCGGCAAATACGGCGAAACCGCCGCTCGCGCCGTCGCGCACCATGTCGCTCAGTGCGGCGCGGCGCAGCCCGCGCCCCGGCGCCAGCAACGAAATCGCTTCCAATATATTGGTCTTGCCCGCGCCATTGTCGCCATAGAGCGCCACCAGCCCCGCCGCCGCGACCAGCTCCGCCCCGGCATGGTTGCGAAAATCGGTCAGCGAAAGGCGGGTCAGCGTCATCCTGTACGCCGCCTACCGCAGCTTGTCCGGCCGCGCCAGCCCGCTCCCTCTCGCAGGGCCACTCACGCCACCTTCTCGACCGTCATCCCGGCGAAGGCCGGGATCTCGCCATCGCGTCCTGGCGCATCCGGATGATCAGGTGCGGGCCAGACCCAACCGTCTCCGTGATTTTTTCCGCTCAGTGGGAAATCTCACCATTCAGATGGATATTTTGCAGCGAAATTATCGGTCGTCATCGTCAAAACCCCGCTGAACCGCCTATGAATGAAATTGGCACGGTCCCTGCATTACCTTTTGCATCCACCGGATGGTCCGGTTGGAACCGAAAAAAGGGAAATCATCATGGCACATTTCAACGTCGAATCGTTCAAAAGCTACGCAATCGCTGCGGTCGCCTCGCTTTATTGCTCGGTCATGTTCCTCGCGGTTGCTGGTCAAAATGGCGCGCAGGTCGGTTCGCTGGTCATCTGACCAGCGGCCACCTCCGCCTGCTCATAACGCCGGCCCCTGGCCGGGATGGAAAGGAAAGAAATGAAACAGGGTTTTCGCAAGAATCGTCGCGACGGGATGATCTTCGGCGTGTGCGCTGGGATGGCAGACCAGTTCGGCTTCGACGTCTTGTGGACGCGCGTCGGCTTTGTCGCCTTGACGCTGCTGGGCTTCGGCCTGCCACTGCTGCTGTACCTCGCCGTCGCGATCCTCGCGCCCTCAGGAGGCAGCATAAGGGCCGGACGCCTTTCAGGCGCAGCGCACCGGCCCGCACATTCCCAAGCAATCAAGGGCTCACCGGCCACCCCGGTGGGCCCTTTTCCATTTGGGGCGCTCGCGATCGAAAGGCTACGCTTGCCCCTTCACAGCTAGCAAAAACGGGGGGCGGTCAATCCCGCGCGACGCCAATCAGCGCCTCGGCTTCGCATGGCGCAATCGTGCAATGAGCGGCTTCCACCAATGCGGCAAGCACGGGACTTGTTTCCTCGCACGATTTCGGGTTTCTTCTTCGTCGATCGTGTCGATGAGCAGCGACTGCGGTAAACAGGATTGCACGAATGACGGCTCATTGGCGCCTTGAGGCAAAAACCATGCAGCCAAGGCAGGTTGCGCCAATGCTCGCCTCCGATGCGATCCGCTCGGCGGGAGGTTGGGTCGGCGAGGTTCATCCTTTCGGAGATTTTCAGCTCGTTGTTCACTTCGAAATCGCGGCCAGCCGGCGCCTGATGCTGGAGGAGGCATTCGCCGAGGCAGCGATCCTTATCTATTCAAACATATGGGAAGTGCCCGACAACTCGGGGGCGATCAGTGGCGCGATAACGATCGCGCTGATCCAGCCTGAGCATCCGTTATTTGGGCCTCTCGGGCGCCAGCCAGGCCCGCTATAGCATCGATAGCATTGGAACGGGCTCATCGCCCCCGAGCCAGCGACGACACGCAATTGCGACGGCCAGCAATAACTATGAGATAGTCGCGGCCAACGAAAAAGCCCCGCCGGATCGATCCAGCGGGGCTCATTTCTGTCAGCCAAAGGCGGAGGTGAAGCTTACGCTTCGCCCTCACCCTCCGGACGCTCTTCGACCATCACGTCATCGGTCGTGAAGTCTTCGCCCTGCACCTTGCCGAGCGGATCGTCGCCCATCGCGGCTTCCGGGCCTTGCGCCAGTTCGGCGGCATGCTCGGCGGCGGCGCTCGCCGGGGCGATCAGGTCGACCTGGCTTGCGGCGCGCATCGATGCGCGCAGCGCGGCATCCTTGCTCGACGCGGTGACGCGGACGCGGTTCATGGCAGCGCCGGTACCCGCCGGGATCAGGCGGCCGACGATGACGTTTTCCTTCAGCCCGATCAGCGAGTCGACCTTGCCCTGCACCGAAGCTTCGGTGAGCACGCGGGTCGTTTCCTGGAACGATGCCGCCGAAACGAAGCTGCGCGTTTGCAGCGACGCCTTGGTGATGCCCAGCAGGACCGGACGGCCCTCGGCAGGCACGCCATTCTTCGGCAGCTTGGCGTTATATTCCATCATCTCCAGATAATCGAGCTGTTCGCCCGGCAGCAACGTGGTGTCGCCGCCATTGGTGATCTCGACCTTCTGCAGCATCTGGCGAACGATCACTTCGATGTGCTTGTCGTTGATCTTCACGCCCTGCAGACGGTAGACTTCCTGGATTTCGGCGACCAGATATTCGGCCAGTGCCTCGACGCCCATGACGTCCAGGATGTCGTGCGGGTTCGGCGAACCGCTGATCAAGGCGTCGCCGCGCTTGACCTGGTCGCCTTCCTGCACTTCCAGCACCTTCGACTTGGGGATCAGATATTCGATCGGATCGCCTTCTTCCGGAACGATCGCAATCTTGCGCTTCGCCTTGTAATCCTTGACGAATTCAATGCGACCGCTGATCTTGGCGATCACGCTGTTGTCCTTCGGAATGCGCGCTTCGAACAGCTCGGCCACCCGCGGCAGACCGCCGGTGATGTCGCGCGTCTTCGACGCTTCGCGGCTGACACGGGCGAGAACGTCGCCCGCCTGCACCGTCTGACCATCCTCGACCGACAGCATCGTGCCGACCGCGAGCAGATAGCGCGCGGCTTCACCCGATGCATCGTCGAGCAGGGTCAGGCGCGGTTGCAGGTCTTCCTTCTTGGCGCGGCCCGCCGAACGATATTCGATCACGACGCGCTGGGCGATGCCCGTCGCCTCGTCGACCTGCTCGATCAGGGTCTTGGTATCTTCCAGATCCTGATACTTCACGACGCCCTGCTTTTCGGTGATCAGCGGCATAGTGAACGGATCCCATTCGGCAATCCGGTCGCCCTTCTTCACCTTGTCGCCATCCTTGAACAGGATGTGCGCGCCATAAGGCAGCTTGTGCGATGCGCGCTCGCGGCCTTCGCTGTCGATGATCGCGACTTCACCCGAGCGGGCGAGCGCCAGGCGGCGACCGCGCTGATCCACGATCGTCGGCATGTCGCGATATTCGATCGTGCCGTCCGAAATCGCTTCGGCGTTCGACTGCTCGTTGACCTGCGCCGCACCACCGATGTGGAAGGTACGCATGGTCAGCTGAGTGCCGGGTTCACCGATCGACTGGGCGGCGATCACGCCGACCGCTTCACCGATGTTCACCGGGGTACCACGCGCCAGGTCACGGCCATAGCATTTGCCGCACACGCCCAGCACCGCTTCGCAAACCAGCGGCGAACGGATCTTGACCGACTGAACCTCGGCATCTTCGATCTTCTGCGTCGTCGGCTCGTCGAGCAGGGTGCCGACCGGGGCCAGCACGTTGCCGTCCTTGTCGAGCACGTCTTCCAGCGTCGTGCGGCCCAGGATACGCTCGCCCAGCGAGGCGATCGTCGAACCGCCCTGGATGATCGCGCGCATTTCCATGCCGCGGGTCGTACCGCAATCTTCCTCGATCACGACGCAGTCCTGCGACACGTCGACCAGACGGCGGGTCAGATACCCCGAGTTTGCGGTCTTCAGCGCGGTATCGGCCAGACCCTTACGCGCACCGTGGGTCGAGTTGAAATACTCAAGAACGGTCAGACCTTCCTTGAAGTTCGAGATGATCGGCGTTTCGATGATCTCGCCCGACGGCTTGGCCATCAGGCCGCGCATACCGGCGAGCTGCTTCATCTGGGCCTGCGAACCACGGGCACCCGAGTGCGCCATCATGTAGATGGAGTTGATCGGGGCCAGACGGCCCGTTTTCGGATCCTTCGGCTCGGCACGGATTTCGTCCATCATCGCGGTCGCAACCTTGTCGCCGCACTGCGACCACGCGTCGATCGCCTTGTTGTACTTTTCCTGCTGCGTGATCAGGCCATCCTGATACTGCTGCTCGAAATCCTTCACCAAAGCGCGGGTTTCGTCGACCATACCTTCCTTCGACGCCGGGATGATCATGTCATCCTTGCCGAAGGAGATACCGGCCTTGAACGCGTTGCGGAAGCCAAGCGCCATGATGGCGTCGGCGAACAGCACCGTCTCTTTCTGGCCGGTGTGACGATAGACCTGATCGATCACGTCACCGATTTCCTTCTTGGTCAGAAGGCGGTTGACGACGTCGAACGGCACGGTGTGCGACTTCGGCAGGCACTCGCCGATCAGCATACGGCCCGGGGTCGTTTCAAAGCGGCGCAGATATTCATTGCCCTTTTCATCGGTCTGCGGGACGCGGCTGATCACCTTAGTGTGCAGCGTGACCGCACCGATATGCAGCGCCTGATGCACTTCGGCCATATCGGCGAGCAGCATGCCCTCGCCGGGTTCGCCTTCGCGCTCCATCGACAGATAATAGAGGCCCAGCACCATGTCCTGCGAGGGCACGATGATCGGCTTGCCGTTCGCGGGCGACAGGATGTTGTTGGTCGACATCATCAGGACGCGCGCTTCCAGCTGGGCTTCCAGGCTCAGCGGAACGTGAACGGCCATCTGGTCACCGTCGAAGTCGGCGTTGAACGCGGCGCAGACCAGCGGATGCAGCTGGATCGCCTTACCCTCGATCAACACGGGCTCGAACGCCTGAATGCCCAGGCGGTGAAGCGTCGGGGCGCGGTTCAGCAGCACCGGGTGCTCGCGAATGACTTCGTCGAGGATGTCCCAGACTTCCTTGCGTTCCTTTTCGACCCACTTCTTCGCCTGTTTCAGGGTCATCGACAGGCCCTTGGCGTCGAGGCGCGCATAGATGAACGGCTTGAACAGTTCGAGCGCCATCTTCTTCGGCAGGCCGCACTGGTGCAACTTGAGTTCCGGACCGGTCACGATGACCGAACGGCCCGAATAGTCGACGCGCTTGCCGAGCAGGTTCTGACGGAAACGGCCCTGCTTGCCCTTCAGCATGTCGGACAGCGATTTCAGCGGACGCTTGTTGGCGCCGGTGATCGTGCGGCCGCGGCGGCCGTTGTCGAACAATGCGTCAACGGCTTCCTGCAACATGCGCTTTTCGTTGCGGACGATGATGTCCGGCGCGCGCAATTCCATCAGGCGCTTCAAACGGTTGTTACGGTTGATCACGCGGCGATACAGGTCGTTCAAATCCGACGTCGCAAAGCGGCCGCCGTCGAGCGGCACCAGCGGGCGCAGCTCGGGCGGGATGACGGGGACGACTTCCAGGATCATCCACTCGGGACGGTTGCCCGATTCGATGAAGCTTTCGACGACCTTCAGCCGTTTGATGATCTTCTTGGGCTTCAGCTCCGACTTGGTCGTCGCCAGATCTTCCATCAGATCGGCGCGTTCCTGCTCCAGATCAAGGTTTTCGAGCAGGACGCGGATCGCTTCGGCGCCGATGCCGGCCGAAAAGGCGTCTTCGCCATATTCGTCCTGCGCATCGAGCAACTCGTCTTCGGTCAGCAGCTGGAACTTCTCCAGCGGCGTCAGGCCCGGCTCGAGCACGATATAGGCTTCGAAATACAGGACGCGCTCAAGCTGCTTGAGCTGCATGTCGAGCAGCAGGCCGATGCGCGACGGCAGCGACTTCAGGAACCAGATGTGTGCGACCGGCGCGGCCAGCTCGATATGGCCCATGCGCTCGCGGCGGACCTTGGTCACCGTGACTTCGACACCGCATTTTTCGCAGACGATGCCCTTGTATTTCATGCGCTTATATTTGCCGCACAGGCATTCATAATCCTTGATCGGGCCAAAAATACGCGCGCAGAACAGGCCGTCGCGCTCGGGCTTGAACGTGCGGTAGTTGATGGTTTCGGGCTTCTTGATCTCGCCGAACGACCATGAGCGAATCCGCTCGGGGCTCGCGATCCCGATCTTGATCATGTCAAAGGTTTCGGGCTTCGCGACCGGGTTCATGAAGTTGGTAAGCTGGTTCATATTCTAGCTCCACTCTTCCCCCTTCGCGCGGAGCGAAGGGGGTGAGGATAAGATCTTATTCGGCGGCTTCGGGAAGAGCGTCGGGCGCCTCATCGGCGTCGAGATCCGCATGGGACGACAGTTCGACGTTGAGCCCCAGCGAGCGCATTTCCTTGACGAGCACGTTGAAGCTTTCGGGAATGCCGGCCTCGAACGTGTCGTCACCCTTGACGATCGCCTCGTAAACCTTGGTGCGGCCGATCACGTCATCGGACTTCACCGTCAGCATTTCCTGAAGCGTGTACGCGGCGCCATAAGCTTGCAGCGCCCACACTTCCATTTCCCCAAAGCGCTGGCCACCGAACTGCGCCTTACCGCCCAGCGGCTGCTGGGTGACGAGCGAGTAGGGACCGATCGAACGCGCATGGATCTTGTCGTCGACCAGGTGATGCAGCTTCAGGATATACATATATCCCACCGTCACCTTGCGGTCGAACCGGTCGCCGGTGCGGCCGTCGTACAGATCGACCTGACCCGACCGGTCGAGACCGGCCCGTTCCAGCATTTCCGACACATCGGCTTCGCGCGCCCCGTCGAACACCGGGGTCGCGAACGGTACGCCAACCGACAGATTGCTCGCCAGCTCAATGACTTCGTCGGTGCTGCGAGCCTTGATCTCGTCCGCATATTCATCGCCATAGGCATGAAGCAGTGCTTCGCGAACCGCTTCCGGCGGTGCGCCGGCTTCAGGGTCGGGGTTGGCCATGCGCCAGTCTTCCAGCGCTGCCGTGATCTGCTGACCAAAGCCGCGCGAGGCCCAGCCCAGATGCGTTTCGAGGATCTGCCCGACGTTCATGCGCGACGGCACGCCCAGCGGGTTGAGCACGAAATCGACATGCGTGCCATCTTCCAGGAACGGCATGTCTTCGACCGGCAGGATGCGGCTGATGATGCCCTTGTTTCCGTGACGTCCGGCCATCTTGTCGCCCGACTGAAGCTTGCGCTTCACGGCTACGAAAACCTTGACCATCTTGAGTACGCCCGGGGCGAGTTCGTCGCCGCGCTGCAGCTTTTCGACGCGATCTTCATACTTGGCGCTGATGCGCTTGATCGCGTCGTCATACTGCGCCTTGATCGCTTCGAGGGCGGTCTGGCTGTTGTCGTCGACAACCGCCAGCTTCCACCAGTCGCCGCGATCGAGTTCGTTCAGCATTTCTTCGGTGACGACGTCGCCCTTCTTCAGCCCCTTCGGCACCGCGCTGGTCGCTTGACCGATCAGCAGGTCCTTCAGGCTCGAGAAGGTCGCACGGTTGAGGATCGCGCGCTCATCGTCGGCATCCTGCTTCAGACGCTCGATCTCTTCGCGTTCGATCGCAATTGCGCGTTCGTCCTTGTCGATCCCGTGGCGGTTAAAGACGCGGACTTCGACGACGGTGCCCGACACGCCCGGCGGCAGGCGGAGCGAGGTGTCGCGCACGTCGCTGGCCTTTTCGCCAAAGATCGCGCGCAGCAGCTTTTCTTCCGGCGTCATCGGCGATTCACCCTTGGGGGTGATCTTGCCGGCCAGAATGTCGCCCGGGCCGACTTCGGCGCCGATATAGACAATGCCCGCTTCGTCGAGGTTGCGCAGCGCTTCCTCGCCGACGTTCGGGATATCGCGGGTGATATCTTCTGGCCCCAGACGCGTGTCACGCGCGGTGACTTCGAATTCCTCGATGTGGATCGAGGTGAACACGTCGTCCTTCACGATGCGTTCGCTGATGAGGATACTATCCTCATAGTTATAGCCGTTCCACGGCATGAACGCGACGAGCACATTCTTGCCCAGCGCCAGCTCGCCCAGCTCGGTTGACGGACCGTCAGCGATGATGTCGCCGGTGCGGACGATTTCGCCCACCTTCACCAGCGGACGCTGGTTGATGCAGGTGTTCTGGTTCGAACGCTGGAACTTTTGCAGGCGATAGATGTCGACGCCCGACTTGCCGGGTTCGACCATGTCGGTCGCACGGATAACGATACGCGTCGCATCGACCTGGTCGATCACGCCGCCGCGGCGCGCCGCGATGGCAGCGCCCGAGTCACGCGCCACGGTTTCTTCCATGCCAGTGCCGACCACCGGCGCTTCGGCGCGCAGCAACGGCACCGCCTGACGCTGCATGTTCGAACCCATCAGCGCGCGGTTGGCGTCATCATTTTCCAGGAACGGGATCAGCGATGCCGCGACCGAAACCAGCTGCTTCGGCGACACGTCCATCAACGTGATCTGCTCGCGCGGCGCCATCAGGAATTCACCCGCTTCGCGCGCCGAGATCAGCTCGTCGATAAAGCTGCCGTCGGGGTTGAGATCGGCGTTCGCCTGCGCAACCGTGTGCTTCTGCTCTTCCATCGCCGACAGATAGACGACCTCGTTGGTCACCTTGCCGTCGACGATCTTGCGGTACGGAGTTTCGATGAAGCCATATTTGTTCACCCGCGCAAAGGTCGCGAGCGAGTTGATCAGACCGATGTTCGGGCCTTCCGGCGTTTCAATCGGACAGATACGGCCATAGTGGGTCGGGTGAACGTCGCGGACTTCGAAGCCGGCACGCTCACGGGTAAGCCCGCCCGGCCCAAGCGCCGACACGCGGCGCTTGTGGGTAACTTCGGACAGCGGGTTGGTCTGATCCATGAACTGGCTGAGCTGCGACGAACCAAAGAATTCGCGCACCGCGGCAACCGCGGGCTTCGCGTTGATCAGGTCGTTCGGCATGACAGTCGACACATCGACCGAGCTCATGCGTTCCTTCACCGCGCGTTCCATGCGGAGCAGGCCGACGCGATACTGGTTTTCGAGCAGCTCGCCGACCGAACGCACACGGCGGTTGCCGAGGTTATCGATATCGTCGATTTCGCCCTTGCCGTCCTTCAGGTTCACCAGCTCCTTGACGACGGCAAGAATGTCGTCGCTGCGCAGCGTCGTCACCGTGTCCTCGGCGTCGAGACCCAGGCGCATGTTCAGCTTGACGCGGCCCACCGCCGACAGGTCGTAACGCTCGGGGTCAAAGAACAGCCCGCCGAACAACGCTTCCGCGGTTTCGCGCGTCGGCGGCTCGCCGGGGCGCATGACGCGGTAGATGTCCGACAGCGCCTGATCGCGATCTTCGGCCTTGTCGGCCTTCAGCGTGTTGCGGATCCACGGACCCGTGTTGTTGTGGTCGATGTCGAGCAGGACGAGCTTGTCGATCCCCGCCGCGTCGATCTTTTCGAGGTTCTCGGCCGACACTTCGTCGCCAGCTTCGATATAAATCTCGCCGGTCGTCTCGTTGATCAGGTCATAGGCCGAATAGCGGCCAAAGATTTCCTCGGTCGGGATCAACAGCGTGTCGAGCCCGTACTTCGCCGCCTTGTTGGCGAGGCGCGGACTAATCTTGTGACCGGCGGCGAACACGACTTCGCCGGTCTTGGCGTCGACGACGTCGAACGCCGGCTTCGCACCGCGCCAGTTTTCGACCATGAACGGTACGCGCCAGCCATTGGCGGCGCGCTCGAAGACCAGCCGGTCATAGAAATGGTTGAGGATTTCCTCGCCCGTCATGCCCAACGCGTACAGCAGGCTGGTGACCGGCAGCTTGCGCTTGCGGTCGATACGGACGTTGACGATGTCCTTGGCGTCGAATTCAAAATCGAGCCACGAACCGCGGTACGGAATGACGCGGGCAGCGAACAGGAACTTGCCCGACGAGTGGGTCTTGCCGCGGTCATGGTCGAACAGCACACCCGGCGAACGGTGCATCTGCGACACGATAACGCGCTCGGTGCCATTGACGAAGAAGGTGCCGTTACCCGTCATCAGGGGCATGTCGCCCATGTAGACGTCCTGCTCCTTGATATCGAGCACCGAGCGGGTGTCGGTTTCGCTGTCGACCTCAAAGACGATCAGGCGCAGCGTGACCTTCATCGGCGCCGCATAGGTGATGCCGCGCTGGCGGCACTCATCGACGTCGTACTTCGGCGCTTCGAGTTCGTAATGGACGAAGTCGAGCTCGGCGGTGCCGGCGAAATCGCGGATCGGGAACACGCTGCGCAGCGTCTTTTCGAGGCCCGAAACATAACCGATCGACGGATCCGAGCGGAGGAACTGCTCATAGGATTCGCGCTGCACCTCGATCAGGTTGGGCATCTCCACCGCTTCGTGGATATTGCCGAACAGCTTGCGGATGCGCTTGCTCGCGGTTGCTTCGAGGGCTTTGCCCACCGACTTCGCTTTGGTCGCCATAAGTGATTGTCTCGCCTGTCAAAAATCCAAATCGCGGGCGCTCCGACGCGAAAAAAGCCGCAGGCAACCGTTGCCGGTTTACCGCAGCTTTCCAACGCCTGTCGAAATCCCCGCCGACCTATCCGTACAATCCGCTGCGCAAGGCGGACTCTATCTCGAACGATGGGGTGTGACGCGGATATAGGTTTGGGGGGGCGAAGTGTCAACGGGTGGATCGGGCGCGGGTGATTTCGCTGGGCTGATTAAGAGTGTTTTGCTGCCTTCATCCTTCGTCATCCCGGACTTGATCCGGGATCCAAGACGACAGTGCAGCAATGGATCCTGGATCAAGTCCGGGATGACGATGAGGAGAAATCCTCCCTGTCGCGAAGCGATGGGAAGGGTGGAGGGGCCGCGACGGGTGCGTCATCGCCTCTCCGTCAGTCCTGCGGACTGCCACCTCCCCATGGCTACGCCACGGGGAGGATCGAGACTCGCCCGTCACCTCCCAACAGAAAAAGGGACGCGGCCATCGCTGGCCCCGCCCCTTTTCCGTGGATCCCGCCGACAGGCTGGGAAACTCAAACTACCTGGAAGCAAGCCGCATCGGGCTTGCTTTCGCCGCCCACTGGATGCTCTCGCTGCCGCCCATCGCGCGGATGAAACAGGTCTGACCCTGCGCCTTCAGCTCGCGGCACAGATTGGTTGCGTCGGCGCGCGTCGCCAGCCCGTTCACGGTCAGGCGATAAAAAGTACGGCCCTTGACCGTCGCGGCGTGGCTCGATGCCGGAAAGTTGGCCAAGACGCGGTTTCGCTTTTTCAGACCACCCCATTTTTCCTTGGCAATGCCCAGGCTGTCATAGGCGCCCAGTTGCACCGCCCAGCCAGTCGGCTTCTTGGCGTTGAACGCCATCGCCTTGGGGATCAGCACGGTTGCCAGTTCCAGCGCCTGTTGCTGCGCCGGCCGGATGCGTCCCTCGCCCGCGACGCGCGGAGCGGCCCGGTAAGGCGCGGCGTCGGCCATGATCACGTCGCTCACGGCCTTCGGCTGCGGCAATTCGGTGACCGGCACGACGCCATCGGCATTACGCTCGGGCATCGGCAGTTCGATGCTGCGAATGGCGCTGCTGGCGTCGGCCAAAACCGGCGGCGGCGGCGCATAAGCGGCCACGGGAGCCGGATCGGCGCTAGCCAGTTCGACGGGGGTGTCAACGGCCGCCATCTGCGTCTCGCCAAAATTGCTCAGCGCCAGGCGAACCGGCATCCCGGCATCCTGCTGCGCCTTGGTGCCGATCAGGCTCGCGACGCGCAGCTGCGCGTTCGGCGTTTCGGCCAGTTTCGACCATTCGGTCATCCGCGCTTCCAACTTGGCAGGCGACAGGTCTTGCGACGCCAGGATTTGCGCCTGGGCCCAGCGACCCGACAGGGCAAAGGCCAGCGCCAGATTCTGCCGCGTCCGCGCATTCGCACCGGGCGCCCGCGCCGCATCGGTCAGCACATAGATCGCGCCTTCATGATCCCCGGCCAGCGCCAGCGCCAGCCCGATGTCCGATGCCGGCACCGTGTCGCGGTGCGCCTGAAGCAGCGAAATCGCCTCGGCGCCCTTGCCTTGCGCAATCTGCGCCAGCGTCAGCGCGATGATCGTGTTGCTGTCGGTCGCACCCAATTCCGTCGCTTCGGTCAGCGCCGAAGTGGCCGATGCAAAGCGGCCGTCGTTCAGATAAGCCTGCCCCAGCAGCGCCCGATAGCTCGCGTCGCGCGGGCTTGCCGCAACCGCGGCTTCGGCCAGGCCGACCGCCTTGCTGACTTTCCCGGCTTCGAGCGCGGCGCGCGCCTGATCCGCCGATTTGGCGGCAACCGCGGGCTGGCCGGCGGCGCGCGACGGCGCATCGGCCATCGCGCCCATTCCGCTGCATCCGGTGGCCACGCTCAGCACAAGGCCCGAAACGGCGAGGTTCATCAGCAATTTGCGGTTCATCTTATGGTCCCCTCTGGACTGGTTCAGCGCGGCATCGTCTGGCGCGTCGGACGGGCTGCCGGCAGGCGGCTCGCCATCGCGTCGATTTCGGGCAGCGTTGTCAGATATTCGTCGAGCAAATCGGTCAGGATCACCTGCGACGACCGGTTGGTCACTGCACTTGCAAGGCGCAGACGCAGATGACGTTCGGCATCGAGGCGGAGCGTGAAGGCCGCTTTTTCGCGCGCGCGCAGCGCACGCGGCGCCTTTTCCTTCTTCGCCTTCGGCTCGGGCCGCGCCTCGACCTTGCGCGCCACGGCGGCGACGCGATCGATCAGCGATTCCTGCTGGCGGACGATTTCGGGAACTTCGTGCGCTTCGGCTTCAAAGGCGTCGGCGCCATAATCTTGCGCGGCATAATCCTCAGCCACCGCATCGGTCAACTCGTGGCCAACACTATCCTCAAGCGCCTGTTCGGCCTCGACATTATGCGCCAGCACCGACCCGGTGAGCAAAGGCTTGAGGTCGAGCATCCGTGCGGGTTCACCCGACTGATCGGGATCGACGTCATAGCCCATGTCGTTCCAGCCCAGGTCGTCATAACCGGCGGCGTTGGTGGGTGCGGGGCCGCTGCCCAGCGGCTGACGGCGCATGGCGGGCCGTGCGCCGCCCTTGCGGGCCAGCAGTCCGGCGCTCAGCGAAGCGAGGGGTTTGGGTTCGCCCATGGTTCCGATCCCTCCCGTCACTGGCCAGCGATGCGGCGGCCAAAGCCACCGCCCATCGGACGAACCGCGCCATAATTGCCCTGCGTCGGGATCGGCGCGGCAAAAATAGTGCGGCGGAAATTCTTTTCGAGCCGGTCGCTCATATAGGTCCACAGCTGGCGGATCTCTTCGGCAGAGCGGCCATTGGGATCGACCTCCATCACCGTGCGGCCGTCGATCATCGACGCGGCATAATCGGTACGGTGGTGCAAGGTAATCGGGGCGACGGTGCCATGCTGTGACAGTGCAACCGCGGCTTCGCTGGTAATCTTGGCCTTGGGCGTTGCGCCGTTGACGACGAACACCAGCGGCTTGCCGGCGCGTTCGCAAAGATCAACGGTGGCGCCGACGGCGCGCAGATCATGCGGGCTGGGACGGGTCGGGACAACAATCAGTTCGGCGACCGAAATCACGCTCTGGATCGCCATGGTGATGGCGGGCGGCGTGTCGATGACCGCCAGTTTAAAGCCTTGCTGGCGCAGGATTTCCAGGTCGGACGCAAGCCGCGCCACGGTGGTCTGGGCAAAAGCCGGTAGGTCGGTCTCGCGCTCGTTCCACCAATCGGCAAGCGAGCCTTGCGGATCGATGTCGATCAGCACGACCGGACCGGCGCCCGCAAGCTGTGCCTGTACCGCGAGATGCCCCGAGAGGGTCGTCTTGCCCGACCCGCCTTTTTGTGAAGCCAATGCCAAAACGCGCACAGCTGTCCCCCTGAAAAACCACGAATTGGCGGTGGAATGCCATGCAGGGCGCTAAAATTGAGTTAACGATGATAAAAACAAGGTGAACGGCTTGCTCGCCACCATGGTTAACAAGGCCAAAACGGTAACCTGTGCCGAAATGGATCAGATATGCTAACTGGCGCAGGTTGCTAACGCGGTGTTAGCCAATTCCCGCTATAAAAGCATTGGGGACTGCAGCGATGCAAGTCATTGGAGAAGTAAATGCGACCTTTCCGCACCGCCGTTTCGCTGGCGCTGCCGCTGATTGCGGCAATGATGCTGACCGCGCCGGCCCATGCCGATGTCAAGGACGGCGTCGACGCCTGGCAAGCCGGTGATTATCAGGGCGCCGTCGCCCAGTGGCGCCCCGCCGCGCTCGCGGGCGATGCCGATGCGCAGTTCAACCTGGGACAGGCGTATAAGCTTGGCCGCGGCGTTCCCACCGATCTGGCGCAGGCCGAGGCCTGGTACCGCCGCGCCGCCAAACAGGGGCATTTGCAGGCCGAGGACAATCTCGGCCTCGTCCTGTTCACCGCCAACCGCCGCGACGAAGCGATGCCGTTCATCCTGCGCTCGGCCGAACGCGGCGAACCGCGGGCACAATATGTCCTTGGCACCGCGCACTTCAACGGTGACCTCGCCGCGCAGGACTGGCCGCGCGCCTATGCGCTGACCAAGCGCGCCAGCGACGCCGGACTCGGCATCGCGTCGGCGCGCCTCGCCCAGCTCGACAGCCTCATCCCGCTCGACCAGCGCCAGCGCGGCCTCGCGATGCTGCCCGAGATTGAAAAGAATGAAGCGCGCGCGCGTTTGGCCGCAGTCACCGCCGCTGCGCCGCCAGCCGCGAAACCCGCACCAACCTCCCCGGTCAAAACCGCCAGCCTGCCCGCCTCGGTTCCCGGCGCCAGCTATACGTCGCCGCCGGTGATCGCGACCCCGGCGCCCTCAACACCCGCGGCCAAGGCCGCCACGATCGCCGCCGTCGAAGCCACCGCGGCTGCCGACGCCGCCAAGGGCAAACCCGGCACGACCTACGCGCCGCCGCCCGCTGCGGCCAAAGCCAAACCGCCCGTCAACAACGCGCCCATCGCTGTCCGCGAAACCCCGACCCCGGCGCGTGCTACCGGCGGCAACAGCCCCTGGCGCGCGCAGCTCGGCGCCTTCGGGGTCGAGGGCAACGCGCGCAACCTCTGGACGGCACTCGGCAAAAAACACCCCGCCGTCGCCGCGCGCCAGCCGATCTACCTCAAGACCGGCAAGGTAACCCGCCTCCAGACCGGCGGCTTTGCCAACAAAGGCGAAGCCAACAACTTCTGCGCCGCGCTCAGCAAGAGCGGACAGGCCTGTCTGGTGGTGGATAAGTAGCAACAAATCCTCCCTGTCGCGCAGCGATGGGGAGGTGGCAGCGCGAAGCGCTGACGGAGGGGCAATAGCGCAACGTCGCCGCCCCTCCACCATCGCCTGCGGCGACGGTCCCCCTCCCCATCGCTACGCGACAGGGAGGATTAAAAACTAGCTACTCCGCCTTCTCCGCCGCCAACCGCTTCGCCAGCGCCTGACGCGACCGCTCAGCATAGGCCCGGCACGCCCCCGGCTTCGCATTATACCGCCCCTCGCCGGCATTATCGGGATGCGCCGAAATCAGGATGTCGCACGCCAGCGCCTCCATCGTCCGCCAGCTTTGCGCAAAGGCCGCCACGAACGGCGCCCCTGCGGCGCTGCTGAACCTGTAATCGTCCGCCGACACCGGATTCAGGCTCGACGCAAACACCACAGCTTTGCACGCCGCACCCTCGCACGCCCGCCAGCTCCAACTCATGCTCCCCATCGTATGCCCCGGCGTCGCGTGGGCGGTTATCCCCACCTTGCCCAGCGTCAGCACCTCCCCGTCCGCCATCACGCGCATCGGCGTGGTCACCGCGGGCCAGCTGCCACCATAGGCCAGCTGCGGATCGTCGGCAGCGTGCCGCCCCGTCCGCAGCCCCTCAACCCCGCGCGCGCTCGCCACCACCGTCGCACCGGTGTCGCGCGCCAGCGCCGCGAGCCCGCCGGCATGATCGAAATGCGGCTCGGTGCTCAGAATAAATTTGATGTCTTTGGGGTCGAACCCCAGTTGGCGAACATTGGCGAGGATCGCGGGCGCCGCTTGCGGCAAGGCGCCGTCGACCAGCACCAGTCCCGCGCCGGTGTCGATCAATGCCACGCTCATCCCGCCGAACCCGACCAGATAGCTGTTGCCATAAATTTTCTCCGGCGAGGCCGGCGCCAGCCATTCAGCCGACCGCGACGTCGTGATCGGCTGGATCAGCGGATCCACCGCCGGAACCGGCGCCCCGCTCGCCGCGGCAAGCCACGCCAACAGACTGATTGCTTCGAACATTATCGTCTCCTTCGCGGCCAAATTGCCAAGTCGAACGGCACCCGACAAAGCATCATTTCTCGACAAAGCCATGAGAATTTCTCATAAATTTCGTCATCCCGGACTTGATCCGGGATCCACAAGCGGCCCCCGCATGGACCCCGGATCAAGTCCGGGGTGACAAGGCGAGACAGGTCTGGATATTAGAGGCCCAATGGACCGCGCCCAGCTTCCGCTCAACGCCCTGCGCGCCTTCGACGCTGCCGCGCGCCACCTCAATTTCACCCGCGCCGCCATCGAACTGTGCGTCAGTCAGGGCGCGGTCAGCCATCAGGTGGCACAGCTCGAACGCCGCCTCGGCACCCGCCTGTTCTACCGCCTGCCGCGCGGCCTCGCGCTCACTGACGAGGGCCAGGCGCTCGTCCCCGTCGTTGCCGACGCCTTCGACCGCGTCGCCGCGACGCTGGACCAATATAGCGACGGCCGCTTCCGCGAGGTGCTGAAAGTCGGCGTCGTTGGCACCTTCGCCACCGGCTGGCTGCTTCCGCGCCTCGACGCCTTCGCCCGCGCGCATCCGGGCATCGACCTGCGCATCTCGACCAACAACAACCGCGTCGACCTCGCGGGTGAGGCGCTCGATTTTGCGATCCGTTTCGGCGACGGCGCCTGGCACGGCACCCACGCCGAACCGCTGCTCGCCGCGCCGCTGACCCCGCTCTGCACTCCCGTCATCGCCGCGCGGCTCAAGACGCCCGCTGACCTGATCCCCGAACGCCTGCTCCGCACATACCGCGCCGAAGAATGGGCGCTGTGGTTCGCCGCCGCGGGCGTCCCCGCCCCGATGCTGCGCGGCCCGATGTTCGACAGCTCGGCGCTGATGGCGAGCGCCGCCGCCGCAGGCCAGGGCATAGCTCTAGCGCCGCCCGCGATGTTCACCCGCGAGCTCGCCGCCGAACTGCTCGTCCAGCCCTTCGAGGTGGAGATCAACGCCGGCCGCTACTGGCTCACCCGTCTGATGTCGCGAGCGGAGAGTGATGCGATGGCGCGGTTCCGCGGGTGGCTGACCGATGAAATGGCGTCGGCCGCCACCTCGGCGCCCCCGTCCGACGCGCCATAACGCCAACCCGCCCGTCCACGGCGCCGATCAATGCCCTTCGAGCGTCGCCCACGCCTTGCTGAAATCCATATCCGCCAGCGCTTCGGGTGATATCCAGAAACTCGCCTCGCCGACATCGCCGAACATCCATCCCAGTCCGGCATCACTGGCCAGGTTTAGCAGGCACACCGTCGGATCATCAGTCTCGCGTGCCTGCTGCGACGACGGCGCATGACCGAGCAGCTGGGAGTATTGGATGCCCCACGCCGAATCGCCCTGAAAATGCGGCGCCAGCACGTCGTAGACGGTGGAGGAGATCAGCCGTGCTTTCTGCCGATCATGGGCAAAGCTGCGAACCGCTGCTTTCGCGGCCTCCAGCATCCAGTCGGCGACCGCATAATCCAGCGGCACCTGGGCATCCCCGCGCTGCATCGACGTCGCCCAGCGCCGGAAATCGTCGCGCTCTGCCGCCGGAACCGGCGCCGCAGGATCGGCCGCATCGGCGATGGCGATCCACCTTGTCGCCGCCGCGATCCGCGCATCGGCATCCTTGATATTTTTGCGCGCGGTCGGCCGCGCCAATCCGACACGCAACGCGCGGCAGAAAAAGCCGACATGGACCCAGCGGTCGGGCCACACCTGGCTGCCGCTATCCTCTTGCAGGATGCGCATCGCGAGCTTGGTGTTGCGGAAATAGGGTTCGCCCGTCTTGGGCCGCGGCCGGGCAAAACCGGTTGCTGCATAAAAGGCGTCGGCGCGCTTGACGTCCAGCTGGTCTTGGTATGCATCCCACAGCTGCGCGCGATCGGCCTCCTGCTGCTGCGCCTGCTTGTCTTTGTTGACCAGCGCCAACAGCCGCGACCGCCAGCCCGCCCCCTCATGTCCCGCGCCAAATTCATCGCCGGTCAGCGCGCTCGCGTCGGGCCATGTATCGATCCGCCGCAATTCGATCGGCCATTCGACATGGACATTCGGCCCCCTCTCCCCCTCCAACAAAAACGGCCGCCAGTTGCCTTGCGGATAATCGCCGCCGATCGGCGGCAAATCGGGCGGTGCCGGACGGGCGGGATCGTCGCCGACCGCGTCCGGCGCATGGATCACCCGCCACGCCTTGTCGCCGACATAATCTTCACCCCAGATCTGCTCGTCATCGTCGCGCCCAAAAAAGAACAACATGCCGCGATCGGGCAAGGCGCAGGGAAACGGCAATGCGCCGCAATCGATCTGCGCCAGAAAATGCAGCGGCGTCCCGTCTTTCATCCGCGGCCAGTCGATCGCTCTGGGCAGCGCGGGCAGGCCCCCGAACCGGCTCTTCGTCGCGGCGGCCGCGGACGGCGGATAAGGCCGGTGCAACAACACCGCCTCGCTGCGATGCCGCGCGAAGATTTCGGCAATTTTTGTGACCGAATCCATAAGCTTCTCCCCCACGCATCGTTTCACATTTTTCAGCGCATCGGCAAGCGGCTTGGGTTGCTAGCTCCGCCTTGGGGTAGAAAGCGGCCCCCATATCGTCGTCATCCCGGACGTGATCCAGGATCCATACGACGGCTACGCTCATGGATGCCGGATCAGGTCCGGCATGATGATGGCCTTGTCGCTTTGGAGTAGTTTCCGGTCATTCCGTTCAAATCTGCGCCGAACGTCCGTTTCGGGGTGGAAAGCTGACGCAAAAGACTTGGCACGACGCGTGACGTTGGTTTACGTGTCGCTTTTGAGGCAAACGACACTTGGATGATAAAATGCGAGTTGCCTTAGCCCTTCCGCTAATCGCGCTAGGTGCATGCGGATTAGTTTCCTCAGTTCCGACGGCCAATGATATTCCTCAGGCGTGGGAGTGTATTTTGTTCACATGCGCGGATGGCGGCGATTGTGGCGCAAACTCATTTGTAAGCGACGTTTCCAAACTGAAATGTGAGTCTAAGCCTGCTTGGTTCCATCCGCAGGCTCAGTGTTCTTTCGACGCGAAAGTGTATGGATATGTTTCTGCAGGGTCGGGATATTATATGGCCAAGAATGAAGATTGGCATTTGAGCCGCATTTTCACCAAGCGGGGCGACTCGTGGTGTATGGCACCGTTGCCCGGAAACAACGCTTCGCATTTAGATGACAAAGCGAAATCTCTGAGAATCGACGTGAGTCAAAGGGATGAACGCCAGCGGCCATGAACGTCCGCAATTGGTCGTTAGCGGACGCCTACCCCAGCACCCAGCTCCGCCGCGGATAACCCTGCGCCCACAGCAGCGCGGTCAGGTCATGGTGCCGCACGACCGCCGCCGCCGCCTCGCCCGCCGCCGGGTGCGGATAATAGCCGATCCCCAGCCCCGCCGCCGTAATCATCGGAATATCGTTCGCGCCGTCGCCCACCGCCAGCGTGTCGGCGAGCGGCAGGCCGTGCTTCGCCGCCTCGGCCTTCAGCGTTTCCAGCTTTGCCGCGCTATCGACGATCGGCTCGATCACCCTCCCGGTCAGCTTGCCGTCCTTAATCTCCAGCTCGTTCGCCAGCACCTTGTCGAATCCGATCGCCTCGCCAACCGGCCCCGCGAACGGCATGAAGCCCCCCGATACCAGCACCGAATAAGCACCATGCGCCTTCATCGTCTGTACCAACGTGCGCGCGCCGCGCGTCAGCTTCACCCGCTCCATCCGGCATTCGACCAGCGTCGCCTCGGGCATCCCTGCCAGCAATCCCACCCGCTCGATCAGCGCCGCGCGGAAATCAAGCTCGCCGCGCATCGCGCGCTCGGTGATCGCCGCGATCTCGGGCTTCAGCCCCGCATAATCGGCCAGTTCGTCGATGCACTCGACGGTGATCATCGTCGAATCCATGTCGGCGATGATCAGCTTCTTCGTCCGGTCGCCCTGCGGCTGGACGATCGTGTCGAGCGATCCATGGTCCATCAGCGCCAATTCCTTGCGCGCGCTGACCAGGCTACCGTGAAAGACGATATCGGCGGCATCGCCCTCGTCGAGCCAGTGCGGCGCGCCGACGTCATGGCCTGTTGCGTCGAGCCGATCGATCGCTTCGCGAACCACCTCGTCGGTCAGCTTTCCGGCTGCTATCAGCGTCGCGACGAACATGGCTACTCCTTTATCTTCTTTCGGCCCACGGCCACCTGTCGCACTTATCGCTGGCCCCACCGCCAGCGGCAAGAGCGCATTGGCGGTGGCGCTGGCAAAAGCCGTCGGGCGCGGCGTTGTGATCAATGCCGATGCCAGCCAGGTCTATACCGACATCGCTATTCTCTCGGCGCGCCCGACCGACGAAGAGATGGCGGGCATCCCGCACCACCTCTTCGGCCATATCGACGCCGCCGAGCCGCATAACGCCGCGCGCTGGGCCGATGAAGCGCGCGCCGCGATCGCCGCGGCGCACGCCGCGGGCGACATCCCGATCCTCGTCGGCGGCACCGGCCTGCACATCCGCACCCTGCTCGACGGCATTTCGCCGATCCCCGAGATCGACCCCGATGTGCGCGCCGCGGTCCGCGCTTTGCCCGTCGCCGACGCCCACGCCGCGCTCACCCGCGAAGATCCCGATACCGCCGCGCGCCTCAATCCCGCAGACACCACCCGCATCGCCCGCGCGCTCGAAGTCGTTCGCTCGACCGGCCACCCGCTCGGCCACTGGCACGCTGCGCACACGGGCGGCATCGGCGACACGATCACCCTCGCCCCGCTCATCCTCCTCCCGCCGCGCGAGTGGCTGCGCGACCGCTGCGACCAGCGGCTGGTCCAGATGTTCGACGACGGCTCGATCGGCGAAGTCGAAGCGCTGCTCGCGCGCAACCTCGATCCCGACCTTCCCGCGATGCGCGCCATCGGGGTGCCGCAAATCGCCCAATATCTGATCGGCGCGATCGACCGCGACGAAGCACTCACGCTCACGCAGGCCGCCACGCGCCAATATGCCAAACGCCAATATACCTGGTTCCGCAATCAGCCACCCGCCGACTGGCCGCGCCACACAGAGTCACTAAACAACGATTCTATTGATGAATTAGCAATTATATTACGTCAAAGGCTGTTGACAGGATAGAATCATATACCTATTGCCCGCAACCCTGTTGCAGCGCACAAGCGCGGCGTTTTTGGATTGAAAGGAGTTTCGTCGTGACGGAAATGAGCGGTGCCGACATGGTGGTTCAGGCGCTGGTCGACCTTGGCGTCGATACAGTGTTCGGCTATCCGGGCGGCGCGGTGCTTCCGATCTACGACGCGCTTTTCAAGCACCCGACGATCAAGCACATCCTCGTCCGCCACGAGCAGGCCGCGACCCACGCGGCAGAGGGCTATGCGCGCTCGACCGGCAAGCCCGGGGTCGTCCTCGTCACCTCCGGCCCCGGCGCGACCAATGCCGTCACCGGCATCACCGACGCTTTGCTCGACTCCATCCCCATGGTCGTGCTGACGGGACAGGTGCCGACGACGCTGATCGGCACCGATGCGTTTCAGGAATGCGACACCGTCGGCATTACGCGCCACTGCACCAAGCATAATTACCTCGTGATGGACCCCGACCGCCTCGGCCCGATCCTGCATGAGGCCTTTTATATCGCGACCCATGGCCGCCCCGGCCCGGTGGTCATCGACATCCCCAAAAACGTCCAGGTCGCGACCGGCACTTACTCGATCCCCAACCGGATCGATCACAAAAGCTATCGCCCGCAGGTCGATCCCGACGCCGATGCGATTGCACAGGCCATCGCGATGATCGCCGCATCTGAGCGCCCGATTTTTTACACCGGCGGCGGCGTCATCAACGCCGGTCCCGACGCGAGTGCGGCGCTGCGCCAGCTCGCCGAGCTCACCGGCGCGCCGGTCACTTCGACCCTGATGGGGCTCGGCGCCTTCCCGGCCGACGATGAAAAATGGCTCGGCATGCTCGGCATGCACGGCACCTATGAAGCCAATATGGCGATGAACCGCGCCGACCTGATCATCGCGGTCGGCGCGCGCTTCGACGACCGTGTCACCGGCCGTCTCGACGCTTTCTCGCCCAATTCCAAAAAGATCCACATCGACATTGATCGCAGTTCGATCAACAAGATCGTCCCCGTCGATCTCGCGGTGGTCGGCGACGCCGGGCGCGCGCTCGATGCGCTGATCGCGGCGTGGGCCGACAAGGGCCACAAAGCCCGTGACCTTGGCGAATGGTGGCGCCGCCTCGACGGCTGGCGCGCGACGCGCTGCCTCGACTTTCCCGAGAAGAAGGAGGATGGCGCCGAAATCATGCCGCAGCGTGCGGTCAAGGCGCTGTTCGACGCGACCCGCGGCATGGACCCGATCATCACCACCGAGGTCGGCCAGCACCAGATGTGGGCGGCGCAGCATTTCCACTTCGACAGCCCCAATCGTTGGTTGACCAGCGGCGGTCTCGGCACGATGGGCTATGGATTCCCCGCCGCGGTCGGCGCTCAGATCGCGCACCCCGATCGCCTCGTCATCTGCATCGCGGGCGAGGCCTCGCTCCAGATGAATATCCAGGAAATGGGCACCGTCGCGCAATATCGCCTGCCGGTGAAAATCTTCATCCTCAACAACCAGTGGATGGGCATGGTCCGCCAGTGGCAGGAGCTGACCTACGAAAGCCGCTATTCGAACAGCTATTCGGACAGCCTGCCCGACTTCGTGAAGCTCGCCGACGCCTATGGCTGGACCGGCCTGCGCATCGACACGCTCGGTGAACTCGCCGACGGCATCCAGACGATGTTGGGCACCCCGGGACCGGTGATCGTCGACTGCCGCGTCGCGCAGCTCGCCAACTGCTTCCCAATGATCCCGAGCGGCGCCGCGCACACCGACATGATCCTCCAGCCGAACGACATCGTCGGCACGATGGACGACGAAGCCAAGGCGCTGGTGTGATGATCTCAACTTCAATCTTCTCCCCCCCGGCGGGGGAGAAAAGACTTGGCTTGGCGGCTTGCCGCGTAGCAAGTCTTAGAGAGGGGGAGCGGCCTTTCAGGCCACGCGCGCCCTTGGCGCGCAGACCCCTCACCCAGCTCCGACTACGCAGCAAGCTGCCAAGTCTCCACAACCCTCTCCCGCAAGGGGAGAGGGGAGGATTGTCATGAAAATCCACACCGAAGCGGGCGAGCGCCATGTGCTCGCCGTCACCGTCGATAACGAGGCGGGCATTCTCGCCAAGATCACCGGGCTGTTCTCGGCGCGCGGCTATAATATCGAAAGCCTGACCGTCGCCGACATCAGCGCCGATCATGCGCTGTCGCGGATCACCATCGTCACCAGCGGCCCGCCCGCGGTGATCGACCAGATCATCGCCCAGCTCGACCGCCTCGTGCCCGTCCACTCGGTCACCGACCTTGCCGACGGCGGCGCGCATGTCGAGCGCGAGATCGCGCTGGTCAAGGTCGCGGGCAGCGGCGACAAACGCATCGAGGCGCTGCGCATGGCCGACGTCTTTCGCGCCAAGGTCGTCGACACGACGCTCAGCAGCTTCATCTTCGAAATCACCGGGACGAGCGACAAGGTCGACCGCTTCATCGCGCTGATGCGCGAATGCGGGCTGGTCGAAGTCGGCCGCACCGGCGTCGTCGCCATCGCCCGCGGGTCGGAGGCGGTTTAGGGTTTACGTTTAGGGTCTCAACGATCGTCACCCCGGACTTGATCCGGGGTCCATGGATGCCGGATCAAGTCCGGCATGACGAAAAACTAGCAGGGAAGAAAACATGCAAGTCTATTACGATCGCGACGCCGACCAAGATCTGATCAAGGGCAAAAAGGTCGCCGTCGTCGGCTATGGCAGCCAGGGCCACGCCCATGCGCAGAACCTGCGCGACAGCGGCGTCAGCGAAGTCGCGATCGCCCTGCGCGCCGGTTCGGCAACTGCAAAGAAGGCCGAGGCTGCGGGCTTCAAGGTGCTGACGAACAAGGAAGCCGCCGAATGGGCCGACGTCATCATGATCGCCGCCCCCGACGAATTGCAGGCGAAAATCTACGCCGATGACCTCGCCGCCAATATGAAGCCCGGCGCCGCGCTCGCTTTCGCGCACGGCCTCAACATCCACTTCGGCCTGATCGAAGCGCGCCCCGACATCGACGTCTTCATGGTCGCGCCCAAAGGCCCCGGCCACACCGTGCGTAGCGAATATCAAAAGGGCGGCGGCGTCCCCTGCCTGATCGCGGTCGCACAGGAAGCGACCGGCAATAGCGGCAACGGCTATGCCAAGGCGCTCGCCCTTTCCTACGCCTCTGCCGTCGGCGGCGGCCGCAGCGGCATCATCGAAACGACGTTCAAGGAAGAGTGCGAAACCGACCTCTTCGGCGAACAGGCGGTGCTCTGCGGCGGCATCACCCATCTGATCCAAGCGGGTTTCGAAACGCTGGTCGAGGCGGGCTACGCCCCCGAAATGGCCTATTTCGAATGCCTCCACGAAACCAAGCTGATCGTCGACCTGCTTTATGAAGGCGGCATCGCCAACATGCGTTACTCGATCAGCAACACCGCCGAATATGGCGACATCAAAACCGGCCCGCGCATCATCACCGAAGAGACCAAGAAGGAAATGAAGCGCGTGCTTCAGGACATTCAGTCGGGCCGCTTCGTCAAGGATTTCGTCCTCGACAACCAGGCCGGCCAGCCCGAACTGAAAGCCAGCCGCAAAGCCGCCGCCGCGCATCCGATCGAGAAAGTCGGCGGCGAACTGCGCGCGATGATGCCGTGGATCGCCAAGAACCAGCTGGTCGACAAGGCGAAGAACTGAGTGAGCACCCCCTCCCCTTCAGGGGAGGGGCAGCGAGACTTGCGGGCTTGCCCGCTAGTCGCAGCGGGGTGGGCGTCGACGCTGGCGCCTTCCCGCGACCCCCACCCCAACCCCTCCCCTGAAGGGGAGGGGCTTGTGATATCGGCCCTGATGACCGACCAATCCCACCCCTTCGACACCCACCGCGCCGACCTTGCCGCGCTGGCCGCGCAAAGCAGCCGCCGCGCCCTCGCGCCGCGCGCCGGCCGCGACTTCGCGTCGAACGACTATCTCGGCCTCGCCGATAGCGACACGCTGCGCGCCGCACTCACCGTCGGGATAGAACGCGGTCTGCCCGCCGGATCGGGCGGCTCGCGCTTGCTCCGCGGCAACCACCCCCAGCATGAAGCGCTCGAAGCCCATGCCGCGCGCCATTATGGCAGCGAAGCCGCGCTGTTCTTTGCCACCGGCTTCGCCGCCAACACCGCACTCTTTGCCACCCTGCCGCAGCGCGGCGACCTTGTTGTCCATGACGAACTGATCCACGCCAGCGCGCACGACGGCATGAAGCTCGGCCGCGCCGGGACCGTCGCCGCCGCGCACAACGACGCGCAGGCGTTCGACGACATCATCGCCCGCTGGCGCGCGGGAGGCGGCGGCGGCACACCATGGATCGCGGTCGAAAGCCTCTACAGCATGGACGGCGACCGCGCCCCGCTCGCCCAACTTGCCGCCGTCGCCGACCGCTACGACGCCATACTCGTCGTCGATGAAGCGCACGCAACCGGCGTCTTCGGTCCCTGCGGCGCGGGCCTCGCCCACGCGCTACCGCGCCGCGACAACCTCATCACCCTTCACACCTGCGGCAAGGCGCTCGGCTGCGAAGGCGCGCTGCTCTGCGCGCCCGCGATCGCCTGCGACTTCATCGTCAACCGCGGCCGCCCCTTCATCTTCTCCACCGCGCCCTCGCCGCTGATGGCCTGGCTCGTCCGTAACGCGATCGAGATCGTCGCGAACGAGCCCGAACGGCAGGCCCGCCTGCACGCGGTCGTCCGCCACGCGACCGAACGTCTCGTGCCCCTCGGCATTCCCGCCAGCGGCACCCAGATCCTGCCCGTCATCATCGGCGACAACGAGCGCACGATGCGCATCGCCGCGGCGCTGCGTGAGGCCGGGTTCGACATCCGCGGCATCCGCCCGCCAACCGTGCCGCAGGGGACCGCACGGCTGCGCATCGCGATCACCCTCAACGTCGACGAGGCCGACATCGACGCAATGGCCGACGCGCTCGCGCAAGCGATGGCCGCAGCATGACCCGCTTCGTCGTCACCGGCACCGACACCGGCATCGGCAAGACGATTTTTTCGGCGGCGCTCGCGGGTGCGACGGGCGCGCCTTACTGGAAGCCGATCCAGGCGGGCCTTGACGATGAAACCGATAGCGAGACGGTCGCCAAACTCCTCCCTGTGGCGAAGCCATGGGGAGGGGGACCGCCGCGAAGCGGTGGTGGAGGGGCCGCAACCTCGCCCCAAAGCCCCTCCGTCAGCGCTTCGCGCTGCCAACTCCCCACGACTTCGTCGCAGAGAGGATCAATCCTCCCTGAAGCCTATCGCCTCAAAACCCCCGCCTCCCCGCATATCGCCGCCGAGATCGATGGCATCGCCATCGACCTCGCCGCGCTCACCCCGCCCCCCGGCGACCTCATCATCGAGGGCGCGGGCGGCGCGCTCGTCCCCGTCACGCGCACCACCCTCTACGCCGACCTGTTCGCGCGCTGGCAGATCCCGGTCATCGTCTGCGCCCGCACCGCGCTCGGCACGATCAACCACAGCCTGCTGACGATGGAGGCGTTGCGGAGCCGGGGCGTCCCGATCCACGGCCTCGCCTTCCTCGGCGATGCGATGGAGGATAGCGAAGCAATCATCGCGCAAATCAGCGGTGTGCGCCGCTTGGGCCGGTTTCCGATCGTCGATCCGTTGACACCTGAAACGCTGGCGGAAGCGTTTGCCGCCAATTTTGATCTGACAGATTTCCGCTAGCTTTTCGTCATCCCGGCGAAGGCCGGGATCTCGCCGTCGAATTTGACCGCACCGATGAGATCCCGGCCTTCGCCGGGATGACGGAATTGAGTAAGGCCCAGGCCATGACCACCAACCAATCCCCCATCTGGCACCCCTTCACCCAGCACGGCCTTGGCGACCCGATCCCGCTGATCGCCCGCGGCGACGGTGCCCGCCTATTTGACGCGCAAAACAACAGCTGGATCGACGCGATCTCCAGCTGGTGGGTCACCACCCACGGCCACGCCCACCCGCGCATCATGGCCGCGATCCGCGCCCAGTCTGAACGGCTCGACCAGCTGATCTTCGCGGGCTGGACCCACGAACCCGCCGAGACGCTCGCCGCCGAACTGATCCGCATCACCCCCGATCCGCTCACCCGCGTCTTCTTCTCGGACTCGGGTTCGACCAGCGTCGAGGTCGCGCTCAAGATGGCGCTCGGCTACTGGTTCAACATCGGCGAGCCGCGCAGCCGCATCCTCGTCCTCGACCATAGCTATCATGGCGACACCATCGGCACGATGTCGGTCGGCGAACGCGGCGTCTATAACCGCGCCTGGCAGCCCCTGTTGTTCGATGTCGATACGATCCCCTTCCCGCACGAAGGCATGGAACAAGCCACGCTCGACGCGCTCGAAGCCGCCTGCGCCCAAAAGCCAGCCGCCTTCATCGTCGAACCGCTCATCCTCGGCGCGGGCGGCATGCTCATCTACCCCGCCTGGATGCTCGCCGAAATGCGCGCCATCTGCGCCCGCCACAACGTCCTGTTCATCGCCGACGAGGTGATGACCGGCTGGGGCCGAACCGGCACCCGCTTCGCCTGCGACCAGGCGGGCGTCATCCCCGACATCGTCTGCCTGTCGAAAGGCCTGACCGGCGGCGCGCTGCCGCTCGCGGTGACGCTCTGCATCGAACCGATCTTCGCAGCGCATTGGTCAACTGACCGCAGCAAGACCTTCTATCATTCGAGCAGCTACACCGCGAACCCGATCGCCTGCGCCGCTGCCAACGCGAACCTCGCCATCTGGCGCGACGAGCCGGTGCAGCAGCGTATCGACACCCTCGCCGACGCGCAGGCCGCGCACCTCTCGCTCCTCACCCACGACCCGCGCGTCGCCAATCCCCGCCGCCTCGGCACCATCGCCGCGCTCGACATCACGGTCCCCGACAGCGGCTATCTGTCAAACCTCGCCCCGCGCCTGATCGCCTTCTATCGCGAGCGCGGCGTCCTCCTCCGCCCGCTCGGCAACACGGTGTATGTGATGCCGCCCTACTGCATCACCGCCGATGATCTCGCGCAGGTGTGGAGCGCGATCGGGGCATCGCTGGATACAATCTAGTCCTCCCTGTGGCGAAACCATGGGGAGGTGGCAGCGCGAAGCGCTGACGGAGGGGCTTTGGCGTTGCCGTTGCCGCCCCTCCACCACGCCCTTCGGGCGCGGTCCCCCTCCCCATCGCTACGCGACAGGGAGGATTTTTCCTTAACGTCATCCCGGACTTGATCCGGGATCCACGACGGCGGCGCAGCTATGGCCCCCCGATCAAGCCCATCCCGAGCTTGCCAAAACCTAGCGTTTTTCCAGCAGCAATTTGTCGCTCGCTTGGCGGATGATCCCCTCGATCATCGGCCGCACGAACCCCAGCCCCGCGGGCAGCTCGAAATCGATGACCAGCGCCGCATCCTCGACCGTCGCGCTCGATGCGATGCTGTGCCCCATCGCATGGATCACAAAATCCATCCGGTCGTCATGCTCCCAGCGATGCTCGACCCGCCCCAGTCCACCGGGAATCAGTTTGCCCAGATCGTCGGCGCGCGCGGCCATGCGGCGGCGCACTTCGGCGCGCGGCAGGTCATGGGCGATGCGAACGCTCGGCATAGAATCGGCTCCTTCGATCGGCGATGTGGGGCGCGGGGTAAGACGATGCAACGCCCGATCGGCTCGGCAGTTAGGCTTAGGTTCATCTAGCCCGCCTATCACCGACGGCGGGAGAGGCTTTGGAGGCACGACGCCCGATGACGATAAAGCCGACCTGTTACCTGTTCCCGCTGCTCGCCGCGCTCGCCTTCACCGCGCCCGCCGCGGCGCAGGCCGACGATTCGCTCGCGCAATCGGCGCAGCCGCCGCAGCGCACCTCGGTGCTTTATACCTTCGGCAGCGATCCCTGCCCCGAACCCGTCGGCGACGAAATCATCGTTTGCGCCCAGCAGCCCGAATCCGAACGCTACCGCGTCCCCAAGGAACTGCGCGAAGAGCTGAAGGAAGACGTCGTCGTCGGTGGCGGCAGCTGGGCGTCAAAGGTCGAAGGCTATGAGGATATCGCGCGCCAGACGCGCCCCGGCAGTTGCTCGCCGTCGGGCAGCTATGGCTTCACCGGCTGCGCCGCGCTCGCCCTGCGCGAATGGTTCGAGGCGCGCCGCGCGCCCTGACGGAACCACGCAGCGAAACATTGCGTTTCCTGTGGGCTGATTGACGCGGCCCTGTCCGCACGCCTAGCCTGACCGCCCCCAACAGGAGATCCATCCATGCGCCGTATCGCTCCCCTCGCCGCCGTTGCCCTCGCTGTCGTCGCGGTTCCCGTCGTCATCGCCCAGAACGCGCCGCAGGTTCCCGGCGCGCCCGACAAGGCGCGCGTCGCCGCGGGCAGCTACGCCGCCGACGCGGGCCACACGATGGTCGTGTGGGAAGTCGATCATTTCGGCTTCAGCAAATACACCGGCATCTTCGGCGACGTCACCGGCACCCTGGTCATCGATCCCGCCAATCCCGCCGCCGCCAAGGTCGATGTAACGATCCCGGTCGCCAAGGTCACCACCGCCAGCAGCGGCCTAACCGGCCATCTGCTCCGTGCGGGCAAGGATGGCGGCAAACCGGACTTCTTCGGCGCCGCCCCCGCCGACGCCAAATTCGTCTCGACCAGCGTCGTGCTCGACGACGACGGCGACGAAGCCACGGTCACCGGCAATCTCAACCTGAATGGCGTGACCAAGCCGGTCACGCTCGACGTCGATTTCCACGGCGCCGGGACCAATCCCTATAACAAGAAAGCGACCGTCGGTTTCCAGGCCGAGGGCAAGATCCGCCGCAGCGATTTCGGCATCGCCTATGGCATCCCCGCAGTCAGCGACGAAGTCGAACTCGAAATCCACGCCGCGTTCGAAAAACAGTAAGCGCGGTATAACCGCACCCCAATCTGTCACACGCACCGCGTAAAAGCCGGGGCGGGATCTTCACCGGTCCCGCCCCGTTTTCACGAGGAGCCCGTGTGATGAGCGAACTGGTACGCGAAATTGTCGATGTGAACGCCTTCATCGGCGGCGACGAGGAACATCCGCTGCTGACCGTCGAGGCCGAGGGTCTCACCCCCACCGCGGGCTGGGCCAATGTCCGGCTCGACCCGCATGTTTACAGCACCCCGCCCGAGGACGGCGTACAGGACTTCGACCTCGTCGGCGATCGCCCCGCGGGCAGCGATGAAGGCGCACTCACCCAGGTCGAGGCCGCGTGGGAAGGCCCGCTCCCCGACTGGCTGATCGCGGTGCGCGTCCACGCGATCGACAATATGATCGAGGACGAGATTTTCGAGCCGTGGGACGAGGACGACGCGGAGAGCGAAGCCGCCTGACGCTCGCCCGCCGCACGTTTTCCCGGTCCCCTGCCCTGCGCCGGATCGCGGCCCGCCCGCGGTCCGGCGCCGTTTTGCGGTTCATCGCCCAGCCAGCAATCCGCGCCTAGCCTCCCCTCATCAAAGGGAGGACCATCATGCGTATCCTGCTGCTCGCCGCCGCGCTCACCACCACCCCCGCGCTCGGCCAAGCCAATCCGCAGATCGACTATCCCGCCTTCCAGGCGCTCACCACCAGCGTCGCGCCGCAGCGCGCCACCCGCCTGCTCGCCTTCGACGCCTTCAAGGCCGAAGCGGCGAAACCCGACGTCCTCCTCCTCGACGCCCGCTCGGCCGACGCCTTTGTGCGTGGGCATATCAAGGGCGCGGTCAACCTGCCGCTCACCGATTTCACCGCCGACAGCCTCGCCGCGGTGATCGGCGCCAACCCCGACCGTCCCATCCTCATCTATTGCAACAATAATTTCCGCAACAATGTCGCCCCGGTGCCGGTCAAATCGGTCGCGCTCGCGCTCAATATCCAGACCTTCATCAACCTCGTCGGCTACGGCTATCCCAATGTGTACGAACTCGCCGATGTCGTCGATTTCAATGATCCCGCGGTGGAGTGGGTGAAGGGCTGACCCTCATTACCGTCATCCCGGCGAAGGCCGGGATCTCGCCGGTGCGCCATTACGCGAGGGTGAGATCCCGGCCTTCGCCGGGATGACGAAAACTGGCACCCCACGCAATTTTCCCACTCCCCCCTTGCCAAGCGCGACATTTTGCATCACTAGGGCGGCCATGCGCGGCAACGCCCTTCTTCTTCTTCTGCGACTTACACGCCCTTGGGCGTGACACCGGCTGCGCGTTAGTCGCGGCCACCCGCTCAAGGGTCCGATCGACATCATCGCAACCGACCAGCAGAAGACCATCCCATGACCATGCTCCGCGACCCTTCGGTCAAGTACAGCGCCTTTCCGCAAGTTCCGCTCGCGCACCGCGAATGGCCCACCCGCGTCACCACCGCCGCGCCGATCTGGCTGTCCACCGACATGCGCGACGGCAATCAGGCGCTGATCGACCCGATGGATGCCGAGAAAAAGGCGCGCTTCTTCGACCTCCTCTGCCGCATCGGCCTGAAAGAGATCGAAGTCGGCTTTCCCAGCGCCGGCGCGACCGAGTTCGACTTCATCTCGGGCCTCGTCCGCGACGGCCGCATCCCCGACGACGTCACCCCGCAGGTGCTCACCCAAAGCCGCGCCGACCTCATCCGCACCAGCTTCGACAGCCTCGCCGGCGCCAAAACCGCGATCGTCCACGTCTATAACGCGGTCAGCCCCGCCTGGCGCCGCATCGTGTTCGGCATGGAAATGCCCGAAATCAAGGCGATCGCGATCGAGGGCGCGAAGCAGCTGCGCGACAACGCCGCACGCCTCCCCGGCACCGACTGGCGGTTTCAGTACAGCCCCGAAACCTTCTCGACCGCCGAACTCGATTTCAGCATCGAGTGCTGCGCCGCGGTGATGGACATCCTGCAACCCACCACCGACAAGCCGATCATCCTCAACCTGCCCGCCACGGTCGAGGCGTCGACCGCGAACATCTACGCCGACCAGATCGAATATTTCTGCAAGAACCTCCCCGGCCGCGACAGGGCAATCATCTCGCTCCACACCCACAACGACCGCGGCACCGGCGTCGCCGCCGCCGAGCTCGGCCTGCTCGCGGGCGCCGATCGCGTCGAGGGCTGCCTGTTCGGCAATGGCGAACGCACCGGCAACACCTGCCTCGTCACCATCGCGCTGAATATGTACACGCAGGGGGTCGACCCCGGGCTCGACTTTTCGAACATCGACGAAGTCATCGCGACGGTCGAATATTGCAACCAGCTCCCCGTCCACCCGCGCCACCCCTATGGCGGCGAGCTGGTGTACACCGCCTTCTCGGGCAGCCATCAGGACGCAATCAAGAAAGGCTTTGCCGCGCGCGAGCGCCAGAATGACGAGCGCTGGGAAGTCCCTTATCTGCCCATCGACCCCGCCGACCTCGGCCGCAGCTATGAAGCAGTAATCCGCGTCAACAGCCAGTCGGGCAAGGGCGGCGTCGCCTGGGTGCTCGAACAGGACAAGGGGCTGAAACTGCCCAAGAAGATGCAGGCCAGCTTCAGCCATGTCGTGCAGGCGCTGGCGGATGAGACCAGCCGCGAGCTGACCGCCGACGACATCTGGGGCGCGTTCGAAACCGCCTATCTCAAGGTCGAGGACAAAAGATTCCAGCTCGTCGACTGGTCCGAAAGCCACGCCGCCTCAGATAGCCCCTCCCCTTCAGGGGAGGGGTTGGGGTGGGGTCCAACGGCGCAGAACCGCCCCAACCCCGAACGCATCTTTGCTGGAGTCCTCCGCATCGACGGCCAGCAACGCAGCGTCAGCGGCCGCGGCAACGGCCTGATGAGCAGCGTCATCGCCGCGCTCGCCGAATCCGGCGGCCCGGTCATGGACATCGTCGACTACAGCGAGCACGCGATCGGCCAGGGCAGCACCGCCCAAGCCGCCGCCTATGTCGAATGCCGCACCGCGGACGGCAAAAGCGTCTTCGGCTGCGGCCTCGACACCGACGTCGCGACCGCCAGCGTGCGCGCGATTCTGAGCGCCGCCAACGGCGCCTGACATCGTAATGACGCTCCGCCACCGCCTCGCGCAGCCGTCGGACCTCGACGCGCTGCACGCGGTGATGGCGCTCGCGATCGCCGAACTGCAAAAGGGCTTCCTCGACGACGCCCAGATCGCCGCCAGCCAAGCGGTCATGGGCCTCGACACCCAGCTGATCGCCGACGGCACCTATTTTGTCATCGAGGCGGAGGGTCGGATCGCGGGCTGCGGCGGCTGGTCGCACCGCGCGACGCTTTACGGCGGCGACCACGCCGCGAACTTGCGCGACCCCGCCCCGCTCAACCCCGCCACCGACGCCGCCCGCATCCGCGCCATGTACACCCACCCCGCCTTTGCAAGGCAGGGCGTCGGCCGCATGGTGATGGCGCTCTGCGAAGCCGCCGCGCAGCAGGCCGGTTTCGCCCGCACCGAGCTGATGGCCACCCTATCCGGCGAACCCCTCTACCGCGCATGCGGCTATAGCCCCATTGAGCATGTCGAAGCACCCGGCCCCAACGGCGCCACCGTCCCCCTCATCCGCATGGGCAAGCAGCTAAGCAACTAAGCAGCTAAACCAATCCTCCCTGTGGCCAAAGGCCATGGGGAGGTGGCAGTCCGAAGGACTGACGGAGGGGCTTTTAGCGCCACGCCGCCGCCCCTCCACCATCGCCTACGGCGACGGTCCCCCTCCCCATCGCTACGCGACAGGGAGGAATGCGAAGCGAAGCGAGCCCAAATCCTCCCTGTGGCGAAGCCATGGGGAGGTGGCAGCCGCAAAGCGGCTGACGGAGGGGCCATAGCGCAACGCCAACGTCCTAACCCGCCAAAACCAACCGAACCAACCCCTCAACCACCCCATCCACATCGCGCAAAACATCCGCTGCCGCGACCCGCACCACCGCAAACCCCTGCCCCCGCAGCCAGTCATCGCGCACCAAATCGCGCTCCACCCGAAAATCATGCGCCAACCCATCAACCTCGACGATCAACCGCGCATCCGCCGCATAAAAATCCGCCACATACACCCCCACCGGATGCTGCCGCCGAAACTTCACCCCACCCGGCCGCCCCCGCAACCGCTGCCACAACATCACCTCAGGCAAAGACATCTCGCGCCGAAGCCCCCGCGCTTTCCTGACCGTCCCCCTAGAAGTCTGGCGCACCCCAACCTCCACAATATCCTCCCTGTGGCGCAGCCATGGGGAGGTGGCAGTCCGCAGGACTGACGGAGGGGCAAAAACGCAACGCCCCACTCCCCACCAACACCCGCGGCAACACCCCCCTACCTAAACCACAACAATCAACCCAAAAACCCCAACCCCCACCACGCCGGACCAAAAAATCCTCCCCGTGGCAAAGCCATGCGGAGGTGGCAGCGCAAAGCACTGACGAAGGCGCCAAACGCACCGCCGCCGCCCCTCCACCACCCTACGGGCGGTCCCCCTCCCCATGCCTACGGCACAGGGAGGAACCTGATACGAAACGACCACCCAAAACCCTCCCTGTCGCGAAGCGATGGGAAGGGGAGAGGCGCATTGAACCCGGCAGGCAAAAGACCTCGCCCGAAGATAATTAGGCAAATATACCGAAAAAACTCATTCTTCGATAAGTCGACCATCGAACGAGTAGTTTTTTCCGTCGATTACCAGGCTAGGCCGTGTTGACAAAAGACTTCAACCATAGGCGCGAGGCGGCGAGGTTGAGGAAGCTTTCGAACGAGAGGATGGTCTTGTCATAGCGGGTGGCGATGCGTCGTTGCTGTTTGAGTTTGCCGAAC